>OLQE01000017.1_pt1 | contig 137635 bp, 194 predicted proteins | sample 1643161 | NCBI WGS metagenome assembly OLQE01 (sample SAMEA3136650, study PRJEB25190) | human gut metagenome
TTAATTATGTTGTGTGTTCTCATGCTCATGAGGACCATGTCGGCGGTTTGTCAGGTGCGTTGTCGGTAACAAAAGCGGACAACATATATGCACCGAAAACAAAGGCGAATACAAAGGCATATAAAAATTTCAAGAAAAAAGCCGAAGAACAAAATGTTGAAATCAAGCACCCGAATGTCGGTGACGAAATTCAGCTTGGCAGCAGTACGGTTGAATTTTTAGGACCTGTTGACGAAAACGGCAAGGATTTAAACAGTACGTCAATAGTATTAAAAATCACATACGGAAACACATCATTCTTATTTACGGGTGACGCCGAAAGCGACGAGGAAGAAGAAATATTAAACAGCGGTGCGGATTTAAAATCAACGGTGCTTAAAGTCGGTCATCACGGTTCGAGAACGTCAACGTCATATCCGTTTTTGCGTGAAGTTATGCCGCAGTATGCCGTGATAAGTGTAGAAAAAGGCAATTCATACGGTCACCCTAATGAAGACACTTTAAGTAAACTAAGTGACGCGGGTGTGGAAGTGTATCGCACCGATGAAAGCGGCGATATTGTAATGACAAGTGACGGAAACAGTATAAATATAGTTACGGCAAAATAAAAGGCAGACGTTTCGTCTGCCTTTTATATTATCTGAGTTTAACTGATATATCCTTATTTCTGTCACATACCAAAACACCGTCTTTAACTTCAAGTTCGGCAACTTGAATTGACGTTCTGCGTTCGTTTCCGATATTATTTTCAAGCATATTTTTTTGCCTGTCAGGGTGAGTGAAGTAGAAAATATATGCGTTATTATCTGTTACATATACATCGGCGTGATTTGCGATAACTCCGTCATCTTCTCTTGTACCGCCTACGTCAAGAATACGACTGCTTTGCTTTGCCCAAGTTGTAAGGTCGTCCGAATAATAGACGTCCAAACCGCTCCAACAGTCGGTTATAAGCCAATACTTACCGCCAAATCCAAATACATTAGCGCCCTCGTGCGGAACATCATCGGCGGCACAGCCTTTAACTTCCCAATTATATAAGTCTTTGCTGTCGGCAAAATATGTATGAGAGCCGTTCCGCTCGTCCTTGTACCACATTCTGAAAATACCGTTCGATAGTCTGAATACACAAGCGTCAATAATCTTTTCTGATGAAAGGTTAAGCTTGCTTTCAAAATTCCAATCAATCAAATTTTTTGATGTGTAGTGAAGAATGTAACGAGGGTGATTCCAGTCGGCAGGAATTCCCGGAACATAGCTTACATACATATGATAAAGCTCTCCGAAACGTATAACCTCCGGTGCCCAATATGTATTTTTGCCTTCGCCGTATTCAAGGCCTTTGCATATGCCTATATATTCCCATGAATTGCCGTTGTCTTTACTTTCCGCAATTCCTATATCAGTACCGTGTACCCACATTACGCCTTCTTCTTCAACGTCTGCGCGTCTTGCGGTGTAAAGCATATAATGAGTGCCTGTTTCTTCATTATATATAACGACAGGGTCGGCGGCTCCGTTATGAATAGGGTCTTTAAACAATGGTGCGTTTGCTGTTTTCATAATCTATAATCCTTTCTTTATTTGTGAATATTTTTATGATATAATATAAATGTAAAGGTTGGAGAACTCACCATTCTCCTGAGCTTATGCTCGCCTTTCAGGATAGTTGGTTTATTTCCTTGATTTACACCCCCACTTTCTACAACCGAATTCCCGAGGAGTTGAGAACCGTGAACTCTCAGCCCTTCATTTTAGGACCTGAGATTAGCGACTCAGTCGGTTTATGGCACAAATGGATAGTTCTATCATTTTGTGACGCTACACAAAATGAGAACTGAGGAGGTCGCGCTCCAAAAAGTTCTCCGACCTGTGTCATAACCTTCTGAGTGCCCTCGAGAATTAACCCGGTAGGTTATGCCTACCGGGTTGTTGTTTTATATAAGAAAGGAGGAAATATATGCAGATTGAAGTCTTGAAGCGCTTCACCAATAAGCGAGGAATTGAAAAAAAGCACTTTATGCTCAATGGGCAAAAAGAAATTGCCCAGTGGGATCATGCTTTTGCTGTAATCCACGCATATCTTAATCTGCAAGTTCAACTCAAGCAAAATGAGTTAAATGCAAAAAATGGGATTGAACCCGAACCTATTGACTATGGCGCCACTTTATATATGGGTATTTCCACAGTTCCCACTGTTGATGCTATCAATAAATACCCCTATATGAAGGAAATCATTAACTCTATGCAGAAAGATCAATGGCGTGCTATTCATCGTGGCAAATTATTTGGAGAGGCTTTTACATTTGTAACCGAAGACCATTTTAAGCCTATTCCTGGCAAAAAACAGCTTTGCGACGAGGAATACATTAAAGAATATTCTAAGATGTACTTTGAGATCTGTTACAGTTCTTTTGCTGGCCCTGATGGCCGCGTTATGTTTACTGATAATATCCGTGTTGCTGTAAGCGCAATGGTTCGTTCTGAACTTGCTAACTATGGGTGGGAGTTTGACTATAAGGAAGTTATTGATGTTCAGATCAACGAAGATCTCATTCAGGCTCTAATTCAGTTATTTCCTGACGCCGCAGAGTTGGCTGGAGATATTGCTCAGTTCCACTGGTTCAGCAAGGGCGAGAAAGACCCCTATCAAAACTCCAAGGCGCAGCACATTGCAAACTCCAATACTGTTCGTGTTTTTGAGGAAGCCATCGACTTCCATTACTCTGATGCCTTCAGAGAGATTGACACATCTAATGCTTTTGATAATACCATCCCTACTGATAAGGAGGTGGAGCAGGCTATAAGGCAATATATTCTGGAGAGAACAATACAATATGTTATCTCTTCAGAGGCGCTTCGTGGTAACATCTTGTCTGCGGACGATGAAGATGTCATCGAGTGCGCCAACCTTATCGTCGACTGGTATTATCAAATCAAAAAGCATTGTTAATTAAATAAGAAGAAATGAATAATAATCACCGTAGCGGGGCATTTAACTTATTTGGCTCGCCGCTTAGTCATACCCTTTAGATTTTCTTCGTCGAAAATTTTACTATACCTTTTTTGTTACTTATATAGTAAAATTTTGGGTGAAGTAAATCTTTTATTTTTGATGTTATAAAATGGTATATTAGTAAGTCTGAGTATGAGAGAGGAGGGAAAAAGATGGCATCAACAAGAACTACTCAGAAAAGCGGAGATTATGGAGTAATCCAGCGTGGCTGTTCGCTGATTATTCCTGTTGAAATAAAGGATAATTATGAAAATCCTATCGACTTGACTGGCTATCAAGCCTGCTTTACAGTAAAACCTGTAAAAACTGATTTTGACCGCCACGATGATTTCTGCTATATTAAAAAGGACATTGCCCTCTTAAATCCCACGACTGGTAAGTTCAATATCGAACTCACAAGCCGCGATACAGATTTTGAGCCGGGCAACTTCTGGTTTGATATTGAGTTAATTCATCAGACCAACGGTGCAGTTATGCGTTTGTGTACCCTGTCCTTTACGCTGGATGGCGGTCCATCTAATCGTTATGTAAACCCTGGTCTGGGGCAATTACAGGTCGGCGATAGTGTTTCCATTGTGGCGCTTGCTGAAGGGGCGCCTATCGTAATTATTACTCCGACGCTAACTTTGGACTCTCAAGTGTTCTCGCAAGTAGCCTCTCTGATGGGCATTGTGGACCAGCAGAAATCCACAATCGAAGAATTGGAGACTACCCTCAAAGACATGGACGACAAGGTGAAAGCCTTGACTGACAAGATTGAGGAGCTGCAAGATACCGTCGGAATTGTACCATGAAAGGGGTGTTAAAATGCCACGAAAAATCACTGTAACTCCCTTTGATGACATTGGTCGTGGTGAGTCCTTGACAATCCCTATTCTTATTCATAGGGCGGACGGCACTCCACTTGACTTGTCTGGTTATCAAGTATTCTTTACTTTGAAGGCCGAGCAGTTTGACCATGACTATGATGATGAGCGCGCTTTGATTGCAAAGGAAATCCCAGTAGCAGACCTTAATGCTGTTAAAGGGCGCATCAATATTACATTGTCTTCAAAGGAAACTTGGCTTCATCCTGGTCCTTACATCTGGGATGTAGAGCTTGTAAAGGACCACGGCGTTTCTCGCATCTGTATGTGCCGCTCACAAGTGGTCGGCGGCCCAACTAATAGAACAGTTGACCATAAGGAAGGCTATTCTATCAATATGACAGAAGCTGTCGATATTACTTTGGATTATCCAAATATTATCGTAGTCGAGACTCCCTTGGTTTCTGATCCTCCCGAGAATTTGGTTGAAACAATCACACCAGATCCTCCCTATATCTATCAGCCAATCGACGATGAGCCACACAGACATTTCCAAATGCAAGTATACGGTCCTCGTTGTTCCTTTATGATGAATATTCATGTGCCGCACGACGCTCTTGAACATCGTTATCGTTTTGATAACTACTTCAAGGACCGCACTCTTCCCAATGGCCATCCATTGAAGAACGCCGTCCTGTGCCTGCGTAACAGAGATGTTCATATTGAAATGGCTGATGGGCGCAAGATGTGGATGGATGTGTCTGATATGTATTTGCAGCACAATCCAGAACTCACATATAACGGCGCCTATGTAGATCACTGGACCACTGACGACACATTTGTCGTAGGTGATAGAGTTATTGTTGGACAGCTGCACATTCAGCTCGAAGACAAGAACGACCAAGTAGATATTTCCGGCTCCTATATGTTATGGGACGATCACGGGAATTTCTCCAATTTCATGCTCCGAGTTGACTGGTTCAACTGGGTGGATGTATTCACTGAGTAAAAGGCAATTAAATAAGGAGGTGCTCAGCAGATGGGCTATTAGCTTGTAAAGCATCTTGAGTCACAGCAGTACAACAGAAAACTGTTCTACCTGGATCAAGGCGCCGAAGATCTTCCTCCAATTACCAACTTCACAGACATTCAGCCTGGGTCAGAAGCACGCTCTCTCACTACTGGGGAGAAGTGGATTCTGAATACTCACTTTAAGTGGGTGTATATCAAGGAGTCTGGCTGTGGTTGTTGCGGAGGCTCCAGTGGTGCTGGAGGCGGCAACGCAGGTGGAGATGGCTCCGGTAATACTCCAGGCGGCGGTACTGAAGTTGTAGATCCCGATCCAGTCCCCGGTGAGGAGCCTACAATTGAAGGAATTACCCTTAGCCCTCTCAACATTACTGTTGGTCAGGGCGCAACTGTTGCATTTACCGCTGTTGTTCAAGGAAATGCACAACTCTCTCGCGGCGTAAAATGGACTATTAAAGGCCAGCGCGTCAGCGATACAACTATCACTCAGGATGGTATCCTGAAGATTGGCGAGAAGGAAACTTCTAAGACAATCACCGTTCGCGTTACTTCCGAAGCTGATGAATCCGTATATGCACAGGCAGTTGTTTCTGTCGATGTGAATATGGAAGATCCTCTGGCTCCTGTGGTAACTGGTATTGTTCTTGTTCCTACTGATGTAGAAGTTATCCTTGGCCGCTCTGTAATGTTCAATACAATGGTGAACGGCGTAAATCTGAGTGATTTCTCCGCTGTTTATTCTGTATCTGGACAAAGCTCTACAAATACCTATATCGACCAGGATGGTACACTCCATGTCGGTGCTGACGAGAAATCTAAGGTTCTCGTCGTAACAGCTAAAGCTGCGGCCGACCAGCGTTTCTTCGCTACTGCGACTGTCAGCGTAACTGATTCTCAGCACGCTGTTGACCAGTCTACTGTAACTGAAGTTATCGTATATCCTGGCGCGACACAGATTGGTTGTGGCTATAGTCAGCAGTTTGCCGCTAAGGTGAACGGCGTCAATAACCCCTCCCAGCAAGTTGTTTGGAAGCTGACTGGCGCAACATCTAAGGATACTCGCGTTACTCCCAATGGCTTGGTATTTGTCGGCGAAGATGAGAAGAGCAATATGCTTGTATTGACTGCTTACTCTCAGAAAACTCCTGAGGTATATGGCGAGGCTATTATTGATGTAGTTCCCGCAGATACTCCCGGTGCGGATGAAGTAACTGTTGATGCAATTATCATTACTCCTGATATGGTGGAGCTTGAGCAAGGCTGGCAGACCGTATTCAAAGCCGTAGTCATTGGTAAGAACAACCCTTCTCAGGCAGTTACTTGGAGTCTGACAGGCAATAATGTCCAGACCACATATCTGACTGATAATGGTGTTCTGACTATCGGTATTGGCGAGACTGCCAAGAGCCTGCAAGTTCGCGCAACATCCAAGCAGGATGCTACTAAATACAATATCGCCTATGTTACCATCGCGGCTTATGATGCCAGCGGTGACAATGGATTTACCGATGTTCCCGCAACTCCTCTCAATACCAAATATGTTCGTGAGCGTACTGTAAACGGTTCCGCTGTTTGGACTCCTATTGAGGAAGAAGTTGAAGAACCAATTCCAGAGCCTGATCCCGCAATCAACAGTGTTGAAGTTTCTCCTAATGCTGTGACTGTAGCGCCCGGCTCTGTAATCACATTCGCAGCCATCGTAAACGGCTCTGAAGAGCTGTCTAAGGAAGTAACTTGGTCTATTAGCGGTCAGCGCGATCCTAATACTAAGATTACCTCTGATGGCGTTCTGACAATCGGCGCCGACGAAGATGCAATGATGATTCGCGTGACTGCGCGCTCCATCGTTGATACTTCTAAGTATGGGACTGCAACTATCAGTATTGACGAAGACGCGCCTATACTGCAGTAGGTGACTGGTTTCTATCTGGAGCCTATCGAGGCTACTGTTATTAAAGACCATTCTCTGCGCTTCCAGGCCATCGTCACTGGCGTAAATATCACAAATCATGATGCAACCTTCGCCGTGAGCGGCAATCAGTCTCCTCAGACTATTATTACTCCTGAAGGTGTGCTTTATGTAGACAAGGAAGAGACCAGCGCTCTTTTGATTGTCACTGCTACTTGCGCCGCAGATCCTAAGTTTACTGATACTTCTCTGGTAACAGTAATTCCTCCAGAGCTTGCCGAAGACGAGCCTGTGGTAACTGTTATTCAGCTGTATCCCGCATATACTCAAATTGGTCGTGGAATGAATGCGCGCTTCGCGGTTCAGCTGACTGGTTTGAATAACCCTCCCGCATCTATTATTTGGGACTTGACTGGTGCGTCTTCTCTTGCAACCCATGTTTCTCGTGATGGCGTTGTCTATATCGGCTCCGATGAGCAACTGCATGAGATTACTCTCCGTGCGACTGTTAGTTATGACCCAACCAAGTTCGCTGAGTCAACTATCAATGTGGTATCTGAGGATACTCCTGGTATTGATGAAACCACAGTTGATGCTGTGATTATTAGTCCTGCGGCCGTTGAGTCTGATCCTGGCCACCGCATTACCTTTAAAGCTACCGTAATTGGACAGAATAATCCTTCTCAAAAGGTTATTTGGAGCCTTGATGGAAACCTGAAGGCTGAGACCACAATCAATCAGATGGGCGTGTTGACCATCGCCACGGACGAGACTGCACGAGTGCTGAAAATCACTGCGACTTCTGTCGCTGATTCCACAGTAAAATCAACCAGTTATGTAACCATTTCGAAGACCCAAGATACACCGGACACGGGAATTGAGGACGTTCCAAATGATCCTCTCAATATGAACTACCAGCGCCGAATTGACGAGAATGGCCGCACCTATTGGGTGAAATATCCTGAAGTTGGTAATGATGGTCAGCGTTATATGCGTCGTTACAACCAAGTAACTGGCGAGTACGAATGGGAGCCTTATCCAGAAATTCCTCTGGATGGCAAACAGTATGCTCGTCAATATAATGCTCTGACTCATAAAGTTGAATGGGTTGAAGTTGAGGCATCTGGCGGCCGTCCTGATGCGCCAATTAACCTTGGCACTGTCGGCACAAAGGCCGAACTTGATCGGTTCGAAATCCCTGCCGATTCCATGGATGGCGATTTCATCTATGTTGAAAATGATGAGACTCAAGGCCGCTGCCCAACCATGTATATTGTTCATACTAATGAACATGGCCAAAAAGAGTTCGTTCTGTCTATGGTCTTTGGCCGTAAGCCTATTTTGGGCGATAAGCTTGACATTCTTTATGTTCTCGATAATGGCGTTCATTCTCAGTTGATTAAAGACATCGAAATAATGACCGATTTTAATACAACTGAGAAGCGCTACGAGCTTTATAAGTCTCCTTCCGCTTGGCATCTCGTAACTGAGTTGCATGAAGGTTTCTGGAAAACTATCAAAGAGCAAGGTTGGTTCAAAGCGGTGTTTGGTATGCGTCGTGAAGATGGCTCTGTTCGTGGTTATATGACCGCTTTTACTGATGACCATGAGTTCGAGCATTATTTGACTCGCGACGTGGATAACCCTCAACCAATTAAAAACACTCTTGCTTGGACTAATACAGTACAACCAGGTAAGATATTTACTGCCGGTAATGAAACTTCTTTAATTCAATATCAGCTGAATATTGAACCCACTCCCGAAGAGCTTACTGTATTCTCTCAAGAAACCATTGATCCTGGAACTACTCCTGGTGTAACTCCTTGGGCTATGGTTATTGGTCAATATTCCACTCTGATGAATGGTCAAGTTGTTGGCCCTCTGGCTAATGTAACTGATAACCGTGGCTTCGTTTGGGTATCTGAACATGAAAAGTTTATGATTGGCTCTGCTGGTAATGGTACTCAAATGTTCTGTTATAATATTGATGACGATAATTATTTCATTTTTGACGTGCCAAATACTGTAAGAGATACTACTTCTCCTTATCGTGCTTTCCAAATGGCGACGGATGTCCACGAGCGCTATATCCTCTTTTATATCAATAATAGAGACGGTATTTGGATTGATCGTAAAACTCAAGAAGTCAAGGATATTTATTGGAATCCTCGAAATTATAATGGCCTTTCTGATCCTGGTCCTTTAACTAAACCTTCTATCTCTCCTGACGGTAAATATTATATGCACACTTCTACGAATGAAGACACTCCTAACTTTACTTCCTTTAGTTTTGATACTGGGGATATTGTGACAGAGGGGCCAGTAACAGGTGTTACTTCTTCTGCTATCTGCCTTGACAGTAACTTAGTATTTACAAACGATCCAAGTGGGTTGATTCTTACTTATAATTTTGACCCTGTAAGAGGAACTTTAACCGAACGCCATAGAGAGACTCCATTTGCAACTCGCTATGTTGTTGAGTTTACTTCCAATGGCAATCAAGTACTTTGCGTTAAAGTAGAAGCTGGAGATAATTGTCCTATGTGGTTCGTCTACGATGTTTCTCGAGATACCATTGTGGCACAATCTTCTCATACTGGTCAAAATGAGTACTGCGAGCAAACTAATCCATAGGCTAAGAGCTGCACTTATGCCCTCCCAACTTCTGTTGGTGAGAGATACTTGCTCAGCTATTAGGATAATAGGGGTGGTATTGTTCTCGCATATGATGGTAATGATTGGACTGAAGTTGAAATTCCATTCTCTGGTCTTGGTAACGATGCTCATGAGTATAATCAACCTGTTACCATGAATAATGGTGATATTCTTATTACTCAGCGCGAAGATGGTACTCCTGTTGGCTTTAACCTGATTACTATGGAGGAAGTTGAACTTGAGGACATCCTTGTCCCCGGCGGCGATCCTCATATGGTTCAAATTGATAGTAACCATTATGGTTGGTGTACTAGTAATGGTTCTCAGATTATTCGAGTAGAAGCTGATGGCACTCAAAGAGTAATTCTTGAAATCCCTGAGCAGCAACTCATTGTTTTCGGTTTTGGAAATAGAGTTGGAGGAGAGGGGCATTAAGCCCCTCTCTTTATAAAGGAGGGATTTTATGGCTACTATTGTCGCTAAAAAAGTTTGGAGCGGAGATGAGCAATACCAAGATTAGCGCCCAACTTCTATAACAGTTGCTCTATTGCGTAATGGATCCCAATATCGGACAGCAACTTTAAATGCAGATAATGGGTGGCAGTATAGTTTTGGGGATTAGAATAGTCGATATCAATGGTCTGTTCGAGAAATTACTTAGTTGGAAAATTATCAAGTAACTTATAATTCTGAAACAACAGGATGGATGAATCCAATTACTACGTGGACATTAACTAATACTTTTGTGCCGCCTCCTGAACCAGAATATAAAAATTTAACTGTTTTTGTTGGTTTCTATGAAGATAATCAAGATGCTCTTAAAATGCGTCCAGTTTATGTAGATATTGTATTAAAACGAGATGGGCAAGAGTATCAAACTATTAGATTAGGAAATGGATGGCAATGGAATTGGTTGTTTAAAAATCTATCAACTGATCACGAATGGACGGTTATTGCTCAAGATATTCCAAATTATGTCCAAGAAGTAACTCAAGAAGATACGGATTGGCGTTTCCTATATCGTTTTGATTATACTCCGCCAACTCCGCCTGACCCATCCCCTGGTAATCATCCAACAAAAGAGGATTATGATCTCATGTACTCTGTACTCTATGACGACATTTCCGCAGAAAATGCAATGGGAATTATTCATGTATTAGACTATGGCACTTTTGAAGCGCCAGACTTGCCATAAAAAAATTTTTATGGTATAATAATAATATAGAGTAAAGGGAGCAATTTAAGAGAGGAGGACTTGTCTTGTAGGATTTACAGGCATGGTTTGCACCTCTCCTATGGATAATTGCTACCATTACTGCGATTGTCGCCTTTGTGAGATTATGCAAACCAGTTTGGAAAATATTCGCTGCTCCAGATCGACTGGAGAAAACGCTCTCAGAAAACATGAAAACAATGGATGAGCATTTTAAAGATGTTAATTCGCGGCTCGACAAATACGATGATGACCTTTAGCGCATCGAAGACCGCATATAGCATAATGATGAAGTGCAAATGTCCTTGTTACATGACCAGATAATTCAAATCTACGAAGTTGCAAAACTGAGTGGAGAAATATCTGATGCTGATTATAAGCGCGCCACCGATTTATATAAACAGGATGGCGGTAGTGAATACATTGATAATATCATGGAACTCATGGCCGAGCTCTTCAAGGAATCTTAGAAAAAGAGACTGAAAGAGGGTGAATGACATGGGTGACGGAAAAAGATCAACAAAAACCGCTATGAGGATGGCGAAGTGGTAGTATAAATTAGAACGCCGTAAAGCGCGTAAGCCATTTACTACCATGAAGTGGATTGTTCTATTTAGTCTGTTAAATGGTTACGCCTGGGTTTGGTGTTCCTATATCTTGGCCTTTATGGACAAGTATACGATAGCTGAGCAACTTTCCCAGGTTGCCATTACAGAAATAATCGGAGTTGTATTAGTCTATGCATTGAAGTCGCTTGTTGAGAACTTGTCGAAGAACAATCAGTGGCCTGACCGCCCGCCAAAGGGGCAGCAGGCACAATCTCAACCTGAGGCTGAAACAACAGAGACTAAGAGCGGCGTTGAGGTAGAAATGGCGGAAGATGCAAATGTCTCTGCACTGGATTATCTCAATACCGACACCTCCGAAACTTCATAATGAAAGGATGGCAAATTTATGGAACAGATCATGTAGATGTTCCCAACCATCGGCTGTATCGCAGTCATTTGCTTTATCGTTTGCCAGATTGTCAAGCTGACTCCTCTGGCCACTAAGTGGGTGCCCATCATCTCTGCTGTCGTGGGCGGCGTGCTTGGTGTTATCGGTCAGATGACTGGTGTTGCCGAGCTTGCGGACTTGCAGATTTTTGATGCAATCGCAACAGGTATTTGTTCTGGTCTGGTCGCCTCTGGTGCTTATAGTTTGGTTTCCAATGCCAAGGGCGAAAATCCCCAGAACGAGTTTAGTGCTAAGGAGCAGAAGCAGATGAAGCTGGAGACTATTGTAGAGGCCGCAATTGCTGCGCGCGCCAACGAGCCTGATACTCCAGCTGAGACGGAGACGCCTAAGGAGGGCTAATCACTACTTATGGGCAAAACTTTCACTCGTGACCAGCGTAAGAACAACAAATATATGCAGCGCGACATGAAGCGTAAAGCAAAATTTGATGAATACGTGAAGGACGAGCCACGGCCAAAGCCGAAGCCCAAGCAGAAATGGCGTCCGCACTCTGAGACGGACGTAGATTAAACATTCTCAGGAAGCCGCCCATGCTGGAAACAGCCTCTGGGCGGAACTTCCTTTTTAAGAGAGAAACGAAAGGATAGATTTAATGACCTATTCTGGAATCAAAACAATTGATGTGACAGAGAAGCAGATGGAACAGTTCTATTCCAATATGGATAAGAACATCTTTCATCTTGAGCAAAATCAATACCTCGTGCTGAAAACTCCCGAAGGTAAATTGATTGGCCCTTATGTCTGGCATGAGTCAGAAGGGTATAATGAAATTCTCTACCGTAAGTTTTCTTCCAAAATGTTTGGCGATGTCAAACCGAAGGATAAAGATCCCTACCAGATTGCCTATATGGATAGTCTGGCCCACAACCAGCTAACATTCTGCACTGGTCCTGCCGGTTCTGGTAAGACCCAAATTGCATTGGCTTACGCCTTTGAACAGCTGGAGCGCGGCGCGATTAGCAAGATTGTAGTATTCTGTAATCCATATGTTGCGACGGGCGCCGTCAAGATGGGATTTTATCCAGGAAGTAAAATTGAAAAGCTGATGGAATCCTCCGTCGGTAGCGTTTTACTTTCTAAATTGGGCGGCCGAGATAATGTCCAGCGGCTCCTTGACCAAGAGGAACTTATCCTAATGCCGATGGGCGACTGCCGCGGTTATGAAGTGCCCGAAGATTCGTTCGTGTATTTCACTGAAGCCCAAAATACATCTCGATATCTTATGAAACTTTTCTTGCAGCGCACCAATGATACCTGTAAGATTTGTGTCGAAGGTGATGAGCGACAAGTTGACCACGATGGCTTTGAGAATGGGCTTAATGGTCTTAACGCCGCTATCGAGGTGTTCCGCGGAGAGGACTATGCGGGTCACGTCAGGTTGGAAAATATCTATCGTGGCAGGATCGCAAAAAGAGCAGAATTGATTTGTGATTGATAGATGGTTTTCTAAAGTCGAAAGGAGTTAAGATGATTTTACCATCCAAGAAGCGTGTGACACAGACAGTTGTCGCACTTGCGGTTTGTTTAGCTATCGTGCTTTGTACTGCCGGCGCGGGACATTTAGATGACAAAGATGAACCAGTGGTTCCCACCGTCACCGAGTCGCTTGTGGTCCCAACTGCGCTAAGTACAATAGCTGCTACTCAAGCCGTAACCGAAGCGTACGCGGCTCATGCTTCTGAAGAGGTAGAAGTAGTCGAGGAGGTTGAACCTCCATTCCCAGATCGTAGCAAACCACTCTATAAAGTGTATAAGAATGGCTGGGAAGTTGAAGTTGACACAGATCTTCAATGGTATATTCGAGATCTGTGTGATAAATACAATCTCCCTGAAAAAACCATTTATGGAATGATTCTGTGTGAATCAACTTTCCAGGCAGACGCATACAATGCAGGCTGTTATGGCCTTTGCCAAATCAATAGCTTCTGGATTCACGGAGCTAATATCACGCACTTTACAGATGACTACTCCAGCAGAGACCTCACTAATCCATATGATAACTTGCTAACCCTTACTGAAATGATAGTTTATTGCCGTGACACCTACGGCTTAGACTTATCAACTCGTGATGGGCAGGTTAAATGGCTTTACTGGCACAATACAGGAAACCATCCATACGGAGTAACGTATTGGGCATATGCAGAGAAAGCATTTGGATTTGCGGACGAATTAGTACCGCTTCAATAAGTAAATTGCAGTAACCGGATGTGGGATTTTTCTTCCTGCATCCGGTTTGCTTGCAATAAAAAAATTTTTATGGTATAATATAATTAAACTAAGAGAGGAGTGAGACGATGGCATACGAGTCCAAGACTCAGTACTGTACCAAGAATAAATATTGGTACTTGCCTGAAATTTCCATTAACGGCTTGGTTCTCCACTCTGTTGGTTGTGCTCAGCCAAAGGCATCTGTCTTTGTAAACAACTTCAATAAGTAGAGCGCCGGCGCTTCTGTCCACGGGTTCATTGAACCTGGTCTTTTCATTAAAACCGCGCCTTGTGATGAAAAGAAGAAGAAGGCTAAGAAGTGCTATCATGTTGGTTCTGGTAAGAAAGGTTCTTTTAACTCTACCAGAATTGGTATCGAGATGACTGAACCAAGCACTATCACTTATACTGGAGGCGCGAGTTTTAGGGATAACAATCCCGCGGCGACCAAGGATTTCATCATGCGCACAACTGCCACGGCCGCTGAAGTGTTCGCTGATTTGTGCATCTTCCATGGTCTTCCGGTGACAGCGATCACTACACATCGTCAGGCTTGCCTTGATGGATACGGTTCCAATCATGGTGATCCTGAGCATCTTTGGAACCATGTCGGTTATTCTCTTGCACAGTTCAGAAATGATGTGCAAGCTCTAATTAACGCGAAAGGAGATTATTTAGCCACTATGACAAAAGCTGAGTTGGAAGCCGTTCTCGACGAGAGAATCGGTAAGAATTATAAGACCATTGCAGATCTTCCCGATTATGCTAAACAGCCTGTTCGTAACGCTATTGCTGCTGGCTGTCTTGGCGGCACTGGTGAGGGTGGTACCGGCGATAACCTGATTATCCGCCTCTCTCATGACCTGATGCGTACTATGGTTATCATGGACCGCGCCGGCCTCTTTGAGAAGAAAGAGAAGAAAGAGGATACTGCTACTACCAGTACTCGGAGGGTAATCAAGAAGGAGGAGTGATCCCCTTGATTCTATACTTTGTTGACTCCAAAGGCCAGAAGAAAGTCATTTGCGAAGCGGATGATGTGGCAGATATGATTGAGCCGATGATGGCTCATAAAGCAAAGCGGAATATCTTTTCAAGTGGTCCGTTCAGTCTGCCAGGGCCGATGGACCCAAATAGTTGTTACATTTTAAATAAGGAGCCAAATGGTTGCCATTACGAGGTAGCTAATGAGGTTTCTGAGTAACATGATATGAGATAAGGCCCTGGACATAGAGATATGTTCAGGGCTTTTTCTTTTTGAGAAGGAGGAAATATGGAACTAACTTTATAGATTTTACAAGAAACTTTATAGGAAATTTAGAAAAAAGAAGATTTTATAAATTAGTTTGCTTCTTTAAATAGTCGTAATATGAGGCTATTTCATATGAATCGTTTAGTTTTTGAAATAAATAATAGAATATACCGGGTTATGTCTTATAATGAAGGTGAAAATAGAATTCTAACAGAAAAATTCTTTGAATCATTGGGTTATAATATTTTCTTACCAGAGATAAAAGAAGAGCAATTATCTTCTTCTATTTTTTATGTAACTTCTTAGGAAAAGATTAAAGTTAAAGAGAAATAGAAAGTAAAATTACCAAGAGAAGTAGAAGAATTGTTTAAAACATACGGATTTATTTGGTATGAAGATAAAAATTGCGGAGAAAAAGATGGAAAGATTTATATTTTTGATTGGGCCGCGAATCTTTCCGTTTCAACTAAAGGACTAATTGATAGAAAGGGGAATATCCTATATGGATACTAAAAGCTATAGCTTTGAGCCTAAAGATTATGTAACCGATGAAGAATACGAATATGCAGTAACATCGAGACCAATTATTTCAATGGTGGCCAATGTTACTGATGCATGTAATTTCAAATGTCGGTATTGTTTTACTCATCCAAACCCACGAGTTATGTCTTTAGAAACTGGTAAGAAATTGATAAATATGCTTATAGAACAAAGTGTTAAGTGGAAAGGGTCTGGTTCATTTTCCCCACAATTTTATTTTTTTGGAGGGGAGCCAATGTTAAGATATGAAGAGTTTATTAAACCAATTATCTTATGGGCAGAAGAAAAAGGCTATGTAAAAAATAATAATTTACAATTTGGTATGACGAGTAACGGGTCTTTATTCAATGAAGAAAGATGTAAATTTTTGTCTGATCATGATTGTACTCTATTATTGTCAATAGATGGAGATGCACCAACTCAAGATTCTCAGAGACCTACTTGTTCAGGAGTAAGTAGTTCTTCAGTCGTTTTTAAAAATATCCCTTTAATTTTAAAGTATTGGCCTGAAGTTACTTTTAGAAGCACTATTGAACCATATAATGCGGATAAATTACTTGATAATTATCTTTTTGCAAGAAAAGAAGGATTTAGAAATTACTTCGTTTGTCCCAATGCTTTTAGCGAAGATTGGACAGAAAATGCTATTGAAACTGTTTTAGGGCAACTTGCTCTTATTGAATCCGTATTTTTTAGAGATTTGGTGAATGGAAATACGATTTTAAGATGGTCTGAAATAGACCGAGAGATATTGCGAATTTTCTTAGGTGATATAGATCAAAATGCCCATGTCCATCCGATGGAGAGGCTATTCAGATGTGGACTAGGAACCACTAGTTTAGGAGTATCTCCTAATGGAGATTTTTTTGGGTGTCAAGAGCATAACACTTATGGGGCTGAAAATCCAGAAGATATATTTTTAATTGGAAATATAGATACCGGAATTGATAAAGAGAGACATTTGAAATTATTAAATAGTTACGTTAAATCTTTAAATGGGCGTCATTCGATTGATAGAAATGACAGATGCAAAATTTGTTCTTTTAAGGGGCGTTGTTCTGGAGTCTCCTGCTTATCTCGAGAGTTTGATTTTGGCGATATTGGAAACCGCCCAACAATAAATTGTGTTTGGCATGATTTTTTACGGCGCTCAGTCAGATTATTAGTTCCTGAGTTTTTAAAAACTCCAGAGTATAAAAAGCAATTTGAAAAATATCTTATGGAATTAGTCGATGGTCCGTTAGGGGGGAAATGGTAATGGCTACTTGTACTTGTAGAAGTGGGTGCAATGTTTGTAATAATTGCGACCAGCATTATAAATATCAATGTAATATGGCTCAAAAATATTGTGGAGCTCAGCCGGAAACGGCGGTTGGCAATGCTTATGATAAAGCAAATGTAACTTATGTTCAAAGAGATGATATAATTTATAAAAAATTTCCACAGTCAGAATTAAACCGTTTAATAGATTATATAATCAATGCTGGTAAATATGAAAGCGGAACAAATGGAGAAGATCAAGGAAATGGCCCCACGAATTCTGGATTAAGTTGTGCGCATGAAGATAGAGATTTTGTTTATGCCGATAAAATTATGGAACTAATTGGAATGATGAAAACTTTAAATTCTAAAAATGATCCTGGGCTTTCTTTCGAACGAGACGACGTTATTTATGCAGATGATTTTAATGAAATATTGAAAAAAATAGACGGGTTATATTTAAATACGACAGGATGTCCTATGTGCATTTCAAGCTGTAATGTTGACTGTAATAATTGTATAAATTGCGTTTCTTGCTACGGAAACTGTTGTTGCAATAGGGACTAACTTGACATAAAAAAATTTTTGTGTTATAATAAATATAGAAAATGAAAAAGAATAAAATCGGTTGAAAGGAGAGTTTTTATGTCTAATCCAAATACAGAGCGCGACATTAAAACTATTTCTTTCGGTCGAGCGTGTAGAGAACGCCTCGGTATGTATCTGTCCTCAGACCAGACCGAGGCGCTTCATCTCGGCTTAAGAGAAATCTATGTAAACTCTCTTGACGCCTTGACCGAAACCAATGCCCCTAAAGGGGTAATTACCATTGAAATCAACTCAAAAATCCATAGAATCACAGTCACCGACGACGGTCCCGGCATCCCCAACAAGAAAAGAGAAGATGGCAACTATTCTCTTGTTGCTGCCTTTACCCTTAGTCATACTGGTAGTCACTTTGATGGGCGTGCTGTTAACTCTATTGGCACTAACGGTGTTGGAGGAAGTATTGTCAATCATACTGCAAATGAGTTTGCAGTTTGTTCTAATGATGGTAAAATTTCTGCAACCGCCATATTTGGCTCTGATGATGACGGCGCTAAGCTCATTAAATACGCTGACAGTAAGGCTGAGGGTAAGACTGGGACAAAGGTGTCTTATGTGCCTGATCCTAAAATTTACGGCGACGCCTGGTTTAATGAAGCAGACCTTATCGCCGAACTGGACGAGATGATGAAGTTCTATCCCAAGTACAAAATCGTTCTCAACTTTGACGGCCATAAGACCAATATCGCACATCCAAACGGTTTGAAAGAGGCAAATACCCGCGTCTATTATGAGTCAGATAATCTTATCATTGCGCTTGGAGTCGGCGAGGGTGGAATCAAGCCGTATGGTAATCGTCTTTATCTCCCCAACGGCGGCGCTTTCTTTACCCACTTTAAAACTCAGTTCACGAGAATTATTAACGACCTATCTGGCCTTAAACTGACTGGCAATCAAGCCCAAGCGGTATTTAATGGATATATTGCAATCTTCGTTGCAAATCCATTGTTCAGTAATCAGTCTAAGACCGCAATCTCCAATAAAGAGGTAAATGTCGAGATTACCGTCGCTCTCAAGAACGAAATGGAGAAGTTCTCCAAGACTAAGGATTGGGAGAAGGTAATTAAGGGCCTCGAGATGGAGATGAAGGCCGAAGAAGCCGCTGAGCGCGCTCGTGCTCGTATCAAAGCGGCTATGGACAAAATCAATAAGCCAAAGCGCACTCTCCAAATCGCTGAAAAGTTGAAGGACTGTATTGCGACTGGTGAAGATGCTTGGCTTGCAATTACAGAGGGTAACTCTGCTCAGGGCGCTTTGAATAAAGGCCGTGACAACAACATCGTCGCCACATACCCTATCCGTGGTAAGTTCATTAACTGCTTGAAGAATAAGCAGGAGGATTACCTCGATAATCAAGAGCTTCAGGAGATTGCTCAAATCTTGGGCGGCGGTCTCTTTGATAAATACAACGCGAAGAAGTTGAAGTATGGTAAAGTTTTGATTGCCGTCGATGCTGATGCTGATGGTAAGAATATTGCTGACTTGCTTATTACTTTCTTCTATGTTTGTATGCCAGAGTTCATCAAAGAAGGTCGCCTGTATTGGATGCGCGCTCCTCTGTACTATCGTGAGTCTACTCATGAGTATATCTTTACCGAGGAACAGTGGAATAAGGTAAAGAAGAAGGAAGGTTTTGTGCGCGCTAAGGGTCTTGGTGAAATGAATGTCGGCGCCATTGAAGAGTCCTTGTTTGGCAAGTTTAAGGTTTGGGAGCAACTCAAGCCCGGCAACTGGAACGCTTTCTCCAAACTCGTCAATGATTTGATGGGTACTGATGTAGAAACTCGTCGTGATTACCTGTTTGATAAGGTCGATTTTGACCAAGTAACTTTTCTGTAATTGAGGTGATAAGATGAATATTCTCGAAAAGATTTTGGAGGAATCTTTCCTCGATTATAGTGCATTCGTGCTTCAACGCAGAGCCATTCCTGATGCGCGCGATGGTTTCAAATACACCGCACGTCAGATTCTTCATGCCCAGTTGAGAGAGAAATTGGATGCCAAACATCCTTTCAAGAAATCTCAGAAGTCTGTAGCTGCGGCGACATCTTTCTCTTATGTGCATGGCGACGCGTCCTGCTATGAGCAGATTATCCGTATGGGCCGCCCTCTGGTTCAGCGCTATTTCCTTGAAGAATTTAATGGCAATGAGGGTACTATTATTAACTCCAGTGACTATTCTGCCCAGCGTTACACTGAATGTCGTTTGAGTCCTCTTGGTATGGCGCTTTTCGATTATTTGAAAGTGTTGCCGAAGGAGAATTGGTCTCCCACATATGATGAGGAAGGAGAGTTTCCTCTCGTTCTACCCTCTGTCGGATATTATAACATTTGCAATGGTAGTTTTGGTTCTATCGGTGTTGGTCTAATCAGTTCTATTCCTCAGTTCAATCTCGGTCAAATCAATAGAGCCATTTGCGATCTTATCAGTGATCCTACTATTGACATTTGTATTCTCCCTGATTTTGCCAGTGGTGGCATCCTGCTGAACCCCAAGACTACTCTTGATAGTCTTAATCGTGGCGAGGGGCGTTCTGCACTTCTTCGCGGCGTTGTAAAGAAGAATATCAAAGAGAAGTATCTTGAGGTCGTTGAACTTCCATATGGTGTATATACCAATACCATCTGTGTGGAACTACAAAAGGCTCTGGATAAAGGCAAGCCGCCCTTCAAGGACTTCAAAGACCTGACCAAGACCAAGGTCCAGATTCGTATTTATACAGATAAGTTGGATGAGTGTGAGAAGTGGCTCTATAAGAATACTTCTGTCCAGAAACACTTTACCATTAAACTTATCATGCTGGACAACGGCAAGAAGCCTCGTCTTTTCACCTTCAAGGAAGCGCTTCTGGCTCATATCGCGCACGCAAAGAAGATTTTCAGACTTCAGTTCGAGAACCAGCTCGATGCACTAAAATCTCGTGAAGAGATTATTCGTGGTTTGATTCGTGCGCACTCTATCATTGATGACATTATCTATGTCATCAAAGAGGAGTCTACTTCTCGTGCCGATGCCATTAAGAATTTGATTTCTCACTTTGACTTCACCGAACTTCAGGCAACTGCGATTGTCGATATGAAGCTGCATATGTTGACTAAAATCGACATTACAAAGCTCGAAGGGGAATTGGAGCAGAATTTGATTGACCAGGATTATATCAATAAGATTCTATCTGATGAAGAAGTGTTTAATACCCATCTGAAAGAGCGGTATATGGAAGTCGCTGATAAGTATGGCGATAAGCGTCGCACCCAGATTTATCAGGGAGATGAGTTTGAGAGTCAGCAAGATGGTGAAGTGTCTGATAAGGAGTTTATGATTTTTGGCGGCGGCCAGGAATACATGACAGTAATTACTGAAGATCCTCAGACTATTGCCGTGGATATTATGTATAGCTCCCTCATCCTTCCCGATGATGAAGTAATTATCATTACTGACCAGTTCCGCGGCTTTACCCGTAAGGCTAATCAGTTCGTATTGGGCCGCGGCAGATGGAGTGACCTCATTAAGTTGAATGAGGGCGAAAAAGTCATCGCCGTTTATCCCAGACGAGAGATTGAGACTTCTCAGTTCGCGATTCTTGAAACCGATACGGGCAAGATCGCTGTTCATCAGTCTTATATCCTTACCGGCGCGAGCACAAGGGGCAAGAAATTGGTATCCAAAAAGTTGCTGGTACAAGATGTAGAGCTGAGTGACAGCCATGAAGGATTGCCCCAAATTCGATAACAGCTGTTCGTTTCGCTTGCAATAAAAAAATTTTTATGGTATAATATAAGTAGAAGATGAAAGGAGGCACAAAATGATTATTGCCTTGGTAATCGCACTAATTGTTTGTGTCGCCCTCATCGTTCTACTTGTAAGTAAGAATAATTTCTTAAAAGGACGCGTACTTACTTACGAAGCGCGAACAGCAATTCTGGATGAAACTGAAAATTTGCAGAAAAAGAACGCAACGCTTGAAGATTAGTGGATTAAGCTATCTGCTAAGACTTCAGAGGCCGCGGCAGCTTTTGAGGAAATGAGCGGTAAAGTGTCTGAAGCCGCCGCGAAACTTGATGTTCTTAACTATCAAATAAGTCAGGCTCAGGATTAGCGGCGTGAAGTAGAACTTTAGGCGACAAAGGATTTGGCGGCCGAAAGAGAGGCACGCCGCACAGAGTTTGAAAATCAGTTGGCAAAAGAGTTTTAGGAGATCCAAAAGAGTCATCCTGCTTAGCTACTGAAAGACGAACTCAATCAGCTCAATTCTGAGATTAAACAAGCAAAGGAAACTCTTCGAATCCAGCAAGAACAGGCTCTTCAAAAGGAGCAGCAAGAAGAGTTCTTTGCAACTCACTCTGTTAATCTAACAGAGGGAGAGAAAGCCGACATCGTAAAGATTATGGACTTTGCTCCATAGTTGAGTAGATTCGAGGCTTTCTGTAAACTTGTATGGACAGAATACTATCAGAAGCCCCTCCAAAAACTCTGCAAAGAGCTGGGCGCAGATAAGATTACTGGTATCTACAAGATTACCGCTCAAGATGGCCGTTGCTATATCGGCCAAGCGCTCGACATTGGCTCTCGCTGGAAAGAGCATATGAAGTGCGCTTTGGGGATTGGAACTACTGGGTACATGACCAATAAGTTCTATCGCACTATGCACAAAGAAGGCCCTGAGAACTTTACTTTCGAAGTTCTTGAAATCTGCCCAAAAAGTAAGTTGGATGAAAGGGAACGCTACTGGATTGAGTTCTATAACAGCACTGTTTATGGATTCAATACCAAGATTGGAGGGTAATGCCCATGACCTTTCATTGGATTACATTGAAGCCGCTTTCTTTGCGAATCCTTCAATATATCGCCGAACATGATGGCGAAAAGGCTTCAGAACTTGCGGAAGGGCTTGGCTTGTCAACGAAACAAGTTGATGCAGCCGTGACAAAAAGTCTTGTGCGGCATGGGCTTGTAATTCGTGAAGCTAAGCTAACGCGATTACAAAAGAAGGATTACAACATCATCAAAATCACAGAACGAGGTAAGAACTATCTTACTTGGCTTTCTGAACAGGCCCAAGGCGAGCCTTAATCGCCTTTCTATTTGCTCCGATGGTGGAACTGGCATACACAGCAGACTTAAAATCTGCCGCCCGAGAGGGATTACGGGTTCAAGTCCCGTTCGGAGCACCATTTAAAGTTCGGCGTTGTGCTGGGGTGTAGCGTAATGGTCAGCGCTGTGGTCTCTAAAACCATAGGTTCCGGTTCGAATCCGGACACCCCCGCAGAGCGCCGAACAGAAAGGAGCTAATATGTACTAGAGTTTACAAGGTAATTATGGATTAGGCGCAGCGATAGCATATTTCACCTCTCATAAGATTCCTGTTTGTCTGCCATTAAATGATACTCAAAAATATGATTTAGTGGTGGATATGGATGGAGAACTTAAACGAGTTTCTGTAAAGACAGGTAAGTATCAGGCACCTTCTGGTGCATATGCAATCCAGTTAAAAAATTCTGGAGGCACAAGCAAAGGTTCTAAGATTAGAAATTTTGATAATACTACCTGTGATTTACTGTTTTTCTTGTGTGGAGACGAATCTATGTATTTAATTCCTGCGGCTGATGTTAATTGTGTAAGCTCTATTACATTAGGCTCTAAATATCAAAAATATAGAGTTGAGAAAATGCCTTTTGAGGATTTTCAAACATAATGGAGTGTAGTGTAACGGTAACACAGCTGACTCTAAATCAGTCCACAGCCCCCTGAAGGAGCTTATGCGGGTTCGAATCCTGCCACTCCAGCCATTTATCCTTTATTAAGGATGTGACTAAAAGGAAAAATATCTTTAAGAAAGGACAGAAAATAAATGCAAGTAATTAAACGCAATAAGTCTTTAGAGGAATTTGATAAGGATAAGATTTATAAAGCCGTAATGAAAGCCGCCATCGCAACTGACCAGGAGAACTTTGACTATGAGGCTCATGCCATCGCTGATGACATTGAACAGATGTTAAAGGCAACTGGGGAAGACAAGATCGATATTGAGCAAATTCAAGACCTCATTGAAATCGACTTGTACGCCATCGCGGAAGCTCCCGAGACAGCTAAGGCTTTTATCTTGTTCCGTGAGAAGCGTAAGCAAGAGCGTGACAAAGCAAATCGTTATGCAAACATGATTCGCTCTCGTGCCCTCACTCCTGATGAGGCTAACTCCAGAGCAAACGCTAATCTCGATGAAAACTCCTTTACTGGCCGTATGTATGAAGCAAATGAGGCGCTGTGGAAGGAGACAGCGCTCGATGAGTTTATGCCAAAGGAGATTGCTGACCTTCACAATAAGGCAATTCTTTATCAACATGACCTTTCTCGTTTTGCCATTGGCCAGCATAACTGTCTGACAGTGTATTTTGATTACATCTGGGAGCATGGTTTCCAGACTCGTCAGGCTACTCTGCGTCCACCCTCTCGTTTTGCATCTGCTTGTCAGCAGGTTGCCGTAATTTTCCAGGTGCTTAGCCAGCATCAATTCGGCGGTATTGCTTCTGGTCATATTGACCGTGACTTGGCTCGCTTTGTTGATATGAGCCGCCAGAAGCTGATTAAGAAATACCAGAATATTGGCCTTTCAAAAGAGCAGGCAGATGCTCTTGTAAAGAAAGACCTGGAAGATGAAGTGCATCAGGGATGCGAGGCTCTCATTCATAACCTCGCCACTCTGCAATCTCGTCCTGGTGCTCAGCTACCATTCAGTTCTCTGAACCTTGGCCTGGATACATCTGAGGATGGCCGCATGGTTTCTCGAGGTATTCTTGAAGCAATGATTGAGGGCGTTGGGCCTCATCATCAGACTCCTCCTTTCCCTATTCTTTGTTTCCAGGTAAAGAACGGCGTGAATAAGAAGCCCACTGATCCCAACTATGACCTTTATCGTCTTGCTATTGAGTGTGCCGCTCGCCGCCTGACTCCTAACTTTGTCAACTGCGATTCTTCTGTTTGTCATGAGAATCCAAATGACCCCGATACCGAGCTGACTGCTATGGGCTGTCGTACTCAGATGGGCCGCGACATTTACAGCGAGGGCGATCCTTACAATCGTATTGGCCGCGGTAATTTGGCTCCTGTAACTATTATCCCTGTTGAACTCGGCATCAAGTACGGTGTTGTCACAGGTAAACGCGATAAGCCTGACCTCGAGGGCTTTGAGCACGCTTTTGATTATCTTCTGAAGAAGGCCGAGGAGTCTCTGCTTATCCGCGCCAATATTATGTTTAAGCAGAAGATGAAGGTTGCATACGAGATGTATGTTAACCATGTCTGGAAGGGCACATACGACTATGATGACGAGGCCTCTGTCTATGAGGTATTGAAGCACGGTACTCTCGTTATTGGCGTCCTTGGTTGGGCTGAAACTCTCTGCGCTTTATTTGGTAAGCATCATGGTGAATCCAAAGAAGCCGAAGAGTTCCTCATGAAGATGGAGAAAAAGCTTAATGCTTATGCTGCAGAGTGCACCGAGCGCAATAAGCTGAACTTTGCCGCATACCATACTCCTGCTGAGAATCTTTGCTATACTGCAATGACCAAATTACAGCAGCGTTGGGGTAAGGAGCTGAAGAATGTAACTGACCATGAGTATGTTACAAATTCTATCCATGTTCCCGTTTGGTATGACATCGACGTATTCGATAAACTGAAGGAAGAGGCTAAGTTCTCTAAACTTGCCACTGGAGGCAATATCGTTTATGTAGAGTTTGATACAACTGCTGTCCACAATCTTGACGCGGTGGAGCAAGTCATTAACTTCGCTATGGACAACGACATCCCATACTTTGCTTTTAACTTCCCTCTCGATGAGTGCACTGTATGCGGGTACTCCGGCGAAATCCCCGCTGGTGGATGCCCCGAGTGTGGAGCGCCAGACGAAGCAATTAATAGACTTCGCCGCGTAACTGGTTATATTACTTCTGACTATCGCCGCGCTTTCAATGCTGGTAAACAAGCAGAAGTAAAAGACCGTGTGAAACACACTCATGGAAAGGAAGTTGACCTTACATGAGAATTGCCAAGATCGTAAATAACGACCTGGCAAATGGACCCGGAGTACGAACAACGGTGTTCGTCTCCGGCTGTCCAATACATTGTCCAGGTTGTCATAATCCTGAATTATAGGATTTTCGTGTCGGAACTATTCTTTCCGAACATTTGATTGATGAAGTTATTGCCCTCCTTAAAGTTGACGGCATCAAGCGTGGACTTTCCATTCTTGGAGGAGAGCCTCTGGCTGATGAAAACATTCCCGGCCTTGCATATCTTTTATTGAGAGTACGCGAATCTATCCCAGATTGCAATATTTGGGTATGGACGGGATATACAATGGAAGACTTGATGAACCGTCATAGTGACCCCTTGACAGAAAAAAATTTTTATGATATAATAAATACAGTAAATGTGATAGTGGATGGGCCTTTTGTAGAAGCTCAAAAACCCGGAGAGCATCTTTGGAGAGGGTCTGGAAACCAACGCTTACTGAAAATGGAGAATGGTCACTACACAAAACTTTAATACCAGGAGGTAAAACTATGGATATGGGAATTGATAACATTCAGATTTAGTTCCTCAGTGGCGGCTATCGTAAAGAGCTGCCTCAGCCCGAAGAAGTTCTCCTCTGGCACCAGATTGCTGACCGCGATTTCTGGCTGGACGAGAGTGAGATTACTTGGGACAATACTGCATGGTTGATGCAATACATTATGTATTTGAATGAGCATGAGGCTGATGATATGACTCCTATCAAGATTCATATTATGTCTCCCGGCGGTCATCTGTATGTGATGTTTGCTCTCTATGATGTTATCAAGAACAGTAAGATTCCGGTTTATACCTATAACGAGGGTATTTGCCATAGTGCCGCTTTCCTGATTTATCTTGGCGGCCAGAAACGCTTTATGCGTCCCAACGCTGTGTTCTGCGCTCACGAAGGTTCTGCTCTGCAAGGCGGCACATATCGTGAGAGTAAGGCGGCAATGGCGCAATATGACATTGAAGTCACCCGCATGAAAGAACTGATTGCCGAGGAGACGAATATGGATCTGGATTTCTTGAACCACAAGTTTGAGCAAAATTCTGATTGGTATATTCGTTATGACGAGGCGAAAGAACTTGGAATTTTGAAGGAGTAATACAATGAGCAAAGTTTTGATGCGCAGAACTGAGATTTGGCGAGTCGATACTGAGAAAGAGGCTCAGGAGATTATCGACGAAGCCGCAAAGGAGGGCGACCTCACTAAGAAGATTATTGAGGTCAAGCAGAAGAAGTCAAAGGGACAGGTTGTTGACGAGAACCTGAAGGTGACTACTCAGGTAGATTTTGCCGGCCAGTGGCCAACAGAGGAGGATGATGACTGATGGTTGTACTTGAACCCAGTGTAGAGATTCTGAATAAGAATCTCGACGGTGTAGCAATGGCATAGCTCATTGAAGAGGCTGGCCGCACTTGCTACAAAAGTGAGGATAAGATCACGGAGGATTCCTATGACAAGTTTATCAGAGGAATTATTAAAAGAGGCCACGAGTCAGTTATTGAACACTCCTCAATCACGGTACGGATTACTACTGATAGAGGGGTCACCCACGAAATTGTACGGCATCGTATCGCCTCTTATAGTCAGGAATCAACAAGATACTGCAACTATGGGACTGATAAGTTTGGTGGCGGAATCGCTGTCATTAGACCTTCTACCATTCCAAGTGGAACTCCTGCGTATGATGTTTGGCTCGACGCCATGCATTCAGCTGAGGACAAATACATGGCTTTACTTGCCAATGGATGTACCCCTCAGCAGGCCCGTGCCGTTCTTCCAAATTCGTTGAAAACAGAGATTGTGATGACCACTAATATCCGTGAGTGGCGTCACTTCTTCGCCCTTCGTTGTGCGCCCGCCGCGCATCCAGACATGAGAGAGGTTGCTCTCTTAACACTTGCTCTTTTCCACGAGAACATTCCTTTGTTCTTTGATGACTTGTATGAGCAATACAAGGAGGATATTGAGAAACTGTGAAAATCCTTTCCTTTGACCAAGCAGCCAATGTAAGCGGCTGGTCATATTGGGAAGATGAAGTTCCGGTTAAATGGGGTACTGTTGAGCCGTCGCCAAAAACCTTGCGCGGCGGCCAACGCCTCCATAGTCTTCGAAAGCAGTTTGAGGACTTAATTAAGGAATTTAATCCCGATATGATTCTCATTGAAAATCCTGTCGGCGGTGAAGAAGACAAGCGCGGCGGTCCAGAGAATAACTGGAAGACAATGCAAACTCTTTGTCAAGTGCAAGGCGTACTTCTTGAAGTAATTGCCGCCCATAGAAAGAAAGTGGAGATTATCTCCCCCTCCTCTTGGCAAAACACTTGCGGCATCCATAAGCGTTCAAGAGACGAGCGTAAAGCTGGTGCCCGTAAGTTTGTTGAGAATTATTACGGCCTCTCCGATGTAATTCAAGACGTGGTAGACAGTATTTGTATTGGCTATCATTATATTCGTGAGAATGGCCTTGAAAGGAGTGCTTTCTAATAGAAATCAGACAAATCGCTCCTTCCGTCGATATTTCAAAGTTCGGCAGGAAGCTCTCGCCAGTAGAGTAGGTTCTGGCAAATCGAGGAGTATAGGACATTGATGGCTTCTTTAATGTAACTTGGGATGATGTTCAATCTCCATATGACCTCGATTATATCAAAGAGGCTGCAAATAAAATCCGCGAACACGTTGAGGCAAATCATAAGATTGCTATTCTCGTAGATGTGGATATGGATGGATACACCAGCGCGGCGCTCTTAATCAATTACATTCGGATGCAACAGAAATACGGAGACTGGGTAGACTGCTCTCCAGAGATTATTCACATTCTGCACACAGGTAAGATTCACGGTCTTGACGATACTGAGGTTATGGATAAGGTGCTGAACACTATTAAACCCGACCTATTCGTTATCCCCGACGCAAGCGGTAATAATAAACAGTATCAGGCCCTCACCAGTGCAGGGATTGATGTAGTAGTGCTTGACCACCACGACATGAGCGAACGTGGCGACGGCGAGAAGGTAATTGTGGTTAATAATCAGCAGTCCTCTCGATACAAGAATAAGGACCTGAGCGGCGTAGGTGTTGTATACCAGCTTTGCCGCGTGTTTGACGATATGCTTTCTTTCGTATGCGCCGACAATTATCTTGATATTGTGGCGCTTGGCCTTGTGTCCGATGTTATGGATCTTCGTTCTGCTGAGACGCGCTTCTTGGTATTTGAAGGCCTGAAACCCGAAAATCTGCGTTCTTATTATCTTGAGTACGCGAAGTTCGCCAACTACAAGATTTAGAATGTAGATTTGACCCCCCATGTGGTTTCTTTCTATGTGGCGCCGCTCTTTAATGCGGTAAACCGTATTGGCAGCATGGAAGAGAAAGAGCTGGTATTCCGTTCACTCCTCGATGATGATTCGAGAATGAAAGTGTAGGATGGTGCTCGTGGCCATACTGGTGAAGTTGACCTGGTTGTCGAGATGACAAGATAGGCCAATAACTGCAAGTCCAGGCAGAAGCGCCGTGTTGATAAACTTGTGGCTTTGATTCACGATTTGGTTTCTGAAGAAAAGCTCTATGAGAAGAAAGTTATCCTTCTCGCAATTGACGACTTCGATAAGGAGTGGCGTGCTCTTACTGGATTGGTCGCCGGTTCAATGGCTGACTACTATCAGCGTCCTTGTATTTTGACCTTCCTTGGCGACGATGGCGCTTACTACGGTTCTCTTCGTTGTCCTAATAATATGCCTGCTTTTGAGCATTTTAAGGATGACTGCAATGCCAGTAAGTTAATCAAATACGCAAGTGGGCACCAGCAAGCAGCAGGTATTGCCTTTGAAGCAGATGCGGTAAAGGCGCTCGAAAAGTATTTCGAGGAGAAGTACGCTGATGTTGATACCTCAACCGCATATATGGTTGACTTTATCATTGACGCCGAAGATCCTGAACTCCCTGATATTATCGCAGAACTTGCAGATTACTCCAATTATTGGGGACAAGGCATTAAAGAGCCACTCATTGCAATCACAAATGTTAAGATTGCATAGAGCACTCTCTCTTTGGTTGGACCAAAGAAAAATACTCTCAAGATTCAGTTACCACATGATTGCGTTGCAATCAGTTTCTCCTCTTCTCCAGAGGAATACGACTCATTGTGCTTGCCTTATGATGGGCAAACAGAGCAGTATTATGTCGGCACTGTGATTGGTTATGATGCGGAACTTAATACCTTCCGTTATCAGACTACGCCACAGGTGAAAATTAAAGACTACGCGGTTGTTGATACCAAGTATGACTTCTAATTTCAGTTGACATAAAAAAATTTTTATGGTATAATAATTATAGAAAATGAGAAAGGAGTTAAGTTTCCGTGGTAAACATTTTTGACATTCCTGTGAAAGATACTATCAACGCAAGCATGAAGTCAAAGTCTTTCATGGTCGTCGGAAAATCCAAATCCGGAAAGTCCACTCTCGGCTCTCAGGCCCCTCGTCCTATCTTCCTGATGACCGAAAACGGTGGCGAAGGTTTGACAGGTTTTACTCCGGTGCCTATCGGCTCCTGGGCAGACTTTAAGCAGGCAGTAATGCAGCTGTGTATGCCTCAGGCGCGTGAGAAGTTCGATACCGTTGTAATTGACACCTATACAAACCTCATTCTTCTGCTCGATAAGTATGTTGGCCAGAAGTTGTCCACCGATAAGACTGCTTTGGATTTTGGTTCTGACGCCGATTACGGTAAGGGCACAAAGGCCATGCGAAATGAGCTGGGCATTCAGCTCCAGAAGTTGGCAAATCAGGGGTATATCCTTCTGAATATCGTCCACGCCGAAGATAAGACTGATTTCCAGACTCAGAAGCAGTACATTGGTACTTCTCTCAGTCCCGGTTTGTACGGCGTTGCCGAAAAGTTCGTTGACCAGATTATCTATCTGAAACGCGAGCGTAATAAGGACGGTACTTTCTCTCACAAGATTTACTTCAATCCCAAAGGCGGATTTGAAGGAACCGGCGGTCGTTGGACACCTGATGTTGATTCCATTGATTGCTCTTACGCGAATCTGGAGAAAGTTATGGTCGCCGCCATTGAGAAGAGCGCCGAAAAGCAAGGCGCCAAGGCTGTCGAGGCGACTGGTCCCAGCGTAACCATTGAAACTGAGGACGAGAGAGTTCTCGATTTCCCGGCCCTCAAGACCGAGTTTGACCAGCTCACAAAGGACTTGATGGCGAAATATCCCGAAGATGGAGCCGATAGAGTTCGTGCTATCATCGAAACTGTCCTTGGCCCCGGCAAGAAAGTCGGCGCCCTCCAGCCTCATCAGGCAGAGCTGTTGGCTGAAGTAAATACCTCTCTGAAAGCAAATCTTGAATAAAAGGAGATTCAAACATGAAAAAGTTTAATCGTGTAAATCTGTCTGGTCGTCTCGCTGGCTACGAGCTGAATCGTGGTACTACCAAGAATGGCGACGATTTCATCAACGGCACCATTTCTCTGATTGTTGACGAGAATGGTACTACCGTCGATAAGATTCGTGTCTTTGCCACTCCTGTGTGGAAGAAGTCCGGTAAGGCCAATGGCAACTATACCATGCTTGACAAGATGGAGCAGGGTGAGTTCCAGGTCGGCGCTGATAACGGTGAGTGGCTGGCTATCCAGGGCACCATCGACATCAGCTACTTCCCTCCCCGCAATCCTGATCCCAATGATCCCGAGCCTGCTCGCTCTCAGCGCGTAAACGCCACCTTCATCAATGCCAATACCAAGAAGGTCTACCAGAACACCTGGAGCTGCGACTATCTGATGACCAACATCCGTGAGATTGAGGCTGATCCCGAGCGCAATCTGGACCGTTATGTCCGCGTTCACGGTTATGTGGTGGACGAGTACAACGAGGTCCTTCTCGAGGCTGAGTTCGATGTGCGCAAGGAGGCGGCTATCAACTACTTCCTGGGCCTCCAGGCAAGCGAGGATATGCCTTATTTCGTATCTGTCGGCGGCGAGATGACTATGGTTGTCCGTTCCGTGACTATCCCCAACGCCATCGGCGACGATGAGCATCGCGAGTTCACCAACCTGCGTTGGTGCGTGACTCGCATCAATCCTACTCCCTACACCTTCGGCGACGAGGCTGACATTACCGTTGACCAGTACAACGAGTTCAAGGCCAACCTCCAGGAGAAGAAGGCCGAAGCCATGAAGGACGACAAGGAGCCTGACCTCGCGTTCTAATTAACTGAAAGGAGAAGAAGTCAATGACATATGAGGAAAAGATTGCTTTACTCAATGGAGACGACTTCTTCTCCTTTTTTGAGTATATGAGAGCGCAACCTCGATGGGTAAACAGTGCCGGTAAGCGTGCAATACAGCTTATCGGCCTGTGCCATCATGGTGAGAATCATTCAGCGTTATTTGACCCATCAACTCTGAAAGTCAACTGTTTTAGTGAGTGTGGCGGCGGTATGCTACTTCATACTTGGATTAAGCGAGCACTTGACTTGCCTGACCCAGAACTCGCAAAACAGTTCATGGAAGATTACATCGCCGGACAGCGAATTGATTTAACCGGGCGCGTACCAATCAGTGTTGACTTCTCTTACAAAGAGCGGCCTTTTAAGATTGAACATATTGAACCTCTTCAGCCAATTCAACAAGATATTCTTGATGAACTTTATGAAGAGCAATTCACTCAAGCGCCAGATGTAATGAGAAAGTTAAGATGGCATACGGAGGATAAGATTGATGTCGATATTCTATTGAAATACGATGTAGCGTATTTCCCAAGGAACGGCACGATTATTCTTCCTCACCATAATGTTAATGGTAAGATAGTTGGTTTATATGAAAGAAATTTCAGAATGTTGCGAAAGGATTTCTATAAACTCTATCCAGGCGCGCCGTTTCAAGCTGCGATGTGGTTTCCAAGAGCAAAATATGTTCCTCTCATAAGAGATGAAAAATATAGGGAGATGTTGCCAAATGAAGAAAAGACTTCTTGGAGTTTCCCTAATAGCCTTAATTTGTACGGGTTGCACATTGCTGCTCCTTACATTAAGGAAAGCGGGGAAGCAATCATATTTGAGGGTGCCAAGTCGGTAATGCTTGCGCACCAGTGGGGCATTAAGAATTGTGTTGCCTCACATACTTTTGGTTGCCATGTTAATCATATCAATATGTTATATGAGCAAGGCGCCAGAAAAATCTTCTTTGCTTTTGATAAACAGTATCAAGAGCAAAGTGACGAAGACCATGACTGGTATCTTTATAATAAGAGAACAACTGGCATGGCGGCGAAAATAAAAGATGAAGGTGGGCTTCAGTGTTATCGAATTATTGATATTCCAAATACTGGAGTGCCCCTCGACCATAAAGACGCACCAGTAGATAAGGGTAAAGAAAAGTTCTTGGCGCTACTGGAAGCTGCGCATAAAAGTCGTCCTCTCTGGCCGGAAGAGCCGCAAGATTTGGGCGAAATGCCAAGAAGAACCAACTTTGTTAAAGACGAAAGAGTCTCGCAAGTTGCATTAAAATTGCAAAATAGTGATACGGTAGGTGATACAATTTGGTCCCTTTTACACCCGAACAGCGAGCAGTAATGGATTATGTCTTGGAACAGGTTCATGACCCTAATGGACATAATACCATTATCTCTGGTTCTGGCGGCACAGGTAAGACAACAGTAATCTGTGAACTTATCTGTCAACTTCTCAGTGAAGGGTATGCAGTTGCAGTTACTGCAATGACAGGCAAAGCAACCTCAGTTCTTCGCAATAAAGTCTGGAAGGCGATTGAGGAAAAAGAACTTGAGTTTGACAAAGATAAGCTCTGCATTGAAACTGTGACGAAGATTACGAAGAAAAGTAGCGTCTTAGGCACAACTTCCGATGGAAGCACCAAGTTCACAAATACTTGGCGTGACCCGAGGGCGTTTCCATATGATGTTCTGTTTGTTGACGAGCTTTCTATGGTGCCGCAGTTCATCTCTCAATGGTGGATGATGACCAATGCTCGAGTTATTGGTTGCGGTGATGAATGTCAACTTCCAGAAGTCAATACATCAGAAGTGGCAAATGACCTTAATTCTTTTAGACATGACCTTCATGTATCTAAGATGAATTACACTTCTGGTTATGGTGTCAAGGTTTTGAAAACTCTGGCACATCTCCAGCTGCATAAAGTATTGCGGTCTGACAATGACATCGCTTTACTGTGTGGCGATTTGAGAGATTTCACTCAGTCCAAACAGCAACTTCTCTCTCGTATCAAGTATTGGGCAGAGAAATCCCCAGATATTTCATACGGAACTTCCAAAGCCGAGATTGAGACCGACCCTGAATGGCAGATTATCTGTTATACCAATAAGTTGTGTGCAGAAATCAATGAGCATCTTTGTATTGGCGGAGACCGTTATCCAGACCTCCACGATAAGATTCTTCTGTATGACAATATCAATCCTCTGGGCATTTACAATGGCGATGTAATGTATTTTGCCGATTTGCTTGACGCGATTGAGCACGCAAAAAATCGCAAGCGTCCAATCTATGTTTGTGTAAAGTGGCAAAATCGTATGCCAAAGTCCAGCGGCAATATTTGGGAGCAGAGATTTGCGGCTCAATACATCGCTTACAATAATGCTCTCAGAGAAGCGTCTGAAGAGCGTTGGAAGATGGCTCATACAATTATTGAGAATGCTTCTTTGAGTGAGGAGCAGAAAGACCAATATATTGTTGACCTTGATAAGATTGGTATGTCGAAGACCAATAAAGAAGATGCCCTCGTTGATTTTGTTGAAAAGATGACAAGAATTGACAGAGATACTGCGAATCTTCTTGTTGACCATCTTCCCCCAACACCTCAGCTCTACTTTGTGAATATTGGTTATGGTTATGCCATTACTACTCACAAGAGTCAGGGTTCTGAATATGACAATGTTTGTTATGTTCTTGAGCGCTTCGATAAGCCGCTCGTCTATACTGGCCTTTCAAGAGCCAAGAAACGGCTTAAAGTCGTAAACATCACATCTACAAAGTAAAAGGAGATGAGTGAATGTACTTTGGTTGCCACAATCATACTGAATACAGCAATATCACAACTGGTCTGGACAGCATCAATAAGCTGGAAGATCTTGTGAATAAAGCCAAAGAGTTCGGTATGCGCGGTATTGCCATTACAAATCACGATAATCTCTCAGAAGTTATTGAAATCAATCGTATGCAAAAGAAACTGCGCGACGCCGGTGATGATTTCGTTCTTGCCATTGGCAACGAGATTTACCTCGTCGATAGCTATGATCCTGACGATAAGCAGAGAGAGAAATATTATCACTTCCTGCTGATTGCCAAGGATAAGATTGGTTATCAAGCTCTGATTGAATTATCGACTCGCGCATGGTATCGTTCAACTGTCAAGTGGGGCAAACGCAGAGTACCTACTCTTAAATCTGACATTGAGGAGGTTATGGAGTGGGCGCGCGGTCATGTGGTTGCTTCTACTGCCTGTCTAGGCGGCGAGTTCCCCACTTTGATTAACAATGGAGAATACGACAAAGCGGACCAATTCATCGAATGGTGCAATAATCAGTTTGGTTGTGAGGATTTTTATATTGAGCTTCAACCTTCTGATAGTAAGGATCAAACTCTTTTTAATCAACGCGCTATTGACTTTTATAACGGCCGGGCGCAGTTCATCATCACAACCGACGCGCACTACCAGAATGTAGAAGATTTCCCGGTCTTCGAAGCCTTTCTGAGAAGCAAACAAGAGGATCGTGAAGTTAAAGAGTATTATACTTTCGCCAGAATGATGGATGAAAGAGAAATCTATGAACTTATGGATAAAATGGATATTCGTCCACAGTTTGTAGACAAGTGTTTTTTGAATACTCTTCATATCGCCGACCAGATTGAGTTCTATGATTTGGCGCAAGACCCCCGTATCCCGAAAGTTCCTCTTCCTCAGATTGAACTCAATCTCGGCGGCTGGGAAATTGAGTTCGTCCGTCAGTATCCTACTATTGACTGGGCGCTGAATGAGGAGGATTATCAGACTAAGTATTGTATTACTTATTGTCTGAATACAGCAAAAGAAAGAGGTCTAATCAATGACCAATATATGTCCAGACTCGAAGAAGAGTTTGACACTTTCAAGTTCCAGTCCGAAGCGTTCAACGACAACTTTTTCGCTTACTTTAACACGATGCAGCATTTTCTTGAGCTAGCTTGGTCTATTGATTGCGCCGTTGGTCCTTCTCGTGGTTCAGCGAGTGGATCTTTACTATGCTATCTCATGGATGTTGTGCAATGTGATCCTATTCAGTATGGCCTCTATTTCTGGCGTTTCGCAAATAAAGTCCGCACATCTCCTCTAGATATTGATACTGACTTCCAGCCTTCTAAGCGTCCTGAACTTTTTGCTGCAATAAGAAAAGAGCGCGGCGAACTGGGTATGACCCAGGTAGCCACATATCGTAAATTGACCTTGAAAGCGGCCATCGGTAATGCCGCTCGTGGTTACAGAAGCGAAGAATTTCCGAAGGGTTTGGATAGCGATATTTCAACCTATCTCTCTAGCCTTATTGAGATTAAGCGCGGCTTTGTTGCAACGCTCAAACAGACTCTCGAAGGCGATGAAACAACAGGATATTCTGTCAACCACAGCTTTATCAAGGAGTGTAACCAATACCCCGGCCTTTTGGACATTATCAAAAAGATTGAGGGCCTAATCGTCGGGTCAGGAACGCACGCTGCTGCCGTGATTTTGTTTGACGACCAAGACCGTTTAACTAATCATTGTTCTCTTATGCGTGCGCCAAACGGCGATATGTGTACCGCCTTGGACCTCCATACGGTGGAAGAGGCTGGATGCTACAAGTATGATTTCCTTTTGCTGTCCACGCTCGATATTCAGGCCGCGTGTTTTGATTTGTTGAAGAAAGATGGTTTGGTTGATAAGGATTTAACACTTAAGCAGTGTTTCCGTAAGTATATCAATCCCAATACCATTGACTTTAATAACCCTGAAATCTGGGCGAAACTTTACAACAATGAAGTGCTCTCTGTATTCCAATGGGATGCCGCTTCTGGTCGTAAAGGTATTCTGGCAACTCAACCTCATAATCTTGCTGAGCTTACTTCTGTCAATGGTCTGATTCGTTTGATGACTCAGGAAGGCGAAGAAGATCAGATTGAAAGATTCTGTCGTATCAAAGATGATCCAGAGTCTTTTGAAGAAGAAATGGTTAAGGCAGGATTGAGTGATGAACAGCGTCACATCATGCACCAAGAACTCGATAGATACAATGGTTGCGCAGCAACACAGGAAAGTTTCATGGTATTGAGCCAGTTGTTGGCTAAATACACATTGAAGCAGGCTGACGCGCTTCGTAAGACTGTCGCGAAGAAGAAAATGAATGAGATTACCAAGCAGAAAGAGTTGTTTTACTCTCAATGTGAAGGTACTCAGGAGGTAAAGGATTATCTATGGAAGGTAGTAATTCAGCCGTCTCTCGGATATGGCTTCTCCCTCAATCATGCTCTTCCCTATTCTATTATCGGCGTCCAGTGTATCCTTATGGGTGGTATCCTCTTCCCGCCTATTTACTGGCAATGCGCTTGTCTCCTTCAGAGAAGCGGAGCATTGGACGGTAAGGGTGCCAACTACAATAAGATTGCCAAAGCAGTTGCTACATTGGTAAGTCAAGGAGTGAATATCACTCCTATCGACATCAATGTAAGTCAGGCAGATTTCTCTGTTGATAGCGAAAACAATACCATCCACTATGGTTTGGCTGGCGTGAAGGGCCTCAAAGATAAGGTCATGGCCAAGATTTTCGAGCTTCGCCCATTCGAATCTTTGCAGGATTTCATTGAGAAAACTGCCGCTGATGTCACTTCAATCGTGACACTCGTAAAGGCTGGGGCATTCGACAGATTCGGTCTGAGATCAGATATAATCAAGGAATTGGCAGAGATTAAAGCCGATACGAAAAGCCGACTGAATGGTCAGAATCTACTTATGATTAGTAGACTTGGCCTTTGGCCGCAAGACACGGAGGAGTTGAAATTCTCTCAAAGAGTTTATAACTTTACTCATTATATGAATCAGTTGAAGGCCGCCGAGCAAAAACGACTTGGAGAAAAAATTGACTATTATCCTCTTAATAGTCGTTGCTTTGATTTCCTTGAAGAAATCGAATTTGATACAGGCTGTATTGACAACGAGAATCAGCTGCCCCAATTTTATTGGAAATCCTATTTCGACAGTTGGATGCTCTGTATTAAGAATTATTTGAAAGAGCATCAAGAAGAAATGCTTAAAGCCGTCAATGATAAGCAAATTTCTGATTGGCTTGAAAAGTATTTCAATAAGGAGCAAGGTTACGCCGAATGGGAGATTGAGACTATGGGCCTCTGTTTCCAAGAGCATCCTATGGTTCATGTCAATAACATCTCCAACTTTGATGATTTACCGACTGAACCTGAGGTTGGTAGTCTGTATAAGGTGCCGAGCGGCCGAGTAGTTCCCATCTATAAGCTGACAATGATTGCCGGCTATGCCATTGCAAAAGACAAACTCCATAGTTCAATTACTTTGTTGACTGCTACCGGTCCTGTTGAAGTAAAATTCCGTAAGCAGCAATTCGCATCTTACGATAAGCAGGTTTCAAAAGTAGTAGATGGCAAGAAGAAAGTAGTTGAAAAGAGTTGGTTGAATCGTGGCGTTGCTCTGATTATTCACGGTATGCGTCAAGACGATATTTTCGTTGCTAAGACCTATAAGAATAGTCCCATGCGCCACACAGCATATAAGATTACGAAGATTCTTCCTACTGGTAAGTTTGAAGTCCAGAAGGAAAGAAAATCTGGAACATTGGAGGATAGCAACGAAAATGACGACTAATGGAACTTCTTCTAATTATTATGACAGAGATGGTCTTCCCATTGATCCTGGCGAGGCCTATACTGATCCCACCATTTCAACAGTACCCAACGATGACCCTGTAAATCATCCTTCCCACTATACCAGTGGGAAGTATGAGGTCATTGATATTATCGAAGACCAGCTTGGTCCTGATGGTATTCGCGGTTTCTGTCTTGGCAATGCGGTTAAATACATCTGTCGTGCAGGAAAGAAAGATCCTGCTAAGACTCGGCAGGACCTTGAAAAAGCAATTTGGTATATCAATCATTATCTGGAGGTCATGCCTAAGTGAGACAAGAGTTTATTGAATGGCTAAATCGCTGCTGGAATGACTTCTATGAGGTGTGGTCGCCAGAAGATTGTGAACAGCATATCGTAAAATATGGGGCGTCCAGCGATGTTGATAAGTTCATTACTCTCATCAATCGTCTTTATGGGTGCCATGCTCAAGATTGCGCTTGGGGCGTAGTAAACTCTGAGTATATGAAAGATAACAAGTTCCTGATTTTCCTTAATGGAAAGTCGATTGAAATTCGTCCCTTTGATGACGATATTTACAATGTAGATTTAGTAAAGGAGGAAGGTTAATGGACAAAGTAGTTGACTTTGCCACCGCCAAGACAAAGCATGATTTGGCGGCTTTGAACCAAAAAGAAGAGAAAACTAATCGCATCAAAGAGGCGATTAAGAAACTGCCAGGGTATCGTGGAGATGTTCCCAGCAAGAATACTATTCGCGGTCTACCCGACTTGAAGCCTGGTCAAATCTTCTGGGTAGAAATGGATAAGAAGGCATATGTGGTTGCCGCGCTGAACGGCAAGAAAGTGACCATTAAGGCGCTTGATGAAACTGCTAGTGTGTCCACCAATATGACTATCTACGACATGAATAAGAGCATCGTGTCTAAGGAACCTCTCTATGACCTGGAGAAAGATCCTGAGAATCTTGCTGACCGTGTAGCAGCCTGGTTTAATGAGGATTGCCCTCCCAATACCTATTACCTACTGTACGGCCGCGACATCCACTATGTAACTCTCATCAAAACTCCAGATGGAATGGCCACCAATCCTTCTACTTTCAACCAGTTGGTTGATTTGATTAAGGACATCGGTGATCTCATCTCTATGGATTTCAATACAGAGGACGGCGCTTCATGTATTGAGATTTGGATTCGCACCAGAAATTCTGATGCTGAACTTCTCTACCTCATGCCTTATGACGCCGCACTTGTGGTATTTGAGTAAAAATAGGCATAAAAAAAGAACCCCTCCGGTTTCCCGGAGGGGTCTTTCTTATTTTAAGGAGAAGCGTGAGATTAGAGGATTACGACGTCAACGCCGGCCTCAGCAGCGGCCTCCTCAGCCTCAACCATGTCCTCATAGACAGTGGTCTTGCCGTTGACAACAACAGCGGCCACGCCCAGACGGCTCATGTCAGAGGTGTAATACTTGAAGCCCTTCAGAGTATCGCCAACTCCAATTACCTCAGTGAGGGAAGGAGCGGTTACACACTGAATGTCAACAAGCTCGGTGTAAATCTCAACATTCTCGGCCATAGCGCCAGAGTTGAAGGTTACACGAGGAGTTGCGCCACCAGTACCCTGATCGCAGTTTACGGAACCCCAAGTGTTACCATTGGACTTATAGTTATCAAGGATAACCTGGCCGCCATTGGTTACCTGGATGCCGCAGTTAGCGCAGTTATTGATGGTGACGTTTGTAGCAGTCAGCTTAGCGGAAACGCCGCTGACAACCACGCCGGACTTGGCGCCGGTAGCGCCTTCGATAATCACATTCTTGATAGTGACATTCTCTCCATTCACACCGAGGATGTGCTTACCAGTGATGGTGCCAACAGTGATCTTGTGGCCATTACCATCGAGGGTAACACCAGCAGGAATCATCGCAGCAACCATAGGATCACCAGCGATATTTACATCATCATCAGAGATAGCAATGTCTTCGTTCAGAACGACTACATCGCCAGCCTTAGCGGCGCGGAAAGCGCAGTAAATATCATCATAGCCAGCGGCATTGATGGAGATAGGAGTTACGGGAGTTGCGGCCCCAACCACAACGAAGTCGGACTTAGCGTTCTTATAGCCGGTAGCACCAGCAGGAACGGTCACAACATCTTCATTGCCCTTATAGGGGTTCTGCACACGAACAGGAGTCTTATTACCGGAAATCATCACGGGGAAGTCGCCAGTAGTATTCTTCAGTTCGGGCTCGGCAGGAGTCTTATGGTCAGTACCGATACGGAGATCAACAGGAGTGCCCTGACCGTCGGTCTGGAAGTCGCAGTTGCTCATGGTGAAGTTAGCGATAGTAGCCTGAGGAATATCCATGGGGATATCGCCAGCGCCCTTATCGGAAGGACCACCACGCTGAGTGACCTTGACAGAGGCCTTATGACCATTCATGCCCTTGAAAATTACGGTATCAAGGTCGATGTTAGCACCCTGAACTCCAACCAGGTTGAAGTCAATAGTGTAATCGCCCACAGTACCAGTATCTGCGCCAGTAGCGCAATTCTCAAAGGTAGACTTACGAATGGCTGTAGTCTTAGCGTCAGTTACATAAACGGCCTTACCAGTAAAATCGCGAATTGTGGAGTTCTCGATAATTACGGTAGCGTCGCGCTGATCAGTAGAAGTCTGATTCTGGCTTGTTACACCAATAGGAGTATTGGCATCAGGTACCAGAGTCATATTCTTAATGGTCAGACGAACAGGCTCGCCGTTTTCCGCCAACTGTGCTCCGCCCTGGAGGATAGTCTCCTTACCATCTTCGGTAGTACCTTCGAGGGTGAGGTTCTTATCAATTACCAGGCGCTCACTGATGATGCCCTCATTGAACTTAAGAGTGGAACCAGCGGGAGCGTTGGCGATGACGTCAGACACTTTAGTTCCTAAGTCATTCAGGTCGACGTCAATCTTAGGGTTTTCCTGATCAATCAGGCCGCTACCAGGAGTGAGGGTTGCGGGTCCGCCAGCATCCTGATTGTACTCCTTAGCAGGCCAGTTACCAGTATCGGAGTAGTCCATGTTCTGGTGAGGTTCGAGAGAACGATCCTTCCAGATGTACTCGCCGTTGGAGTCGTTGTTGTACTTGAAGCGGCGATAAGAGGTAGGATCAGCGGTAGCAATACCGGAAGAAGCACCGTCGTAGTTATCGTCAGCGTCAAGAATCTGAATGTCAGCCAGAACCTTACGGGTAAGGTCGAACTTGCTGAAGTCAGGATAAGCATCGCCGGAGAAGGTGAAGGTAGAAGGATCACCAGTTGCGGCGAGAGTAAAGGTCAGAGCAGTTGTGATCTTGAACTTAGGAATCACGAACTCAACAGGCAGGTCCACACCATCGGAGGCACGACGAACAAGGGAAGAACCCTCGACGTACATATAAGGACCGAACTTGTCGGGCAGGATGGAAACCTGAGTTGCATCGTGGGTGTACTCAACATAGTAGTCAAGCAGCACGATGTCCTGATACAGGATGGAAGGAACGTTTACCTTGTAAACGAAGTCGGAGCCTTCCTTGTAAGCCTTAGGCTGAGCAATACCACCGGAAGGAGCCAGCAGGTAAGCATAGTAGCCAAAGCCCTCGAGAGACATACTGCCATCATCCTGCTCCTTCATAGTGCCGCCCCAAGTCTCACCGTAGTTAGGAGCGGTAATTACACGACGGTAATCGGTCGCCTCACCCCAAGCAGTAACCCAGTTACGTACGCAGGAATTATAGTCTACATAGTAGGCTACCTGGTCGTCAAAGATAGCTGCCTTCTCGATAGTATCGGGATCGGGATAGTCTGTAGTAGACATAGGCTTATTGTAAAGGTCAAAGGCGATGAAAGCGTCCTGAGTGTGGAACTTACGCAGATAAGCGTACTTGTCAGCATCCTTAGCAGTATCATCGTTCTCCAGATTGATCTGGACAGGCATACCGGAAATCTCGCCGGCGTCATCGAGCAGCATCACATAAATGCTAGCGTTCTGACCAACATAAGGCTTACGAGTCAACCATACGTTGTCAATGCCGCCACGAGGAGCATACTTGCCTACCTCGTCGCCAGCACCCTCGGCGGGATACAGGGAAGTGTCATCGTCGTATACGTTCTTGGTCTGATCCGCGTCGCGCATATTGTTGGTTGCAACAGAATACTTCTCAGTATAGTGAGCAATCACGCTACGAGCGTCGGGATGAGCGCCAGGAAGATGCTTGTTACGGGCAGGAATCAGATCTGCACCGGAAAGAATTGCCAGACCCTCGTTGGACAGCAGAGCATCCTCAAAGTTGAAGGTCAGGGTCTTATCGCCCTCATAGGAGAGCAGACGAGCATTGCCACGGCCACCAGTTACATAGGAGACCTCAGCGGCAACCTCAAGAGTAGAAGTCTTGACTGTATCAAAGATAAGTACAGGCTCGCCAGCACGGAAAGTCTTTGCACCAAGCTGGAACACGGACTTAGCCTTGAAATAGACGTCAATGGCTTCACGAATTGCCCATTTCATATAGCAATATTCCTCCTATTAAAAGATTTTGCCTTTTAATCAAGGTATTAAAACATCTCATAAGAGTGTTTAACCTTCAAGAGTTCCAATCGAATCATCGTCGTTCTCTGGGTCGCGCATCATCCAGTGAACGAGTTTATTGTCGTTCTTTGCGCCAGCCAAACGGCTTCTGACATCAAGATCATACGCCTCCCATGCTAAGTAGGTTTGCATCAAAGAGTTTAACTATAAAATAGTCATCTCAGTGACGTCCGACAGCGAGTTTGCCGTTGCGATTGCGACAGCTCGTATGTATCTAGCCAGGAAGCCTTTCGACTTAGCCTAAGGCTACATAGCAGCGAGCCTCGCTCGCGCTTTTTTCATCTTTTCAGCGATTTCCGCCGCCAGCTTGTTTGCTGGATTAAACTCCTCTTTTGAACCACTCAATAAAGAAGCACCTCCAACAATTCCGATTAACTCCTAAAAGTCATCGAATTGTTCTGGCTCAATGTTGATTAGCTAATCCTTATTCTAAATGATTAAGGATCGCGGACCAATATTGATCTTAGTCGTAAAAAACAACTGAAGAAAATTACTCAAAAGCGCCCGGACATCTTTGATGCCTTCCATCTTTTGGGTCAATGATTCGTTAAAAATCATCCAATTTGTTACATCGGGTGATTCTATGTGAAGCTACTTTTTATTCATTCGAAATATCGACAGAGCAATAAAGTAGTTCTGCTCACCAAGCATTGCGATTTCTCGCACTCTTGGTTGATGTATTGTTATTCCGAAAGCCTCAATTGGAATATCAATACCAGTGACGAGCATTAACTCGTCAATGTTAAAATCAATCAAAAGACAGGAGTGGGTCCTTCCTTAGGATGCAGCTTTTTGTCGTCCTTATAGGTTTCGACATTGTAATACAACGAAAGGCCTCCCTGTGCTTCGTTAATGATGAGCTGCTTAGCGCCCATAAAGTCAGCCACCTAAGTACCAATGACAAAATCATTATTAATCATGCCGTCAATCTCGCCGGCAATGCAGTAGGGGCGCAACTTAAAATTATCCAACAACCAGAACTCATACGGCACAAGAATATCAAATCCAAGTTGGAAAGACCTGAATGTGGTTTGATCTTCCATAGGCACGAAATTATCCAGTGTGATAATCACATAGGGCTTGGCATCATGGTCAATAGTCAGTTTAGGGACAATTCTGATCTGATTATTGAGCAATGAATATGCCTGTTCTTGATTTAACTTTGGCAGCTCCAAAGCGTGTTTGTCGGTGTAATAAAGCAAGCGCTTCAAGCGCTCATTCTTTAATAACCTATCCACTACCAGTGAGAGCGTGTTTTCAACCGAAGCGAATGATGAATAACGTCCCAACATGGATTTCTCACTTTGTGATCGCAGTAGTGGCATCTTATTCCTCCTTCTCGTTACATCAATGATTCAACCTAGACGTGTTTCTGGTATAGAGTTCCATTTGGCATCTAATATCCAATGGTAAAAGCGCCTGACATCATCGAATCCCAATAAACATGAATCGACTGTGCGTAAATATCATCTGTTTCTTGGAATTTCGCGGGGATCTAATCATGAGGTCTAACGCCTTCATTCTCTATAATAATCCATTTACCGCCGGCGACAATTGCTTTGAACTCCACTCTAAATCGAGGCTTAATGACGAGCGGACCTTCAATACCGTATTCTGTCGGATATTCAGGAATGACGGGTTGTACATTCCAGGTATTCATAATGTTCGTTTCAACATCATCCTCTACCAAATTGGTATAGTACCTGGAGCAGTTCATTTGCAGGACGCCCGGCATTGAAATGTCGTCAATCTAATCTACCTTATAGGTAAAGCTCTTTAACAAGAACTTTTGATATTGATTGAAATACGCCCTGTTTTGCTGATTGGCCGTAGCCAATACAACGAGGTTTGCATTTGGTAGGTCGGCAGAACCGAATGTCGTATTCGTAGATGTAAAGTCTGGATTGGAAGGGCCAACCACAGAGATAAACGTCTCTTGTACTTCACGATCGCCATCTACCCACTGAACTTTATAATCACAACGGCGACATTGACCTCTAAAATAGGCAAGTTCAGTTAAATCTCGTGCGTAACAAATCCAGTAAGTACCAGTATTGTCCCACCGAAATACATCGCCGACAGAGTATTGGGCATCGAACGGAACTGATAACAGCTTCGTATCGTAGTCCATATTCTAAGTAACTGGATTGAATAAGCCAACTGTTTGCTTATCCATTCCAGGATACTTCGTAAATTTCGCCGCCTGATAGGAGTATTTAGTAGCAGAAAGCATTGACCAGAGTTTATCTCTAATCATGCGGTCCTACTGTGGTGCTCCACCATAGTAGTTGAGGCGGCGTTTCATGCCTTCATAGCTCATGCTACCGCTCCTTAAATTTGAATTGACTTCAATTCAGAGATTGCTTCAAAGATACGCTTACGGAAGATCATCTTGTCGTCCGCATAGTCAAGCGCCATCAATTTGGCAATCAATACCATGAAATGAGGATTTTCCTCAAACATCTTATTGTACCCGTACAGTTCATCAACTACCGTACGGCGCTGAGACTGCCAATCTTCTTCATTCTCATACATAGGTAGGAGCTTAAAGATTTGATTTGTCAAACGGGTATTGTTATACTTCCAAGCATCGGGGCCAAACTTAAACTGTTTCGCCATACTACATCTCCTTTTTCTCAGTGCATTCTTTTCGCCAACAAATCAAATGTTGACTCATAGTTGCCTGTTGGCCCCACTCTACGACGAGAGTGCAACATCTGCAGGCGCCTATGTTCATTTTTGGTGTTTGTCATAAGCGTCATGAGACGTTGGAGATGAGAGGCCTGGCTGGTCAGCTTGAAGTCAGTACCTGAGAACTTCTGTCGAACTACATCAATAGAAGTGATTTGGCGCTGAAGCCAAATCTGGAGCATACCATACGCGAGAATATTGCGTTCTTCGCGAGTAAGGTCTACGTTGAAGGAATCTCCTACAATATCAATCGGCTTATCTGGAAATTCAAACAAAGGAAGAGAAGCCTCGAGAAGCTCTCGACAATCGGCCCGTGTCTCCTCCTCTGTAATTTCCATATACATATCGTCGGTAATTAACGCGAAAAACGCATCATATACCTCGTTAAGAGAAGTCACATTAACCCTCCCTCTTACGGAGTCTCTCCTTTGGTTTCTGAGCGGTGGGAGCTGTGCCTTCTGGCTTTTTCATAACCTCAATGGCTTTGAGTGTATCAAAACCAGTTTTCTGCTTGAGAGCTTCCATCTTATTAAGATCAGTCATAGGCAACTGCCAAGCGCGGGCCTTAATAAGATCAATAACTCCTGATGGCGCGTATTCAAGTGTTTCCTTAAACAGCTCAAGGCTATCTTCAAGAATACACTTATCAACGTCTTCAATAAGCCAGAAATATTCAATGGGGGCATATGGCATTGTCTTATTTACCCATTCATTGTCCTGAACCATAAGTTCATTACGAAGAAGGGAAGCGCCGCCATCAATTTGCCAGAGAGCATTTAGCTCTTGTTCAGAAAGGTCTTTACTCTCTCCTGGAACGAACACTCTACGAATATTCAATTCGGGGAGAGAGTAGACCACATTTCCATCGCTTCGATTGATTACTTTCATGTTATTTCTCCTTTATCTCAAAATCAATCGTTACTGATTAGTCCCAAGAACCGGGAACATTATCAATAACAAGACCCTTGTTGCGGAATACAGCCAGATTGTTAGTGGTGATGATACCAACACCAAACTTCTGGTAGGTCTGCAGCTCGGTAGACCAGTCGCGGTTCTCAAACTCCTTAACGTGAGTCTGGCCCTCAAACACGATCTTAACGGGCTTCTGGTTGTTGGTTGGGAAGATATAGATATAGGAAGGATCAATGACCTTAGTGGCATTGGTCTCATCGGTGAAGGACTGGGGCAGAACCACAACAGGGAAGCCCTTATAACGAGTGAAGTAACCGTTGTTCCAACGCTCGTCCTTCATGGACTCGGAAATCCAGTTGTCAGAGGGCAGCAGAGTCATAGCAGCTTCCAGAGTGCAATAAATGGTAGGAGTACCATAAATAGCAATAGTCTGGAGCAGACGGTCGAACTGAGCCTCGTCGAAGTTTGCTGCGCTTACCTTGTTGGTAGCGGGGAAAGCTTCGATAGCAGCAACGAGAGCCTTAGCAATCTCCTTATAGACTGCCTCGGACATACCCTCATTGATGATGTCGAGATAATCAGACCACTGCACGCGGCCATCGAGGAACTCCTCAAAGCCGATACGAGCAGCTCCGCCGTAAGCGGTTGTCTTGATGGTGAATTTCTCGTCAGCAAGCTCGAAAGCCTCATAACGACCAGCCAGCGCAACGCGAGTTACGAACTGCTTTGCACGCTGCTCACCAATCTTACGGTGATACACCATGGTGTCACCCTGAGCAATAGTAGTTACATCGGCAAACATACCATAAGTGTCAAGAACATTCTTGGGCATTACGGTATCAAGAGTCTGCTCAATCAGAGAGAAGACAGTGTTCTTATTCTCACGCCACAGCTGTGGAGTGCCAGCGATCTCCTTCAGGTTAGCCTGAAGAGTATCGTTTAGGGAGTCATAGGAAACTTCCTGGCCATTCAAGGAGTACTTACCAGAAGGATTCTTCTTGGACATCAGTACCTTAGCAAGAGCCAGGTTATCAGCATATACGAAAGCCATCTGTAAATCCTCCTTTCAATTAGGCTCCCATGGCCTTGCTCATCAGCTTAACGCCGGGCTGGCCATCGGGCATAGTGTAGACCTTGGTGACCTCAAACTGATAAGTAGTATTGGTGCCCTTGGTCTTAGTCAGGTAACCGTCATCGCCAATGTACAGTACATCGCCGACTGCCAGGGAATCAGGCTCCTCGTTGATAGTGTTTGTGGTGTAAACATCGTTGTCGGGCACAAGACCGATCAGCTTGGGATACAGAAGGCCGTCCACCTTATCGGCAGCACGATCAACGAAATCGGAATAACCCATACGCTCGTCATACAGTTTCTTCTCAGAGTATACGAGGTAAGGCTTTGCAGTAGCAGGTGCAGCCCCAGGCAGAACCGCGATGCGGCCCATAGGAGAAGTTTCAGTGGTGTCGGGGATTACACACAGGAACATACCGTTCTCAAGCTCTGCAATAGGTGTTGCGGCACCAGCGTCCTCATAAGCGGGGGCCTGGGCCTCAATGTAACCGAAGGTAATACCGGAAAGACGATTAGCCTCAACCTGGCCATACTTGCCTTCGGTCTTTACAAAAGTAGCAGGCATTACTTTGTATCTCCTTTCAAAAAAGTTTATAACCTTTTTATCAAGAAAAACTGATTAAATTTTCAGTTCTTTCTTCTTGTCAAGCTCTAAGGCCTGAATGAAAAATTCAGGGAGTCCGTCCAGAGAGTGATCTACTGCAGCAGCGCCTGCGACGCTAACCTGGAATCCAGTAGAAGGATGTCCGCTGTTCTTCTGCTTACGAGCATAAGTTACAGCGAGCTTGGACTCGATTTCATCGAGAGAATACTCATCGAGCTTCTCTACAACAGGCTTCATCTCTTCCTCAGTGAGCATCTCACTGTAAGATGTTACCATTGCTTGTTTCTTTTCTTTCTCTTCCTCGGCTGCCTTGGCGCGATAGCCATTCAGCTCATTGGTAAGAGTTTCAATTTGAGACTTCAAATCCTCAATCACTGCAGCATAATCGACTGCTGGAGTGCCTTCAGGCTCGGCAGCAGGCTCTGCGCTAAACTGTGTTGTAGGTTGAGTAGGCTCTGGGTCAGCGGCAGGTTCAGCACTTGGCTCGCCGCCCTCTCCGTTTGCGGAGAAAGTTGCTGGTCCGGGAATGTCGCTTGGATCTGGGTTTCCGACGGAAGGATCTGGCAAGCCGCCTTCGCTTCCTTCGGGCTTGGGTTCAGGATCATTTCCTTCGCCATCTGCTGCGAAATTTCCCTTCTTCTTTTTCTTCTTGTCGTCGTCGTCTCCACCATCATCGGTTCCGCCATCGGTGCCATTATCGGTTCCGTCGCCGTCATCAGATTTTGGATCATTGCCTTCTCCTTCTCCTTCACCTTCTCCTTCGTCTTCGTCATCTTTTTTCTTCTTAAAGACTCCAGCACCAGCAGGAGCAGGTGCAGGCTCAGGAGTAGCTGCAGGAGCAGCAGGAGCGCCAGTAGAAGCAGTAGAAGCGGGATCTTGTGTTGCAGTCACGGTAGTGCCACCAAGTGGCTCAACAGGCTCGGGAGCAGGAGGCTCCTTAACAGACCAGGTCTGTCTTACGGCCTGCATCTCACTATCAAGCTCAACTGTGTCTTCGCTTGTGATAGTCAGATTCACGCGTACATATTCGAGAGACTCGCGATCTTGGAGAATAACAAAGATGGTGCCGCCCTCAGAGTAAATACCCTGAATGTCGTATTTCATCTCAGCTCCACGATTGCGCAGCTGCATATATACTGCGTCAGTCAGATTCCAGCCAAGCTGAAGAGCGTACTCAAGAGTAATCTTTTCAGGCTTAGGCTGAAGTTGCCCATTCATGACGTAATACCTCCTTCCTAAGATATTCTCCACTTGCTCAGCAAGGCTCTCATACTGTTTAGTATAAGAGGACATTATCTTAGCCCCTTCAAAACAGGGTGCATAAGCATCACCAAGAATACAGAGCTTGTCAAGGGTAGCGGCAGTAAAAACGAAAACATCGCCTTCATAGTAGCCGCTCATGGTCTATTCATCAAGTTCCATTGACTGCCCTTTATTCAATGCCTTGGAGGCTTCCTCATATTGTCGAGTCCATAGATAGGCTTTACACATCAGATAAGTTCTGACTTGGCCATCTTCCATAAAGTCTTGATACCAAGGAGCATCAAAACTTACGAAACCATAAGGCTTTGTAATATCTTCAATGTTTACTTGGCCATTGGAAATAGTTACCTTACGGCTATGTTGAACAAAGTCACCGGACTCTTTGTCGTAGAAGCCTACTACAGGAGCGCCAGGAAGGGTCGCAGCGATTTGACGACCAACCTCTTTGTTAATCACAGTATTGTTCTGATTGGGATTTTCTGAAACATAACATACCTTAATGGTAGCTTCGGTAACAAGCTCGTTAATCGGCTTGGTTTCCAGAACTTCCATGGTATTCACAATTGCCTGTGATTCCATCAAGTTCCTCCTTTCTTTGTCGTGATACGCTGGCAAACGGAATAATTTCTTGATTTCGTTTTCCAGACTTACTATTATAACATTTTATAAAATCAAAAATAAAAAAGTTATAAAATTTTTCACGACAAATTTTCTCCTGCATCGCATTTTCGTTTCAACATATACTGGATTTTGTAATGATAAAAATAAAAATTTTAATTTTTCAAAAAATTAAACAATTACAATCGCTTCATTTGCGCCGATTGTCATAGTATTTGAACCACCTATTGACCAAGATAAACTATTGATAACGAAATTGCCAACTATTCCTAAATTAGGGAAATTTAATCTAATTACTCGATTTACATCTAAATAAAATACAGGTATAGTCGTTAAAGATATTGAAGCATTATATATTAAATTATTATACAACATAGCTCTAACTTGTTCATAACAGGTACCAAAAGAGTTTATTTGTTGTAAATATTGCTGCTAATCTTTATTCACAAAAGAATAATTTTGACCAATGCTAATATAATATTCAGTATTTTTTTGCATCTATTCCATATCACCATCATTTGGAATAAAAACAATATCTGGAATATCAGCTTCAAATACCTGATTTATTTTAGAATTGTTCTCTACTTTTGTGCGACGCCCAATACGATTAACACCAAATTTACCGATTTCTGCAGTTGTGTCAATAATATCAAGCCAATATCTCAATTTTTCAGGCGCAACTTTTACATCAACTTTATAGCCGCCCCAGGGCTGAGAAGGATTATTTTCTCCATAGTGGTCTTCCCATCCTTTTTGGAAAGAGTCAGCGCCATCTCTTAAAAATGTGCTCCCAGGGTCATAAATATTACGCCATTCCGCCAATAGCTCTTCGTCATAATAAGAGCCATCGGTTGATTGTCCATACGCCATTAAAGCCTGTCGATATAATTCTTCTCTCCAATTAAACCAATAACTTTCTGGCAAATCTGCAAAGCAGTCATCTAAACAAGGAGCTACTTCATCTCCCCATACTTCATAAAGAGAATTTAATAAAACATCGCTCTTTAATGAATAACGGAGGACGATCCCTGTTGTAGCATCTTTGACACTCCAAATGCTTTTATGACATAAAGAATAAGTATCACCAATTAAGGCTTTATAATTTTGTTCAGATTCATAATCTGGATCTGAAGAGTCTAAATCTCTTGGTTTGCGGATGTTTTTTGGTCGAGTATCAATAGCCAAATGATAACGAACCATTGTCTATGTATTATCATCAGCATTTTTGCTTCCCCAACAGATAAAATCATTCTTGATATTAGCGTAATTAGGATTAAAACTAACCTAAGTTACTAAAGAAGAATCTGCAAATTCATTGATGAACTAATCATCCGTAAACTTTGGGAAATATCCATTCTGCAAATCAGAATCATTTTCATCATTGAAATTTAATGGAGTGTTCCCTGTGGCCTAAAAATTTTTAATTTGTCTAAAATGAAATATTCCTTCTTCATCATAAAAATATTCATAGTTACCAAGAGTATTTTTTACGCTATCTAATAAAGAACAAACATTATCACCAGCAGCCAAAATAAGTTCACCAGGATAAGTTAAAGGTGTTTCCATATATCCTATGTTATCACCTTTTACATAAACTTCTTCAAATCCAGTTACTGGAGGAGGTGCAATAACAAAAGAGCGGCCACTGTTTTTGGCGTCTTTATCTGTTTGAAAGTTTATTGGAGTGGAGCCAGTATATCGCACCACAATACGGCCAACATCAGGAACATCTTCTACACTAATACGAGAGTAATGCTCTCCGCCAAAATGATGGACACATTCCTTAATTATCTAAGAAATTAATGGATATTCAGTTGTCTAATCTCCATTGGCATCAATAATAATTCTATCGTGGAAACTTGTTGATGCCGGAAGCGTTCCGCCACAAGTACCATTTAATCCTGCCATTTTATCCATCAACTCAACACTAACAGTTGCTGCGCCATTAGCTGAAATTGAAGAGCTAGCTTTAGTTATAAAGAAAATCCCCTGCTTAAACCATAATACTTCGCCATATTGTTGATATTCTGGAGTATGGTAAAAAGGATTATTAAATCCAATAGATAAAGAAATTTTTTTATTGATTGAAATTAGATTGTTAATATCTGTAATCATTTTCGTATCCGCATCAAAAATTACAGATAAACTGCAAGTTTTCCTTGTAGGAGAGTTAGCGGCAATATTCATATTGCCGCTAACCACTTTTCCTTCAAAACGAGCTATTGGATTTTCTGTTTCAAAATCCAATACCATAATTGCAGCCTAATATCTTCGGACTTTATACTAATTTACTTTCAATAAAAAAACCTTATCTTGTAAGAAATCAGTCATAAAATCCTCCTTTTTAACTTATTGCTGGCGTTGTGATAGTCGCTTCAATAGTTCCTTCTACTGCATCGGTAATAGAAACAATTATCTATCCAGCTGCTGTTCCAGCGCGAGGTAAAGTATAATTGATAATACCCTTTGAAGGATTATTTATTTTAGCATTACTTGCCGTCCATCCAGTTGGTAAGCTCTTAATAGCATAGGTTATTGTTGTGCCACCTATTACTCCATCACTAAGATTAACTGTTCCTGAAGTACCAGCTGATCCTGCTGGAATATCATGTGTATCTTTATGGAAATATCTAAAATCGGCAGTAATTTGTCCAACATTGATTTCCACAGATTCTATTAAAGCTAAGTTGGTTAAATCTTTTGCAGAAATTTTTCCTATTTTAGCTAATTGGGAAGCCGTACCAGAATTTCCAGAGATAATTCCAGTAGTAGGATCTATTGAATATGGAGAGATATTTTCTGCTGTGAAAGTAAAGTTTCCAGAGCCACCTGATACATATTGCTTACAATTTATTGCAGTAATATCCTAACTACCTTTCATGGCAGGAATATCCATGGCAGCGCTATCAGTAAAGGTAAAGCCTTTATATATACCACCAGAATAAATTACATAATGTGCCTCAGCTCCTGTGGAATCTGTAACTTTAACAGTAAAGGAAATCTATTCGGCTTTTTCAGTTCCACATTGTCCTTGTAGTAATACTTCTTCTCCAACATTTTGAGTTATCCCTTTATTTAAGGTAATCCCCGCAGGTGCTCCTTCAAGAGTCCAAGTATATGGGCCAACGCCGCCTGCTAAATCAGAGGCGACATTTTTCTATTTAATAGGCTCATTTAATTTGAAATAATCATAATCAATGCCAGTAGGTTTGCCAAGAGATAAAGTAGTAAATACTCCTTCAATAGTCACATCAATAACTAATTTTATTTCATCTGTGACGATTCCAGGTTTAGGTACTGACGCAGGGATTCGACAGATCAACTATACCGAACCAGCTTGTTGCCCTTCTTTAACTGTACCTGTAATCGCACCATTAGCCCATACCAATCCTGGTGGTAATCCATTTGGATTGGAAAGTTCCCAAAGAATGCCTGGAATTGAAGGCGCAGAAATCAATGTTCCAGAATTATAGCCTTCACCAATAGTTAGCAATGGGATAGTAAATTTATTGCCAGGCGCTAATGAAGTTACCTTTGGAGCTTGATAAACAATTGGAGTAGACCATTCGCCAGTAGCAAATGCTTGACGAGGTTTATTGCCTTCTGGTGTTACTAATCCTCCATTATCATAAGCATAAAATGTATATCCAATACTAATAGATTGAGAAGCAACATTTTGAATTATTCCAGAAAGTTGTGCATTATCCTAATTTAAAGTAACTCCAGGATCAAAAGGTGTTAAATTATAATCATTGGCAACACAATACTTATATTCCTAAGGAGGCGTACCAGGAGATCCGCCTTCTGCCTACATAATTTGATAGCCAGTAAAGCGAGATTTTCCTGCCACCAAAATGACATTATTCAAGCTATTTATAGCTTTTACAGTAAAAGGCTGGTCAGCTAGGCCAACTGTAATTACATTTTGTACCTACTGTCCAGAAGCATCTGTCAATGTTAAAGTATAGGATTCATTCTAATTCTATTCACTAATCTGCCCCGCGATATACATTTTACCATTTGGATTTTGTTCTCCGCCTTCATCTTGCCCAATATACAATGGAGCGAATTTCCAGTCATTAGTAGTAACCTTCAATGTATAGGGAGATTTACCACCAATTACATTCTGGATATAGAATTTTCCGCCCTCAAATTGAGAACTTAAATCTTCTCCAATAGCAAATCCCTAAAGATTTATAGCTTGATTCCATTTTAATTCGTCAACCATTTGTCCACAAGCAATATTATAAGTAATTGTTTCTTTTTCTGGAGAATCATCAGTAATGGTTAAAATTGCATTTTGAGCAGAACGCCCTTCTGAAGGTTTGCCTTCAATGATAAATACTTTAGACCCATCTTCATTAACTTTCGTCCATCCTTTCATTCCTGTGGGTAATTCACTGATGGACATATCATAGGGAGCTGTTCCACCATCAATATACTCAAAAGGAATTTCTATATGGATGGGAGTTTCAGTAGGTCCAACGTACATTTCAGGGATGGTTATTTGATTTGGAGGTCTGAATGACAATTTAGAAATGATTTTTACAATTTCTATTTTAATAGATTGCTCTTTTCCTCTTGCATCATAAGCATAAATTGTTGCAGTTCTTTGCTCACTAGCCACACTAGCTCGACCAGTAATATGACCATAATTGTCAATACTAAAATCTGGTAAAAGATTTTTTGCACTAAATCTATAATAAGGAGGATCATTATATTTTAATCCACCGCTAACAGCTCCAGTTTTTCCTTCTTCATCCATTAAATAAATACCAGGATCAAGCACTAATCCTAAATTGATTGGGTCCATTTCTCCATAAGGATCAATATTATAATTATCAGAGTCTACAAAAACAAATTTCTCAAGAACTTGCTAATAAACAATATCAATACTTGCAGAAATTGGAGTAGGAGTATGGAAATCTGTCGCGGTTATTCTTGCTGAACCTGCTGCTACAACTTGAGTTGGAGTTCCTTTGATTACTCCTGTAAATTCATCAATATCAAGTCCAGGTGGTAATCCAGTTTGACTAAATTTGTAGCCATGAATATATTGAGTTCTATCCTCAGTTGGGTAACCTCCTGTTACTCCACCAGAAACATCAACTTCTTCAATTGGAACACCAACTTCACTATAATCAAGATTATAGTCCAAAGAATCTTGGAAAAAGATCTATTGAACGCCATCTCCGTAGTGAATAATCTATTGTTTTGTTTGACCGACGCCATCAGCCACAGTAATTGTAGCAATACCACCAACTGCCGCACTTAGATAAGCTCCTGAGATAACTCCATTCTAATCAATAGATAATCCAGCAGGTAATCCTGAAGCAGACCAAATATAATCCTAAGTTGTTTGGCTATCTTCCATCTAACTAAGTTTTACGCCACCGCGCACGTATGTTGGATACAGTTTAACTTCCTAAATTCTTTCACCAACAGTTGTCACAGGAATACTTACTTCATAAGTTCCATCTGCATGAACTAATTCGTCGAATTGTAGTTCACTATAAATATATCCAACATTAATGGTCATAGTAGCGATATGTTCAGAATCAGGGGTCTCAAGAGGAATATCCTGATCTGTTGGATTTGGAACATTATAAAAATATTCGGTAACTTTAAGTTCAATAGAGTTTTTAGGACGAGGCGCATCCGTATTAGGCCAAACAGGTTTGCCAGAAATAATGCCAGTGCGAGGATTTAAAGTGAGGCCTTCAGGGAGATCACCAGAAGATACACTATAAATCAAAATACTATAACGGCATTTCGCCGGATCTTTGCTAATAACATTAGCAGTTTGATTTCGGACTGCCGTAGAAGTATCAATCTGCTTAATTTCCTAACCAGCAATAGAATTGGGAATATTATAGATTTTGTTAAATTGATAAATCAACCCAGTATAGACATTTGGATCTTCATCTCCACGAATAAAACGATATTCAGTGATAGTTTTTAAAATTTTATTGATTAGATCAATTTTATTTGAATTTAAGACTAAATATTGATTTCCTTCTTTTGAGAAAGCATTATAAGAAGAATTAGGATCAAAAGTCAATCTATAACTTTCTTCAAGTCTTTTCCCTAAAGTTGGGTCATCTGGATTTGGATGATTTAAAAAGTATTCGTAACACTTATCTTCATAAACAATAATTGTTAAATAGTCTTCTTCAGATATATAATCTCCTGGCTCCAAATGAGTTGGGAAGCCTTCAATCATTTCGGTTTTAATATCGCATGGAATTAAGTCATAAGCTTCAAGATTCTCAAGATTATATTCAGCAATTTCGGTAACGGTACAAGACATTGAATATGTCATACGAGCACTTTTATCCTGTGGAGTAAATGTTACCGCCGTAATCATAACTATCATATTGCCTTCTGTTTCAGATCTAAAAAGTTTTGGCTTACCATCAGAAAGCCATTCCATAACAAATTCTCTAAATTTTCTTTCAATATAGAAATTCTCTCCTGTTTTAGCAGGATCTAAATTGGTAGTTATATTTCTATAATAATAATCGTCATAAACTGTTTTTGGCCCAAAAACATCTCTTGAATTTTCGGTTCCGAGTATTGAAATAGATTCATTTTCTCCTCTTGCTAATTCCTATGTTCTTCGACGGCTAAGAGAGAACTAAGTTTCTCCGTATAGGTCTCTATTTAATACTACTAACTTTGAACCACTATCATTGTCCCACCAAAGCCCATTATCTTTATCATTGCGCATAAAAGAAGCAGTAGGATCAAAATTGATAGACACAAAGCCTTGTAAAGAAAAAGTTCGATAATTCATTTGACCATTTCTTGAATAATATGGATATTTGCTTCCAATAGTGGTCTAAAAATTATCGTTAGTATTTCTCTTTAAACTGGTAACATTTACCCCTCCTTGTAGGCGGAGTTGATGCTTTCTTGTTGTTAAGAATACAGTAGCGTCCATATCCATAAGTCGTGCATAACCAGGATTTTCATAACCCCAGTCATAGACATCAACTACAGTACCAATAACTTTTCCATCTATATCTACATAACACGCAATATACTGGTAATCTTCACCCATTTCTACGCTAAAATCTTTTAAAGTCATTTTAGAATTTGGATAAGCAGGAACACCAGTAATTACTTTAATAGTTTCTAATGTATATACATTAGAACGATATAAATTTAAAGTCTCGCTGCCAGTCAAACCTCCATAAGTGAGAGTAATCTGTTTTGCTAAAACTCCATCTTTAGACTCTTCTCCTGTTAATGGAGCATTTTCCATTTTTCCACCAAGTACAGGAATTTCTAAGGTATTTTTTAATGGATAAATAGTAATAGTTTGCCCTCTTACTGTATTATTTTTTGTGGTTGCTTCTACTGAAACAAAAATAGTCTACACTGGAGCTATTGGAAGTTTACATTTCATAGAATAACTTCCATCCTACTAATATTGGCCATTAAACACAAGAGTGTTAAAACGAGAGCCATACATATCTGCATATTCATAAACAACTCTTACTTGTTCAAGAGGGTCATCTAATACTGGAGCATAGCTATAAACCAATTCTGGTACAAAATCATGTAAATTATATTCAAGACTTTCCGTTGCTTCTCCATAACAATAAACTGTTTGAAGATTTGACCATTCACCAAAAGCAGAAGGAACTTGGCTAGTTGCTAAATTTCGCCAAGCGGCAAAAGCCTAAAAACCTAGCCCATCTAATCCATTTGTGTCTTTGTCCCAGAGTGTATTTAATCCAAAACGCACTTGAACTATATATGTAGTTCCTTGTTTGGGGCGGCCACCTTCGAAACAACGATATGGAATCTATATTAAATAGTTTCCATTATCTTTTCTCTTAAAATAAAGACCGCCCTAGCTACGCTTTATATATAATACTGCTCTATCGGGAGAATAATCTGGATTAACAGCAGATTCATTGGTTGACTAGTATTTAATTGAAACTTGAATATGCCCAATATCAGCAACTACATTGATACTGGGCATAGCAAATTCAATTTCATAAAAGTCAGTTGAAGCTGGAGATGGGATAAAAGGAATAGCTCTTGCCTTATTTTCTAATACTGGAGGGTAAAAAGAAGGCATAGTTTATCCCCTTTCTTTATTATTCCATATCAATGAAATCAAATAAACAATCCATCAATACTGGAGGCAGAACATCATCATTTTTAATTTTAATCGGGGTATATTCAATCTCAACCTCTTCATCACTAAAAGCTGCTAATTCATTGTTCAAATCTTCAATCTTTTCTGGCGGAATTTTATAACTTCCGTTGTCTTGTCTTTCGCCTCCGCTCTGCTCAGCTAAAGTGGCTACGGTTTCTTGAATTTCGCCTAATTTTTTTTCAAGTTCCTTTTTAATTTTAATGATAGAATACATATCTCTACCACTAACTTGAATATTCTTTCTTTCTGTTTCCCAATTAGGAAGAAGATCTTCGCAAATATTGCGAACCTGAGCAGTTGTGATTGTTTTAATCATATTAAAGTCTCCTTTTTATCAGTTTTGTGCCGCCTGATTTGCGATAGTTTTGTCAGATTTCTTATCATCTGGTAGTTGCGGACGGCCAGCGCCACCATCAGAATCTGAAGTCACAGAGCCAGAACGTGCAGTATCAGCTTGACCTCCTACTGGGGTAACCTTACCACCAGAAAGGATTTGCTGCTGTTGCGCCTTAATATCACTCCAAGTATCAGAAGACATAGTATTGGAGCTAAATGGAGGCAGCATATAAGCATCAAGCTGCATAATCTGCTGTTCAAGTTTCGCCATAGAGATAACCTCTTTCTGAGTATGCCCAAGAGCAACCATTGGCAGGAAGCGGCTAAAGCCGATCTTTGTAAGATTCTCATACTTACTAGACATATCAGAAGAATTAAAGATAGAAGTAAGCAGCATCTTCATGCGGAACTTCAAATCTTTCTTATTAAACTTCCACTCAAGATAGCGGTTAAAGAATTGCTCAAATTGTAAAAGTAATGGCTTAATATAAGCCTCATCAATAATGATTGACTTTTCAAGAGCAAGGTTGCCATCGGTATTAAACAAATTGGCTGAAATACCAAGAGCATTATAAACGCTATTTTGAGCAGCTTCGAGGTTATTTTGAGATTCAGTACCGCTGCTTGTTGCCAAGTCTTCAAGAGAAACTTCTGCAACAGTAGACAATACACTTACTCCAACAGCGTCTCCAACCATGTCTACGGCATTTTGGTTTAACTGTTGAAGTTCTTTCATAGTGAATGGAATTTGACCATTTGAGTCAAGTTCAAATTTCTGAATCAAAATCTTTTGGATTTGCTGGAGCAGCTTTTCTTTTTCAAGATCTTCTACTTCATCAAGCCCAATAATATCAGGAATCGCATACAAGAAAGGCGGAATGTCCTCATCATTAAAGTTAAACTTAAATGAGCGGTTCATATCCAGCAAAATCCAACCAGCGTCATCTCCTTGCTCTTCAGCAGGAAGTTTACCAGCTTTGTATTTACGATACCCAACTTGGAACTCTTCAGGGAAAAGGCCAAGAAGTTTCTCTCTATACTTTTGATCAGAAGTTACTTTATCAAAGTATTGGACATTAAACTCCACGAGAGGCATTCCCTTATAAAGAAAACGGGAACGGCAGAAGTCAACAGGCAAATCTTGGACAACAAGTTTATCATTTACATCATCACAGATGTAACCATAATAGCAGCCCTCAATACAAACCGCGTTTGCCCATTTACGGCACATTAACTGAATTGCCGAATTATCAAAGTGCTCGAGTAGCACATTGAATTTTTTTAAAATCTTATCGCTGAACTCGTCTGTCATCTCTAAGTCAAGATCGAGATTTGGATAAAGCAGAAAGTCATACTTATAAATATCCGCCAAATAACGAACAGCACGAGCATAGACGCCATTGGTTTGGAAGAAATACTTTGACAGAGAACGAATTTGCTTCAAATCTGTGCCCTTAGTTGTCTCGATCATTTTGTCATGTGTCTGTCGAGTCCAATCAACAGAATTGCGGCCTTTAGTATCTTCTTTATAGATGATAGCCTCAGCCGGCTTAACAGTCATTTTACGGACTTTTAATAAACCAAAGTCCATTGGTGGGCGCGGAGCATTGACGCGCTTAAACATAGGCTTATCCATATTGCCCTCCTTTCTCAATCAAAGTATTTACCCTACTCCAAAATGGAGTCAAGAGTCATTGAATTGTATTCAGTGTAAGGAATTGCGACTAAAGTATAACCTTTAACCGCGCAGTAGGAACGCTTTCTCTTATCGTTTGCCTACTATCTTGCAAAGCCTTCCTTAGTTTGGAACTTTTGCTTATAATGCTATTCTCCTTGCATTTCTAAAAGAAATTTTGGTCTTTCTTTTTCCATATCTTCTGGAGATTCAAAAATAGCAAAATCAAAGCGCAGCGGGATGCCTCGGTCTGATTTTAAATCAGGGAAAGAAAATTCTGTAAGATACAAAATATCTCCCTAATCAAGAAGCATAGCTGCCTTTCGCTCCATGATGGAAGGATGGTCATTTTCTTGCCAAGGCATTTATGTTCCTCCTTGTCATCGCTTTATTATATAAAGCAATTTATAACATCAAAAATAAAATTATTTCTTTCTCTTTCGTAGATTAGAAGTGTACTGTCCATTACCCTTTAAAGTAATACGAGAACGCATAGACTTCTATTCCTCTCGACGGCCAGCAATCTTCATGGCCTGATCCCAAGAAATTGCTTGGCGCATTAAAGCACGATCATCAATCTCTACTTTAATATACCAAAGAGCATAGCCCATAGCTGACACTTTATCCTTCTTAATGTTCTTATTTGTGCGGTCAAGAATAATGTTTACACCTTCATGCTTCTCTTCCAAGTTAATCATCTAATCTTTCAAAATAGATGTCTGCATAAATGGTACAATCCAATTTGCTTTATCGTCTTCAGTCATATCTTTGAACTTTAAAGCGCGGCTGGCGTCCATCTTCATCTTAGCCTGACGTTCATCAATAAGAAAACGAAGTTTACCAGTAGTCAACTGTGTTTGCAGATTAGCATACATCTCTGTATTGAATGGAGCATTGGCCTTAATAATATAGAGTAGATTTGGGACCATATCTGCGCTTTTAAATTGATTGTAGTAGCCTTTATCATCATTAGCTACGCCCCAAGGCCGCAAAAACTAATTAGTGCGTACATCTACTTGGGATTTAATCAATTCATCAATTAAGCCGGCGCCAACGCCCGCGCCGTCGATGACGACTGCTCTTGGATGATATTTTTCATAGAGCAACTTAATTTCAATCGCTTGCTCAGCAAAGTGCATTTGCTCGAAAGAGTAGATATTGACAAGATGCTTTGTAGAGGTTGTTCCTGTTTGTGGGATATATTTCCACACACAAACTTCCGATTGGTCAGAAAAACGGCCAACGTCGATGCCAAATACATAATCTACACCTTTGCCAAGGTTCTTTTCTCTCTCAAATACCGGCTCTTGAAGAGAACGGTATTTATCAAATGTCTCCGCCGCGAAGTAAGCATTTTCAGAACCACTGGACCAGCGACTCAAATACTCACGACCAAAGGAGGTGGGATTGAATGTACCACTCATCTTTTGCTGACGAATAAAGTCCATATTCTGCAATCCTGCGATAATAGGGATTTTATAAGAGCCGCCCAGCACAATCGCTTTATTTGGCTCTGTCAACTGGCGCAATAGTGTTCTAATCAGAGTATGGTAGGCATAAGTGTCCTTAAATCCAGCAGTTGTAACACAAATTTTCTGCTGAGAAATAGTCTCGGCTTTATTAAATTCACCATTTGCCGCACGACGCTGAATGGCAAGAGTAGGGATAATAACTTCCTGAATAATATCAGGGTCGCCCTCAATAATTTCCTCAAGAGTCAAGCCAGTGAAACGCAGACCACGAGAGGATTGCTTGGCGGCGAGGTTACTCATTTGAGAACCATTCTTAAAGTAAATAGTGAATTGGTCTTTAACCTTCTCTGTTTTTCTAATCTCAAAGCGCAAGATTGGTAACAAAGTAAGGATTTCTGAAACCTTGGATTCCAAAATGGCCGCCGACTGACCCTTTGTGGTAGCTGCGATAGCCAATTTGGTATTTGGATATAGGATACATTCCAACATATTCCAAAGGTCATCAATAAAAGACTTTGAAGTACCACGGCTGAATGTTAAAAATACATCCTTATATCTTGCCATTGCGCGCAAAAAGATTCGTTGGTATGGGAATAATTTGAAAGTACAATCTTCTCCAGACGCCTGAATGTACATATCAACAAGTTTATCTGGATAAGCTCGATAGAATGATATTGCTTTTCGATATTCTTCGATATTATCAAGGATTTCTTGTTTGCTAACTACGCGTGTAAGAAGATTATTTTGATTGTTCTTCTTAATCGGTAGTGGCATTACTTTGTCCCTCCTCAATATCAGCAATATCACCCAGCAATTCTCGCTCAAGGGCAGCGAAATCGTCATAGTCTTCGACCGCATTTGGAAGCGGGTCTTGTGCCAAAATTGCTTCGGTATTCTCTACCATTTCAGCAATATTAGATTCGCCGCGTACCAGATACTCGGTATATTCTTGCATATCTCTCAATACCTAATCAATCTTGTCATTAGGTTGATCGACATAGAACTCTGGAATAAAACCACCCTCGCGTTCAACCAAGAAGGCCAACTGTGAAATAGCAAAAGTAGTATGCTGACGGTCTTTTTGCTGGACAGGTGCCAGATTTGCAGACTTAATAAACATATCAAGCTGACGGCCGATCTGAGATGCAGAAGCTACATCATCAATATCGACGTATTTGTTCATCTTCATTGTCATTTTACAAATCATGCGTGCATTTGAAATGGCGATTGGGTCCTGAATAACATAAGACTCCATCATATCCTGAAGCATTTGTTCCATATAGAGGTATTGATCCTCAGTATAATCTTCGCCCCAGTTTACTTTTAACTCATTGATTTCTTCCTGAGTCAGATTATATTTTGAAGTCTCTGGTGTCAGGCCGTAAAGCGCAGACATATCTGGCGCAGTAACCATAGCTTGGGCGGGTTTTTGAGGCGCAATATCACCAAAATTTAACATTTCTTCGACTTTAGCTTCTGCCTCAGATTCACTATCGGTTTCTTGACGCATGGCGGCGAGCAAAGATTCAGTTTCTTCTTTAGTCTTAGCCTCAGAGTCTGCCCAACGATATTTCTTATATTGGTTCAAGTGCATCATACTGATGTACTTACCAACAATAGATCCAGCTTTTGCGCTTTTCTTCATAAGAAGTTTACGCCATTCACTTGGAATATATGGCACATCAACTTCTTTAAGAATGGGTAAAAAGGTCATAGGGTCAGTATCATCGACTCTCATTGCCAGACAAGTTTTACATTCTGGAAGCACTCCAGTAGGGTGCTTATCTGTACGAGAGGTCTTAAAGAATTGTTTCTCGTCTAAAGTCTTTTTACAGCAAGTACAAAAATATTTTCCATTACCTTTGGAAACAGCTTGCTGATTGGGGCGGTACAAATCGCGCACCGCATTAAAGTCAATTTTCATATGAATGTCTCCTTTATAATATCCTTTTGCTCCGACGAGGCAAATCCTTTATAGATCCCTATGGCCTTGGGTTTTGCTTCATCGTTCAAAATAAAAATTATTTTATAATACCTTAAATAAAATAAGTTGCAATAAAAAAATTTTTATGCTATAATATAGTTAGAAAATAAGAAAGGAGTCCTGTGATGAATCCAATCATTAGCGGCAATGGTGAGATTGCCCTTATGTGCGATGACCCTAAGATTGTCGCCTATGATGGCCTTGAGCAATGGCAAATCGACCAACTCGTAACGCCAACAAGCGACTCCAAAGCCTCTGCAAATATATGCTTACAAACAATAGATTAGATACCAGAAGAATGGGTTAAAGGTCTAACCCAAACTCAATGGCAGAAAATAAAGCGTCAAAGGTCGTTGTTCGGGATTAAACTTCCAGATTCTTGGATTAAAGTTTGGCGATTTATTCTAAAAGAACCTAATCTAAGAGATAGCGAAAGAGCTTCCCGCGGAGGAAAAGCACTTGGGTCATATTCTCACCTTTGGAATGTATGGTCAATGGATTGTATTGACCGATATTTAAGTCCTATGGAGAAGGACTTACTTAATATGGTCGATATGGGCATCATTTATAGCGAGATAGGCGAAATTATGCTCGGTAGGTATGGAGATAAGTTTTGGAAGCCGCGAAAAGCCACTTCTAAAACGACACCGAGTCAAGTTGTAAACAACTATCTTTACTGGAAAATGCCTAACAAAATCGCAAGGTCGGAATTGACCGAATTAGCTCTCTCTTATATAAAAAATAAAAAGGCACCCGTATAACACGGGTGCCTTTTATATTATGCAAATCGAGCGTAGATATTCTTTTGATTATCCTCATCAGCATAAGATCCTTCAAAACTAATTTCCGTAGTTGTCATTTTAATATAATTCACTGGGTTGTGACCATTAGTCCAGTTAGCGCCAATATCAACCTCTGTTGGAGCAGAAAGCATAGCTTTCTTTTCCTCAAGATAAAGTTCTGGAACATGAAGTCCTGAACAGACCCCTTGCTCCCCTAAACGCACAATATGCATTTTTCCTTTACGAGTAGCTAGCCAAACACCAGGATTCCCATTATTTAATCCATCCTCGCTACTTAATACTAAGAAGGAAGTAATTTCTGGATCTGCTTCATTTGGTATTGTCCAAGTTCCATGAATACCATCTTCATTCTTTTCAACACCAAAACCAATAGCTCCTCCCGCCGTTCTTAAATGTACTTTGTTTCCTATCTTTCCATTATCAACGTTCATATTGGTACCCATATTAAATACAACACCAAAACCTAATGCATTATTAGTTCCATCATTGACCCAAGTTTCTCCAGTAGTATGAGGATTTTGACCGGCTAAAGCTCTTGTAAAGAAATGGAAATGGCCACGAGTTTTCCATGCAGATTCACCATCAGAACTAAAAACAATTGGAGCAGAATACCAAGTTGTTATACCAATAGCATATTGATCATTTTCATCGGTACCAGTACCTGCACGATTTACCAGTCCTAACCAACCTAAATAATTCTTGTCTTTTTCGCTTTTTTCATCCCATTTTGGAGCCTAACTTTCTTGCTCTTTCTGGAAATTCTTTCTAAAATAATGAACCATTCCTTCAGATCCCCAAGGGCCTACTCTAAAATAGTTCATAGCTTCGTTATCATGACCAGGATAGCCATTTGTAACGCTCATACCAGTAGAAGCAAATATATCCATTGTAGTCATATAAGCATTTAAAGTATCTTTTGTTTGTCCTTCAACTTGCTCATCAGTTTCTCCATAATGGAAGTGCATTGGCCAAAAATGTCCCTACAATCTATTTGTGCTTTTAGGGTTAGAAGCCCCAACTTTTGGTAAATAAGTTGAAAAGCTATCAATACCGAACATGGCCGTCTATTCAAGAGAATTTCGTCCAATACCAGGGTCTCCGGCTCCAGATTGCTAGGTCGCCTAATAATTCTAAGGACCTTTCATTAGTTTATCTCCACCGACAGCAATCTCATGGATAGTATAATCGGTCTCGTTTTCCATTGGAATACCTAATCCAACAAAGCCATGAGTCTGGAATAAGTTACCTTGATTTAATTTTTCTTCTCTCCAGTTAGGTGGCCAATCAATATCATTAAAGTTTCTACAAGGTCCAATACCAATATTGCCATAAATATGCGTTGGTCCTAAGAAATCAGATTCTGCAATTTGTACCAAATGACCATAATCTTCATCAATAATAGCCGTTTCACTTGCTAAAGCAGTACCCATAATATGGAAACGCCCAATATCAATAGAACCACCATAAATTTTAATACTGTTAGCAATTACATTACCTTGGCCATCTACATAAAATCCTAATCCACCATAGCCTTTAGGACATTTTCCTGGTGTATGGTTATCGTTAATTGGACGGCGAACATCATGTGGCGCCCATAACTCTTCAAATTTACAATCGGTCAAAGCGCCGTACTCTTTTTCCATAACATATGAATAAGAATTTGCATTAGGATTATGACCAATTCCAATCTCAGCGCCTTGAATACGACCACCAATGATATTAGAACCAATTAGCACTCCCATAAAGATACCATTCATAGCCCAAACAGTACCATCGTAAGTAACCATAAAGTTTCTATCTCCAGGAATATTCAATGTTTTAAATACATTTTCATAAGAACACCAATCAAGAATACCAGGCATCAAACCATGCTTATGTTGTCCAATCTCAATAGCTGGAGTCGTTGAAGCACGAGAAGGAGCAAAACCGCTTAACTAATGAGAATTATTCTAATCTGCACCATTTTTATCATTTAATTTATCTAATTCTTCTTGATACTATTCATCAGACATTCCGGCTTTGTCATCAGGAGTTACTCTTTGGAAAATAAGCAAATCTTTATTATTACCGCCCCAGAAATAATCAATTTTTTGACAATCATTCCCAATTCCTTCCTCGCCACGATACCAGTCTAATTCTTCATATTCCTATGGTTCTCTAGTACCTGTGCCAAGCCAATAAGGAACTTGTCCATCAGGTTTAATATAAGCATTTTCCCAAAGTTCTTTATACCAGTTAGGGAGCATATTCGCAGGCGAAGTATCTTCATTGGGATTCCATAAGAAATAAGAACCATTAAATCCTTGCTCATAAAATACTGGATTTCCATCTTCATCGTATCCTTGTTGAATACCGACATAAGAAGGAAGTTGCTTACCATTATTTACATCTTGGCCCTATTTACCTTCGTCATAAGAATCTGCATACTGCCAATAACCAGATACTGCACCACTTTCTGGAGAAGTCGCATGAGTTAAATCACAGAGAGTTAATCTCATACTATTCCACATTGAGTCGCCAATAGTAGGACTTCCCATTTCACCATTGCCGCCGCCGTAAATTGTGGCATTAGTGCCATCAATCATGATACGACCGCCACGATCAGCACGACCAAAGAAAGCAGTGCCATTTTCCATTAAAGCAAAAGATTTTACACCATCTTGATAGCCAAACAAGCCTGTCAAATATGGCATATGTTTATTTGCTTCTTCATCATGAGCAAAACTATCACCAGTTACATTTTCGCGTTTTAAAGAACGGTCAGCACCCATTAGTACACCAGTAAAGGCATTTGTTGAAGGCCGCTTGTAACCAGCGCCCACGGTAATAGCAAATATTGTGCCATTTTCTTCATTCATATCAATGCCTTGTCCGTCCCAGCCGTTAATGTCAACATTTCCGTAAGCGTCAAGATACATTACTTGGTTTCGCATAAAATAGCCATTACCAAAAGGAGAATCTCCAGGCCGTGTTCTTAAAACGCCCCAGAATCCTTCTGCCATATTTAAATGGGGTTTAGCTCTATAATAATGCTCAATTTTTTGAGTTACAGGATTTAGCTATGTTTCAATAGTTTGAGTGAGTGGAGTTAAGTTCCAAGGTTCATAACTCTTTTCTTCCTTATCTCTATTGGGTCCAAACTTAAACCACATTGCATCTGGGAATACAGATGGATCATAACCAGAAGCATTATAAGTTACATATTGAGGCCAGTTAGTTGCAAGTTTTTGTACAAGACCAAACATTTCATAATTATCAGAATCAGTAAAATCAATTTTATCAGTATTTACAATTACGTCTACTGGGAAATAAGATACAATAGAGTTAATGCGTTCAACATTGCCCTCTACTTGAATCATCTTTTTACCCTAGTCATACTGGCCCTTCATAATATCAACTTGCGCTTTAACAATAAAACGATAAAGAAGACTTTCCATTCCAATCTAGGTGCCATCGTGCAAGTTATCAAAAAATCTTACCTCAATAGCTCCATAATTTTCGTAAGCAAAGTCTTGAACTTCAGTAGCATATTGACGAGAAGGATAAACTGTAAAACCAATCAAGCCATTTGGAGACTACTCAAATTCATTAACTTTTGAACTATAAGTATTTGCCATTAAACCATTGGCTTGAGTCATATTAGGAGTATACCCCTAAGAAACGTTCATACCGCCATTTTCCCAGAAGGTGCCATCTCTACCAAATAAACTACCTACGTGTTCAGTGTCTTGTGTACCATCTGCATGATATAAACGCAGATTCGCGGCATAACGACCTCGATTTTCACCCGTAGATTCAAAAGAGGAAGGCATACGAACATCCCAATAAGTCTTATAAAAATAGCCTTCAAGAGGATCCATCTGTTCAAGAGGGATGCCATTTTTCTTAACAAATGGTCTCAAGAACACTCGGAAATTCTTATCCTACACCCATTTACCTGTTGCTTCATCCTCATAAATAACAAGAGGAGCAGGATAATCAAGAGCTTCAAGATAACAGCCTTCTTCATTATCTGGGGAATGCTTCCAGTTACAAGGCTTAATTTGAGCAGACCACTCAGCGCCGATAGTTCCCATATCGCCATCTTTTACGAAATTTACCGTTTTCTTAAACTCGTAATCAACGCCATTTACAGTCTAAATTCTTACTGTAAAGACATTGTTCTCAGCTTTGGCTTTTTCAATGTCATATTGATTAAGAACTTTAAAATGAATTGTATTCTCAAAGTCTACCCAAATATTGTCCATCATAGAAGTTGGGAACTTACCTGTCTAACCAGATTCAGTATCAGAATTTTCATCATAATACTCACGATTAGAAAGTGGCGTTTTCCCATCTGGGCCAAAGATTGTAATAACATAGTCGGAACCGTGCCCTTCAGCCCAACTAATTTCAGGTTCAAGAGTATTATCCTTTTCTGCAGCCCAATCCTTAATTACTCCAAGAGCATCATAATTAAAGGTATCCCTACCAATCCAATCACATAACAGACTAGCATCTTCTGGGTCTGCTGAAATAATATCATGCCGTAAAACAGTTACTTCTTGTACCTGTCGTAAATCCCCGACGCCATCTGGGTCTACTTCGTATGGATCATAAGCAGCAACATAGAAAATTGCGATGTCATTCAGTAAAAAGTCATTTACTTCAAGTGGACCTTCCCAATATGGGTCTGAAATTCTAGTATAAGAGCCGTCCTACAGCATTAAATACCAAGTGCCAAACCACTCTCTATAAGGTTCTCCGGTAGTAGGATCATTTACATGAACGCTCTTATTCTAATCTAAAATTCTTAAATAGGTTTTACGACCGTCTTTAGAAGTAAATTGTTCTACTTTTAAGTCATACTGAGAATCAAGTCGAATAACATCTTGTTCTACTTCTGAACGATTTATTTCAGATTCTTCAGAAGTTGACATATCTCGATAAACAATTACTGCTTTGTAAGTCCATCTATATGGAACGGCTTCTTTTCGAACTGTTAATGTATTAAAATCAACTGCATAGTTTAAATCGCCTTCTTCAATTAACTTTTCTATTGGATACCATCCAGGACCTCCATAATCAAACCAGGTATTGTTATGTTTATCAACTTCCTCTTTAGTAGGCGTAGTTGAAGTTACGTCTGCTTTTTTTCTAAACCAATGTACTTCAATTGCTTCTGGAGAAGTCTCAACTAAATCTTGAAGACCATGCTGTAAATGAGCAATTAAATCAACGGAAGCGCGGCCAGCTGGACGCCCATCAACTGCATTTGCATCATATACTGTATCTCCATAAGGAGTCTCAATCCATGCATAAAAAAGAGTATCTGTAAGATTAACTTTTTGTGCAAAACGAATATCAATATTATCACAAAAGATATTATTTCTATCTCTTACTGAATTTTGAGCATCATAAGTAATGGTTCCATCAGAAAGATAAGTAGGAACAATATCTGCAATCATTTGACCGTCTTGCCATAAACTAATACTATAAAGACCTTTAATTGCATTCTTAGTGGAAAAATATCCTTTTTGAGGAGTATCTGCAACAAAAGCATAAGGAGCGCCACTGAATTGTTTAAATCCAAGATCAAAATTCAACAACTAATATTTCTTTTGAACTGATTTATTATCTCTGGCCACTGTCATTTCTAACTTTTTAGCATCAACTTCAGCCGCGTATGCAGGATCATCTTCATACTTTTGCTAATCAATAGATGCAACATACTCTTCATATTTTTTATTTAATTTTAACCACTCTTCACCCATTGATGTTTTAAAATCAGGATGTGCTGGATCAGTAATATATTTAGGGTTATCAGTAATGCACTGTACTCTTAAACGATATTCTCCTTTAGTATGAGTTGAAGCAAATTCGGTTCTAAAAGTTGCCGAAATCATAATGCTATCATAAGTGGCAGAATAACGGGCTAATTGTTCATCCGCTTCTGCCAGCTATTCATCTGTCATAAAAGTTGTTGGGTAATCAACCGTCGGATAACCTTCTCTTGGGCTAGGAGGTTCTCTTAAAAATCCATAGTCTTGAAAATGAGCGTCTTTAAGTAAGGAAGTTTTATATCTATCCTCACAAGCGCAAATTTCAAGAGGTAATTGAACTGGTTTATACCACTAATCAAGCCAATTCGGTCCCTTAATAATATAGAAATTTGTCATGTCAGACAAATCACTATAAGTTGTGTTATTTTTATATGCGGAACTACCAAGAATTATCTTCTTTTTAGAATAGTCACCGCCGGGGACAAGGACATAAACCTTGTCCCCTTTCTGATAAGTTACAGTTGAATCAGCAGCGGTGGCTGAGAAGATATTCCCTTGGTATGACACCTTATACTCACCGATGTCAATATTAACCACAGATTGAATTTCTGCATCAATAGTTACATCGCGTTGAGCCGCATTTACATTGGCTTGAGAAATTGTATTTATCGCGCCAAAGAAATTCTCAACTAAGTTAGATGACATACTAATCTCCTTTCAATCAGCGGTTATCTCTTGTGGCATATTGAACCGCTTGGTTTATTAAGTTATTCAATGCCTCCTCAATTTCTGCAGCAACAGAAACATTGGGGAATGTGGCATCAATAGATACTGTTTGGTCAACTTGTTGAATATCCTTGTTAATGACTGTCTTTTCAGCATTTCCTTCAGTTTTCTTTGCAATGTCGGTATTCATTGAACTCATTTTCATTCTTACAACTTCACGCATATTTCGAACAGCATCAAGAATATTTTGAGTGTCTGTGCTATTAAGAATAAGCTCGGCTCCATCTTCTGCAACAGAACGAATTTGAGGAGTGCGGATCAAACCACCAGAAGCTGTTCTTGGAGCACCATATATATCATTATACCAAGATCCTTTATTGCCAACCTAATTTGCAAAATCACTTGTATCTCCTTCATCGTATTCTTTATTCCCATCAATGACTCCATTTTTGACAGCGTCATACATATTATTAATAAAATCTTCTGCTGTTTCACCGTTATACCAATCGGTTTTCCCGTAAAGATCTTCATCTGAAGTCTTATTGCCAAATTCTTTAGCTATTAATTTACCTTGTTCTGTACTAAAAGCCTTATTAACATCCTATTGAGTTAATTCACTTACATCTTTTCCTATACTCTTAGCATAGTCTATCAAATAATTATAACCTGTAGCTGTATAGTCACGATTAGCATCGAAAGCGGTATTACCACCATTAGTAGACTCGTCAGTTAATTGTCTTAACAATGCAAGAGCAGTCTCAATTTCCGCTTCGAGGGCTTGAATTGCAGAAATCATACTATTGACATTAGACCAGACATCGGAAGACATAGCACTCAGTGCATCGCTAGCTTGTCCTTGAAGATCCCAAATATCGCCCTTTAACAGTTCATTTTGGCCCATAATATCTTCTGCTGCTTCTGTTACATCCCAAGCTAAATCGTCATAATCAATACCAATTTCATCTGCGGCTTCATCAACAGTCTATTCATAATCTTTGGTATTCTATTCAAGTTTCTCAGTATACTGAGCGTGCTGTTCAGTATAAGCTGCTTGAGCTTCTTCCATAGAGCCGTATTGAGTAATAATACCAAGAGTGGTGTCTGCATAACTGTCTCCAAGCATATTATTATATTTATCTACTTGTCCAGCATAACGCTCAGTCAAAGTTAAATAATAATCATATGTTCTTTGGATTTGCTCACGGTAAGCAGTATCCCACTGTAAACGACTTTGATCAATTTGCTCTTGCCACTCAAAGAACTCTTGTTGAGTCTATAACCACAATTGAGAAGATTCATCTCTTGCTTCATGAAGCAATTTATCGTAGTTATACTGTGCATCAGCAAGCGCTTGAGCAGCATCCTAAGTTTGTTGACCATCTTGAGAATACACATAATTCCAGTTACCGGAAGCATCTCTTGCAAGACGCATTGTATTCTTAGCATTCATTTGCTCTTCGTAAGCGTCCTACGCCTTTTGAAGTTCAAATTTAGCCTTTAAGAGGTCAACGTCTGTTTGAGTAATATCAACGCCTTCCTGATTTGCAGCATTGATTTCATCAATAAGTGCAAGATATTCATTCATAGACTCAGGATCAGTTACATCTTGCATTACGTCATCAATATCACGAAGTAGAGATTCTAATTGATATGCTTTATCATAATCCTCTAAGAAGAAGGTGCGTAAAGTTTCCATCTAATCCCAAGTTTCAGTCATAGCCGCGAAATCATTAAACAAGCCATCAAGACTTTCTACGGTTTGTTCAGTGATTATTTGAGCGCCGACTTCAATGGCATCTGCAACATTTTGTACCAATTCAGAGAAATTAGAATAAATCTCTTCTTCAGACTCTTGCATACCATTGTAAAGCTCTTGACGAGTTTCATCAATTTTGTTCCAAGCCGCGGCTGTTGCTTCATCATAAGAAGTAATATCATCGCCATGGACTCTCTGGAAATCTTCAACCTATTTCATCCATTCATCGTATTGCTCTTTATAGGTGTCGTATTTAGCCTGAGACAATTCCATATTTGTGCGACTTGTAGAAATACGGGCGTCAGCAATAGCCTTACGAGCCTATTGTCCTTGACGGCCATTATATTGCTAGCCACTGAACTCAAGGAGTTCTTGATAAACATCCAATTTAGAAGCGTTGAGACTTAGCTTATCTGCAATCTGGTCAAATTTATCTGCATATAAATCAAGTAAATCGAGATAAGTATCAAACATATCTTCCATCTTAGAATACATATCATCAACAGAGGACATCATATCACTAATAAAGTCTTGCAATCCACTTACTAAGTCTTCAGGAAGAATACCATTCTTAGAGTATTCCTCCCAGGCTTCTGGACCATATTTGTCTATAAAGTATTCTTGACCAGAAGCAGTATTTAAATTATTTAAAACTTCAACTAAAGAATTAAATCCACCAACTGCTTCCCAAGCATTGTCTTTTGCTTTTCCAAATACATCGCCAAGCAGCCCAATTTTAGAGCCTGTAAGAATACCAACGTCGCCAAGATGTTCAATAGAACGTTCAAGATTTTCAATTTCAAGATCGTTCATATCTGTACGAAGCTCGATACGATAAGTAATAGTCTCAATTCGATTAGAAATTTCAGTACGAATAAGTTCAACAAGATCGTTTAAAGTATCAATATATTTCTGTGCGGTTTCATCAGAAAGATCCATATCTTTAATATAATTTTGGGCAGCCTCATCAAGATCATCATAATTATCTTTTAATTTATCAACATTCTCACTCATAGCTTCTGTGGCTGTGCCAGCCTCTACCGCGGCATTATAATCCATTAAGGCATTATAATACGCATCATAAGAAGCCTAAAGGAGATCATCAATACTGTTAATAACTTCTGTTCTATTAGAAATAAATCCATCATCATTAAACTCAAGATCAACAATCTATCCTCCGAGCGCACCTTCAGCCTCAATTTGAGAGGCAACTGCAGCCGCAGCATCCTCTTTCTTGTAACGCTCTGCTAAAGCAAGCATTGCTTTTAGATTTTCTGCCTATTGCCACAGTTCTTTATTGTACTTACGAAGAGCAGCAAGTTTAACTCCGCCCCACATATCTGACATTGTATCGTCTAAGTTGTCAAGACTTCTTTGAGTATCATCTATTGCGGCTTGAACAGTAGAATAGCGATCTGCAATTTTAAGAGATTCTCGTTTACCGGGGTCGTCTTTCTTTTCGGGAGCTTTAGAGGAACCGCCGCCTCCACCTTTGCCTCCGCCGTTTCCGGAATCTTGGATTCCAGAAGTCGTAGATCCATAAGAAGGATTAGGTGGTGGAGCTTCAACAAAGGCGGTAGTATTTCCACCTTCATCAGTAGTTCCTTCAATTTCATATGAAGGAACCATCACTTCAGCATCTTCATAACCAGAAGTCCAGCTCTTAGTCTATTTAGTTGTAATTGGCCAAAATTCACTTTTAACATTTCCGTCCGCATCATATACTGGGACATCTTTATATTCAATTCCAGTAATTTCTTCTGTAGTTGTTGTTAAAGGAACTTTCTAAGTTTCTGTAGTATAAGTAGTTTTAACTTTAGCAGAAACATGTAAACCAGCTAAAGCAGCTTCTATTTGATCCTTTGTCATGTGACCTTCTTGGATCATAGCATTAAAATCTGCAATTAACTAAGACTAATCTACTCCTGGAGCGGTCAAATCTCCAAAGCTAGCAAAATCTGCTTTTAGTTGTTCCCATCGAGATTTAATTGATTCTGGATTATCAGATTGATTAGCTACTATATTAATAATCATATCATCTGCAGCTGCTGTCTATAATCTTTGAATTGCTTCTACGTCTCCATCTAAAGCTTTTTGTAAATCTTCTGACGCTAAAGTTTGTTCGGCAAAATCATCAGTCAATAAGTCGGGATCATCAAATCCTACAATATCTGCTAAATCTGTTTTTAAACTATCCATAGCTTCAGACCATTCTGCCGTTCCTTTATTTGAATCTTTTAATTTTTTCTTATAATCATCCAAATTTTCATTTAAATTTTTCATTCCTCTATCTAATTTCTAATTTGCAATAGCAGCTTCTCGTCCTAATCTTTCATACTCTTCCATTGTTTTTATAGTATCTCCAGCAGCTTCATCCTGTTCCTTAAAACTTTCCGCTAATCTTGCAGCATAGCTATCTGTTGTATCCTAATCTAATCCGGCTGATTCAACTTCAAACTAATAATCTGAATCAGTAATAGCTTTTTCTGCATTACTTGCTTCATAAGCAGCATCTTGCATTGACTATTGAATACTCTCAGCAGATATTTCTGCCGCAGCATAAGCTTCTTTTACTTTTTCTGCATTTAAGGTTCCATCAGTATTATATAAATCACTTAACTCTCCCGCGCTTAAGGATCCTGTTGCTTCAAGAGCATTATACTACATTGTAGCATCATTTGCAAAAGCTGTAGGATTCAAAGTCATCTAATTATAGGTGTCTTCTAAACTATTATATCTATCTAAAGCATTAGTTTGAACATCTCTCATATCTTTCAAAGATACATCATGCAACATTTGAGCAAATTCATTAGCGTCCATTGTTAATTGATAAGTGCCATCAGCCATTTTCTAAAAATAAGCATCAGCATCTATTCCCATTTGTTGTAATAACGCTACCTGATCTTCACTGATAACTCCACTATTACTGCCATTTATTGATGATATAATATCTTGAGCATTCTTTACATTTTGCGTAGCACTTTCAAAATCAATCTCAGAAGCTGTCTACATTAAATCAATAAGTTTTGGCAAAGTTTCATCAGACAAAGCATCCATTGGAATACCTAAGTCTTCAAATTGCTCCCTAATATATTCAGGAGAAGCATTTTGCCAATCAATTTTATCAATATTCTCAGCTAATAATTCTGCATTTTCTGGGTCCATGCCCTCAAAAATAGTAGCAAAAGATTCTGCAGCTTGTGCGCCTTGATTCTAATAAATTTCATCAAAAGAATCTGCGATATTCTTTTGAGCATTTACTGACATTCCTGATAGATCAATATTATCAAAAATACTTTTTGCTCTCTCGCTAAAGTTTTTACCAATATTATCTAATTCTTTCTAAGAATTAGTAAAACCTTCTCTAACTCCAGCAATCAAAGCATCTGCATTCTCATATCCCAAAGATTTAGCAGTAGCTTCTAAATCATCTGTATCGAAAAGATTTTCTAACCAGCTTGTCATCATTTCATCATCATAACCAGCTCTTCGGGCAATATCATCTTCATCCATTGAATTAAAATTACCTGTTGCCAGGAAATCTTTAAATTCAGCTCCACCAACACTTTGATTATCTTTAGTATCTAAAGCCTATAAAGTTTTATCAGCTCCCTCAGCCGCTGCGGTCAAACCGTCCAAGGCTTCAGCAGAAGCTAAGGCCGCTAACATCTCTTCTTTTTTATATTCAGTTCCATCTTCTAAAGTAACAGTATCTCCATCATATTCTGCTTTATCAAGATCAATCCCATATTCTTTTGCATAATCTTTGGCAATATCCTCTAAAGAGCTATCTTTGTAATCCTCTTCAACGCTCGCTTGAGCCTATTTATATAAAGAGTCGTATAAATTACCATAAATACCTTCAGTTCCTGCTTCTACATTAAAATCCTAAGACTCTAAATAATTTTTAGCTATTTCCTCACTCTATAATTTCGCGGCGTCAGTTGCGCCCTGAACAGCAGTATCCCAAGCATTAATATCAACAGAGGCTTCTTCTATAGCCTTTATAAAATCATCCATATATTCATCTTGCATTGGATTTCCATTTTCTGCATTTACTTTTTTAACTTCTTCTGCTAACGCTTCTCCAGTCAATCCTACAAATCTATCCATATTAGCTGACAGCATATCTTTTGTATCATTAGTCATAGTTAATCCACCAGTGGCATCAGACATATAATCTCCAATATCATCAATAATATCTTGTTTAGTGATGTCGTTCTCCAAAGAATTTACTCTATTTTGAGCCGCATACTATGCTGCCTGAGCTGAAGTCTAAGCCTCTTGCTATTTATTAAGATATTTATTATATCCTTCTTCATCCAAAGATAACTCTCCAGTAGTATCATCTCTATTGACGTATTGTGCTAATTCAGGATAAGTCTATAAGATTTCAAGAACTTTTTGGTTTACGGCTTGAAGAGCATCTCTCCATTCTTCAGTTCCATAAGTACAATCATCTAAAATTTTCTTTACCTCTTCATATTCTGACCAAGAAGATTTCAATTCTTCAACTTTAGAATTTACAGATTCAACGAGAGTATTCATTGCTTCTAACTACTCATTTGCATTTTCAAGTTGTCCTTCAAGAGATTTGTCATGCGCACTTTGAATTAAAGCCTGTACTCCTAAGACAATGCCTGCTAATAAAGCAATTATAGCAGTCGCTATTACGATAAAAGGTAACCATCCTGCTTGAGCAATATATCCCGCTAGACCTGTTGCTGTGCCAGCAGCTGTTCCAGTTGTGCCAACACTTACAAGCTAAGGAATAAGATTTTGAACACCAGTTTTGAACATTTTCATCGCATTGGCGCCAAGTTCTATTGCAGGAGCAATCATACTTAAAGCTGTGACAATAGCAAAAATTTTCTCTGCCGCTGAAGCATCTTCATCCTAAATGGTGCTCATCATCATTTGAATACCAGTTGTAGCCATAGCAGCAGCAGAGGCCACTTGACCTAATCCACCAATAATACCAGTAAAGGCTTGACCTTTTGTCTAAGTAATCTAAAAGCCGTTAATGCTATCTCCCACTGTTGCTTTTCTCTTTCTTGCTTGACCTAAAGTAGCCATTGCATCAGCGGTTGCCTAAGTTTGACTTAATTCTTTCTGAGCGGCTGTGGCTTTTTCAGTTTTAGTGCTTAAATCAGCCATTGCCATTGCTGCTTCGGTTATTTTTTGATCTTTTTCCGTATTTAACTCATTATTTAATTCAATAATTGCCTATTTTGCTTTATCTGATAATCCATCCATATTATTTATCTGATTATTTATTTTTTCTATATCTTCGCCAGTTAAACTATCCGCCTATTCTGCTAATTGCAGAATTTTTGCACGAGCTTCTTCACTATTAATCCCTAATTCATCCATTAAATTATTAACTTTTTCAATATTTTCGTCAGACATCGGTTTCTTCAAAATCTACATTATTTTTGTAAACTCTTCTTCTGCCAACATCCCTGCATTTTTCATTTCTTCTAAGGAATTTATTAAAGCTTTATATGCAGCACTTGATTTCCCACCCTAAGAACCTAATTTAGCAAGTTCAGCATTAAAATTACTAATAGCCTCTCTTGCTTTTAAAAATTCATCATTTGACCCAAAAGCAGCATCCTACTCTAATTTAGCCTAAGTCGCTAACTCTGTGGCAATTTTTAATTCCTACTCTGCTTTAATTAAAGCCGCTTTATTAGCTGAAGTAGGATCTTTTTGATAGGCATCTGCTGCTTGAGTGTATGCGATTGTAGCATTGTCCTATCTCTAAGCTGTCTTATCTACATTCTACTATAATCTTTTTCTTTCTAATTCAATATTTTTTGTCTATTGCTAAGCCTATTGTTTTAAGACTGTTAATTGATCTACTGTCATATTATATAAATCTTGAGCAGATTCTAGTTGTTTCTTTTGGTATTCTAAACTGATTTTATAAGCCCCGTTTGCATTTTTTAACTAAGAAGTAATTTTATCATTAATTTGAGCAGTTTGGCGAGAATACTCATTTTTCTATTTGGCAATCTATAAACTCTCTAATTCATTTTTATCAGAAATACTTAAATTACCTTTACTATCAGCTCTTCCTTGTACTTGAGCTATTCTCTAATTTAACGAAGTGTCAATTTCTCCAAATTGTTTATTTATACTCTTAGCTCTGCCTGTAGGAGTAAGATTTACTACTGATTCTTTTACATTCTTTAAGAAATTTACCGAAGCTGGAATTAATTTACTTGAAAAGATTCCAGCGGCAATCGTTAAAATACCAGGTAACCCACCAACAGTATCTAATAATCTATTAAATACATCTCCTAATTCTTCAACGCCTTTATAAAACCCTTTAATAGCATCTTCATCAATAACATTAGAAAAAGCTCTACGCCAAGCCTCTCCTGCATTTTCAGCATAAGATTCAATACTTTGCAAAGAAGATTGATATTGCTGCTCCAAAGTAGATCCATCTTCTAAATTAGCTGAACTAAGTAATTTTTGATACTTATCAAAATTATTCATCAATGTCAAGAACTGGCCATATTGACGAGTGCCACCAACCAACTGAGCAATGGCAAGTTGCTATTTACTTGACCAATTATCCCATTGGTCACCAACTTCAGCAATAACAGTATCTAAGGACCGTAATTCCCCAGCCGAATCAAGAACATTGACTCCTAATTCTTGTAATTGAGAAGAAACTCTGTTTAAAGTAACTTCTCCATCAGTTCCTTCAGATTTTAACTATTGGAAACGAGAGAAAATAGTCTTAAAAGCGTTACCTATAACAGAGGCAGACTATTGAGTTGTATCACCAACCGTAGCAATAATAGCCGCCAAAGAGTTATAAGAAACGCCCATCTGCTCGGCAGGAGCAGCTGCTGTCTGCATTGCTTCAGCGATGTCAGCAAAATCAACTGCCGTATCGCCAGCCATTTTTGCACCAACAGATGCTGCGCGTTCCATCTCATCACCTGTCATTTGATAAGTATTCCAAATAGCAGTTAATTGAGAAGACATTGCCTCAAGAGATTGTCCAGCAGCTCTTGCAGATTTTGCGGTAATCTCTACTCGACGAGCAACTTCGTCATCACCAAGACCCTGTTGATAGAAAATCAAAGCGCCTTCAGCATAATCATTAGCGGCGATACGCAATTCTTTTGCTCCTGCAATAGCATTTTTAGTTACTTTATCTAATTGATCTCCAGTATAACCTGTGACTACACCAATATCAGTTATTGTTTTATCTAAATCATAAACCCATTGATAAGCCTCTTGCGCCGCAGAGGAAATTCCCTATAAAAATGCCTAAGCCGCAGTAAACTTAAAGGATTGTGTTAATACTCTAGCCATTTCCTTAATTTTACCATTCAGAGTAATAACATTACGATTTGCTCTGGCTAAAGCAGCATTGGCAGCGTTTAAAGAAGCTGTAAAATTAGATCCTCCTGCAGCTAAAGTTGTTACTAACTATTTAGCAGATGTCCCTGCTTTATTTAATTCGGAATTTAAGGTATAGAAAGAAATACCTTTATCAGAAGTGGCTCTTTTTAAAGCATTCTATAAAATCGTAGCCTATTGAGTAGCTTTAGCTAATTCCTCACTCATTCCACTTTTAATATTAAAAGCATTTTCAATATCTTTCTAAATTCCCTATAAACCACTTCTTAGCTCTTTGTCATTTACCTAAAACCCAATTTGAAAGGTAATAGCCATTCCGCCCCTCCTCTTTTAAAATCAATTGGTCGCCGCTTTTAACTAATCGGCAAATTGAAGTAATTGTACAATTTTCTTATTTTTTTCTTCATCGCTGATTAATCCTAAAGCTCCGCTCATTGCGTTTACGTCATTATTAGCATTTTCTGCAAGAGCATCAACAATGCCAACAGCGCTATTACGATATTTCATAATAGACTCAAGAGTCTCATCAAGAGTATTCTCAAAGAAATCCATCTGACCAGGATCAATAAACTCCTTAACTTTTGTCATTACATCAAAACGGTATACAAGATCGTATTCAGCATAAATATCTGCCATCTCATGATATTCAGTTAAAAAATTAAAATCAAAATTGGTATAAAAGTTAAGAACTGCAAAGTCCTTAATGATACGCTTAAGTGGCGCGCTAATAAAAGGACGATCATTAATGATGTAATCAATACACCACTGAATCATATCGAGCATTTGCTCATACGGAATGTACTTATGAACCGCAACAACAGTCTGTCCGATGTTCATATACTCGATAGGATCTTCCTCGATAACACCGAGAGTGTTAAGTTTAATTTTTTCAATAGCCATTATAAGGCCCTCCTTTTACTTATTTTATTTTTTGAGCAATTGAGTAGGAATCCCTACTCTGATAATAGCCTATGTCGCAAGCATATTATTTACATTCTTACTTGAAATAAAACGTCTTACTGCTTCATCTTTGTTATTAGTTACTGGATTTACTTGTAAAGAAGACTAAAGTGACAATACCTAACTATCTTTTTTCTACTTTCGCTCCAATTCTTTTACTAATTCGTCGATAAAATAATCTGCTGAATATAATTTACCATTAATAATAAAATCTCCCACTTCGTCTATCCCGCTACCTAAAAGAGCTTCTTTTAAATTCTTTTGAAGAATATAATTTTTACATTCTTGAGAAGCAGAAGAATTACCTCCTAACCGGCCCAATATTCGATGAAAAGTCCACCAAAAATATTCTGTCCCACCTTCAATCTAAGACATTAAATTCCCATAAGTAGTTGTATAGGCTTTCAACGTTTTCTTTGCTACACTATCCCCTTGTAAGTTCTATTTTACTGAAATTCTAAATTCTCCTCCATCTTCTCCAAGTTTTAACTCGATATCAGTTAGTGGTGTACCTTTTTTATTGGTATAAACAACTTTTTGTTTATTTAGTTCTCTGGTATAGCTTATTTCGGCACGAAGACCAGATGGAGAAACTCCTTTCCCGACAGACATTCCAATAGCCTATTCCATTCCTTTTTCAGCTAAAACCTTCTGTAAAGATTCACTTTTAAATGCCTCTCTCATCATTTCTTCTGCCATATCTCCTAAACCAGTTATTAATGGCCGATACATTTTTCCCAATGCGCTTTTCGCTGCTTTTAAATTATCTTCATTGATCACCTACATGGCTGCCTAAATCTGATCTAATCTTAACTTTATCGCGGTAAATTTTCCTGTTGCATATCCCTATTTTGCTAATCCATTCATAATTTCCTAAAATCTAATAACTCTATCAATCTAATCATTAGATAAAGACTTTTTAGAAGCAATGTTCCCTTCTAAAGATTTGGCTAGTCCAAAAAATTCGTTTCTAATGCCTGAGATAAAGTCCTAATCTTGTTCAATATTTCCTGTCTATGTAATTGGAAAACCTTCTCTGCCAAGAGCTTTAGCTAAAGAAGAAGTTGAACTTTTTAGACCTTTTAAAGTTTTGATTGGAGAAATTTCTCCCATTGCTGCCTTAAACTCACTATAATTCTAATAAGGACGCTATGCCAAACGCCTTCTCCTCCTTTCCACACCTGGCCGGCGTTTCATATTCTACCTAATATCTAATTTTATAATATTAAAAATAAAATTTTCTCGCTACCCCAGTAGTTTGACATAAAAATATTTTTATGGTATAATATAGATAGAAAATAGGAAAGGAGCAATCGTATGATTGAAGCCATAAAAGTAATTGTCAGTTTTGTGCTTTCAATAGCACTTCTCTGCGGCGCGGTGTATCTTTTAATGCATTTCCCATTTATAATTTTGGCTGTCGGCGTACTTGCTATACTCTGCATTCTCATCTGGGGCTTAACCTTCTTCATTTATGAATTTCTTTTTGATAGGTGGTAAAAATGAAAGTTTTTGTAAGTATTCTTTTGGCAATATTGGTCATGGCGCTGCTTTTTATAATTGGCGCTTTTTTCCCGGATCTTCTTGTAATTATTAGTCTTATAGTCGCTTGCGGCGGCTTGGCGGCGATTATCTATGTGTCTCTTTTCGGGAGGTAAATATGTTGAATTTTTTATTTTTCATCTATGGTTTGCTGCTAGCCGGCTGCGGCGTAGCTATGATTATCGCACTTGGCGTCCTGCTGGCGCTTGTGATTAAGAGCTTCAAGGAGGACTTTTAATCATGAATAAGTGGGCAAAGATTGCCATTCATTATGGTGTGACATTTGTGGTTGGCGGCTTGGCTGCGTGGATATTTAAATGGAACGCTTTTAACTGGCTGATTTATTTCATATTCTGTGATTTCTGGTATATCCTAACAGAAACGAGGGACAGCTATGATTAAGAGTTTGTGGTGGTCATTTAAGCGCAACATTGAAGGGCCGCTGCTTACACTTGTTGCGGCGCTAATACTATGCGCAATCATTGGTGTCCCCGCGGCACTTCTCTCTTGGGGCTTTTGCAGCCTCCCGGAGGGCATCCAGTTGGGCATCGGTGCTGGACTACTTGTTCTGTTCGTCGGAATGGTAGTCGGCAGCGTCGTTCACTCTCTTGTGAAATTTTGTAGGAGGGTGTGGCGCGATGCGAAAGAACATCGTGAGTGGCTTAATAGCCATTCTTCTATTGATTAACTTAGGAGGTTGTTCTAATATGACTAATAATGTGATCGCCGGCGCCATTCCAAATGAAATTAGCGCCGAGCTGATGGTTGATTGGTTTAATACCAAAGTAGATGAGAGCAAGTGCAAGTTGAGCGTTTCTCTCGTGGAGCTGGCCCATCTGTTCCTCGAGGAAGGCGCCGCCGAAGGCATCCGCGGCGACATCGCTTTTTGCCAGAGCATCAAAGAGACTGGCTGGTTCCGGTTCGGCGGCCAGGTGCTTCCCAAACAGAACAACTTTGCAGGTATTGGTGCCACCAATAACAGTCCAGTGGGGAAGGGCGCTTGGTTTGAGAGCGCAAGGCTCGGCGTTCGGGCGCAGATTCAGCACTTGAAGGCGTACGCAAATGATGAGGCGCTCGTCAATGAGTGTGTCGATCCTCGATTTGGACTGGTGGCAAGAGGCGCCGCAGGCAACAAGTGGACTGGGTTGAACGGCCGCTGGGCAGTTCCTGGTAAGGGCTACGGCGAGAGCATCTTGGCGCTTTGGGAAGAGATGTATAATTTTTGCGTCGAGGAAGAGGAAGAAGGGCCGAGTGACTGGGCCGAAGATAGCTGGGAATGGGCGCAGTACACAGGGTTGACCGATGGCACAGATCCACAGGGTAATTTGACAAGAGAGCAGGCCGCCGTGATGCTGGAACGGCTGTATAATGTGCAGAGAAGGGACGCCATCTTTGCGCATCTGGAGGCGGCCAAGAGCCTGCTAAGTGCAGAGGAGAGTTTGGAGGACTTCATTTGAGACGCTTTGCGATTTGTTTGGTGACGACTTTTAGTCTTATCTTTGGCAGCGTGCTATGGTTTCATGTAATGAAGCTGATATTTGGCCCTGCGAATGCCCTCGTGTATATCATGATGGAGCTTGCTGCTATTACAATCGCGGGTATAGTTTGGGCTTTTTGGAATTTGATTTCTCCCGAAAAATAGGAAGAGGAAGAAGAAGAACCCAGTGTGAGGATTAAGCTGGTCGGCAAGGACTTATTCAAATATAAAGACGACAGGGTTGAGCGGCTTGGCCCCATGTGGGAGGCTAAGAGGTGGATGGAGCGGCTCATGACAAAAGAGGACTGGAACGAATGTATGGCGGCCATTGAGAATAGAAATAGGATGCAGACTATTCAGAAGTTGGCGCGACAAATGGATTATAGGAAAGTGCAGGAAAAGAATGTGACGGAAGTAACTTTGCCGCTGATACTTACGAATTGGTTGTGAAGTATGAGGATGGTAGTGTTAGGATTCAACCGATTGATCCGTTGGCGATATTCGAGTATGGCGGGGTTGGTAAGTATTTGAAGGACTTGGAGAGACGGTTGGGTCTTGGATTCGAGATTAAGACAAGTCTGTAAGAGTTTTTGGCCGAACCTGTGAGGTGCCGAACCTGTTAGGTGCCGAACCTGTTAGGTGCCGAACCTGTTAGGTGCCGAACCGTGTCGTCAAAAAAAATGAAGCGGTCGGGTTTTTTGTCCGCGCTTTTGCTTTAGCGCGTTAAAGTGTAAAAGACCCATAACCATTCCCCCGGCTTCCAATTCTTACCAGGGGGTGGGTGGCAGGCAGCCAATAAAAGATTCCTTAGGCTCAAACAGATGTTCGATGGCCCTCCAATTTCAACCACCCCAAAAATTGGGCAACATTGTTAAGAATTTAACAAAGAAATTTTCTAAAGAATTTCAAAAAAAGACTTGACTTTCTTTCAATCTTGTGTTACAATGTAAGTACAGTAAAGGAAAGAACAAACAAAGAAAGGAAGATTCGAATGTTTGAACTGTATGATTGTACTAAGAAGGAAGTAGTTGAGTTGCTCAACGCACATGAGATGGCTACCACATTGGAGCGGATGTTCCATGAGCAGGGTATGCCTCATGTAGATGAGTTCTACCTGGTCATTGAACTGGGCGGCTTCATGAGGCTGGAAGAAATGGGAGAGATGACCCCACTCCAGTTCATGGGCTACTACGAAGAATGCCTGGCTTAACAAATGCGACCGAGTTACCAAACTCGGTCGCAACAGCCCAGAAAATTGTACCACACTTTCGCCGTTTTGTCAATAGGTTTTTTGAAAATTTTTCGATTTTGTCAAAATGCCCGATTTGAGACTAGTGGGATTGGGCACTTTGACGAAAGCGAAGACTTTGTGCAAGATGAACAACAAAGACAATCAATCTTTGTTGACAATGATGAATGATTATGTATTGACAATGAACTAAAGATGTAGTACAATACAATTAGAAAAGGAAAGGTACTAAGGTACAGAAAGGAATGACTACTATGTTGGCTAACACTATTTGCTACAAGCAGAAGGAACCTACTTATTACAACAAGGGTACTAAGTGGGAAAAGACTTGTGATACATTTCTTCTGTGCTATGTGTATGGTACTGATGAACAGGCACAGCAGAGATGCAAAGAAATGAACGAGTTGCTCAAGACTAATCCAGATAAGATTACCAAAGAGCACAGAGTTGATGCAACCAACATTGATTACTTCTTTGTGAACAAGCAGGAAGAAATGTACTAATCAATTCCAACAACGACCGAAAAAGCCCTATATGGCACAGTAGAAAATCGCAGTTATTTCAAATAAAGGGCTTGACAAATCAGCTTGTTTGTGTTATCATTAAATCAACCTAAAAGGAAGGATGAACTGCAATGACAGAGGAATACAAGAGACAGGTCAATGACTTGTTCTACAATGTAACTCACAGAGAAAGCGACATCTCAAAAGCAGACTTGAATGAACTGCTTGCAATGCAGACAGGACTTGAACAAATCATCAAGGAAAAGAAAAAGACTGCATTTGAAGCAGATGTAAAGGCACTAAGAAAGACCATCGAAGATTTCAAGTCCAAGTATCCAAGTGCTGACTGGTATGTAGAGGTAGAGCAGGAGGGGTGCTTTGAAGAGCATGACCTGTTTGACCTGATGGACTTCTCTAAAATCGAGCCTTAACAAAGCGGCCTTCGGGCCGCTTCTCCTATCTACCTGGTTAGCCACCGCTAACGTCCGCTGCAGCCCTAGCCACTTCACCGCACTAAAGCGTTAAATTGAAAAAGAAAATGCAGGAAAACTTGCAAAAAAACTTTTCCTAAAAGGCTTGACAAAGGATGCAAGGTATGATACAATGTAATCACAAAAGAAAAGGAGAGATCGTTATGAAGTACCGTGTATTCTTTGAAGATGGCAAGTTTTTCCCCTGCTATTTCTACCGCAAGCGTGACGCCGTTGCCTGCCAGCAGGAATGGGGATGCGGCATCATTCAGCGCAAGATCGGCGGCGAGTGGTGCAACTACTAAAAAAGTTAAGAAAGGGGGTTGACAAAGCCCCCTTTCTATGATACAATAAGGGTACAAAAGAAAAGGAGAGATCGACATGACAAAGATTATTAAGAACATTCTGGTAGCCGCTTCCATCCTGCTGATTATCTGGGCGGGCCTTTCCTGGGCTGACATCGTGGCCGATAATTGCGACCCCAATCCTGTTCACAGCAAATACAACCTGTTCGTCCTGCTGTTCCCGGAGGATGACCCCACACCGACCGAAGGTCAGTGCGGCGATCCTCTCAGCGCCCTGCGTGTAGACATGGCAAGTATTGAAGAGCGGAGCGACACCGGAGTTATCTTCCTCACAGATGATGGTAACACATGGTACGCTGAGCCGGCGAACATGGAAGACTTTTCCACTGATGGCTACTATGTCGTGATGTTCGACACCATGGGAACTGATACCATTGACGATGACCAGATTCTGAAAGTTTTCCGAGAGATTTGGTAAAAAATCCCGACCGCTATCGTAAGCGGTCGGGTGACCCCGAAAAATTTTACCACACTTTTCGCCGTTTGTCAATAGTTTTTTTGAAAAAAATCTGCCCAAAAAATTGATCCCGAAATTGTGCAACTTTTTGCTTGACAATCTGCTTGTATTGTGGTACAATACAATCAGAAAAAGGAAAGGGGAATGAAACATGAACTACATCGTCATTGACAGCTACACCGGCGAGGTTGACTGTGTGAGCGCCGCAGAGGTTAAGGACATCGAGCGGACCAGCGAGCCGGGCCGCTACTCCTTCTTCCAGGAACCGGACTCCGACTGGGACGATGAGGAGGAGTAAAAAAATTCAGAAAAGGGGTTGACAAACAGCCCCTTTTCTGATACAATAGTATCAGAAAGGGAAAGGTGATACAAAATGTTTGGTAAAAAGAAAGAACCCGTCTTTAATGTGGAAAATACCGATACCTGGGGAACCCGACTCGTGCTGATGGACGCCATCACCCAGCTGATTGACATGGTGGAAGTGGTCGAATCTCGGCGGCTGGCAATCGGCCTTCTTCCTGATGGGCCTGACAAGCAGAACGCTGAAGAGCGTTTCAAGACCGCCCAGCTTGGGCTGGTCAAGGCTATCGGCCAATACAACGCCGCCCGCAACCACTACAACGAAACCCTTAAAAGGGAGCGAGACAAACTGCCGGACACCTGGCACTTTGAGCGACTGGAGGCCGCCCAGCGTATCGAGCTGTCAATCAAAAATTTCTATCAGAGGGGTTGACAAACCCCCTCTGATGTGGTAAAATACAATCACAGGGAACCTCAAGAAAGACGCTGAAAGGAACGACACTTATGAGAATCAGTTTGAAAGAATGGCTGTACATCGGCCAGTATCACCCGGTGCGGGAGTCCTGCCGCTGGATGTGCGTCCACAAGTTAGAGAAAGACGGTGACGGCTACCGGCGCAAGGTAGCTATCTCCCTTCCATTCTATCTCCTGTTCTTCATTCCCATTCATTTGATTAACCTTTTCATCGTCCTATGGGACGGCGGCTTGAAGGAGTTTGAAATCCAGCCGCGCAACATCAACAGCGACTACATCTATCCGGGCTGTTTCTCTTGGGAAAAGGCCAACGAAATTTTTCAAAAAAAGAGTTGACAAACGCCGCAAGGTATGGTACAATAAGAATGTAAGGAGGGGCGGGAAGCCCGCCCCTCAAATCAAAAAAGATGCTTGAAAGGAGCAACACTTATGAACATGGTAAACCCTGTCGCTGAGATGCGGAATAATCTCAAAATTGCTCAGGAGGTCTACAAGCAGACCCGCATTACTTCCCTTCTGAATGTCGCCGAACTCATGGCTACCACCGGCGAAATCATGACCGCTCGGGAACTCTCTAACGCCACCGGCATGAGCATTGCTGAAATCTCGACTAATCTCCGGCCCTATCGCCACTGCGACATTACCGCCGCTCTCTATGAGGCTGGTCTCAAGGTCACCCACACCTGGAGCCGGGTATCTCGGAAGTTCGTGGAGCTGGGGCCTGACGGCAAGCCCGGCGACAAGGTCGTCATCCGCTGGTATTCCCGCACGCTGTACGGTTTCGAGAAAATCTAAAAAATTCCCCGCAGGGGGTTGACAAAACCCCCTGCGTGTGGTACAATACAATCACAGGGAACCTCAAAAAAGATGCTTGAAAGGAGCAACACTTATGGACTACTCTATCAACAAGAACGCCGAGACCATGGATTCCGCCTTTTACCCCGCTGGAAGCCTTACGATTAAGTCCAAGCGTGGAACGACCTACAAGTTTAACAAAGTCAGAATCTACGAAGATGAGTACAAAGGCAAGCCTGCTCTCATTGTTTATGACGCTGACCGGCGCACCTCTGGTGCTGTGGCGGGTTTTCAGCGAGACGCTATTGCCGAGTGCGTGTTCGTCCCCAAATGGAATTGATTCGTTAAATTGCACAAAGGCGACCTGCACAAAGCAGGTCGCTTCTTTTTGTGCAAAATTACATCTTGACAAATCGCGCAAAATATGGTAAAATGGGCGGCCCGTTTTCCCGCGCGGCGGGCCGCAATATTGTATCACACCCAGCGCCGTTTGTCAAGAGGAAAATTGAACAAATTTTGGCCCGATTTGAAATCCCGATTTGTGCAATCTGCCAGTTGACTTCTGGGTGCCCCTATGGTACAATACAATTACAGAAAGGGAGAGGGCGACAGCCCGAAAGAGATTTCAAAAAAAATCAAAAAAGGGCTTGACAAACTCCCCAGTCTGTGGTACAATAAAGGTGTCAAGAGGGAAGAGAGATTGCAAAAGCGATTTCAAAAAAACTTCAAAAAAACTCTTGACAAGCCGCCGAAAGTGTGGTACAATAAATACAGAAAGAGAGGTGAGGGATATGGATGAAAAGAAAGCGCCACGCAAGCGGCTCACCAAGGCAGAACTCACGGAAGTCCTACTCAAAAAAGTCAGTGACTGGATTGACGGTGGGGACAGCCCAGAGGAAGCCGTGGGGAAGTTGACTGATAAACAGTATGACTTCCTTATCGACCAAGGCGTGGACTTCGACAACTTACTGCTCACGCCGGAGCAACTGCAAAACGCCCAGTCTATTATGGGGAAACAGGCGGGGCGCAGAAAGGGGATGAAGTATAACAAGAAGTACCCCAAAAGCAAGCAAGACCTGTTCAACGGCATAGTCGAATATCTGCAAGGACAGGGCGCAGAGATTATGCCAGCCGAACGCCAGAATTTCCGTGATTTGGATTTTACGCTGAACGGCGTACACTACAAAATAGTGTTAAGCAATCCGCGGAAATAAGAAACGACCGTCAAAAAATTATCTGCTAATCTGAAAGGAGAAAAAATTATGACTACTCGTTACACTTACGCCGCTTTCGCCAAGGAAGTTATCGCCATCGTCAACGGTGAAATCGAGGTCACGGACGAGGTTCGTGCCCGTGTGGTGGAGAAGTCCACCGCCTTGCTGACCGCACAGGAAGCCAAGGCCGCTTACAATGCCACCCATCCCAAGAAGAACACCGCCAAGGGTGCGTCTGAGGCCACCAAGGAAAAGGCCGCCGCTATCCAGTCCGTGCTGACTACCACTCCCATGACTGCTGCCGAAATCAACGCCGCCCTGGGCACTGATTACTCGGCTCTTCAGGTTGCCAACGCTGTGAAGTACATCGAGGGCGCCAAGGCGTCCAAGGTGGTACGCAAGACCACCAACGCCAAGGGGCTGACCGCCGAAAAGGAGTACACCGCTTACTCCATCGGCTGATGTAACCGCCAAGGGGGCGGGGAAACCCGCCCCCAACTAATTCCAAAATAGATACTTGAAAGGAAGTAACACTAATGGAAAAGTTTACCTATTGCACGCTGGACACCGAAACCGTGGGCGGGGCTACCACTCCCACTGGAATGTACAATCTGGGCGCAGTCATTCATGACTGCAAAGGCAATATCCTTGCCACCACTTCCCTGTTGGTTATGGAGCACTACGAGGAAATCTCCACCGACAGTTACGCCAAGAAAAACTTTCCTGTCTACCGTGAACGGCTGGACAAAGGCGAAATTTCCGCCGTAGCCAGTGAAACCGAAGCCGTGGAAATCGTGCGTAACCTCTGCCGTCTGTATCGGGTCAAGTATGTTATGGCCTACAATACCGTTTTCGATTTTACCAAAACCGCTTGTGCCACTCTGCTGGACGAGTTCGAGTTCATCGACCTGTATTTAATGGCCATGCAGACAATCGTCCAGCAGAAGGGATATTCCAAATTCTGTCACGAGCACGGGTTCCGCTCCCAGTCCGGCAAAAGCGTAGCCACCACCGCCGAAAGTGTGTATGCTTTCATTCAGCGGGACGAGCTTTTCGAGGAAGAGCACACCGCCCTTTCTGACGCTCTCATTGAAATGGCAATTTTTGTCAAGTGCTACTCTCTGCACAAGAAGTTCACCAAGAACGCCCACCGAGCCGATACCGAATACAAGTACAAGGGTTTTCCCAAGTGGGACGAGGAACAGGGAAACAAGCGGCTGACCGCCGGCCAGCGCAAAATCGAAAAGGCTTTAAGAGAGTTACAGGCCGCTGTATGAATATTCATCCGGGGTGCATGAATATGCACCCCGGAATTTTTGTGCATTTTGCCTATTGACAAGTGCCCCGGAATGTGGTATAATGGGCGGCCCGTCTTCCCGCGCGGCGGGCCGCGATATTGTATCACACCCAGCCCTGGTTTGTCAATAGTTTTTTTGAACAAAAATTGAGAAAATTTTTCTCCCGATTTTGTGCAATCTGCCGATTGACTTTCACCCCCGTTTGTAGTAAACTATTATCAGAAAGGGAAAGGAGAGAACCCAACATGAAAAAGAAGATGTCCCCCGAAACCGAATTGGCTATCGGTATGGCTATCGTGTGCGTTATGTCCGCCGCCCTCTGGTGTGCAGTCCTCAGTTACTTCTCTTAAAAAAAATCTAAAAAATCTGAAAAACCACTTGACAAGAAAAAATTTTTGGTGTATAATTAAGGTACAAAAAGGGAAAGGAAGTTGACAACATGAAAAAGATTATTTGCTTCGATATGGACGGCACCATCGCTGACCTGTATGCGGTTCCCAACTGGCTTGACAAGCTCCGGGCTGATGACCCCTCTCCATATGAGGACGCCGCCCCCATGTGGGACATGGAACGGCTCCGGGAAATCCTGCTGAAACTCTCCGCCGAGGGCTGGGAAATCCGGGTGATTAGCTGGCTGAGCAAGGACAACACCGAGGAATACAAGGCCGCTGTCAGACTGGCAAAGCGGATGTGGTTGGAGAAGTACAACTTCCCCGCCGACAAGGTTCACCTGGTAGCATACGGCACCACGAAGGCCGATTGCGTCCGGCGAGTTGCCGAGGCGGCCATCCTGGTTGACGATAACGAGCGTGTACGAAATGGCTGGCACCTGGGCGACACCATCGACCCGATGGACGGCGACCTGCTGGAGCGGCTGGAGGGTCTGCTGGGGGAATAACCCCAGCGGCCCACATAAAAAAATACTTGACAAACAAAAAAACCTGTGATATAATCAATACAGAAAGAGCGAAAGGGGAAAATAAAATGAACATCGTAACAAGAACCGTTATCGCCCTAACCGCAGAGGAACAACAGACCCTCAAGAACGCCGCTAATATTCTGTTTGACCTTGCGGCGGCAATCGAGGAGCGAGGGGGAAGTGAGGGCGGCTATAACATCCGCGGCATGGCCTCCGACCTGGAAAACTTCGTCGAGGACAACAGCGAAATCATCTGTGAGGAGGAGAACGCATAATGGTATGGTATTTCTTGGGCGGTTTCGCCCTCTGCTATGTACTTTCTCTGGTGGTCATCTTCCTGTGCGACCCCATCGACGGGGAGCTGGTACTCATCTACATGGCCCCTATCTTAATCCCCTGCGCAATAGTTGGGTGGCCGTTCTATGTGGTTTATCGAGTATTCTTCCGACTGACCTTAAAAGTCGTACCGGTGGAAAATGTCAAACGAGCCGCTAAGTATGACAACCACTATACAATCCGCCATGTGTTCGGAAAAATCTATCTGTGGCATGATAAAAATGCTTCCAAGTTCTGGAATAAATTTTTCTTCCTGCGGTCAACCGGCCATGTGCAAATCCAAAACAAAACCGTAGTAATTTAAGAGTTCTGCGGGCTCTCTTCAAAAGCCCGCCCAATATGGGGTGTGGGTTGCTCGGGTAAGCAACGGCCGCAGTAGTGAATAGCTACCGGCTGGGACTGGGTCCTAAGCGGGTTCGACTCCCGTACACTCCACCACTTTCTTCCTTTCCTTTCCTTTCCTTTCTGTTGGGGATTGCCGATTGTGCGAAATGCACAGTCGGCTTTCCTCATTTTTGTCTATTTTGCCTATTGACAAATGACTGCAGCTGTGGTAAAATCGGCGCGCTGGTGCGGCCGCAGCGGCGCGCATTTTCTTTTTGTGCAATTCGCCGAATTTTCGTTAAATTTCAGGCCAAAATTCTACGTTTTGCACAATCCCGAAAGCGGTCGGGCGGCGGCGTCGCACTTCACCACGCTAAAGCGTTAAATTGTCAAGGAAAATCGGCGAAAAAGTTGCACAAATTTTTCTCCCGGAATTTGTGCAAAACAGAGAACCACCGCAATTTGCGGAAAAGTTCTTGACTTTTGGGCGGCTATCCCTTATAATAGGTAGTGTCAGGAGGGCAAGAGAACTCCCGGCGGCGGTTCAGCTCCATGCGGGCGCGGGACGCGCGGGAAAAAAAGTTTTCAAAACCCCTTGACAGGCTCCTTGAAAAGTGCTATAATAAAGACAATCCAAGAGGGACGAGCGGTGAACCGGCTGGCAGCGACAGGGCCGCAAAAAACTTTTGGAAAGTCCAAAAAAGCACTTGACAAAGCGAACCCCATGTGCTATAATAAATACAGAAAGTGAGGTGAGGGAATGGCTGGTGAGCCTCGCCGCCGGGCTACAAAGGCGGAACTGCGGGACATACTGTTAAATAAGCTCAACTCGTGGGTTGAACAGGGGGACACCCCCGAACAGGCCATAGAGCGGCTGACCCTGCGGCAGTATGACTTCCTTGTGGAGCAGGGCGTGGACCTTGATAACTTCATACTGACCCCCGAACAGCAAAAAGCCGCCGGGGAAATTCTCAAGACCCAAGCCGGGCGCAAGCGTGGGGCATACAACAAAAAGTATCCCCAAGCCAAGCAAGACTTGTATAACGGTCTGGTGGAATATCTCACGGCGCAGGGTGCGGAGATTATACCGCTTGAGCGGCAGAACTTCCGTGACCTTGAGTTCACCCTTGCGGGGACGAAATACAAGATTGTATTGTCGAACCCCCGCACATAATACCAACTACCATATTTTTAAGGAGGATTTTACTATGGCTACCAATTCCAAGTACACCTACAAGCAGTTCGGTCTGGACATTATCGCTCTCGCCAAGGGCGAGCTGGAGCTGTCCCCTGAGGTCGCTATGCGGCTGATGGAGAAGGCTCAGGCTCTGGTGAACGCTCAGGAGAGCAAGGCGGCCTATAACGCCACCCACCCCAAGAAGTCCACCGCCAAGGGTGCGAGTGCCGCCACTATGGAGAAGGCGAACGCCATTAAGAGCGTCCTCACCGCCTCCCCCATGACTGCGGCGGAGATTAACGCCGCTCTCGGCACTGACTATAGTGCCCTTCAGGTGGCGAACGCCGTCAAGTACATTGAGGGCGTGACCAGCGAGAAGGTCGTGCGGACTGTCACCAACTCCAAGGGCCTGACCAGCCAGAAGGAGTATACCGGCTATAAGGTCGGCTGACAAAATGCAGGGCGGGGCTTGACAACAGGCCCCGCCCATGCTATAATAAGGTATACCAAAAAAGATGGAGGTTCCAACACTTATGGGCAATGTTCTGATTTTCGATGTGGAAACGGCGGGCGGCTTTGCTGCTCCCAAGGTTTACGACTGCGGCGGCTGTGTGATGGACACCGCCACCGGCTATATCCAGCACCGCTTTCATTACGGCGTGCTGGAAGTGCTGGGCAATCCCCAACTGATGGCGACTGCATACTACGGTTGGAAGATGCCCAAGTATTGGCAATCCGTATATGAGCGCAAGACGGTTCCCATGCCGTTCGCCGATGTTCTCCGCAAGCTGACTGCAACGGTTGACTTTTACGACATTGAGGCAATCGCCGCATATAACGCCGGTTTTGATATGCGGGCAATGCGGGCAACCTGTGAATGGCTGTATGAAAACAGCAACTGGATGAACCGGGATGTAAAAGTTTGGGACATTTGGGGCGGTGCTTGCTCCAATATCTGCAACACTGAAAAGTTTTTTAAGTGGGCAGAGCGCAACGGCTATATCAGCGAGGCGGGCAACCCCAAGACCAGCGCCGAAGTGGTTTTCCAGTATATCACCGGCAAGCCGGCTTTCGAGGAAGAGCATATCGGCCTGGCAGACAGCGAAATCGAGGCGGCTATCCTGCATAGCGTACTCCGCCGCAAGCGCAAGGCAGACTTGACCATCCGCCCGAACCCCTGGCAGGAAGTCGGAAACAAGTACAAGGCGAGCCGGGCATAAGCCCGGCCGCCATATAGGAGGAATGAAAAAATGGCACGACAGAATAACAAGTACGAGGTCACCACCACCACCGGGAAAAAGTTCACCGTCCAGGCTTCCAACTATTCCCAGGCCGCCGACCGCGCCTATCTGGAAAAGAACGCCTGTTCTATCCGGCGAGTGTACGCCGACGGCTCGCGAGGAAAGCGCCGGGGGCTAAATTAAATTCGTCAAATTGCACAAAGGCAATATGCACAAACATACCCCCGAAAGTTTGTGCATATTGCCTATTGACGAGACGGGCTGCGCCGGCCGGCGCAGCCCGATTTTTGTTTGTTTGCCATACTGCGATTTTTCGTTCATTCGGCGGCCATACTGCAACTTTCCCCCCGATTCCCAAAATTCCCCGCCTACACCTGTCCTCAGCCTACCCCTGCCCCTGTATTCACTGTCACAAACCGTTTGATTCCAGCGCCAGTTTTCAAACCGATCCCCCACATTTCTGCGTCCCGATCCCATATCGTCTCCGACCCCCGATTCGTTACAAATGAACAAAAATCCAACCCCCGCTAAACCGGATCTTCCAAACCCCTACCCCATCCCCTACGGCTGTCCTTCACCTCCTGCCCCATTTGACATAAATTAATTTTTGTGGTATAATATAATGGGGGAGTATAGGCTCCCGCCCTAAACCGGATCAATAACACGCCTGCTCCCACTTGACAGGAAAAAATTTTTGTGATATAATATATATAGAAAGTGAGAGAGGAGAGATGATAATGATTGACATGACTGACCGTACCCTCCAAATGGAACTCGCCGATTTCAAAGATAACCTGTTCAAGGCCCTCAGTAAGATGGCCGATACCACTGACCCCGACACATACGACATCGCCCGCGGAATTATCGGCGACATCGAGGCCACTATTCGGCATGAGTACTCCCTGGTTGAATACTTCAACTTCCTCTCCTCCGGCGCTTTCAAGGAGTGCTATGAACTCCCCGCGCCTTTCAGCGGCTGGGTAATGAAGCTGGCCTCCCGCGCCAATAACACCGTCGGCGAGAAGGCCCTGATCGAAGTTGCAGAGAGCCGCGGCCTGGACATCTTCCCCGAGACTTTCTTCATCACTACCCCCGTTTTGATGCAGATGGACCCTATCCGAGAGGGTCTTACCTGCTCTGACTTCTGCACCTGGGACAATTCCCATACCACGCCCGGCGGCTTTCATGTTAGCGGCACTTGGCGCGAGCTGTCCCCCAATTCTTGTGACAGTATCGCCGGGGATTACATTATCTTCCAGGAGAAGTGTACCCCCATGAGCCTTATCACCGACCATACTGATCACCCCAGCTGGACCGATAGCTACCTCCGCAAGGATAACTTTGAGTGGGACGCTGAGACCATTTACCGCTCCCGCATCGAAAGTATGACCTGGCTCGAGCGCTACCTCGAGGTGCACAGCGCCCAGGCCCTGAATGACCTGTTCCGCTTCATCAAGGACTACGAGCTGTCTGACCTGCGCCGCGATAATATCGGCTTTAGCCTCGGACTCCGCCGCCCTATCATTATGGACTGTCTGAGCCGCGCATAGGACGACGATGTACCCCCAGTCGATTGACTTGACTTAAAAAAATTTTTGTGATATAATATATATAGAAGATGAGGGAAGGGGCAAAGATAGTCCCGCGAAGGTTTGGCGCGATTGCCCCGGAGTGCACAATCTCCCTTCCCCATCCTGAAGGTTATAGCACAAAAATCTTCATCGCCCGCCGTATTACTTCCCCTCTGCGGCAGGTTGACATGAAAAAATTTTTGTGATATAATATATATAGAAAGTGAGAGAGGTGGTTGTCAATGGAAGTTGAAATCGTCCGCTTTGTCACCGTGAAGCACGGGAATGGAACCATTGAGCGCTGGATGAGCGCTGTCGAGTTCCGCGAGATGCTTTTGCACCTGACACCTAATGTGCTGACCGAAATCACCATCCAGAGAGAACCCACCCCCCGAACTTGAAACCCTACCCCCGGAGTAAAAGGAAGGGCCTAACGTGTGCCCACCCCCGTACATGAGAAGGAAAACTCAGGCCCGGGGTAAAACACAAATCCAAAAAATCACATTACAGGAGGAATTTTATTATGGAGAAGCGTAAGTTCTATAACACTGGAGATGCCAAGGGCTTTACCAAGCAGAAGTTCTTCGAGGCCGTCGTGGATATGTGCAACGGCGAGGACGTCGATGTGGACCTGGTGCGCGCCGCTGCTGAGTACGAGCTGGAGGGCATCGAGATGCGTGCTTCCAACAAGGCTACCGGCGAGAAGAAGGATGCTCTGCAGTCCGACTATGCCAACGCCCTGCGTGCCGCTATCGTGCCTCTGATTGGCTCTGAGCCCAAGACCGCCAAGGAGCTCATCGACATGGCCGAGGCCAAGGGCAAGAACAGCCCCAAGGGTACCCGCTGGGCCGCTCCCTGGGTGTCCCGTGTTCTGAACGCTGAGCCTGGTGTGCAGGCCGTGAAGATTGTTGTCGATACCGTCGACGGCAAGGGCCTGAAGGTTCAGAAGGAAGCCACTGCTTATCAGCGCGGCTGATAATCCCCACGAGGGGGCTTCGGCCCCCTCCCCATATCAAGGTAAACAGATGTCGGGCCTGATCAACCCTTCGCAGGGGCGGAACCTGCAGCCTTGACTGCCGATGGTAAAAGGGCACGCGCCAACTTTCCGGGTGCTATACCTTCTTAGCTATAGCTGCGTTGCCACTAATAAGCGAATAAGTGGAAGGTATGCTCTCCGCCGCAAGGGAAGCCGTGACGACGTGAAAATCCGGCAGTTCAGGTATCTGCCGAAAACAAACACCTGAGATGCCCAATACCAGTGCACATGGTTTGGGTCAATCTGCCGCTTCCCAGTTGGCTCGGCAATCAGTTCAAGTCTGATGAGCGGCGCTTTCCTCTCCCTTTCTTTCTTTCTTTCCCCTCCCTCGGCTGCTCAGTCTTCATTGATTGGGCAGCCTTTTCATACATATGCGCGCGCGCTATACCGGCATTTAGCATTGATCCGGTGTGGGCCGCGGCGCGCCGACCGTAGGTCCCGTGTTTCGAAAATGGCGCCAGACCGTTATTTTTAATGAAATTTAGGCCGCAGCGGCACAAATATAGTCCTGAATCGGAGTAATTAATACCTATCCCCAGAAGAAAAATTGATTATATTTGCTCCACGATTTCATTTGCTGCCTGTCGCTGGAAATAAACCGGTTTGTAACACCAATAAAGACCAAATGAAGGGTGAAATTCTGAAAAATTTTTGAAAATTTTTAGCCAAAGGGCTTAAAATCGCGGCCCAAGAAGCGTAAAAATGAAGAAAAATGGCTCAAAATCATCAAAAATTGACTAAAATCGGCTAAAAATGGCGCAAAAATGGTTAAAAATCGTTGAAAATCGTCAAAAATGCGAAAAAAATGACATATTTCAGCAGAAAGTTGACTTAAAAAAATTTTTATGATATAATATAATTAGAAATAGGAAATGAGACAAAATTTCCTCATTTGTACCTTGAAAATGTGATATTTTGTATATAACCATTGAGGAGTTGTAGCAACAATTGGCCCTCAAAAATGTATAATAATAATAATAATAATATGTAACCTTGAGAGCCAATAGTTTGAACGAGGGCCAAAACTTTCAACAACTCCTCTTTACAAATGAGTTAAGAATTGGCCCTCAAGAAAATTTGATATGACTATATGGCCGGTAATTCCAAATGTGTTTTCTCTCGGCCCCCGATTTTGCTTAATAATAAAAAAGAAATAATTAAAATCGGGGGCCGAGAGAAGCCACACTTTTGTGACTTACGATGGCCAAAAACCACCACAAACCTCAAAGGAGAGGAGGGCCTAATTGGAAAACAAAGCGTAGTTCTCCCAAACTCCAGAAGAGGCAGTACAAAGGCTCTCCAATACTCTCGACGAAGTAAAAGCGTCACACTCCTTCACCCCATCCATTGTAGTAGTCAACGGCGAAACCTATACTCAAGTTGACCAAACCGATAAGATGGTAGACACCAAAGGAAATGAATACTCAAGCGGTAACTTCCTTAAGACTGTCGCGCCCGACCTCTACAAACGAAGTTGGGGCCGCTTGGAAGACCCTCCCGATGGTCTACTTAAAGTCGGATTGACAAGCCGCAATCGCATAATCAAAACCGTTCAACTTCATCTTGTCAAGCCTCTCGTTACGCCGCTCACCAAGGCAATCACGCCATACTATCGCGGCCTAATGAAAGACATTGAAGCGCCCTACCGAGCGCGCATCGACTATACTGGCGCGCTTTGGGCAACTGGTTACGATTATGAACTTGCAACTGCTCTTGCACTTGAGTTTGGTCCTGCGCCAGGAGGAAATCTCCGAATGGAAGGCGCCTCAATGCATCGTCTTACCAAGACCGATGAAGGCATCCATCTTGAGATTGACTACCCGTTCACATTCCAAGAGCGGCTCATCTTTGCTTGTCAAACAATCTACAATGAAGTCGTTTCTAAGTCGCTGAGCGGCGTGCGGCCCGGCGTCGAAGAACTGGTGAAGGTCGGCATGACCAACTTCTTCTACTGTTAGGGCTGGTATTGTTCAGTACCAGGTGCCTACAAACAAGTCATTGAGAATTATATCCGAGTGTATTGCGGCAAATGTATTGACAGTATTGGAACACCTATCCCATATCCCGTCATCAACGAGCCTGAAAACTGCGTCCTTCCATACGAAGATACCCTTAAATGGAATGATTTTAAGTTTTCAAATGGAAGATCGTTAAAACAAATTCATCAGACAAAAGCTCTCACAACAAATTCTAATCTCGAACGATTACAAAAAATCTTTGAAGGCGCTGATCCCACACGGGAGTATTCCAGCGCCGAACTTCGCGCTATGGGATTGACTACAACATCTCAAGCGGCCGCAGTTAAAAATGGTTTTATTCTTAAACTTGGCGGCGGACGCAATACGCGTTACATCTTACAATTTCTAAAGGAGGAGTAAAACTTGCCTTTTTATCGTAGAAAGATTAAGTTTGAGGACTTGTCCCCAATCTATCAGCAATATCAGGCTTGGATGCGGTAGAACGCAGTTTGTGTCCACGCCCCAGATGAACATGACCCCCGCGAAATCTTCTTCATGACCGCCGAACAAGAGCGCAAAGGGCTGCCCGAAACAATCGCAAAAATCATTACTGCTCTGCGCATCGGCGACTTCATGGATGTGCTGCCCCTCGGCAATGAAGGTTTCTATCTTTATTCAACTCGCGGCGCCGAAGGCAAAATTCAAACTGTTACTCGCACCCATGTGCGCCTGCCCAAATTGTCCCACCTTATCACCCTTTCACCTCGTGATTTCTTCTTGCTGCTCAACCTCATTGCAACAGCGAAGAATACACAAACAGGTGACAGTCTCGCCCTCAATCCAGCGGCGTGCGGCATCACAGACATCAATAACACAGCCGTCGGCCAGTTCTTCACAAAGATGCGCGTCAACTATCGTATTAACGATGACTACTGCGACCGCAAATGGACGCCGCGCGACGCCATCTCATTCCTCGCCAAACTTGAGCCGACCCAAGAAAACCACTTAGCTGCCATGCAATACCTCACAGTCCTTCAGAACGACGATATTCTGTATTTCCCAATCGAGTCTATGGTCAACCTCGAACTCAACTGGGAGCAGATCGACGATGATTATTGCGTGCCGCCCGAGAGTGTTACCAATCATGTTATCAAAGGAGTCCATTAAGCGGGCTTCCAAATTTTTCCAATTTTCAAAGGAGGAAATTTATATGTCCGAACTCGATAAGGCCATTTCCGAACTGGTTTCTGCTTTCCAGGAGATTATGCCCAGCGCCCAGGTGTTCGTCGCCCAGGCCAAGCCAGAGACCAAGTCTGAGGCCAAGCCCACCAACCATGAAGCTGAATACTGGCGCCAGAAGTATATGTAGACCCTCGACAAGTACAATACCCTGCTCGCCGGCCAGTCTATCCGCACCAAGACCCATGACCAGGAGCGTTCCACCATTGCCAATCTTCAGGGTCAGATTCGCTCTCTGACTGAGACTGTACAGAAGAAGAACCAGGAGATTGCCAACATTAAGGAGACTTTCCAGAAGTATGGTAGTGAGCAGCGCGTCGCCATTCTGAATCTTCAGGAGACCATCGCCGAGCTGCGTGAGCGTAACGCCAAGATCCTCAGCGACAGCAAGTCCAAGGACGCTCGCATTAAGGAGCTTTATGACAATCTCCAGCGCATTACCATTACCACCGAGCCGGCTAAGATGAGCACTCCTCTCGGCCTCCTGCCTGTCAACTCTACTGGTATGCGCCGCCTGGCTGATGCTTATGCGCAGATCGCCAGTTTGTATAACCATCGCTCTACCGAACAGTCCACTATGGCAGAGAAGAACGCCACTCTCCAGAAGGAGAACGACGCCTATGAAGCGCTCTTCCGTGTATTGGCAGAGACTCTCCGTGAATATGACCCCAAGGTAAAGTCCTAACCTTAAAGCCCTGCCGTCCGGCAGGGCTTTCTTGACATAAAAAAATTTTTATGATATAATATATACAGAAAGTGAGAAAGGGGTCAAAAATATGATTAGAGTTATCTATGTTGGCGACTACGACTGTGAGCCTAAATACATTGTCCGCGTCAACTCTCTCGTTCAGCACGAGTACGCCGAACAGCCGTTCATCGCTATGCTCTGCAAGCCGCACACCGCCGAGTACAACATCCAGTATACGGACTACGGCATGGAGGATGACACCATTCAGGCTTACATCGAGTTGATGATGGAATGCAAAGACCAGGCCACGCGTCTCGCCGCTTTTGACCGTCTGTGGGACTATCTTATGGGGGAGGTTTAATATATGAAACTGCTTGTTATCAATGGCGATAGCTTTTCCATCTTTCCGCCTTCCGGCGCTTGGTTCTTCCTGTCTGAGGATGACACTCTGACCTCGTTCTTCCAGGACGGTGCTCTTCATAAGATTGCCACTGAGAAGCCCGACCTCGACTACCTGTATTTCAACGAGGACGAGCTGGACGAGAACACTGTCGTCGAGCTGGAGCGCATCTGGCGCATGAACGCCAACGACGATTATGTCGCCGTATTCAAGAACATCTGGAATGAACTGGAGGCTGATGCGTAATGGCAACTATCAGAGTTATTCGTGTTGACTATGCAGACGAGAGCCGCTATCATACCGACTTTCAGGACTTCAAGGAGTTCAATACCGAAGACTTCATCAACTTCATCCTGACGCATCGCAACTACGATTTCCATATCCGCGCGCTGGACGCTGAATCTGAAAATGTGCCCGAAGCCGCGCTCGGCTGCCTCGATATTATTTCAGCCTACAATAAGCCGCCTCAGGAAATCACTATGTCGGCGTTCAACTACATCTGGGAAAACAAGGAGGTGCACGATGTCTAATCTGCACATCATGTGCGGCTTGCCGGCGAGCGGCAAGACCACATACATTTCGAAATGGGCCTTCGCCGATGACCGTGTGGTTCATCGCGATGAAGTGCGCGCCGCCCTTCGTGAGCGGTTTCATTCTGACCAGTACTTCCCTTGTTCTGCGGACGAGGAGTACGGTTACTTCCTTGACGCCTGCCGCTATGCGGCCATTGATGCGGCTGGTCGAGGCGTTGACCTCTGGATTGACCAGACCACTCTGTCCAATGGCTCTGCGCATAAGCTGTTGAAGGGCCTCAACGCGCTTCAGCCGCTCTATGCTACCTTCAACATGATTATCTTCGAGCAGGTATGCACGCCGCTCGCCGTTTGCCTTGAGCGCAATGCTAAGCGCAAGGGCTTTGAGTGTGTGCCCGAGGAGACCATGCTCTCTATGGCAAAATCCTATCTGCTCGATATGACCATCGTGCGCCAGAAGGCATACACCATCGACAAGCGGCTTCCCATGATTATCTGCCGCCATGCCATCAATGATTTGTATTAAGGGGGTGATAGCATGACTGTATTTGTTAAAACAGATGACGCAATCTACCCCTGCGACGGCTACTTCTTCATCCGCATGACCCATGTTATGCCGAACAAGTGGGGTGTCTTTGCAACCCAGCTTGGCCTGCCGCAGCCTACACTCATGGAGGAATACCAAGATGACGAGGTATTCAGCGGCCACGACAAGGCGCAAAAGGCCCTTGACTACCTCTTCAAGAACATCAAAGACGAAGCCACTATCGACCTCACTAAGGCCACCCTTTAAGGGTGGCCTTTTCTTGACATAAAAATATTTTTGTGATATAATAATTATAGAAAATGAGAAAGAGGCAATGAATAATGATTCTGAAAATCGTTGACGACGACCGAGAGACCTGCGTTATCGTAACTCGTATTGACCGCCGCAAAGACATTTCTGGCTGCGACCCCTGGGGAGATGGCGAAGGCGCCTCCTTTTTAGATTACTCCATCTGGGTCAACGGCGAGCAAGTCTGGCTGGGTACCGATATGGTTTATCCTAAGCCGGCGAAGAGTCAGGACTACTGCGGCCTGTCTAAGATTATCTATGAGCTGCTCCTCGATAAGATGCCGACCAGCGATGTCGTTGAGTTCAATGACATCTTGCGGCGCGCCCATACCGAATACGACCTTCGTATGAAAGGAGTGATTAAATGAGTATCTTTTTGACTTCAGATACACATTTCAATAACGACAATATCATTAAATATTGCGGCCGGCCCTTTGTCGACCACGAGCATATGAACAGGGAGCTTATCGCCAACTGGAACAGCGTCGTTAAGCCCGAGGATACTGTATACCATCTGGGCGACTTCATTATGGGCCTGGCCGACAATACCACCTCTATTCTCCATCGGCTCAACGGCCATATCCATCTGGTGCGCGGCAATCACGATACGCTGCGTAAGCTCGCCATCTATCAGCAGTATCCCGAGAAGATTACTGTTCACGATGTCGCCTACCTGCCATACAAAGGGCTGTACTTTGTGATGTGCCATTTCCCGCTGGAGAACGAGGCGTTCTACGACATGGTTGTGCGCGACAACTCTGAGGTGGTATTGTGCCACGGCCATGTGCATAACCATGAGCCATTCTACAATACGCTCACTCATACTTTCAACCTTTCCGTGGATGTAACCAACTTCACTCCTGTGGCGCTGGATAACATTTACGAGATTGTCAAAGCGGATTTCATTAAGAAAGGAGTGTGGCGCAATGATAATGGCAGTATGTGATTTCATCCTCGCCGCCCTTTGGATGGTAAACCTCATTATTGGCTGTGTCAATGTGGCGAATGGTCAGCCTTTTGCTAACAACATCAGCATCGCCTGTGCGTATCTGCTGACAGTTCTGGCCTTCATCAACCTTGGATTGGACCATCTGAAGGAGCGATAATATGAAAGCGGCAGAACTTGAGCAATTTATAACTCAATTTTTTAATATTTGCCGCGAAGCCAAGAGCGACCTTGAGAGAGCGACAGAGGCAGAACAATACCCAAATTCTGCCATTCAAGATTTGCTGCACGCCTTGGAGCTTGCACCAAAGCAATTAGATGCGGAGACTGTCAAATGGAAGCTCCACGAACTACGCGTGGACAGACGGGGCGCGAAGAAAGAACTTGAAGTTACCTCTCTCTGGGCCGACTGGTGCGACAAAAACAAAAAGTCACTCGACACTTTACAGCAGGTATTGGGGCAGATGCGTAAAATACTGCGCCGCCAGCCCAATGACTTCTATGTATTCAAGACTGACATACTGGGAGTCAAGGGCGAATACCTGCAGGCCGATCAAGAACCCGAATATATTCAAATGAAAATGGAGGGATTCTAATGAAGTTTACGGATTTCGACTTCAGCCTTACCAAGACTGATAATAACGCGACCCTGTACTTCAAGAACGACCACAGCGATGACCTCTATCTCTGTATGGATAGCGTCTTCAGTAAGTATATTGACCAGGCTCCCGCCAGCTGGGATAATATTATGGATCGTATGCGCTACGCTTTGGTCGAGGAGCCTGACGGCGTTGATGCGCAGCTGTCCATCATCTATATGTTCGACGATACTATGAAGATTGTTCTGACCCTGCGACTCGCCGACAATGTGCTCAACCTCGAGTTCTGGGCGAAGGACATTGAGAACTGCCTGGACTAAGGAGGAATATTATGAAAGTAACTGAAGTTTCTTTAAACAACCAAAAACTCGTCATCAACTTTGATGGCTCTTTGGAAAAAGTAGTCATCAATGTTGATGAAGTATTGGACTGGTATCGTCCTTTAATTGCCACTACCCCAGGAGGAGTAAGAGAGCCAACTGATTTAGAGACGGCTTACCAATATCTTCAGGATATGGTTGAGACAGAAGATGAATTCGCCGTCTTTGTCCAAAGTGGAGAAGGAAATCTCCCGGAGGAATATTTCGGAGGTACTCCTAAATATATCTTCCGTATGGAATCTCCGTCTTTCTATGATGGTCAAATTGAGATTAGCAGTTCTTTAGAGCTGGCTTCTCATCATCCCATTTATGTCCAGACAAAGCATTGGGATGAACTCTCTACTATCAACTGAGGAGGAAGTATGAGCGCAAACGGAATCGAAATCGAGCGTAAGTGGCTGGTCTCTGGCCTTCCTGAAGGCTACGCGCCGCGCAAGCATCGCATCGTAGAGTCCTTCTATCTGTTTGCCAACGATGATGCTGAGCTTCGTATCAGCCGCCGCATCAAAGTGGTGAACGGCATGAACGGCCCTATCTACGGCACGCCCAAGTACAAGTGGACATTCAAGGCGGGCAACGGTCTGAACCGTGTCGAGCATGAGGGCTTCCTTACTCCCGAGCAGTATTGGGATCTCGTTGAACGCGCGCCCGGCGGCGTCTATCACAAGGACTGGTATGAGTTCCCTATGAACGACGGCCTTACTCTTGAAGTCAACTGCGTTGACAACAAGTGGTGGTACGCCGAAGTTGAGTTCCCCTCTGAGGAAGCAGCAGCTGCATGGGTGCCTATTGACTACCTGGCCAACTGCACTGAAGTAACTGGCGAGCAGGGCTACGCCATGAAGAACTATTACCGCAAACAATACATGAAGGAGGATATTTGATATGATTCTTCGCAACTTTTCTCTGGCGACTGTGCGCGTCATGGGTGAATTGGATACTTTCAATCTGGCGCTGGAGGTTCGCGCTTCTGGCAAGGATTTCCGCTATAACTTCGAGGACTGCACCCTCTGTGACACCGACCTTGAGATGGGAGAGGTCAATACCGATCAGAAACTGAACGGCGAAGACCTCGATACTCTGCAAGACTATCTTATGGATATGCTCATCCATGAGGATATTACCATTGGACTGAACGGCGACATTGCCGTATTCTCTGACAACAGTGAGGACGGAGACTCCTGGGCGGCGATTCGTTTCGGATACATGACGGTCATGGAGGTATAATATGCTCATCGGCATCGCGGTTATCGGCATTGCGGTTTATGTCGGCGCGCCCACATGGACTATCGTATTTGCCTCGTTGGGCATTGCCGCCAAAGTCCTCGGCAGCTTTATCAATTTAATCACCGATTAACCTACCGCCCCTCTTTGAGGGGCGGTCTTTATTTGACACAAAAAAATTTTTATGATATAATATATATAGAAAGTGAGGGATGAATATGCAGGATGTAATGTTCCTTAGAAATAGAGTAAAAGAGCACGTCGAGCTGGTTGCCAACCATTTTACCAACCACGCCGTCTTCTACTGTGGTCTGTATGGTTCTCAGAACTATGGCCTCAATACCGATGACAGCGATGTGGACACCAAGTGCATGGTACTGCCGCCCTTCAGGGATGTTGTGCTGGGCCGCAAAATGGTATCCACTGACTTGGCTGATCCCTACGGTGCCCTCTGCAATGTGAAGGATGTACGCGCCATGTTCGACAACTTCTTCAAGGGCAATATCAACTTTGTTGAGGTTCTCTATACCGACTACTTTTCTGTTGGCGCCGACTATCTGCCCGAAGCCAGTGAGCTGCGCGACCATCGTGACATGGTGGCCAACCGTGACCCACTGCGCCTTATGGAGATGGCTGCTGGTATGGCGCGGCAGAAGTATGTGGCTTTTAATAAGCCCTTCGAGAGCAAGAAAGAAGTCCTTGCCAAGCACGGTTATGACCCCAAGCAGCTGCATCACCTTGGCCGGCTCGCATACTTTATGACTGACTACATGGCCGCTGGCGATTTCGGTTATGCTCTTCGCCCCGACAAAGAAACTAATGAGCTTCTTATGTCTCTCAAGACCAATCCTCTGCCGTTGGAACACGCCGAGGAAAAGCGTGAGTTCTATATGTCTTATGTAGACAAAAAACTGGAGGATGCCAGACGGTTTTGGGGCGACGAGTATGAGCGAGACCTTGCCGCCAAGCGCAGCGTTGAAGTGAGAGCCTTTCTCGATGACCTCGCATACCGCTTACTCTGTAAGGCCTACGACGTAGGTTGACACAAAAAAATTTTTGTGTTATAATATTTATACAATCAAAGGAGGAGATACCAATGACTCAATCTTTGAATCAGGTTCTTCGCCAGATGCGCGCAAAGTATCCCAGGGCAACCTATGTGGTGGACGATGTTCCCGATGACAACCGCACTCTTTACGAGGGCGACATCAATGGCATCCTCTCCATCGAGTATCTTCAGGACAACAAGGTTCTGGGGGTTGACGAATCCCAGGCGCCCGGTCGCATCTTTATCCGCATCGAGGAAGAGACCATCGACTAAAGCCCAGGCGGGTGGCTTAATACCCGCCTCTATATGGGTCAGTATACCGTATCAGGAAGCGGCGCGGACTGTAAATCCGTTGGTTAACACCTCAGTAGGTTCGACTCCTACCTGGCCCACCATACAAAATAATGGATGTGATGTTATGGCCAAACGAATGAAGCCTTTGCTCGCAGGAACTAAATTTGCCAATGGATGGCGTATATTAGAACATTGGAATTGCGCCACAAGCGTAGAGCACGGACTTGGCAGAAAGAACAGTCATTATCTCTGCATCAATGATGAATGTGGAGTTTTGTATGCTTTTGAGAATAGCAATGTTCGGCGCTGGCTGGATGGCTTAGTTCCTGTTTTACAAAAATGCAAAAACTGCAAAGGGCCTAAGTCCTGTTATTATTCTTCTCAAAATTACAAAACAATTTCTAAGGAAATCAATCGAGAAGGATTGGCTATTGTATATGGGAAGGAATTTGGGGATTTAGTAATTGCAGGTCCAGATTATCCCAGCAAATTGTTCACTGACCATCAGCGTCATGTCCGTTGTTATTGTAAAAGATGTAAAGGGTATCATTTTATGCGGCATGATGACCTTGAAGTAGGTCGCCTTCCATGCTTAGCCGAAGGGCGGTCGATGTTAAATGTCCCGAAAGAGTTTCTTGAAGAAACAAGCTCATCGTAAAGTACGTCGCAGTAAACATACTTTTGGGAAGGGTAACCGTTCCAATCGTTTGTTTGATTATTGGTGGACTCTTTATTGAGTTCATACAGGCGCTGGTACTCGGCGCCTAATATAGCCTCGTCGCCAAGTTGGTAAGGCACAGGACTTTGACTCCTGCACTCGCTGGTTCGAGTCCAGCCGGGGCTGCCATATGGTTCCTTAGCTCAGTTGGTTAGAGCCGCCGGCTCATAACCGGAAGGTCCTGGGTTCGATTCCCCGAGGAACCACCATCAAGTTTTGAATAAAAGGAGTGTATGACAAATGACTAAGGCAGAGACTCGCTTCATCCACACTACTGGTCGCGACGGTATTCACAAGGTGATTGCCCTCGGACAGTATCATGGTGAGACAGTACGCGCAACCGCCAAGTGCGCGCCCAACGATACTCCTTCTGTCGACGACGGCGAGACTCTCGCTGGTCTGCGGCTGGAGAAGAAGATCCTGAAGCGGCGCAAGGCTTTCGCTGAGGCCCAGCTCACCAAGAAGTACGATTACCTGGAGTTCCTGGCGGACGAGATGGATAAGACCCGTGCGGCCATCACTCGCACCGAGGCCAACATCGACGAGATCGCGGCAGCTCAGGCGGCCAACGAGACTGACCTGGCCGGCCTGCTCGCTCGGCTGTAATCAATAACTCCTCCCCTCACTTGACACAAAAAAATTTTTGTAGTATAATATATATAGAAAGTGAGGGATGAGTTATGAGAAATCCAAATCGTATTCCCAATCTGACTGGGTTATTCCAAACCTATTGGATGGTCGTCGGCACCGATCTCCGGTTCGGACAAGTGCTTGAGCTGATGGCTCAGGATTACGCCGAGTGCCATGATTGCGAAAAGCCCAGCGATTTCTTCTATATCGAGGACGAGCGTTGGGGAACCGCATTGGTTTATGGACTGAATAAGAGAGGAGTGGCGGTAGATGATTAAGTGTTCCGCTGTAAAGTTCGTGCCATTCGGCACTAACTATCCCATCATTGTGGCTGGCCCGCGGCATCCTGATTGTTATGAAACAATTATGGCGCACTTTGGCCACTCCTACTTCCAGTCCCCCAGCGTCGTTGAGGGTTTCCTCGACGAAAAGGATAAGTTCCTTGACCGCTATGACGCCAAGTATGAGGCCTTGAAATGCGGCCAACTCACCCATGACACTTCTGACCGCGCCCTCTACTCTGAGGATATTTGGCCGGAAGAGTAACCGTAGACGACAGTGCGGGTAAAACCCTGTCGGTTGCGCGTGTACGTGAGCGCAGCGCGCCACATAAATACTGAGCGTTCCTTTCCGTGGCCGTCGGAAACAAATTACGGCCATTCTATGACTCATTAGCTCAGCTGGTAGAGCACCGCCCTTTTAAGGCGGGTTGCCGGGGTTCGAGCCCCCGATGAGTCACCATTGGTTGGATGCGTTTGAATGAGTAGGACTGCCTGTGCACGAGGTGCCGAAAGTCAAGTTCGCATGACCGCGGCTCTTGTCGGTAACAGCATCGTTGTAACCGTCTGACTTGTGCCCTCGTTATTGCTTTGTAAGGCCGGTGGAAAGGAACCGAATAGTTCGTAAAGCGACCCTTGGTTTTAAGATTGTGTTTCTGTGGGGTAATGAATGAAGAAACCATCACAATGCATTGGGGTTAGGTAGTACCTCCAAAATAAAAGGAAAACTACCATATATCCGGTTGTAGCGTAATTGGCTAACGCACCTGCCTTCCAAGCAGGGGACTGCGGGTTCAAGTCCCGTCAGCCGGTCCATATCCGGTAGTAGCTCAACTGGTAGAGCACCTGCTTGCCATGCAGGAGGTTGCGGGTTCGGGTCCCGTCTATCGGTCCACAGGGGAAAGCCAGCGCCCCTCTTAAGGAAAGACTGACAGACCCGGTTTCTAATCCGGCGGTTGCCACGAGATAGCAGGGTGTGTACTGAGTACCTCGTGCCTGAAAACCTCAGCGTGACCCCTAACGACAGACGGGGAGGTCTTTATGTAGTTTCCCTTAAAAAGAAACTCTTGTGGCTGACCCGGCCGCTCCAGAGGTCTGAGTACCAGAGAAGGATTGGCAACCAGGGTATTATATGCAGGAGTAGCTCAGTTGGTTAGAGCACTCGCCTGATAAGCGAGAGGTCAGCAGTTCAAGTCTGCTCTTCTGCACCAACCGGTTTACTGCCGCGCGTTGAACTCTGGCCAGTTTTTACGGCATTTTAAGGAGGCTCATCGTGTTGAAGCGCAAGTGACGCGGTTCACAAAAATTCTGTGTGGGACAAATAAACAAAGACCACGCAGGCCCGGCCATGTGAGGGTATCTTGCTGTTCAGATTGGAACATGGGACAAAAGGCTTTTGTTTATCGAGTTCGCCCGACAGTGGAGAGCAGCTCCAAAGTAACTCGGTTAAGGGGCTGGGACGCCAGCCCTACATATAGGTCGGTCGCCTAGCGGTTGATGGCACCAGTCTCCAAAACTGGCGGAGAAATCCCACCTTGGTTCGAATCCAAGCCGGCCTGCCAGAAGGAAGGAGGAATAGTATGTGTGGTATCTATAAGATTACCAATTTAATAACTGGAAAAGTATATATTGGGCAATCTGTCGATATTCTCCGTCGCTGGAGACAACACAAACATTCCTCTTTTTCTTATCCTCTTTATGAGGATTTCAAAAAGTATGGGTTAGACAATTTTTCATTTGAAGTATTGGAAGAGTGTCAAGAAAATGAACTAAACGCCAAAGAAAAAGAGTATATCCAAAAGTATAATTCTTTTACTAATGGATACAATCAAACTATTGGTGGCTCTGGGATTGTTGCTCCTGTCAAATTGACAGAGGAAGATATTTTGGAGATTTATAATCTTTTGGCAAATACTTCTTATACTCAAAGGAATATTGCAAAAATTTTTGATGTAGGAGAAGACACGATTTCAGAAATCAATACAGGTAAAACTCGCAGACATTCTGATTGGTCTTATCCTATTAGAACACATCAGAAGCCCAAGGTTTGTCCTTATTGTGGAGAAATTATTTCTACAAGAGCGACAGCTTGTCGAAATTGTCGAGACTTTCTTTTACAAAAAGTTGCCCGCCCATCGAGAGAGGAATTGAAATCTCTTATTCGAGAAAAATCTTTTCTTGAAATTGGTCGAATGTTTGGCGTTAGTGATAATGCTATTCGTAAGTGGTGCGACAAAGAAGGACTACCAAGAAAAAAGAATGTAATTAAAAAGTTCTCTGATGAAGAATGGGAGGCAATTTAATGGACTTCTATACTTCATACTTCTATCAAATCCGCAATTTCACACCAAATATGATACCGTTGTCAACGGCGTGCAGTGACCCTGCATGGTATCACGCAGGCCGCGACAAGAACTTTGTATACTTTGACAATAACAAAGTATGCAACGGCTTACGCGCCGAGATGTTACATCCCGATAAGTCCTGCGCCAATCTTTGTTGTGGTGCCTTCGCTTGTCCCTACACACCTGACACCTGCAACTTCCTTGACGCATATCGTCGTCAGCTTGAGAAGGTTGATTTCATGGATTTCATTGGTCGATGCGCTCGCATCAAAGACCAAGTCCGTGAGTGTAACCATTTCGAGGGGCCGCCTATCATCGTATTGATGGTTCACGAGGCGCCGCAAAATCCATGCTCTGAGCGTATTGCCCTTCAAGAGTGGATGTGGCGGCATGGAATGTCTTGTCCTGAGTTGCCATATCAAGGAAAACAGTTTCGTGGATTCGACAGGTTGACTTAAAAAAATTTTTGTGGTATAATATTTACAGAAAATGAGGGTGGCGTTAGAGGTCGATAAGACAAACCACGCCTTAATGCGCTCGGAGTTGCGTGTCGAGCCGCCCCATTCAATATCGCAGAGTAGAGAAGTGGCCTATCTCGCGACCCTCATAAGGTCGAAATCGTGGGTTCGAATCCCACCTCTGCACCCATAAGGAGATGAAACGGCACGCGCACTCCTTTTCCTTTGGAATATCAAAAGCGCAGCCCTGTATATCTCGATGGTGTAATTGGTCAGTCACGGCGCTCTCATAAGGCGCAAGTCGGGGTTCGAGTCCCTGTCGAGATACCATCACCTCAAATAAGAAAGGAGGCATGAAAATGCTGTTGTACTTCGAGCTTCCTTGGAACCACCAAGACATTGATGATTTCATCTTTGGCGATGAAGAGCCTATCATCAGTCAGAAGTAATCTGACAATACCCAAGCGGCGGTAAATCCGCCCCAAGTGTATAATGCGGCTCCGAAAGGAACGGTTCCAAGCCCGTGAAAACGCAGAGGATACACACCTACCCACCCATTAGTGAAAGGAGTTCACATGAGTAAGCGTAAGACTCTCCAGATTGGAGATGTTGTCCGTCATCAGAAGTATGGCATGGGGCGCATCCATCAGATTGACCCCAATGACCGCGAGTTCTTCTTCGACATCCACTTTGACCTTGATGGCGGCGACGGAACCCTTATCTGGATGGATAAGATTCGCGCCCTGCGCCAGTGCAAGCTGGTTCATCGGCCGGAGACGCCGCCTGCCGTTGTGCGGCTGGATAATGGCATTATCCGAGAGTTCGTAGGATAAACCTTTGCGGAGAGGTTTAAGCCGGGGGTTTCTCTTAAATATAAACTCCGGCAATATCCGGGTGTAGCTCAGCTGATAGAGCGCGTGGTTTGGGACCACGATGCCGTGGGTTTGAGTCCCGCCACTCGGACCATATCGAGGTGTAGTTCAGCTGGGAGAACGCTTGACTGGGGGTCAAGAGGCCGCAGGTTCAAGTCCTGTCACTTCGACCAGTGATTCCCACAATCACACATATAATACGGTGGCTTTGCCTCTGCCGCATCCGTTAAGTGCGGTGCTAATATTGGCGTGTAGCTCAATCGGTAGTTAGCACTCGGCTGTTAACCGAGGGGTTGTGGGTTCGAGTCCCACCATGCCAGCCACGGCTGTTGCCCAGCCGCAACCATCTTTGCAAGGGAGGTAATTCCAATGGCTAAGTGTGGAGGCAAGAAAAAGAAGGGCGGCAAAGGTAAGTAATTACCTGCCTTTCTTACTCGTCGACTGCGAGTGTAAATAAAAGCCTGGGGACATTATCGTCCCCCTCATGGGATTGTAGCTCAGTTGGGAGAGCACCTGTCTTGCAAGCAGGGGGTCAGGGGTTCGACTCCCCTCAGTTCCACCATAAATAATCTTTAAGGAGGTAATCGCATGGCAGACTTTAATACATCGTCCCCAATGACGCTGGATGAAGCAATCAAGCACGCTGAAGAGCGAGCTTCCTTGTCATGCGATGAATGCGCCGAACAGCACCGACAGTTGGCCGAGTGGCTTAAAGAGTTGAAGCAATACCGAGAGTATCTTAAACCATTGGAAACGCCCAATGGAAACCTCTTTGGTATTGACCTAAACAAAGTCCCTGAGTCCTGTCGTGGTTGTCCTCAGCATCCATCCAATGGCGGCTCAGGGATTTGCTTTTGCATCCTCGGCCAGCCAATCATTACATAAGGAGGGTTAGTATGGCTGCTGATTATGCCGCTGTGAAAAGCATGGTTGAGCGTGGAGTAGGCCGCGGGTACACTCACTGTCTAATCGTCGTAGACGAGTTCGATTATGAGGACTACCCTGTTTACATTCCTGAGTGTCAGGATGTGCAGGACATGATCGCAACCACCAATGCCCTTAGTATGCAGCGTGTCGTTGAGGTTTACAACTATTCCAAAGATTTGGAAGAGCAGCTTCGCCGAGACCGCTGCTGGGAAATCTAATACGGCGAGGTTGACCCCAGTAGGTGCGGGGAGCAGTCTTGAAAACTGTCGGTCGTGATGAGCGGCTTGTGGGTTCGAGTCCCTCCCTCGCCGCCATGCTCCTTTGGCGCAACTGGCAGACGCGGCAGATTTAGGTTCTGTAAGTTAAGGGTTCGAGTCCCTTAGGGAGCACCACTTCGATAGCATAGGAAGTTCCTTTACAACTCGCCATAGGGTTCTACTTCTCGCTACTTGACACAAAAAAATTTTTGTGCTATAATTATTATAGAAAATGAGAGAGGGGATAAGACCTATGAAATACACTTATAGCGTGAACATGACCATCCTGACTACTGTTGAGAGCGATGTTCCCCTGGACCCCGACGACATCCTCGAAGCTGCCTTTCTTCAGACCGGCATTGACCCCGATAATGTGAACGACACCGATGTGACCGGCCTTGATGGAACTCCTGATCCTTATCTCGGCTATATTGAGGATTGAGCGTCAGGTTGACACAAAAAAATTTTTGTGTTATAATAATTACAGAAAGTAGGAAATGGCGGATTAGCTCAGCTGGTTAGAGCGCGTGCCTTACAAGCATGAGGTCGCTGGTTCGATTCCAGCATTCGTCACCAGTGCCAATCTACATGGGCATCCTTTTTCTGGACGCGCGCAGAAAGGTGAGGCACTTGCCCAAAGGCGAAAGTAGACTAAGCCTTTTATTCAAGCTCTGGAGGCGGCAGGAGCAGATAACGAGTCGCCCAGCGAGTCCGACCGACTATAAGGCGATGCCCCCGCTGCGGGGTCGGGAAATACGCAGGTTCACAAAAGAGAACAGCTACGAAGGTTTGGTGTGCCGATGCGCGTTCTCTCTGGGTAAGGCCAGTTCAAAGAGCACCACAAATCAGCACCACGGCAAACATGGGTCGTCAGAATGGAATGCCCCTACGACTGCCGGCGCCCTCAGCACATGGGCGTAAGAAATCTGACATACGGCGCATAGAGTTACTGCGATAATGCTGAGTGCGCGGCCCCACAATCAGGGGTGATAGAAAAGCGGCGGTTTCCTTTGAGAGTCGGTATCCGTTAAAACCAGACTCTGTGCACCGGCGGCCAAAGATGCTGGGTTCGAATCCCGCCTGGCCCCGATTGGGGCCGGTAGTTTAAGTGGTTAGAACAGTGGCGGCCTTCTATATGCTGGCGTAGCTCTAATTGGTAGAGCAGGTGCCTTGTAATCATCAGGTTCGGAGTTCGAGTCTCCGCGCCAGCTCCACCCCGAAAGGGGCCACCTCCATTCATTTTTTTGAAAAGTACACTTTCAAGTCCCCGCCGAAAGGCGGGCGCCCTCCAATAAGCCGTGGGTTCGCGTCCCGAGGGTGAACACAATTTCCCATAACCAACACGGAGAAATTGTGACTGAAGCGGCCAGACAATTAAAGACAAGGTTGTTGGAGTTACCTGTCTAATCTTCCCCGTGCAGGGCGGCGTGATTGATAAGCCTGCAATGTCCCGCTTAATTTGCAAAGGAAAAGTTCGGATTAGAAAATCGTTGGACGCGGTAAGCGATAGGTGCGGGAGCCGAACCTCGAATGGAAGAGTTGTCGATTATATGGTGCCATAGTGGAACTGGTATAACACGCCAGCCTCTCAAGCTGGAGATTCGGGGTTCAAGTCCCCGTGGCATCACCAACTGTCATCCCGACAGTCCTGCTGGCAACAGGTATATGTGAAATTCATAGCAGGCCCCATCTCCTGCCGTTATAGCCGGTGCTTCCAAAGTCGCATAAGTAGTTCCTTTTTTGAAATTGTATTTTGGAACAAGTTTTACTACTCGCGACATTTCATTGGCATAAGCAGTTCCTTTTTAATAGATTGGTTATCTTGATTACTGCTCGCCAACATCGCATAGTCGCCAAGTCTGGTTAAGGCACAGGTCTGCAAAACCTGGATCCCCAGTTCGAATCTGGGCTATGCGTCCATTAACTCTAATACGAAGGGAGGCTGATAGAAATGGTACTGGACATCAATATCAAGTCCGCTGAGGACGCCGAGAAGTTAAGTGCTGTGGCCTGTAAGACCCCAGATGTTCTGTGGGCGCACTCCACTGATGGCATGATTATGGTGGATTGCCGTTCCTTACTTGGTCTTTTCACTCTTATTGGAAAGCCCTGTCATTTGGTGGCCGAGGACACTACTTCTCCTAAGACATTGACTAAGGTGGCAAGGAGAGCTGGCGTAGCGATTAACTAACTACGCCGCAGTAGCTCAATGGAGGAGCCACGGTCTTCTAAACCGTTGGATGTGGGTTCGAGTCCCATCTGCGGTTCCAACAAAGCCAGGGGATGCTTTAAATCCCCATATATGCCTCGATAGCTCAGGAGGTAGAGCGAGGGATTGAAAATCCCTGCGTCGGTGGTTCGACTCCACCTTGAGGCACCAGCGAGGCCGACCCCGCGGCCGAGGACGAGAAAGTTCAAAGTGGCTCGAGACACACTGGGTTTGCATGGCCTGCGGGTTGGAGCCATGATTATTTTCTGAAAGCACGGCCGGCAAGTAGGAAAATATCCCGCACTTTATGTTTCCGTAGCTCAGTTGGTAGAGCACCTGACTCTTAATCAGGGTGTCCAGGGTTCGAGACCCTGCGGAAGCACCAGCCCGACGGGGCAATTAGACGCGGCAAAAGGAGTGAATCCTAACCTGCTAAGTATTGTGGCCACTTTACTGCGCAGTCCGTATGCACTATGGAAGTTAGTGGAGTCGGATAGGGTTGGATAGGGATACCTGAGATTGTACCGCCAGTCGAAGGCCAAAGGGCGTAGCCCAATACCCGATATAAAAATCTATTGCCAAATATGTTGTGAGTAGCTTAATGGTAGAGCACCTCGTTGTGGCCGAGGCAGGTGTGGGTTCAAGTCCCATCTTACAACCCAATTAAATATGGAGTGGTGTGATAATTGGTAGTCGGCATGATTGGAAATCATGTGCTCTGAAATACGGGTTGCAGGTTCAAGTCCTGTCCACTCCGCCATCGCCGGTGAAGTCTGGAGGCCGATGAGTTTCAAGTTAAGGACAGAGGTGAATGCGTTGCGCTGAGAACGCAATATAAGTACTCGGGTAATGCTGCTGATCCAGAATGCAGCGGGGGCGACGCTGCTAACAGTCGCTGCTATGTCCCGGTAGCTTAGTCGGAGAAAGCGTATGGCTACGAACCATAAGAACGGGGGTTCGAGTCCCTCTCGGGATACCATTTCTGAAAGGAGAATTTCAATGGCTGTTTATTCAGTAAAAATTTATCTGGAAGTCCCAGAAAAGCTGAGTATCGGTGGCTGCCGTTCATGGCGCCACGATATGGAAACAGAGTTCGAAACTGGCAATAAGATGATTTGCTCTTTGCTACTCGCCGTAGAAGCCGAGACTCCTCATGAGGCTACTCAGTTGGGTCTGGCAGTCCTTGATTTGGAAGAAGATCAGAAGGTATACGATACCAAGACAGAGTTGATGCAAGGTTATCATTTATGTATTGGAATCGACAAAATGCAGGCAAAGAAGAAAATTCCCTCCACTTGACATAAAAAAATTTTTATGATATAATTATTATAGAAAGTGAGGGGTGAAAGATGATTAGAGATGGTCTTTGTTACCGTCTGGCAACTGAAATGTACATCAATGATTGCTCTTTGGCCCAAGCGTGTTTCATCTACGGAATTGAAACCGATTATCTTTCCGATGCCGAAATCTATTACATTTATGACCTTGTGGATGATTTCGAGTGGGATTGGCCGTAAATACGGGCTTAGTCTAATGGCAAAACACTTGGCTCTGACCCAAGATTTGTTGGTTCGACCCCAGCAGCCCGTGCCATGAGGAGAATCGCGAAAGGATTTGTCCAGAAAAAAGTAATATCCATAGAACTTCCGGTGTATCTCAGTTTAACCGTCTGGCCGGTTCTCCTCTCAATATGCAGTCGTGGCGCAATTTGGCAGACGCGCTGTCTTCAGGTGGCAGATGTTGTGGGTTCGAGTCCCACCGACTGTACCAGGTCATATTAGATGGCCTCCTTGGTTTTTGGTATTAGGTTCTTGCAGGAAACCTAAATCCTGCAAGATATGCGGGTGTGTATGCAGTTGGTAGACATAGCGGTCTCAAAAGCCGCCGCCTTAAATGGCTCGTAGGGTTCGAATCCCTCTGCCCGCACCAAAGGGTTCTGGTGTCCTTGGAGTGAACCTCCTAACCGGCGGCAGCGATGTCGTTAGCAAGGGGTCTGGATTTCGAAGTAACCAGCCAGATGGTTGATGGAGTTAGTCAGACTTAAACGAGGAAACTCTGGTGCTCCACCTTGCAATCTATTATATGTGCGTGTGCTGGAATTGGTAGACAGGCCAGCTTGAGGTGCTGGTGTTTCGGCGTGCGGGTTCGAGTCCCGCCATGCACACCAACTGGCCATTGTGCCCGCGCCCATGCGTTAGTTGGGTGTTTGTTCAGGCAACTACACTAAATAAGTAGCCTGCTTGGTTAGGCATAAGGTGCCGCATCATCTTATGCCTGCCAAGGAAATAATTTCTATGCGGAGGAATTATAATGAACAAAGTAGATAACTTCACTAATGACCAACTTTAGGAGTTGGTGTACGAATCCACAAGTTATACAGATTTAGCTCGTAAAATAGGTTATCGAACTAAGTCTGGAGCCATTATTAAACTCATTGAAAGAGAATTAGTTTCTCGAAATATTACAGTTAAATTCGCAAAGCGAACAACTGTAAAGCGTTGTCCAGAAAATATCTTTGTGAAGGACAGTACCGCCGACCAAAAAGTTTTAGTGCGATGGTACAAAGAAAGAGAATATTCTCCCTATGAATGTGCTATTTGTGGTATGCCTCCAGAATGGAATGGTAAACCATTGACATTAAGACTTGACCACATCAATGGCGATAACAAAGATGATACACTGGAAAATTTGAGATGGGTGTGCCCTAATTGCGATTCTCAACTTCCAACTTATGGCGCGCGAAATATTAAATAAGGTGCATTAGCTCAAGCTGGCAGAGCGTCGGACTGTCTCTCCGAAGGTTACGAGTTCGAACCTCGTATGCATCGCCAGAGTGGTTTCCGGTTCCACACTTATTGCTGGGGAATAACACTTCCGACCACAACCTTTAGGGAGTGCCCAAAGCGTAAGAAAAAGACGGTAGGGTTCATTCCCAATTCCAGTATCCCTGTAAGTGAAAAGGTTCGCGACTGAGTAGCAAATGGAATTGGCGTCAAATCGGTCTGGCCAGAGCAATCCGGCGCGTAAGTCCGGAGGGGAGTGTTTCCGTGGCTCCCCACATATATGGTGCCATAGTGGAACTGGCCTAACACGCCGGCCCTTCAAGCCGGAGATTCGGGGTTCGAGCCCCCGTGGCATCACCAGTAACTCTAAGCCAACGGAGAAAAGGAGAAGTATGAATACAGGAGTAGAAATTGTCAATGCCCTCTTTGAGCATTTGGGCATGGCGGTCTCTGTAACAGCAGAGACAATCTCGGAATGGTGGCCAATCTTGGTTTCCAAATGGGCGGCCCTTGAAATCGGCACTTCATGTGTCTGGTTAGTGCCCGGTCTGGTACTTGTTATCGTCGCCATTATCGTTTTGGCGAAGATGGCTCATGCTTATACCCATTATCAGGACTCCAAGTTGGATTATGATGAGATTGGCTGTATCTGCTTTGTCGCTCTTTGCGCACTGGTTATCGGCCTTATCCTTATCATTTGCCAAGCGTTGGACATTGTTTCCGCGATTACTTTCCCCGAGAAGCTCATCTTCGATTATGTAACCAATATGTTGGATTAAAAGGAGGACATTCAATATGAACAAGAAGAACAACAATTTCGCTCAGAAGCTGGCTACCACCCACGGCACCTTCAATTCCTTTTCTGCGCTGGCCGACGCGCTTGGCGTGAAGGCGCCCGAGAAGCGTGAGCCTCGCCCCATCAAGTGCAAGGTTTGCGGCGGTGAGATGACCCGTGCCGGCAACTCCAATGTGTGGGTTTGCAACAACGAGGTCGAGAAGAAGGTCACGCGCAACGGCGAGGAAGTCACCGAGAAGCGCACTTGCGGCAACTACACTATCCGCAAAAACATCGCCTAAAGCGGCGTTTGCCCACCCGAAAGGGTGGGCTTTTCTTTTTGACATAAAAAAATTTTTATGGTATAATATATATAGAAAATGAGAAAAGGAGATTGAGCATGAAACTCTCGGAGTTGAAGGAAATTATGGATATGCTTAACCCCAACTGCGAGGTTGTGGTGCTTAAGCCCAATACTCCAAGCAATAAAATCCCGATTGGATTTCACATTGAACCTGACAAAAAGGAGGACTCTAATAATGAAAGCACTGATTGTGGTTGACGCCCAGAACGATTTCGTGACTGGACCGCTGGGCACCAAGGAAGCTCAGGCCGCTATCCCCAATATCAAGAAGCTGATTAAGGACATGACCGACGAGGATGGCGATACCCTCATTATTGCCACTCAGGACACCCACTACGAGAAGAACTACCCCGAGACCCTGGAGGGCAAGAAACTGCCTGTCTTCCATTGCGGTTACAATACCCGCGGTTGGGAGATTGTCAAAGAGGTCGCCGACATGATTGAGCCGACCACCCACTGCACAATCTTCAAGAATACCTTCGGCACAGAGGACATCGGCGATATGGTTCTGGACCATATCTATCCCAACCCTCTGGAAGAAATCCATATCTGCGGCTTCTGCACTGAGATTTGCGTCGCGGCCAACGCCATTATCCTGCGCGCTCAGTTCCCCAATACCCCTATCTATATCCATGCAGATGCCTGCGCCGGCGTTACTCCTGAGTCCCATAACGCCGCTCTGACCGTATTCGCTGCTCAGCAGATGGAGGTGGTCAGATGATTTATGTTGAAGGCTTTGAAGTAAACTTTGGTTGGTTCCCAGATGGCACTCCCGCGCTGACCGACCTCGGCCCTTTCTTTGACATCCTCGACGAGATGGGCCGCACATTTGATGCCAATGGCAATAAGACTTGGTATTTTACCGATACCTTCTCTATTGGCTGGATTTTCGGCAACTACTCTGAGATGCCGATTCTCGATATGTTGACTCGGCACATTAAAGACCTTGGCTATAAGGTTGAGCTGACTATGCCATATATTCCCAATGCGCGGATGGACCGCAAGAAGAACCGCATCACAGAGGTCTTTACTCTGAAATACTTCGCCGAGTGGCTCAACTCTCTCGGCTTTGAAAGAGTCATCGTTCTCGATCCGCACTCTCCCGCTTCTTATATGATTGACCGCATGGAAACTATGGATGTCCGGTCTTTCCATCAGCAGGTTATTGATGAAGTCAAGCCCGACTACATCGTATTTCCTGACAAGGGCGCTCAGGAGAGATATGTCAATTCTATCCCTGGCTACAAGTTCTTCTATGGCCAGAAGGTCCGCAACTGGAAAACCGGCAAGATTGAGGGCCTTGACATTATCAATCCTGCCTGTGTGCCGGCCAGCGAATACAAAGGCAAGAAGGCCCTTGTCATCGACGATATTTGCTCTCGCGGCGGAACCTTTACCCATACCGCCCTTGAATTGGAGAAGATGGGCTTTGGCGAGCTGTTTCTTGCTATCACCCATTGCGAGCCGACCATCGAACTTGGCGATGTATTCAAACATTATGCCAAGGTTTATACCACCGACTCTATGCACTATGCGCTTCAGACCAAGAAGAGCGATGCCGCCAAGAAAATTCGTGTTATTCCTTATAACGCTCAGTATCCCTATGGCGGCAAGATGTCCGTTGATGAAATGAGAGATGTTTGTCACCTGCCTGCAAAAGAAGAGAGGGGTTGTGCTGGATGAGAAACTTTTTTGCTATGTTCGCCGCTGACTACTATAAGATTGGCCATGCAATCAGAATGCAGCCGCAGAGCGCCGAGATGGTGTATTCCACCTGGACAGCGCGCTCCAATAAGCATCACCCCGGTTGTAACCGCACCGTAGTCTTCGGCTATCAATACACGCTGGCTGAGCTGCATGACTTCTGGAAGGAAAACTTCTTCGATGTGCCGGTCAATGATTTGGAGAGACAGTGGGAAGAGGTTATGGGTAAGACCTTTGACGAGACTTACTGCGACTTCTCCAAGTTCTATGAACTCCATGAGCTGGGCCACCTGCCTATCGCCGTCTATGGCGTTCCCGAAGGCACTCTGCTCCCCATCGGTATTCCTGACCATGTAATCTTCAATACCGACCCCAACTTCGCATGGCTTCCCCAGTTCATCGAAGATCAGTGGAGCGCCAACAACTGGCTCCCCAGTACCAGCGCAACGACTGCGTATTATCGTCGCAAGCTGTTGGCTCCTTTTGTGAAAGTTACCCACGGCGACATGGCGGCACTCGACCATATGTGTGGTGACTTCTCTCTGCGCGGCCATACCTCTCTTCAGGCCGGTTATATCTCTGGCGCTGCCCATGCTCTGTCTTTTGACAGAACTGCAACCATCGGCTCCAACATCCTACTGCGTGACTACTATAATGCCAATCTGATTACCCCGCCTATGCGTGGCACTCCTTCTTTGGAGCATAGTGTCGTTGAGCAGGGCGTGGCTGATTACAAACAGCGCATTGCACATGGTCAGCTGACTTCTGATGAGCGCCGCCTGTTTAAGAAAGCGGCTTTTGATAATTGGGACATCAATCTCATTGCTGAGATGCTATTTCTGAATCATCTGCTGACTGAAGTTCAGCCGACCGGTGTTATGACCTATGTGTCTGATACCTACGACTATTGGGGCGTTGTTTCCAAGGTACTTCCTCTGTTGAAAGATGTAATCTTGAATCGTGATGGCGTTCTCTCCGTTCGCCCTGACAGCGGCAATCCTGTGAAGATTATCTGCGGCGACCCTAAGGCCGAGCTTGGTTCTCCAGAGTTCAAAGGTACCCTTCATCTGTTATGGGAGATTTTTGGCGGCACTATTAACGACCGCCAGTGCAGCGTTCTCAATCCCCATATCCGTATGATTTATGGCGACGCCATTACTCCTGAGATTACCAGAGCGGTTGGCCAGTGGTGCGTAACCAATAGCTTTGACATCACCAATATCTCTTTCGGTATTGGCGCCTATACCTATCAGTATGTGACCCGCGATACCCGCGGCTATGCTATCAAGGCCACTGACTGCATCATCAACGGTGAAGAGGTCCCTATCTATAAGATGCCCAAGACCGACCCCGGTAAGAAATCTCCTCGTGGCGCTGTTAAAGTCATCAATAAGAACGGCGATTATGAGATGGTTGATGGCCTGTCTTATTCTGAGGCCCTAAATGCTCCTGGCAACGTCATGATGAAAAAGTATATGGACGGCATATTCTTCAACTTTGAAGAATTTGATACCATCAAAGAGCGCCTTCGTGAAGAAGAGAAGAGAGATGCGGAGCGTGATCAGAAATGGTGAGAGACCCATATATGGACCAGGAACGCGCCTTGGGCCGCTTAATACGAGAGTATTCCATGCACGAGAAACTCATTGTCGCTTTCGACTTTGATGATACCGTGTTCAATACTCACGAACGCCCCGGCTGGGAATACAATCAGGTCATAGAGCTGCTCCGTAGGGTGCAGCCCTATGCCTATATAATCTGCTGGTCGGCGTCTGTGCCAGAGCGCTATCAGAGTATGTGGCAATACTTTAGGGAGAATGGCATCCCATGCCAAGCAATCAATGAGGACGCCCCTTGGGTTGTTCCGCATGGCAGAAAGATTTATGCAAATATCTATCTCGATGACCGAGCTGGTCTTGAGTCAGCATATAACCTCCTTAGTCTTTTCATTGAGACGATGGAGAACTTTAAGAACGGAGGAAGATAAATGGCTTTTAATGCAGCTGTTGAGGCGGATAGAGTTGTCGAGTTTATCCGCGATTACATGGATAAGAATGGCCAGGCGGCACCTATCATTGTCGGTATTTCGGGCGGTAAGGATAGCGCAGCAGTCGCGGCAGCCTGCGTCGCTGCGGTCGGACCAGACCGCGTTTTTGGCGTACTGATGCCGGCGGGAATCCAGAACGATATTAAGGATGCGGAGGATTGTTGCCGTTTCCTAAATATCCGCCATATGACCTTTAACATTGGGCCGCTCATCAAGGAGTCCTATGACCGTATGAAGACCAGCTCCAAATACATGGACTTCAAGAAAATCAATAAGATTGTTGGCTACAATCACCCTTCCCGTTTGCGCACCTGCGTTCTTTATATGCTCGCCAACCAGGTCGGCGGTCGTGTAGCCAATACCAGCAATCTGTCTGAAACCTATGTTGGCTATGATACCAAGTGGGGCGATCAGTGCGGCGACTTCTCTCCTTTCTTCAACTATACCGCATCTGAAATCATTGAAATCGGCATTGCGCTTGGTATGCCCGAAAAGGCTATGCGCAAGGCACCTCATGATGGAATGTGCGGCCAGACAGATGAAGATCGCTGGGGCTTTACCTATGCTGATCTCGACAGTTATCTGCGCGGCGGCGAGTTGAATGATGACATGGTTGAGAAGATTGAGCGTATGCACCGCCGCGCCGCGCACAAGTACAATATTACTTTACCCTGTACCGCATACTACCCTGAGGGTAGCAAAAATATCTACCAGTTCCCAGCCCTTCCTTCTTGGTTGAAGGCTCAGGAAGAGGCCGCTAAGCCCAAGCCCAAGACCACTCCTGAGGAGATGGAAGCGCTCAAGAACGCGCCCGTTGGCTACATCTACGATCCCGAACACGATCGGTATGTAAAAGCCAATAGTTGACACAAAAAAATTTTTATGATATAATATATATATACAAGGTGAGAGATGAGTACCCAGAACCTCTGAGCATTGGGAGACCCCACCATCGCGTAATGTGGGCATGAAGCCGAAGAGGCATCTCTCACCATCATATGGAGTAGTAAGCCTAATTGGTAAGGCAACGGTTTGCTAAACCGTGAGTAGTCGGCAACGGCGTGCTGGTTCAAGTCCAGTCTACTCCGCCAATCCTTTTAAGGAGGATACAACAATGATTAACTACGAGGATTATGAAAGCGAGGTTCGCTATCGGAGTAAGAAAAAGAAGCCTCGGCCGAAAAAGGCCGACCACAGACATGAATTTAAGCCATGTATCATCAAGTATTTCAATAAAAATGCCAACTTTGACCGAGAACGCGGATTCATTGGCAGAATTGATTATGCACCTGGTGCACGCTGTCGAATTTGCGGTCGGTTAAGACATGGTTTCCCAACTGAAGTCGCCGGCCCAGAGAAGACTTGGGGTTTTCTCCATTATCTCCACGGCCCGGAACTTCTTGAGAAGTATCCCGAATTTGAAATCGTTGAAGTCCAGGACTACTGGACTTTAGAATGAAAGGAGTAAAAAGCTATGAGTCTGAACGTAACTGCCGCTCAGCAGGCCGCCTTTATCCAGCTGTTCAAGTCCGCCGTTGATACCGTAAGTGTCACCAACGCCGGCGTTTCCCCTATGGAGCAGATTGCCCACGGCATCCTCTTTGTGGATGGTCAGGGTTCTGTGCGCCATGCGCCTCAGGATGCCTATACTGCCGCTGTCAAGGAGTATGGCACCGAGGTTATCGCCTTCAATAAGACCTTCCACAAGTCCTTCAAGGAGATGGCATATGGTGACCCTCTCACTCTGCTGCTCCAGCAGATGATGAACTATATGTCCACCTACGGCCGCGAGTCTGTCGGTCTCACCGCCGGCAACTATGTGCCTCTGGAGGCGCTGGAGATCCCCGCCGATGCCTTCAACATCAAGCGCATCACCGTCATTCGTATGCTGCCCTTGCAGACCCTCAAGGGCAAGCTGAACGAGTACCTCAAGACCCTGACTGCACCCAACGACCGCATCCGCAACGCCGTACAGCAGCTGTTTCCCTTCGTGACCAATACTCCCGACGAGATTAAGTCTTTCGAGATTATGGTCATGTATTGCGACTACAAGCGCGTGTACCCTATCCAGCCCATCAGCGGCCTCCGTTACCTTATCTACAAGGTGACTGGCGTGCCCATGATTATCAAGAACCGCCGCACCATCGAGACCATCAAGAACCGCTCTGCTTATTCCCCTGTGAATGAGCTGCCTGCTCGTGTCTTTATGGCCAACCTGCCCGGCTACGCTGGCATCTTCCTGCGCTACAAGCCTCTGTTCCTGGCGTTCAAGAAGTATCCCAACTGCGCCCGCCTGGTCAACCATATGCGCCGCATGGCGGACACCTACCACAAGCCTCTGCCCGATACCGCTGTCCAGAACTTCATCAATCTGATGCTTCAGGGCAAGTATCTGAAGGCGCTGGGAGTCCTTGATAAGGCCAGCAACCGCGACCTCGTCAAGATTATCAACTCCTGCTCTACTCGCGCCTCCACTGAGAGTCTGCCCGCAGTCTACACTGTGCGCAATGGTCGTATGTTCGTCAAGGACGGCGGCATCCAGCCCCTGAACCCTGAGACTGCAAATGTCTACGTGCGTTGCATTCAGGAGTGCATGAAGGCGCTGTATACCCGTCTGAATGACCAGTTCGCTGGCAAGACCTTTGTTCTGCCCGACGATGTAGACTACGCCGTTCCTACCACTGAGAAGCAGATGATGGGCACCATCCCCTATGGCACCGGTGTTGTTATCCCCGCTGGTCGTACCAACCTCACCGTTGGCGTCCACTGGACTAATAACAAGACTAAGCACGGCGAGTCCCGTGTGGACATCGACCTGCACGCCCACTCTGTCAAGGCCAACTTCGGTTGGAACTCTTACTGGCGCGATGGCACTGATGTTGTCTACTCCGGCGACAATACCAATGCTCCTATCGCTCAGGGCGGCGCGGCTGAGGCTTTCTGGGTAAAGCTCGGTCAGGACGACATCGTTTTCGATGTGAGCCTGTTCTCTGGTCTCCCCGAGACTGAGTTCAAGTTCTTCCTCACCGGGAATGATCGTAACGACATGAACCGCGACTTTACCTTCGACGCCTCTAAGCTGCTGGCGACTCCCCTGCGCCTTGGCTTCAACGGTCAGCATGGTATGACTCTCGGTATGCTCACTGAGGATCGCTTCTACATCTATGGCGGCGCGCTCCAGACTGGTATTGTGCCCAGCGCCAACTACGAGTCTGCGATTGCCGGCATGAAGAACATCTTCAAGAGCAAGATGCATATGTCTACCTTCCTGCGTGCTATGGGCGCCTGGGTGATGACTCCTATGGATCTCGCCCAGCTTAAGCAGGATGATCCCGAGGCCGCCGCTCAGGTTATCTCCCTGATGCCTGAGGACCTGACTCCTGCTACCCTGCTCAACCTCGTTGACGGAAAAGTGGAGTAACCGTATAGTCCCCGGGGCTTCGGCCCCGGGTTGACTTAAAAAAATTTTTATGATATAATATATATAGAAAATGAGAAAGGGGTTGAGAAAATGTATGGTGGAGTAGCAAAGACCTATGTCACTTGGCAGTTCAAGGGTGAGCCATTCAAGGACAAATACTGGTACATCATCGCTATCAACCCCAAGACGGGCGCCGAGAAGAAGGTTCGGTGGTACACAGACAAGGAGCATCACGAGATGTTTGTTGCCGCCGGCGGCAAAGTGGAGAAAACCTTCAAAGGGAAGTGCTTTGGTTTCAAGGACGAGAACGACACCATCATGGCGATTCGTGCTCGTAACTTGACCAAAGAGGAGGTTGAAAAGTATTTCCACAGCAACTGGAATAAACCGGGTTACGACTCCCATAACTGCTGGAAATACGGCGAGTTCTTCGGCGGCATTTGGTATGCTCCCGAGGGTACTCTCATTCCTCCCATTGCCAAGCCTGACAAGATTGGTCATGTTCATTGGCCCAACTTTGTAAAGGCCGCCCGTGAAATGGTAGTTCGGCGCGAGGGCGTTGAAAAGGGATTTTGGCTCGAACAGGTGGAGGTGTGATACATGAGTTCTAAGTTTGACCGCTTTGGTTTTTTGCAATACGATGCTGAAAAGAACACGGGAATGTATCCCCCAGACCCTGGCGACACAATCTTCGATGATGCCTTTAGGCATTGCCCCGGCTGGACAAACCTACTTCTCAGCTTTTGCGAAAAGGTAACGGCGCTCTTTGAGTTCTATCATATGGATGTGAACAAGGACCTCGTTATCATGCAAGCAAAAGAGAAATTCGGCGGCATCCGCATTTATTGCGCAGACACGCCGAATAAACAACTGAATAGAAAACTTGATACCCTTTGTACCAACCTTTTGGAAGCATCAGAAAAAGTCTGCTCTCAATGCGGCACTCCGGCTTCTCTCCACTCTACGGGATGGGTACTTCCATACTGTATTCATTGCGCGACAGAGGACATGAAAGCCCGAAATGCCCGGCACAAAACCAACTTCGATTTTGGCGATCTTTTTCGCCCTATCAAAAAATTGAGTTGACATAAAAAAATTTTTGTGCTATAATATTTATAGAATGAGAGGCAGGGATATTTCCCGTCGGCCCGCACCTTTAGATGAATTTTTTTCAGTGGTTATGGCCGGCCAGCTTTCTTTCTTTTTCAGATTTTTTTTAAGAAGGTGCGCGCTATAATATCCGCCTCTTATCTATCTGGCACATGGAGTTCCTTTTTCTATATAATTCTGCCGCCGTTGTGGCGGCGCCATTCAAGATACTCCTCGCCAACTCAGCACAGACGGTTCCTTTTTACTTGTAGGTATAAAAGAAGAAACTCAACCAATGGGAGCCTGGGGATGTAGCCCATTGGAGTTACCGTCCGCTTATCCCCCTCACACGGCAAATGAGGTTCCTTTTATAAAACATACTGCAAATATGAACTTGACTACCTCTCGCCGCTTAATGACGCATAAGAAGTTCCTTTCTGGAGGAATACTTGGGCGCTTGCGCCAAAGTAATCAAATACTTCTCGCGTCTTTTAAAGAAGCATAGATAGTTCCTTTTGCTGCAAAGCACCTGACTTTTAATCAGATTTTACTATCCGCTTCGCATCTGCATAGAAAGTTCCTTTTACTAAAAAAAGACTGATTATCTTTTCACTACTTTCCGCAGAGCTTATATGGGGATGAGTAGTTTCGACGCGGTCAATGAGGATTTTTACACGCAGGTAATGATAACCGCCTTAAGGTGTCAACAAAAAGTAAACGACATCGATCACACTGTAATTATGGTTCACCCTGCACTAATCTCCGCTATGATGGAGGTTCGTCAGGCCGCCTAATTTGGCTTGAACCGCCCGACCGCCGGGAGAAAGGCGGGAGTTTCCAGTTTTAGTAAAAACTGGTGGTACCGCATGGGGGTTTCTTGCATATCCTTGAAAATGCAAGTGGTGGAGGCACATATCTACCGGTATGGCCCTGGGGTTTACTTGCTACGGAAGTTAGCGCCGCGCTCTGTCCCCTAAAAACAGAGAAAAAAGACTAACTATTGCGTAAGAATGTAAAAATTATTAGTTGGTTGCGGACACGGGGGGCGGCTCCCCGTCATCTCCACCAAGATTAAGAGGGGTAAGGATTTTCCTTGCCCCTCTATCTCTATTTATCGACAATTTGACAGTAAAAAATTTTTATGGTATAATATATATAGAAAATGAGAAAAGGAGTAATAATCATGCCTGGCAGAAGAACAAGTAAGTATCGTCCCCAGCAAACCGCTCTGTGGGAGGGCGAAGTCATGATTATTCTCGCCGAAAGTCAGGAGGCCCTCGACATCGACGAGATTAAGTCGCGGTCTATCAATCTTGCGGGGGTCACTCCTCAAAAGATGGCCCGCATCCTTGGCCACCTCATTGAGATGGGAAATGTGGTCAAGGCAAAAAGCAAAAGCAAGAATCGAATGGTTTACAAATCTCTCGCGGTTATGAGAGACCAAGGATATGATGTATAGCGATAGGAGGTATAGAGAATGCCTTTCTTTAAGATTTATCACGGCATGGGCGGCGGCTTTGGCGGAGACCAATACGACTATACCGGCGAGTTTGAGTCCCGTGAAGAGGCTCAGGGAGAAGCGTGCCGTCTGGCGCGCGAGGACTATGAGTCCTATGAGGGTGCTTCTGGCATCCTCGACTACGACGACTGTATACGTGCTCTTCTGATTGACGCCGGTATGGATGAAGATGAACTCGACGACTTCTGCGGCGACATGGAAACCCTCATGAATGAATATGGCGTATCCTACGAGGATGTTTCCGATATGTACGAGGAAGAAATCGAGGGATGGATTTGCTACCATGTCGAGCCTGCTGACGGCCCCAACGATACTAAGGAGGATGACGATGCCTAATCTGGTTGCGGCGCTCAAGGAACTCCGAAAGGAGAAAGCCGACCTTGAAGCCGAATATAAAAGTAAACTGATTGGTATTGATACGGCAATTCTTGCTGTTCAGCGTATCAATACCGTATGCGAGAAATGCGAGGGCAAAGGCAAAGTTCTGCGCTCCAGAGCCTGCGCCGAAGATGACCGTCCCGATCCAAACGACCCTAATGATTGGATCACCTGCCCTGAATGTCATGGCTCTGGAGGAGTTACCCAGCAGAGAAAAGAGGGGCCTCGCAGTCCATTCGTAGAAGTGCAAGAAAAGGGGGTGAAGATAGGTGATTTCCAGTTTCGATAAGGAATACGCTTTCTTATCCAACTTCTACATCTGTCCAGTTGAGTATGAAGGCGTTGTCTATCCCAGTGCTGAAGCCGCTTTTCAAGCCGCCAAGACGCTGGACCCCGCAATCCGAGAGGAGTTCTCAATCCTGTCGCCCAGTCAAGCAAAGCGCAAAGGGCGCCACTTAGAACTCCGCCCCCATTGGGAAGAGATTAAGCGCAATGTCATGTTGAGCATCGTTCGCAACAAGTTCAAACAGAACAAAGACCTCGCCGCCAAACTTCTGGAAACTGATCCCGAGTATCTGGAAGAAGGCAATACTTGGCACGACAACACTTGGGGCGTTTGCAAATGCAGTCGTTGTCAAGCGCGTGACCAAGTTGGTCTTAACTGGCTTGGAAAAGCTCTGATGAAAGTCCGCGAGGAACTGCGCGTGGAGTAGTTGACGAGCTTGACATAAAAAAATTTTTATGCTATAATTATTATAGAAAATAAGAAGGAGGCATTTTTATGTGGAACTCTTGGTTTGGTGCCGGTGAAGGCCCCACTGCTTTCGCTTACGACATGATGGTTCTCGACGACATCGAGAAGGAGCGCCGCAAGGCCTCCGAAGATGAGGATGAGGACGAAGACGAGGAGGCGCCCACCGATGAAGTTTGACCTTTATTGGGGCACCATGTCTTTATCCACTTCTCATTGGCTTGGGCAATACGACAGCTATGATGAAGCATGGAAAGCAATGGTTGCTCACCAAAAACTTAACCATTCACAACTCGGTTATTATTACCGCTGTTGGAAAAATGAAGATGGCACGATGAATGTAGATTATGGCTCTCATGTTCATTACTACTTTATCGCCCCTTCTACCCAGCCGGTAGTTTAACACCATAGGGCGGCCGCGATAGGGGAAAAACTTTCAAGCATTTAGGGAATAGTTGTTTTCTCACCCTATTGGCCGCCCATTTTTTGGAGGATGACAATGAATATTAAGGAAATGATGAGTGGGCACTGGGGCGACTGGATGACTTTCTGCCTTGACTCTGAAATCAGCGATGTCGTCGTTAGAGTTTGGGGTGAGGGCGGCATTGACCCTTCATTTTATTGGATTGTCGGTTCCATTGATACCGACGCGAGAAACGGGACAGTTCTTATCCTGGCACCTTACGACGAAAAAGGCAAAGACTACGCCATTGAAAATTATGGCGTAATAATTGAGTCGCTCTCCGAGCTTCTCAGAAGAGGCCTTGAAATTCGTCCTGGGGACCAGGATGAAGAGGAGGATATAGAAAGTTGACATATCGACTACCACGACCTTTTATCACATTTTTGAACTCGATTGGCGCTGGAGCAGTTCTCTCACTTGCTGCGGCCACAGCAGTTGTTGCAGGTGGTCCGGCGGCATCTCCTGAATGGGCGGCGCTGATCAAAGCAGTAATTTTCCCAATCGGCCTGATTTTAATTATCATGGCCAATCTTTCACTTTTCACCGGCAACATTTACAGCTACGGCGCGTGTGTAGCCAACGGATGCAATAAATGGCAGGCTTTTGGCTTACTCGTTATATCTTGGTTTGGAAACCTCATAGGTTCCATCTGGGTTGCATATGGAGTCCGTATCTCAATTCCCGGATTCGACTTACACGCCATTGAGCGAGTTGCCAATACCAAAGCCTTAATTCCTTATTCACAGCTTTTTGTGCTCGCCGTTTTCTGTAATATGCTCGTTTGCTATGCAGTATCTATGGCGCGACGCAATACAGGAGTATTAAAACTATTCGGCATTTTCTTCCCGATTTTCCTTTTCGTATTCTTTGGTTTTGAACACAGTATCGCCGATATGTTCTATATGCTGTTCACCGAAGAATTTTCTGTCCATAATTATTTGGCCTTCCTCGGCATCGCTACGGCAGGAAATGTAATCGGCGGCGTACTGGTTACAGGTTTTGACTATTACAGAGAAGAGTTGGTCTAAAAGGCCAACTCTTTTTCTTTGACATAAAAAAATTTTTATGGTATAATAATTATAGAAAATGGGAAAGGGGTAATGTTTATGGTCAGCACTATGAAAATGGGAGACAGGGTTCAGATTGTTTCCCAGTGGTCCGGTAACAAAGGTCTTTGTGGGGAGCTGGTCGACATTATCCCCAGATTCAATACCGCCGTGATCGAGCGAGACGGCAAGAAAATCTTTGCAGATGTTCGTGACATTATGGTTGTTGGAAGGAGATACAATGGAAAGATTTAATGAAACTTATCGTCTTTGGCAGCCCATGAAGTATGCCACGGCGAAGAAAAAGGAAGTTCTGGATGCCGCTCTGGTGTCCGATGAATACGGCATTGAGCTGAAGGTGGATGGCAGTTCTTATGTCTGGTCTAAGGACTTGGACGGTTCTGTTCATCTGTACGGCGACAAGATTTCCAAGAAAACCGGCGAAGTCATCGATAAGATTGACAATATGCCGCACATGAAGGCATTCGCCGAGGAGTTTTTCCCTCTCGGCTCTCAGCTGTGCGTTGAGATTTGGAGCAAATACAACTGGACTGCGGGCAAGTGGGAAGACCATTCTTCCAGCAAATTTGTCAACTCCATTATGCTCTGCACTCCGGCAAAGGCCGCCAAGCGTCAGGAAGAGATTGGACCTTGTGGCGCGTATGTCTTTGATGTTCTGTATTGGGGCGGCAAGGCATATTACTCCGCAGACTTCATCGACCGTTACAATTTCCTCAAGGAACTGGAAGAGGAAACCGATTTCCAGACTTATCCCTGGCTGTCTTTTGCTCAGCTTATTGTAAAGGATAAGCAGGAAGTTATCGCCGAGTGGCTGTCTCAGGGATATGAAGGCGGCGTTCTGAAACTGTTGCGCTCCAATGGCAAGGTTTCCGCGAAGCACGCCGTTTCCAATATCGGTGAGACGGCAAAGCGTCCGATGCACACCACATACAAGATTAAGCAGGTTGACACAGTAGATGTTGTTATCATGGGCATCAATCTGCCGACCAAGGAATATACGGGCAAAGACCCGGAGAACTATCCATATCGCGACGAGGAAGGTAATCCTGTCAATCGTCTGTGGCTCCAGAATATGGCGAATGGTTTTGATATTGGCCTGTATCGTGATGGCGAGTTGGTCAAGATTGGAACCGTTGCCAGCGGTCTGGACGATGAAATGCGCACTGAGGCTCGACAGAACCCGGAGTATTACATCGGCACTGTCATTGAGGTTGACTGTATGAGTGTTGACCAGGCCGGCCATTCTCTCCGCCATCCTCGTCTGATGAAACTTCGTGAGGATAAAGCACCCGAAAAATGTTTATGGAGTGATGTATTCAATGATTGACCCAATGGTGCCCATTGTGGCTTTTATGATTGTCATGGGAATTACATACTTCATTGAGTGGTATAGAGGAGGTCCCCGTGGCCCGAGAGGAGTTTGAACAATGCTTAAAATTATATCGCATAATGTCAATGGATTACGTGCGCGCCTGTCTAAATACGGTTATTCCGAAGCTATCCGACGCATGGCGCCCGACATTCTCTGTTTACAAGAAGTTAGAGCCAAACCTGAGCAAATTCCAACCTCTGTCCTTGGAACAGATTATGTCGGATACTTCAGTGTGCACGACAAGCCGGGGTATGCGGGCACAGCTATCTTTGTACGAAGATGCTTGGCTGGACCGCTGTTTGACATGGATGGAAGAGCAGTCGGCTTTGAAGGAGGCCGCGTTGAAATCCTTGATTTCAAACATTTCAAACTCGTCTCCTCTTACTCCCCAAATGTTGGAAGAGCTGCAGAAAAACTGGATGCTCGAGGAGACTTTGAGTCCACCCTACATGATTATGTCGTCTCCAACAGAGACTTCAAGCCCTTCATCGTATGTGGTGACCTCAACGTTGCGCCTAGTGCCGAGGATACCAACGTCAAATCTGTCGCCGGAACCACGCCTACCGAACGAAACGCCTTCTTCACCTTAAAGAAGGACGCCGGGCTGATTGACGTTCTGCGCAACTTCAATCCCGATAAACAAATCTTTACATGGCACAGCAATATGTATAACGCTAAGGAGAACGGCAAGGGTATGCGCCTCGACCATTTCCTTGTTTCCAAAGAGCTGATGGACAAGGTTGAGGACATCTATGTTCTTCAGGACGACGAGTTTGCGTGCCATTCTGACCACTTACCCGTGGTAATGAATATCAATATCGACCTATAAGGAGGCTATCCAATGGAAAACGAAGTTAAGAATTAGGAGGTCAGTACCAATGAATTTGTCATTCCTGACCGAGTAGATAGAACCAAAGTTAGAGGTGGTCAAGGAAACCCCATGCAGCCACCTCCCAGTCTCAATATTAAGGCTCTCCGTCGCCAGCGCACCCCTGAAGAGCAGCAGGCCGTCCATGAGCGCATGGAAGCGATCCGTAAGGAGAACAAGGAAAAGCTGGAGGAAGCGATTGAAGGAATCCGCAAGGATAACAACAAAGTTCTGGATCGACTGAGACCCGAAATTCTCATTAAATACCATACTCCCGCTGCCAAACCTGTTGAACAGGCGCATATGGGTGAGTGGTTCGATGTGCGCGCCGCCGAAGAATACGACTTGAAGGCCGGCAATAAGTATGTCATCAACCTCGGTATTTCTGTAAGAGTGCCGCACGGCTACGAAGCTATCTTGGCGCCACGCAGTTCTACCTTTAAGAAGTATGGTATTCTTCAGACAAACTCTATCGGCGTTATTGATGAGACATACTCTGGCGACGACGACATCTGGATGATGCCTGTGTTTGCTACAAGAAATGCTCATATCGACGCCGGCGATAGAATTGCACAATTCCGTATTCAGCGCAACCAGGGCAATCCGCGCCTCAAGGAAGTTCGTTACCTTGGAAAGAATAACCGCGGTGGTCTTGGTTCTACCGGAACAAAATGAGGGCGAGAAATCGCCCTCATTTCATAGGAGGATTTTATGATTGTAACCTGCGATGAACTGGCAAAGAAAAATCTGGATGAACTTCGCAAAACAATAAACCATTGGCAAGAAGATGGGATGGACCGCGGCCCTGGCCTTGGCATTGTGGCGCTAACAGAAGATATGTGCGCCCCTTATATCAAATACCTGACAAAAGACGCAAATGATCTCGGTATTATGGTCTTTAGCTCTTTTGCACCGACCATTGATACTCTTCTGGAAGAAATCAAGAATTTCAATAATAACCGCAATGTGCACGGCATTATTGTTCATCATGATTATAATGGGTTAATCAATGAGTCCGGCGCCGATAATATGGTTGATTGGCAAAAGGATATTGATGGCAATACTTTTATCCAGCGCGGGCTGATGGCTACCACTTATCCTGGCAATATGTATAAGTATTGCCGCCTTCCTGCAACTGCCAATGCCGCTCTTAAGTTGGCTTGGTTCTATAACGAAGGTAAGAGAGTTTCTATCTTTGGCCGCGGCCCCGTCGGTAAAGCGTGCGCCAATATCTTCAATTCCTCTGGCTATACAGTGATGCACTTCAACTCTGGAGTGCAAGACCTGCGCTTTGCCTGTGATTTTTCCGATATTCTCATTCTTGCACAGTCTCCCGGCAAAAAATACAAGTTCGACGCCAACTGTTTAAAGATGGCAAAAAACTTGCTGATCATCGACATTGGTGGCAACCTTGATGATGATAGTGGTCTTATCGACATGGCGGCCAATGTTAAATACATTCCCAAGATTGGCAAGATGACAAGGGCTATGTTGCTTGACAATCTCGTCACCAACTGGTGCGCATATGAAACAAAACTTACCAACATTGGGGTGAAAATAGATGAGTAATCTCGATATAATTAAACAACGGATGCACGAAGTCAATAATGAATGGATAAGAGTGCGCAATGAGATGTATAAACTCCGTGAACAGGAGATTGAGGAGCAGAAAGAAATTCTCAAAAAACACATCGGCCGCTGCTTTAAGAGAGAGGACAGTGACATCTGGTGTATCATTATTGGTGTTCCAGAGGAATATCATACAATGACTGGTATAGATTTCAATGAACACCAACTGCCAGCGATGTTCCTGTACTTTAAGTCCCTTGACCATGATACAAAGGATCGTGCTGTCCTTGATTATGATACCTTCTTTATTGGCGACCTACCAGAAAAAGACCATCCGTTGAAGTCCATGCAGAAAGTATTCTGGAAAGAGGTATCTCCTGAACTTTTCTGGAAAGTATATAACAGGTTTTGCAATACCGTTCGCGCCCAGGTTCAGGGCCGCGTCGCATCGGCCGCTGCATCCGAATTTGCAAAACTGGGTCAATCGGGTTTATCTGAACAAAAATCTGACGGCGGTTGGTTTGAAACAAACAAAAAACTCGCAGAAGAAATGAGCGACGAGTAATATTGCCTCAGTAGGAATTTCGGTTGACATAAAAAAATTTTTATGATATAATA
>OLQE01000018.1_pt1 | contig 135700 bp, 132 predicted proteins | sample 1643161 | NCBI WGS metagenome assembly OLQE01 (sample SAMEA3136650, study PRJEB25190) | human gut metagenome
TCTTACATCCTTTTTTGATTGCGATTGCTGCACCTACGATGTATGCCCAGCATGCATTTTCAAAACAGATTGGCTGAATACCTTTGATCTGATTGTATACATCAAGTCCGGCATCCTTTGTGATCTGCTGTGCTTCTTCGATAGAAGAAATACCATAACCAGCCAATACTTCATTGATTTTATCAATTCTTCTTTCATATGATTCAAATAAAGCCATTAATTTATCCTCCTGATTAAATTACCTTAAAATATTGAGATTACTCCTTACGTGGGTCGATGATCTTAACTGCATCTGCAACACGTCCGTACTGTCCTTTTGCTTTCTCCCAAGCTTCGTTTGGAGTGTCTCCAGCTTTTACGAAGTCTGTAAATTTTCCAAGGCTTACGAACTGATATCCGATGATCTCATCGTTCTCATCAAGAGCGATACCTGTTACATATCCTTCTGCCATTTCAAGGTAACGAGGACCTTTAGCTAATGTTCCGTACATTGTACCAACCTGTGAACGAAGTCCTTTTCCGAGGTCTTCCAGTCCGGCTCCGATAGCAAGTCCGTCTTCAGAGAATGCACTCTGAGTTCTTCCGTATACGATCTGCAGGAATAACTCACGCATTGCTGTATTGATAGCGTCACAAACAAGGTCTGTGTTTAATGCCTCTAAAATAGTTTTTCCTGGAAGAATCTCAGAAGCCATAGCTGCTGAATGTGTCATTCCTGAACATCCGATAGTCTCAACGAGAGCCTCCTGGATGATACCGTCTTTAACATTCAGTGTTAATTTACAGGCACCCTGCTGAGGAGCACACCAGCCTACACCATGTGTAAAACCAGAGATATCTTTAATTTCCTTAGCCTGAACCCATTTTGCTTCTTCCGGAATCGGAGCTGGTCCGTGGTTTGCACCCTGAGCTACCGGACACATCATTTCTACTTCCTGTGAATAAATCATTTTAAAACTCCTTTCAACTATGTAAGTTTGCTTATCGTAAGGTTTGTTATCTCTTTAACATCCATACTTGTATTTATTTTCTCATATATTTCGACATTCGTCAATTGATTTTTCTCTACATTTTTATATGGAATTTTCTCTTTTTTTGGCACAATTTGCAAAAGGTTCTTCTCTGGGAAATACCATTCCCGAAGAAGAACCTTCTCATATCTCTTTCGACCTGTTTTCTTTCAAAAGAATCCTTATCTGCCTTTTTTACAAATTTCTTCTGAGCCTACATACCGCCCTGTGTCAGTACCTGTACATTCTTTGCAATATAATCGATCAAAGATACGATTGTAAGTACCAAAGATACCCAGATCAGTACCTGTGCGATCATGTTAAATGCACCGCCAAGATCTGCGATCAGAAGGATCAGCATGAACATCTGGGATACCGTTTTGAATTTTCCCCAGTAGCTTGCAGCGATCACAATATCGTTGTCTGCTGCTACCAGGCGGAATCCGCTAATGATAAATTCTCTTGCAATAATTACGATTACAAACCATGCCTGCAGTTTTCCAAGCGGGATCATGCAGATCATAGCCGAACATACAAGCAGTTTATCTGCCAGCGGATCCATAAACTTTCCGAAATTGGTTACAAGATTTCTGGCCCTGGCGATCTTTCCGTCCAGCATATCTGTAAGACTTGCCACGCAGAAAATAATCAATGCGATCCATTTGTTTGCAGCTCCGCCCACGCCTGTCAGCATGAAAAATACAAAAAACGGAACCATGATTACTCTTAAAACAGTTAACTTATTTGGTAAATTCATTATATCAACTCTCCTATCAAATCATATTCTGCTGCTCCGGTAACTTTCACTTTTGCGAAATCACCAGTCATCAGTTCTTCATCGGTATTTACAAAAATCAGTCCGTCTACATTCGGTGCATCGCGGTAAGTTCTTCCGACATATGCATTCTCATCGGCAACTTTTCCTTCGATCATAACCAGTACTTCTTTTCCGATCATATCTTCTGCCTGATCGAATACAATCTCCTGCTGCAGCTCCATAATATCTGCCTGACGGTCTTCTTTTACTTCTTCGTCGATCTGATCCGGCATGGTCGCCGCCGGAGTATCTTCTTCCGGCGAATAAGTAAATACGCCCAGTCTTTCAAATTCCATCTCATCTACGAATTCCATTACTTCTTCATGCTGCTCCTGTGTCTCCCCTGGGAAACCGGTGATCAACGTTGTACGAAGTGCGATGTCCGGAATCTCTTTTCTCAGTTTTGTGATCGTATCGATCAGCTGCTGCTTGGAAGTTCTTCTTCCCATTTTCTTTAAGATCGCATCGCTTGCATGCTGGATTGGGAGATCCAGATAATGGCAGATCTTCGGTTCTTCTTTCATCACCTGTATCAGATTGTCATCAATCTCTTCCGGATAACAGTACAGAAGGCGGATCCAGCGGATTCCTTTGATCTGACATAACTCTTTCAGAAGCTTATGCAGGGATTTTTCACCGTAAATATCCTGTCCATATACCGTTGTCTCCTGTGCAACCAGGATCAGTTCTTTTACGCCCTGGTCAGCCAGTTCCTGTGCTTCTTTGATCAGACGCTCCATCGGTACACTGCGGTAATTTCCACGGACTTTCGGGATAATACAGTATGTACAGTGTTTGTCACAGCCTTCTGCAATCTTCAGATATGCATAGTGACCTCCGGTCGTCACAAGTCTCTTTGTCTCCGGAAGCGGCAGCGCATTGATATCGGCAAGTTCTACTTCTGATTTACCTTCCAGTGCTTCTTCTACTGCTTCTACAATCTTATCATACGAAGTCGTTCCAAGCACTACATCAACTTCCGGGATCTCATCAATAATCTCCTGCTTATATCTCTGTGCCAGACATCCGGTTACAACCAATGCCTTTAATCTTCCTTCTTCTTTATATCTTGCCATATCCAGAATCGTCTGGATACTTTCTTCTTTTGCGTCATGAATAAAACAACAGGTATTAATCACCATAACATCTGCCTGTGTCTCATCATCAACAATCTGGTATCCTTTCGCATCCAGAAGTCCAAGCATGACCTCTGAATCTACCAGGTTCTTATCACAGCCAAGTGATACGAAAAATATATTCATTCGGTTCTCCTTTTTATTTATTTCTGATTTTTGCAGTATGCATTCTATTCGACACACATCTTTGCTATCTTGCTATATCCAGTTCAAGAAAGGCAGACACCTTGCGGCATCTGCCTTTTGTATCTCAGTCAGCAATGTGTCTGAAAGAATCCGTCTGCAACGGATCCTTAAGGTGTCAGATTTTATTCTTCTTCCTCTTCATCCTGTGCAATAATCGTCATCTTTCCCTGATTCATCTCATCAATTGCAATAGAAAGCGGCTTTTCGCCAACCTTTGCATCAACGAGCGGCATAGATCCGTCAATAATCTCTCTTGCTCTCTTTGCTGTAGCCATAACGATGGAATAACGGCTATTAACTACCTTTGTTTCGCCCTCTTCAACGTCTTTATTTACTACTTTCATTAAGTCTGTGTAAGATGGATGTAACATACACTTATTCTCCTTTCAATTCTTCTTTCATATGCTCTATAAATTCAGCGTTACGGAAACTTCTTCTGTGCTCACCCTGGATGATCTGATGCATCTCTTCTACGCATTCCTGCAAGTCATCATTTATGATCAGATAATCATATTGATCCATCTCCAGTGCTTCTTCTTTCGCACGGTTCATGCGGAATTCGATCACGTCCATTGTCTCTGTTCCACGGCCCACCAGACGGCTCTTAAGTTCCTCTGCGCTCGGCGGTGTTACAAACAAAAGCAGTGTATCCGGGAATTTTTCTTTTACTTTCAACGCTCCCTGAATTTCTATCTCAAGAATCACATCTTTTCCTGCCTCTAACTGCTCCTCTACATATGCACGCGGCGTTCCATAGTAATTATCCACGTACCTAGCATACTCTATCAGTTCTTCTTTCGCAATCATTTTTTCAAAATCTTCTACAGTTTTGAAGAAATATTCCCGTCCGTCTTCTTCTCCCGGACGCGGATTTCTGGTGGTGGCGGAAATAGATAATGCATAATTATCATACTGTTTTAACAGCTCTTTCATAATGGTTCCCTTACCGGAACCTGAAAAACCTGATACAACGATCAGAATCCCTTTTTCTCTCATTTCGATACCCTCTTTTAATCTTCTTAACAATCTGATTTATTCAATATTCTGTATCTGCTCTCTGACTTTCTCAATCTCTGTCTTAAGTTCGATTCCGATATTGGAAGTCTCCAGATCATTCGCCTTCGAAAGAATCGTATTCGCTTCACGGTTCATCTCCTGTGCAATGAAATCAAGCTTACGTCCGATTCCACTGTCATCAGACTGAAGGGTTGCCTTCATATGTTCCACATGACTTCTCAGACGTACCACTTCTTCATCGGTACAGATCTTGTCCGCAAAGATCACGATCTCTGATGCGATCCGTCCCTCATCGATCTGTGTGTCCTCCAGAAGTTCTTTTACTTTTCCTTCTAGCTTTTCTCTGTACTCCGCAATGATCTTCGGTGCACGTTCTTCAATCTGTCCGACCAGTTCAAGCATACTGTCCAGCTTCGCGATCAGATCCTTCTTCAGATTCTCTCCCTCTACGGTTCTAGTCTGTACGAACTGTGCGATCGCACCATCCAGTGCTTTCTTAAGTCCTTTCCACAGTTCTTCTTCATCATCCATCTTCTCTTCCATTGTGAGGACTTCCGGATAACGGGACAATGTGGATACACGGATGTCATTCTCCAGTGAGAATTTTTCTTCCATCATTTTAAACTTTTCCAGATATTCTGCTGCCAGTGTCTCATTGTATTTTAAAGAGACCTGACTCTCTGAAAAGTCTTCATATGTAATAAAGATGTCCACCTTTCCACGATGAACACTTTCCTTTAAAAGGCTTCGAATGGCACTTTCAAAAAAATTAAGCTTCTTCGGCATACGGATATTGGCATCCAGATAACGATGATTCACTCCCTTCATCTCAACCGTGAATTTACGTTCCTCATCAGCCGCTTCGCAGCGTCCGAATCCTGTCATACTCTTAATCATGATATGATCCTCTTCTTATTCATTATTTAAAATAAACCAGCATTTATTATAAGACATTTGGCAAAGTTCGTCAACTATGCTATACTAGACAAATATGAAATTCTGTAAGGAAAGGAAGGTCTTTGTATGGCTTTTGACGGAATCACAGTCGCAGCAGTCGTTCAGGAATTAGAACATACTCTGGTCGGCGGACGTATCTCCAAGATCGCCCAGCCAGAAAATGACGAACTGCTTTTAACAATAAAAGGAAATGAAGGACAAAAAAGGCTCTATATCTCTGCCAGTGCTTCTCTTCCACTCATCTATTTAACCAACGAGAACAAACCAAGTCCGATGACAGCTCCTGGATTCTGCATGCTTCTGCGCAAGCATATCGGAGGCGGACGGATCACCGCAGTCTCCCAGCCGTCACTCGAGCGTATCATCCACCTGGATATTGAGCATCTGGATGAGATGGGTGACTTGTGCAGGAAAAAACTGATCATCGAGATCATGGGAAAACACAGCAACATTATTTTCTGTGATCTGAACGGACGCATCATCGACAGTATCAAGCACGTCTCTGCACAGATGAGTTCGGTACGTGAAGTATTGCCGGGACGCGATTACTTTATTCCGGATACGATGTCGAAAAAGAATCCGATGACGGCTACGCAGGAAGAATTCATTTCGGCAATCCTTGCAAAACCGATGCCGGTATCCAAAGCAATCTATTCCAGCATGACAGGTATCAGCCCGGTCATTGCCGAAGAGATCTGTTATCTTGCAGGTGTGGACTCTTCCATGACGGCGCATGATCTTTCCGAAGATGTACTGACACATCTGTACCGTCAGTTTACCTATTATATGGAGGACGTAAGACAGGGAAATTTCCATCCTTCTATTTATTATAATGGAAATGCACCAAAGGAATTCAGCGCCCTTCCGGTCACACATTTTAACGAATATACAAAAAAAGAGTTCTTTTCCATCTCGGAAGTCCTCTATACGTATTATTCCACACGTAACACACTGACCAGAATCCATCAGAAAAGTGCAGATCTCCGGCACGTTGTCCAGACAGCACTGGAACGGAACCGCAAAAAATACGATCTTCAGTCCAAGCAGTTAAAGGGAACGGAAAAGCGTGACAAATATAAAGTTTACGGAGAACTGATCAATACTTACGGCTATAATCTGGAACCGGGATCAAAAGAACTGACTGCCCTGAATTATTATACCAACGAAGAGATTACTATCCCGCTTGATCCGACACAGACTCCGGGCGAGAATGCGCAACGTTATTTTGCAAAATACAACAAACAGAAGCGTACATTTGAAGCATTGACGGAGCTGATCCAGGAAACTGCCGATGATATCCAGTATCTGGAATCTATCAGCAACGCACTTGACATTGCTCTGAGCGAAGCGGATCTTGCCCAGATCAAAGAGGAACTGATGCAGAGCGGCTATATCCGCAGAAAACATACAAAGAAAAAAGTTAAACTGACCAGCAAACCAATGCATTACATTTCCAGTGATGGTTATGATATGTACGTTGGAAAGAACAACCTGCAAAATGAAGAACTTACTTTTTCTTTTGCCAATGGCAATGACTGGTGGTTCCATGCAAAGGGTGCTCCGGGATCTCACGTTATCGTCAAAAGCGGCGGGGATGAACTTCCGGACCGTACCTTTGAAGAAGCAGGTCGTCTGGCCGCTTACTATTCTAAGAATCGTGGTGCTGACAAAGTAGAGATCGACTACATTCAGAAAAAACACGTTAAGAAACCAAACGGTGCAAAACCGGGATTCGTCGTTTACTATACAAACTATTCACTCGTCATCGATTCTGATATATCGAATATAAAAAATGTGCAGGATTAATTCCTGCACATTTTTGCCTTCTTATTCATATATTGCAAATAGACATATCCTGTCACGTCTGCCTGGAACCATCCAATCGGAATTGACCACCAGATTGCAATCACTCCAATCGACTTTATCGGTGCCAGTGTATAAGAAAGCAGCACTCTCGTTCCAAGCGAGATCACCGTCAGCACCACCGACATCTCCGGTCTTCCGACCGCTCTGTAATACCCATACCACAAGAACAGAATACCGATTCCACAGTAAAATGCTCCTTCGATATGCAGATACTGTATCCCGACGCGGATGATCTCATGCTCACTGCCGTCGATAAATGCCAGCATCAGATATCTGGCTCCAAAGTAGATCAGCACCGACGCACAGATACAGAATGCCGCTGATACCGTTACTGCACTACGGACACCTTTCTGTACTCTTTTTTCCTTTCCGGCTCCCCGGTTCTGGGAAATGAAGATAGAAAATGCATTTGCAAATTCCTGCGCCGGCATATAAGCAAATGAATCAATCTTCACAGCCGCTGCGAATGCCGCCATGACTGCGGTTCCAAAGCTGTTGACCAGACCCTGTATCATCAGGATTCCAAAATTCATCACTGACTGCTGGATACTTGACGCAGCCGAATAGCGCACCACTTCTCCCATTACACTTTGGCTTTCCTTTATTCTTTCCGGCCGCAGGGAAAAACGTAATTCCGGCATTTTCATCCATGTATAAATACAGATTCCAATCCCGGATACAATCTGGGATATGACTGTCGCGATCGCCGCGCCTTTGATTCCCATACGGATTCCATACACCAGTGCAAGATCCAGCACAATATTCAGTCCCGAAGAAATTCCCAGGAATACCAGTGACACCACCGAATCTCCCGCCGCTCTTAGCAGAAACGAAAAGTAATTATAAAGAAAAACAAAAAAGATGCCCCAGAATATATACCATACATATTCCTGCATCATTCCATAAATGTCCTCCGGTATCTGAAGAATATTCAGGATCGGTTTCATACACACAAACACAACAATGTTCATCACGATCGTCACGATTCCAATAAAGGAAAATGATGCCGTCATTTCATATTGCAGCCGCGCCGTATCCCGTTTTCCGATTGAATAAGAAAATAATGATCCGCTTCCCATACACATTCCGATCAGCACCGAAGTCAGAAATGTCATCAGACTGTATGCCGAGCCTACTGCCGCCAGAGCCCCCGCCCCAAGCGCCCTTCCGACAATCAGCATGTCCACAATATTATAACACTGCTGCAGCAGGTTTCCCAAGATCATAGGACCTGCAAACAGCAGCATTGTCTTTGTCACATTTCCGGTTGTAAGATCTTTTTTCAAATCTTATCTGGTTCCTGCCAGGTAATCGATAAACTGCTGGGCGGTTCTTCCGGATAATCCTCCGTGGCTTAATTCCCACTTGTTTGCTTCCAACAATAATTCATCATCCAGCATATCAATTCCGTTCTTCTTTGCCAGTTCACGTACGATCTCCTGGAACTGCTTCTTATCCGGTTTTCCAAAGTAGATCGTAACACCGAATCTTGCCACCAGGGACAGCTTCTCCTGAACAGTATCATTTGTATGAAGTTCTTCATCTCTGTCTTCTTTATCTTTGAATGTCTCACGGATCAGATGTCTTCTGTTCGAAGTTGCATAGATTAGTACGTTATCCGGCTTCTTCTCGAGTCCGCCTTCGATCACTGCCTTCAGATATTTATATTCGATCTCAAACTCTTCAAAAGAAAGATCGTCCATGTAAATGATGAATTTGTAATTACGGTTCTTGATCTGTGCGATCACATCATTCAGATCCTTAAACTGGTGCTTGTATACTTCGATCATACGAAGTCCCTGATCGTAATACTGATTCAGGATTGCTTTGATGGAAGACGATTTTCCTGTTCCGGCATCACCGAATAACAGACAGTTATTGGCTTTCTTGCCTTCTACAAATGCTTTTGTATTATCGATCAGCTTTTTCTTGGCAATCTCATATCCGACCAGATCATCCAAATGTACGTGTGCGATCTTCGTGATCGGCTCGATCAATGCCCCTTCTTCTGTATGTGCGATACGGAACGCTTTGTGAAGTCCTAGCTTTCCTACACCGAATTCCTTGTAGAACTGTGTCATGATATCCTTGAATTCTACCGCGGTCTCAGTTTCTGCAAGTGCTTTGCTCAGATCACAGATACGGTCGCGGATTCTCTGATTGAACACACTTCCGTGTCCGCTGGTTCCGACATAATCATGTAACATAGAGATACAGTCCACACCCATCACATTCTCCAGATCTGCAAAGTCATAATCAAATAATTCTTTGAAGATTTCAAAATCATGCAGTGCAACCTGGTTGATACTTCCGTCTACCGGTCCTACGATCTCACAGGAGGTACTGTAAGCATTCTCATGACTTGCCATCAGGTAAGTCAGATAATTATGCCAGAGATTTCCCTCGAATCCGTGGCTTACAGCCATCTCCAGAATCTCGTTGACCGCATCATATAACAGTCCCTTCATATCTTCCATGTTATAGTAATCATTCTGATAATTCTCCATTAAGAATGTCATATCCTGAAGGATCTGTCCTTCCTCCATATGTTTATATAACATCAACTCATTTGTTCTCATTTGTCATTCCTCCAATTTTATATCCGACCTGCTATGCCTAGTAATTTCCAAGAATTCTTAAATTTCTTCCCTCTTCACGAAGTCCCCTGATTGCATTTTTCACCGCGGGATCCGCAAGATTTCCCTCGAAATCAATAAAGAAGCGGTATTCCCAGCTTTTTCCTTCCATCGGCCGGGATTCAATTTTTGTCATATTCAGATCATTATACGCAAAATGTGAAAGCAGATGATAAAGAGAACTGCTTTCATGAGGGAGCTCCAGACAAATGCTTATCTTCTTCGCATCTTTTAAGAATACTTTCTGGTTTGTGATAACGATGAATCTGGTCGAATTATTCTTTTCATCATTGATACTATCTGCAAGCACAGAAAGTCCGTATACGGATGCCGCATAAGCACTGCATACAGCCGCCTGATGTTTATCCTGGTCTTCAAGTATCTTCTTTGCAGCAAGTGCGGTATTCGCTACACTGATCTGCTGCCAGTTTCCGTGTTCTCCCAGAAAATGCGATGCCTGCATAAGTGCTTCCGCCTTGGAATATACACGTTCAATCTCAGATATATCTGTTCCCGGTAATCCTGACAATGTATTTTTGATCGGGATGATCGTCTCTCCGACAATATAATTTTCAAATTCTACCAGAAGGTCATAGATTTCATTCACTGCTCCCGCTGTTGAATTTTCAATCGGAAGTACTGCATAATCTGCCGCGCCTTCTTCAATTGCCTCCATTGCCTCCCGGAATGTATGTACATGATAGCTGTTACATCCTTTTCCAAAATAATGTTCCATTGCCGCCTGACTGTAAGCCCCTTCTGTTCCCTGGAATACTACCCTTGCTGTATCCTTATCCAGTGAATCAATGCCGATAAACGGAAGTCTTCCAAGTGCACCTGCTTCTACAAGCTGCTTGTACTGTAATTTTCTACTGATCGCAAGAAGCAGTTCATATACTTCTCCGATTCCTTTTTTATTAAAGTCTGATGAAACTTTTCCCATCACTTCTGCTATTTTATTCTTTTCACGCTGACGGTCAAATGTTTTATAACCATTTTTAATCTTACAGGTCCCGAGATCCTCACAAATCTTCATTCGCTTTTCATAAAGATCCGTAATCTGATCATCAACATCACTTAACTGCGTTCTAAGTTCTTCCAATGATGTCATTTACTCTCTCCTTTGTGTATATTATGCAGGAAATCTGCGTATTTATTAAATTATAATACATTCCAAAAATAAAATCTACCCATCCTGATTTAAAAAAATCATCGAAAAATTTTTCAAGACATTGAAAATCATCGTTAAATATTATATGATGTATGAAAGATTTGAAAAAGGAGGTAAAACCATGAATACTTTAGAATGTATCAAAACAAGAAGAAGCATTCGCAAATTCAAGCCTGATCCTGTAGATCACGCAACTTTAGAATCCCTGATCGGTGCAGCATCTTATTCTCCTTCCTGGAAGAACACTCAGATCACTCGATATATCGCAATCGAAGATTCTTCTATTCTTGATAAAATCGTTACTGATTACACCCCAGATTTCAACGCAAAAATCATAAAGCAGGCACCAATGCTTATTGCAGTTACTTTCAAAAAAGGGCGCTGCGGTTTTGAACGCGACGGTTCCTACAGCACCAAAAAAGAAGACCGCTGGCAGATGTTCGATGTCGGTGTTGCAAGTCAGACACTTTGCCTTGCCGCTCACGAAGCAGGTCTTGGAACTGTAATCATGGGCATCTGGGATGAAGACGGCATCACCGATCTTTTACATATTCCGGAAGATCAGGAGCTTGCTGCTCTCATCGCCATCGGATATCCTGATATTGATCCTGATGCACCTAAGAGAAAATCTGTCGATGATTTATTAACTTATTTATAAAACAGGAGGTTTTTACATGAGACACTTATTAAGTCCACTGGATTTTTCTGTGGAAGAACTTGACAATTTAATGGATCTTGCAAAAGATATCGAGGCAAATCCGAAAAAATATGCACACGCATGTGAAGGCAAAAAACTTGCCACTCTTTTCTATGAACCGAGCACACGTACCAGATTAAGCCATGAAGCAGCTATGATCAATCTGGGTGGCAGCGTTCTTGGTTTTTCATCCGCAGATTCAAGTTCTGCTTCCAAAGGGGAAAGTGTAGCAGATACGATTCGTGTAATTTCCTGCTTTGCAGATATCTGTGCAATGCGCCATCCAAAAGAGGGTGCCGCTATGGTTGCAAGCCAGCATGCCACAATTCCGGTGATCAATGCCGGTGACGGTGGACATCAGCATCCGACCCAGACACTTACAGATCTGCTTACAATCCGTTCTTTAAAAGGTCGACTCGATAATATGACAATCGGATTATGCGGCGATCTGAAATTCGGCCGTACCGTACACTCTCTGATCCATGCACTGGTACGTTATCCGGGGATCCGTTTTGTTCTGATCTCACCGGAAGAATTAAAGCTTCCAAGCTATATCAAGAACGATGTATTAGACCGTCAGAATATTCCTTACGAAGAGGTAGTACGACTGGAAGATGCCCTTCCTGATCTGGACATTCTTTACATGACCCGTGTTCAGAAAGAACGTTTCTTCAACGAAGAAGATTATGTACGTATGAAAGACTTCTACATCCTGGACAACAAGAAAATGGAGCTTGCGAAAGATGATATGTATATTCTCCATCCACTCCCAAGGGTAAATGAAATCGCCACAGAAGTAGACAATGACCCAAGAGCTGCTTATTTCAAACAGGTACAATATGGTGTTTACATCCGTATGGCACTGATACTTACACTTTTGGGAATTGAAGTTTAGGAGGAAGATAACAATGGTAAAAAATACATTAACTGTCGGACGTATTGAAGAAGGATTTGTTCTGGATCATATCCAGGCAGGGCGAAGCATGGATATCTATAAATACCTGCATCTGGATAAACTGGACTGCTGCGTTGCAATCATAAAAAATGCAAAGAGTAATAAAATGGGAAAGAAAGATATCATGAAAATTGAGTGTCCGATCGACTTTATGGATCTGGACATCCTCGGTTTTATTGATCATAATATTACCGTAAATATTATAAAAAATTCTGAGATCGTAGACAAAAAAGCTCTCCATCTGCCTCACGAAATCCGCAACGTGATTCACTGCAAGAATCCTCGCTGCATCACTTCGATCGAGCAGGGACTGGATCATGTCTTCGTACTTACAGATCCTGAAAAAGAAGTTTACCGCTGTAAATACTGCGAAGAAAAATATGACGGAAGACGCAAATAAAGCAAAAAATACCGCCTGATAATTAATATCAGACGGTATTTTTATATTCATTCAAATTGCAAGCAAAACGATAAGCCGGGTTATGTCGTTGGGTAATCATCTTTCTAGACCCATCGTTACCAATGGGTTCAAGCAACCTACCTAAGACGTGACGGGCCGCCACATTGTCTTTATCCGGTCTTGCTTCGAATGGGGTTTACATATGCCCCTGCTGTTACCAGCAAGGCGGTAGTCTCTTACACTGCCCTTCCACCCTTACCAGAATTATATCCTGGCGGTATATTTCTGTTGCACTATCCTTGGAGTCGCCTCCACCGGACGTTATCCGGCATCCTGCCCTGTGAAGCCCGGACTTTCCTCACCTGCTGCCTTTCGGCATCTGCAGCTGCGATTACCTGTCTTACTTGCACTTTTCAAAAGCGTTTATTATTATAGCACTATTTATTCAAAATAACAAACCTTTTTTCCGATTTCATAATCAGACAATTTCTTTCAGACTTATGGCAATTCGAATATCTGTCCTGGTACCTTTACATGCATTACATGTTCTTTATAGGATTCTGCCTGCGGATTATTCATAAGTTTCTCATAAACTTCATAGTGTCCCCACATATGCATCGGAAAGACCAGTTCTGTATCTGTATGCTTCATGAAATAATCCAGTCCCCAGTAATATTGCTCTTCCTGTCTTGGATCTAACGGAACAAATGCTACATCAATCCGTATATTTTTTAATTTATGGATTTCTTTCTGATAATCCATCCGCATCTGTTCGTTATAATATTCACTTTCTTCTTCCCAATGCCACCAATTCAGATCTCCTGCGTGATAAATAATCCTATCATCTACATACACAAGAAATGCTACACCCGCATCCGTAGAATGAAGTGTCTGTACTTTCAGATTACCAATCCGATATTCTTTGTCGGCAATAACAAACCATACCTTTGAAGGGACCGGCTTTTCTGTAATATCTGCCGACAGTACATATCTTACGTTCGGATATATGTTCTCCAGCTCAAATATTTTCCGGTCAAAATGATCATAATGTGAATGGCTGGAAAATACATAAATTTCTTTTTCCGAATCAAATTCAGGAAGTTTACCTTTATACCAGTCGAAGATCAATACATATTTTTTGTATTCTACAGCAAAACCGCTGTGATCCAGGTACGTGATCTTCATTCTTTATGCCTCTCCCTTGATAACCTTTACAGCATGCACAAGTTCCGGAAGTAAGAATCTGAGACTTTCTTTTACTGCCTGTGCTTTTCCCGGAAGGTTTACGATCAGTGTATCTCCACTGATTCCGGCCACACTTCTGTTCAGCATACTGCGTCTTGTCAGTTTCATAGTATGCGCTCTCATTGCTTCAGGAATCCCCGGTACCGGTCTGTCTACAATATTCATGGTTGCTTCTGGTGTACAGTCACCCGGATTACATCCCGCACCGCCTGTTGTAAGGATCAGATCTGCTGTTTTTCCATCTGTCATGCGCTTCATAACAGTTGACAATACTTCTCTGTCCAGTGGAAGTGCCCGCATAAAGACAACTTCAAGTCCAGCTTCTTCTGCCACAAGCTTCACTGCTTCCCCGCTTTCATTCGCTTTCGTTCCTTTGTATATATCTGTATTTGCCGTAATAATTGCTACTCTCATATCGTACCTCCAACGTTCATTTGTGATAGTCATATACTTTTATATTTTAACCCTTTTATGAAAATAATGCAATCTTACACATACAGAATCAATAAAATATCATACTATAAAGCTTTGCGGTACAGCATCTCCACATCCTTTAATGTTGTCTGTCTTGGATTAGCCGCAATATTTCCACTCTTCATCGCATCTGCAGCCATCTGCGGAATCTTATCTTCGGTTACACCGACCTCGGAAAGTGTTTTTGGAATTCCCAGAGATGCATTCAGTTTCTTGATTTCTTCTACCAGCATTTCCGGTTTAAAATCTTTCACCGGCTCTTTTTCTTCGCTGATATAATTGTATATCTTTTCGTAACGTCCATGATCTGCCAGCGCATTATATTCTACAATTACCGGAAGAAGGATTGAATTGGCCACTCCATGCTGTACACCAAAGAATGCGCTGACCGGATGTGACATGGCATGTACATCTCCAAGTCTTGCCCAAGCAAATGCAATTCCCGCAAACATACTTCCTGACATCATTGCACATGCAGCTTCCTCGTCCTTTCTGTTTGCCACAAATCTACGGATATTACCGCCGATCAGTTCCATTGCTTTTTCTGCCATTGCATCAGAAAACGGTGAAGCGCCAAGTGATGTATATGCTTCCCATGCATGGATCAGTGCATCAATTCCACATGAAGCCGCAACCATCGGTGGTACAGACATGATCATCTCCGGATCTAACAGTGCGTATTTTGGAAGTAATTCATAGCTGAAAACCGTTAATTTATAATTTCTGGAGGTATCTGTAATAACGGAGAACGCCGTAACTTCACTTCCGGTACCTGCTGTAGTAGGGATTGCTATGATTGGTTCGATCGCTCCCGGAACAAGATGTGCACCTTCATACTCTGTAATGGATCCGCCGTATCTTGCCAGAACACCTACTGCCTTGGCAACATCCATCGGGCTTCCTCCTCCAAGTGCAACTATACTTGTCGCTCCTGATTCCTTATATACCTTTGTCGCCGCATTTACCATATCTACTGTAGGGTTTGGAAGAATATCAAGGAAACTTACTGTTTCTATACCTTCTGCCTCCACAATATCCAGCACTTTCTGTACGACTCCTAATTTCTCCAGTCCTCTGTCTGATACTACCATCATCTTTTTAGATCCGCTTTTTTCAAGAAGCTCCGGCAGTCTTTTTAAAGAGCCTACACCAAATACAATATCCTGCGGTACTTTGAACGTGTAATCTTTCATTTTTATCATCCTCCAGATTCTTATTGTCTATTATGGTAAAAAAAAGAGACCACACCCTGACGAGTATGGCCCCTTTACCAATTCCTAGTTCATATTATAGACACATTCTATTCTATATTTCAAGTGTTTTTTGAATTTTAAGTCATAATTCTAAATAATGATACACACCATGCCTCCATTACTGTCATTCACAACCTTTTGCATAGTATCCTGAAGTTTTTCCTGGCTTTCGTCATTAATAACTGCCATTTTATTCTTCATCCCGTCCATGACAAGTTCTTCTACTGTCTTTCCGAATATACTGGTTTTCCAGATACCTCCTTCCATTTTTTCCTCATTTTTAATATACTGGATCAAATCTTTCGCCTGCTGCTCATTTCCAACAATCGGGGCTATCTCCGTCTCTATATTAGCACGGATCAAATGAATGGACGGCGCCTGCGAATGAATTTTCACTCCATATTTATTTCCCTGTCTGATAATCTCTGGTTCATCCAGTACGATCTCTTCTTTTGTCGGACTGACTACTCCATACCCTTTCATCCGGACTGCAGTAAATGCATCTTCTACATTTTCATATTCATTCTTTAAGATTGAAAGTTTCTGCATCGTCTTTATCAGATCATACTGGCCTGTGATCGTAGTTCCTGTCATCTCACTTAACATTTCATAATAATATTTTTCATACATGTGGATCTGAATGATAACACAGCCTGTATCCATCTGTATCTGTTCTACATACCAGTCTTTTATGTATGGACTTTCCGGTCTTCCGGTTAAAGCTGCCGCATCTTTGATCTCTTCCAGGTGTTCGAGGATTTTTTGTATATGTTCCAGAAGGTCCTGTTTGATCTTGTGTGTAACCGGAAGCATTTCCACCCATTTCGGTATATAAAACTGTACCTCAGATATCGGGAATTCATACAAAACGGCCTCCAGAATCCGATAAATATCTTCTTCCTTTATTTGTTCACAATTTACGGTCATTGCTTTAACTCCATATGTATCTTCCAGTTTTTTTGCCTTCTCCTTAGCCTCCTGGCCATGTGGTTTTTTTGAATTCACCAGTACTACAAATGGTTTTCGGATAGACTGAAGTTCTCTTATAGTCCGTGCCTCCGCATCTTCATAATTTTCCGGCAGAATATCTGTAATCGTTCCATCGGTTGTTACCACGATTCCTATCGTTGCATGTTCATGAATCACTTTTTGTGTACCGATCACCGCTGCCTTGGTAAATGGTATTTCTTCCTGATACCACGGAGTCTTTACCATACGTTCATGCCCGGCCTCCTCGTGTCCCGAAGCACCCTTTACCATATATCCGACACAGTCAATCAGACGGATCCTTACTTCAACATCCTGGTTCAGACGTATCACTGCAGCATCTTTCGGTACAAATTTGGGCTCTGTTGTCATAATCGTCTTGCCTGCCGCAGACTGAGGAAGTTCGTCTCTTGTCCGCTCTTTCTTATGTTCATCTTCCATTCTTGGCAACACCATTACATCCATAAAGCGTTTGATAAATGTCGATTTTCCTGTTCTTACCGGTCCGACAACGCCGATATAGATTTCTCCGTTTGTTCTCGCTTTTATATCTTTATATAACTGTTCTGTGTCCACTTTCCCTGCTCCTTCCCGTTGTGCTGTTAAAGTATATGCACTTCTTCGCTCTTTATAGAACTTGCACTACAGATCAATAGTCATTTTCTATCATTTCCGTATCTGTTTAGCATTTGTTTATGCATCTGTAATTTGTTAAAATATAAGCAAAGATAAAGTTTTATTACAAAAAGGAGATTCTTATTATGGAAAGACATCAGATTACCGGACACACCGAATTAATCGGTCTTCTGGCTTATCCAATCCGCCACTCGCAGTCACCTGCAACACATAATGCAGCTTACGAAAAGCTAGGTGTTGACATTGTAAATCTTGCATTTGAAGTAGATGCACCTGAACTTGAAGATGCAATCAAGGGCTTACGCGCACTGAAGATGCGTGGTGCCAATGTTTCTATGCCAAATAAGACAATCGTACATCAGTATCTGGATGAAATCTCTCCGGCTGCCAAACTCTGTGGTGCGGTAAATACCATCGTCAATAAAGACGGCTACCTGGTCGGACACATCACAGACGGTATCGGTTATGTACAGTCTTTAAAGGACAATGACATTGACCCTACCGGAAAGAAAGTAACAATTGTAGGTTCCGGCGGAGCTGCTACTGCTGTTGAGATCCAGGCTGCACTGGATGGTGTTGCTGAGATGTCTATCTTCGCAAGAGATGACAAGTTCAAACAGAATGCACTCGATACGGTAAAGAAAATTAACGAAAATACCAATTGTAAAGCAACATTCTACCCTCTGGAAGATCTGGATAAATTAAAAGAAGAGATGCATTCTTCTTATCTTTTCACAAATGCCACAGGCGTTGGAATGAAGCCACTCGAAGGAATCACTTATATTCCTGATCCTTCTTTCTTCCGTCCTGATCTTATCGTCACAGACGTTGTCTACGCCCCACACGAAACAGCAATGTTGAAAATGGCAAGACACGCCGGATGTAAAACAATGAACGGACAGGGCATGATGCTCTTCCAGGCAATTGCAGCTATCGAACTGATCCTCGGCAAGCGTGTGGACAGTGAATACATGAAAGAAAAACTGGGAATTTCCTACGTTTATGAAGATTAAGGAGAATTTTTCTATGAACACTGTAAAAGTAAGAAATCTGGAACTCGGAAATGGAATTCCGGCAATCTGCATTCCTAATGTCGGAAAGACAAAAGAAGACATCCTTTCCCTTACCCGTACATATCTTGGCATGCATATGGATCTGATGGAATGGCGGATGGACTGGTACGAAGATGTTGAAGATATTGCAAAAGTCTCAGAACTCGTCAAAGAACTTCGTGATGTAATGGGCGATACTCCTCTTCTCTGTACCTTCCGTACAGACAAAGAAGGCGGCGTACATCCAATGTCCACAGAAAAATATGCCGAACTTAACAAAGCAGTTGCAGCAACCGGCAATGCTGATATTATTGACGTAGAGATCTTCACAGGAGATGACATTGTACGGGAGATGATTGATGCAATCCACGCTTCCGGTGCAAAGGTCGTTGCCTCTAATCATGATTTTGACAAAACACCTGCCAAATCTGATCTCATTTACCGTCTCCGCAAAATGCAGGATATGGGGGCCGATATTCCTAAAATGGCTGTTATGCCACAGACCAAAAAAGATGTTCTGACCCTTCTTTCTGCTACTGAAGAGATGGCATCAGACTATGCCGACAGACCGATCATCACCATGTCTATGGCTGGACTTGGAAGTATCAGCCGTATTGCCTGCGAGGCATTTGGTTCCTGTCTGACATTTGGTTCCGGAGCACAGGCTTCTGCACCTGGACAGATTGGAGCAGAAAAATTACATCAGGCACTTCAGATTGTGCACGATGCATTGTAAAAAACGAAAAAAGAGAGAGGGCCCATGGATATTCCCACAGGCCCTCATTTTATGTTTATTACATTTATTTTAATATATTATCCTGCCACACAACATAACACAGACACATATTTTTTATCCCTGTTTTTTCTGTGTAAGAAGCCTCTGCGCTTCTTCATCTCTTTTGGCATCTACCTGATCCAGTTCCTCTGTTGTAAGCACTCCCAGTTTTTTCTTCTGGAAATCCATATTAGAAAGTAACAGGTTCATTGCAAAGCCGACGAGCAATGCCCATCCGGATCCTTTGAACGCCAATACCGCTGCCATAACACCTGCAATACTCTTATCTGTGTTAGACTGACAGTATTCCATACCAATTCTTGCACAGACATAAGCCTGGAACAATAATGTAATTGCTGATCCGACTCCCATGATTGGTTTCATGAAAGATACGATCGGTACCAGGATAACACTGATAAATGTCGCCATACGGAAAGAACTCATTCCACCAATCAATGATTTCATTGCTTTCTTTCCTTCTTTGTAACGCATCGCTACTGATACGGTCATTCCAACCCATAACGGTCCTGCCAGCGGTGGGAATGGTGCAAAAATTGCAAGGATCAGGTTTCTTAAGCCACTGATCAGATTAGATCTGCTTGAGTTAAAGTCGATATATTCATCGCTTCTGCTCTCCTGCGCTTCCTCTACCAGCGTCTTCGATGTAACAAAATCTCCAAACGCCAGTACATAACAGATCAAAGCCAGAGGTATGGCACTGATAAATTTCGAAAGCGGCGGAAAACCTACCGCAAAGATACTGACTGTATGGAATATATTACTGAAATCAGGAATTCTGATGACTGTTCCAAGTTCTAATACAGGTTTTGATAATTCTCCAAGCGCAACTCCTGCCACCATAGCGATCAGATATGGGAACAAGTTGCCGTATTTTGCCATAATATCTAATATCTTATATTTACTTCTGTTCTTTTCACAGAACGGTGAAAAGCTTAAAAATGCAAGTAATAATGTACCGGCAAGCGTTGCTACCGGTGCCGTCATAAGCTGGCTTCCATCTGATAATTGTCCCTGCAATACCGTAATCGGTGCTGCGATCAGGATACCACCTTTAATTGAATTTGGCACACCATTTACAAATTTGTCTGCCAGTTTCGTAATTCCCATAAATATAAATACAAATGCGACCAGAAGCTGCAATGCGATCATCGCCTGGATTCTGTCTGGTCCTTTTTCAAACCCATTTAAATACGCCAGGGTAAATGGAAGTGTCGGAGTAATCCATCCCGGGACTACCGGATCTCCTAACCATCCATGAAGCATATACATAAATACTTCAATGATGACACAGCTCCATGCAAGTTCATATGGAAGTCCAAGATTATCAGTCAGGTACGGAATGGAACTTAAAGCTGTAGCGCCAAGGATCAGACCCTGAAAAAATTCCACATATTCTACTCTGTAATGGATTCCAGGAATTCTCCACTGAAATGGTCCAAGAGGAATATAAGGAAGTTCATTAGCTTTTTTTGCTTTTTTCGGACTCATCTTTGAGCGTCCTCCTTCGTTTTAATAATTTTTACATACAATTTTTTCGTATGCTTCAGGAATCAAAAATTTACTATAACATAATATCAGTTATTCCATAAAAAACATCTATGGAATAACCTGTATTTCCCTCTATTTCTTCGGCATTTTCTATGAATGTCTTTTTTTTAACAATACCATGTTAAAAGAAAGGGACTGTCTATCCGTCATTATTCGGAACAACAGTCCCTTTTTATACCAAATATACAAGAAAAGTTGCCGGTGGCTGGTTTTCTGTATTCTTGATTATATTTTACAATGCACTCTTTCCGAAGATTTTCTTGTGCTGTGCTACTAAGTAGAGGGAACTTAAAATAGCAAGGATTGCAAATACTAATAACATGATCATGAGGCTGTATACTGCATTTGCCTCACCAGATGCTTTTGTAAGCTGTGCTGCTACTACCGGAATCAGGTAGCTTGCTGCACCCATAAATGTGTAATAAATACCTGTGTTTCTTCCCTTTGGTCCCGGGTTGAATAACTGAACCACTGCAAGACCAGTCTGAAGAGCACCACCTGCTGCAAAGAATCCTAACATTGCAATTGCAATGTAGATAATTGCTACCTGATGAATAAACAGAACACCTGCAAGTGCTACTGCAGTACAGATAGAATCAATCAAGACAACTTTCAGCGGGCTCCATTTTAATTTAGCCATCATGAATGCCCAGAAAAGTACTGCACAGATAGAACCAATCGTATAGATAGAAGTCATACCTGCTGCCTGCATCTCAGAAAGTCCACATACGGATAATCCGAACGCTTTTGTATACTGCTGAGCACCATACATGATTGCCATGCAAAGGAATGCATAAAACATTACCAGAAATACTACAAATTTTCCTGGCTTTGTAAGCATTGCTGCTTTCGCTGCATCGATCTCTGCCTGCACTGCATCTTTTGATTTGCCATCAGTTCCTTCTGATGCCTTCTTCTGATCATCATATACGAATGGTGCGATAATTGCAAGTACCAGACAGATAATTGACATAACTACCGGAATCATAACATTTAATTTCCAGTTTCCGCTGTTTGCGTTATGTACAACCAGAAGTGGATATACCATACCTGACAGTGAAACGAAGAATTTGATTCCTACAAGTGCTGATCCAGGTGCTGCCGGATAAGCTTCCTGTACTGCAGGATATCCTGAAGCATCCCAGAATCCAGAAGTTGCAACTCCAGATGCAAAACCGCATACAGAAGCAACCAGTGCACTCTTAGTAAATAAGAATCCAAGGAAGCAGATAATATATAACGCTGCTCCACCGATCATCAGTTTCTTACGTCCGACACGGTCTGAGATCTCTCCACCGATCCATACGCTTACGAATTTACCAAATCCAGTCCATGCTACTGCGGTACTTACTGCTGCAAGTCCTGCTGCATATGCTGCCGACTGCGGATCTGACATATTGAATCCCCACTGTTTTGCGAAATTCACATTATTCTGGCTTAAAATGATTGCCTGAATACCATGTGTCAGATAGCAAAAATATACACAGATGATAGACCATAAATATTTCTTTGCTTTCATTCCCTCATTCTCCTTTATCAAGTTGTTTTATTTTGCCTGTGCTTTCTGAAATTCCTGATACTCAGCAAGCGGCATTTCTTTTCCTACGAACAGCCCATAGTTTACTGCTCCCTGCTGCTGAAGCATTCCTACTCCGCCAATTGCCTTGCATCCTGCTTCTTCTGCTTCCAGGATCATCTTTGTTTTTTCCGGGCTGTATACAGTATCTGCAACAACCAGATCCTTACGGAATAATGATTTATCTACCAGTGATACATCCTGGTGTGGTTTCATTCCCATAATTGTAGCATTTACAAGAATATCACATGCTTTGATTGCTTCTTCCAGTTTTGCCTTGTCGTCAAGGTCGTCTACTGTAACTACACACTCTGGGCACTTTTCAGCTAATTTGGCCTTTGTTCCTTCTGCTCTTTCGAAAAATTTATCTTTAATATTGAAGATATTTACTTCTTTTGCTCCGTCCAGTGCCAGCTGAACCTGAATTGCTGTAGCAGCTCCGCCTGCTCCAAGAACAACAACCTTTTTGTCTTTTACAGGTACTCCGTTGAGTTCCAGATTCTTAACAAATCCGACACCGTCTGTAATGTGTCCTGTGATCACTCCGTCATCGTTAACAAATACATTGCAGGCTCCGATAATCTCAGCTGCAGGTGACAGCTTATCTACCAGCTGTGCTGCGATGTTCTTGCATGGCATAGTGAAGTTACCACCACGCATATTTAATAAACGAATAGACTCGAATACTTTTGGCATTTCCTCTTCTGTTACGTCAAATGCCATATAAGCATAATCTAAGCCATCATGCTGGAAGCTGAAGTTGTACATTGCAGGAGATCCTGAATGTCCAACTGGTGTTCCAAATAATGCCATTAAGCCTGTATGTCCGGAAATTCTTTTTTCCATGATCTTAACCCTCCTGGTTTTCTTTTATTCATAACAGCCCGCATACTACGAGCTGTCACATACACATTTCTTACAATTTCTATATATAATGATTAAAGTTTTAATGCCACATCATAAGCTTCTTTTGTAGCATCCAGTGCACGACGTGCTCTTACTGCATCACCTACTACATGAACTTCCGGAACGATGTCCTTTAATTCATCAGCGAAGTCATATACAACATTCTGACCATCGCGGTGTGTATAACGGGAGCTGAATCCCATAGAAAGAACTACAGTATCGAATCCTCTTGCTTCATAGATAGTCTCATCAGACTTATCAGCTGCATTCTTGTAGCTTACTCCATCTGAGAAGATTTCAGATACAGCAGCGCTTGTAATCTGCTCGATTCCGTATTTTTCGAAGGCTTCCATAAGGAAGATACGATGCTCGTGGATTACGTCTGGTCCGATCGCATCTCTCATCTCGATAACAGATACTTCATGTCCCTGTTCAGCAAGGAAATCTGCTGTCTCAGCACCTACCATACCTCCACCTACAACTAAAACTTTATGTCCTACCGGACGTGTTCCTTCCAGACAGTCCACACCATATACGATATCAGGATTATGGATACCTTTGATAAATGGAAGAACTAATGTTTCAGATCCTGTTGCGAGGATAACAGCATCCGGTGTATCTTCTTTTAACATCTGAGCTGTTACTTTTGTGTTCATCTTGATATTTACGCCGGCTTTTTCGCATTTTACGATATAGCTTCTGATCATACCTGTGATGTCACCTTTTCCCGGCGGGTAAGCAGCCAGTCTCATGTTTCCGCCAAGTTTATCTGTTGCTTCAAATAATGTTACATCATGTCCACGTCTCTTAGCTGTGAATGCTGCACACATACCTGCTACACCGCCACCGATAACGTATACTTTCTTTGCTTTTTCCGCTTTCGGAAGTCCCTCAACTTCACGTCCAAGTACTGGGTTTACCAGACAGCAAAGAGGTTTACCTGCATACATGTTGGCAACGCATCCCTGCAGACATGCGATACAAGGTGTCATATCTTCCAGTCTTTCTTCCTGAGCCTTTTCCGGAGTATGAGGATCAGCCAGTGACTGACGTCCGAATGCTACCAGATCCGCTTTTCCAAGTTTTACCATCTGTTCAGCGAACTGTGGCTCTGTGTAACGTCCGACTGTGATAACCGGAACGGATACACAATTTTTGATATTTGCTACGAGCTCTGCAGAGAATCCGCCATGAATTCCTGTTGGAGCCCACATATATTCATCTTTCAGATGCACTGCACGTGATACGTGAAGTCCATCGACTCCACAGTCTTCAAGATAAGAAGCGACTGCACACATATCGTGATTATCCAGACCGCCAAACATATCTTCTGTACTGTTGATACGTGCAAGAACTGCGATTTTACCTTCTGTTCTCTTCTTTACTTCTTCAACGATCAGACGGGAAAATCTCATTCTGTTTTCGAAGTTTCCACCAAATTCGTCTACACGTTTGTTAGTTCTTGGTGACATAAAAGAATTCACAAGATAACCATGTGCCATGTGAATTTCTACTGCATCGGCTCCGCCCTTCATTGCGCGGACTGCTGCATCTCCGTATCCTTTAATGAGCTCATATACCTGCTCTGTAGGAACTGCTTCCGGAATATCTCTTCCATCAGCTGCTGCAATAGATGTTGCCGCCTGGATTGGTGCTCCTGCATTCTTAGCATTTCCTTCCGGACCTGCATTCTGAAGCTGAATAGAAATCTTAGCACCTTCTGCATGACAGGCATCGGTAATCTTCTTCAGGCTCTCGATGCTGTTATCATCATACAGACAAGGTTTTCTTGGGCCACCCTTTGCACCTTTATGAACTACTGTTGCTTCAATTGTGATCAGACCGAACTGACCTTTTGCACGTTCAGCATAGTATGCAACAGACTCATCGCTCCATGTTCCATCTGTTTTTGCAAAGTTGTTTCCCATTGGTGGTACTACGAAACGGTTCTTTACTGTCATTGGTCCGATCTGAATCGGAGAAAACATATGTTTGAACTTCATTATTTTTTTACCTCTCTCTTTTGATCAAATGTGTTTTCTAAATTAGTCAACCATTTCTGGCCAAGCTTCTTTTAATACTTTTTCTGTATTTTCATATGTATAAGCAGCTGCTTCTTTAAGTCCTCTTCCAAGGATCTCATCAGAAATTACTTCTACACCGATAACCTTTGGATCAACTCCGGCATCTTTGATCATCTTAACAAATCCGGCTGTGTCTTTTGCTCCTGTTCCTGGTGCAAGACGATCATGCATTGACTCATCTCTTAAGATTGAATCTGTGTATGGTCTCTCATAAGCATCGTTGATCTGGATAGAAATAACTTTCTTAGCGATTTCCGGTGTCAGGATGTCATATGGCTGATTAGCTCTTACCCAGTGCCATGTATCAAGGATAAGCATTGCATTCTCACATCCAGAAGCTTTTACAACTTCCCAGCCTTTCTGAAGGTTTGGAATACCACTGTATGGCATTGGCTCAACACCGATGATATATTTTCCAGCTCTCTGGCAGAGTTCTTTTAATTTCTGAGCTGTATATTCTACTGAGTAGTTTTCCATCAGTCCACAGTTGATATGACCAACTCCGAAGAGTTCACACATATGGAAGCACATCTGCTCTTTGTATTTCTGCTCGTATGAACGATGTTCTTCACACCACTGAACGATGTACTCAACTTCTGTTACTTTCATGTCATGTTTGTCAAGAATTGCAAGAATGTCTTCATCATGAAGTCCTTCATTCAAAGCATCAACATAAGTCTCTGCACGAAGACCGATTCCTTCGTATCCTGCTTCTTTTGCAGCGATAACACGATCTTCAAATTTGCACTGATCTCCAAGTGTCCATGAACTTACTGTGATTGGATTCTTTTTTGACATAATTCTACCTCCATTGTTAAAATTGAACAGATTCCCTTTTTTCTTAATGTTCAATCTAGTAATATTTGCTATGGTTTGATTATATATCCTTGTTAAATAAAAAACAAATTAGTTATTTTATTTTAATTTATAGATTTTATTCATAGGTTTTTACCTTCCGTTCATGATAAGATATAGACATATATAAATATAACGAAAGAAAGGGGGCCGGCTTTATGAATCTGTATCATCTAAGATATTTTGCCACACTGGCCCATCTGGAGCATTACACAAAAGCCGCTGAAATTCTTGCCATCACTCAGCCAAGTCTGAGTCATGCTATTGCATCTCTTGAAAAGGAACTAGGGGTAAAACTTTTCGAGAAGGAGGGCCGTAATGTAGCACTTACCAAATGTGGACAGGCTTTTCTTATTGATGTTGAACAGGCTTTGGATATGATTGATTCCAGCGTTAACAAGCTTCAGATGACAGGTCGTGGCGAAGGTCGTATCGATATCGTGGAACTTCGTGCTCTAAGCAGTACCGTTGTTCCCAATTTCGTAAAAGGATTCCTGGATTCTACGCCGGATAAAAAAATTGATTTTTATTTTCATAGTTCCACAGGTCTTACTTCTGATATGATTCAGGGATTAAAAGACCGGAAATATGACATCGCATTTTGCTCTATGATGGACAATGAGCCGCTGATTGAATTCACACCTGTCGCAAAGCAGGAACTGGTGTTGATCGTACCCAAAGGTCATCCACTGGAAGGACGCAGCTCTATTGATCTGAAAGATACACTTGCTTATCCGCAAATTGCATTTTCCAAGCGAAGCGGCTTAAGGCATGTCATTGACAAATTGTTTAAAAAATGCGGAGGTTATCCGCAAATTGCCTACTCTATGGAAGAAGACCAGGGAGTTGCCGGTCTTGTCGGTGCAGGCTTCGGTATCGCAGTTGTTCCAAAGATGCCGGTTCTTTCCTATATGCCTGTATCCATTATCGAAATCGAAAAGCCTTCCTGGGAAAGACTCTTTTATATGGCTACTTTAAAGAATGTTTATCAGGCGCCTGTTATCATGGATTTTAAAAAATACGTAACCGAACACGCAGACCTGTAAAAAATAACAGAGACGAAAAATTGTTAAAAAACTTTCGTCTCTGTTATCTTTATATCATATCTGCTTAATCTTTTTATTATTCCCACGGAAGAGCTGTGTGTTCTGCTTTTCCGACACGCAGCATCAGTTCATTTACCGCTTCTTTCGGACTCTTATCTTCAAACAGTACCTTATTTACTTCCTCAATAATCGGAAGTGATACATTGTATTTCTTTCCGAGCTTTGCCGCTGCCTTTGCAGAATATACGCCTTCTACCACCATCTTAACTTCATCCATGGCTTCCTTCATAGTTTTACCCTGTCCCATCAGATATCCGGCTTTGCGGTTACGGCTGTGTACACTTGCACAGGTTACAATAAGATCTCCAATACCTGCCAGACCGCCAAATGTCTCAGCCGCACCTCCCATCTTTACACCAAGTCTTGATATCTCGGCAATTCCACGGGTAATTAATGCTGCTTTGGTATTATCTCCGTATCCCATGCCATCTGCAACTCCTGCCGCAAGTGCAATAACATTCTTAAGCGATCCACCAAGCTCAATTCCCAGAATATCCGGACTAATATATACACGGAACACTTCATTCATAAAGAGCTGCTGTAAATACTTTGCAGTCGCCTCTGTATGTGCTCCAATGCAGACCGTCGTGGGAAGGCCTCTTCCTACTTCCTCGGCATGACTTGGTCCGGAAAGGACCGCCACATCTGCCTGCGGTATCTCTTCTTCAATTTGCTGAGACAGAGTCATCAGCGTATCTTCTTCTATTCCTTTTGCTACATCCACTAAGATCTGTCCATCTTTTACATATGGATTGATCTTTTTTGCGGTATTTCTTACATGGATTGACGGTACTGCAAGTACAACTACATCCTTTTCTTCTACTGCCTCTTTTATATCCGCGGTAAAGAATATTCCCTCTGGAATCTTTACTCCAGGAAGCTTACTCACATGTTCTCTCTTCTCACTCAGCATGCGGACTTCTTCTTCCTGATATGACCAGACTGTCACATCATGTCCGTTTTTATATAAGAGCAGTGCCAGCGCTGTTCCCCAGCTTCCGGCTCCGATCACACTTACTTTTGCCATAAGAGCCTGTCCTTTCTTTTATCGTCTCTGACTATTTTTTATCTTTTCCCCCGACACTGATCTTATTTTCCGTGCCGCTTAAAAGTCTCTTTATATTCGCTCTGTGTCTCCAGAATGCCAGTATCATCAAAAATGTTGCAATCCCATACATCTCATGCAGATACGCTACATTTTCCACATGAAATCCTCCGTGTTGACCATATACAATCACACTGATCAGATAAATCGTAACAACTGTCATAGATCCAAGTGATACATATCTTGTTGTTGCGACGATTGCAATAAATGCTGCAAGACAGATCAGTACGATCCATATATTTGTTGTACTGATGATAAGTCCTGCCGTTGCCGCAATTCCCTTTCCACCTTTGAACTTCAGATAAAATGGATAGTTATGTCCAAGAACCACGCCCATTCCTGCATACATAGAAAGTAACGGCATCATATCCGTATGAGTCTTCCCATAAATCATGTGTACAACCACTACTGCCGCAACACATTTAAAGCAGTCCCCCAGCAGCGTAACTCCTCCGGCTTTCCATCCCATAGTACGGAGTGCATTTGTTGTTCCCGCATTTCCGCTTCCTTTTTTTCTTAAGTCAACACCATTCTTTTTCCCGTATAGATATCCGGTCTGAATCAGTCCGAACACATATCCGACAAGCACACATATCAACCGTTCCATGATTACTGATCCTTTTCCTTTCTTTCCCTGATGAAGAATTTCAAAGCTGTACCACGGAATCCAAAGGCCTCACGAATTTTATTCTCCAGATATCTGGTATAAGAAAAGTGCATCAGTTCTTTATTATTTACAAAAATTACGAATGATGGTGGTTTTACCGCTACCTGTGTAATGTAATACAGTTTCAATCTCTTTCCTTTATCTGACGGTGGCTGCTGCATCGCAACTGCTTCTGTCATAATCTCGTTCAGGACACCGGTCGCAACACGCAGTGTCTGATTCTCGATCACCATATCGATCATATCATATAATTTGTTCAAACGCTGTCCTGTCTCTGCTGACACATACATAATCTCTGCATATGGCATGAATGAAAGCACACGACGTACGTTATTCTCATACTCTCTCATGGTCTTGTCATTCTTTTCAATGGCATCCCATTTATTTACAACAATAATGATACCTTTTCCTCTTTCATGTGCAATACCTGCAATCTTGGCATCCTGTTCGGTGACACCTTCTGTCGCATCGATCACGACCAGTACTACATCTGCACGTTCTACCGCCGTTACAGTACGGATGATACTGTAACGTTCCAGTTCTTCTTTAATTTTGCTCTTTCTTCGAAGTCCGGCAGTATCAATGAAGACATAATCTTTTCCGTTATACTTAACGTTTGTATCAATTGCATCTCTGGTCGTTCCGGCTACGTCAGATACGATCACACGCTGCTTTCCTGTCAACTTGTTAATGATAGAAGATTTTCCTACGTTCGGTTTTCCTACGATTGCCACTCTCGGACGTTCATCTTCTTTTTCTTCCGCTTCATGTTCCGGGAAATGTGCGATCACTGCATCTAACATATCACCGATTCCCAGTCTGGAAGCAGCCGATACCGGCACCGGATCACCAATTCCCAGATTATAGAATTCATATACATCCGGCATGAACTTATCAAAATTGTCAACTTTATTCACAGCCAGTACAACTGGTTTCCCGGATCTTCGAAGCATATCCGCAACCTTGGAATCTGCATCTACAAGCCCCTGTCTTACATCTGTGATAAAAATAATCACATCTGCAGTATCAATGGCAATCTGTGCCTGTTCTCTCATCTGAGAAAGGATAATGTCCTTGCTCTCCGGTTCAATACCCCCTGTGTCAATCATAGTAAATTCTTTATCCAGCCATGTAACATCGGCATAGATACGGTCTCTTGTTACTCCAGGCGTATCTTTGACGATCGAAATCATCTCTCCCGCCAGTACATTAAAAAGGGTCGACTTACCGACATTTGGTCTTCCCACAATAGCAACTACTGGTTTACTCATCTTAACTCTCCTCTATATTTCATTCTATATTTGTCACTTAACGATACTATTATACATTACCTTTGTCAAATAGTCCAATCAGTAGTTGACCTTTTTATAGAAAAAGTGATATAAATAATTAGGAGTAACTTATCATATAAAATACACAGGAGTTTTTATTATGCCAAATATCAAATTAATGGAAAGCGGTCTTCCTGTTGCACCACTTAAAATCGGTGCTCTGGAATCATGCCGCGAACTTGGTGAAAAAGTAAATGATTACATTGTACAATTCAGAAAAAGCACAATGGACAAGAACACAGATTCACCATTATATTATAATTACATGCGTGACAATTACCTGATCGATTGTCCGTGTCCACGTTTTGGAAGTGGAGAAGCCAAAGGACTTCTGACAGAATCTATCCGTGGGGCAGATCTTTTCCTCATGGTAGATGTCTGCAATCATAGTCTTACTTATTCTGTAAATGGTCATTTAAATCATATGTCACCGGACGACCATTTTCAGGATTTAAAAAGAATCATTGCTGCTGCTAACGGAAAAGCACGCCGTGTCAACGTTGTAATGCCTTTCCTCTATGAAAGCCGTCAGCACAAGCGTACCAAACGTGAGTCTCTGGACAGTGCCCTCGCACTTCAGGAACTGATCGATATGGGTGTATCTAATATCTTTACATTTGATGCCCACGATCCACGTGTTCAGAATTCCATTCCACTTCACGGATTTGACAGTTTCAATCCTCCGTATCAGTTCATGAAAGCATTGTTAAAAGCTGAGCCGGATCTTAAAGTAGACAAAGAACACTTAATGATCATCAGTCCGGACGAAGGAGCTATGCAGCGTGCTGTATACTTCTCTAACGTTTTGGGCGTGAATATGGGTATGTTCTACAAACGTCGTGACTATTCAACGGTTGTAAATGGTAAAAACCCGATCGTCGCTCACGAATTTTTAGGTGAACATCTTGATGGAAAAGATGCGATCATCATTGATGATATGATTTCTTCCGGTGAAAGTATGCTCGATGTTGCAAAACAGATTAAAGACCGTGGAGCAAACCGCGTATTTGTCTGCACTACATTCGGACTTTTTACAGACGGATTCGAGAAATTCGATGAATATTATGAAAAAGGATATATCGACCGTGTGATTACTACCAATCTTACTTATCTTCCTGCCGAAGCAAAGGAAAAACCTTATTTCCTGATTGCAGACATGAGTAAATTCATTGCATTGATCATTGATTCTATGAATCATGACATCAGTATCGGAAAAGTTATGGATCCAACTGAGAAGATTCACCGTCTTCTTGAGAAACACAACGGTACTTTGTAAAAATATAGAGAACTTGCCACCGGCGACTTCTCTTGCATACTGTGATAACAAAAGAACCTGCCATTGGCAGGTTCTTTTGTTTAATTTGTAAAATCACTGTAAGCCGTTCCGTCTTTCAGATCTTGTTTTTTTGCCGCAGCCATTTCCGAAACCGTTACAAGCTGATAACCTTCTTCTTCAAGTTTCGGGATAAGTTCCAGTGCTGCGTCAATCGTCTGACTATGAATATCATGCATCAGTACAATATCCCCATCTTTCAGATTCTTCATTACACTGTCAATCGTGCTCTGCGTGTTCCTTGTCTTCCAGTCCAGTGTATCTACATTCCAGAGAATCATTGGCATGCCCACATTCGACTTTACCGTATCATTGATTGCACCATACGGAGGTCTGAGCAGCGTTGCCGGACTTCCACAAATGTTTTTTATATTCCGGTTCGTATCATCAACTTCTTTTTTTACTGCCGCACCATCAATCTTTGTCAGCTGCTGGTGATCATATGAATGATTTCCCAGTTCATTTCCGTCTTTCAGCATCTGCTTTACAGCATCAGGATATAATTTCACATTTTTTCCAAGCATAAAAAATGTCGCATGCGCATTATACTTTTTCAACTGATTCAGAAGTTCTGACGTTCTTGGACCCGGACCGTCATCAAAAGTAAGTGCGATCATTGGCTTTTTCGGATCTATTGCTACTTTTTCTTTCGAAATCAGCTCACCCTTTTCGTTGAATTTGCATTTCTCAAGTCCGATCTTTACCTCTCCCGTTGCTACAATCCCTTTGGAATCAAAATAATATTCTTTTTCATTGATTGTCTGCCAGCCGGTCAGTGCTTTTCCTTCATCTGTCAGATAAGCCTTTCCATCATCTTTGGCCACCCAGCCGGATCTCTGCATAATTCCTTTATTATCAAAGCAATAAAGTGCACCTTCTATCATCTGCCAGCCGGTTACTTTCTTTCCATCCGAATCAAAATAATATGTATTTCCTTTTGATACCACAAAATCCGATGTTATATATGTTCCATCGTATTTTTTAAATTTATTTCCTTCCCATACACCAGTCGGATTCTTTACCTTACATGTTCCGTTCTTTATTGTAACCTGTACCTTCTTTTTCCAGTCTCCTTCCAGATTTTTTTTAATATTGGAATTTAATTTCGCAATGATCACATACGTTCCTTCTGTATTCGCATCCGCTTTGCTTAAAAATATAATATTCTTTCCTTTTTTCAGATCTTTAGCGAAATCTTCTGCTGTATAATCTTTTGTTAATTTGTTTCTATCTTTATCCCGGATCTTTATGTCCGCCGAATAAGCCGGAAGCTGTTCTCCCTGCTTAATCTCTACATCCGCCACCTGTATGGTTATCTGCGCCGGTTTTCGCAGGATTCCTCTTACTACCGATATTGCAATCGCAACTATACAAATAGTAAAAAGAGTAAGACCCACCCGAATGTTTCTTACTCTTCTCCGATTCCTTCGTCTTCTTCGAATTTCTGTATTATCCATCCCTAGTATCCCCCCAGATTTCATATCATTGCATAATCCTAGGATACTCTAATTCGACATATTTCGCAATTAAGGGATTCTTACAAATTTATTAAGTTTTGTTTAACATATGACACGTACACGTAACACTTCACCAATCTGTTTTAATTCCTCTACAACACCATCCGGCACCTCAGAATCTACATCGATCATCGTATATGCATATTTTCCCTTACTCTTATTTGTAAGGTCTGCGATGTTCATATTGTCTTTGGCAAGGATCGCTGATATCTGACCGATCATATTCGGCACATTGTGATGCAATACCAGAATACGCGTCTTATCGCCTCTCAGTCCCATATCACAGTCCGGATAGTTCACGGAATGTTTGATATTACCATTTTCCAGATAATCCATCACTTCTTTGACTGCCATCTTCGCACAATTATCTTCGGACTCTTCTGTAGAAGCTCCGAGATGAGGAATTACAATCGCGCCTTTGACACCTGCGATTTCCGGTGTCGGGAAGTCTGTGACATAATGTTTTACTTTTCCAGCTACAAGTGCATCTACCATTGCCTCGGAATCTACCAGTACATCCCTTGCAAAGTTCAGCACGATCACTCCTTCTTTCATAAGACCCAGTGCATCTTTTCCGATCATGCCCTTCGTACTGTCAAGTGCCGGTACATGCACCGTGATATAATCACAGTTTTCATAAATTTCATCTACATTTGTTGTATGATGGATACTTCTTGACAGTCTCCATGCAGAATCTACGGATACATACGGATCATATCCATATACATCCATACCAAGATGTGTTGCCGCATTTGCAACCAGAACTCCAATTGCACCAAGACCGATCACACCAAGCTTTTTACCTTCCAGCTCCTGTCCGGCAAATGCTTTCTTGGCTTTTTCTGCATCTTTGGCAATGTTCCCGTCTTCTTCGTTCTCCTGTACCCAGTTGATACCGCCGATGATATCTCTGGAAGCAAGAAGCATACCGGCAATTACCAGTTCCTTTACGCCATTCGCATTGGCTCCCGGTGTGTTAAATACAACGATTCCCTGTTCTGCACATTTCTCAAGCGGAATATTGTTCACACCCGCACCGGCTCTTGCAATAGCTTTCAGATCCGGTGCAAATTCCATCTCGTGCATTGCCGCACTTCTTACCAGGATCGCATCTGCTGTTTCTGGTGTGCTTACAGGTGCATAGTCTTTTGTGAATTCATCCAGTCCTACCTGTGAAATTGGGTTCAGATTATGATACTTATACATGATTACAGATTCTCCTTTTCAAATGCTTTCATAAATTCTACCAGTTTCTCTACCCCTTCGATCGGCATCGCATTGTAGATACTTGCACGCATACCGCCGACACTTCTGTGTCCTTTCAGGTTCTCGAATCCGGCTTTTTTTGCCTCTTTCACGAATTTTGCATCCAGGTCCTTATCACCTGTTACAAACGGAACATTCATAAGCGAACGGTCTTTTGGAACAACCGTGCCCTTGAACAGTTTGCTTTCATCCAGATAATCATAAAGAATCTTTGCTTTCTTTTCATTGCGCTCTTTGATTGCTTCCAGTCCACCCTGTTTTTTCAGCCATTTAAACACTTTACCACAGATATAGATTCCATATGCCGGTGGTGTATTGTATAAAGACTTGGCATCTGCATGCGTCTTATACTTCAACATAGTCGGTGTACCTTCTAATACATCATCTGTGATCAGATCCTCACGGATAATTGCGATCACAACACCTGCAGGTCCGACATTTTTCTGAACACCGCCGTAGATCACGCCGTATTTTGACACATCTACCGGTTCAGACAGGAAGCAGGATGATACATCTGCCACCAGTGTCTTTCCTTTGGTATTCGGAAGCTCTTTGAACTTCGTACCATAAATCGTATTATTCTCGCAGATATATACATAATCTGCATCTTCAGAGATATCAAGGTCTGAGCAGTCCGGAATATAAGAAAATGTCTTATCTTCGGAAGATGCGATCACATGGACCTCTCCGTATTTTTCTGCTTCTTTGGCTGCCTTTTTCGCCCACTGTCCGGTTACGATATAGTCAGCCACTTTATTCTTCATCAGATTCATAGGAATCATGGCAAATTGCTGAGACGCTCCGCCCTGTAAAAATAATACTTTATAGTTATCCGGGATATGCATCAGTTCACGGATATCGGCTTCTGCTGTCTCAATAATCTCCTGGAACACCGATGAACGGTGACTCATTTCCATAACCGACATTCCACAGCCCTGATAGTCTAACATCTCTGCTGCTGCTTCTTTTAATACTTCTTCCGGCAATACGGCCGGGCCTGCTGAAAAATTGTACACTCTGCTCATTGTTGTTCCTCCACTTTCCTTTACTTTTTTCTTCTACTATTCTGCATTTTTTGCTTCCAGGTCTTTTTCATCAAAAGCTTCATTGATCGGGGCGCCAGGGGCAACCATCGGCCATACCTTGTCATCACTGTCAATCTGGCAGTCGATCACCACCGGATGTCCGCTCTTTAACGCGTTCGCAAATGCTTCTTTGAATTCTTCCTGGGTTGCCACACGTACTCCTTCTGCTCCCATAGCTTCTGCAAGTTTTACAAAATCTACGGCATCATTGAGTACAGTAGCCGAGTAACGCTGTCCGTAGAACAGGTTCTGCCACTGGCGGACCATACCAAGTACATGGTTGTTAATCACTACCTGGATCACCGGAATATTATGGCGTGCCGCGGTAGCGATCTCATTCATATTCATACGGAAACATCCGTCACCTGCGATATTGACAACGGTCTTTTCCGGTCTTCCGACCTTGGCTCCAAGTGAAGCTCCAAGACCATATCCCATGGTTCCAAGTCCTCCTGAGGTAAGGAGTGTTCTTGGCTCTGTATATTTATAATACTGTGCTGCCCACATCTGGTGCTGTCCGACTTCTGTCGAAATGATTGCTTCACCATTTGTCTGACGGTAGATCTCTTCTACAACAAACGGTCCGCTAAGCACATCCGGATGATAGGTCATCGGATATTTCTCTTTGTAAGACATGATCTGTTCTACCCATGCCTTGTGATCCTGCTGTTCCAGACGCTCATTCATCTTCTGAAGAACGACTTTCAGATCACCGACCACACCTTCTGTGATCAGAATATTTTTATTCATCTCTGCAGCATCTACATCAAACTGTAAGATTTTTGCATTCTGGGCAAATTTCTTTGCATTTCCTGTTACACGGTCACTGAATCTTGCTCCTGCGACGATCAGAAGATCACATTCACTGACTCCGTAGTTGGATGCCTTTGTTCCATGCATTCCGAGCATTCCGGTATATAACGGATCTGTTCCCGGGAATGCTCCTTTTCCCATCAGGGAATCGGTAACCGGAGCATCTACCTTCTTTACGAATTCATATAATTCTTTGCTGGCTCCTGATAATACCGCTCCGCCACCGACAAATATGTATGGTTTCTCTGACTCCCGGATCATACGTACTGCACTTTCCAGATCTTTTTCACAGATATTTTCGGATGGTTTTACAACCTTTGGTTCCTGTGCTGTAAATTCTGCTTTGTTCGCAGTTACATCTTTCGGGATATCGATCAGGACCGGTCCCGGTCTTCCTTCTTTGGCTATCACGAATGCCTTACGTATCGTATCCGCCAGATTATTGACATCTTTTACAATATAATTATGCTTGGTGATTGGCATTGTAACACCTGCAATATCGATCTCCTGGAAACTGTCTTTTCCCAGAAGTGATACTCCTACATTACAGGTAATTGCAACGACCGGAATCGAATCCATGTATGCGGTTGCAATTCCGGTTACAAGGTTTGTTGCACCCGGTCCGCTGGTTGCAAGACATACACCGACTTTTCCTGTCGCTCTTGCATATCCGTCTGCCGCATGAGCAGCACCCTGCTCATGTGACGTAAGGATATGTGTAATCTCATCTTTATGTTTATATAATTCATCGTATACGTTCAAAATCGCTCCGCCCGGATAACCGAATACGGTATCGACGCCCTGCTCTTTCAAACACTCAATTACGATCTGTGATCCTGTTAACTGCATACCATTCATTCCCCTGTCATGATTTATTTTGCTTTTGGAACTTCGAGAATTGCTCCTCTGTTTCCAGAAGTAACCATTGCCGCATATCTTGCAAGATATCCGGTTGTAACTTTTGGTTCTCTCGGAGTCCAGTTTGCTTTTCTCTTCGCAAGTTCTTCATCGGATACATCCAGATGAATAGAAAGGTTCGGAATATCGATCTGGATCAGGTCTCCTTCTTCTACCAGTGCGATCGGTCCACCAACAGCTGCTTCCGGAGATACGTGTCCGATAGATGCCCCTCTGGATGCACCACTGAAACGTCCGTCTGTGATCAGCGCTACACTTGAGCCAAGTCCCATACCTGCGATTGCAGATGTAGGATTTAACATCTCACGCATTCCAGGGCCTCCCTTTGGTCCTTCGTAACGGATAACGACAACGTCGCCGGCAACGATCTTACCACCTTTGATCGCTGCAATTGCATCTTCTTCACAGTCAAATACTCTTGCAGGTCCTTCGTGTACCAGCATCTCGTCTACAACAGCGGAACGTTTTACAACGCTTCCGTCCGGCGCAAGATTTCCTTTTAATACTGCAAGCCCGCCTGTTGGTGTGTATGGATTATCAATTGGACGAATTACTTCCGGATCTTTGTTGACCACGCCTTCGATATTCTCTCCAACGGTCTTTCCTGTAACTGTCATACATTCTGTATGCAGAAGGCCTTTCTTATTCAGCTCTGCCATAACTGCATATACACCGCCGGCCTCGTTCAGATCTTCCATGTATGTCGGGCCTGCCGGTGCAAGGTGGCAGAGGTTCGGTGTCTTTTCGCTGATTCCATTTGCAAAATCAATCTCGAAATCCATTCCTACTTCGTGTGCGATTGCAGGGAGGTGAAGCATACTGTTGGTAGAGCATCCAAGTGCCATGTCAACCGTAAGTGCATTCAGGATTGCTTCTTTTGTCATGATATCTCTTGGACGGATATTCTTCTCAAGAAGTTCCATAACCTTCATACCTGCATGCTTTGCAAGACGGATTCTTTCTGAATAAACTGCCGGAATTGTTCCATTTCCACGAAGTCCCATACCAAGTACTTCTGTCAGACAGTTCATACTGTTCGCTGTGTACATTCCGGAACATGATCCGCATGTCGGACATACTTTGTTCTCGAATTCGCACAGATCTGCATCTGACATCGTTCCTGCAACGTTTGCTCCTACTGCCTCGAACATGCTGGAAAGACTTCTCTTCTGTCCTTTTACATGTCCTGCAAGCATCGGTCCCCCGCTGACGAATACAGTTGGAACATTAATTCTTGCTGCAGCCATCAGAAGTCCCGGTACGTTCTTATCACAATTCGGGATCATAACAAGCGCATCAAACTGATGTGCCATTGCCATTGCCTCTGTAGAATCTGCGATCAGGTCTCTGGTTACCAGAGAATACTTCATTCCGATATGTCCCATTGCGATTCCGTCACAGACTGCTATTGCAGGGAACATGATCGGTGTACCGCCTGCCATGGCAACTCCCTGTTTTACTGCATTTGCGATCTTATCCAGATTCATATGTCCAGGTACGATCTCATTGTATGAACATACGATACCGACCAGTGGTCTGTTCATCTCTTCCTCGGTAAGTCCGAGTGCATTGAACAGCGAGCGGTGAGGCGCCTGCTGTTTTCCTTTTGTTACTGTATCACTTCTCATTCTTTTTTATCCTCCTGTTGTCTTTCTATTCAATTTCTTCTATATAACTCTGTAAATCCGTAATTCTATGCAGCAGACAATTACTGAATGTTTGCTGCGATCAGACTTCCCATCTCTTCTGTACCAATCTGAGTCTTTCCGTCCGACATAATATCAATCGTACGATATCCGTCTTTTAATACTTTTGAAACAGCTGCTTCGATCGCATCTGCTTCTTTGTCCAGATCAAAGCTGAAACGGAGCATCATTGCTGCTGAAAGGATGGTTGCGATCGGATTCGCGATTCCTTTTCCTGCAATATCCGGTGCAGATCCACCACTTGGTTCATACAAGCCGAATTTTGTCTCATTTAAGCTGGCACTTGCAAGCATTCCGATCGATCCTGTCACCATACTTGCTTCATCTGAAAGAATGTCTCCGAACATGTTCTCTGTAAGGATAACGTCAAACTGTTTCGGATCTTTTACAAGCTGCATTGCACAGTTGTCTACCAACATATTTTCAACTGTTACTTCCGGATAATCCTTTGAAACTTCTTCTACTACTTTTCTCCATAATCTGGAAGAATCCAGTACATTCGCTTTATCTACACTTGTGACTTTCTTACGGCGTTTCATTGCAATATCAAATCCGCGTTTTGCAATTCGTCTAATCTCTTCTTCATTATATGTAAGAGAATCCTGTGCTGTCATTACACCATTTACTTCTTCTGTCTTTCTCTCTCCAAAGTACAGACCGCCGGTCAGCTCTCTCATGATCATCATGTCAAATCCGCCTTCTGTAATCTCTTCTTTCAGCGGGCATGCACCTTTCAGTTCATCATAAAGCACTGCAGGTCTTAAGTTTGCGAAAAGATTCAGCGCTTTTCTGATCTTTAAAAGTCCTGCTTCCGGTCTCTTGGATGGCTCTAACTTGTACCATGGAGATGTCTTTGCATCTCCTCCGATGGAACCCATCAGAACCGCATCACATGCTTTTGCCTCGGCGATCGTCTCATCTGTAAGCGGCACTCCGTGAACATCAATGGATGCTCCCCCCATGAGTAACTGTGTATAATCACAGGTATGTCCATATACTTCTGCAACTTTATTCAGAACTTTCATTGCCTCCGTTACAATCTCCGGGCCAATTCCGTCTCCCTTAATCACACCAATTTTAAGATTCATAGTTCTTCTTCCTTCCTTCGGTAAAAATCTATAAAAATAATATTATCGTATTTTTATACATGTTTCAAGACTTTAATTGACTAAATTGACAAATTGCTACATTTTACATACTAAAAAAGACTTTTTATCATATTTCTTGTACACTTTGTTGATTTCTATCCACTCGATACATTCTTGCAATCTCTTTGATAACCGAAAGCTTTTTACAATTGCATGATACAGAGAACTTGCCACTGGCAACTTCTCTTGCATACTTTGGTATAACAAAAAAATTACGGAACACATATTTCTATGTGCTCCGTAATTTTTATTGCCATGCATTCGCAAGGAGCTGCCAGTAGCAGGTCCTGTAAATACCAAAGTATACAACTGCCAGCGGCAGATTCTATGCATGATATTTCGCTGTTTCAAGAATCCGGTTCGCATTTTCCACACGCTCTTTCGATGGCGGATCAATGCCTTCCAGCTGATATGGGATTCCCAGTTCTTTCCATTTATATACACCAAGTGTATGATATGGAAGAACCTCAACTTTCTCTACGTTATCAAGTGTTTCTATAAAGTCATGAAGTCTGTGCAGATACTCGTCTTTATCGCTTCTTTCCGGAACCAGGACGTGACGGATCCAGACTGGTTTTCCGGTATCAGAAAGATACCTTGCCATATCAAGAATATTCTTATTCGTCTGTCCTGTAAGGATCTTATGCTGCTCATCATCAATATGCTTGATATCTAGCATCACAAGATCTGTCACCTTCATAAGTTCCTGGAATTTACTGAAGAATGGCTCTTCTCTTGTAAATGGATTCCCGCAGGTATCCAGTGTCGTGTTGATTCCTCTTTCTTTGGCTTTCTGGAACAACTCCAGCAGAAAATCGATCTGCAGAAGCGGTTCGCCTCCACTGACGGTAATACCGCCCTTACTTCCCCAGTAAGTGCGGTATTTCCAGGCTTTATCAATCAGTTCATCTGCTGTGTAGAGAGTCCCTGAATTCATGTTCCATGTGTCCGGGTTATGACAGAACTGGCAGCGCATTGCACAGCCGGTCGTAAATATCAGATACCGGACACCTGGACCGTCAACGGAGCCGAAACTTTCCAGAGAATGAATATATCCTTTGGTCATAGTTTTGCTCCTTTTCTTATTTATTACATGTACTCCGCCATGCGCAGCTCGATTCCGCTTTGCTTCATCTCGCTGACGGCTGTCGCCGTATATCATCTGATCCAGATATCATAATTCAAGCAAGCTTGATTATAACATCTGTCTCATCTGATGCATGGCTCATAGCTTTTACATATGATCGTGGCAAGTTCTTGCGATAACGTCTAACTGCTGTTCGCGAGTCAGGTCGATGAACTTAACTGCGTATCCAGATACACGGATTGTGAAGTTAGCGTATTCTGGTTTCTCTGGGTGTTCCATAGCGTCAACCAGTTTGTCTGTACCAAATACGTTAACGTTCAGGTGATGTGCTCCCTGATCGAAGTATCCGTCCATTACACGTGCAAGATTTTCTTTACGCTCGTCATCTGTGTGTCCAAGTGCACTTGGGCTGATTGTCTGAGTATTAGAAATACCATCCAGAGCCAGCTCGTATGGCAGCTTAGCAACAGAGTTAAGAGATGCAAGAAGTCCGCTCTTTTCTGCACCGTAAGATGGGTTAGCACCTGGTGAAAGTGGTTCTCCTGCTTTTCTTCCATCTGGAAGAGATCCTGTAGCCTTACCATATACTACGTTAGAAGTAATTGTAAGGATTGATGTTGTAGGTACAGAATTTCTGTATGTGTGGCACTTGTTCAGTTTGTGCATGAATGTTTTCAGAAGCCAGATAGCCATGTCATCTGCACGATCATCATCGTTACCGTATCTTGGGAAGTCTCCTTCGATTTCGAAATCTGTTGTGATTCCGTCTTCGTCACGAATAGCTTTAACCTTAGCGTATTTGATAGCGCAAAGTGAATCTACTACGTGAGAGAATCCAGCGATACCTGTTGCGAATGAACGCTTAACATCTGTGTCGATCAGTGACATCTGAGCTGCTTCATAGTAGTATTTGTCATGCATATAGTGGATCATGTTAAGTGTATCAACATACAGTTTGCTTAACCATTCCATCATAGCATCGTATTTTTCCATTACTTCATCGAAGTCAAGGTACTCAGATGTGATTGGTCTGTAAGCAGGTCCAACCTGAACTTTGTTCTTTTCATCAATACCACCGTTGATAGCGTATAACAGACACTTAGCAAGGTTTGCACGAGCTCCGAAGAACTGCATCTCTTTACCTGTCTCTGTAGCAGATACGCAGCAGCAGATTGAATAGTCATCGCCCCATACCGGACGCATAACATCATCGTTCTCATACTGGATTGAGCTTGTTTCAACCGAAATCAGAGCTGCGAACTTCTTGAAGTTCTCTGGCAGTCTTGAAGAGTAAAGTACTGTAAGGTTTGGTTCTGGTGAAGGTCCCATGTTCTTCAGTGTGTGAAGGAAACGATAGTCGTTCTTTGTTACCATAGAACGTCCGTCCTGTCCAAGTCCACCAACTTCCAGTGTTGCCCATGTAGGGTCTCCTGAGAACAGTTCGTTGTATGATGGGATTCTTGCGAACTTAACCATACGGAATTTCATTACCATGTGGTCGATTAATTCCTGAGCTTCTTTTTCTGTGATCTTTCCAGCTTTTAAGTCTCTTTCAATATAGATATCAAGGAATGTAGAGATACGTCCAACACTCATTGCAGCTCCGTTCTGAGTCTTGATTGCTGCAAGATATCCGAAGTACAGCCACTGTACTGCTTCGTGAGCATCTTTAGCCGGCTGTGAAATGTCATAGCCATATACAGCTGCCATTTCTTTCATTTCTTTCAGAGCTTTGATCTGATCTGCAAGCTCTTCACGAAGACGGAAGTCTGTTCCCTTCATTCCGTGTCTTGCATAACGCTCAAAGTCATACTGTTTTTTCTCGATCAGGAAGTCGATACCATAAAGAGCTACACGACGGTAGTCACCAACGATACGTCCTCTTCCGTATGTATCCGGAAGACCTGTGATGATCTTGTTGTGTCTTGCTTTCTTCATTTCAGGTGTGTAAATATCAAATACTCCCTGGTTGTGTGTTTTATGATATTTTGTAAAGATCTTATGAAGTTCTTCGCTTGGCTGATAACCGTAAGTTGTACAAGCCTGCTCAGCCATCTTAATTCCACCGTATGGCATAAAAGCTCTCTTCAGAGGTTTGTCTGTCTGAAGACCAACAACCTTCTCAAGATCCTTTGTCTCTTCACTGATGTATCCTGGGCCATATGCTGTAAGACCAGATACTACTTCAGTTTCCATATCAAGAACGCCGCCCTTTGCACGCTCTTCTTTCTGAAGTTCCTGAAGCTTACCCCATAATGTATCGGTTGCTTCTGTTGGTCCTTCCAGGAAGGATTCGTCTCCTTCGTATGGTGTATAGTTCTCCTGGATAAAGCTGCGAACGTCAACTGAGTTCACCCATTCTTTTCCTTTAAAACCAGCCCACTGCTCAAAATGTGCCATCTTTTTGTTCCCCTTTCCTATCTTTCATTTTCTTTTGCGCCGTCAGTATACCATTTCGTGAAGAAAATATCAAGGCTTATTCTGATAATCGTTTTCAAAATCGCCCTTGTATGCAATTTTGTGCAATTTGTGTATATTTATACGAACAATATCGCTTTATTTTGCATTTTTCCAGGCACAATTTTACCTTTTGGGCACTAAAAGATGTGGAGGAACTGACGTTGGCATTCTGATCCCTCTTACATATTTTTGTATAAAAAAGAAGAACCTGCACATTATACAGATTCTCCATTCTTTTGCATTTTATTCTGCAGATGCTTTTTCAACCTGTGCGATGGCTGCTTTCTGCATTGGAATACGGCAGTTCTTGTTGCTTCCGAATTCTACGATTACATCTTCATCACTGATGTCAATCAGTACACCGTAAAATCCGCTTGTTGTCAGTACTGTATCTCCGACTTCCATCTCGTTGATCATTGCCTGAACTCTCTTCTGTTCTTTCTTCTGAGGTCTCATGAAGATCATGTAGAATCCTCCGAAAATAACTGCATATACAACAATTAAAATAACCCAGCTTGTACCGCTGGAGCTCTGTGCTGCTAATGAAAACATCTCTTTTCCTCCTACTCATCTTTAAACACTATTGCTATCATACACAAAAACCTCGCATTCAGCAAGGTTTTTTATGCTTTTTTCATTATTTTATTCATTCTTGCCCGTTACAGCGGCAATTTTTCTCTCTTTATACTCTTTATAACAGTCATGATCGATCGCATCACGGATCTCTTCCATCATTGTATTATAGAAATACAGATTATGAAGCACACACAGACGCATTCCCAGCATTTCTTTTGCTTTTAACAGATGTCTGATATATGCTCTTGAATAATTGCGGCATGCCGGGCACTGGCATCCTTCTTCAATCGGTCTGTCATCCAGCTCAAATTTGGCATTGAACAGATTAAGTTTTCCATGATTCGTGTACACATGTCCATGTCTTCCATTTCTGCTTGGGTACACACAGTCAAAGAAATCTACGCCTCTGTCAACTGCTTCCAGAATATTCACCGGAGTTCCGACTCCCATCAGATAAGTCGGTTTATGATCTGGAAGATGGGGAACAACTGCATCCAGGATCCGGTACATCTCTTCATGAGATTCACCGACTGCCAGTCCGCCAACCGCATATCCATCCAGATTCAGTTTTGAAATCTCATCCGCATGTTTGATGCGGATATCTTCATATACTCCGCCCTGATTGATTCCAAAAAGCATCTGATGCTTATTAATTGTATCCGGAAGCGAATTCAGGCGTTCCATTTCTTTTTTACATCGTACAAGCCATCTGGTCGTACGCGCCACAGATTTTTCTATATATTCCCTGTCAGCTACACTCGACGGGCACTCATCAAATGCCATCGCTATCGTAGATGCCAGATTCGACTGAATCCGCATACTCTCTTCTGGCCCCATAAATATTTTATGTCCGTCAATATGGGAATTGAAATACACTCCCTCTTCTTTGATTCTGCGCAGTCCCGCAAGTGAAAACACCTGAAATCCGCCCGAATCGGTAAGAATCGGCTTGTCCCAATTCATAAATTTGTGAAGTCCGCCCAATTTTTTTACCACTTCGTCTCCCGGACGCACATGTAAATGATAAGTATTTGATAATTCTACCTGCGTCTTTATCTCCTGCAAATCCGTAGTTGCCACAGCCCCTTTAATTGCAGCTGCCGTACCGACATTCATAAACACGGGGGTCTCGATGACCCCATGTACCGTATGCAGCCGTCCTCTTTTTGCAAGGCCGTCTTTTTTGATTAATTCATACATGATTATATTTCCTTTTTCTCTAATTATGTACTACCACCGGTGTTCCTGCCGAAATAAGTTCGAATAATTTTCCGGCCATCTCAGGCGGCATGTTTACACATCCATGTGATCCATTTGTCTGATACCTGCTGCCTCCAAATGTAGGCTGCCATGATGCATCATGGAAACCGACACCTCCGTTAAACGGCATCCAGTATTTTACAGGCGTCTCATACTCATAAGTACCATCTGCCTTTTTCGTTCCCTTAAGCGTCTGATCTTTTGCTTTATATGCAAGCGAATAGACACCGGTCGGAGTTGCATTTCCTTTATTTGGATTTCCCGTTACAACATCTGTCTCCAGAGCAATATGCCCATCTTTTACATAATACATATGCTGTGTTGTCAGATTAACCTCTGCGTAAGTATTTCCCACATCATTTCCATCATGGCTTGCTGCACGGCTTGAATAATTGGGCTCTCTTGTTACTGTTTCCGCTTTTTGAATATTCGCGATCAGCGCATTGTACTCTGCTTCCTGATCAATCTTCCATCCGTAACTTCCACCCGAAACCGTAACGGTATTACCGCTTGCTGATGTAAATGTTCTTTCTTTTCCCTTTGTATCATACTTTGCTGCAAGTGACTGAACGTATTCTTTCACAGCACTTTCATCGAATGTCACATTCATATCATCGTCAACTTTAACCCACTTAGATATCATAGAAGAATCGACAACCTCTGTATTCGGTTTGAAATCATAGGTAACCGTTGCTCCAAGATATTTGTTCATTGCATCACAGGCTTCTGTTACCTTTTTGGAATCTGATGTGTAAGCCGGCTTTTCATAGCAGCCTGTTTTTAAAAGATCAAGCTTTTCATTTGCCCCGTTCACTGCGGTTATTACTGTCTTACGGAACTCTTCAGTCTTGATCGTTGTACCATCCGTCTCCGGTACAACCACAAATTTGTCCGTCTTGAATTCCGGATGTGCATTAACCGGTGCAATCTGATTCTCTTCTTTCATACATTCCAGATTTGCAATCTGCGTTTTTAATGCGCTTTCATCATACTCTACCCCGATCTTTGCCTTCATATTGCGGCCTTTCCATAACGACTCGATCCACAGGAACGGATTCTGTCCTTTTATCAGTTTTTCTACCTGTTTTCCGGGTACATACTTTAATGATATGTCTTTTCCTTCAATTACTTCTGTTTTATTATCGGCTTCAAGTAATGTCAGTTTATAATCTGCAACTTCTTTCTCCAGATATTCCTCTACCTGTTTTACATTCTTATTCGAACAGTCTATTCCATTAATGACAGTCTTTGAAAAGAAATGTGTACTGTAAAATACTGCCGTACCCACATAACCAATTGCAATGACCGAAACGATCAGCGAAAGTACAATTGCTATCTTATTACGCAATTTCCAGTTTTTTCTTCTGTTTTTTCTTTGTTGTCTTCTTTCTTGTTTCATTACTTTCTGTGTTTCAGGTCTCTGATCCTCTTCATCAATTTCTGAAAATCCCTCATCCGCATACATTTCTTTCTCTAATATTTCTTCCATTTTATCTGTATGTTTTTCTCTAATACTCATTAATTCTAACTCCTCTACAATGAAATTTACCTGCTTATAATAAAGTTCATGCTTTCTAATTATAATATGCATATATAGAAAAGTACAGATAAAATCCAAATTTTTCACAAGATATTTTATAAATAATTTATGATTGCGGCTTCGATGCTTTTTTTATATAATATATTTTATATAATAACACAATCTTTTATGACCGAATACATACGAACTAAGGAGACACAGATATGGCAGGATCAACTTTTGGAACTTTATTCAGGATCACAACCTGGGGTGAATCCCATGGACCGGCTCTCGGAGTCGTCGTAGACGGATGTCCCGCCGGGATTCCTCTCACCACTGATTATATACAGGCATTTCTTGACCGCAGAAAACCTGGTCAAAGTAAATTCACTACTGCCCGCAGAGAATCGGATACAGTCGAGATTCTTTCCGGCGTTTTTGAAGGGTATACGACCGGAACACCTATTTCTCTCGTAGTCCGTAATAACGATCAGCGTTCTCATGATTACAGCAACATCAAAGACTGCTATCGTCCGGGGCATGCCGATTATACATTTGATAAAAAATACGGATTACGTGACTATCGCGGCGGCGGACGTACTTCCGGAAGAGAAACTATTGGACGCGTTTCCGGCGGAGCTGTCGCTTCCCGCATTCTTGAATGTCTTGGAATAAAACTTACTACCTATACCAAAGCAATCGGTCCTGTATCCATTCCTTCCGATGCCTATGATTATTCTGTAATTAATGAAAACCGCCTTTATATGCCAAATTCGGAATACGCACAGCAGGCAGCTGCCTATTTGGAACAATGTATTTCTGATCAGGATTCGTCCGGCGGTCTGATTGAATGTATTATTGAAGGTATGCCCGCAGGTGTCGGGGAGCCCGTTTTTGACAAACTGGATGCTTCCCTCGCCAAAGCCGTTATGTCAATCGGGGCTGTCAAAGGTGTAGAAATCGGTGATGGATTCTCTGTTACATCTTCCAAAGGAAGTATCAACAATGATTCTTTCATCTCCGAAAACGGACAAGTTTTGAAGCAGACCAACCATAGTGGGGGGATTCTCGGCGGTATCAGCGATGGAAGTTCCATTATATTACGCGCAGCCATCAAACCGACACCATCTATTTCCCAACCACAAAAAACAGTAAACACTGCCGGAGAAAACATCGAAATTGCTATTTCTGGACGACATGATCCGGTTATCGTTCCACGTGCGGTTGTTGTAGTGGAATCCATGGCTGCAATTACACTTACAGATCTCCTGATGCAGAATATGACTTCGCGTATTGAATATCTCAAAAATATTTATCTTTAATAGGTGACTGCTTCTTCCGAACGCATGTTGATACATAGAACTTGTCACCGGCAACTTCTCTTGCATACTTTGTTATACCAAAAAATGCAAAAGAAGCTGACGATGACAGGTTCTTTTGCATTTATACTTTATACATTATACATGGAAACATCCGCCACCGATAAACTCCCTTAAAAGTGAATTTGCCGGCACATTCTCGCTTCCGATCCCTACAAAATAATCCAGGAACTTTAACAAGCGTTTCGCTTCCAGATATTCCGGACACTCTCTTTCAATTCCAAAAAGCTGTGCTTCTACATATGGTTTCAATACTGCCAGTTCATAAATCAATGCAGAATTGAACATCACATCCGCTTCCTCCTGATATGGGAATATATTACACTCCTCACCTTTTCGTACAGACGGCCACATACGGATAGTTTCTTTTGCAGAAGTTCCTCTCGTTCTCGCATCTCGGACAATTCTGCGGATCAGACGCCCATCTGTTGTCGGAATCCGATTATGTTCATCAATATTCAGCTGCGTGAGTGCACTGATATATATTTTAAACTTGTTCTCATCCGGAAGATTTCTGGTTAATTCCGGATTCAGGCAATGAATTCCTTCTATTACAAGCACTTCATTTTCCTTTAACTTTTTCGGTCTGCCCTTATATTCTTTGTGTCCCGTGACAAAATTAAATTCTGGTATTACCACTTCTTTTCCATCAAGAAGTTCCTGAAGCTGACGATTAAACAGTTCTACATCTACCGCTCCCAGCCCCTCAAAGTCATAATTGCCATTCTCATCTTTCGGAGTCTCTTCACGTTCTTTAAAATAATTGTCCACTGCAATTGGATACGGGCACAGTCCATTCGCCCTGAGCTGTACAGACAAACGATGAGAAAACGTTGTCTTACTGGAGGAAGACGGCCCCGCGATCAGTACAAACCGAACATCCGAACGTACTCTGACCTGTTCCGCAATCTGCGCTATTTTTTCTTCCTGAAGCGCTTCCTGTACCAGTACCAGTTCATTCACATCACTTCTGGTAATTTTATCGTTCAAATCACCTACCGTTTCTATTCCCTGAGCATCTCCCCATTTCGTTGATTCCTGTAACACATGAAACAGCTGGTTCTGTGGTTCAAACGGAGGTACTTTTTCCGGCTCACCCTGGGTCGGCATCTGAATTACAAACCCTTCATCATACAAATATAATTTGAAATATTTTAAATATCCGGCACTCGGAACCATATATCCATAATAATAATCTTCAAATTCATTCATACTGTAAATATTCACACGTGATACCCTTCGATAATGAAACAATCGTTCTTTGTCATGCATCCCATGCTCTCCAAACATTGCAATCGCATCGTCTGTATGCACACTTTTTTTCTGAATCGGCAGATTCTTTTCTACCATTGTCCTCATCCGTCTCTCTACCTTATCCAGAAACTCTTGTGTGAGTTCTATATTGCCTTCTATCGTACAATAATACCCTTTACTTACAGAATAATGAATACGGACTTTATCGATATTCTTATGTTCTGCCACATCATATACCGCTTTTACAAGCATCAGGCTCATACTTCTGCGATACGCTTTATATCCAAGCGAATCTGCAGTCGTCACAAACTCAAGTTTACAGTCTTTTTTTAATGTTTTAAATAATTCCTGTAACCTTCCATCAACAAATACTAATACTATATCGTGCTCATATTCATGCTGATATTCTTTTGCAATATCCAGATATGTTGTTCCTTCCCGAAACTTTCTGTCACAGTCCCCTACCTGAACTGTATAAAAGACTTCATTCATACCTGCACCTCATTTCTTCTCTCCGGGTTATGTATGGAATCAGACGATCAGGAACGGATGACTGATCGGTGCCGCAACAATCTCAACCTCACTGAGATGTTTTTCAAGATACTGTCTCATATCTTCAATAAAGATATGTTCAATCCCATAATGTCCGCCATCGATGATTGCCAGTCCCTGGGCTACCGCATCAATTCCTTCATGATGTCCGATATCTCCTGTGATCAGAACATCCGCATTCTTATCCAGTGCCGCCTGAATCACACTTTTACCGGAACCCGGACAGATTGCTATTCTTTTTACTTTTTCTTCCAGATTACCGAATACCTTTACTGCCCCCAGATGAAATGCAGACTTCACATCTTCACAGCATTCTCTGAGAGTCATCGGTGTCTCAAGATCAGATACTCTTCCGATCCCTTCGGGTTCATCTTCTTTCCCTATATCCCCTTCTGCAGTTACTTCCAGAATTTCTGCATTCTTCATATTCATCTTATCCCCGGAAAGGTCTGCCATTCCCAGTACATCATAATTCGTATGCATAGCATAATAAGAAATATCGTTCTGTATCAGTTTTAAGATACGTTCTCCGACAAAATCCAGATTATGAATTCTCTTAATCGGTGAAAATATCATCGGATGATGTGTAATCAACATATCTGCTCCTGTCCTGACAGCTTCATCTATTACTTCATCTGTGGCATCTAATGCAATATAAATCCTTTTTACTTCCTTATCATCTCTTCCCACCAGAAGTCCTACATTGTCCCACGACAGCGCATAATTAAGCGGATATTCTTTCTCAATCTCATACATTACATCTTTACACAACATCTTACATACTCCCTTTCTTCTACTCGTAATACTTTAAAGCCTCTTGTGTCAGTATGATTTCCTGTTTCAGTTCTTCCATTCTCTCGGCAGCACTTGCACTGTTCTGATGTTTAAAAAGTTGTTGAAATACACTCTCTTTAATCTGCATCTCTCTGTCCAGATATTTTTTCAGGACAGGATGCTGTTCCAAAAGCAGACGTTTGCCATATGTATATTCACATATTGTATATTCTTCTTTTTTCCCGTGTATGACTTTCATCATTGGATAAAATTTTCCATCTTCCTCAACCATATTTTCCTCGGTAATCTGAAGATTATGTTCATTTAAAAATCTTCTCACCTTACCAATCTCAGATTGCGGCTGCAGGATCATTGTATCCAAACTTTCTACTACCGGATATCCTTCTGTCAGAATTTTAATCACCAGTCCTCCACCCATGCCTGCAGCGATCATTGTATCCACTTCTCCCGGAAGCACTTTTTCAAGTCCGTCCGAAAGTCTTGTCTCTATTTTCCCTTTCAGTCCATGTCCGACCACATGCATTCTGGCTCTCTCCAACGGGCCTCTGTTAATATCGAGTGCGATCACCTTTCCGGCTATATTGTGTTCTATAAGATAAATAGGAATATAACCATGATCTGTACCGACATCTGCAACAGAAGCGCCCTCTGTCACCAGATCTGCAACTGCCTGCAGTCTCTTTGATAGTTCCATAGGCGCCTCTTTTCTTAATCTAAATAATCTCTTAATTTTCTGCTGCGGCTCGGATGACGGAGCTTTCTGAGCGCTTTCGCCTCAATCTGACGGATACGTTCACGGGTAACGTCAAATTCTTTTCCAACTTCTTCCAATGTGCGTGCACGTCCATCGTTCATACCGAATCTTAATCGCAATACCTTCTGTTCTCTTTCTGTCAGAGTATCCAGAACCTCGTCAAGCTGTTCTTTCAGAAGTGTCTGGGCTGCCGCTTCTGCCGGTACCGGTACATTATCATCCTGAATAAAATCTCCAAGATGACTGTCCTCTTCTTCACCGATCGGTGTTTCCAGAGAAACAGGTTCCTGAGAAATCTTAAGGATTTCTCTTACTCTTTCTACCGGCATATCAAGTTCAGCTGCAATCTCTTCCGGCGCAGGTTCACGCCCAAGTTCCTGCAGTAACTGTCTGGATACGCGGATCAGTTTATTAATTGTCTCAACCATATGAACCGGAATACGGATTGTCCTTGCCTGATCTGCAATTGCTCTTGTAATAGCCTGTCTGATCCACCACGTAGCATAAGTACTGAATTTAAATCCTTTATGATAATCAAACTTTTCTACTGCCTTAATCAGTCCCAGATTTCCCTCCTGAATCAGGTCAAGGAACAGCATGCCACGACCAACATATCGTTTTGCAATACTTACTACCAGACGCAAGTTTGCTTCTGCCAGTCTCTTCTTTGCCTCCTCGTCCCCATCTGCCATTCTTTTGGCCAGTTCAACTTCTTCTTCTGCCGACAAAAGCGGCACCTTTCCAATTTCCTTCAGATACATACGTACCGGATCTTCAATACTGATTCCATCTGGTACCGATAGATCAATCTTCTCTACATCAATATCATCTTCGTCTGACATTACGATTTCATCCGGAATATCATCATCGTCATTACTGATTCTGAGCACATCAACGTTGTTTGCTTCCAGGTAATCAAATACCTTCTCCATCTGATCTGAATCCAGTTCCATATCAGAGAAGAAATCATTAATTTCCTGAATCTCCAGGATTCCCTTTTTCTTTTTTCCAAGTGATACAAGTTCTCTTAATTTTTCCTGGAATTTTACAATATTTTCGTCCATGTAATGTCCATCCTCTCATTGCTTGTTTATATTTTATCCTTAATTAATGGAAATATGCAGTGTCCGAAGATCCTGCATCTTTCTTTTTTCATTCATCAGGCGCTGCAATCCCTGAATATCTGTAGGATCCAGATTCTTTGTTGCTTCTTCAATGCTGTGTTCCTTGACTCTCAGAATTGTCTCCTGCAGTGCCTTTTCCTGCTCCTTCACCGTTGTCAGTTCTTTGATCTTCGTGTGGAACAGTCCTGCCACTTCCCGATGTTCCTCTTCATCTGTAAAATGATTCATAATCTGCGCCGGATTGGCTTCATGTTTTTCATACTGTTCATATAAAAGTTCTGCCACTTTTCTGAAAAGTCCTTCCGAAAAATCTTCCGGTGTAATATACTTTTCAATCTGGTGAAAAATCTCTTCACTTTCAATCAGCCATGTAAGCAGCACCTTCTGGGATACTAAAATTCCGTCTTCTTTTTTATTCTTCCTGTTATTTTGTATCTCCCTCGGTCTTTCTGCAGGCTTTGCAAGTCCTGTCTGTACCGCCATCTTACCGACCAGTTTTCGAAGCTCTTCAAATCCGACATGATAGGCCTTTGCCACTGCTTCTATGTAATTATTACGTTCAATTTCTTCTTCAAACTGTGTAAGCCTTCTTGCCGTCTCCTTCATGAACTCCGTCTTTCCTTCCGGTGAATTCATATCATAGTCTTTCTCCAGTACTTCCAGACTGTACATGAATACATTTCTCGCACTTGCGATTCGCTCTTCAAATGCTTCTGCACCCAGATTCTTAATAAATTCATCCGGGTCCTTATACGGTTCCATTCTTATGATCTTTGCTGTGATTCCGGCATCTCTCAGGATTGGCATCGCTCTTAATGCCGCCCTTGTACCGGCCCCGTCACTGTCATAAGTCAGATACACTTCCTGTACATACCTGTGAATCAGTGCAGCATGTCCCGGTGTCAGTGCTGTACCCAGTGATGCAACCGCATTGGTAAATCCTGCCTGATGCAATGATATCACGTCCATATAGCCCTCACACAAAAGGAAATATGGCTTTTTGGTACGCCTTGCCCGGTTCAGGCCATACAGATTCCGACTTTTATCAAAGATCATTGTCTCCGGGGAGTTCAGGTATTTTGGCTTTGCATCGCCCATAACACGGCCGCCGAATCCGATCACCCGGCTGTTGACATCCATGATCGGAAACATCACACGATTCCAGAACTTGTCATACACCCCGTTCTTTTCATCAATGCTGATCAATCCCGCCTTGGCAATCATATCATCTTTATACCCTTTGGACTTCAGATACCGATACAGGTCATCGCTGTACTTATTCGAATAACCCAGACCGAACGCCTTAATGGTCTCATCACTAAGCTTACGCTTTTTAAAATATTCCAATCCGACCGCACCCCGGCTGCTCTTAAGCTGTATATAATAATACTGTGCTGCAGCTTTGTTGATCTCCAGAAGTATCGCTCTGGTATCCGCACGTTCTTTTGCTTCTCTGGAATACTCTTCCTCCGGAAGTTCCACTCCTGCCCGGTCTGCCAGATATTTCAACGCTTCAACAAATGTATAATTCTCATACTCCATCAGAAATGTAAATACATTTCCTCCTGCCCCGCATCCAAAGCAATAATACATCTGCTTCTGTCTGCTGACAGAAAAAGAAGGAGACTTTTCATTATGAAACGGGCACAGGCCAAAATATGAACTTCCTTTTTTCTGCAGTTTTACATAAGTAGATATCACATCTACGATATCATTTCTTGATCTTACTTCTTCAATAATCTCATCAGAATAATACATTTTGAATCTCCTCATTATTATTATTCGACAAAACTTTTTGCTTTCCTTTAATTTTTTTCTTTTTTTATTGACTTTTTCGTGTATAATGATATATTGGGGTATTATGGATATAGAAACAAAAAAGAACTTCCATATAAATGAAAGTCCTTTTCTAATGATGAATGCGGAAGATGGGACTTGAAACCAGTTTCCATCTCGGAAAATGCTTGAAATCGGAGGATTTCTGCACATCGCGATTCCGAGGGAACCAGCAAGGAACCAATTCCAGCACTCATATCATAGCGAATTTCAAAATAACCTTTTATAATAATACCACAACTGTTCAAAAAAATCAAACAAAACAATCAAACAGGTTAAAACTCCAAACCGAAATCCCACCCAAAAAAGCACCGGGGAATCAAAGCAGGGAATCAAAAGCCCCTGAACAACCCTGAACACAAGGCTTGTACGGATTCACGCCGTGCAATAGAATGCAAACCATTGAAAACAAAAAAGAACCCCAGCGCTTGAAACCGGGGTTCTCGGACAGTGATACCTTGCATTTCGAAAGTCATAGGCATCACCAACATCGACATGTATCCTACGGGGAAACACTTCGTTTGGCAAGCTTGATTTTCTGCCACTGTCCAATTAACAAGAAGAAAGGACGGTGGCTTTTTTATGCCAATCATCAAGAACAACACTCAGCCACTCGTAGTGCCATTCGAGTTCAACGGCGAGGATCAACTGGCGATACATAGGGATTTCTGGCGGTTGCCGATCAGCGCAGGAGCCAAGGGATTCTACCTCGTCATGCTCTCCCAGGAGCCGAACAAGACCTTCTCGGTCGAAGAAACTTGCGAGCTGAGCTACGACCTCACTCCATCGATTGTCCACAACTGCATGGAAGAACTGAGCTCTGTAGGGCTCGACCCACATAACGTGAGGGGGTGGGAACATGCCTAGCCAGGAGATCGTGCAGACCGAGGAGAACATCCTCGTGTTCGACAACATCTTCTCTCGCGGTTACGGGTTCTCGCCACAGGTGCTTACCCGTATCCCACAGCTGAGCATCGAAGCCAAGGGGCTCTACTCCTACTTCTCGTCTTTCGCAGGGCAAGGCGGCGTGGCGTTCCCGTCGACTTCGACCATACTCGCCGAGATGAACATCAGCAAAAACCGTTTCTACAAGTACCGCTCTGAGCTTGAGGCATGGGGATTCATTACCGTCGATATCGAGAACACCCGGCACGGCAGACGAACGGTGTACCACCTGCCGGTGGAGCCAAAGCCGACAGACAAGGTGCATGAGCTCATCGACGAGGCAACCAAGGCAAGGATGCACAAGGTCAACAACCTTCCGAACGCGCCTCATGCAGACAGCCCGACTGTGGATAACCTGCCAGCCCAGCAAGATTGTGGAAAACCCGATTTTGTGGACAAATGCAGTTATACACAAACCCCAGGTCACGAGCCACGTCCTCAAAATGAGGATTTGGCTTACCCACGTCCTCAAAATGAAGACGACCCATGTCCTCAAAATGAGGACATGCTTAATATAGTTACAAGTAACAAGGGAAAAGTAACAAATGATATATCCAGGGTCGCTGTGGATAACCGTGACCAAACGGGTTCTGAGAGCGGTGCCAAGGCACCGATTGATACGCTCGCAAGCTCGCTGATCGATGGATTGAGCGAGGAAGAGAAAAAAGCTTTCGAGAGACTTTGCACCGTCTCGTTGAAAAAGCCGAACGCAGTTCGAAAGCACCAAGCAGAAAAACTGTTCACAAGGCTCATGCAACAAGGCTACCTGCCGATGCAGGTTATAAGCGCTTACGAGCGCTATGGCACCGAGTACAAGAAGACCAACTCCACGCCCCGCTACGCAATGCAACTAGACGATTGGATGCGAAAGGAAACCGGGTTCAGGTTCTATGCCGATTCACCGAAGGCAAGAACCGAATCTGCTGATGCAAAGCAACGAAGCGAGCAGAATAACCGCCAAAAACTCATCGAAGCCGATCCAAGGTTCAAGGAGATGTGCAACCGCACTACTGCCCTGTTCTCCGACTGGCGTGTTGCCGAGATAGGCGGTTTGTCCACTGCGAACTCCTATCACGACAAATGGAAACAGGCGGTGGAGGCAGAAAAGCGTTATCTCGCAGAGCATTCATGATGGCTTTGTGGACACATGGCAGGACATTCGGGACATAGAGGTCGTTTCTGGACAACTTGCCGAATGCTGGAAACAAATACCAAGAATGCTGGTAGAATCTAGAAAACGCATGAAAGGAGCGTGGACGATATGCCAAACGGCAACATCAACAGCGATGCGCTTGATTCTCTGTTCGACCCAAAGGGGAACGTGGTTCTTGAGCAGTTCGAAGACAGCGCATACGGAACCACTGCCGTCCTCCTGCGCCCGGAAAGTGCAGCATACCGGGCGCAAACGGGACTGGGTGATCCTTATGTTGTTGCATATGGATACGACAAGGAAACCGGTGAGTGGTCGCACGGTTATTACACGAGCAACCTCTCCTATGCGGTCGACCGTGCCAACCCCGAGATTCTTGAGGAAGCGACGATCAAATGGCAACGGGAGGACTTCGAAGCTGCGCTTGAAGAAAAAGGCCTTGAACCGTCCAAGCGCAACATGGAAGCCCTTATTCAAGCTTGCGGCAAAATGCAAGGATGGAAAGATTGGGCGACCGTCGGGGGCAACGAGACCATCGAGGATGCAGTACGAGACGGCAACTTTGAGCGTGATCCGGAGCTCGCCATCGACGGAATAAAGGAGAAACCTGACTTGGATTCAGGCAAGGAGCCCAAGGAATACGGAATCGACCAGCTGATGGCAGACCTCTCCGACGAGACACCGGAAACCGGTGAAGACGGTCCTGGAGGCAGGGATTAAAACCAGCAAGGAGGGATTGACGATGAGTTATGGATTCAAGGAGATCATGCGTCAGATTGACGATGCCCGAAAAGTCCAGGACATGTCGCGCGACCCATTCGGATCGCACGACGGGATGGACATAGACCCTCGCACTGCTGTCGTCGAAACCTGCGGATACGGGTACCGCAACGAGGTTTGCGATGATGTGCGTGAGGCATTCCGCCAGGACATAGAGGATGAACAGCAAATCAACGAATTGAAAAGAGAAAATTACGAACAGGAAGCACGGTAGGTGCCTCCTGTTTTGCATTTTTTCAGTTTCATACGTAATCGTAACGGATTGGATGATAGCATGCACCAGATGGTACATAAACGTCACCAAATGGTACATGACTCACAAACACGTTCGAATCTAACAAACTGAAGGCAGGGAAACATGGCCGAAACAGAAAGAATCAGCTTCATCTGCGACAGCAAGCTCAAGGCTGAAGCAAGTGAAGTGTTCGAGAAAGTGGGCCTCACCTTGACCTCAGGAATCAAGATCTACCTGCAAGCGGTTATCCGCGAGCAGGCCATACCGTTCCGCATCGAGGCTGCGTCCTCGCGGAACGCTGATGATGAAAGGATGATGTGACATGCCAGACTTCGGTGATGACTTCGGCGATAGCCTCAAAAGGTTTTCCAGCATGTTCTTGCGCGAGCTGTTCCATCAGTGGCTCCGCGATTCTCAGAAGAACGGATACTATCATGAGACCATCGGCGGCGAGGATTTCGATGTGAAGCTCTTCGACGACGATACGCAGCGCGAGATCTTCGAGCAGAAGCTCCGCGAGGCCGGAATCGAGTTCACGGAAAAGTCCGTACCAGCGGTTCGATTCAACACCAAGGATCGCAAGGCAATCGAGAAGATCTACCAAGAGGTTATCAAGGACATCGACACCGGGACCTACACGCCGAACAAGAAAGAGGCTGAGTTCGTCGCATCGCAACCGGCAGATGCGCAAACCCAGTACGACCTCTCCCGCCTGGCAGACAACGGGCTTATTCCCAAAGAGGAACTTGCAGCCCTTGGCCGCAATTACACGATGGGCGATGCCATGAAGATGCTCGACGGCCACAAGGAGGCCAAGGAGCAGTTCCTCACCGAGCGCAAGTACCGTGACCTGCATAAAGAGGCCACGCAGGAAGTCAACGACCTCGTGAAGAACGATCCCAAAAGTTTGGACAAACCTGCAACCAGGAGCCAAATGAAAACCTTGGAATCCGCTAAGGAGCAAGGAGTGCTCAGCGATGCCGAGCTCAAGCTGATGGGCAAAGACGGCCTTACCGTCAAAGAGGCAAGTTTCATTCTGGATCAACATCCTGAAATCGCTGGCAAGCTCAATCTCAGCAAAGGCCTAGACATCGACAAAGCTGCGGCAGAGGTCGATAAGAGTCAGCCAGCAGAATCACAGGCTCAGGATGAGCGTGTGATCGCCGAGCCAGAGCCGTCGGGTGCTGGCTACGACATGAACGATATGACCAAGAACGATGCCCGCGCCGTTCAGGCGCATGACGGTGGGGATGCCGACCACCACACGTTGGCAAAGGAGCCGCTTTCCCAAACCGAGGTTTCGGCAGGACAGGCACAAGAGGCTCCCTCTCCCGTTCCAGTTCAAGCAGAACCGGCACCTGCAAAGGAAGCCCCTGCACCCCAGCCAACCGATTCTTGGAAGGGTCATATCGACAAATCGATCGAGAACAGCTTCCGGAAAGGCATGAGCATCACTGATTTCGCCATCAAGCTTGAGAGGAGCGGTATCGGCATTCAGACAGCACGAGACGGCTCGCTCCAGTACTACCTCCTGGACGATCCGTACAAGAAGCTGAACTCGATCAACACCTCTTCTAAGGTCTCATTCGGCAGCTTTCGTGAAAGCGGTATCGGCAACCGCACAGATGGCAAAGCGTTTGAAAAGGTCGACAACGATATCTACGCAGCCAACAAGGCCGTTGAGGCGGTTCGCGGAGTCACCAACCCGGTTGCCGCCGTGGCACACGATGTAGTCGGACGTGGCCTGCCCGATGCACCCACGGACCCGATTCGGTAACAGATGATATTGCAGCCCTGGCACTTTACCGGGGTTGCAAAGAAGAGAGGAAGCGATACCTTGGCGAAAAAAAGCAACAACCTTCAGAAGAGAATGATCTCGTCAGCATGCTGGGCGGCTGCGGCATCGCTTCTTCTCTTCTATCTTGGGAACCGCATCTTCGCTTACGTCGACCCGACAACCTTGAGCTCTGATTACCTGACTCAGATCTTGATCGGCCTTGACGATATGGCAGTCAACCCGATAGCAATCAGGCTCACGGCTCCGGGGCTTATCATCGGTGCTCTCCTGCTGCTCATCGTGTGGTTTGCTTGGGGACAGCACATCGTCTTCATGGGCAACTACCGCACCGGCGAGGAATCCGGCTCTGCCAAATGGGCTGACGAGAAGGAAATGAGTGCATTCCTAGACAGCGACGACCCATCCAACAACTTGCTCTTCACCGACAAGTACGGCCTGGCGATCAGCCGCAAGAAGTTCGACCCGGAGCATGACCGTAACCTGAACGTATGCGTCATCGGCGGCTCCGGCTCCGGTAAAACGTACCGTTACGTGAAACCTAACCTGATGCAGCTGAACTCCAACTACTTCCTAACCGACCCCAAGGGCACGCTGTTGGACGAGTGCGGCTGGCTCTTCGCAGACAACGGCTACAAAGTCATGAGCTTCGACATGGTTCGAAAGGACAAGTCGATGCATTACAACCCCTTAAAATATGTCCGCACCGACGACGAGATCCTTACCTTCGTCAACTGCCTGATCCTCAACACCAACGGCGACAAGCCGAACACGGGCGATGCGTTCTGGGAGAACTCCGAGAAGATGCTCTACACGGCACTCATCGCCCTCATGCGCGATTGGTTTCCCGAAAACGAGTACAACCTGGACACCCTACTCAAGCTGCTTTCGATGGCGAAGGCATCGGAAAACGACGAGAACTACATGTCACCGCTCGACAAGGTGTTCAATCAGATCGAGACTGGGTATACCGAAGTGGCAGTTGCGGATGACGATGTAGCTGTTGCCAACGACATGGTTTACAGTGCAGAGCGCAGCCGACAGGTGGCACCGTCGGCCCAGCAGGCAAAACCGCGCCGAGCTGTCGTGAAATGCCCTTCCAATATGCTGCGCCATGCCAAGGGCGACCCGGAGGGTGGAATCTTCGCCTGCGAGCACGGCGGGTTCAAGCCTTCCGAGGACTTCGCACTCTCGAACTACAAGAACTTCAAAGTCGCTGCTGGCAAGACGCTCAAGAGTATCTTGATCTCATGCAACGTGCGCCTTGCGCCGATTGCGATTACCGAGGTGCGTGAGATCCTGAAGTACGACGAGATGGAGCTCGACAAGCTGGGCGATCCTGACACGAAGATGGCGATCTTCTGCATCCCGAGCGACACCGACCGAACATTCTCGTTCCTGCCTGCGATCATGATCTGGCAGACCATCAACATCTTGTGCAACAAGGCGCTCACCGACTACCACGGAAAGCTCCCGACCCTTGTGCAGTTCATGCTCGACGAGTTCGCCAACATCGGCACCCTGCCGGACATCGAGAAGACGGTTGCCGTGACCCGAAGCCGCAACATATCCCTCTCCATCATCTTGCAGTCCATTGCCCAGCTGCGGGGGATCTACGACAAGAAGGCTGACATCATCGTCGATTGCTGTGACACCACCCTCTTTCTTGGCGGCAAGTCCAACTCCACCAACAAGGAGATTGCCGAGATGATCGGCAAGGAGACGATCCACCAGACCACATTCGGGGAATCGCACGGGCAGTCGGCTTCCGGTTCCAAGAACCTTCAGATCCAGGCACGCGACCTCATCGATGCGGCCGAGATCGGCAAGATGAGCCGTGAGGATTGCCTTCTGCTCATCGCAGGTGCCGATCCCGTCAAGGACAGGAAGATCGACCCGCAGAAGCATGACAACTACATCTACATGGTGGACAGCCACAACCCGGCCTGCCACCATACCGAGCCGTTCGACGTGCTCGCATACAACAACATCAAGAAGGAGGGATAGCTTACATGGCAGAATTGTTCGGCGTTCTTCAACCAGCGGTCAAGTTCATCGGAGTCGCAATCGCAATTTTCGGCGTGGTGCAGCTCGGCATGGTGTTGAAAGATGGACTAGGTGGCGGCGGGCAACTCGGCGGAGCCCTTGGGTTCATGATCGCCGGTTTCCTCATCGCCGCATGCGCAAGCATGGTGTCTCTGCCCAAGTAGGCTTTGGGCTTCGACATATAAAACGGATACCACTCGAAAGGAGGTACAAGCCTTATGGATCTCGCAAGCGTTCTCACCAAGCTCTCGGGCGGCATTGTCGCTCTGGGCGGTTTCTTGCTGGTGTTCGGCCTGGTCAACCTAGGCCTCACCATCAAAGATGGAATGCAGGGAGGTGGCGGCCAGCTCTCTGGCGCTATCGCAATGCTCGTAGGCGGCGGTATCGTAATCGCCGCCGGAGCTTTCTTCGGACAGATCGACGTTAGCTGGGCAAGCTAAGGGAGAATCTGCCGAGAAAAGACAAAAAGGCACTACACCGGGCAGCCCTGGCCATCAGCTCGCCATCACGGCGGCATGGCGGGGCTGCACGCCGATAAGCAAAGAAAAAGGAGGGAACAACATGCTTTCAGTCGCAGTCCACAAGGACATCGCCGAGTACCAGCCGAAAATCATCGGCAAGCTTACGCTGCGAACCCTTCTGTGCATTGTCTGCGCAGTGGGTATCTCTCTCATAGTGGGGCTTTACCTGTACTTCGTCCTAGGCTTCGACCCGACGGACTTCGAGGTTCTGATCCTTGCAATATCCATGCCGTTCTGGGCAATGGGATTCTGGCGGCCTCGGGGCATGAAGGCCGAGACATTCGCCAAGTACTGGATCGAGTACAACTTCACCAGGAAGAACATTTCCCACATCCCCTCGTTCAAGCTCATGGGATATGTGGAGCGAAACGACGAGAGAAAGGCAGTCAAGGTATATGACAAAGAGCAGCGAAAGCTATCGAAACAACCAGGCATCGAGGCCTACAGCCCAAAATCAGGACGGGTTCTATAACCCATACGGTGCCGAGGGCCAGGAATGGGATCCCACGGCACCCCGCACCGAGATGCATTACATGCCACCGACATTCGGACAGGCTGAAAGTGCCGATTACGTATCATCGGTCTACCAGACAGATGATACGCACAGAGAGGCACCCGCTGATGCTCAGACACAGCAGTTCTCGTATGCCGCACCCAGCATGGACGCGCAGGCTTTGGGCAGCATCGGGCAGACGGCCGAGATGTACACCCAGTCCAAGGCGCACAACGGCAAGATGAGCCGCAAGGAGAAGAAGGCTCTCAAGGCCGAGCAGAAAGCGCAGAAGCGCGAGCTTGCCGCAAGGCAGAAGGCCTCGCGTAAGAAATCCCAGTCCTTGAAAGCGCAGCTCAAGCAGCGTGACAAGGAGCTTTCCGACGTCATGTGCAAGACCGTCGAGAAGAGGCGCAAGGCCAACAACGCGGTGAGCTGGCTCGGGTACAACGCAATGTACATCGACGGGATCTGCGAGGTCGAGGAGGGTCTGTTCTCCGAGACGATCGCATTCGAGGACACAAGCTACCAATCCACCCGCGACGACATCCAAAAGGGCATCTTCGCATCCCTTTGCAGGTTGTACGACCAGTTCGGCGCAGACAACCTTGTGCAGATGAGCGTCATCAACACCCCTATCCCTGCTGCGGAGATCGGATCGAGGCAGTTCTTTGATCCAATGAGCCAGGACACCGAGGCCGCTGCCGAGGATGCAGAGCTCTTCAATGAGATCCTGAACCAGAAGCTCCGCCAGGGCGTGTCCAACATCAGGCGCGATCGGTACCTCACGTTCTCCGTCATGGCGGACTCCGCCGACGATGCGGTTCCGAAGCTCCAGAGGCTTGAGAACGAGAGCCAGCGAATCCTCAACACCATGAACTCCTCGTCCCACGTGCTGAACGGCACGGAGCGCCTTGCTGTCATAAACTCACAGCTCAACCCGCTTCAACCGTTCTTCTTCGATTACCGCAAGGACGTCGGCACCCGCCAGGGCATGACCACCAAGGACGCAATCGCCCCGGTTTCGCTGGACTGGCGGCCCATGGGGCAGACGGATTGCTTCAAGACAGGCGGCATGTATGGCCAGGTGCTTTGCATGAAGTCGTTCGGTTCTGAGCTCTCCGATAAGGCGCTTTCCGACATCGTGTCGCTTCCAATCCCGCTCAACGCCACCTGGTATGCGCAGCCAATGGACAAATCGAAGGCCATCAACTTCGCACGCCAGCGCTCGGCTTGGATCGACAAGGAGGTCATCGAGGAACAGCGCTCGGCTGTGAACAAGGGATACGACTTCTCAATCCTACCCTATGAGCTCCGACATTCCAAGGAGGAGACCGAGGATGTGCTGGACAACCTTCAGAACAAGAACCAGCGCCTCTACGTGTTCACGGGGCTCATCTACACCTATGCAGCCACCAAGGAGCAACTGGACAACCAGGCAATGCGCATCATATCCACGGCACGCCAGCACTCCATCGAGGTCGACTTGCTGCCGTTCCAGCAACCCCAGGGCTTGAACTCTGTCCTGCCGCTGGGCCACAACCATATGGACGTCTCGCGCATGTTCACCACAGCGCAGACAGCCATCCTCATGCCGTTCGCCACGCAGGAACTCAACGACGAGGGCGGCAACTACTACGGGCAGAACCAGTCCTCTTCCAACCTCGTTATATGTAATAGGAAGAAACTTACCTCGCCGATGGGCTTTGTCTGCGGCAAAACCGGCTCTGGCAAGGGTATGTTCGTGAAGCAGGAGATGACAGGAACGATTCTATCGAACCCGGAGGATGAGATCATCGTGTTCGACCGTGCAGGGGAGTACACGGAAATTGCACGCCGCTACGGCGGCAACGTGTTCGACTTCGCCGTCAACTCCGACACGTTCCTGAATCCGCTTGACATCACCTCTTCTCAGAGGATGTCACGTGTGGAGCAGGTCGCCTTCAAGGTGGATGCGATGCTCGCACAGGCCGGTGCGTCTGCTTTCGAGGCAGGCGCGAACCTCTCGGAGATCGAGCAGTCGATCATCCAACGCTGCGTGGAAGAGGCGTTCGCACGCCTTGAGACGAAGAGGCTTTCCGGCGAGCAGGACGTTCCCGAGTCTCCCATCCTCCAGGACTTCTACGACATCCTGCTGGAGCAGCCCGAGGTCGAGGCGCAGGCAATCGCATTGCGCTACGAGCGGTATGTGAAAGGCTCCATGAGCTTCTTCAACAAGCACTCGAACGTCAGCTTCGACTCCCGCATCATCGACTTCAACTTGAAGGAGCTGCCCGACAACATGCTCACGTTCGCGCTCATCAACCTCTGTGAGGCTGTGCGCAACCGCATGTACTTCAATGCATCGCGCAATGTGCGCACCTGGCTGTACGTCGAGGAGATGCAGTCCATGTTCGCCTACCCGACGGTACTGCGCTACTTCTCCCGTTTCGCCAACGAGGGCCGAAAGTTCGGCATGCTGCTCACGGGCATCACCCAAAATGCGACAGCGATGCTGGACAACGAGGCCGCACGCAACATCGTCACCAACGCCGACTTTTTGATGCTTTTGAAGCAGTCGCCGCTTGACCGCAAGGAGTGGATTCGCCTGTTGAACCTCTCCGAGCAAGAGGAGGAATGCATAGACGAATCGACCGAACCCGGCAACGGACTTTTGATCGCAGGCGCCGCACGCGTACCGATTCGGGGCAAGTTCCCGAAGGACAATGCGCTCTATGAGCTGTTCAGCACCAACCCGAACGACAAGAAGGAGCTGGAGGAGCGAATCGCACGCTTCGGTGCGTAGGTGATTTCCGGCTTGGACACTAGGCTTTTGAGAGGAGGAAACAGGCAATGAGGGTTGACGACATGGTTCGCACCGGAACCGAGGCATCCGCTGCTTCGGCTGATATGGCCTCAAACAGGGTCACCGATGCGGTGAACTCCGGCATCGTGGACTCGGCGGACAAGTCGCACATGGCCATCAAGGACTCATTCCTGGGACCCGATCGCAACAGCCCAGAGGCACAGCACGGCTACGGGGTCGGGAGCACGGACGGGTTCAGCCGTGAAGGAGCTGTCACGTTTGGCTCCGAGGCGCAGCGGCAGGCCGACAAGCTTGTTTCCTCAGGTAGCGTCGCCAAATACGCAGCGGACGCGCTCAAGCAGACCGGCGGGAAGATCGCAGCCGACGGGCTCGTGTCATCCAAGGCCGACGGACGCAAGCTCGTGTCGAAGGCCAACCTCAAGAAGGCGGCGAAGGGTGCTGCTGTGTCGGAGGCTCTGCGTGACTCCGAGTTCGATGGTGCAGACGAGTACTACTACAAGGCGAAGGGAGCCTGGAAGCTCGGGCGCAAGAGTGCTGATGTCGTTAAGAAGCACGCAGCGGCCCGAAAGGCGGGCAACGTGTCCTCAGGTGCTGGCAAGGCCACCAAGGTCATCGAGAAGAAGTCTACCAAGAAAACCGGGCAGGCGGCGCAACGCGCGGCGCAATCCGCCCGCAACCAGCGCATGGCCATGGCCGCCGCGCAGGAGGCGAAGGCTGCCGGTGGGGCTGCCAAGGCACTTGCCGCGAAAGGGGGCGGGGTTGCGGTTGCCGCAAGCGGAGGCGGGCTGGGAGGTGTCCTTGCCGCCATCGGCAGTGCCTTTCTTCCGGTTATAGGCACTGTGGCTCTTATTCTGCTGCTGATCATCGTGATCCTCACTGCAATCGGAGGACAGAACAAAGATACGAATGTTGGTGCTTTAACCGGCAACGAGGCTATCATTGCCCAAGCACTACTGGATCAAGGATTCAGTAAAGCTGCCGTGGCCGGTGTTCTCGGCAACATCGCCAACGAAGGCAATCCAGGTTCCGACGAGAACATGGACGGCATGTTCAATTATGCTTATGAGCGAGCATGCGGCATGTTCCAGTACACACATGCCTCGAACTCAACGCCACCCTACTATTCCCATGGTTGCGAATACTGCCATTACAAAAGATGGTGCTCTGACAACAATTTGGATTGGGCGGACTTGCATAACCAGATGGATTGGACTTTCGGTGGTGCCGGTGAGAAATTCGGGCACAGCTGGAAGAACCAATGGCAGATGAGAAGAACCTACTATGTAGGATATTGGGGCGCAAAATACTCGTGGCTCAACTCCTCAACCCTTTGCAGCGCCGATGATTTCCCGAAACTCGACGATCCTGCCGTCGCCGCATACTGCTGGATGGCCGCTTACGAGGGACCTGCAACAGGCGCAACCGCGCATCTCGACCGACGTATCGAGTCGGCTCAGCACTATTATGATCTGCTCAACACCTCAGTCTCCGTTGGCGAAGGCGGTGGATTCACCGAAGTCGTCTCCAGAGCCCAAGCGCAAATGGGCAAACCTTATCAATGGGGAGCTGCTGGTCCAAATTCATACGATTGCTCGGGACTGGTCTCCTATGCGTTAACCGGTAGATATGAGCACACATGGGTTACGCAGTACATTTATTACGGCGGCAAGCCGTTTAGGGAAATCTCTGCTTCAGAAGCGGTTCCAGGTGATGTTGTATGTAAAGAATCGCATACAGGCATATACATCGGCAACGGTCAGATGATCCATGCCCCTCATACAGGCGATGTTGTGAAAATCGGACCAGTGCAATCAGGAATGAAATACTTCCGCTATGAAGGCTAGAAAGGAACATAGTGGCTATGGATAAAGATGAAATCATAAAGAAGATCAAAGAAAACAAAACACCGGTATTCATTGTCAGCGTCATCCTGGTTGTTTTCATTGCTTTCTCTGCGGTTAGGTGCTCTGCTGTCCAGGAATCACGACAGGCAGAAAGCCAGCCTCAGGCCACTGCTTCCAATGTCGTTGACGATGAGGCATCTGCCCTGAATGAGCTTACCGATGAGCAAAAAGCCAAGCAGGATAAATATGATCAGGAAACGCAACGATTCATCGCCGTACTCAAAGCAAATCTTTGGGCTACTGAGGATAAGAGCAGCTTGATCTCGTTCACAGACAAGACATTTATCGAGCGCACCGATCAAGGAAAATCGGCGACAACCGCATATGTCATCGATGCATTGAAAGCCGATACCTCTAAAACTGATGAAGAAACGGTCGACACCTATACTGCCGCTACTGAGTTGTCTGATGGAACGCATTTCATCACTCTTGAGAAGCATACGTATTCTGATCAGAATATCCAGTATTTCCTAATAAGCGATTGCTTTGCGAAGTCCAAAGCTCAGTACAGTCCTATCTCGCCATCGGACAACATCACCGTTTCCGGCCTGAACCAAGAGGTTCTGCAGCTGTTCGGCAACGACAAGGACAACATCGAGAGCACGGTTAAGAACTACTGTGCTCAATACCTGCCCACCTACACCGAGTTCGAATGGGCCCAGTACGCTACCATCAACTGGGAAGAAAACACGATCACCGTCACATTCAAAGAGAAAGACGGCAATCGTGAGATTCTTGCGCTTGAGTACAACAGGAACACAAAGACAATGGAATGCCATTCGATTTAAGGAGGGAGTGAGTTGATGGAAACAACGATCTCAACGCATAGACATCTTCAAAAGAAGACAACGATATTCGGCATCGCACTGCTGGCAGCGCTTCTCCTCGTCTCGCTGGCTTTTCCGGAAACAGCTCAGGCAATGCCTTGGGACGATTGGGTAAACGATGTCGGCAACAACATCAGCCAATGGGTGAAGGGTTTCCTTGAGGGAATCGCCAACTTCTTTCTCAGTGCTGTAGCAGATGTCACAAACTACTTCAGTGCCAAAGAAGCACTTAACGCCTCTTTCGATTCTATTCTTACAAGAGGCAACGGTACCTCCAATGCCTACACGGTTATAGCCGGGTTAAAGACATCGGTGATAATCGTCGGACAATCGATTCTCGCTTTCGCACTTCTGATGCAACTGGTCAAAATCTCTCAACGAGTAGATGCCAACGGTACCATGCCGGTTGTCAAGGAGATTCTGATTCTTGCCGTGTTCTTCTTCATCGGAAGCTATCTCGTCAACCATTCTTTCGACATCTGCACGGCTGCATATGATGAGATCAACAAGCTTATCTCCGAGGTTACCAGCAACAATAACCGACAAACAATAGGAGGCATCGTGCTTGGTGACACAACCAGCGTGGATGAAGGCGCAATGCTTGGCATTGTGATTGCCATAATGATTATGTGGTTGTTCAGCTTCCTTGGATCGATAATCGGTATAGCACTCATCATGGCCCGAGCAATCCAACTCTATGTCATGGCAGCATGCAGCCCTATCCCCTTCTCTCTCCTGCTTTTCGATGAGACCAGGCAAATGGGAATCGGTTTCTGCAAAAGCTTTCTGTCCGTGTGTCTTGCCGGACTGATTCTTGCCGTCCTTATGATGATCTATCCGGCTTTAATAGGAGATGTCCTGCAAGCAGCAGCCTCTCCTGACGGCACCGGCAAATATACACTGGACATTACCAACTATTGGAAAGCCTCTATCCCAATAGTTGCATGTTCATTCATGTATCTATATGCGCTTTTGAAGTCCGGGGCTTGGGCTCGGGACATCTTGGGCGGTTAAGTTGATTGGGAGGTGATGAAGCCATGAGCGACTATTACGGAAAAGACAGGCAAGAAAAGGAACAGGAAACCGGTAACAGCGGGCAGGAGCCTTGGTGGAACAACGTCTCCCAGTACATGCCGAAACCGGTGCGGCCTGAGCCGGCTCCTGCCCCTGCTTCGCAGGGAGGGTACGACGACGAGGGCGGCGGGCTGTCCCCTGTCGTTATCGTGGCTATCGTGCTTGCTGTGGTGGCCGTGATCGTCGTGGGCGGGTGTGCTGCGGCATATGCATTCAGTCACCAGGCGCAAGACCAGAGCACGGAGATCACGCTGGCCGACGAGGATGCTGCCAAGAAGGCATCTGACGTGTACCTCACGGTCTACGCCGACGGGGCCGATGCGGCCAACTGCTCTCCTGCCACCATCAGCGTGCTGAAGGGCACGGAAGGCGACGAGGTTGTCCGCTCGGTCAATGTGAAGCCGGGCGAGAGGGCTGATCTCGGCATGTTGGATGCAGGTCAATACCGCATCCATGTCGATACGGTCCCGACCAACCCAGACGGCAGCACGTACCTCACCCCACTGTTCGACATGCAGTTCGAGGTCGCTGGCGATGGCGAGGATATGGAGTTAACCTGCAACCTCGACCCTGCGACTTCAGGCGACGATGCATCCAATCAGGGACAGGCAGGCACGCAAGACAGCAATCAGCAGGCTACCGATGCAGCGGCGGGTGCCAACACAGAGGACGATGGCAATGCGGCAAGCGCTTCGCAGAGTCAGGGCGTTTCCGGCGGCTCCGGTTGGAACGCCTCGCAGTCTCAGGGACACCAGCACAACTGGGTTGCGCAGACCAAGACGGTGCACCATGATGCGGTTTACAGGACCGTGAACCACCCTGCGAAGAAAGAGCGCAGAACCATATGCAATACGTGCCACCAGGACGTGACAAACTGCTTCGCCGCTCATAGGAGTGCTTCCGGGCACACAAGCACCCACTACGAGTACAAGGTGACGCAGGACGCTTACACGGAGCGTGTGCTCATCTCGGCAGCATACGACGAAACGGTGACAACGGGCTACCGCTGCTCCGTTTGCGGTGCCACCAAATAGAGCGCACACGCAAAGAAGGCCCGGGAACATGGAGTTCTCGGGCCTTCTGGATGTTGACGGGTTGTTTAAGTGGAACGATATCTTCACTCCAGCGGTTCAGCAACCATGGCAGATCAGGCAGGTCTCAAACCTGTGGGTGCAGATACCCCGTCTGAACAGGGACTATCTATTTCAAAGAACTGCAAAATCTGCCAGGTCTTCTTGTTTCTGCGACCCGCCCGGTCATTTTTCGATCAGGCTCTTGGATCTCCGCAAGCGTCTATTCCCGCCCTGACGGCGGTATGGATCCATTATAGCAAATCCGCATCCGAATGCGAGTTTGGGGTTCTGACATCGGTGCTTTTCTGCTGTTCAGTTGGAAACGAATACCAGAAACGCTGTTAGAATCATTGTAGGCGAAAGCTTTAGAGAGAAAGGCAATGTGATGGCTTATCTTATCGATGCGGAGAAGGATAATGTCCTGAGGAACCCAGAGCATGCCGACCTTGAGCGAGTCACCGCAGCTTTGGCAGAGACGAAGGAAGCGGCTGTTCGAGATCTGGCGGATATGCCGAGCGAGCTCGATATGCACCCAGAGCTCACCGAAGAGGACGACAAGCCATGGAACTTCGATGCAGAGATGGACAGGCTCATGGAGCTCGATGCAGATGTATTCTGGGAAAACGCCCATGAGCTGCCGTTCGACATCGGCGACTCCGGAGACGACAACAGGTAGCTGGGGATCATCGCAATGACAGGCAAAACGATGATGCCCGACAACTTCGACGAGTACTTCGAGAAATGGCTTGCGAGGAAAATCACCCAGAAAGAGATCGCCAACGAGCTCAAGGTATCCCAATCGGTGGTGTCGAACTGGATTATCCAGTTCAGGAAGGACACCGGCAAAGACAGGGATTACATCAAGACAGACGCATTCAAAGATGCTCTCAAAGGCTATGAGGACAAGGAGCTGTCGACTAGACAGGCCGGCAGGATGTTAGGAATCACGCATACGGGGTTCCGAAAACTTGTCATGAAGGCTCAAGAGCAACAGAAAGACTCAGAGGAGCAAAAGCAACAAAAGGGCTCTGCCGAGAAGGAAGATGCCCCCAAGGAGCAAGCGGACAGGTACGGCATCGACCAGCTGATGGTGGATCTCTCCAAGGAAAGCGTCGAGCACATGAGCGAGCGTAACGAGCGATAGGCGACCTAGGGGCGTCTACTTGCCGAATGCTGGAAACAAATACCAGATGCGCTGGTAGAATACCGATAACGACAGGAAGGGGCGAATAACATGGATTACCAAAACGGGATAACGGTATGCATCGGAAACTGGGGTTACTATAGTGAAGGATACCTGCATGACGCACGGATCACGTTGCCCAAGACAGAACAGGAAATCAAGGACTTCCTGGAAGTGAACAGGCTGTCCGATGCGCAGCACGAGGAGATCTACATCTCGGATTATGACGAGGTGCCGTTCGGTCTGGACAGCCTGTTCACCGAGCACACGCATCTCGATGATCTCAATCTGCTTGCGAAGCAGGTATCTATGGCATACCCCAGCGACCTTGAGAAGGTCGAGGCGTATGTGCAGGCGGAGGATGCGCCTTCTACCGTGCTTGAGCTGATGAACCTCATCGAGCAGGCCGATGGGATCGCGATGTTCGATTACTGCTATGACGGAATGGACGCAGTAGACCAATGGGGAGATTCGTACATCCACCGTGCCAGCAACAGCAAGAACTTTGGGCATACCATGGCTGAGGAGAACTTGGACCTCATGGCTGCGCTCAATGCGGATCCTGACGCCAAGAGCGCATTCGATTTCGAGCGTTACGGGCAGATGATCGCCGAGCGCGACAATATCACGCTCTTGGAGAACGGCTACATCGACACAATCAACACGGATGTCTCGCTTAACAAATACAGCATGGACCAGATGAAAGAAGAAATCGAGTCTGCCTACGAGGCTAACAAGGGAAACGCTACGAAGGACAAAAGCATGGAGATGGAGGACTTCCTGAAGCCAAGCGGCACCTGTGAGCTTGAGTATGAAGGGCTGTTCCTACCCAAGAAGGAATACGGAATCGACCAGCTGATGGCAGACCTCTCCGACGAGACACCGGAAACCGGTGAAGACGGTCCTGGAGGCAGGTAGCCCTTTGTGCGGCTCCTAGGATGGGGTGATCTTCCGTTGGACGACAAGGCGAAAAAGGCAATACGTGAGAATTTGGCTTTGACCGCCAAGGCGATTTACCACTACGAGATGATGCTGCTGATCCCTGACGATGAACGGTTGACGTATCTGACCGACAACCTGCAAGTGTCGTTCAAGAGCGGGCAAAAGGTGGGGTATCTGATCGAGTACGGCAACCGCTGCTCCCAATACAACAACTACATCAAGGAAATGTCGCTTTGCTTGAACAACAAGACCCACCACGGCGAAGCATTGAAGATGAGCAACACACCGACCATCTACCTGAAGATGGGGTTCAAGCAACTGCCCCTTCTCTACTCTCAGAAGCACCTTAGGAACTCCATGAAGAGCAAAGGTCGCTTCAAGAGCAACCATCATACCCATGGGCTGCCGGAAAGGCTGGCACGCAAGATACCGGAACTGCTGAACGACCCTGTTCTCGTATACAACTCCCCTGCCAACCCAAACCGCATCTGCGTTGTCCTTAACGGCGTTGACATGGACGGCTACCCGCTGTTCGCCGCTATCGAGCCGAACGCAACCGATTTGAACATGCACAAGGGCAAGCAGGTTGTGGCGGCAAATGTGGTAAGGACCGTTTTCGGGAAAGACAACCTCATCGCCCATCTTGAGCATAAGGTTCCGGCTTCGGAGGTCATCTACTTCGACAAAGAAAAAAGCCAAGACTTAGAGCGTCTAGCTGGGATTCAATTTCCCAGATACTACTCAAGCCTCAGCTTTAACACGATTATACAGCAGCCACGGTGTATTTGCAATAGCAAAGTACCACAACATTGTGATATGGAAGCCGAACCAGCCAAAAAGGCTTTGGAGAAAGGATCCGTGAAAGAGGTCTCGCGAAAGGAGGCAACGGGAATCGATCAGATCGGCGATGCGATCGTCGAGGAGAGGCCGCACTCCCCTGCTGCCTTGCAGAAAGATGGCGACGGTATCGACGGACGCTAACGAACAGAGGCGACAATGCCATGAGCAAATGCCGCCTCTCGTTTCTAGGTTGCTTGAACCAAAATACAAATCAAAAATAGAATGCAGATACCTCATCCATCTGCATAACTTAATTTTAAGCCTGAGCAGGGGTTTTGTCAATGCTCATAGGCGTTGAAAGGAGATGTTTTCAATGGCTGATGATGTTATCGCCAACGAAGATGAGAAAATGGTCGCAGAGATGCATATGCTCGCGAAGCTTGCGCTCCGCACCGACCAGGCTGTGTACAACGTGAACACAGGGCTCTGCATCGTGCCGGATGTCAACGGAGATGGTGAGCTGTTCGGTGCTCAGTACACGCACACTTCACTTGATGTATTGCTGTCTGCCGGAAGCAATGGTTTGCCTGAGAGTGCCCTTGAGTATACGATGAGCTACTACCCTGCCTCAGGCACGTGCGCTACTAATCGGTTGGATGCAATCTACGAGTTAGAAGAAGGCATCAATGCCTACGACAATGATCTTGAGAAGACCAATTCGCTCCCGCAGATGATCGACATGATGGTGGCAAGCGGTAAAGGATGGTGCTTGGCAGATCCGTACTCGATTGCCGCTGAAGCCGGTATCGTGCCACAGAGATATTTGGATGTGGCATATGTGCCGGACAATGCCGATCCGGAAGATAAGCCGCTTGGATGGATGGATTTCCTTGAGGCCGCCGAGGGCAACGCGGCCTATGCCATGATGCTCGTCGACCGTGCCGAATGGACTTACCCGTCAACCATGGCCGATGAGGATATGCGCTGCAACGAGGTTGCCAAGATCGACGGAAAACTCATGCTCACCAACGGGTTGCCGGTTGAAGAGGCAGATATCCTTGCTTTCGACACAGTTGAAACGGTGGAGCTGTCCGACAAGGACATGGCCATGGAAGCTATCAAGCAGGAGAAGGATCTTTACAACGTGCGCACGGGGCTCGTGCTGCACCCCTTTGTCGAATACGACACGAAAAACATCGCGCAAGTCACAAGTGCCTTCGTGCCGCTCTCCCTTCTCGTCGGTGCCGATGGGCATGTTGCCAGTGAGCCTTGGAGTTACGCTGTCAAGCACTACATCGAGCCAGACGGCAACACCGATGGCAGGATCGGCTGGCTGCCCGAGTTCGCCGATGTGAAGGTCGACGACACTCATGGCATCGAGTCAAAGTCATCTACTTACGCCTATCTGATCAAGATGATGGACAAGAACGGTTCCGGTTGGTGCTTTGGGGACACCAAGAGCATCGCCGAAACGGCCCATTCCTTTAAGCTGGACAAGGAGCTTGAAATCGATGCGGTAATGAGGAGCGATCAGGAGAATCGATGCATCGCGCATGACGACTCAAAGGACGATCCGGGCAATAGGTGATAAGCCAAACAAAAAACCCCGCCTGATGCGGCGGGGTTTACCAAATAAGAACCTGTAGTTAGGAGTAACTACGAGTTGTTAACTAGCAGTATAGCACTGTGTGGCTATACTGCAATACCAAAGTAAACGGATCAGTCATAGTTGTTAAGATGAAATCTGCTGATTCGATGATTAATCGATACGCTCGCTTTGCTCACTGATACGGCGGACATTCAAAATAGCCTGCCATGATGCAATCAGACAGTTAAAAAAAGAAAGGAATGATTCGATGATACTGGTGCTTGCGGAGAAACCGTCGGCAATGAGGAACTTCGCCAAGGCACTCGGTGGCGATGAGGGAAGCTACAACGGGGAAAGCTACAGGCTTTGCGCTTTGCGTGGCCATACTCGTGGTCTGAAGTTCCCGGAACAACAAGTGCCGAAAGAAAAGCAAGATGAAATGAAAGCTTGGAGCCTCGACCGGCTTCCTTGGGACTTGTCCGAGTTTGCTTGGAGAAAAGGCACTTTGCCTGGATGCAAAGAGGTCCTTGAAAATCTGAAGGAGAGCCTTGACGGAATAGATGAGGTGGCAATCGCCACCGATGACGATCCGTCCGGTGAAGGCGAAGTTCTTGCCTGGGAAGCTTTGGAGTTCTGCCGTTGGCATGGAAAGACGACTCGCATGTACTTTCCCGACGAGGCACCGGCTTCTGTCCAGAAGGCATTCAAGAACCGAGTCGCAATCGAGTCCATGAAAAAGGACGGCGACTATGTGAAAGGGCATCTGCGTGAACGCTGGGACTTTGCCTCAATGCAGTTCGTGCGTGCGGCCACGGTCATTGCCCGCGAGAAGGGATACCGGACGGTTGTCCGCCAAGGCAGGCTCAAGAGCGTCATGGTTCAGCTTGTGGGAAAGCAACTTGAGGCTTACAACAGCTACAAGCGAAAGCCTTTTTACGAGGCACGGTTCAAAGATGCGAACAACAACACGTTCGCCCGCAAGGTAGACGATCCTGCGGATATCCGCTTCGAGAAGAAGGAGGATGTGGATTTGTCTGCCTTGCATGCATCTGCTGTCGTGGAGGACTCAAGGGTTGCAAAGCATACAGCACCGGGCAAGCTCTTGGACTTGGCGGGACTGTCGGCGATTTTGGCAAAACAGGGATTCAAACCGGAATCAGTGTTGGCGACTTATCAGAAAATGTACGAGGCCCAGGTAGTCTCCTACCCCCGCACCGAAGACAAGGAGATCACGCCCGAGCAGTTCAGCGAGCTGTTGCCGTTGGCACCGAAGATCGCCAAAGCGATCGGGGTCGATGCGGGATTGCTCACGCATACGCAGCCTAGAAAGACCCATGTGAAGGAAGGCGGCGCACACGGAGCCAATCGCCCAGGCATCAATGTGCCCTCTTCGCTTGAAGAGCTCAAGAAGTACGGCAAGGAGGCAATGGCCATCTACGAGATCCTTGCACGCAACTACCTTGCCATGCTCTGCGAGGATTACGAGTACGAGCTTGTGAAGGGGCATGTTGCCGATTTCCCGGAATACATTGGGGAAACGAGGGTACCGATTCCAGGGAAGAGCGGGTTCAAGGCCGTGTTCGACTCGGCGGCTCAGGAATCCGATGAGGAGGAATCGGAATGCAAGGACTTCGGTCCCGAAGCAGAGCCTTATGTGCATGAGGGAGCCAACCAGAGACCGCAGAAACCTACCATGAAGTGGCTCAACAAGAAGCTTGAGAAGTACAACGTGGGCACAGGTGCCACAAGGACCTCTACCCTTGCCGAAATATCTAAAGCTGGGCAGGACGCTTCCCTTCTGTCCGAGTCGAAGGGCGTTTTGAAGTTAACGAAGTGCGGCGAGGTGAGCTACGCTTTGCAAGAGGGCTGCCGGATAGCAGACCCTCTTGTGACCGAAGAGCTCTTCAAGACGATGGACGCTGCGGGCAAGTTCGAAACGGACCCCGAAGCGGTATTGTCGCAGGTGGCGGACATGGTGCAGCATGACATGCAGGCAATGCAGGGCAATGCGCACAAGCTCGATTCGATGGATTTAGGCGGTGCTGCAAAAAAGCCAGTGGTCGGCAAGTGTCCCCGATGCGGGCTCGATGTGCATCTCAACCCCAAGACGGTGCGATGCTCCTCGATCAAGTACGGCAAGGATGAGAAAGGGAACTGGATAATAAAAGACGCAGGATGCGGGTTCCAGTTCTACCGCTCGATTGCCCATAAAACGCTTACCGAACCGCAGATCAAGAAACTGCTTGAAGATGGGATAACCGGTACCATCAGCGGGTTCAAGAAGACTGGCGGCGGCACGTTCAGTGCCAAAGTCACGCTCGATAAGCAGGAACCGAGCCTCGGTTTCTGCTTCGATGGGGTCACCAGCCGCAAAGGAAGTCCCAAGCGCAAGCGATGAGCGGCAAACTCGCATCCTATGCAAAGAAAGCCCGCAGGCGCAACGCTTGCGGGCTTCTCAATACTCACGGCAACAGCCAAATTCACATGGATACGGGCTACCGCTTATTCGCTTGTAACATGTGCTTTGCCAGCAAAGCCACGCTCCCATGTTCAGTAAGCATGGCAGATTTGATGGTTTCGGGTAATACCTATTGGTAGTTCAGCAACCATGGCAGATCGGGCAGGTCTCAAACTATCGGGCTTGTTCGTAACGGTCGTATATAGTTCAGCAACCGTGGCAGATCAGGTGGTTCTCAAACATGCGGCGCGTCAGGGCTGTTGCGGACTTGTTCAGCAACCATGACAGATCAGGTGGTTCTCAAACCTCCCTTTAGCATCATTATAGTCACGTACGGTTCAGCAACCATGACAGATCAGGCAGGTCTCAAACCTGTTGGTGTAGATACCCAGTCTTAACAGGGATTATCTATTTCAAAGAACTGCAAAATCTGCCAGGTCTTCTTGTTTCTGCGACCCGCCCGGTCATTTTTCGATCAGGCTCTTGGATCTCCGCAAGCGTCTATTCCCGCCCTGACGGCGGTATGGATCCATTATAGCAAATCCGCATCCGAATGCGAGTTTGCTATCCATATCCTCCGGCTTGCGATTTCGCCTGTTTTGCCGTAGTAGGTGGAAACAAATACCAGAAATGCTGGTAGTATACCGGTATAAGATAAATCAGGAGGTGCGGTATGGCTGGCAAGACATCCGATCGGGTTGCCGATCAGCGCAAGGAAATCGTGGATCATGTCATAGAGGAGATGGGCAAAGGTGGGTTCAGCTGGCTCAAGCCTTGGGCCGACTCAGCCTCTCCTCACAACCCCGTAACCGGTAGCACCTACCATGGACGCAACAGAATGCACCTTGCCGTCATGGCTGCCATAAAGGGTTACAACGACCCTCGTTGGGTAACTTTCAACCAAGCCAAGAAGGTCGGGTGGAAGCTCCAGAAAGGCGCCAAGTCGTGCATCGTCGAGAAATGGAAAATGTACCCGGTCAAGGATTCCGGCAAGGAGAAGGATAAGTCCTCTCCCGCTTCCGACGATACGCAGAACCTGCGGATGATTCCCCGATGTGTTGGCTACTGGAGCGTTTTCAACGCAAGCCAGTTCGATGGCGTTCCCCCCTTGCCGCAGCTCAACCGAAACGATGACATTGAGATAGGCAGGCTGGCTGACGATGTGAAGGGCTCTTCGAGATGCCCAGTGCGGGAAGCGCCTGGAAACGAGGCGTATTACGTTCCGGCAAAGGACATGATCGCCGTTCCGCCCCGGGATTCTTTCGCCAGCAACGAGGCATTTTTGGTCACGCTGCTACACGAGATGGGACACTCTACAGGGCATCCGAATGCGTTGGGACGCGACCTGAGCGGCACGTTCGGCTCGAAGCGCTACGCCTTCGAGGAGCTGATCGCTGAGTTCTCCAGCATGTTCAGCGCATCGGACCTCGGCCTTTCCGGGAATCTTGACCCGGAATCGGACCATTTCAAGCAACACGTCGCCTACCTGCAAAGCTGGCAGAGTGCGCTTGAAGACGATCCCGACCTGCTCTTCCGCGCAGCTTCGGCTGCCGAGAAGGCCACGGAGATCGTGATCGGGTGCTACGAGCAGCATGTGGGCCACGAGGCACCGGGCAAGGAGTACCTGAAAGGGCTCGACCTTACCGAGGGCAAGGAGGCTGTTTCCGAGAAGAAGGTTCCTGTGGCCAAGGAAACGAAAGCTGTAGGTATCAATGAGCTTGCGGACTCGGTCGGTGCCGATGACAAAGGCATCGATGCGCCGGATCGTGGATCAGACATTGACGGGAGGTGATCTTAGGTGGCTGAAAATTGCTTTTACATGATGCATATAAAGGGCGACAAGAATGCCATCGACGAGTTCGTCGGCATGATGAAGAACGGCGAGATGGGCCGTTTCTTCAGTGTTGAGGCCGAAATGGACTCCGACCATGAGGCCATCGTGTCCGGAGACTGTGCATGGTCCTTGAGCTCTGCCGTGCTGCTCTCTGGCACGAATCGGCTCGTGGAGCCTACTTTCCTAAACAAGATGAGAAAGCTTGGCCTTTCCATCGAGGCTTACACAGAGGAACCGGTAGCGGGATTCGAGGAGCATTTTGTATTCGACAAAGGGGTTATCGCAATCAAGGAGACAACTGATCTCGCCACCTACGCTGCCAGGAACCTTTCGGAGAAAGACCTACAGAATATCGCCAAGGAGCACAACGCAACCACCGATGCTGTCATCGCAAGCATCGACGATGAGGTTGTGCAGATAGGTGGCTATGATTGGATCTTCGACGGCAAGCCCGCAAACGCCGCCGTCACTGCTGTTCTTCGCGAGCGGTTCCTGAACTTCGTTGAGAAGGAAATCCTGGAATCGGAAACCGGTATGTACTTCATTGAGAACGACGCTTGGCTGCAAGACGACGGCTTCTCTCCTGCCGAGGTACGTGCCATGGCAGACGAGCTTGCCGCCGATGAGCGCACCGAGCTTGTGATGGAGGTCGGCAAGGACCCGTTCATCACCTTCTATCCCGATTTTGCCAAGTACCTGCAAGCAGAGCGGGAATCGCTGGCAGAAGTTTCAATCAACAAGGGCAACCTGATGAACGATCGCAACGTGGCAGATTGCCGGAACAATAAGCTCGATTCGCTGATCCATGCAGCTGAGGTCAAGGGGATTGGAAACGCATTCGACTCTGCTTTGGGAACCGGTGCTGTGTTCGCAGCAAAGGTTTCCGAGGCAGGAACGGATGCGCCGGCGAGTTACGGTCTGCTGTCCAGTGTCCGGGGAATGCGGTTGAGCGATTTCCTTGAGCAGAGCACCGACTGCTCGTCCGGTGTGGACACTCTCCTGCTCACGACCAATCGGGGCAATGCCGTGTCGATTGTGGAGGAATGCCATGGAGCGATTCGGGCAGACGGCACGGAGAAGGTCACAGAAATCGAGTTTCGTCAGCTCAAGCCGTTCGAGGCTTATAAGACGGCGCAGCTGCTTCAAAGCGATGGACTCGATTCTGCCGAGCTCGATTCGCTGGCTGCCAAGATCTTCATGGACATGGACGGGTTGCAGATGTGCACCGACCTGGCCGAGCAGATGGCCTGGGAATGCTCGACGGAGCGCACTGAGCTTGCGGAAGTGCTTTGGAACGGCGATCCTGAGCAAGGCATCGCCGCCCTTGAAGATGTTGCAGTTGATGACGATGACTGCATCAAGCAGGAATGGATGGGTTACAAACCGGGTACACCACGGTTCGAGGTATGGAAGGACTTCGAAACGAACTTCAGTAAGGACGGCGTTTCGCTCTGCGAACTTTCGGGGTTCGATGATTACAAGGTTGAATATAAGGATCCTGGGCCAACGCTTTCCAAGTCGGAGTTCGACAAGCTGTTCGGTTCGGATGTGCTAGATGAAAACGTACAGAAAGACGTTTCGGATGTGAACCGGGACGATCTAGGTTCAGAAGACGAGCGTTAGGAACAGGGCATGCAGGTTACAGCAGTGCAGCACGGTATTGTGCGGTACTGCTGTTTCTGTATCGTGGCATTGTGCTATGAAAATGATGAGGATTGATATATACGCTCGCCTTGCTCGCTGATACGGCAGGCATTCCAAGATGCCTGTCTGAGTGAGAGGCGAAACAACGAAGAAAGGGATGATGTGGCATGCAGATCATTGTGTACTACCAGAACGGCAAGCTCGACGTGTTCTCAACCGACAACTTCACAGCAAACGAGCCTTGGGCAAAGCAAGGGCTGAACCTGGCCACCGAGCTTACCGTAAGGCTCGATCTTTTGGACGATGAGGGGCTTATTATCGATCTGTACTGGTACGACGGCTCGGAAGCTGGGAATGCGGTTGAGACACCCGACGACGATACCCGTACCGTCATCAGGCATGCGCTTAGGAGGCAGGGCCGCAGGATCAGGCTGGTTTCCCAGGAAGAGCTTGAGCACATAGCGCAGATCACGATAGACGGCGAGTTGGCGGTATGGCGGCAAGGAGGGTACCTCATCAACGGGGTCATGTTCAAGAACCAAGAACTGCTCTGCTTCTCCAACGATAGCGTTACCAGCATGAACCGCAGGGCTTCAAGCGTGTTCGAGTACCTGAAGAATGCCAACCCTGGGATCTCGGAAGAGACCTTGAGCGCAATGATGGGATACCCGCTCGGTGCGATGCAGCAGATCAAAGACGCTGAGGCTGCAAACAGCGAGGAAGACGACGATGACGATTTCGACGAGTAGCCGATTATGTTCTGGTGGATATATAGCACAACATCGTGCTATAATGATAGATAAGCATGAGCATATAAGGAAATAATGCATATGTTGTGATAGCACACTACTTCGCTGTCACAACATGAATCTATTGAAAGGAGGAGTCTGTGTGACACAGGAAACAAAGGGATATGCACTGAAACTGTACAATCGGGAACTTATGAGCTTCAACTTGAGCTATGACCGCTTTGCGAACCTCAAGGTAGAGGTTACAGATTGCGATCTCAGCACAAAGAAGCTCTGGCCTATGGGAATGAGTCCCGAGAGTTTGGAAAACGACATCGCATCATGGGCAAAATCCAGGACCATCCCGAAGAACCGGAAGTTTGTGGCCGAGATATTGGCTACGGCTGGTCTATCAGCCAATGACTCCATCGGAATCTTGGATACCTGCAAGGGTCTGTCGGTCAATGACTCGTATTGGCTGGACGATGGCCATGAGGATCTTTCTTTCGATGATGTGAACCTCTTCGACAACGATCTTGACGAGGCGTTGTCGATCGTTGCCTACACGGGATACTCTTCCGGCATCAAGCACAAGCTTGGGTTATCAACGGAGTGGACCACCAACGGCCAGTACCCCAAGGCTTGGAGGAGGATCGATAACGAGCTGGTGCTGTACAAAGCAGGCTCTACCGGGTTCATGAACTCTGGAATGGAACCGTATTCCGAGTACTTCGCATCCCAGATTGCAGAGCGTATGGGGATCAAGCACGTGTCTTACAATCTTGAGATGTGGAAGGGAAAACTGGCATCGACCTGCCCTCTCATCAATACCAAGGACGTCTCGTATGTTCCGTTCGCCTACACAACGAAAGGCCATATGTTCCCGGCTTCCATGGCTGTGGCGCATGCGTTCAGTCGTGACATGATGGACGATTACAGGGATATGCTTCTGTTCGATGCGCTGATCTGCAATCCAGACCGACATGCCAAGAACTTCGGAGTCCTGAGGGACAACAAGACCGGCAATGTTTTGGGCATGGCACCGCTGTTCGACCACAACCTGTCGCTGTTTCCTTATGACATGGCAGATGAGTTCGACAAATTTGAGGATCGAGCCAACACCGTGTACTATCCACGGCTCAGCAACTTGCCGTTCATCGAGCAGGTTGGGCTCACGATGTCGGAAAAGAACCACAGCGCACTTCGCAAGTTGATAGGCTTCAAGCTTGAAAACCATCCGCTCTACCCTGTTTCGCAGGACAGACTCGATGCGCTCAACCGCTATCTTGAGAAGAGAACAGTGGAGCTGCTGAAGGTACCGGTTGTCGACGAGCAGGAGTTGGCAACGATCCTCGATGACAGCTTCAAGCAGGTCGAAAAGCCAATAGCCATGCTTGCATGTCAAAAAGAAATCGGAATAAGTGATTTGATGAGTCTTGCAGATGATGATAGGGAGCCTGAGCATATCGTCCGTGACGATGGCTTTGGACGGGAATAAGACTAAGGAGGTGAATAAAGAAATGAGCAGATACAAGGATATTGTCGAGCTGTGGAAGGGCTTTGGAATCGAGTCCTCTGCAGATTTGGAATCGCATTTGGAGAATTTCTCTGTTCTCTTCGCATACAACTCGGGCGCAATCGAGAACAGGGAGATCACTTATCACGATACCCGTGAGATCTTCGAAAGCGGAAAAGTCAGCGGATACTCAGGAAACCTGAAGACGCTGTTCGAGATCAGCAACATGAAGGATGCTTACAGACTGATGCTCAAATGGTTCGATGAGAAGACCCCTCTCTCACTCGAATCCATCAAGGAGATGCACTATCAAATCGCCAAGCTTACCTATGACCAGCGCAGATGGGAGTTGGGCGAGCGTCCGGGGCAATTCAAGAAGGACGACCGATGGGGTGTCGGCAGGCATGACATAGCCGCCCCGGTCGAAGAGGTGGAGGCGAACCTTCAGGAAGATCTGGATGAGATCAACTCCTACGCGGGAAGCAAGCCGTTGGTTGCCGCAGCGTTCTTTCACGCACGGTTCGAGGGAATCCACGCATTCGCCGATGGCAACGGAAGGTGCGGCCGTGCTTTGATGAACTACTATCTCATCACACATGACCATCCGCCGGTTGTCGTGTACGAAGAGGACAAGTCTCAGTATTACAAGGCACTTGACGAATACGACGAGACGGGTGATCTGAGCCCGCTGATCGGATTCTTGGAAGCGCAGGCTGAGAAAACTTGGCTACCGACTTTGGAGCGCTATGAACATTCGAAAGGCGAGCCGGATTTGGTGGTTTCCGCAAAGAACCGCAAGCACAGCTTGAGCGATTACCTGGATCAAGCCGATGGGATTGGCATCGATGCATTGATGGAACAGCTGGCTGAGCCGAGCGATGTGCGCACGAATGCTCTGGAGCTTGGCAAGGATAATCCGGCACGGTAATAATGTTTTGGTAGTGAAATAGCAAAGCATCACAATACAGTGCTAAGAGCACAACAACGAGCAAGGCGAAAACGCCTTGCTTTTTTCATTAAGAGACGCTTGCTGATAGGCTTATCTCTTTGCAGAAGGGTCAAGGGAAACCTTGGCTCTTCTTTTTTGCCGTCTGCGATGCAGTGATGGCACACGATACCGCAGTGTCGCAACAGGCTTGCAGAAAACGCAGAGAGACCGTAGTTGTTCGGAGGGGCATCGGAATACGGTGTAATCAGTCCTATTGGCATCGGTAATAGAATGTTTCAGCAGATAAAACGTGTAGTTGCCGCCTAGGTAACAGTACGGTTGCGGTATCATCGTATGGATGTGTCCCCTAAAAAAGAAAGGAGAAAGATTATGAAAGCAGAAGCAAAAAAGCGTCTCACCCAGTTCGTGAACTCTTTGTTCGCAGTCGTTCTGGTCGTGGGTCTTCTGCCGACTTGGGCTCTCTCGAACCCTCAGCAAGCATATGCTGCACCGGCAGATTACACTGTGACGGCCACTGTGGACGGGCTCGACGATGACACGTTGCCCGTGCTCGTCGGCGGAACCGACTTCACGCCGGGACAGCCTGTCAACGCCGATCCGGTGTGCTACACCGATGCGAACGGCAACACGCCTCTTGCCGACTTGGCTGCACAGAAAGCCAAGCAGGGATTGAGCCTCAAGTGGATTGATGCCGAGACCGGCAAGGACTTCTCATGGACTGAGACACCTATCAACAAGAGTTACGAGGTGGAGGGCACCTGGGTACAGACCCAGTGTACCGTCACCGTAAACGCCAACGACGGCGGCAAGACCGCCACGCAGGAGGTCACGGTTCCCTGGGGCAAGTCCTACGCAAGCGTCAAGGGCGGTGCACCGGCAACCCCGACCTATACCGGTTGGCAATTCTTGGGTTGGTACACCAAGGACGGCAAGCAGTACGACTTCAACTCCACGGTAACCAAATCCGTGGTCGTTGAGGCGAAGTGGGCCGTTGCCGACGTTACGGTGGTTCCGACCACCAACCCCGATGCGGATGTCGACCAAACCCTTTCCGGCACTTGCTGGATCGGCGCGACCTGGAGCTGGCACCCGGCTCAGTTCGCACTGTCGAACTTCTCGGGTAAGCTCGCGGGCGTTAGCGCAACCGGCTACTGCGCAGACCGCTCTGCGGCACCTGCCAGCAACGTGCAGGCAACCTACTCCGCTACCCTGAAGAGCGTGAACGTGGAGACGGGCGAGGTCGTTTACGACCTGTACATCACCCCGCCTGATGCCACCAACGGCAAGGATCGCAACCAGTACGGGCTCATCGGCTACCAGCACATCTCCGCACAGGTTACGCTCATCAAGAACTTCGGCGGTTGGGTTGAGATCAACAAGTCCTCTTCCAACCCGGCGATCTCCGATGGCAACGATTGCTACGACCTTGCCGGCGCTGAGTACGCCGTGTACAACTCGTCGAACCAGGCAGTTGCCAAGCTGACCACCGATGAGAACGGCTATGCCAAGTCGGGGCTGCTGCCTTCCGGTGAGTACACCGTGAAGGAGCTCAAGGCGCCTAAGGGGTATGCGCTCGATGAGGAGGGTCATCAGGTTCGAATCACCAGCGGCCAGACCACGACCAGCAATTTGGTTGATAAGCCGCAAAGCGACCCTGTGGGTGCACTTCTTGGTAAGTACGATGGTGAGAAAACCTACACTGGCGAAGGTAATCTTCCACTTGGTAGTGCAAAGCTTTATGGCGCACAGTATTCCATCGAATACTACGATGGCTACTACAATACTGAAGCTGAAGCTCAAGCATCTGGCAATCCAACACGCAAATGGATTTTACAAACGGACGAAGATGGCTATGTAAACCTTCGTTATGCAGACCAATCTTTTGATGTCCATGATGCAGATGGAAATGTCATCGCAACGCTTCCTTATAAAGTAAGCGGTGATGATTTCTATCGTGCTGCAAATGGAGCCATTTCGCTTCCGCTTGGTACGGCAATCATCAAGGAAATTAAAGCTCCCCAGGGATACAATCTGCCTCAGCCTTTTGGTATGGATCAGGTATTTGTTCGACAAATAACTTCTGATGGCAATTTGGATGTCGTTCACTCTTACAATGCACCTGAGGTTGCTGAGCCGATTATGCGTTCGGACGTGGAGTTCACCAAGGCGGCTTCGGATGATTCGCATTCCTTGGCTGGGGTACCTTTCAAGATCACTTCCAAGACCACCACTGAGAGCCATGTGATCGTCACCGACGAGAACGGCAAGGCTTCCACCAAGGCTTCCTGGAACAAGCACACCCAGGACACCAACGGCAACGACTGGATCATGTCCGAGGATGCAGAGGGCATTCAGGGCTTTGTAGCCAAATTGCTCGATGCTGCCAAGGTTCTCGATCCTACCTGCGGCGTGTGGTTCGGTCAGTACACGGACGGCGATGAAACCAAGATCACCGATCCGGACGATGAGCGCGGTGCCCTTCCTTACGATGAGTACACCTTGGAAGAGCTCCCATGCGATGCAAATGCAGGTTACCAGCTCATCAAGAAGGACTTCACGGTTTCCCGCGACAACACCTTCAACGCTGACAACACGGTAAATCTCGGCACCTTGACCGACCAGGATGTCTCCATCACCACTCAGGCCTACGACAAGGCCGATGGCGATCAGGAAGTCGTTGCCGAGCCCGATGTGACCGTTATCGACAAGATTTCTTGCGACAACCTTCAGAAGGGCACCGAGTACATCATCAACGGCACCCTGATGGACAAGGCCACCGGCAAGCCCTATGTGGATGCAGCCGGCAACGAGGTCCATGGCTCCGTCACCTTCACGGCTAAGAGCCAGGAACAGGACGCATACGTCGAGTTCAGCTTCGACGGATCCAACCTCACGGATTCCACCGAGCTCGTCGTATTCGAAGACCTCGCAACCACCGACAATCCTGACCGAATCCTCGCTGACCATAAGGAGCTTAGCGACCAGGGCCAAACCGTGACTGTTAAGCCTCCTGTAATTGGCACCATCGCCACCGACGGCATCGACAACGACAAGCAGGTTGTCAAGGACACCGAAATGATTGTTACCGATACCGTGGCATACTACGGTCTCACCCCTGGCAAGCAGTACATGCTCAAGGGCGAGCTGATGGACAAGGCTACCGGTGCTGTGCTCAAGGATGCTGCGGGCAATCCTGTGACTGCCGAGAAGCAGTTCACTCCCAACGCAACTGCAGGTACTGTGGAGATCCAGTTCACCTTCGACGGCTCCAACCTCAAGAAGGATCAGAACCTCGTTGCCTTCGAGCATGTCCTTACCAAGGACAAGGAGATCGCAACGCATGCGGAGATCAACGACATCCCGCAGACCGTCACCGTTATCAAACCCTCCATCAAAACCACTGCAAAGAGCAGCCAGGCTGGGCATGAGAACAGCGACAATGTGGTTCGCGACACCACGGCAACCGTCAAGGACACCGTGGAGTACAAGAACCTTGTTCCCGGCAAGGAGTACACCCTCATCGGCAAGATGATGGACAAGGCTACCGGTACTACACTGCTCAAGGCAGACGGCACTGAGGCCACCGGCAAGGCTACCTTCACGCCTGAGACTGCCAACGGCACCGCAACCGTGGAGATCACCTTCGATTGCGCAGACCTCGACGATCACAGCCTTGTGGCGTTCGAAAAGCTCTACCGTGGCGAGACCACGATTGCAAGCCATGAGGACATCGACGATGTGGATCAGACCGTAAAGGTCGATACCCCGCTCGTTGAGACCACTGCCACCAGCAGCCAGGCTGGGCACGATGGCGACAAGAATATTGTCCGCGACACCGAGGCTACGCTGACTGATACTGTTGAGTACAAAGGCTTGGTAACCGGCAAGGAGTACACCTTCACCGGTACGGTGATTGATAAGGTCACCGGAAAGGCACTGCTCAACGCAGATGGCTCCGAAGTAACTGCTTCGAAGACCATCAAGGCAGCCGATACCTACGGTACCGTTGAGCTTGAGTTCACTTTGAACTGCGCTTCCCTTGATGGCCATGAGCTCGTAGTCTTTGAGAAGATTTACCAAGATGGCAAAGAGATCGGATCCCATGAGGATCTGAACGATGGGGATCAGACCGTTACTGTTATCTCCCCTGAGCTTGCGACCACCGCTATCGACGGCATCGATGGCGACAAGAATGTGGTCAAGGATCCTGAGGCCGAAGTTACCGACACCGTTGAGTACAAGGGTCTCGTGACCGGCAAGGAATACAAGATAACCGGTACCATTATGGACAAGGCTACCGGCAACCCTTACATCGATCCTTCCACCGGGAAGGAGATCACCGGCGAGACCACGTTCACGCCGGATGATACTTACGGCACCGTGGATGTGAAGTTCGCATTCGATGCCTCTCAGCTTGATGAGAACTCGCAGCTTGTTGTGTTCGAGAAGATCTCCCGCAACGGCGAAGAGATTGGTGGCCATGAGGATATCGACGACGAGGCACAGGCTGTCTCCATCGTCGTTCCCGAGATCCACACCAATGCAGCCGACGGGCTCGATGGTGACAAGGAGGTAATCGCCGACCATAAGGCAACAGTGGTTGACACCGTTTCCTACGAGAACCTTGTTCCCGGTAAGGAGTACAAGGTTTCCGGCACCTTGATGGTGAAGGAAACCGGCGAGGCCTTGCTAGATGCGGACGGCAACCCAATTACCGCCTCCACTACGTTCACCCCTGAGAAGCCTGAGGGCTCCGTGGACGTTGTGTTCGAGTTCGATGCTGACCTTCTGGCTGGAAAGAAGCTCGTAGCATTTGAGAAGCTGTACCGCAACCAGATCGAGATCACCGTGCATGAGGACATCGACGACGAGGATCAGACCACTACCGTGGTGCCTCCTCAAATCGGCACTACCGCTACCGACACCGCTGACGGTGACAAGCACATGGCTGCCGATCCCGAGTCCTCCATTACCGACGAAATCCAGTTCAAGAACCTTGTTCCCGGCGATGAGTACCAAGTTGCAGGTATCCTGATGGACAAGGCCACCGGCCTGCCACTGCTCTCCGGTGAGGGTGCTTCGGCGATCTCTGCTGAAGACCTGCAGAAGTTCGCAGACGACCTGAAGGCTGCTTGCGGACTTGACTCCGGTGACGTTTCCGCCATCGAGATCGATGGCAAGGCGTTCGGCGATGGCCATGAGGTTAAGCTTGTCGCCGGCAAGTACGAATGGTCTGACGACAACGGCTCCGGTCAGTACCTTGAAAAGACCGACGATGGTTGGAAGCTTGTTGAGTTCAGCGATTCCGCTGATATGTCCAATTCCAAGGAGATCGGCACCTACACCGACGATCAGGTGAAGCTCACAAAGGACACACCTGTGCTTCCTTTGAACCCGGATTACGAGGCCATTGCCAAGGCGATGCAGGAGAACCCTGACATCGTAAGCTGCCTCAGCATCCAGAAGAAGACCTTCACGCCTGAGGAGCAGTCGGGCACTGTCTCGATGGACTTCCCGATCAACTCCATCTACAACGAGGACACCGAAACCGTGGTGTTCGAGTTCCTGTTCAAGGGCTCCGAGCTGATCGCTCATGAGTCCGATATTAAGAACAAGGGTCAGACGGTTGAGATCGTAACGCCCAAGCTCTCCACCACTGCTACCGACAAGACCGACGGCGACCACACCCTCCTGCCTTCCCGTGAGGCAACCGTGGTCGATCATGTGGAGTACACCGACCTGATTCCCGGCAAGGAGTACACGATTGAGGGCGTGCTGATGGACAAGTCCACCGGCACTGATCTGATCGTCGGCGATGGCAAGGTAACCGCTGTCGCAACATTCGTGCCGAACAAGGCGAACGGCTCTGTTGACCTTGAGTTCACCTTCGATGCCTCCGAGCTCGGCGGCAAGGATCTGGTGGCATTCGAGGTTGCCTACAAGGACGGTATCCAGATCGCAGACCACCAGGACATCGACGATGAGGGTCAGACCGTTTCGGTTTCCGAGCCCGATGACAACACGTTCGATACCCCTGATGGCGACGGGTACTCCAAGACCGGCGTCGACATGACGCTGATCTATGCGCTGATCGCCGCCCTCGTGGCTTTGGCTGGCGGTGCCGGCGCCTATGCTTACCGTCATCGCAAGCTTGCCGCAGTTGAGGGCAAGACCGATGGTGAGTCCGACGAGGAATAGCCTCTAGGACCCTGTCGGGACACTTGGGAGGGTGCCGATGTTGGCACCCTCCCCTTTTCAAGAAAGGAGTGACTACATGGCAGACAGCGAAAGCACTCAGAACGAGCAAGAGGCACCAAACGATCCTAGCAAGCCGAATGGCAACGTTCGCATCGCGGCGATTGCGATCGCCGTAGCCGTTATTGTGCTCGCAGCCGGCATCGGCATCGGGTTTGCGATTCATGGATCGCAACAGCCTGAGCTGATTGCCGCACAAGAGCAACCTACCGACAACCAAAACGCCTCTGGAAACTCGCAAGCATCCCAAGATGTGCATAAGCACGACTGGGTTGCCGAATATGAGACGGTTCACCATGACGCCGAGACGCATGTGGTGCATCACGACGCGGTTTACGAGAATCAGACCGTTTACTCGACCATCTGCAACACATGCGGCGAATACTTTGATCCGGATACCAACGACGGAACCGATCATCTGAGGGAAACCGGTCACAAAGGACTGACCAAGCAGGTTCCGCATAAGGAGACTGTGAAGGTGAAGGATGCATGGGATGAGACGGTTACCGACAAGGCGGCATACGACGAGTCCGTCCTGAAGGACTACAAATGTTCCATCTGCGGTGTGACCGCATCGCCTGAGGATGTGCAGAAAGATACCGCCAACCAGCCCGTGCAATCGTAATTAGGGCTGATTTACGGCACTGAAGAGGGTTTTCCCGTTCGGGGGAAGCCCTCTTCTCATATTCGCATTCGAATGCGAATATGGATGATGGGCTGGGAAAGGGGCAAACGATGGGTTTGGAAGACATGCAGCAAAACCAGGTGCAGGCACCTACGAGGGAAGAGCCGTTTTACCGCAGGACTTGGTTCTGCGTGCTGATGGCGATCATCTTCCCTCCCTTGGGCATTGCGCTCATATGGGTGTTCAAGAAACCGGCGGCACAATCGGTCCGCATCGCCCTCACGGTGGTTTCGGCTGTTATCCTCGTCAGCGCGATCGGCAACATGGGAAACGGCACTCAGGCAGTGCAAAACGGCAATAGCGATCAAACAACCGTTGAGGAAAGCTCCACCGTGCAAGAAACGGATGCAGACAATGCAGATGAACCCGTGACAACGAATTTCATGGGCGGCGAGCTGTTCGGTACTACCGTTGAGAAAGCTTGGGAAACTGTAGAGGCAAAAGGCTATGCCGTTGCTTTCAAGTCTCCTACTGGTGCTGATTTGAATCCGGGCAGGAACAGCATGCATTCAAGCACTATGAAGACATGGCGAATCACAAGTGCTCAACTCGATGAGCCATCGAGCACGGTAACGCTTTGGGTTACCAGTGAAGATGGGTTCATCGAAGAGTACGGCAAGAAAGCAATGAAAGACTGATGAGCACATTCGACATCTCCTCGATAACGAAAGGCATCGAATCCTGGACACATCTGATGAGCAATGGGTTTGCCGGGAAGCTTCACGGGGCGGACTTGGGCACGTTCGAGTTCTCGCTTGTTGCGATGATCCTCTGCCTCATCATCGTTATCTGCGGGTTGCTGGGGATAATCGAAGTCGACCGGCAGATCGCCCGACAGAAGGCATTGAGGGAAAGCGTTATGGGGTCGCAGATGATCCCTGCAAGCACGTTCCTCTCGAACTGGAAGACAACCCGATCCGGCAACAAGGTGACTGGTGGCTACAAGACATTGGATCAACCAGGCTGCTATGTGATCATCACTGCCCCATCGCCTGATTGGAAGTCTTACGAGAACGTGTACGTTGGGCAATCTCTGCATGTGTGCTCACGAGTGAGAAACCATCTCACTGGGCACGGGAATGGGGATGTCTATGCAGACGTCCGCAACGGGAAACCCGTGTATGTGAAGATCATGCCGTGCGATCAGCGGCAGATGAACGTCATGGAGAAGAACCTCATCAAGGCATTCAATGCCACTAGCTCCTACAATCGCACGGCTGGTGGGTCGAAGAGGCGCTGAGAATGACAGAATGTGTCATTGTCGGCAAAACCAGATGACATATCCTGTCATTGCTGGTAAGATAAAACCAACGTAGCGCCCGACAAAACTAACGAGGGTTCAATTCATTAGCATACGGGTGAAGCAACCTACATTGGGACCAGGCTTAGTGCCTGGTCTTTTTGTTGTTGTTCATCTTCTTTTCTCGAACAAATTGTTTGATGGACTTTGCCATATTGATGGCAAAGTCAACGATACCGCATATTGCTGCAGCTACCATAATTACGTCCATGGGCACCACCTCCTTTCAGGGAGGCTTCACCCATAAATCTGCCGAGCACTACGAAAGCTTGTTTATGATAGCTGTTGCAGACATTTCAGGCAACAAAAAGCCCCTGCGGCTAGGGCAGGGGCTTTACACCAAGTAAAAACCTTTCGAGAAAGGAGTTTTACAGGTAGAAGTATATCATGGTTGCACGATATGACAATACTAGAATATTGTGCTGTTCAGGCGCCAAGCACCTCTCCAGGCGCACGATTGGTGTGCGCCGGGGGTGGCTGAGGCATGCGACAAAAAAGAAGAGCCTGCCGGGATGCAATGTCGGCGTGCTCTTCTGTTCGTGATACATTATGTGATACAAAGCGTTCTACTGGCAGGCCCGGCGGTGCAATTACCGAGCCCGCCCTGCTTTTTAGAAACGTGCCGTTAGGAAGGTTTCCTGTCCTTGAGCGCCCAGGCAGCTACTCATGCCAAATACCGGGTTCTCTGGTGTGCCGATGAGCGTGTACACCTCGTCAGTCAGGCGTTCCTCAGGATCAACCTCGTTCTCGTTGATGGTGCGCACCATCTCCCTCAAGTCATCTATCGACATGTAGCTTGCGCTAACGGCGATGAACTCATGGATACTCGATGGGAGCACGTACACTGCTCGCTTTTCGAAGATCTCAAGCAGCTCGCCTTGGATCTCCTTCGAGAACATCAACGGTGCCCCGTTGCAGCGCTGCTCGTTGCTCACGATGATCATCTTCGGCTCATTGCCGCCGTCAGGCAGCTCTTCGCCAAGAAGCTCTTCCAGAACTGTGCGGATCGGGCTTATCTGCGCAACACTCTCTATGTTCTTCATCGCGATCGCAAACGCCTCGTCGACAGCGAGCCCGCATTGCCTCAGAAGGCTATCGGTCACCTGGATGTTTGCGACCTCGCCGTATTCACTGATGCCGTCGAGGTCGACCCTGCACTGAAGAGTCATCACCATGTCAAGCAGCTCTTTGCACGGCCTGCCAGCCTCCCTCAGCCATTCGGCGTTGGCAGAGCCCATGACGCGTGGCATTAGATGCGCAATCAGGTCCTCCCTGCTCGGCAGCATATCCACAACCGCCACACCTGAAGTCGCCTCCTGGAACTTCTTAGCAAGCTCGTTGAGAAGCGCCAGATCTGACATCGCCATATCTTCAGGCGTTGGATAGCACCTTATCTGGAATGAGGCGCCTGCAATTCCGATGCCGAACGCCGGCTTCTGCACGTTGTTCTTCCTGACCACCGTCGCCTTCACACGCAGGTCCTTGCCCATCTTTGCGAGCAGGCTGTTGAGTGCCACCTCTCTTAACCTCAGTTTCTCCAGTGTTACCATGTTCTCTCCTTTTCTCATTTTTCAGTTCCTCCTTTTTTGATTTGATTTTGTTGCAAGCAACCTTCGTTGCTTGGTTTCGGTAAAACGCACTAAGGAGCAGATAGCCAAGGGACAAGGCGGCTTGCCGCCGATGCGCCGTAGGGCAGCCCTTGCGATCTGGGACGGGAGCGTTAGAAACCACACAAGCAACCGAGGTGCTTGCGGCATGGTCAAGCAAAAAGGGGGAATTGCCTGTATATGGGGAAAGGAAGCGGGTGTTGCGACCTGGGGAAATGCTTTGAGAGGTGGCTGAGACGGGCTGTACGGGACGATGTTGCGCTGGTGGCGGTTGGTGGTCGGGAAAACAGGCGGAATTTGCGGATGTTGGTGCGCAAAGGGTCGATGGTTCGCTGATAGTCGGCGGAGATTCTAGGGCAATGGGCTGATTGAGCGGAATGCCGTGCGCTTGGAGATGATGATGGTCGCAAAGAGGGGAAAGATGGGAAAAGGGAGCTTCTGGTTTCACGGGACGGGAATGCGGTACGGTTCGATTCGGCTGGCGATGCGGTTTGCAGGCGGGACGATGTGTGGACGATGTGTTGGGCGGTGCGGTTCGATTCGTTTGATCGGCGAGTGGGAACGGCTGGCGGTGACGGCTATGCCTTGAGGTTTAGGGCGTTGCAAGTGCTGCGATCGGGTCACAGCTGGGAGTTGCTTTGCCAGAGCGGGATTGCCCGTGGGAATTGGTCGATTGATGGATTGATTGATAGATACGCTCGCTGTGCTCGCTGATCGATGATGTTGGTTGAGGATCTTGCAACGAGGGGCAATCGGTGCTTCGAAACTGCGAATGGGTAAGGGAGAATGCAGCTTGGCATGTGGCGGCAATCGGTGCTTCGAGGGTCCAGGGGACTTCCCGGTTCGCGCTTCGGCGACCAAGCTTGGCACTGCACATCGTAGGGGCTCGCATCAACGCATTGGAGTCAAGGAAATTGACGGAGCGATCGGCACTGGACAAATCCGTTCCCGCAAGAACGCATGAAAGGACGATGAGACGTTGCATGCCATGTCCCCTCCACAGGCTCGGGATGCATCCTACGACACGAATGCCGGGAGCAAAGATAGCACGCAGATGCACGGCCATTGCTTAACCGGGTGGCTCTTTTCAGTAAAAGGGCTGATGCCGATGTCATTCCCAACAAGCTTTAAGGCAGGAAACTTGCGGCGCATGATGCTGCGAATGGAGGTAGAAAACCTTAGGCGAGCCGAGCGGTGCGATCGGTGCACCGCCGGCGGTCAAAGGGCTAACGACGTTGATGGTACCATAGGAACCAGGCCTCACTCAGGAAAGGATGCTTATGAGCTCGGGCTATCTCCTATCATCTTTTATCACGATTCTTGCCCTCATATTCTTGCTTGGGTTTGCGATTGGAAGAAGAAGCAAGAAGCAGAAAGCCAAGAAGACTTATTCGAAGCAACCTGCATACAGGGAGAAATACAGGCCTTTGGGTTCTGACCCATACAACAAACGAAATGGGTATTCCAGCTCGAACAACGGGCTCTCGCACGGTGTATCGAGTTACAGCACTCCAGCACAGGACGCCTTGATCGATCAGATGAAAGCTGAAGGCTTGCTCTCGGAATTTGAGAAGGGCTTGCTGATCTCGAACAGGTCTTTCCGTTTTGCATCTTCCATAATCGACGAGCATATGGAAGAGCACAAACAGATCGTAGCTGCGAGGAAACGCGAGGAAGAAGAAAAGGCTAAGAACAAGAAGACCTGGCTTGACCTAGATGAGCTTGAAGGCAATGCCTTCTGGTACCCCGTTGAGCAAAAGAAATACCTGTTCACCAGAAGAGAGGTAGAATTTTACCGACTTCTCAAGAAGTCGTGCAGCAAAAAGGGTTTCTCGGTATGCCCAAAGGTTAGAATCGCCGATATCTTCAATGTCACAAGCGATGACAAGGAGGAAAAAGCATTATGGTTTCGCACCATCGCACAGCTCCATGTCGATTTCCTTGTCCTCGACAAGTACGACAAGATGTACTTTGCGATCGAGTTGGACGATGCATCGCATAACACGGAAAAGGCCAAGAGAAAGGATTGGTTCAAAGACCAACTGTTCCGATGCGACCCTGTGCTGCTTGTACGGATCGACGAGATCCCCGATGAGGCTAAAATGGATGTCCTTGTTGATAGATGCGCAGAGGTTGCCGATGAGCGCAGAGAGCATTATGCGAAGCTCTTCGATAAATGGAAGTCATTCTTCTGACTATGCTCATCTGAGGCAAGCCCCGGGCGCACGATCGGTACACCGCCGGCAGTCAAGTTTAGCTTCTTAATACGACAAAAGCCGCCCCGGCAGGCGGCCTTTGTCGTAATTGCTTTTATCAATTCGATAGCCAAACGACCGAGGGCGTGCCCCGCGTCTTCTTTTATTTTAGCAGGTTTCTATGCTAAAGCTATCTCTCATCTCGGCTCGTATCGCATCCCAATCCAGTAAGTGATCCTATTTCGAGTTGATCTCGGCTAACAGATGCGATCTGTCGTCTGGGTACAGGCGCAAGGTTCGGGTCTTCCCCAGCAAGGCGAGTTTGGTTGCCTCTCGGTGGCATGCCAGCTCCGCCGCCTTGTCGGACTCTGCCGTTATGCAGAGCCGGTCGTAGAGTTTGTCGCCCTTGTACACGTCTATACGATACCAGCGGCGGCCGAGAAGGTCTGTCTCTGGTTTGTTAATCGGTTCCATCCGCTGTTCCTCCTTCTTTGCAACAATGATACCAGTATAGCACTATATTATGATATAGTGCTAGCAGAAAATAAAAGGTCACCCGTAGGTGACCTTTTTGAAGGAAGAGACTAGAAGAGGTTAATTCGATTTCGTTGCACCGCAGTCAGAGCACTTGTAACCGGTGGTTACCGTTTCATCATATGCAGCTGATACGAGAACCTGTTTGGTAACTGGTTCGTCATAGGCATTCTTAACCAACACTTTTTTTTCTACTTCACGCACTTGGTCACTTTGACCATTCAGAGCATGATTTTTTGAATGTTGCAAAGAAGGGTTCTCTGCGCCACATGTTACACAAACCGATACAGTACGTGTTTCATACACAGCATCATGATGTATATAGCTGGTTTCTGTTTTGTACACTGCATCGTGATGCGCGGTTGTGGTTTGGGGTACCCAGTTGTGCTGGTGGGTTTGGGTTGTATTTCCGGTGCTGGAACCAGTGTTGCTGCCTTGTTGGTTGTTGTTGCCGGATGGGATCGTGGTGCCGGTTTTGTTGGCGTTGGACTTGGTGGCGGCGTTGGCTGTACCGGATGCTACGGTGCCGCCTTGGGCACTGGCTGCCTTGTTGGTGGCGTTGCTTGCCTTGGCGGACACCTTCTCTGCGTCTGCACCGGATGCCACTGCGGCTGCCTGGGCTGCTGCGATGTCGGCCTCGGTTACCTGGTCGGCTGCCTTGGCGATGAGGGTGATCTCAACTGATGCGCCCTTTGCCGTGTCGAAGTCAACCACCTGAGGTTCAGGGAGGTCGAAGATGGTGCCGTCGTCGAGGATCGGGGAGCCGGTCACTGCGATGGTGTAGGTGCCGTTGTCCTTTATGTCGTCCAGGTCGGTTTCCACTCCGGCTTCAACGTCCTTGGTGAACAGGGGGTCTGGTGCCACGATGTTCTCGTCGGTTGATGTGAGGGTGTCCTTCACGTCGCCGGAGTAGACCGATACCACGATCGGGGTCGAGGTGTCGGCGTTCCAGCCGTCGCAGTTAACCTTCACGGACACCTTGCCATCTTCCTTCTGCTGGACGGTTGCCGTGGAAGGAGTGGTATGGGACGGCTCGGCTGGCTTGGTGAGCTGACTGTAGGCGAATGCGCCTCCTGCGATGATGACCGCTGCGGCCACGACGCAGCCGGCGGCGATCAGGGCGTTTCGCTTTCCAGTTGGGCGGAACGGGTCTTTTGGCATTTCCAGTACGCTAGCTCCAACCTGCTGGTCTTGACAGGCTTCGGCAAAGGCGGACTGGGTCGGTGCCGCACCGGTGAGCTCATATCGCTCGTAGAGCGGAATCAGCGCGGTGCGGATGCTTTCCTCCTGCGGAGTGATGCTCTGCGTGGCGAGATGCTTGGTGATGCGCTTCTCGGCAGTTTCCATCTTGGCTATCTTCTGCGGCTTGGCATCAACTGCCGAGACGTTCTCCTCCATGTAGGACACGGCGGGTGACTCTACGGTGGGCTGTTCGCTTTGATTTGCTGCGGGCATCGGTGCCGTTTCGGTCACCGTCTCTTGTTTCTTGTTCTCTTCCATTTCTCTATCTGCTTCCTTTCTGCATTAACTTTCAGTTTTACTCTTTGCGTTTTGCTACGGCTTCGCCGTCGGGGTGCTCGGAGGGGGGTCCAATTTCTCGATCATCTGCTCGATCTTGCAATCCATGAACAAGAGGTTCAGGGCTTCTTGGCTCCATGCTCTGCGGAATGTCAACGCGGATCGCATGAGCAAGCAGGCAAGGCATATGAGGATCACGGTTATGCATGACATCGCCGCGAACCAAAATCCTGCATCGCCCGCTGAAAGCGGCAAGTCGAGGAAATCCAATTGGTTCGGAGAGCTTACGGCGATCCCGAGCCAAATCGCCGACATCAAGCTGCCTACCGCCCCTATTCCGGAGAGACAAGCAAATGCGGCTCGATTGAAGACGCTGCGATCAGTGAATCGCAGTTTATCCTTTGTCCTAAACGCCATGACACTCAACTCGAATTGATAATCCTCCAACTCAGAACGATAAGCGTCTTCTCCTGCCCCTCTTCGACTGATTACCTTCAGGTATCTATCGAGTAGTTCTGGGCTGCATCCACTGCACGTATGCCCTGTCAAGCTCTCATAGTTCATGCTCTCTCCTCACAATCATCGGGTTTGCGATGCGTCATCCTGGCTGCCACGATTGGGAACTTGCTGTGCTCTGGGAACCTCGGATCGTAATGATCCATCGGGTTCTCGAAACAGAATATGCCGCAGTGAGTGTATATGATCTTGTGCGGCATGCCGCTGTGGATGGAGTAGACGGTCTCACCTGGGAGGATGGGAACGCCATCCGCGTCGTAGCAGGGCTGGTTGACGAACTCGTCAGATTTCCTGCGTTCCTCTGCGATCTCTTCTTCCGTTGCCGTTCTTCTTGCCAACTCAATCACCTCAAGGTCCTCTGTTTTGCCGTCAGGAGCGCAACAGCCAGCAAGGCTGAAACACAACATTGGCTGGTATGCGTCTTGCTATCAGACGTCGCCTTCTCCCAACGCTCAGGCTTTACCATCACCGGCGGCTTGGCGGATCCGGGATGCCAGGGACCGGGCCCTGGGGTCTCCCGACGACTCAAGGGATCTCACCAAATCGCCCATCGTGGACACACCGGGTTCCTCAGCGTGCTGCTTGAAGACAGTGCGCTGCTCAGTGGTCAAGGTCGCCATGAACAGGCTGTAACCTACAGCGTCCTTGATCGCCTCGCCGTACTGCGAAACAGGTTGCGTTCGCGCTGCGCAGGGCGCGGGGCTCTTCTTTTCGAACCAGTCCTGGATCGCCTCGGTCACTATCATGGTTTGGGTGGTGTCGTGGTCGATGCAGTACTGGGCGATGCGCTTCTTCAGGGATTTCGGGATGAAGAGCGAGATCTGGACTTTCAGCTCGGGCTCGGTATGGTTCTCTTCGTTTGACATTGCAAATCCTTCTCTAACGTCTTTTCCCCAACGTGCGGACGGCGGCGTGGGGGTGGTCGGGGCAGCGATCCTCGTGTTTGGAGAGGAGGCGCCCGCACTTCTCGCACTTGCCCTCGGCACCGTTTCGACGCGGGGCGTCGCAGGAGATTTCCAAGCCGCACTTGCGGCAGAACCAGATCGTGCGCTCAAGGTCGTGGGTGTGCCCTACCCTCTCGAAATCATGACGGCAGAGCATCTGCGCGATACGGTGGGTCTTATCGGGGTTCAGCATGGTTCCTCTTCCCGACGAACTCCACGTAATCAATGGCGGAGGTGATGTCCTCTGGTTGAATCCACATCTCGACCGGAGGGATATCTGCCTTACTGGAAGCTTCCGTACGGAGTCGCTTTACGATCTCATCCCGCTTGAACACGGACTTGCCAGCACCGGTCTCACCGTAGATGAGCGGCTTGTTGCCGATGGGATCTTGCGCAAGCTCAGGCTCTTTGCCGATTGCGAGCTCTGAGAGGCTGTGCTGCACCCGAAAGATGCAGTCAACGGCTTCATCAACGGAACCGAGCACAGATGCGCTGTCCCCCGCCTCCATAATGCGGTTCAGCTCCACGGCGCACAGCTGCAGCCTTCCGATAACCGAGACGAGATGGTTGTGGTTCTCGCTGTCCATAGAATGCTCCTAATCCATGCAGCCCTATTGATACGACTATTATACTACATACATATGTAGCCGTGTAGGTATAAAGCTGGATAATTTGGACACAAAGGACATACTGGACATTGGGTTTAGGCTCAGGCATCAGTTCGGTGAACGTGACAGATTTGGCAGGTCTCGAACGAGGTGCAGAGAAATTGCGAGAATTGCTCAGTTCAGCAACCATGGCAGATCAGGCAGGTCTCAAACAAGTACCGGAAAGGGCAGAAAGCACCGTTAGTTCAGTAACTATGGCAGATCAGGCAGGTCTCAAACGTAATATCAGTACAGATATAAACACAGATAGTTCAGTAACTATGGCAGATCAGGCAGGTCTCAAACCTGTGGGTGCAGATACCCCGTCTGAACAGGGACTATCTATTTCAAAGAACTGCAAAATCTGCCAGGTCTTCTTGTTTCTGCGACCCGCCCGGTCATTTTTCGATCAGGCTCTTGGATCTCCGCAAGCGTCTATTCCCGCCCTGACGGCGGTATGGATCCATTATAGCAAATTCGCATCCGAATGCGAGTTTGCTAAGCTTGAATCTCCGTGAAGACCTTGAGGATTGCGGGGACTATCTGGTCTGCAAGGTAATCGTCGCTGTACGGCTCGTCGGTGCTCAAGCCAAGGAGGTGATCCACTACAGTCCACTGTATGGGAGTCAGAGTGTGCTCAGCGTGCTCTCCGCTGAAGTAGGTGCAGACCTCGCACCAATCGGATTCATCATCAAACGGATGCTTTTCCCTGTTGTCTGCCATCCTACTTGCCTTTCTTTCGCAGTGCACAAGCACGCTGCGGGACTTTCTGCACTTGCAGATCGCTAACACACCGTGTCGATCTCTATCCCGCAACCGTCGCCCGACTTGGTGGGCACCAGTTTCGAGCCGCCGATCCAATCGACCGTTTTGCCGGAAACGAGCTTCTTCAGCATATCAGAGGACAAGACGGTCCGACCTTCTCCACCATCTCGATGTCTGCATCGACCATGCTCTTTCGATCGATATCAGGCATCTTTGCTCCCATTTCCCCCCTCATCGTTGGCCATATCCGGCTCACCGGAACCGTCGAGTTCTTCGCTAAGCGCCTCGATGCGCTTTGCCAAGGACTTTGCCTCATGGCTGGCGGAGGATTTCAAGGAGGCAACAAGGTCCTTGATTGTCATGCCTTCCTCTATATGATCAAGCAGTATGCACTGCTCGATGTAGGACAGTTGGAGCAGCTTGCCGAGCAGGCCTACCGCTGCCTTGCTGTTGTCTACGCTAATCATTCCCTGCATCAGAACATCGCTCCTATCAGAATCACGAAGTTGTACACTCCTGCTGCCAGGACGAAAAGGGTGCCTGGAAGGAGGGCTTTTCGCCACTTCTCGGGTTTTCTAATCGCCGCCCTTATCAGGAGCAGACCGACAATGAGAACAACTCCAGCTACCGTGATGTAGCCATGTGCGGATGCTATCGATGCTTCGGACATTTTTTCACTTTCTACTGAGTTCCTACCTGGATTGCTTGGAGGAGCGTTGCGATGGTTGAAATCAGCATTGCAGCGGTCGATACAGCTGCAAGAATCGAAAATATGACTGTCGATGCGGTATCTTTCGACGTCTGTGCTCTCGAAAAGAAAAACAGTTGCAGTCCTAAAAAGACAAAGGCAAGAATCGCCAACGTCCAGTTAATCATTGTGACTCCATATCTCTTATCAAGTTCCTACTTAAAATATCGAAAGGAGAGCTACGATGGCCGAAACGGTCATCACCACTGTGGCAATGCATGCCAAGACCATGAACGTAACCTTGAGTGCGGTCTTCTTCGACATATACGCAACCGCTAGGGAGATTATCTGCACAGTCAAAGAAACCAAGAAAACAATTACAGCTATCTCGTTAATCATCTCTACTCCTTGTGTATCGACGTTACAAAATTAACGTTCTTGGTTACGGTTTGTTTGCTGCTTCTCTTTAATACGCTCCCAGTTATCATCAACCGACTTCTTTGCGGCAAATGCCCCTACCCCTGCGCCTACCAACTCGAATGCAATCAACGCAAGACCGACTCTTGCATCGATTAGAGACAATACCGAGGTTGCAACCAGCACAATCAGGCAAACAAGCGCAACTGCAACAGATACATAACTCTGCCGCATTTGACGAATGTCCTTGCGGCTTAGCTCGATGCCCTTGGAACGGCAGAGCCTCCCCATGACCAAGGTATTCACACCGAAAACCGAGCAACTGACTCCGAATATCGCCAACAGCATCGGCAAAGAAGCTTCTATTGACATTTCTCTCCTATCTCCCGCTCCTCATTCGACTTTGCTTTCATGACTACTTGGCACGCTTCTTCGTGCGGGACTTCTTCGCCTTGGTGACGAAGGACCGCTCCTGCTTTGCGAGGATGTCCTTGCCGGCTTCCAGGACGTTCTGCGCACCGTTTGCCTTCCTGTCGTGCTGGGCGCCGCATTCGGAGCACGTCCACTTGGGACGCAGGTCCTTTGCCAGAACAAGCTCCTCGTGGCCGCATCGGCTGCACACCTGGGCGGTCGGCGTGTCGTTGGGAACCTCCACGAAGGCGCGGTTGGCCCAGGCGGACTTGTAGGCCAGCTGGCGGTTGAACTCGAAGAAGTTGCCGTCGGCGGTCTTCTTGTTGAGGGCCCGCTGCACCTTCTTCGGGAGGTTCTTGGTGGCTTCTGTCTTGTGCTGCATCATGTCGGACGAGCCCATGTTGCGGCTTGCGATCACGTCGTAGGAATCGACTAGCTCTCGGGTGAGCTTGTGGGTCGCGTCCTTTCGGATGTTTGCTATCTTCTCCTCGACACGGGCCTCCTTGCGCTTCTGCTTCTTGAAGTTCTGGCTGCCCTTCTGCTTGCGGGCCAGATCGCGCTGGGCTATCGCCTTGCGGCGCTGGAGCCTGTCCATCCGCTCGGGAAGGTCGATCTGCTCGCCATCGGAGGTCGTCACCCAGTGGGATGCGCCGAAGGTGATGCCCACCTCGCCGTGCCCGGCGGGAACGGGCTTCGGTGCGGCGTCCTTGACGTTGACCGCAACGTAGTACTTGTTGCTTGCGGTGCGGGCCACAGCCGTTGCCACGAAGGTTCCCTCGGGGATGCGGTGGACCTTGACGCGGACCTTGCCGACTTTCGGGAGGCAGACGTACTGCCAGCGCACTGTGCGGAGCGGATGCTCCTCAGGCAGGGGCGACGGAACCGGGGTCTTGCCCATGCCCTTGAGGATCAGCTTGGCGGGGCTGCCGTCGGGGTACGTTCCGAGAAGTTGCCCGCCCTGCGTCTTGTAGGACTGCGCGGAGTCGAAGCGGCGCTTGAAGCGGGGATGCCCGATCTTCTGTCCCTGCTTTATGCCTCGGAAGAAGTTGTCGAAGGCGGCATCGAGGTTTTTGGTCGAGTAGCCAAGCGCCGTGGAGTCGGCCTGCTTGAGCCAAAGGTTCCCATCCTCGTCCAGGCAGGAGTTCTTGAGCGCTGTCAGCTCCTTGCTGGGGATGTTGCCCATGGCCTTGGCCTTAGGATCGTAGGACTCGTTGACACACTCCTCCCAGACGGTCTTGCCGTTGGAGTCCTTCACGTACTCGGGATGCTTTGCGTTGGGGTCTGCGCCCGGTGCGAGCTTGGGGCGGCGGAGCGTCTTCTGGGTGCGCTCCCAGGATTCCGTGCGGAGATGCAGGAAGTGGTTGTACACGTAGCGGCACGCATCGAACTCGAAGGCAAGAGCCTTCTCCTGCTCGGGTGTCGGGTATATGCGGTAGCGGTAAGAGAGCTGGATGCCCTGCGCTTCGGATTTCGGTTTGTTCGGCATGTAGGGTCCTAACCGTGATTCGAATTGATATGCTTATTGTACTACATACATATGTAGATGCGTAGGAACAAGACCAGAAAAAACGGCAAGTTGGTGGATTCTGCACAGCTGGAGGACATGACGACGAGGACATGATGCAGCGAGTGAAGGCACTGGGTTTGGGCAGATGCTTTTTTGTTGGGACAATAAGGGGATTGGTACAATCTTCAAGTGATGTTTTACAGAAACGGGCTGCTTGCCGTAATGGTGGGTAGGCTTTATGGAGGTGATTGCATGGCTAAGACCGTTGAGGCAATCGAAGAGCAGATTGCCAAGCTGATGGAGGAAAAGAAGGAGCTCATCGCTGCCGAGAGGAAGGCCGACAAGGAGGCTCTGAATGCTGCCGAGTCGATTCTCGGCAAGATCGTCTTGCGTGCCGTTGAAGCAGATTGGAAGCAAATCGAACCCACCCTGCTTGAGCAATGGCTGGCTGAGAGGCGCGATAAGATCCAGGAGGCGGTACTCAGCGACGAGCTGGAACGCTCCGATGCCCTCAAGAGGATCAAGAAGCTCAAGTAGCCTCTTGATCCTGCATCGATACATTGCGAATGAAGAAGACCCCAGGCACCGATGGTGCTTGGGGTCTTCTTTGTATTGCGACGTTAAGAAATGAAAATGAGCAAGTTCAGCAACCATGACAGATCAGGCAGGTCTCTAACCTGTGAGTGCAGATGCCCCGTCTGAACAGGGACTATCTATTTCAAAGAACTGCAAAATCTGCCAGGTCTTCTTGTTTCTGCGACCCGCCCGGTCATTTTTCGATCAGGCTCTTGGATCTCCGCAAGCGTCTATTCCCGCCCTGACGGCGGTATGGATCCATTATAGCAAGAGGCTTTGTCAGGTTGCAATCTCGGCAGAGAGATATAAATTAATTCAGGAAATGAGTGAATTGCTCGAAAAATTCTATATCACCCTGCAAAATATCGAGATTCTGCGCGCATCATTGAGGTTACAAAAAAGAAAGGAAACAAACACAATGGAGCTGGAAAACAACGAAGAGGGAAACGGGAAAGGCAACAAGAAACGTATCGCGATCATCGCTGTAGTCGTCGCTGCGATCATTGCCGTAGTCGTCGCTGCGTTCCTCCTACTCTCCCCTCACGAGCCGGAGGCATCCTCTATCAAGGACGCTGCCACCACAACGCAGGAACAGCTCGATGAGGAGGCGATGAAGAGCAGGCTGTGGGTCTCGGTTGCCAATACGATCTACGCCGACTCCGCAACCGACACGTGCTATGCCACCGACAAGGACGGGAACAAGATCACCGTGCTCGACAACCGCGAGGAGAACAGCCGCGATATCTCGTATACCGTGACCTTGGAAGACGGCACCGAGATCTATCAGTCGGAGATCATCAAGCCCGGTGACGGGATCGAATCGCCCAAGCTCTCCCAGCACCTCGAACCAGGGACCTACAGCATCATCGCCACTGCTCAGGGGTACGATGCTGAGAGCCATAACGCAGCCGGCGGAACTGTCGCTGCGCAGTCAACACTGGTAGTCAAGTAAAGGAGAATCATCATGGCTATCGTATCATCCATCAAGCAGGGCGCTGCACGCTACGCAGCATCCGCCCTCATCGCAGCCGGTCTCATCGCCGGCGGTGCAGCCGCAGTGGCAGCAAACCCTGCCGATGCTTTCGCACTGAGCCCTTCCACCGTCGCAGGTCAGATGTCCGACGGTTCCGGCAACACCGCTTCCACTGCCGTTTGGCTGCAGGCTGACACTGACAAGCTGATTGTCGCCGCCCCCACCCAGATCAACATGATCGTGCAGGCTGACGGCACGATGACCGGCCCTTCTGCAACTGCAACCCAGCTCAAAAACGGATCTGCCTTCGGCATCCACGTGTCCAAGATCCAGACCACTGCCAAGAACGGCTTCGCGCTTGAGTCCACTGCCAAGGCGGACGACTCCGCAAGCGTCACCATCACTCCCGGCGCAGGCACCGCCGTCAACCTCGCCGACACCCTCTCCGGCATGGCAATCACCTCCGGCACCGACTGGAACATGGCAAAGGTGGGCGCAACCGGCGCTGACATCAACCTGGCAACCGTCGGCAAGCTGTCCAACATCACCAAAGACCTCGCCGCAAACCAGCAGTTCGCCCAGATCGACTGGACTTTCGCAGCCGGCAACACGAAGTAGGATCGGCAACAACCGTTTTCCAGCAATGGGAGCACTGCGCTCCCATTGCCTGCATTGAAGGGATTGGCTATGAACATAGCTTTCAAGAAGACCATGCCGTTTGCACTTGCAGCGGCTATCGCTGTGTCCGGGGGCTCTTTAGCGCTCGTTCCCGGCACTGCCATGGCTGACACGCAAGGCTCGACCGTACTCAGCCTGAGGGCTGTGGACAATCCTTTCAATGCAGGCACAGACCAAAGGTTCACCATCAACGAGGGTGAGGATCTCACGCTCAGCGGGGACATCACCGGCGGGTTCGGGGACGTCACATACCGTTGGTACGTCTCCACCGACGGCGGGGAGCATTGGAACCTCGTTGAGAGAGCTCATGGAACCTCGCTCGACCTGAAGAACATGAAGGCCGGCGAGTACATCTACCGGCTCGTCGCATCCGATATGTACAGCAACACCGCCCATCAGGACTTCTATGTGACCGTGAAGGGCAACGGGATTGCGGATTCCGTGGCTGAGGCTGTCTCCAATGCAGTGAAGACCGGGGACTCGCTTCCGATTGCCGGGGTTGCAGGCATCGCAGTCGTTGCTGCGGGGGCTGCCGGAGTTGCAGCCAAGAAGCGCCGTGAGGGCAAGGAGGACGCACGATGATAAGCGCATCCAAGACACTCAAGAAGAACCTGTCCATCGCGGTTGCGACGGTTTTCCTCGCTGTGGCTGCCTTCGCTTGCTGGGCAATCGAGCCTTCCAAGGCTTATGCGAATACCACGGGCAGCCATCTCACGGTGGCTTCCGAGGTGCATGTGCTGGTGGACAGTGAGGGAAACGTCACCATCCCCAATGCCACCGTGACCAACGACGGCACATGCGCTGCCTACATCATGGGGTGCTCTTCCCCTGATGGACTGGGCTGGACCTGCGATGCCGTGGGAAAGCGCATCGAGGTGGGTCAGAGCATCACTGCCACCTGGAGGTCTGCGGGACCGGTGTCGGATGAGATCGCGGCGCAGCTGGGTGAGGAGCCCTACTATGCGGGCAACTTGACGTATACCTATACGGACGGCGATTTGAAGGGCACCGTCTCGCTCGACAACACCGATCCCACCGTCGGGGACACGATCACGGCAACCGTAACCGGTGCCAATGTGCCCGAGGACAAGCTCACTTACCAGTGGGTCAAGGTGAAGGACGGCTCGGAGACCTCCATCGACGGAGCTACGGGTTCCACCTATACCGCAACCGACGACGATGCCGGGTACGAGCTCGTCTGCAAGGTGAGCTCCACCGACGACATCTGCCAGGGCACGATCTGCGGGGCTACCGGGGCTGTGAAGAAGATCCAGGCTTTCGCTGTGTACTCTGCCGACGACGGATCGCTGAACTTCTATAAGCGGGCGGAAGTGCCGAAGCAGGGCACGATGTACCTCGGAAAGAGGGCGACCGCCGTTTACACCGGCCTTGAGAACATGACCTCGATACCCGGATGGATGCTCAACTACAGTAAAGACATCAAGACCGCGATAGTCTACGACGAGGGCATCTCGCCGATCGACACGGGATTTTGGTTCGCGGAGCTTCGCAACATGAAGACGGCGGACGTCTCGAAGCTCGACATGTCGAAATGCAAGACGATAGGCTGCATGTTCACCAACTGCACCTCCCTTACCTCCCTCGACCTGTCGACCTGGAACACGCGTAGCCTTACGGACATGAACCAGGCTTTCCAAAACTGCACATCGCTCACAAAGCTGAACGTCTCCGGATGGGACGTCTCGAAGGTAACGAACATGACCCTCGCCTTCGCCGAGGACAGGGCGCTCTCCTCCCTCGACCTGTCGACCTGGGACAACTCGGCCGTAACTTCCATGAAGGACGTATTCTCCATGATGGACTCGTTGAGCGAGGTCTCGCTGGGAAGCAAATTCAAATTCGTCGGGACAAGTCCGTTCCTGCCCGACCAGACGGGCCACGTGGCAGGGGCCGACGGCAAGTGGTACGACACCGACGGCAACGGCTATGCGCCTGCTGATATTCCTACGGGTAAAGCGGCTACGTATTATGCAAGTAAGGATTTAGTGCCAGGGATTACTATTTCAGGCAACGCAGAAGTCGGTGAGACTTTAACGGCTACCGTAAATAATCTCTCTGAAGAGGAGATTACTGGCTATCAATGGTACACGGTAGATGATTCAAGTAACGAAACGGCCATTGCTAATGCAACCGCTCATACTTATACCATTACTGCCAATGAGGTTGGTAAGAAAATCCTTTGTAAAGCATTCTATAAAAACGGCTCTGCAACAAAGAATGTAAAAACTACTCCTACAGATAACGTCACACCACAAAAAACCGCATTTGCTGTCTACTCTGCAGATGACAATAGTCTGGATTTCTATAAGCGTACCGAAGTGCCTACAGCGGGTAGCACCTTTGAAGGGAAGACAGCTACTGCGGTTTACACGGGGATTGAGACGTATACCTATACTCGGAACCTTCCTTGGAACGGCTATGCCTCCAAGATCAAGACGGCTACTGTTGTCGATGATGGGCTTCAGCCCAAGAGCACTGCATCTTGGTTTACAAATTGCAAGAGCATAACACAGTGCGATATGTCCAAGCTCGACACCTCCACCCTCGCCGACGCATCCGGTATGTTCTACAACTGCTCCTCCCTCACCACGATCGGCGACCTCTCAAGCTGGGATGTCTCCAACCTCGCCAACGCAACCGAGATGTTCGGCGGTTGCTCAAAACTCACCACGATCGGCGACCTCTCCGGTTGGGATGTCTCCAACCTCGCCAGCTCACAATGGATGTTCTTCAACTGCTCTAGGCTTTCAGTGAACTGCTCAAGCTGGGACGTTTCCAAGGTCACCAATCATAGCAACTTCAACACCAACGCCCCTGGTGTGATCCTTCCGTTGGCTTGGCAGACCTCAAGCGACGAAGGCGATGAGAATTCTGCGATCGCCCCGCTTTGCGAAGAGCAGGGAAACGGAGATGCGTTGAGCGTTCCAAGCGAGAACGATAACAATGATGCCGACGAGGCAGCAAGCAAGACCGATGGCAAAGCGTCTGCCGATAGTGAGACGGAGGGTAATGCCACGACATCTGCCGATGATGTTGGCGCAAAAGAAGAGACGTCTGACGACATCGTGCAGGAAGAGCCCGCCGCAGCTTGATTTTCGCCTGTTCTGGCAGTGCGCTGAAATCACAGAGGCACATAGTCAGTCAAAGAAGCAGCTGGTAGAATGGTTGGCAGGTGCATGCCCCTGAGCACACACAGCATGCAATGGAAAAGCCCCCGGCGGGATTCGCCGTGGGCTTTTCTATTTGCTGTTTTCAAACTTCGATGGATCTAACAGGTTCTTGTTTCCGCATTCAAATGCGAATTTGGTTTTACAGGGAGAGGTTAAGCATTTGGATAGGTAACATCGTAGTAGTGCAAAAAGAAAGGAACGTACAGGTATGACGAGTCATAGGGTTAAGAGCAGGATAGGCGGGCTGGTTTGCGCATCGTTGCTCGCTTTGGCGGGCATATTGGGGTTCACTTTGTACTCCATGGAGCAATCCGGCAATCCCGATCCGGTGCCAGGGAAAGCGGTCTCCTTGGATCCTTATGGGTTCCCGGAGGTGGACTGGGAGTACTGGAAGTCGGTCAATCCGGACGTGATCGCCTGGGTGACGGTTCCAGGCACCAACATCGACTCGCCTATCGTGCAGGCGCATTCCGACGACCCGGAGTACTACCTGCATCACGACGTTTACGGGAAGTACAACGTCTACGGTTGCCCTTACCTGGACGCTAAGTGCATCGATAAGGGGTTCGAATCGCAGAACGCTGTGGTGTTCGGTCATCATATGAACGACCAGACGGTATTCTCTGCGTTCTCCAAGTTCACCGACAAGTCTTTTGCGCAGGACAACGGCAAGGTGCTGTTGCAGATGCCGGGTGAGAAGCACATCCTGTCGGTGAAGCTCGCCGATGTTATTAACGCGGCGAACGACAAGTCCAAGCGCACGGAGTTTACCGATGACGCGGACTTCGCCAAGTGGTACGGCGAGCGAGTGGATGCGGCGGACCTGGTGCTGGATGCGGCTGTTCCGAGCCGGAACGTCACATTCGTGACGTGCAGCTACAACAGGTGGAAAAACGAGCGGACGCTTGTTTTCGCTAGTGAGTAGAGTGATAGATACGCTCGCCTTGCTCTTCTGTGTTTTGGCGGTACAGACGATAGTTCAGCAAGGGTGCAGATTGGATGGTTCTCAAACGCGTCCAGCAGCAATCTACGAACTCAACCTGTTCAGCAACCATGGCAGATCGGGCGGTTCTCAAACTTGTGACATTTCATGGTTTGCTTTACCTGCGTTCAGTAACCATGGCAGATCAGGCGGTTCTCAAACAAGGCCATGGAGGAGTACCTGACCAAAATCGTTCAGCAACCATGGCAGATCAGGCGGTTCTCAAACCTGTGGGTGTGGATATGCCGTTTGAACTGGGCATTCCTATTTCAAAGAACTGCAAAATCTGCCAGGTCTTCTTGTTTCTGCGACCCGCCCGGTCGTTTTTTCGATCGGGCTCTCGGATCTCCGCAAGCGTCTATTCCCGCCCCGACGGCGGTATGGATCCATTGTAGCAAACTCGCATTCGAATGCGAATATACGAAAAGGCTGCTCACCGAGTAATCGGTGGACAGCCTTTTCGTGTATAACGATCAGCGATCGTGAGTCTCATGTTCTTGTGGCTTCTTACTTTCTCTGCATGGATCTGCGCTCTTTTCCAAAGAGGCACAAATCTCAGCCAACGATGGTTGCTTTGTATGCATCTTCACATAACGCTCAGCCACATCGAATGCAGGACGCATTCGCTCGATCTGCTCACGATGCAGACCATGTTTCGTAGCGGTTCGTTCCCACTCGGAGGCAACGGTTCGGGCGATGAAGGCGATCCTACTCCTTGCCTCAGGTTCCTCAAGGTCGAACTCGTCGGCTGCTGACAGCGCAACATCGAAATCAAGCGATGCATCCACGAGATCGATATTCAGGGAGAGATATCCGCCATAAACATTGGGATTCACATCATAGAGCGGGGAGAGTTTCCAACCATTGTCTGTGTAGATGAATCCGTGGTTGCGCAAGTGATCGTCTGTGTTCGATATCGCTATGCTGAAGACGATCCTTGACCAAAGCTCATGCAGATCCGGCCTCATATCACCCTTGGAGCAGTTCGCCTTGATGAAATCGGCGATCTCAAGGTAGCTCACATCGTCTGCACCGTCGGTGTAGCCGAGCATGGTCATGGCACTTGCGAACGGTATCCTCCTCTCTCCTTCCCTGTCGAACCTTCTCACAAGGAAGGTGCTGCCTGCATTGGAGAACTTGAGCAGCTTGGCTTCAGGCACATCCAGCCCGCACTTCTTTGCGAGGTCGTGGGCGACCATCTCCCATGCACCGGCGTTCCACTCATCGTGCTTTGAAGGGAATTTCGCAATCCAAAGCGAGCCATCCGGTGCCTTCACGTTGGCTTTCGGGCGGGCACCCCCAAGGGATGAGCCGGGAGCCAAGAGCTGGCGAAGCCACTTCTCCTCGTCTGGATCCTGCGCATTCTCGAATGCAAGGGAGGCAGACTCAAGCTCACGCAAGGTAGCCCATGGAGGGGCAGCCAAGCGCCTGTCAGGCGATTGGAACTCCCCACCTGGCTCCAAGGCGAAACGGATGGCACCCATACGGGTCTCATCGTAGACACCGAGCAGGTAGTCGCTTTCTAGAAGCTTCTGCGGCTTCCTGTCCTCTGCCCTGGCGTCCATCGCCTCACGACGGCGCATGAGCAGCCTGCCCCAACGGTCTGGGCAGGAATCGGAGAACACGCCGAACATGTGCTTGCCATCGGACGGGTACTGCCGTCCCGGGCATGGGTAGATCTCTGGGTCTATCATCATGTCCGGGTGGTTTTCGAGCCAACTGCCATCGTACTCGAAAGACGTTCTCTCACGCCCGTTTCCGCTGGAAACGTGCAGGGTGCCGATCAGCTCGGGCTCTTCGAGCCAATCGGCGTAGACGTAGATATCTTTCTCGCTCATGTGCGTATCCTCCTTTCCTGGTTGTTAATCTTAATTATACCACGCTGACCTGGGGTTATGCAATTGTTTGGGCTTTACGCGTTACTGGGCGGATTCCGATGCGCACTTCCAGTGGTAGCCGTAGGCGGTGCGGGTGGGGTCCTGAAGGGCCGTCTGAAGATGCGAAACATTTCCCACCCCAGGTAGAGGATCATTGTTCAACGTCCTCCTGTGCTATCGAGTAGCTTGCCCAATCTCTTTTGCGCATTCTGGAGAGACCGTTGTTTAAGTACGTTTCGAGGATCGGTGATTTTTCAGCGATTTGCTTAACCTCGACTTGTTTATCCCCCCAGCCAAACCGCTCAAGGTCGCCTCGTGCTTCGTTGAAGGTGTCGTAGTCCCCTCTTCCCAGGTACATGATCGCCTGCAGATCCTTTACCTGATCGAACGGCAACGAGCCGATAAACCTCTCAAGCTCATCGTCTTTCCAACATTCAATGAAATAGCTTTCAGGAATGTCGGCAACACAGTAAGCCTTACCTGGTGCAAGCCCGAGCTTTTTCCTACGCTCGCTCTTCCTATGATTCTTCTCAGCTGTAATAGTCATGACCTTGCGGACTGCATCCTCTTCAACAGTGCATTGCCATTGCATTGCATAGCGATCTATTGCCTTGAGCTGAAACGGAAAGCCCTGCTCTGCGACGCTCCGGCGCAAAAAGGCATTGATTGCGCTCGGCAGTGTGAAACCCATCGATTCGAACAGCTCCGTTGCCTCGTTTCTAAGCTTTTCATCGATGCGCACAGTGTAGTTGGCCATTGACGGTCCTCCAATCTACCATTGATATTGCAAGGATATCTTAGCATTGCAGATGCATTACAGGAAGATTGCATATTCGCATTCGAATGCGAATATGCATAGAGGCCGTACCAATCGGCACGGCCTCTATGCATTAGACGATGTAACTCGTGATGTCACAGCATCATTATAGCACGATACTGTGCTATATGCGCATCACTTTATCATCGGGAGCAACGGCAAGATGTTGTTTCGGATGGTAAAGTCATCGAAGCTGAACAGCATCAAGCGTTTCTCACTGACCTCTTTTGCAGTGAAGCCGCAGGAACGAACGATTGCCGCAAGCTTCTCCGGTGTCACATCGGCATTGAGCTCGGTACCATCATCGGTTATCAAGGTCAGTTTCGCATCTTTGAACACGGACATTTCCTTTTCCTCTCTCTCGAAAAGGGTGCAAACTGGGTTAGAACAAAATCATCTTCGCAACAACCATCGCGACAAGGGCGAATGCGGTCATTGCGGCACCGTACTTGAGACAGCTTGCGAAACGCTGAGGGCGGGTTGCCTTGATCATGCTCTGCACACGCTTCGTGCTCTCGATTTGCAGCGCATTGATGTGCGCAGCGCTTTCCTCTCCGATAGCGTTGATATTATCTCGAACAGCGGCGGATAGCTCACTGATCGCCTTCTCTGCGTGCTCCTGGCTGTCCTGCAACACGGATAGCGTGCCTTTACGGAGAGAAGTACGCAGCGCTATATCCCCTTTGCGGATGCGCTCTGCGGAATCGAACATTCGCTCCGAGCATTTCTCCTGGGAAGCCAGTATGTCATCGATCTGATCTTTCAAGAGCAGCTGGTCGTTGAACAGCTTCTCTTGGCGGGTCATCAGCAGATCGATCTTCCCAGCGAGCTCCTTTGCGCTTGCCACGATCTGCCCGGCATCCTCATCGGAAATGCGAGGTGCTTCTTGCGGATCGCCATGCTGTTCGGGAATATCGGGCTGCTCATCGATCTGCTCCGGCTCTTCGCTGTCCGGTACGGGTTTTTCAGGCTGCAGGGCAGGCTTCTCGGCCAATACGGCTGGCTCGTCGAGTTCCGGCGGGTTGCTGGCATCAGCCATGGCCGATGCGGCATCGGACTCTGCCATGGCCTCGGCGGTCATGTCCTCTTCGGACTCGTCCAAACCGTCGTCCTCATAACCGTCGTCCTCGTAATCGTCATCGTCGTCTTCGAAGCCGACGAATCCTTCTCCGTACAGTTGGGCTTCAAGCTCCTCGTCTGTCGGCAATTCCTCTTCCATGGCAGCAAGCATCGCCTCCTCTTCGGCTGCTTCCTGCTCGATGTTCGCTGCGTTCTGTGCCATAAGCACCACTCTCCTTTCTGTTTACCTGTCTGCATTGCCGCTGCGGGTATGCGATCTGCTTTGCGAACGGCTATGCGATTTGCTTTGCACTCTGCTCCTCGATCCGGCTGATCCGCCTTTGCCGGTGTTGTGTCCTGGGCGGGTCTGCTCGCCTGTGGCCTTGACCGCCCCAACACGGCTGCGTACTTTGTCGGCGGCTCGCATCACGGATAGGATCTTGTCGTTGACCGAATCGTCTCCAATCAGATCATCGGGGCGTTTTGGCACTTTGAGCCTTGGGGTGTCGGCACCCATCTCAGCCGCCATGTCGCGGTAGGCTGCCAGGGTCTTGTCCAGTCGCTCGAAGTAGTCCGACTTGGGGTCGGCAGACGGCTTCGGTGCCTGGATGGACTTTCCGGCAAGTGCCGTTCTCACCTGTGCCAGCGTAAAGTTCCCGTCCATTCGTCCCAGGTTGAAGGTGCACTTCGGGTTGCCCATGTCGCGCACGTCCGTATCGGTTGCGTAGATTGTGCGCTTGCCGAGCTCGATCTCAACGCCGTAGCCCTGCATACGCTCGGTGAAGTCGTCAAGGGAGCGCACAGAGGGCATGCGCAGCACCGCCTTCACGATGCGGCGCAGGTTGTTCTTGTAGCTGTAGCGGTCGTCCTCGATGATGGCACGCTCGGCATCACGGGGGTTGCGGTTACGGATCAGCGAGTTGGGCTTGCCCTCCTCCACTTGCTGCAACCCCCATGCATCGTCCATCCTGCGGACCGACTCCACTCGGTCATGGTGCCCTTTCTTGCCGGTTCCCTCACAGAGGCGCTTGTGCGTCATGAGGTTGGTGCGGTTTATGGCCATGTGTACCGCGTAGCGCTTCCCTGCCTCGTCAGACTCCTCGTGGAGGGCGAAGACCACTTGCTGGTCGGGGTAGCGCTCGCCGACGTACTCCATGGCGAACGCCATGCACAGCTCTGGGGTCATCTTACCGCCGTTCACGGAGCATTCCTCGGGCAGGAAGGCCAGGACCTGGTGGTACATCAGGGTGTTCTTGGTGCCATTACGTGATACTATGTCGTGCCCGTTCTCAGCTCGGGTGCGGGCCATCTCAGCGAACCACTTGTCGTGGTACTCCATGTTCCACCCGTCGCGGAGCACTGCGTCCTTGCTGTTCAGGTACTTCCGCACGTTCTCGGCATGACGCTCGCTCACCACCGCCTTCTGCTTGATGATAGTCATTCGCCAACTTCACCTCCTTTTCTCCCTCCAACGCTTTGCGGGACTTCTCGATTGCCGCATCGAGCAGCCACGCTTGCATGTCCTGACCGCATAACCGGGCAGACCTCAGAATCAGCTCCTTGTCAGCTTTCGAGCAGAACAGGTACAGAAACTCGTCTTTCGGCATTTGCAAAGTGCTCCTTTACGCAAAACTACTTGTTCACCGCCCTGCGGGCTGTTCCTGCAGTTTCCAGATGATGGCCGCAATGTCCGATCACTATTATGCCGCGCTCCTTATCCGGCTCGCAGTACAAGCGGAAACCGATTTTCGGGTTGCGACCCTTCACGTGCATCTGCATGCCGTACTCTTTGCCATCGAACTCGACGGAACGCTTGTCCATCATCTTGCCGTTTTTCTTGGTCTGTCCGCCCTCCTTCAAGGCGAGCTCAAAGCCCGTCTCGTTCTGAAACGCCTGGGAGAACTCACCCTCATAGTCCACCTCATTGAAGGCCATGTCGTACAGCACGGTTGCGACCGACTTCACGATGTCATACTCATCGGGGATATTGCCCTCGTTGTCGTTCCAGTCCTCTGCCCCTTTCCACGATGCGTCGGTGAACACGATCCTGTCGGGCCACTGCTGCTCGGCCACCTTCAGCACATCCACCAAGGTCTCGGGAATGGCATCCAGGACAAAGGCAGGTTGTGCTGCTGGGATGTTGCGGTTGCTCAGGCCGTGCTCCAAGGCGTCTGCCTTTGCGGTTGCCTCGGCGAGGTTCGCTTCCAGCTCGGCCAGCTGGACGTTCAGCTCTCTGTTCTCCGCATCGTAGTCCAATGCGAGTTGCTGCCATTCGTCGCACTCTTTGCTCAATGCATCAATGTCGACTCCATGCTGCTCGGGTTGTTCCTCTGCGGGTTCATTATGAAGACCGGATTGCAGAACGGGGGGCTTCTCGTTTCGCTCGGCAATCAACTTGCGCATGCGCTGCGTCAAGCGATTCTCACTGTTCTTCGATCTGATCCACTCGACGTCGGCGATGTCCAGCACATCGGTTGCCCGCTTGCCCACGAGACGGGCCATGCCGTCAACGAGGATTCCGGCAAGGGAATCCAAACTCTCCAGGTTCTTCAGGTAATTACGTGGCAGGCAGTGCGTGGTCTCCTCGTTGGCGAACTTCTTCAAGTCCAGATGCGGGAAGTAGACCTTCAAGCTGCCAAACGGGCAACGATAGTCCCACGATGCTGCCGAGTACATCCTGAAGAATCTCGACCATTCAACCAAGAACTCATCATCGGACACATCGACGACGTACACCTTGGCCATGCCAACCAGCTTCTCGGCAAGAAGCGCAGAGTTACCGAACCCAAGGGAAGTCTCACCGTTCCTCTTAGTGGACAATACCACCAAGGGAAGCTCTCGCTCGGTATCGGTAAGCTCAAGGGTGAACTCTTTGCGAAGTTTCTTCTGGTCAAGTTTCACTTCCCTATCGATGACATCAATGTTACCGACGCACATCCGCATTCCAGGAAGCTTCATGAAGTACTTCACGATCCTCGGGACGTTGGCGAACGGCAATTCCACCTCGCCGAAGAACCCGGTACAAATCCGATGGGTGATCTGTATGTTGACCGTCACGCTCTCAGCGTTGCCAAGGATTCCGATGCGGGTATGCCAACGGCGCATCTTCATCTTCGACGCTCCATCGAGCTTATCCATCTCGAAGGCCCATGCGCAGCTTCCACCCGCATCGAAACGTGCGGTGGCGAAGGCAAAGGGCAGCTCTATTGCGGTGCTACCGTGCCAATGCGCAGGGTAGGCGGATGCGCCGGAGCAGAAAGCGCCATCGCCTTCAAGCACTGCCAACGCCTCAGTGCAATTCATGTTGCGTGCAGACTCGGTTGCCCACCCACGCACAACGTCCAATGCTGCGTCCAATGCGCTTCGCTTGCCGGTTGCCTTGAGGGTGAAGCGGGTGCGGTAGTGCTGCACCTCCATCTCAAGCGCACGATTGCGCCTGGAGATCGACAGCTTCGTTGGACGCGGTGCGTCCAGGCCATCCAGGCGCACCACTTCGGGAACGGGTAGGACGTGATGCCCTTCATGCTGCGATGCGTTTTGCGATGCAGATTGCTCTTCATGCAGTGGGACAGGTTGCGCAACGATCTGCTCGTCGGTTTGCGTCTGCTCGGCAGGTGGCTCTGTCTGCTTCGCCTCTTCGCTGCCGGGGCTCTCACCCGGCTTGGGGTTTCCGGCGCAGGGGTTCGCTTCCCCCTTGCCTATCCTTCAATGGCGAAGAATCGTCTCGACAACCTCGTAGCTCACCTTCTCGGTGAGCACAGCACCGGCTGCTTCCAACGCTGCGCACATATCGTAGGCATCGCGCTCGTCGGTGAGCACCATTGCGGGCCTTACGCCGCCCTGTGCGGTTGCCATGATCGCATAGCACTTCAACTGCTTGCCGTTCGTCTCGTTCTTCTCGCTCATCTTCTTGCACTCCTTATCGTGTAGCTTTTCGTTTTCCTTGCCGTGCTGCTTGTCCGCTTGCGCGTCCATGTTCTTCGGCCTGCCTTCAGCTTTCCGCTCTTCTTCAAGCTCTGCTTTGAGCTTGGCGTTGTGCTCGTTGGTCCTCTTCGCCACACGGCGCTGCTTCCGGTTCAACGGCTCCAAGATCCGCAGCTCGTCTTCCGTCAAGTCTGCATCAAGCCATTCAAGCCACTTCTCCTCGGCAAGTTTCCGTGGGAAGCAGAACGTCTTCTCCACCTGACCGTCCTCGCCGCAGTACTTCACGCCCCGGTACACCGAGTCGCGGACCTGTCCGAGCATGCCGCGCTCGTTCTGTGCAACAATCTTGCACGTGAACGTGCCCTTGCTCTTCCTAGACATCAAGCGCCTCGATTCGACTTGCGCACCATCTTCAGGCTGAGCGCACGAACCTTCTCGAACTGCTCGCGGGCCATGGCACATTTCGCACAACCGCACTGCGCTTCCTTCGGAAGCCGCGCGGCGGCAAGCGATCCGTGTTCCTTGGCTGCCGGGTTGTCGCGCAGCGTCTCCAATAGCTTCTGGTTCTGCTCAATGTACTCGACGTACTGCTCGTCGGTAACTCTCACCCACTTGTGCCCCAAGGACCGGTTACCGGTACGCATGGCATTGAGGATGCACGGCACGAGCTTGTCCAGATCGTAGGACGGGCAGAGCTTTCCGATGTCGCTCACCTTCTCGAAGACCTCGCCCGTCTCCACACAGCGCACGTGCCGACAGCTCGTCGCCTTCCGGGTACCGCTCTTATCGGTCCCCTTCTGCCCAGGGACGAACAACGGCTGCTCCACCCGGTCGATAAACCGACCGTAACCGGCTCCTGATCCATAACAGTACACTCTTCTTTTCCTTTCTTTTTCAACGGCTTGATGTCAAAGCCCTTCTCGTAATTTATCAAGTAACTTGTACGCCTTATGAAGCGCGTCACGAAGCTTCCAGACTGTCCCCTTCACCTCGCTCGCATCGTAACCGCCGATGCCGTTTCTGTTCAGGAAGTACATCAGCTGGTTGAGGTTGGTGCCCTCCTTTTGCAGCTCATGGGTCATCTTGCGCACAGCCTCGATGTCGAAGTCGTTCTGCTTCACCACCTTGCCAGTGATCGCCGTGCGGCGCACGAGGTCGGACATCGAGCAGCCAAGGGATTGGGCACGCTCCTTTATCGCCTGCTTCTCGGAAGCAGTGAGGTGCACTTGCAGAAGCTCGCTACGATCATCGATCCTGTTTATCGAGCCGAGCGTTCCACTGGGCGGCTCGGGAAGCTCGATCGTCTGGTAGACGATCACCAAGCGCACAAGCTCGCTGATGCTCACACCGGCACGCGCAGCGATGCCCTGAAGCAGCTCTTTCTCAAGCGACGTCATGCTCAGCTTCACGGTAGCATTCTTCAGCACTCTATCCGTTGCCAATTGCGGCAACACCTCCTTTCGCTTGCGCTAGCGGTAACCGAGAAGCCTCGGTTGCTGTGCGTGCAAGCACTGACTCAAAGCGCCCGGGCGGCCCCGGGCAAGACGCCGAGCGTTTGCAGCATGCAAAGCTCGGAGGGTCCGTGCGAATCGCGCATGCGATTCCTGCATCGGGCCCGGACCCCCTGTGCGGAACCTTTGTCGGCGAGTCCGGCAAAGCAGTCCAGCACAGGGCAAGCCTGTAGATAATGATAATTGGTCTATGACCATATTAGCATTATCTACATACAGCTTGCATGTATTCCGGGACGGAAGACATCGGCGGAGCAGGATTGCGGGGAGTAGCCTCCCCGTGAACCTGTGCAGACGGTGAGCGGCGCGCAGTGAAGGCGACCTATGGGGAGCGTTCGAACGGAGCAGAGCGAGAGCATCGCAGCGCAGTGGAGCCGACCTTTGGGAGGGTCCGAACGGAGTGGAGATGCGGGTTCCGCCGTTGGTGGCGGGGTGTGGGGAGAAGCCTCCCCGCTCCCCGGCGCCTGCGGCGGAACGTCCCGACCGCAGGGAGGGACAACACGGCGATGAGATGTAGATGGCACACGCCTTTCTGGTGGCGGTGGGATGCGAGCCGGATGCTTGACGGCTTTCTGGTAGCGGTGCTGTCGCACCGATTGATACGCTCGCTTTGCTCGCTGAGTCGCTTGCCTTTTTTGAGGCAAGCGGAATTGCGCACCAACTCGCAAAGTAATAATCGATACCGGAAATCGCTACCGACCATTACTCCAAAACCAATCCAAAGCAGTCCGGATACAAACGTCTTATCAACTGTTCGACATGACGCATAAACAAACGAAAAATCCGATAACTCGTTTGATGTGTTGCTTAAAGGGCAAAAGAAAACTGACCGCAACCCAAGGAACAGTTGCCAAAAACAGATCCAAACAAAAAACAACGAAAGCAACAAGCCGAAACCGAACAAAATCGCAATCGAATGCGAATTTAAGGGAAAAAGAAAAGGCTCCGAATCATTCAGAGCCTTTCGTCATGTCAAATTCAATCGTTGTGATTTTTGCTTTGGAGAAGCAAACCTATTTTTGGAAATACTCAATCAGTTTTCTACTTTGGATTGACCCTAAACCTTTTATCCTTCGGTTTGATGCGATCTCCAACTTCTCCATGATCTTCGTTGCCTTGGCGATGCCGATGCCCGGCATCGCACGAATCAACTCCTCGATTCTCATCCGATTCACAATCGGATCGTCTTTCATGTTGAGTACATCCTCAAGGCTGATCTTACCATCATGCAATTGCTGTTTAACCTCAGCACGCCTGCACCTTGCTGCGATTGCCTTCTCGGTATTCACTCGACGCTCTTCCTCGGTAAGCACCGGGGGTCTGCCATAATCCATAATCCAACACGCTCCTTCATGTCACAAAATCAATTAGCGGGCTGGACCGAGATCGATCATCCAAGGAGCAACACGGTAGCCCTTGCTATTCTTCGGGTCGTTCGACTCTTCGTTCTTCTTAAAGAGGAGAACTTTGTGTCCTACGAGGTCTTGCGACCAGAGGTGACGCACGATCTTCCCATGGCGATCGTCCAAGCGCTCTGAACGAATCGTCTCGTCATGATCTTCGGACATTGCCTGAAAAGTAATGACGTAGCGCTGGCTCGACTCTTCCAACTCGATGCCCTTGACCACAACAAGCAATCGGATTGAGTCCTGTACGGTCATCGCAAGCGATGTGTCACTCGTCATGCGTCCGATGCTCAACACCTCTTGCGTCAAGTTAAGCTCGTTGGGCTGCACTCCCTTGAGGCACAGGCCCAAGTAAGCCAACTCAACGTTGCGAACCTTATTGTCCTCCTGCATCGTCTGTTCCTTTCTCGCTCATACGCTTTGCGCTCAAACTTCTCTTCTTGCAACCGAGTCGGGGGCAAAGGTTTCAAAATTGGGGGCAAAACGAAATTGAATGTGATACCTGATTCATCCTTCCCTCTCACTGCAAACAGATTGCGAGCGTTGGGAATCAGAATCGTTAGAAGTCATTGCGGTCTGCGTAATCGACCATGGCACGGACTATCAAGAGGTTCATGCTCTCGCCCCGGTCGATGGACTCCATGCGGAAACGCCTATGAAGTTCCTTGGAGACACGGACGTTAACCATCTTGTCGGTGTCCTTCGCAACACGTCGCTGCGAGCCTTTCCCAGTGGTGTAGGACAGGTCGTTTCCTGAATCGCCCACATCGGAAACCTCGACGCTCTTTGTGCGTTTGATGCGGACAATGTCGTCGGACATATCAAAAACATCGTGCTTAGCAGTCTTAGCCATTGTTAGTTCTCTCCTTCAAGGTACTCGTCGATGAACCTGTTGAAGTCCACGACGGCTTTGGATTTCGGGTCGTACTCGTAGATTGACACTTTCTCGGATTGTGCTCGGTTGACTGCCTCGCACTTGTTGATTACCGTCTTGAACACTTTCGTGCCGGCCTCCTCTGCCACAGGAGGAAGGGTAGACATAACCTCCTTGGACAGAGCCGTGCGGGCATCGTACATGTTAACGACGATCCCGGCGATTCGCAGGTTCGGGTTCAAGTGCCTGTTCTTCTTGATCGAGTTCACGCACTCGAAGATGTTAGTGAATCCTTTGAGTGCCGATGTATTCGGGGTAACGGGCACGATCACCTCGTCAGCTGCAACCAACGCATTTCGGGTCACCAGCCCGAGCTGAGGAGGACAATCAATGATCACGTAATCATAGCCATCGACATCGACCAAGGCATCGTCGAGCATGTTGAGCTTGGTATCGAGCTTGGTCATCTCAGACTCGGCATTCGTCACATACGTATCGCCGGGAATGATGTCCCCGTACTCGTAAGACTTGATTGCATCATGACCCTTGTATTCGTTGCTGGTGAGCAGATCGTAGACTGTCACCTCATCCTCGGTTTTCACTCCGGCTTGCTGGGTCGCATTCATCTGCTGGTCAAGATCCACCAGCAACGTGCGCTTGCCTCGGGAATGGAGCCCTTCGGCAAAAGCCATGGACAGAGCCGTCTTCCCAACGCCTCCTTTGTGGTTGCATATTGCGATCGTCTTCATGATTTATGCCCTTCCTTTTTCATTTGTTTCGAGCGGGAGCACATTTGCATCCGCTCGTCAGCTTGCTTTGCAGCGACGCAGAAAACGCCTGACATCACAACTGAGAGCTCAATGAGCACAACGAGCAATGCCACGGTGACGGCGTTCCAACCAATCAGATTTCCGACAGCGCAAGCTATCAAACTGCTTGGCACACCGAACAAGAGCCAAGCAGCCAGGAACTTCATTCCGTGCATGGTCTGCAACTCCTTTCGTGATGTATCCATCATAGCACAATGTTGGAATATCGCAATAGCGTTATACCACTATAGCAATAAGTAATTTCTTGATACATGGAAGCTTCGGCACTGTTTGCGACAACTCAGGTATGATGGTCAATGGAACCCCGCTTCCTTTCTTTTTGTGTGAACGGTGTCACGCTTTTGCGGGGTTCCATTGCCTACTACGGGCAAAAGCGGCTATTTGCAAAAGGGACATATCAGCAATAGCCGCTTTTTCGCATTCGATTGCGAAATTGAGGAGGGCATCTGCTTCATGCAGATGCCCTCTTTCGTTCCCTGGCTCGAAATATTGGTTAGAACGGAATGTCATCGTCGTAGACAGATGCGTTCACCATTGGTGCCGCCTGATACGGTGCCTGCTGCGGCTCCTTTGCCTGAGCCTGCTGTCCGTTTCCGGTACTCATGAACTCAACCTGATCTACAATCACCTCAAGCTTGCTGCGGTTGCTCCCGTCTTGGGCTTGCCACTGGCTGTAGCGCAGCTTGCCCTCAAGGGCGACCTTGGCACCCTTGGCAAGATACTTCACCACGGTATCTGCCAGACCGTTGAACGCAACGCAGTCGACGAAGTTCGGGCGGTCTTCCCACTCACCGGTCTGCTGGTTCTTGATGCGATCGTTCACGGCAATGCCGAAGCGGGCGATGCTGGTACCCGATGCGGATACTCGCAGCTCGGGGTCGCGGGTGAGATGTCCGGTGATGATAACTCGATTGATTGCCATGATGTACTCCGTTCTTATCTGCAAGGAATGCTCCTCCGCATCCCTTTCTGTACTACCAGTATAGCACAACACTGTGCTATAACAGGTGAGAAACTTTGATTGATCTGGGATTTCGGCAAAGAAAAAGGAGGGCGATATTCCCTCCTTTACCTTAAAACAACTCGCTGTGAGTGCCCGTTCTGAAAAGTTCCAAGACAAGCTCCGATTCCCTGATCTGGTAGATCAGAAGCCAATCCGGCTCGATATGGCATTCACGCACGTTCCTGTAGTTGCGTGAGTTCACAAGCTTGTGGTCCCGGTTCGCCTCCGGTAACGTCTCACCCCTGCAAAGCATGCTGATCACATTCACAAGCTTTTCCTCTTTCATGCCTCTGCGGATGGCCTTCTTGAAATCTTTCTTGAACTGATTGGTGTACACCGGCCTAAGCATGGAGAGACCTCATCATGTCTTCCACGGTGTCGAACGGGCCGTTCACGCCGATGCCTTTCTCCGCATCCTCGATCGTCTTCCAAGTCAGTTCAGCCGGTGACTCTGCAGTCAACTCGAATGGGATGCGGTGCTCCCTTGCAACCGCCTTCAAGAACACGTTGATCGCCGTGTTCATGTTGAGGCCGATCTCCTCCAGGGTCTTCGCCGCCTCGGCTTTCACCTTGTCGTCTACTCTAACGCTTATCTGTGCCATTATCGATTCCTCCTTCCATTCTGCTATAGCACTATTATACCACAACTAGTATGCTACTGCAATGCAATAGATATACATACGGTATACAACTGATGTCATAGCACTATAGCAGTAGCCCATAATACCGTGCTATTTTGCTCTCAGGTCGTCCAGGTTGAACGGCAACTTGCCTGCCGGTTCGATCAGGCCGAAGCTCACCATAAAGCGGATCCCATCGCGAATGCCGGCTATATAGGCGTTGTCGGTCTGGTCGGTGTCGGCAGCTTGCAGCGTATCGATGTAGCGCTGCACCGCCTCCCTTTGGGTTTTGCTCAGCTCCGACTCGATCTTCAGGTACGCCTCGGTCGCCTTGCTGTACTCTTCCTCGTTCTCCCGGCTCTCGATGTTGTGCTCTTGCAGCGAACGGCTGTCCACGCTCCTTATCGTGTCCAGTGCCTCTTTCACAACCCTTTGGAACTCTCTTTCGCTTGTCATATCCCATCTCCTCCTTGTACTTTCTTTTTTCCTCTCTTTTTTGCAACTGCCACCTTTGCGCACGGGTGGCAGTTGGCTGGTTGGCAATTGCTGTTAGGCGGTTAGCTTCTTCTTGCATTTCTTTTCGACTGTCGCCATGGACTTCGAGATCTCGATCATCATCTTGTTGGCGGCAACCTTGTCGAAGTTTCCTACGCTCGCCACTATGTCCATCAGCTCCTCGTAGGATTTGAGCATCTGATCCATTGCGTAGGTTGCCTTGCCGAGCGTTGCCATCTCGGCGTTCTTGGATTTCTCGGTGTCCAAGCTCTTCTTAGTTGCGCTCAGTTCCTTGGTGCTCTGCGTAAGGGCTTCCTCAAGACGCTTCTTCGAACCGGCTATTTCCTCGTCTTTCGCCTTGAGCTCCGCTTCGAGTTTCCTGCGTTGCTCTTTGCGGACGGCTTCGAGCTCTTCTTTGTGCTTGCCGTTCAGCTTCGCCAACTCTGCTTGCAGTGCGTCCACCTCTTCGTTTGTGCGCACAAGCTCTGCTTTCTGCTCTGCGATCGCCGCCTCTACCTGCTCTTTGGCCTTCTCGTCCTGCGATGCGGAAAGCTCCTCAAGGTGCTTGCGTTCTGCTTTCAACTGAGCCTCGATCTCTTCTCGCTTGCTTACCGCCGATTGGGTCATCTGCTTGTAGTGCGCAATCTCCGCCTCGTGGTTCTTCTTGCACTTCTCCAAGGCTTCCTTTGTGGACGACTTCTCGGCTTCCAGCTCTTCCTTCGCCTTGGCTACCTCGGCCTTGAGCTGCCTGATCGACATCTTGTCCGCCTCGTTCTGCTCGGCGAAACGCTCTCGCTCCTCGGCTGGCAGATCGAACATCGCAACTGCCTGTGTCACGCTCAGATTCGCAATCGATTGCGATTTTGCCGCCAACCCGGTAGCCCCGTATTCCTTGTAGATCTTCATGAAGTTGTTCGCTGAGCGCTGGGAGTAGTTCACACGCTCTGCAAGCCAGTTGCCCCACTCTCCGTGTCTCACCAAGCACTTCGCCTCTGTCAGGCGCTTGCCGATCTCGATGGTGCCTGTAAGCAATGCCTGCTTGGTCTGCTCGGTGATAAGGTTGATCTCGCTCACAAGCGTCTGCTCACGCTCTGCGTCCTTTCGCTCCACATACTGCGTTGCCGCTACGCTCGTCTCCCGTACGCTTGCCACCTCGTTTGCTGCTGTTTGTTTCTCGTTTCGTTCCTTTCTCATCTTCTTGTTCTCCTTTTCGCTTTGTTTTTTGGTTCAAGCACTGCCTTGAAGCAAGGGTGCTTATGCTGTGGATGTTTGCAGCGAAGCGGAGCGACTAGGCGAATCAACGGGCGAGGCGCCGCACCTGTGCGGGTGCGAGTCTTCTCATCCGGTTTTCCGGCACGGAAAAGCTGTGAGAAGATGCCGATGAGGCACCCTTGATGGCAAGCCTGGGAGCGGCATAGAATGAACATCCCACAGATAAGCAACCGGATATTGTCCGGTGTTCCGATTCGCACCCGCTGTGGGAAGGTTGCCGGAGGGTATTCTATAAGCCCGTAGGCGAGCTTTCCATGGCGGGTGCTGTAGGCGAAGCGACCGGATTGCCCTCTGAGGGCGATCCTAGGGAACGGAGCCGGATGTGGGGTAAGAGGTGAGGGAGATGGAATGGAGGCGGCAGACGTAGAAAAAGCCCCTCGGGTTTGTCCCGAGGGGCTTGAAGATCAGGTGCCTACGCCTGGCTGAAAACGTTCGTATGATGTCTCAAGAACGCACGCTGCTCGTTCAGCACGATAAGCGATATGGTGTCGAACCGTACCTGCAAGTCGCCATCAGCAGGAGAACTCGCTGCAAGCCATCGCGCTGCCATAATCTCCATCTGGTTCTGGTTGGGGTTGCCGTCGAGGAAACCCTTTTCCTGGCCTTCGGACACAGTGACATCGATGAAAACCAGCTCGTCGTGATCTTTGGCAACCAAATCGATATGTCCACCGCAAACGGACTCCCAATCGGTGTCGATCACCTCGTAGCCTCTTCTCAAGATGCTTTCCGCTGCTGCCTTGACTGCTCTTCTATGAAGCTCTTCTTTGTTCATGATGACCTCCTAGGTACTTGGTGTGGGCCCTTATGCCCTTCCTTGTGATCCGGAAGCCGCACGGGTTCTGACCAAGGGCAAGGAGGAACCAAAAACCCGTAAGGGCTTGAGTTTTGCGAAGCAAAAGTTTTTTGAGCCTTGCCCGCCGCGTCAGGTTCAGTGCGAGCATTGCGGAGCCAAGGGAGGTCGTAAGGGCAACCAGGAGCCAGGAGAGTTATCGGCAAAAGCGCTTCTGGAACAGGCAACGGTGCGTATGCCGAGAACAGGCAACGGCAGTTGAGACAATGGGAGCAGTCTGGGGCATTGCCGATCAATGAGGCTCCGGCACCGGTGCAGGATCGCTTGACGACACGAGGATTCCAGGGGTCTTGGGCACGTTCAATCAGCTTCAAATGCATACGGGGCGCCACCCAATGCGTCAAGCATTCTTGGAAACGATTGCAGGAGGACAGTCTTGCATAGGCGCTTCCGGCATTAAGTGCTTTGCGCAATGGCAACAAGGAACAAGGTGCAGGCGGAGGGAGCGGAGCCGATGAGGACGCGGACGAGCCGGATTCCCCTTTGAGGGGGATCCTAGGCGGTGGAGGTTTTTGCACATTTCCATGGCTTCGGCGACGGAGGGCACAACTAAAGCCCGTAGGAGCCGGGGCTGTGGGAATGTGTGAAAACCGGGCGATGCCGAAAGGTCGCCCAGGCTTCGCGGCCTTGACCGTGGAGCCTGGGCCGGGAGTTGGAGAACACTGCGACCCGTTTTGCGCGGGTGCAGCCTTTTCGGCGCTATGCGGACTTATTCCCTCCACTCAATATGACAGGGCATAAAAAGGAGGGTTTTACCCCTCCTTTTACTAGCTAAACCCTTGCATCGAATGGACTCTCGACCTCTTCCATCTGCTCTGGCCTGTCGTTGGTCGCCCTGATATGGTCTCCCGCCCAAAAACCAACGTACTCCCTGCCGCAGTCGCTTTGGTAATCACCGCAGCCGAGGCCGTTTCCCACAGCAAGGAACAGATGCATCGCGTCCTGAAGCACTTCGTGGTCTGCTCCCTCGTCATCGGTATACGTCCAGGCAACGGGAAGCTTCTCGCGGTCGATATAGACGTTCTCATCAAGATTAACGATGAAGCGGTAGTTTGCGAACTCGGATACAGGAACATGCTGAAATGCGCTTTCCTGCACGCAATACGGATCGCTCGTCAGTACGCCTTCACTCTTACAGTAGGCAAGCAGCTCCGCCCCCGATGCGCCGCATTCCTCGGCATCATTCCATGCGTAGTCGCCTATGAGGATCACACGGTCGCCGTTCCATCTGCCGCCTAAAAGAGTGCAGATCACGCTGTTGAACGCGTTGCCAACATAGCAGCTCTCCAAAAGCTTTGCCCCTTCCTTATACTCAAAAGGATCAACGGCTTCCTTCTTGTCGATGTTGTATGCCCTGTAGTACTGACCCATCTTAATCTCCTAATAATCGACTTCTTACTTGGTACTATCAGTATAGCACAACATAGTGCTATGACTAATGAGAATACGGAATAACAGCAGGTCAAATAAAGAAAAGCACGGACTCGATGCCCGTGCCTTAATGGAAAGCTATCGTCAGGCGGGGTGGCGGCGGTGCCAATTCTCCAACTCCATCCGGGTTTGCCCTGTCCTTAGGTTGCTCCCGCATTTGTTGCAGAAGTTGGCATAGCTGCTCACTTTCGCTTTGCAGTGAAAGCAAATGCCCTTCGCCCTTGCATCCTCGACTTTGCTTTTTCTTGTGTCCATGATGTACTCCTTACTATTAGGTTCTTACGGTAATACCAGTATAGCACAACATAGTGCTATGCTATATGGGAAACCTAGGTTGAACTGGGACTTTGTAAAATAGAAAGAATGGAAATCTACCACTGTCGCACAACACTCTGCTTTCTCAATAGCAGAACATGGGGATACAGAGCTCGATAGACTTGCAAGGTCCCCCGGTTGGGTTCCGACAATGGCCGATGCGCCCCGGAACAAGGCATTGTGGGCAAGGTTGTGCGGAGGGCACTCCATAGGCCCGTAGCATCGAGCTTGTCCATGATGCCGGTGCAGGCGAAGCGACCGGATTCCGCTCAAAGCGGGATCCTAGGGAGCACAGCCGGGCGGATGGGTCCGAGACGGGGGTTTTCCACACAGAGCCGTTTCGGCGGATGTGGGAAACCCGCTTGGGAGGCTGGAAGGTGCTTTGATATGTCGGTAAGGTCCTGTGGGAAGGTTATGCGGGAGGGTCCTTTCAGTCGACCCGGAGCATCCAGCTTTCCACAGGACCGCTGCAGGTGGAAAGAGCGGATCGCCCTCTGAGGGGGATCCTAGCGAGTGGAACCGGACGAGGGAAAAGGGGTGAGGGAGGTAAATGGGCTTTGGGTGAGCCGGATTCCACTCTAAGAGGGATCATAGGCGGTGGAGGGTTTTCCATGGCAAGGGATGCGGAGTGCAACTAAAAAGAGGTATGTAAAATCCCCATGGATGCCCCGCACGTTGTAGCGCAATGGACGCGCGAAGTCACTGTGCTAACTCTGGTGCGAATTTGGTGACAAGTTGGTGAAAACGGAGACAAAGGACGTTGCAGACTCGGCATCGCCGATTTCCATCCGCCCGGGTTTCCCTGATATGGGAAACCCGGGCGGATGGTTGGCGATTGCTTAGTCGTCTTCCAACATACGCAAGGTGTTTGGGAACGATTGCCTTATCGCTTCGATGGAAATGCCGCTGTAGATGTTGAAAAGCTGGGCTTGCTGCTTGTGAACAGCATCACATATCGATTCAAGGTTATCGATCATTGCCTCAGTCTCACAATCGGAGTCATCCATATCCCGCCATTCGGAATCGATGACCTCCTGTAGAAGCCCGGAGGCGATGCCGAGATAAGCCTCGGCATCGCGGAGCTTGCGCTCGTTATCGGATGTCATCTTCCTCAACCTCCACAACCGCATCGATACCGCAACCCCACCTGTGGAGTGCCGGATTACACAGAAGGTCGCCGTCATCTTCTTCCGCATCATGATATTCAAGGGCGTAGCAACCCGCTTCGAAACCGTCCAACGCATGTTCGGCGATGTTGTAAAGTTCTTCGATCGTCTTCATTTCGCTCTCCTTACCGTGGGTTCTTATTTTGTACTACCAGTATAGCACGATATTGTGCTATGAGCGGTGAGAAACTTGAGGTGAGCTGGGGTTTTGAGCAAAGAAAAACCCCTTGCGACCTAATGTTGCAAGGGATTAGATTGTCTACTATTTACGGCGCTTTGGGCGGCTCCTCTTGAGTGCACGCTTCGCAAGCGTCTCGGGGCTTGGCAGTCCAAACATCAAAATGTTGCCAACGCTACGGTGCCCGATGAATCTTTTCTTTGCCATGTCAATCAACTCCTAAAAGGTCGTTCCTATTCGGCAATACCAGTATAGCACAACATAGTGCTATGGCAGGGGAGAAACACTGATTGACTTGGGTTTTCTTGTCTAACAGAGCCAAAAGAAAAGGAAGGCTTGCACCTCCCTTTTCTTATCGCTTATGTTCCTCCCATCAAGCACGCGCGGCGGCGCGCCGCCGCGACTCGCTCTCGGAAGCCCGGTCTAATCCTCTTCCTCCTTCTCAGACAGGCGGTGGTCCACGATGTCCACCACTTTGCTTGGCGATACTGCCGGCATTGCGCCGATCTTCTCCGCCGATTCGTGGAGCGCGTCGCGGATCTGGGCAGCGGTGAGGTAGTATGCGTGCTCGTCGATAACCTCGGCAAGCTCAACAGCTGTCTCGCCATCTACCGAGGCCATTGCCCGCTTCACCTCTTCTCGCGCGGCATCCTTGACCGCCTGGCCTGCGTCGTCCATCCGGATCTGATCGTCAATGCTGGCGAGGTGGCATTCGACTTCGTAATCGCCCGGTCCCCACTCTGCAACTTCAAGCGTGTCCCACGCCGCCCAATCGTCTGGGTCCCCATCGGGGCAGGCTGACAACTCGTAAGCCCAGGTGTCGGTGAGAGGAGTGCAGCTGGACTGCTTCTCGGTCTTCCACTCGCGTGGAAGGTCTTCCGCCGCCTGCTTGAAGAAAGCCAGCGCCTCTTCGCGGGTGTCGAACTCCCAGTTGATTCCAGTTGGCTCGTCGTTCACGGTTCGCTCGACAATATAGCGCTTCATTGGTTTCTCCTTCTCCTCGATGGGCTTCCTATTTGTTAATGCAAGTATTGCACAACACTCTGCTATACCACTCATACCACGCGAGAAAAATGGGGTCATGATGCACTCCTTACTATTGGGTTTTTACTCGGTACTACCAGTATAGCACAATGTTGTGCTATACCATGCAAAAAACTTTGGTTGACCCGGGATTTTGGAGAATAGAAAGAATGGAAATCTACCACTATCGCACAACACTCTGCTTTCTCAATAGCAGAACATGGGGATACAGAGCCCGATAGACTTGCATCTTGCACAGCTCCTAAACCTGGTTCGCTCCCGGCATCATACGGTTCGGTACACGTCGATGCGATCCACGTGGTTCAGCTGTATGCCATGCTCTTTCGCAAATCGTAGTGCCTCAACTTGATTAGTGAATGATCGGGCGTGCCTTCGAACATCGTCTGTTGCGCGCAACGCCCGGTTCGGAGTATCGAGGTAATATCCATAAAAACGGATATCGTCGGAAATCTTACAGCACTTCCCCTCAACAACCAGGTAGTCATTCAGATCGATGTCTTTCCTTGCTTTTACAAGAGGGCTATTCGACCAGCTTTCATAGTCCCCTATCATCTGCTGAAAGTAGACTCGCCCGTTGTAGACCCGGTAATAGCCCTCGCGCCACACCGGGAAGGACAGGACAATGCGCATTATGATGGGTGCTTCACATCCGGAAACCTCTTTGATGGCAGGATGCATTAGCTTGCTGAACATGATTCTCTCCTTACTACTGGGTTCTTACTCGGTACTACCAGTATAGCACAACATAGTGCTAGGATAGACGAGAGAACGCAGATGGGAATAAGAAAAGGTGGGTTGCAACCCCTCCTTGGTATAAGAACACTGCAACACTGTGCTATGCCGCATTGTCTAATTCCTCAAACAAGTATGCCCATTTCGTGTTTGGCTCTATCTTTAGTGGATCAGCCCAACCATCTTCAACAAGGATCATGTTGAGCATCTTGCTCTTCGCCTCAACCTCACTGTTGCTGTCTTTCGGCTCCTTCAACCAAACATAGCGAAGTTCTCGGTTGTACTTGTCCACTTTCTCGACATCTGCCTCAAGCCAAACCTTTGTTCCTGGCTGAAGCATGCTCTTCGTATACTCTGATGCCTCTTTACCTTCCTTAGTGTTCTTGGACTTATCAGGATGAACCGATTCAGGAGTATCAACTCCGATAAGGCGAATCTTCTCTTCTGTCCCGTTGACATTTGCGACAAAAGTATCGCCGTCAACAACCCGAATAACCGATGCCTGCTCTAAAGCACTGTCTGTGGACTGCTGAGCGGTTGTCGCATAACCGGTAAAACCAGCTATCGCTATAACCACTGTCGCGAATGCGCTTGCTATCTGCATCTGCTTCCTTTTCCCTATTCTCAAAGCCTTTTCCTCCTCACATTGTTCACTGCACAATAACACTATATCACAATGTTGTGCTATCACGATATACATATAGGTGTGGGTGTAAGCGTATTGCCGCTGTCGCATAGCTGATGATCCGGGCTGCAAGACCCTCAACGGTGCTGCGCACCGATTGATACGCTCGCAAGCTCGCTGATCAATAGGAGGTGAAGAAGTGGAAACGAAACGCGAAAGGTTGTGGAAAGCTGCCGTGGAAAACGCTACGCGTTTACCACAACACCTTACACACAACCGCTGCGCCCTTCGGGCACGGGTCTCTTATAGGCGGGGTTTCCAACCTGATGCGTATATGGCATGTCGTTGCCCGCTGGGCTCGGGGTACCGTATGCCGGTGGAGATGAGGACCACAGGTACCGGGCTCTGCACTTAGTGCTGCTCTCCGGTCACAATTTCCCCACGAACGGTACCGCACGTTCATCGTCGACATACACACCGAAGATGCAGGTAGATCGAACGATTGGCTTCAGACATAAAAAAAGCCATCGTCTCGACGGCTTGAAATCTCTAAAAACTGCCTAAAACCATGCACCAATCGGTGCCTCTTAGGAGCATATTGTGCTATACTGGTAGCACGCTTTTAAGAGATTCAAATCGTTTCGCAGACGAAGTGAATCTGGTTTCGGTAAGCTCCAAAGCCAAGCTTTCGAAACGGTCGGACGGAGTTGGTAGCTCCAACCGACAAAAAGCATCTTAGCACATGATTGTGCCCGTGGCGGGCGGCAAGTTTGCTAAGGTACATAGCCCGCCCACAAAAACTGGCACCCTGTTCGAATGCAGGGTGCTTTTCTTTTGTCTTAAATCTGCCTTTGAACTGGTACTTTAACTGATCTTGTTTTGCATCGAACCTGTTTGCGCCGTAGTGGTGGCAAACAAGGCAGACATCGCCATCCTCTCTTCATCTGGTCGGCGAGGCCATGGAAGGAGGTGACGAAACCTATGAGCAGGGATATCAACCAAGAAAAGCTTGAGGAAAGCAAAAGGCACCAGTTCGACGCATATTGCAAGAAGATCCTGCGCAACGAGGCACGCGATATATACGACGAGCGCAAGCGCAGGCAGAAACGGGAAGTGCTCTTTTCCGAGATGCAGCCCTACGAGCTCGATGCCCTGTACACGATGCCGCGCTACTTCGACTTCGAACAAACCTTGCAGGCATGCGGGCTCGACTTCCTCGTGTGCGATGAGGACGTGTTCGAATCCTTGAGTGCTTTGGGCACACGGCGCAGGGCAATCGTGCTACTGAGCTACTACCTGGGGCTCACGGATAGGGAGATCGGGGAGATGATCGACTTGGAGAGGGCTAACGTGCAGTACCACCGGAAACAAGCCCTGAAGGAGCTCAAGAACATGATGGACGAGAAGGGGGATTCGCTATGAGCATTAAGAAGAAGCACGAGAAACTGCTTGATTACCTAACCATCGCCAAGGCAGCCGACGGGGACGCGATCGCGATGGAAGCCGTTATGAGGCATTACCGTCCGTATATGAGGACGTTGGCAAAAAGGGAGCCGGACGAGCACGGCAGGGCGCATGTCGACGAGGACATGATGAGACGGTTAGAGGCGAAGGTGCTGCTGTTTCGCACGGATTGACTTCCATGGGGATGAGGAGGCAATGACGGATGAGGTTGAAAAATAACATCAAAGAGCTTGATGAAATCTTGAAAACCGCAGGTCAGAGCGGTAATATAGATTTAAGCGATGTGCAGAAGCACATAGAAATGCTTAGAAGAAAAACAATTTTAGAGCAGCACAAGTACACGGTCTTCTTTGCCAAAGACGGCTACTGGAAGACCTATGTGCCGGACCCAGACTCGAAGAAAGGCCGTAGGCTCATCAAACGAAGAGATCGCGATGAGCTGGACGATGCGATCGTCAAGGAGTACCGGGCAATCGAGAACTACGTTGCGCCGACCATGCGCAACGTGTACCCGCTGTGGATCGAGCACTACACCAAGAAATCACGCTCGCAGAACACGGTCAAACGTGCCGTGGCAACATGGAACAAGTACTATGCCCATGACAAGATCATCGGCAAGAGAATGGACAAGATCACGCCGACGGCTATAGAGTCCTGGCTGCATACCCGCATCAAAGAAGAGGGGATGAACGCCAAGCAGTTTTACAACATGTCCTTGCCGTTCAGGCAGATCTTCGCATTCGCGGCCAAGAGCAAGATCATCGACAACAACGTGTTCGATGAGGTCGATGTGAACAGCAAGCTCTTCGCCAAACGGCAAAAACCCAAGTCAGAGACCCAGGTTTTCACGGAAACCGAGGAGTTCTTCCTCATGAAGCTGGCATGGAGCGAATGGCAGGAAGACCACTCGTTGGGGGCATGCCTCGCACTCATACTGCTCTTCTACACGGGTATGCGGATAGGGGAAGTCGTTGCGCTCAAACGAGAAGACATCGAAGGGATGTACGTCCATATCAACCGCGCGGAGGTGGAGGTCAGCGACCAGGTAAACCCAACGAGATTCGTTCAGGTCGGCCATATGGTCGTTGACTATGCCAAAACATCCGCCGCACATAGGGACGTGTACCTTTCGCAAGGCGGTCGGGAAGTGATCGATGTGGTCTCGGAACTCGCCGAGCGCAGGTGCAGCGCTGATGTCCTTGGTGCGAACCCCGATGCGGGGTACCTCTTCATGAACGGCAACAAGCGTTGCAACGTCGATGCGGTCACATACCGGCTCAAGAAGTACTGCAAGATACTCGGTATACCGTTTAGATCGACGCACAAGATCAGGAAGACCTACGTCTCGAAGCTGATAGACGGCGGCATCAACATCGATGCCATACGAGAGCAGATCGGCCACGAAGACGAGGAAACCACCTATCGCTGCTACTGCTTCAACCGAAAGACCAAAGCCGAGACGAACATCCTCTTCGAAAAGGCCCTATCGACTGTGAACACCGCAAGTTGATCGAAGGGGGATCGAGGGATTCGACCTGTTTGATTGCAAAAAAGGTTAAGGGAATCAAAGGGAACCAAATTTTTGAATAAAACGAAAATCGGGAAACCCAGTAAATACAAGGGTTTCCCGATTAAATGATGAATGCGGAAGATGGGACTTGAACCCACACAAGCGCAATGCTTACAAGATCCTTAG
>OLQE01000022.1_pt1 | contig 125974 bp, 114 predicted proteins | sample 1643161 | NCBI WGS metagenome assembly OLQE01 (sample SAMEA3136650, study PRJEB25190) | human gut metagenome
CATACACTACATAACAGCATTTTATCAACAACTGAATATCTCACAGCTTTAATAGCTCGTACAGACTATATGTTTTGTGCGGGCTTTTTTTGTACCCGAAAAAATTTTTTCACTTTTTTTCAAATTTATGCAACAAATCACACCTTGCCGTACAGATATGGTGCGGAAAGAGGGATAAACACTTTTCACGTCATAACAGAAAGGGGGTGTGATGATATGAAACCGTCGGACTTCCAAAAGACAATACAATGTCAATTCGACTGCAAGCTCAAACGTGTAGTAAAAGGTATTGTCCGTAATTATCGCAAAGAATTAAAGCGACGAAGAAATAAGGAAATTTCCTATTGTGAACTTCCAGAAATCGTCGTGGAAAAGCTGGCAGTCTGGGACGAATATGAAAGCGATTATACCGCCTTTGATGTATGTGGTATTGAGGTTCGTGTCCTTGATGATGATTTAGCAGAAGCGATTAAGTATCTGTCTGAAAAAGACAGAGAAATCTTGTTGATGTATTTCTTCTTAGGCATGAGCGATACAGAAATCGGCGACAGATTAAAGATTAACCGTTCAACGTCGTTCCGCAGTAGGAAGAACTCACTTGAAGAAATCAAGAAAAAATTAAAGGAGAACATGAATGATGAATAACACACGCCCGTCATTTTACCTTATCTCGTCGGCTGTGGACGGCAACGTAAATGCGATTGAAAAGATACTGGCATTGTATGACCCGTACATATCAAAATGTTGTTTGCGTCCGTTCTACGACAAATATGGTAATGTCTGCATAGTCGTAGACATGGAATTAAAAGGACGTATCAGAGAAGCACTTATCAAAATGATTTTAGGTTTTGATATTGAAGATATGGACTTAGAACCAGAAGAATAAGCAGTTTTTAGCGGAGCATGATTTAATATCCCCCTCTTTCCTGCTCTGCCACCTGCTTTTATATGAAAGCAACACGCTTTCGCCACAGCTCTTTGACAACTGAATAAAGCAGACAGATACGTTTGTGAGATAGCGAGCCACGGGGACTGTACGCCACGACCTTTCCAAAAGAAAGCGAGCGACCCACGCAGTGATCCGAGAGCGACTGTTGGAAAAGTCGTTTTGCCATGACCTATCCTCACAGAATAATGATACGTCCGCATGGTGCGGTTCTGCCCACAAGAATGGGAATAGTTGAGATACTAATGGAGCTTTCCAAAGCCGTCTGCCTGCTTGTAAAAAACGACACACAGTAAAGGGGGTGCATAGATTATGAACAATACTGATGTGCCTATTTGGGAAAAATATACGCTGACGGTTGAAGAAGCGTCCAAATACTTCCGCATTGGCGAAAAGAAATTGCGTAAATTAGCCGAAGAAAATCTTGACGCTGGCTGGGTTATCGTGAACGGCAACCGTATTCAGATTAAGCGAAAACAATTTGAAAAAATCATAGATACATTGGACGAAATCTAATGTCATTGAGCCGTAGATATGGTATAATAAATATAGCGTATCACGGCTCGTTCCATGACGGAAAGGAGCTTTACACTATGTCTAATGTAAAACGAAAAGACAGTAAAAATCGCAATTTGCGTAATGGAGAGAGCCAGCGAAAAGACGGAAGATACGTTTATAAATATACCGATATATACGGAAAGCCACAATTTATCTATTCTTGGAAACTTGTACCGACAGACAAGACACCTGCTGGAAAGCGTGATGATATATCGTTGAGGGAAAAAGAAGCACAGATTAAAAAAGACCTTAACGACGGTATCGATACAGCAGGCGGTAAAATGACAGTCTGCCAGCTCTACGACAAGAAGAACAGCCAAAGAAAGAACATCAAGAGGGCTACTGAAAAAGGACGACAGTATCTTATGAACGCTCTGAAAAATGACCCATTGGGTATGAGGGCGATTGATACTGTTAAGCAGTCGGACGCTAAAGAATGGGCTATCAGAATGAGCGAAAAAGGATACGCCTATAAAACGATTGATAACTACAAGCGTTCCTTGAAAGCGTCATTTTACATGGCGATACAAGACGACTGTATCAGAAAGAACCCGTTTGAATTTAAGCTAAGTGATGTTCTGGAAGATGATACGGAGCAGAAAGTTATCCTTACACCAGAGCAGGAAGAACGCCTGCTTGCCTTTATGGAAAAGGATAAGATTTACAGCAAGTATTATGATGAGGTTGTGCTTCTGCTGGAAACGGGACTTCGTATTTCTGAATTTTGCGGACTAACGACGCATATTGATATGCAGAACAGAATACTCAATATAGACCACCAGTTATTGAAAGACAGCGAAATCGGCTACTATATTGAAACGCCAAAGACCAAAAACGGAAAACGAGAACTTCCATTGACAGAACGGGCTTATCAAGCAATCCAAAGAATACTAAAGAACAGAGGAAAGGCACAACCGTTGATTGTAGGTGGTTATAGCAATTTCCTATTCTTGAACCGTGAGGGCTTACCTAAAGTTGCAGGAAACTATGAGGGCATGGTGCGAGGACTAATTAAGAAGTATAACAAGTATCACACGGACAAGTTACCGAACATCACACCACATTCATTCCGACATACTTACTGTACGAATATGGCAAACAGAGGAATGAACCCAAACACCCTGCAATATCTTATGGGACACGCTAACATAACCATGACACTTGGCTATTATGCACACGGTACATTTCAATCTGCAAAAGCAGAACTGGAAAGACTGGCTTGTTAATATCGGAGCTTATATTTACTACTCATTTACTACTTTTGGTTGCATTTTCATGCTGGTAAATGCCAGCTTATGCAAGGTATCTTCCAAAAAGAAAATACCGATAAAGCCCTAAAATACGGGATATATCGGCATTTACCAACTTATGAAAAGATAATCAGAAATTTAGTAAGTTTTTTTACGAAAAAGGTTGGTTTTTTTGTGCCGCCATAGTAACCGTCGCTTTTGTACCATCATTTTCCACACTTTCCAGAGTTACTCCGTACCGTTCTCCGTAATAATAACGAATTCTCCGGTTTACATTTCCAATCCCAAATCCATCAATACTTTTATCTCCTTTTTCTTTTCCAATACTTTCCTGAAGTTTTTCTAACACTTCTTTCGTCATACCTTTTCCATCATCTGTGACTGTAAATATCATATTTTCACCGTCCAGCCTTCCGGTGATCTTTATCATTCCGCCACCACGTTTATTTTTCAGGCCATGGTAGAGAGCATTTTCCACTAATGGCTGCAAAGTCAGCTTAGGGATCATGAATTCTCCCATATTTTCCTCCATATCGATTTCATAACTCATAATATCCTGATATCTGAACTGTTGGATCTTCAGATAACTTTCTATATGTGACCGTTCTTCCCGTACTGTAATAAAATCCCGGCCTTTACTTAATGTTGTACGGAAGAAGTCTGAAAGTGCCGTAACCATTGACACAACTTCATCCTTACGGTTTTCTTCCGCCAGCCATACAATTGCATCCAGTGTGTTATACAGAAAATGAGGATTAATCTGCGCCTGCAAAAGTTTTGTTTCTGCAATGCGTAATTTTTTTTGCTGCTGCTTGATATCTTCAACCAATCCACCAATTTCCTGAGTCATATCATTAAAACTTCTGGTAAGCACTGCAATCTCATCTGTATTCGATTCCTTCGTCTGTACCGTAAAATCTCCTTCTGCCACCTGTTGTGTCATCCGGCATAATTTCTGTATTGGCTTTGTCACGCTTTTTGCCGCCTTCATTGTCAAAAACAAGGCTAACACGATCGCCGCTACGGATATCCAAATACATATAACAAACGTTCTTGTATTTCTTGCATCCAGTTCTGCTTTTACATTCGTATAATTGGTAGTCTCTACATATATATAGTCCTGTATTCCTTTCTGGATCAATGATGTCAGCATATAAATATTTTCATTCAGGTAGTTCATTTTATCTTCATATGCTCCACCCGAATCAATAGCTGTCTCCAGTTCTTTTACACAGCCTTTCAAAGACTTCAAGCTGTTTTTCAATCGTTTGATCTGATTTCTGTTGCTGTCCACGGTTGCCATGTAAGATAACTTATCACAGGTTTCTTCAAGCTCGTCAATATATTTATAAGGATTGACCGTCAAAATACCATTTACAGTTGTCTCTCCGTCACCAAGTTCTTCCATATCTCTTTTTCCGATAACAGCCAGATACATACTGTAATCCATACGTTCTTTAAAATCTCTTGCATACATATTGGCATACGAGACACTTTTTGTGATCTGTGCATATGCCGAAGTCGCATTTGTCAGCGAGGCCAGAAGATACGTCATTACCAGTATCATAGGAATAAATACAGCAAGAGAAATTCCTGCCAGTCTCTGATTTAACGAGACATTCCTGCGAATCTTTTTCATCCTTTACTCCTTTCCTCGTGCTCTAAATTCCTTCGGTGTACAATTTTGCGTTTTCTTAAATATATAACTGAAATAATGCGGATCCTTATATCCTACTTCATAGCCGATTTCCGAGGTCTTCATTGATGAACACATCAAAAGTTCTTTTGCCCTGTCCATTCGTATCTCTGTAAGATATTCCACAAATGTCTTTCCCATCTCTTTGCTGAAAATAGAACTGAAATAGCTTGGGCTCATCCCTACTTCTGCTGCTATCGTATTCAGGGAAATCTCATCCGACATATATGTTTTTCTGATCTGATCTTTAGCAATTTCTATAATATCCGAATAACGTCTTCCGCTTATTGTGTCACGTACTCCAATAATCTTTTTCAAAAGCATTCTTATATAATTTTTAATTTCTTCCAATGTCTGAATCGTCTTCATACTATTCTTTAATTCTTCTGACTGAGCTTGCATTTCCCCTTCTATTCCCTCAATCTTTTCACAGAAAGACATCATGACTATATATGCGTCCATAATTATATACTGACGCATTAATACAGATTTCAGATTTTCCTCCGGTAATTCATTTATATACACATCTACAAACTCATCTATCTCGTCTTCTGCCCCATTATTCAAGAATTTTTCCAACATGGTCCTGGTCTTTTCTATCTCTCCGAAGCTCGTAATTTCTATGTCATCCAGAGTATCTACATTCTGAGCCATCCGGATATCTTCTACGGATATGATCCGGTTAAGCTCCATTGTAAATCTCGCCGCCAATGCACGTTCTGCCTCCCTGAACGATTCTTCGAGCTCCCTGAGTCTGGCTACCGGCTGTCCAATTCCTCCAAAATAAGCAATTGTCGAATAATTCTTCATAATTTCTTCCAGATCTTTTGACAGCTCTTTTACTCTTTCTGACATTTGTTCTTCATTATCAGCCATTAAAAGAAATGCCCAGCCTTCTACGCCACGCTGAAATTCAAATACATATTCCAGTCTTTCTGTTAATTTCTCAATTGCATATTCTGCTTCTCCCAATAGTTCTCCGGATTTTCGATTTTCTTCCCCTAAGGTAAAACGGAATAAAAGCAGGTTATACATCCCGGCGCTCAAATTCATTTCATATTTTTTCCCGGTTTCCAGTGCATCTGCCATTGACAGATTACCTGCTATCATCTGTTCGAAGAATTTCTGTTTCTCATGCTCAGTATTCTCCCGCATTTCTTCCATATACTTACGAACCAGGTCTTTATCTTCTTTTTCACGACGGATAGATTCACTCACCCCATTTAAAGCTTCCAGTAATTTGCCGGAAGATATCGGTTTTAAAAGGTACTCTGTTACCCCCAGACGTATTGCCTCTTTGGCATAGTCGAATTCATCATACCCACTCAAAATCAGGATTTTAATATTCGGAAGTTCCTTTTTTACCAGTTTACAAAGTTCCAGTCCATCCATGAACGGCATACGGATATCTGTAATCAGAATATCCGGTTTTTCTTTTATAATCATGGGATAAGCCAGTTCTCCGTCACTTGCCTCTCCACAGAATATGTACCCTTCTTTTTCCCAGTCAATACTGTTTTTAATTCCTCTTCGTATAACCATTTCATCTTCTACAAGAAATACTTTTATCTCATTCATACTAATACACCCTCTCTTTCACTATTTTATCTGTAACTACCGTCACACTCCATTTTGCTTTTTCAATTTCAATCGTTGAAATTGATTTATTCTGAGTATATATTTTGTCTCCGATATAATATTCCTTATTGACATCTCTTTTGTATTCCAGCTGCTTAATTATCTTTTCGATCTTCTTTCCAAAATCCGGATTACATTCTACGTCTACGGCAATCTTTCCGTTTTGTACTTCTGCGAGCCCTTCTCTTGTTGCGTCGAACGATATTATCTGAATCCCATCCGTTCCAACTTTTTTCCCGGCCTGTTCGATCGCGTTGATCGCACCAAGCGCTTCACTGTCATTCTCGCAATACACCATATCGATATCCTTATATTTCTTCAGATATTCTTCCATAACTTCATGGCTTTTTGCCTGTGTGAACGCTCCTGTCTGCTGTTCAAGAATGTTCCATCCATTCTTCTTTGCGGCTTCTTCCAGCGCTTTTGTTCTTCCGATCTGGGCCGTTGCACCTTCTGTTCCCATAATATGCACAATATTCAATGTTTTCTTTTTATTTCTTTCCGCATATTGTTCCATCCAGCTGCAGGCTTTCTGTCCTTCCTGATAAAAATCAGCCCCCACCCAGGTCGTATACAAGCTGTCATCCTTTACCTTAACCTGTCTGTCTACGATGATTACCGGGATTTTGGCCTTCTTTGCCTCTTTTAATACTGTATCCCATCCAGTTTCTACTACCGGTGCAAGAACAATATAGTTCACATCCTGCTGTATAAAGCCACGAATCGCTTTAATCTGTTGTTCCTGTTGTTGCTGCGCATCTTTAAAGATCAGATCATATCCTCTTTTTTGAGAAAATGTAGTCTTTATAGAAATGGAATTTCCCGTCCTCCATTCAGATTCTGCTCCTACCTGTGAAAATCCTATAGATATTAATGGTGTCTCTTCATCTTTTTTCTCTGTTTTATTTATTACTTTGTTCGCGTTGGCCAGAACAATTCCTCCTGCAACTGCCAGAAATACAAGTCCTACCGCTGCGACAACTCTTGTCCAGTTTTTTCTTCCATTCCCTGTTTCACTCATAAAAAAAGTCCTCCTATAATATGTAAACAGCTAATGGCTATTATACACTAATTATAGAAGAACTTCTTCATTACTTATATAATTTTATTTACGAAAATAGTTCGTTTTTTTGCGATTCTAAATATCCCCGCGTCTGTTTCTGGACGCTTTCAGTCGTGTCATGGCACGGGCCATAGAAGCCTGTGACAGATAATACTCCTGAATACTCTGCTTCTGACGAAGCTGTTCTTCGGCACGTTCCTTTGCTTCCTCTGCACGCTTCACATCGATGTCTTCCGGACGCTCTGCCGTATTAACCAGTACAGAAGCACGGTTATTCACGATCTCTGCAAATCCCTTGGATACAACCGCTGTTACCCACTCACCGTCAGGCTTGCGGAAACGCAGTTCTCCGATCTCCACTGCGATGACCATGTTCTCATGATGAGCCAGAATACCTTTCTCCCCGTCGATCGTCGGGATGACCAGATATTCACATTTACCATCGTAGAAGACCTTATCCGTAGATATAATTTTCAATGAAAATGTGCTCATACTAAGCCACTCCTTCTGCCTTCGCCTTAGCGATCACGTCTTCGATCGTACCTACATTGAAGAATGCATTTTCCGGATATTCATCCATCTCACCGTCGATGATCGCTTTGAATCCACGAACAGTTTCTTTCAGTGGAACATATTTTCCAGGAACACCGGTAAATGTCTCAGCTACTGAGAATGGCTGTGACAGGAATTTCTGGATCTTTCTTGCACGGGCTACTGTCATCTTATCCTCTTCGGATAATTCTTCCATACCGAGGATTGCGATGATGTCCTGTAACTCTTTGTACTTCTGCAGGATCTCCTGTACCTTACGTGCTACCTGGTAGTGCTCCTCACCTACAACTGCAGGCTCCAGGATACGGGATGTAGAATCCAGTGGATCTACGGCTGGGTAGATACCCTGCTCAACGATCTTTCTGGAAAGTACGGTTGTCGCATCCAGATGTGAGAATGTTGTTGCAGGAGCCGGGTCAGTTAAGTCATCGGCTGGTACATATACGGCCTGAACTGATGTTACAGATCCGTTCTTTGTAGAAGCGATACGTTCCTGAAGTGCACCCATTTCATTTGCCAGTGTCGGCTGATAACCTACGGCTGACGGCATACGTCCGAGAAGTGCGGATACTTCGGAACCTGCCTGTACGAAACGGAAGATATTGTCGATGAAGAGAAGCACGTTCTGATGCTCTACATCACGGAAATATTCTGCCATTGTAAGTCCTGTCTCAGCGACACGCATACGAGATCCAGGCGGCTCATTCATCTGTCCGAATACCAAGGCTGTCTTATCAAGTACGCCTGATTCTCTCATTTCTGTCCATAAGTCATTACCTTCACGGGAACGCTCTCCGACACCGGTGAAGATGGAATATCCACCATGTTCTGTTGCGATGTTATGGATCAGCTCCTGGATCAGTACGGTCTTACCTACACCGGCACCACCGAACAGACCGATCTTACCACCTTTCGCATAAGGTGTCAGAAGGTCAATGACCTTGATCCCTGTCTCTAATACTTCGACAGCCGGGCTCTGTTCTTCAAAGCTTGGTGCTTTTCTGTGGATAACCCATTCTTCGCTGTCTTTAATTGGTTCTCCGTTATCGATCGTCTCTCCAAGTACATTGAACAGACGTCCCAGAGTCTTCTCACCTACCGGCACTTTGATACCAGCTCCGGTAGCGGTAACTTCCATTCCCTTCTGCAGACCTTCACTGGAAGCCAGCATGATACAACGTGCAATGTTGTTACCTACATGCTGGGCTACTTCCATGACGCAGCGTTTTCCGCCATTGTCTACTTCCAGGGCATCTTTGATAAATGGAAGTTCTTCTCTACTATTAAATTCTACGTCTACGACAGGTCCCATGACCTGTACGATTCTTCCTTTTGTCATATTACTGCTGCCCACTTTCTTTTTTATTATTTCGTGGTTATTATTTGTTCTGTATACAGTTCCGCCATTTGCGAACTTTGTATCTTACTTCCGTTTCTGCGCATTGGCTCCGCCGATGATCTCTGTCAATTCCTGTGTGATGTCTGCCTGACGGACACGGTTATAAGTAATATTTAATTCGTTCAGCATATCTGTTGCACTGTCTGTTGCATTCTGCATTGCCTGCATTCTGGCATTATGCTCACTGCAGTAGGCCTCTACCAGGCATCCATATACGATACCGTTGATGTAGTTCGGAACAATGTTCGCCATCACACTGTGTGTAGATGGCCAGAACACCATATCTTCCTGATACAGTCCGGTTCCGACAAGAGCCGGCATATCTTCCGGAAGGAAGGTTGTCTTCTTCATAGGAAGAAGCTTCTGTTCCTCCGTCTCTGCTGTCATTGCATTGATCATACGTGTATATACGATGTGGATCTCGTCCAGATCTCCATTTCTGAACTGCTCTACCATCTCCGAAGAAATGATTCTCGATCTGTGTAATGTCGGATTCTGAACGGTGTAACGGAACTGAGTATCCATCTCAATTCCTTCCCTCTTGGCAAAGTACTGTCTTCCAGCCTCTCCAAGTACGAATAATTTGTGTTTTCCCGGTTTTTTTAACAGTTCTTCCGTTGCCTTGATCACGTTATGATTATATGCTCCTGCAAGTCCTTTATCTGCGGTGACAACGATATAGCCAATCTTTCTTTCCTCAGCCGGGATACTCTCACGGCCATCAAAGAACTGGCTGTGCATATCCGGCACATGCCGCAAAATTCTGGCGATCTCTGCCTGCATGGCATAGAAGAAAGGTTCTGTGTCAGCAAGCTTTTTCTTGGCCTGTTTCATCTTCGAAGAAGAGATCAGATACATGGCATTTGTTATCTTTCTCGTCTCTTCGATGCTGGCCATTCTTTCCTTAATCTCTTTTGCATTTGCCATAGCTACACCCGCTTATCTTCTTTCCTTGAATTCCTTTGCTGCTGCAAGAATCTGCTCTTTCAGTTCATCATCCAGAACTTTCTTCTCATCGATCGCTTTGCCGATTTCTTTATGTTCTCTGTCGAAGAATGCAAGCATATCCATCTGGAATTCTTTGATCTTCTTTGTGTCAATATCAAGCATCAGTTTATTCGTAGCGACACAAAGTGTGATAACCTGCTCATGAAGACTTAACGGACGTCCCAGAGGCTGTTTCAAAAGTTCTGTCAGACAACTTCCGTATTTCAGCTGATTCTTTGTTGCCTCGTCAAGGTCTGAACTGAACTGGGTAAATGATTCCATCTCTCGTGCCTGTGCCAGGTCGATACGAACACTACCACTGGCTTTCTTCATAGCCTTTGTCTGTGCAGCTCCACCTACACGGGATACAGAAAGACCAACGTTAACGGCCGGACGCATACCGGCATTGAACAGGTCACTCTCCAGGAAGATCTGTCCGTCTGTGATGGAGATAACGTTGGTAGGAATGTATGCAGATACATCTCCTGCCTGTGTCTCAATGATCGGAAGTGCTGTGATAGAACCTCCGCCTGCTTCTTCACTTAAGCGGCTGCTTCGCTCGAGCAGTCTTGAATGTAAGTAGAATACGTCACCAGGATAAGCTTCACGTCCAGGTGAACGTCCAAGTAACAGAGAAATTGCACGGTATGCTACCGCATGTTTGGAAAGATCATCGTATACGATCAATACATCTTTTCCCTGATACATGAAATACTCTGCAAGTGCTGTTGCTGAATAAGGTACGATATACTGAAGCGGTGCACACTCACTGGCTGTTGAGCAGAATACCGTGGTGTAATCCAGTGCATCATGTGCTTTTAAGTCATTTACAAGTCTTGCTACGGTTGATGCTTTCTGTCCGATGGCTACATAGATACAGATGACATCTTTTCCCTTCTGGTTGATGATCGTATCGGTTGCAATGGATGTCTTACCTGTCTGTCTGTCACCGATGATCAACTCTCTCTGTCCACGTCCGATTGGGAACATGGAATCGATTGAAAGGATACCTGTCTCAAGCGGAACGCTTACCGACTTACGGTCAACGATTCCCGGTGCCTCATTCTCTACCGGACGATATCCGTCGGCTTTGATCTCACCTTTTCCGTCGATTGGTGCTCCAAGAGCATCTACGATTCTTCCGATATAGCCTTCACCTACCGGAATACCTGCTTTTTTACCTGTACGGCACACTTTTGTGCCCTGTTTGATCTCTGAATCATCTCCGAACAGGATACAGCTGATCTCATTTTCCTTGATATCCTGTACCATACCCTTAAGACCAGTCTCCAATGTGACGATCTCGCCATACATTGCGTGGTCGATTCCGTATACGGAGGCGATTCCATCACCAACAGAGATAACGGTACCAACTTCCTGATCTCTGCTTATTACATCATAATTCTTTATCTCTTCTTTTAATATAGAGATAATTTCATCTGAGCTGATTGCACTCAATTCCTTCACCTCCATGTTAATTCGTTAATTTCCGCTCTAAGCGGTTCAGACGGCCCTGCACACTGTAGTCATATTCTTTTCCGTCAACCTGCAGGATGAATCCGCCGATCAGTGCCTTGTCTTCTGCCATAACCCATTTGATGTCTCCGGCACCGTATTTCTTCTTGATAAAGTCACCCATCTGTTTCTTTTGTTCTTCACTTGGAAGTGCTGTATAACGAAGATACACTGTCTTAACTCCTGCTGCCTGATTCTGTAACTCTTCGTATGCCGCAAAGATCTGTTCTGCGATCGTCATCTTGCCATGATCGCAGACAACCTTCAGAAAGGTACGCATTTCTTCCGGAAATACTTTATCAATAATGTTGTGTTTTGTCTCTTTTGTGATCACTGGATTGACCAGTGCTGCCTTTAATTCCTGTGATGTTTCGAAAATGGATCCTGCCTCCCGGACAGTTTCTTTCGAAATTCCAAGTTCACTCAGAACTTTCGCATAGCGGAGGGCTGCCACCTGGCAGAATACCGGCTCTGCTTCTTTTCTATTCTTCGCTGTCATGGGCATCACCTGCATCTTTCAAAAACTGGTCATATGCATCTGCGCTGCTTATGCTGTCTGCATTCTCAAGTAAGATCTTCTTCGCAGCATCCATTGCCAGCCCTGCAACCTGTGCCTTCATATCATCGAAGGCCTGTTCTCTCTCCTGATTCAGGCTTTCTCTTGCTGTCTTCATAACCTTGTCTGCCTTTTCGTTAGCCTCGTTCAGGATCTGGTTGTATTCCTGTTTTGCATCCAGTTTCGCCTGTTCGATCATCTTTGTGGATTCTTCTTTTGCTCCATTCAGTGCATCTTCATACTGTTTCTTCAGAGCATGGGCTTTGTCCTGCTCTTCATTCGCGTGGCTGATTCCGTCTGCAATCATCTTTTCCCGCTTTTCCATAATGTCCATGACCGGGCGAAACAGGAATTTTCTGAGAATCAGATACAGAACGATCAGGTTGATGATCGTCAGTACCAGATTAAAATCTATTCTCAGCATATATCTCTACCTGCCTTTCCCTTCTTTTAATCTGTTATCGTCAGCAAACATTATTTCAAAAGAAGGACGATCAGAAGTGCGATAATGAAACCGTAAATAGCGGTTGCCTCTGCAAGTGCACAACCAAGGATCAGGGAAGTTCTGATCTTTCCGTCTGCTTCCGGCTGTCTTGCGATAGCATCTACTGCTTTGCTTGTTGCGATTCCGATACCAACACCGGCTCCGATACCTGTAAGTACTGCGATACCTGCTCCAATTGCGATAATTGTTCCACTCATAATTTGTTCTCCTTTTCTTGTCTTAAGTTTTCTTATACTAAATGTTGTAAATGTCTGATTCGTCTTATTCCATCTCTTCTGTCATAAATAATGCAGTTAAGAATACGAATACATATGCCTGTAATAATCCGTCAAATATATCAAAATAAAAACTAAACGGTATCGGCACGATTAACGGAACGACCTCTTTGATCAGTTCCATGACTACAAATCCGCCTAACATATTACCAAACAGTCGCATACAAAGCGACAGCGGACGGATCACGATCTCCAGTATCATGATTGGTGCTACGATCGGCACTGGCTTTGCAAAATGTTTGCACCAGTGAACCAGACCATTTCTATGGATACCGGACCACTCGATCACGAACATACTCATAACGGCAAGTGCGATTGTTACGTTCATGTCCTTTGTCGGAGGCTTGAATCCTAACAGTCCGATGACATTTGATATTGCCAGATAAAGTGCAACCGTCATCAGATATGGAATATAGCCCTTGTTTTCTTTTCCTATAATACCTTCAAAGAAATCCTGTGCCCAGCCGATCACTGATTCCAGCATAAGCTGTACCTTTCCCGGTTTCTCTATACTTAGATTCCTTACGAATACTATACTGAGAATAGTAAGAACCGCCATGATGATCCAAGTTACAACAACACCTTCGTCAACAGCGATTCCTCCAAATACCGGGATCGTAAATACGGTTTCACAGTTAAGTTCTTTAACAAGGCTTTCAACAAGCTTTTCCGTACTATCCCCTTCCTTCATAATTTTTTTGCTAGTTTACAGCCATTTTTTGAAAATGTCAATCATTTTGTCTAATGGTCATTTTGCTTAATTTTTTATTATTTTTTTGTGTATTTTTACTTTTATTTATTTTAATTTTTCCGTTTTTCTCATCAAATTTCCACGTCAAAATGGTAGTTCCAATCTTCGTCCTTTTTTTCACAAGGAAAATGCACAATTTTTATTTTTCATTTCCCGTCTTTTTCTACAAAACGATATTTTTCTTCAATTTTCTTCTTGATAAAATGTCCTCATTGTCTCATCTCCAAAAAACGACATTTTATATTAATTGTATATTGCATTCTCCGTAAATAGCGGCTCTTTATGTACCTATAGTATAGAAAACCTGCTACCTGCCACTTCTTTTGAACACATAGCAACAAAAAAGGAGTGTAACAACTTTTTTTAGCCGTTACACTCCTTTTTTCGTTATTTAATTTTGTATCTCAATTTTATATGTATCATCATTCAAAATTGATATATCTGTTCTCTTTGGTATTTTATTCTTTTAATCGACGATGATCCGGTACTGCAGATTCTCATATAAAAGCTTATTTCCTTCCATGATATCTCCCGGCAACAATGCTCTTGCCACCGTCTTGGTTTCTTCCGGATCATGCTTAAGTGCATCGACACGTCTGAGTTCTGCGTAATCACCATCAATCTTCTCGACTACATAAATACATGTTAACATAATTTTGCCTCCTTTTTTCTGTCTTATCATCCTGTCTTTTGTATAAGTTGGTTTAATTATACTATCTTTAATTCAAAAAGTAAATTTTTCTGTATTGATTATTGCCAAGATTTATAATAATATATACTTATATAAATTCGTTATACATTACATATTAAAAGGAGCCTTGCAATGAACGAAGTGGATTTTTCAAAAGTGGGATTAAAAATGAAACAATTAAGGAGTGAGCGTGGAATCACTCAGGAACAGGTTGCCAAAGATCTGAACTGTACTGTTCCTTTCGTCAGTAATGTCGAAAACAATCGAGCAAAGCTTAATTTAAGAGTTCTTCTTTATTACTCTAAGCTCTGCAACGTATCCGTGGATACTATTCTGGATGCCGGAAGAGATATTCCTCCTCTGGATGAGAAAGAGCATCAGTTAAATGATGAGATGCTGAATGTATTCCGTGGTTTTTCTGTAACAGAAAAAGAAAAGATCATCAAGATGTTACGCATCTGGCAGGAGAAATAATCTCCTGCCCTTTTTATACCCAAGTATGCAAGAGGACCTGCCAGCGGCCAAAGCATCCGTAATGAGCTGCCAATGGCAGGTCCTGTAGATTTCTATATTTTGTTAAAAATCCTTAAGCACAACCGTTCCCTGATTCCGGCTTTCCTGTACATCAATGATTCTCTGATTCTGGCTTCCTCTGAACACCAGTGTTACATCTTTTAATTCTTCCTTGAATTCTCCGTCTACCAGTACATCAATATACGACAGCATCTCCTCTGTCACATCTGTATGGACACATCCTCCCGGAACCATATCACGGTCAAAAAGATACCCACTGTAACACCAGATATCTTTCTGCGGATAAGTTTCTCTTATCTTCTTAAGGAGCTTTACCAGTTCCACCTGGTTCTCCGGTTCGAACGGTTCACCACCCAGAAGCGTAAATCCCTGGACAAAACCAGCCCCCAGCAATCTTAATATTTCTGCTTCTGTCTCTTCTGTATAGTGCTGGCCGAATCCGAAATCCCATGTCTCTGCATTAAAGCAGCCTTTGCAGTGATGTCTGCAGCCTGATACGAACAAACTGACTCTTACGCCGGGTCCGTCTGCAATATCACACTCTTTGATATTTCCGTAATTCATAATCTGTATACTCTCCCTAGTCACTGATCATCATCTTGATGATCTCTTCATTAGTCTCTTTCATACCATCTTTTCCGAGACGACCAATATTCTGGATCGTTGCCTCTACTCCTTTTGTAACGATTCCGTCACCGGCATAGAACTGCTGCCCTCTTAAATACATATTATATCCAAGAATCCCGGCATCTACAGATGAAGCGATTTTCGCAGCACAGGATGCTTTTGCACCATCACATACCATACCGGATACAATTGCCAGAGCATTTACCACTGTATGGATCACTTCTTCATAACCACCGCCACAAAGATATGCTATTCCGGCTCCGGCTGCCGCACCCGCACTTACTGCACCACAATATGCCGACAGTCGCCCGATTCCCGTCTTCTGGTGGATTGCGACCAGATTCGAAAGAACCAGTGCGCGGTATGTCTTTTCCTCTCCGGATTGTAATTCATCTGCATATTCCAGAACCGGAAGAGAACAGGTCATTCCCTGATTACCGCTTCCCGCATTGATCACAACCGGAAGCTCACATCCGTTCATACGCGCATCGGAACCTGCCGCCGCACGTGCTTTTGCTCTGGTACGTACATCGTTTCCATAAGTATCCAGAAGAACACTTCCGATGTTTGCTCCGTAATTTCCTTTCAATCCTTCATCCGCAATTGCAGAATTATATTCTATCTGACGTCCGATCACTTCCCGGATATCTTCTATGTCCACTGTATTTGCAAAATCCCAGATAGATTTCATATCCAGAAGACTTCTGTCTGTCAGTCCTTCTTCGCTTTCTCCTGCGACCGGTACATTAAGCAGGATCTCTCCATTCTTTTCTATTCTTACAATATTCGTATGATAGTTGGCAATTCTTACTTTTGCCTTATCTTCCCCGTGAAATACCTCCACAATAATATCAAATACACATCCGTTATTGATATGTTCTACCGTAATCTCTGTATGTTCAAGAAATTCTGCGATTTCTTTTGTCTCTTCTTCTGTTACCTCGGAGATAACTTCCAGTTCTTTTTCTGCGTTTCCTGCAACAATCCCCGCTGCTGCTGCCGCCGGTATTCCTTTTAAATGATTTGTATTCGGCACAATTACACTCTTTACATTCTTAATGATACTTCCGCTTGCTCCGATACAGACTCTGTCCGGCAGACATCCCAGTACTTCTCTTGCCTTTGCAGCCGCATAAGCCAGCGCGATCGGTTCCGTACACCCCATTGCAGGAATCAGCTCTTCATTTAAAATCTGAACATATGCCTGATACTTTTCATTATCTTTTGTCATTTTTTAATCCTCCTGTCGACATTTTCTTTTCCCCATATTTTTTTATTATAACGCATGTCCTTTTGAAAAGCTATCTTTATACAATATAAAAAGGCCTTTCAAAAAGCTTTCTCACTTCTTAAAAGGCCTTTTTACTGTCTTTATATCTTGCAGTTTTACAAATGCAATACCCTGTCCTTAATCTCCTGCGTACGTCCTTGATTCCAGAACTGTGTTCCGATATATCCACAGGTTCTTCTTGCCACAAATAACTTATCCTGATCCTGATTACCACAGTTCGGGCATTCCCAGATCAGCTTTCCATTCTCATCTTCTTTAATCTGGATCTCTCCGTCATATCCACAGCATTCACAGTAATCACTCTTTGTATTCAGCTCTGCATACATAATGTTATTGTAAATATACTGCATAACAGAAAGTACTGCCGGAATATTGTTCTGCATATTCGGTACTTCGATGTAACTGATTGCTCCACCCGGTGAAAGCTTCTGGAAATCGGCTTCGAATTTCAGTTTCTTGAATGCATCAATCTTCTCTGATACATGTACATGATAGCTGTTCGTAATATAATTCTTATCTGTTACACCCTTGATGATTCCAAAACGCTTCTGCAGACATTTTGCAAATTTGTATGTGGTAGATTCCATCGGTGTTCCGTATACAGAATAGCTGATATTCTCTGCTTTTTTCCACTCTTCACATTTATCATTTAACTTCTGCATTACCTGCATTGCAAATGGTCTTGCTGCGGGATCGGTATGTGATTTGCCAAGCATACGTACACACATCTCATAAAGTCCTGCATATCCAAGCGAAATAGTGGAGTAACCATTAAATAATAATTTATCGATCGTCTCACCCTTCTTCAGTCTTGCAAGTGCACCGTTCTGCCACAGAATCGGAGCAACATCGGAAACCGTTCCCAGGAGACGTTCATGTCTGCATCTCAGTGCTCTGTGACATAATTCCAAACGCTCATCCAGGATCTTCCAGAATTTCTCCATATCTCCTTCTGATGAACATGCAACATCAACTAAGTTGATCGTTACAACTCCCTGGTTAAAACGTCCATAGAACTTATGGCTTCCGTCCGGATTTCTCTGGCTGTCTTCTACCGTCAGGAACGAACGGCATCCCATACAAGGATATACTTCTCCATTCTTCATCTCTTTCATAATCTTGGCAGAGATGTAGTCCGGTACCATACGTTTTGCGGTACATTTTGCTGCCAGTTCTGTCAGATGCCAATATTTGGAATCTTCTGTAATATTATCCTCATCCAGTACATAGATCAGTTTCGGGAATGCCGGTGTGATCCATACACCTTTTTCATTCTTTACTCCCTGCATTCTCTGAATCATCACTTCTTCAATGATCATAGCCAGGTCATCACGGGTTCTGCCTTCTTCTACCTCATCCAGATACATGAACATCGTCACAAATGGTGCCTGACCGTTACATGTCATTAATGTGATAAGCTGATACTGAATTGTCTGGATACCACTCTTTACTTCTTCTCTTAAACGGCGCTCTGTCACCTTATTGATAATTGTCTCATCTAAAGCTTCTCCGCATTCTTCACGCTCTGCGATTACATTTCTGCGGATCTTCTTACGGCTGATATCGACAAACGGTGCCAGATGTGCCAGTGTAAATGACTGTCCACCGTACTGGTTACTTGCTACCTGGGCAACAATCTGTGTCGTTACATTACATGCTGTAAAGAAGCTGTGCGGCTTTTCAATCATGGTCTCACTGATAACCGTTCCGTTCTGAAGCATATCCTGAAGATTGATCAGGTCACAGTTATGCTCTTTCTGTGCGAAATAGTCGGAATCATGGAAATGAATGATTCCCGCTTCATGCGCACGTACAACCTCTTCCGGAAGAAGAACACGTTTTGACAAGTCCTTACTTACTTCTCCGGCCATATAATCACGCTGTGTAGAGTTGATCACAGGATTCTTGTTAGAGTTCTCCTGATTCACCTCTTCATTCATATGATCCAGAAGTGCAAGAATTCCGTTATCTGTTGTATTCGTCTTTCTCATCAGTTCTCTTTTATAACGATAGCGCACATATTTCTGTGCGACTTCATAGCCGCGCAGTTCCATAATTCCGGTCTCTACCATATCCTGTATATCTTCTACATTGACAGCATGAGTGGATTCCTCAATTTTCTTTGCAACGTTGTCCGCCACTGCCATAATCTGATATTCATTCATCCGATGCAGTTTGTCGACGTCCTTGTTTGCACCTTTGATCGCATTAATGATCTTCTCCAGGTCGAAGGCTACCTCTTCGCCGTTTCTCTTAATTACGTTCGTCTTTATTTCTGCGTTCATGTTTATCCCTCTCTTGTTTTTATTGCCGATGTAGTATGTGCTCACCCTCAAATACTACTAAATATTGTTTTTTCAACATCATTTCCGCACAAGATATTGTGCAAGTAATATGATACTCTATAACAGGCGAAAATGAAAGAGGTAATTTTGTTAAAATAAATGTTTGAAATGTGGTCTAAATTTTGGTGATATTTTTTTACGAAATCTGTTGCATTTTTAATTTTGTGACGGGTAAAGTGTGGCGCATAGTTAAGAATACTTAAGACGCATTCCCTGTATTGATTTTTGCATTCAAAGATACTGACAATATGAAGTTGTTGTACCGATATTTCTTCATTTATAAAATTAATCTCTGTCAATCTTAATCCATATAACAAATTATCATTTTTTGTTGTTTCGTAACATTTGTTACAAACCATTTTCTATAAAAGCTATATACTCTAATCACAACATAAGTTGTACAACACCAGTTAACACCAACTAAGTTTTAATAAGAAGGAGATTTTAATTATGAAAAAATATGTATGTGAACCATGTGGCTACGAATATGACCCAGCTGTAGGAGACCCGGATAACGGAATCGCACCGGGCACAGCCTTTGAAGATATTCCGGATGACTGGGTATGTCCAATCTGTGGATTAGGAAAAGATGTATTTGTTGCAGAAGATTAATTACTATTGATTACTCTTCTTCCTGCAGCCTTTCATAATCCGTGATCTCGATTACCTTACGGCCTACAAGACGGATGATACCTTCATCCTGTAAAGTAAGCAGCATACGCGACAGAGATGGTCTTGTAGTATTCAGATATACTGCCAGATCTTCCCTGTTCATATGCAGACGAACCCGGTAGTCCGGATCACAGTTTTCCAACAGGTACGCCGCTACACGCTGACGTAAGTTTCCACTGGTAAGAACCTCTATCTGACGGTTACATTTCTCTGCTTTTTCCGCAAAAAGCTGAAGCATATTGAACACAACCTTACTGTGATGTACACAATTTCTTTCGCATCTTCCGCCAAAGAAATTCTGTGAAACCTCCAGAACCGACACTTCACTTTTTGCTTTTGCATAACCGGAGTAAGCAGACTGGCGCAGAAATAGTTCTACTTCGCCAAACTCCTCACCCACCGTAACATAACTGCTTCGAGTAATCTTGCCATTCAGGTTGATACTGCCAAGCTCAACCATTCCTTCCAATATGAAATATAATTTTAACGGTGCATCACCCTGGCGGAAAATATAGGTACCTTTCGGATATTTCTTTACTACAGCCTGTGAACAGACAAGACTTTTTTCCAGTTCTTCTTCTGTCAGGTTCTGAAATATCTGTAACTGTTGTAACTTCATAATCCAATCCTTTTCTCTGCTGATAACAATTTCTATGATTCATTATAGACTATGCGGGACTGGGATTCAATGCGTATCAAAGACAGGAGGTTTCTCTATGAATATTACATTTGACGATAACTTAATTACAGGCAACAAAACCATCGATTTCCAGCATCAGGAACTGATCGACCGCATCCGGCAGTTCGTCGCAGCATGCGAATCCGGTGACAGTAAGATCAAAGCAATCAAAATGTTAGATTATCTTGATGAATATACGAATTTCCATTTTCAGGAAGAAGAAGATCTGCAGAAAAAAGTATCTTACCCGGAACTTTCCGCACATCATGCCAAACATGAAGAATTCAAGAAATCCATTCAGGAATTATATGATTATCTTAATGAAAACGAAGGACCTGATGATCAGTTTATCAAACAGGTAAAGCGCAATGTCGTAGACTGGCTGTTCCAGCATATCAAGACTTTTGACCGGTCTGTAGCAGAATATATTCATTTGAAAGATAATTCTGATCGATTATAGTGATTCATAAAAATGCACAAAACGGACATGTTCTCATAACAATGTCCGTTTTTGTGATATACTTAATTTATTATATTTACAAAGGATTGGGGTACTTATGAATCAGAAACTTACCAAATACGCCTGGTTACTGCCATTTTTCTCCGGCATCTGCTGGGGTGCTGCCGGAATCTTTGTCCGTACACTGGAACACGATGGGCTCGACAACTTTTCCATCATTAGTTTCCGGATGTTGCTTGCAGCTCTGATCACTGGCATATGGATTCTATTCTATAACCGACATTTATTTTATGTACATCGGCGTGACTTCTGGCTTTTTATCGGAAGCGGCATGATCGGCATGACCGCCCTCAGTGTCTTTTATAATATTTCCGTTACGAAAGGATCTCTTGCACTTTCTGCCGTGTTACTTGCCATGTCTCCGGTCTTTGTTCTGTTTCTGGCTGCTATATTCTTCCATGAACCAGTAACCAGACACAAACTGACCTGTGTAACACTCGCACTCATTGGCTGTGTACTGGTAAGCGGAGTACTGGAAAGCAATGGACTTTCCTGGAGCATAACAGGAATTCTCTGCGGAATTCTGGCAAGCTTTTTCTATGCTGTATATGGAATCATAAGCAAAAAAGTCACACAAAAAGGATATCATTTCCTGACGATTACTTTTTACGGCACACTCTTTTCCGGCATGACAATGCTGCCTTTCAGTAATATACACTCTTTAAGCAGTATGATTGTCTCAGGGCAAAGGACCACCTTTTTTATCCTGATTATTCATGCGCTGGTATCATCCGTCCTGCCTTATGCACTATATTCTTTATCCATGCGCTATATGGAGGCCGGCAAGGCATCGATTCTCGCTTCCAGCGAACCTGCCGCCGCCATGTTATTCGGAGCGGTACTCTATGCCGAAACACCAGGTATTCTTTCCATCTGTGGACTTTGTTTTACAATTACTGCTGTAATATTATTAAATTATGAAAGGAATTGAACATATGGTACACCTGAACGACAATGCTATTGCCTATATGAATAAACGCGGATTCCGCAACATCATACTTTCCATCGAAACAATCACCAGTTGATGTGCCCCTCCGCGTCTGGAGATATCGGTAGGATTTACCGATAAAGAAAAAGAGGACATGCTCGCACAGGGGTATGTCTGCGAGACCAGTCCTCTTGGAAATGTCTATTATCTGCCTGATGGGGTTACTGTAACCGGGGATATCAGCATCAATTATATGGAATATCCCTGGATTACATGCTTTGAGGTAAGCGGTCTGGCTGTTTCACGTTCCTGAGACAGCCAGGCTATGTATTACTCTTTTGCTTCCTCCATTTTTTGTATTTCTTGTTCTGATTGTTTTATCTGTTCATCCAACTGTCTTATCTGCCTATCGCTTTCTTTTATCTGTTCATCCAACTGTCCTATCTGCCTATCGCTTTCTTTTATCTGTTCATCCAGTTGTCTTATTTGCTTATCACTTTCTTTTATTTGTTTATTCCGTTGTCTTATCTGTTCATCCAGTTGTCTTGACTGCTCATCTTTCTGTTTTATCTGCTCATCTAGTTGTTTTATCTGCTCATCTTTCTCTTCTATCTGCCTCCGCATATCTTCAATCATGAATTCTACTGTATTTCGATCTAATTCTAACAATTCTTCCGAAAACATCTACATCACCTCTTTCAACTGACTAGTTATTTTTATAAGTATCTACAACAATTCTTTTGACATTTTTCATGCTATTTTTTATCCAATAGCTGCTGTAATCGTTGTATTTCTTTCCTCATTTCTAACATCTCCTCATCCTTCTGACTCAACTGCTCTCTCTGGCAGTCTATCTCCTTCTGCATATCATCAATCATCAGCTTTACTGTATTCCTGTCTAACTCCAGCAATTCTTTCGAAAACATCTGCATCACCTCTTCGATATTCCGGCAGACATCATAGGCCTGTTCATACATTTCTTTGAAATCCGGATATCTCTCTATAATTTCTATAATTGTCTCCGGATCATCCATGCAGAAAAATGCAAGCCATGCCTCCAGCCGATTTTCTATTTTTACACTTCTATTTTCATTTTGCTGATTCTTTTTGAATATGTCAAGAGGTATGAACAGATATTCCTGTAATAAATTTATATTTACTCCTGTATCAGATTTCTGCATAAAACGATGGATGTAATTATTGGAAAATTTCTGAAATTCGGCTGGACTTTTTTCGAATAGCACGATCGTATATACCTGCTTGATATCTCTGTAAGAAAACCGCTTTCCTTTGACTCCCCTTGCCCTCTTATACTGCCGCAGCAACAGATCTGCCGAATAACATGCGCTTCTTTCTCCCGGAAAATAATATCCGATTTTCTGAATTTCCAGATTCGCAATACTTCCGTCTTCCAGTTGAACGACCATGTCTGTAATAAGAAGCGTAGATTCATCCGCTAATCTTGTTCCATCATTTGGTAACACATCTACAATTCTCACTCTTTGTCCGAGAAGTAACGTAAGTAATTCATTTACTCTTTCCAGTGTATTCTCTGGATTCAGGATTCCTTTTATCATGAAATCATACATGATTTTTATACCTTTCACTCCGGTACAAAAATCCAGAAATTCATTTTGATTTTCCTCTGTCCACTCATAAAATAAATTTTTTAATCTGCTTTTACTTTCAATCTCATTCAACACCTCCTCCCTTGTCCGAATCATCGGGAAATACTGTTGAAGTTTGTTTGTCATAGGCACGTCCTCCTGAATAGATTATAAAATTTTCGTGTTCTCTCAAGTCGGAAATATGTTTCAGACATTTTTAGGTGTGAAACGGTCGAAACTTGATGCCTTTTGGCCTAGAAATACTTAAGAGTTTGTAGAAGTCACTCTTTGAAGTGCATTCAGAATAGCATATTGTTCATATGATTACAAGATTAATTTTCGTAAAAAAAGCGGCAGAATTATCTTCCGCCGCATAGCCCATATCACCATCTATATATTATCTCATCTTAAAACTTCTCCATCTCCCCAATGATCGTTCTGTAAAATTCTTCTTCCGTGCCCTCTTTTCTCACATCATTCATCACATATCCGTCTTTCAGAAATATCACTCTCTTACACCGGCTTGCCATCTGTGGATCATGCGTTACCATCAGAAGGGTCTTCCCTAACTCCTCATTGATTTTCCGGAATTCCTCCGCAACAACTTTTCCGGATTTTGAGTCGAGGTTTCCCGTCGGCTCATCTGCAAATATGATACTCGGATCATTGATCAGTGCTCTGCAGATTGCCACTCTCTGCCGCTCACCGCCGGACAGTTCATAAGGATTCTTTTCCTGAAGATGTTCAATCCCAAACTGCTTTTCCAATGTTTCCGCTTTCTCTTCACATTCTTTCTGTTCCTTTTTATCCAGCAATACCGGAAGCATGATATTTTCTTTTACCGAAAGACTGTCCATCAGATTAAAATCCTGGAATACAAATCCGATCTTTCTACGTCTGATATCCGTAAGTTCTTCTTTCCACAGCTCATTCGTATTCGCACCGTCAAAGATCACATCTCCGTCCGTCTGCTGATCCATAAATCCCAGGATCTTCAGAAGTGTTGTCTTTCCACAGCCGGATTTTCCCATAATTCCGACGTACTCTCCCTGTTCTACATCAAAGTTAATGCCTTTCAGTACCGAAATCGCATCCGCATCATCAATCTCCCCACCGGCTTTTGGAAATTTCTTGATCAGGTTATTTACCTTTAATATTTCTTTCATGCTTTCCTTCTACCTTTCTTATTGTATACTGCTCAATCACCTTTACACCGATGCCCTGCACTACAAGATATATAACTGCAAAGATCAACAGATATCGCAGATAATGTACACAGTCAGCCTTCGTATATTCCCGCATGTTCCATATCTCCCCGGTTAACACCGGCACCATAACAACCGCAACTGCTGCAGGGATCCAGAAAAAGATTCCCGTCTCTGTCCGGATCAGCTTTTCTCTTTCTTTCGAGCTCATTCCAATACAGGTTAAGAAATGATTCCGCTTCTTCTTGTCCGTCATCTCAGATTCATATTTCAAGTAAATGACCAGAACGCTTCCCAGCAGAAATGCTCCCATGATAAATATATCTACTACCGTTGTCATAAAGCGTTCGCTTTCAATCTGTTCCATCGTTGTACGTTTGGAATAGCAGGATAATACATCCTTGTCAAATCTTTCATCCTCTTTATGTACCTTCCGAAAAGCCTGGAGCTCTTTTTCTATCTTCTGATAATCTGCATTTTTCACATTCAAAAGGACAAGCTTTGTCGGCCAGTGATGGATCGTCACTCCTTCTTCTGCTTCACCCTCCTCAACCGGATCTCCGGTGATCCAATTATATTTCTTCCAGTCGTCCTGAACCTTTTCAAAATATTTATCCGAAAATACAACCAGATTCTCCTCACTTCCCTGCCGGAATGCACCTGTCAGGATATCCGTCTTTTCACCCTTTACGGTTCGTGTTGGATAGATCTTTTCCCGATCAAGAAATCCATAAGATTCTATCGGCTGTCCGATGTGCAGGTACGGCTCTTTTCTCGAATTCAGGTAATCCAGTGGATGTGCCTTCGTACTCTTATCCTGTTGGTAAATAATATAGATTTCCTTTCCGTCAGCAGATAGATTCATTTTTTCACTTTTCTTTCCAAGTGCCTTATTCAGTTCTTTATACGTCGTCTCCGAGATGCCTATATGCTGTCCCTGCGGCATGATCACTGCTCTGGCATCATCCAACTTTTCCGAATTATCCACATTCGTCACGCGTACCATCGGATACTCCTGGAATTTCACGTCATATTTTTCCTGCAGCTGTTTCCAGAATGTCTCATCCGCTTCCGTTGCCATACATACAAAATCATACGGGAACAGTCCTTCCGGCTTTTGCGCGATCTTCGCTGAGATCATATTTTTTCCAAATAAGAACAATATCAGTACCGGTATAAGACTGATCACGTACACATAACGGAATGTACTCTTGAAACGGTAATAAAATGAATTATATGGGATCAACTTTGCATAATAACTCTTTTTATGCTTCCGCACTTTCAGGAACAATCCAAATCCAAACTTTTCCGCCAGATAAATGCCCAGGAAGATAAATAAAAGTATCCGTAACCCTTCGGCATTCTTCCGCATTCCGAAATTCACGATTCCAAATACCACAATGACCAGGCCAATTGTAAGCCACAGACCGATCCGTTTTTCCGGCATCTTCTCCTTTTCCACATCGCCCAGCTGCATTTTTTTTAGTTCCCTGTACAGGAAGAAATCCCGCAGGATCATCAGTCCAATCCCGGATATTCCGATCAGGATAAGACTTGCGATCAAATATGTGAATCCTGTAATCTTCGCCGGCTGTGCTCCCACTCCGGATCTTGCCATGAAGATTCTGCGGATGATACACAGGATCACACTTCCGATGCAGGCTCCCCCGATCAGCATTCCCAGAATTCCAGCCACAATCTCTGCCCCAAGCACTTCATAAAGTGTAGACTTCCGCATTCCCAGAGTAGAAAATATACTGTAATTTCTCATCCGTTTTCTGAAATATGACAACAGATTCATGATCATCAGCATCAGCGATGCGATCAGACTCACGATCAGGAATTCCAGCAGAATTGCCGTGATTCCATGCCCCGTCAGTATATTTCCTTCTTTATTGAATGGTGCCAGCATCTGTGCCATTCCGACTCCGGAAAATATCAGCGTCGCCGGAAGCAGGTTCATACTTACGTAAACAATAAAATCTCTTTTTGAACTTTTAAAATTCTTCCACAGGGCCGTATAGAATCCTTTCGGATACTTCCCCGAAAATTCCAGATGCTTTTTCTTTTCTTCTTTGTAATTTTTCTCTCTGGCTTTAACTTCTTCCTGTATCTTTTTCTCTTCCTGCCACGAATCAATCAGCTTCGCACCGATCAAATTGATCACCAGAAGCACTACCAGTAAAAATGGATACACCTGTGACAGCGGATCTGAAAATACTGCCCCATCTGCCCCAAGAAATGATATCATACATCCTGCGATCAGTGACATGATATCCAGAAGCAGTTTATGGTGATTGCTTAAAGCCAGTATCAGATTCACAATTCCTATCACCTGGATTACCAGTACCATTACCAGTTCACAGATGAACAGCATCAGTATCTGAACCATCATCTGTTCATCTGCACCGTCCAGTACTCCCAAAGGCTTCAGACTTTTCTTTATGTAACTCATCCCATCGCCCGAAGCAGCCAATTTTATCAGATATCCCGGCACATTGCATTTCCATGTCCCCATGTTCATCCACGGAAATAATAGCACTGCCTGGATGATCACCTGCATGATCAGCGTGAATATCTTCATTCGCTTTTCCGTCTTATTCATAACTTTTGCCTCTCATTTTTCATACACGCTTATTATCCGAGATCTAACGTCTCTCTCTTTATACGCTTACTATCCAAGATCTAACGTCTCTCTCTTTATACCTGCGCCACCACCGGCTTAAATCCCTCCATTCCGACAACCATCACCGGTGCTCCTGCCGGGATCTCCGTTCCTTTCTCAGATCCCTGTACTCTTACTTTCATATGACGTCCGCACAGATATCCTTTTCCCTTCCAGTTAATTCTGGTATCTGCCGTTCCGATCTCCCATAAAAGTCTGGTCTCTCTTCTGCTCTGCAAAAGATTCATAAATCCTCTCAGTACCATATTCAACAGACATGCTATCAATACACAGCAGAGGATTCCTGCATATCCCTTCACCGGGAAACTCGGAACAAAACATAATGCCGAGATAAAAAGTACCAGCCCGCTATTTGCAACGTAACATCCCTGCCCCCAGTCTCTTCCGACTGCATAGAATAAAGCTTTGCCCGTGTATTTCTCCCAGAAGCTCAATCCGATTCCATAGACAGCAAATCCGATTCCGATATTCCGGTGTATAACTGCCGGGATTTTATTCAGGCCAAGTGCCTCATTCCACAACCATAAAAATGCGTTCGGATCTCTTGCGATAAGATAAGAAATGCACACACATACAATCGGTATACATCCCAGTGCCAGCATCCACAGAAACATATTGGAATCAAACACTTTATGATAGATCTTATCCATTGCTTCACCTGCTTCCTGCGGATCGCCCATCTGGCGGACTGCTTCTTCCTCTGCTTCAACTTCCGTCATCCCTGATTCCATTAATGCGGCTTTGCAGTCTTCTATATGCGCTTCATATTCATTTACAATCTCTTTTCTTACAGACGAATCGGTAATCTTCTTCCCAAGTTCTTTCAGATATTCTCTTTCCTTCATATCTAACACCCTCCTTTTCTGCCACCTTCACTGCCTTACCTGTGCTATACGGAATACTGGATCATGCTCGTAACTGCATTGGCATAAGCATTCCATTCTTCGATCATTTTCTCCAGATATTTCTTCCCGTTAGGTGTGATCCGGTAATACTTTCTGAGTTTCCCGTTCGCCTCCTGGTTATAACTTTCCAAATATCCGGACTGTACCATGCTGTGAAGCAGCGGATACAATGTTCCTACCTTTAATTCGAATACATTGTCCGATCTCTTTGAGAGTGTATCGATCATTTCATATCCGTACATATCCTTTTCTGAGATCAATTTGAGAATTAGCATTGCGGTGTTTCCTGATACCATATTTTTGTTTACTTTCATTGTGATTGCTCCTTTCTTATATTTGAGTTCTTTATATATCGATCGTCGATAGTTTAGTGTAAAAAAATTTTTTCTTTCTTCTTAGTTTTAGTATATATCGACATTCGATATATGTCAATATATAAGAATTATTTTTTCATTTTCTATATTCAAATATAACGCATAGCGATCCGGGAATGCATTTACCTGATCTTGCATTCCCGATTCTCTTATCTTCTATATTTATCCATCACTTCTTACATGCCTGCCATCCTACAACAGCTCAGCAAATAACCGCAGGAACAACTGTCCCAGCCGCAGAGTCGCGCTTCGGCCGGACTTATACTTCTCCGTCACTTCCCTGCACTGCTCAAAAGTCTGCTCCATATCCCGTCGGATGTCCAGTACTGCATCACAGTCCGCCATAAAACATCCATTTTCAAAATGATGATAAAGGCTCCGGTAATCCAGATTGATCGTGCCGCAAGTCGCCATGCAGTCATCCGCCACGCTCATCTTGGCATGACAGAACCCCGGTGTCCACTCATAGATCCTTACACCATCCTGTACCAGATTGTGATAGAACGACCTGGTGATACTGTAGATCAGTTTCTTATCCGGAATTCCCGGCGTGATGATCCGCACATCCACACCGCGCTTGGCCGCCAGCGAAAGGGCATGTGTCATCTCATCCGTGATGATCAGATACGGCGTCATGAACCAGCAGTATCTGTCCGCTTTATTGACGATACTGATATAGACATCCTCTCCAACCTGAATCCCATCTAACGGACAATCTGCATACGGCTGGATATATCCCGTCTGCTGCGCCTGATACGGATGCTGTATCAGATATTTTTTCTGCGCCTCTATATCCAGAACGTCCACACCGGCCGGGGTCTTCCCGGACGATTCCCACATCTCCAGAAATGCTGCCGTAAGCGAAGCCACCGCATCCCCTTCCAGACGGATTCCCGTATCCTTCCATTCTCCGTACGGATGTGTATAATTAAAATACTCATTTGCCAGGTTATAACCGCCCGTATATCCAACTTTTCCGTCAACCACCGTAATCTTTCTGTGATCACGGTTATTCAGGAACATATTAAGTCCCGGAAGCAGTGGATTGAATACCCGGCAGGCAATCCCTTTCGCTTCCAGTTTTCTTGCAAAACTCAGATTGACGAATCCGATCGATCCCATGTCATCATAGAACACCCGGACCTCTACACCTGCCTTCACCCGTTCCTCCAGAACCGTCTGGATCCTGCTCCATGCATATTCATCCTCAATTGCATGATATTCCATGAAAATGAATTGCTCCGCCTTCGCAAGATCAGCAAGCTGCGCCTCCAGTCCTTTGACCGCTTCATCAAAATAAATCACATCCGTATTCTGATACACCGGATAACTCGCATTTCTTTCTATATAATTGGAAACATTTCCCGCTTTCGGATCTGATGCATTCAGACATTGCAATACTTCTTTGTTCTCCGGCAAAAGAGGCAAAAGCTTCTCATCAATCTTTTTGTAGCGCATCCGCATCTTCCAGGTTCCGCCGTTCAGACCGATCAGAAAATAGAGTGCCACTCCAAGAATCGGCAGTGTCAGGATCAGGATGATCCACGGTGTCTTCATCGAGGAAGTCTCATTTCTTCCATATATTTTCAGAACCAGTATGACGGCAAATATTCTGGTCATATTATCTATAACTACTGCATATTCATTCAGTCCCTTGAATATTCCAACCAGGAACACCACTTCCAATAATATCGAAAGCACCGTGAACATCAGCCGCTTCACGCCATTTTGTGTCTTTTTCTTTCCTTCCAGTGTATGACTGCTCATCTTCTCACTCTTTTCTTTTATTGTAAATTATGATTATACTAACACGAACGTATTTCCGGCTCAAGACTTATCCGAAGTTCAATCAGAAATTATTGACCTCAGTTTTCCCGGAAATAAGCAACAAAAAAATCACCATCCCCGCAGCTCGCAGTCTGCAAAAACAGTGATTTAATAGTGCGCGATCAGGGGTTCGAACCCTGGACACCCTGATTAAGAGTCAGGTGCTCTACCAACTGAGCTAATCGCGCATCTTTGGTTGTCTGTGTTACGTTCTCCGTAACGACAAGACTTATTATATAATAAGGTTTTTAAAAATGCAAGTACTTTTTTTACTTTTTTTCATATTTTTTTATTTTTCTCATATATTGATATGGGGGTTGAATTTATGAGCCATATTATCCATTATGTTACAACCAATTTCAAAAAAATCTTTCATACTGTCTGCACAGAGATTATCTCCTGCATTCAAGGCACAGCTCTGCATTTTGTCCTGGCCGCTGCCTTTCTCGGAACACTGAATCATTTCCTGTATTTTTTATCCGGGCAGTCTCCAATCGTTGCACTTTTCTGCCCGGTTAATGAATCCGTGTGGGAACATTTGAAACTTTTATATTTTCCTTTTTTATTCGTAAGCATATGGGAATATCTGTCTCTGCATCCGGTTGTTTTACCGTTCTTTTACTGTCGGTATCTGGGTGTGCTTCTCGGAATGTTTTTTACTGTTTCTGTTTTTTACACATATTCCGGGATTCTCGGCCGGAATTTCCTGATCTTAGACATCCTGCTTTTTTATTCCAGTGTAATATTTTCATTTGGAATGTCTGAATATATTTCCGGCAAGACCCGTTCTCCTCACGAGACAGAACCTGGCTTTGTAGTCTCACTCTGGTTGATAACATCATTTTTCTTCTTTGTATTTACATGTTTTCCGCCAGATCTTCCGTTATTCTATTCAGCATAAGTACAACAACCATCAACACATTTCCCTACATATATAATTAATTATTCACACCATGATGTGCAACATAGCTGTTAAGATCCAATGCTTTGAACACATATCCCTGTGACTGATAATATTCAATAATTTTCGGCAGCGCTTCCACAGTTGTATCTTTTGTCTCGGAATCATGTGACAGCAGGATGATATTATTGTCATGGAAACTGGTTGCCTGATCCACAAGCTGTTCCGTTGTTCTCACGGCCCCGTCTCCCGAACTTCCATTCCAGTCATAATATTGATATCCTCTTGCCTGAACCTCCTGCGTAAGCGTTGTCATAATTCCCTTCGTGTAACTTGCAGATATGGTATTCGAAGATCCTCCCGGAAATCTGATAAAACACGGAACATAGCCGATCTCTTCTTTTACAAGCTGTCCAATCTGGTCAAGATCCTGAAAATATGCATCAACAGATGCATACACCTTTGCGTAATCATGAGAATATGTATGCATTCCGATCGTATGTCCCTTATCATAAGCCTTTTTGATCATATCTTTATATTCCGGCATGGCTCCTGTAACAAAAAACGTTGCTTTCGCATTGTATTTATCCAAAATGTCCAGCACCGCCTGCGTATTCTTAGACGGTCCGTCATCCAACGTCAGATAGACAACTTTTTCATCCGATTGTTCTGTTGTACCCACTTTTCTTCCTGGTTGAACTGCAAATTCACTTCTGTCATCTGCCTGATCTTTTTGGCCTTGATTTTCTTTATTGGATGCATCAGTTTCATTCTCATTGATCGTAAGTTTTTTTGCAGTTGCTTTTTTCTTTGATACTGCCTTTTTACTTTCCGTCTCGGCCGTTGTCATCGTTTTACCGGCATTCTTTTTTATAACATGCCCGCCGATTCCCACACCTATGATCACTGCTGCTATGCAGACTGCTGCAATCAGAATCTTTCTCTGTGCACGATCTTTTCGTCTTCTATTTTTTAACTTTTTCCTGCTCATACTTTTTTCCTCTTTAATTTTCAACTTTATTCTCACTTTTAAGTAATTGCTTTTTCTTTTTTACTATCATACCGCTTTTTTCCTTTTTATCAAGCCTTTTCTTGAGACTTTTTCACTACAATGTAGTATTGTAATAAATAGATTATCACTTACAAATGTCGAAAGGAGTTTTTAATATGAGTGAAAATGAAAATAAAGTCTGTCCTGTCAGCTGCAAAATCGAACATCACGCCATGATGTTCGCATTTCTCGCCAAACATGCAATTGAATTATGCGGTGAAGCCGGAAAAGACGCAATCCTTGCCGGAATGACTACCTATGGAAATGAGCGGGGTGCCCGCATGGCGGCAAATGCACTCGCACACGGTGATGAACTGACTACCATGACCAATCAGGCATACGGTGAATGGAAACCAGATTACGCCGGACAAATGGACTTCGGAACGCTTCGCACCGAACCGACACTTCAGACTTACATTGCAAAATGTGCATGGTGTGAAGCATGGAAAAAGCATAACATTACCGAATATGGGAAATATTATTGCGTCAATGTAGATAATGCCGTTTACCAGGGTTTCCGTTCCGACTTCGTCTGTACACCGACTGCCACATCTATGAGCTGGGGCGGCAAGCGTTGTGAATTCGACTGGGGACACCCGCTCTCGCAGGAAGAGGTAAAAGAACTGGCTGAGAAAAAGGCCAAACTTGGGACTTCCTGTATGAAAGATTTTAATTTCCACACAGCACATTTAAAATATACCGTCAGTCAGGCTCTGATCCTGAATCTTGGTGAAAAAGGGGAAGAGGCAGTTAAACTTGCGCTTGCTGATTATGTAGATACATTTGGACAGGAATATCTGGATGTACTGAACGGTCTTTATCCGGTTGAATAGAATTTGCTGCTTATTGACATTATTTTTTACTTTTCATATAAGAAAGCTATGAAATCTATTTACATCCTGTTTTTCTATGCTAAAATGATAGATAAACACCCGATTCTATGAGGAGGTATCTATATTTTGAATAAACTAACAACCGAACATACACCTGACAATATTATTGCCAGCTGGCTCGACGATCATCAGGAAGAACTTGTACATACTGCCGATTACATTTTCCATCACCCGGAACTTGCATATCAGGAGACACTTTCTTCCAAATGCCTGGCAGATTATCTGGAAAGCCAGGGATTTAAAACAACATGGAAAACAGCCGGTATCGACACCTCATTTACCGCAGTCTGGGGAAGTGGAAAACCACTCCTTGGATTCCTGGCTGAGTACGATGCTCTGGCAGGTGTCGGACACGCCTGCGGACACAACCTGCTTGGAACTGCTGTTGCCGCAGCGGCCTGTGCATTAAAAGCCGATATGGAAGCAACCGGTGCTGCCGGAACGATCCGCGTCTACGGCTGCCCGGCCGAAGAGATCATGTCCGGCAAGATCGTGATGAACGATCAGGAAGTCTTTGATGACCTCGATGTTGCTATTACCTGGCATCCATTCGACCGCAACCGTGTCAGCAACGATATCTGGCAGGCACAGGACATTAAGAACTACACATTCCACGGAATCAGTTCCCATGCCGCCAAAGCTCCTGAAAAGGGACGCAGTGCCCTCGACGCCGCTGAACTTATGAATGTAGGCGTCAACTATCTCCGTGAGCACGTACCGGGAGATGTCCGCATGCATTATGCCTACATTGATAACGGCCTTCCGGCAAATGTTGTTCCGGATATCGCGAAGACAAATTATTTCATCCGCTCCTACTTACGTTCCCGCACCGAAGATGCAAGCGAACGTGTAGACAACTGCGCAAGAGGTGCCGCTCTTATGACAGACACCACCGTCGATATCGAACTGGTTGCAAGCTGCAGTGAGATGAAAGTTAACCGGGTACTGACAGAATTATATTACGATGCCATGACCCAAGTCCCGACACCGACTTATACACCGGAAGAACTGGATTTCGCAAAGCAGATTACAGAAGAAGCCGGACTCATCAATGACGGGACACTATTCTCCGGCCTGGAACCGCTTGAAGATGAGCCGGTTCCGATCGCTATCGGCACAGATGCTTCACAGGTCAGCCACACGGTTCCGCTGATCACCTTAAGTGCCGCTACGATGTGTAAAGGCACCCCGCTTCATCACTGGGCTGCTGCCAAACAGGCCGGTATGACTATCGGACAGAAAGGTATGCTCTATGTTGCAAGATGTATGGCAGAAGGTACGAAATTATTGATGGAAACACCGGGAAGTATTGAGAAAGCGTGGGAGCTTCATAAGCTGACTCCTTAAAGCTTCTGTTCATAAGGAGACGGAGGATTTTTATAAATTCTCCGTCCCAAACAAAAAACTATAACAATTTATCCCCCAAGGAGGTTATAACTATGGTCACAAAAAAAGCGAGATCATTCTTCTTGCCGTAAAACCACAAAATGCACCAGAAGCTCTGTCACAGTGCCAAAAAGCCCCGGATGGAAAAGCTTTGATGTCCATCGTAGCCGGTGTCACTGTCGAGAGACTCCAGAATATGATCGATGGCACACCTAGAATTTTAAGACTTCTTCCCAACACCCCTGCAATGGTATACGTGGTGCTGTAATTGAATGCATCAATGTAAGTACAGAAAAATCCCGTTCATTATAATCATTGTCATTCTATGTCGATTAATGCGGCGGAATTATCAGACAAAAGAGGAGTTATCCACAGTTTCCCGTGGATAACTCCTCTTTTGTTGGGGATAACTGGAATTACTCTGCAAAATTTGTCGTTAAAATAAGCCGGGAGATTTTCAGAAATCTACCGGCCTATTTTACATTTTTTCTACATTTTCATCCTCTTTATCACCTTCAACCGTGTAAATTCTTCTCTTTCCTTCTCCTCCAGCGCATTACTGATCGTATGCACCAGATTCGTATACATCGGTATCGTAATATTCTTAAGCGCATTCGCCCGCTTCTGTGTCTTCTTGATATTTGCCGCCAGACGGTACGCCGAGTTTTCCACCTCTGCCAGCTTGATCGTAAGCTCTTTCACTTCCCGGAAGGCTTCTCTTGCGATATCCACCGACTCATGCGTTGTGCTGAACGAATACGTCAGATCATTCTGTTTCGCATCGTACTTAATGTGCGGAATCTCGGTTCCCATGATACTCCTGGTCTGCATCTTCAGAGAGTCTTCGATCGGAACGGTAAATGCCAGCTCCTGAACTTTGCTGATTCCATGTTCGATATTGGCACGCTGCAGGCAGGCGTATGCTTTTGTAAATGTCGCATCGATCTCTTCCTGAATATCTTTTGCCTCATCGATCAGTCCCATCAGTTCTTTCAGAAGAATATTCCGCTTCTTATCCATCAGATCGTAGCCCTGACGCGCAAGCATCAGAGAATTCTTCGCAAGCATCAGATTTCCCTTGGTAGGAAATTCTCTCGGATCCATATGCATCCCTCCTACTCTTCTGTCACCAGCGTATCCCGCGTATCCTTCCAGTACTTCTCAATCAGCTTCGTATCAATACGGTCCAGTTCTTCCTTCGGCAGAAGTCCAAGCAGTTCCCATCCAAGATCCAAAGTCTCCATCATCGTACGGTTCTCCGTCGGTCCCTGCCCGATATAACGTTTTTCAAATTCTTCACCGAACTTCAGATACTGCTTGTCAATCGGCGACAATTCATCCTCGCCAATAACGGAAGCAAGGTTTCTCGCCTCTCCGACCTTCGCATAAGCGGAGAATAACTGGTTTGCAAGATCCTGATGATCTTCTCTCGTGTATCCTTTTCCGATACCGTCCTTCATCAGACGCGAAAGCGATGGCAGGATACTGATCGGCGGATAGACTGCCTGACCGTGAAGATTACGGTCCAGTACGATCTGTCCTTCTGTAATGTATCCGGTAAGGTCCGGGATCGGATGTGTGATATCATCATTCGGCATCGTCAGGATCGGAAGCTGCGTCACCGAACCATTTGCCCCGTCCACAATACCGGCACGTTCATAGATCGTTGCCAGTTCACTGTATAAATATCCCGGATATCCTTTTCTTGACGGAATCTCGCCACGGGAAGAAGACACTTCACGCATGGCTTCTGCAAAGGAAGTCATATCCGTCAGGATAACCAAAATATGCATATTTTTCTCAAATGCCAGATACTCTGCTACCGTCAGTGCTACCTTCGGCGTGATCAGACGCTCCACCACCGGGTCATTCGCCAGGTTCAAGAACATACACACATGGTCTGCCACACCGCTTTCCTCGAATGTCTTACGGAAGAATTCCGCCACATCGTGCTTCACACCCATTGCTCCGAATACAACTGCGAACTGTTCATCCGAATTGTCACCAAGCGAAGCCTGCTTGACGATCTGTGCCGCAAGCTGATCATGCGGAAGTCCGTTTCCTGAGAATATCGGAAGCTTCTGCCCGCGGATCAGTGTCGTCAGTCCGTCAATTGCCGAGATTCCGGTACGGATATAGTTTCTCGGGTATTCCCGTCTGACCGGATTCAGCGGAAGTCCGTTTACATCCCGCTTCTCAGCATCTGTGATCGGTCCAAGGCCATCGATTGCTTCCCCGATCCCGTTAAATGTACGGCCCAGCATTTCCTCTGACACGGCAACTTCCATCGGATGTCCCGTAAGCCTCGTGTGGGTATTATCCAGCGACATATTTTCCGTTCCTTCAAATACCTGGATCACGGCCTTATCTTCATCCAGCTCCACGATACGTCCCATTTTCCTCGTATCATGATCTACAATAAATTCCACGATCTCATCGTAAAATGCATTTTCCACGCCTTCCAGTACGACGAGAGGGCCATTAATGCTGCTCAGTCCAAGATATTCTATTGCCATCTTACGTCCCTCCCTTTACGCATTTTTCTCGATGACGCGGTTATAAAAGTCATCAATATCCAGTTTATACAGATCCAGTAACTGCAGATTGTCATTCGGCACATCATACTTGATCGCAATGACCTTCTCAAATATACCTTCTGCCTTCAGCACCGACATCGGCATCCCCATCGCCACCAGTTTCCGGCTCGTCTTATACAGATACAGAATAACATCCATCATCTTGAACTGCTTCTCAAGTGATACACACGTATCATCCTTATGAAATGCATTCTGCTGCAGGAATCCCAGACGAATCACCTTCGCAATCTCCAGGATCAGCTTCTGGTCATCCGGAAGCACATCCCCGCCGATCAGTTTTACGATCTCCATCAGGCTGCTCTCCTGGTTCAGGATCGCCATCAGACGGTTCCGGTAATCAACGAATTTCGGCGATACATGATCCGAATACCAGCCGCTTAAGTCGTTCAGGTATTCACTGTAACTTGTCAGCCAGTGGATCGCAGGGAAATGTCTCGCATACGCCAGTGATTTGTCCAGTCCCCAGAAACAGCGCACGAAACGCTTCGTATTCTGCGTAACCGGTTCAGAGAAATCTCCTCCCTGCGGAGATACCGCTCCGATGATAGAGACCGATCCTGTCGCACCATTTAACGTCTGCATCATGCCGGCTCTTTCATAGAATGCTGACAGTCTCGATGCCAGATACGCCGGGAATCCTTCCTCCGCCGGCATCTCTTCCAGTCGTCCCGAAAGCTCTCGCAGTGCCTCTGCCCATCTGGATGTCGAATCCGCCATGATCGCCACATCATACCCCATGTCACGGTAATATTCCGCCAGTGTCAGTCCGGTATAAATGGACGCCTCACGGGCAGCTACCGGCATGTTCGACGTATTGGCGATCAGCGTCGTTCTGTCCATCAATGGATTGCCCGATTTCGGATCGACCAGCTCCGAAAACTCTTCCAGAACCTGTGTCATCTCATTTCCACGCTCGCCGCATCCGATATATATGATAATATCCGCATCCGACCATTTTGCGATCTGATGCTGGGTCATCGTCTTACCCGTTCCGAATCCTCCCGGGATCGCAGCCGTTCCACCTTTTGCAATCGGGAACATCGTATCCAGAATTCGCTGTCCTGTTACCAGCGGCACACTTGCCGGGAATCTCCGGTTCACCGGTCTCGGTACACGGATCGGCCAGTGCTGTGTCATCGAAAGTTCTCGTTTTTCTCCATTGAACAGTTCAATCGTAACCAGCGTCTCATCAATTGTATATTCACCATCCGGAACCACCGATACAACAGTCCCTTCTACTCCCGGCGGAACCATGCATTTGTGCACGATAGCCCGCGTCTCCGGCACTTCCGCAATGATCGTTCCACCCTGTACCATATCGCCTTCAGCCACTGTGATATGCGTCTCCCAGAGTTTCTGACGGTCCAGTGCGTCCACACTGACACCACGGGTGATAAATGCCCCGCCCTTGTCAGCGATCCGCTCCAGCGGTCTCTCAATACCGTCAAAGATATTATTCAGGATGCCGGGTGCCAGCGTAACCGACACTGCCGCTCCCGTACCTTCCACAAGTTCTCCCGGATGCAGTCCGGAAGTCTCCTCATACACCTGTACCGTCGTCCGGTCCTTATCCAGGGAAATGACTTCGCCAACCAGCTTTTCTTCTCCCACATGGACCATTTCCGACATCTTAAAATCCGTCTTCCCTTTCAGGTAAATGACCGGGCCGTTGATGCCATATATCTTCTCTGTCTTTCCGCTACTCACCCTTTACACCTCCCCGGAACTGGAATTTCTGGTATTCATTCTCCAGTGCACCTTTGAATGCATAGTCCACCAGGACATTCTTCTCAGGCACAACCGCACGCACCCCGCCGATAAAATCCACTTTGCTGATCGTCAGCGTCATTCCCGTACGTTCTTCCAGATATGTCTTCTTGTCTGCATCAGACGGATTGATATAGATCGTCATCGCCATCCCCGATGCAAACTGTGCTGCTTTCTCTATATAACGGATCAGAACTTCTTTATACTCTTCCGTTCTCATGAACGCCAGAAGCTTTAACTGCACTTCTTCGAACAGTTCCGTCTTAAGTTCTGTCTGCGTCTTTCCCATCTCACGTTTTAATTCAAGCTGCGCCTTTGACATTGCCATGTTCAGCTGCTGTTTTGCAGTCACACTCTCTGCACGCACTCTCGTCTCCGACTGCCGTCTGGCTTCGATCTGATGCTGTTCGAACACACTTCGAAGCGCATCCTCATGCTGCTTTACAATCGCATTCGCCTCCGCTCTTGCTTCTTCCATCGCCGCCGTCCGGATATGCGTGATCTTCTCTTCGTTTGTCAAATGTGCCACCTTCTTCCTGTCTATAATTTCAACCCTATCGCTTCATTTACATACGACGTGATAAAATCTTTCTTACGTCCGGTCCCGTGTCTGTCAGGAATCTCGATCAGAAGCGGCATCGTCCGCTCCAGCTTGATCTCGTCTATCAGGTCCGGGAATTCTCTTCCGAATTTCTCCGTCAGCAGAATCACACCTACATCCTTATCCTCCATGGCATTCTCGATCGCACACCGGAGTTCTTCTCTTTCATGTACCACGATTCCGTCTACCCCTGCGAGACGCATTCCTGTCAGAGTATCGATATTATCACTGATCAGATACATCTTCATCTTACAATTTACCTAAGATCATGAAGGAGATGATCAGTCCGTACAGACACACACCTTCTGCAAGACCTACGAAGATCAGCGACTTACCAAGTGCACTGGAATCCTCGCTGATTGCCCCAAGAGCCGCACTTGCTGCACTTGCAACGGCGATACCACCACCGACGCAGGAAAGACCGGTTGAAAGTGCTGCTGCCAGGTATCCGAATCCGGTTGCGTTCGATGCCGTATTGCCGGCTGCTTCTGCTGCCTGTACCGGATCTCCCGCAAAGAGCATGATTCCCGCGATCAGGACAGTACTAAAGAAGAAAAATACATTCGTGCCGATGGCTCTTTTATAACGCTTCTTCGTCCTCTGTCCGATCAGGAAATATCCGAATGGAATTACAATGCTAAGTAACAATGTTGCAATTAACAATAATCTAACTGTCAGGCTCATATTTTTGTCCTCCTGTAAATATATCTCTGAATTCTGTCTTATTATTTTTCCTCTACAGAACCTGCCACTGGCAGCTTCTTTCGAACGCATGGCGATTTATCCTCTGGATCACAAAATCACTTAAATCGTTTCTTTACTTTTCGTCACTCTGGCTGTGAAACGGCTTGAACTCCCGTCCGGTTCCCTTATAGAACCTGCTGAACATCTCATAATATTCCAGACGCAGTACCTGGATACCGACGACCAGACCTTCCAGTCCGCACACCAGCACATTTCCAAGCACGAACACGATCCAGTTCGTGTGTCCCGCACTTGCGCCGGATAACATCAGCACAACCTCCATCATCGCCGCATGGCTGACGGCAAATGCACCGATACGCACATAAGAAATGGTATTGGAAAAATAACTCAGCATCGTCTCGAACAGTTCGAAGAACGCCTGCACGAAGAACATTACCTTGCCCTCTTCCATCTTCTTATGCTGCTTTGTCACCAGATTTCCCAGCGGTTCCTTGAATACGAACAAGATCACCGGAACTCCCAGGAAGATCATCATCAGGATATTGCCCGGAACCTTATGTCCCGTCATGTAAAGCACGATCGTCAGCACCAGGAATCCGTAGAACACCAGTCCCGCGATTCCATTATGGGAAAATAACATATTTTCCACATCATGACTCTTGATCGAATTGATCACGTTAAAGATCATCACCAGGATATTCAATCCCATGCCAAATGCAATGGCAACCACAAATACTGTGTTGAGCTGTCCGATAAACGGCAGGTTCGTCATCGCATCCACCGGCCTTAACCAGTGTGCCTGTATCACATCTTCGAATCCGAAGATACTTCCGAACATGAATCCAAAGAATGTTGAGAACAGTCCCGCAATGGATATGATCCCAGCCAGGTTGATCTTCTTAATCAGGTACAAAAGCCCGCCGAATACAAACAGGCATAAGCCCTGGCCGACATCCCCGAACATCGCACCAAAGATAAATGTATACGTCAGTGCCACGAACATCGTCGGATCCATCTCATCATTTGCCGGAAGCCCGTACATCCGTATGAACATCTCGAACGGCTTGAAGAACCTTGGATTCTTAAGCTTCGTCGGCGGCTCTCCGAAGAATTTCTCCTTGTCTTCTTCTACAACAACGAATACCTTATCATCATTCTTCGATTCCGCCAGGAATTTGTTCACATCATCTTCGCCCATCCATCCGCACAGGATGTAATAGTCTTCTTTATTATCTCCCTCTTCGATCCTTGCCGCCAGCTTGCGGACATCAAAGTTCGTAGCCAGTTCTTCCAGACGCGTCTTCGCACCTCGGAGCTTTGCGGCATTCTTTGCCATCAGCTCACTGATCTGTTTTTTAATCCCAGCAATCTCTTTCTGTTTTTCTTCAATTTCTTTTTCAAGCTCTTCACAGGCCTGCGCCGGCGTTCCTATGTATTCGGATGGGATTGCAATCCTTTCAAAATGTAAGGAATTGAATACCGAATCCACCTTACTGGAATCCGCATTCGATACGAAATAACATCCGTATACATAATTTTCATTCCTCGTACCTTCGATAAATACCGCATTCAGATCATCAAATAAATATTTTTCCAGACGTTTGTAATAATTCACATCTACCCGTCCGAACCGGACTTTCATATATTTATACTTTAATGATTTCTGCATATCCAGTTCCAGTGTCCGGAACGGCTCCATGATCAGAAGCTTTTCTTTGTATTCATCTACCTGTTTCTTCGTTAACTCTTTCTTCTCCAGCAGATCCAGATAGTCATGATTGACATCCCGGATCAGGTTCAGCATATCCTCCTGATTCATCGATACATCGATCCTCCGGTCTTCATCCGCTAACAGTGCGCTGAACTGTTCTGCCTTCGCAAGCGGCTCTTTGTATGGATTGACTTCCACAAAAGGCTGCAGGTTGTCGGTCGTCTTAAGCTCTGCCGCCGCATTCTCAAGCTGCATCTCGTATTTCGACAGATACACCTCGCAGACACGGTCGATATCATTCTTCGGTCCGCTGATGCTTAAGAACTTCATCTTAACAATCATTGATTCACACCTCCTAAGTATCCTAATGTCTCTCCCTTCATCAAACCGTAACGGATACACTCAAGGGCTGTCGTTAGTTTATAGATTTCTTCTTCTTTCAGGAACAGATACGTATTGACGATCGCGATCGAATACGGATCATTCCTTTTATCAGTCAGGTACAACTTCCGCAGGCAGTCGCGGTACATCTGTTCCAGTGTTTTATCCGTCTGCATATAATTATATTTTCCTGCATAGTACGTCTTTTCCACTTCTGCTTCAAACTGTTCCAGTGTCGGCGTCTCCACCAGTGTCTTGAATTCTTCTACTTTTATCCGATAGTGGATCGGAATCGTCATCGAATAGATATCCGGCGGAAGCATATGATAATACTTCTTCGCACGGTAGATCCACTGAAGATTCAGAAGATCGATCTTCATTCCATAGTCCTTTAAGAATATCTTCTGCTCATGTCCTTTCAGAACCCGTTTTCCCTTTTTCCACATCGTAGAAAAATAATACAGATCCAATGCCAGATCATAATCAAACAGCGTTCCCGCTCCGGAATCTCTGATTCTGGCAAGCGCACCATAATATTCCGTATCCCGTAAGTTATCTACAAGCTCGTCGATATTTTTCGAAGTTATCAACCGGTCTATGGAAATTTGTGAATATCTGTCAAAAAACTCTTTCTTGTATTCCAGATCAAATGGTTTCTCATAATGATTGAACACGATCCTCAAACAGTAGTTGATCAGATCGACTTCATACCGTTTCCAGTATAATTTTAAGAACGTCTTCTGCTCCATCCCGGCAAACCGGAAGATCCTCGAATAATCATCGAACAACGACTGATACAGGATCTTCTCCACATTTCCCCTATGATATAAGGAAACATCCATCCGCTCCACATATGGTGCATACGCCGTCTTGTCTTTCAGATATTCGATTGCTTCTGTCACTGTACCAAGACCTGCGATCGTATCATAATCTTTCTCTTTCAGAAGCTTCGCCGACATCGCACGTACCTTTGTCGTGATCCCGCTGTAAGCCATCACATTTCCCATACGCTACACCTCGATCATATGTCTTACGATTTCCTCTGCATAAATGTCATGATTTTCTTCGTATTCCCTCTTCAGATCATCAATCGCCTTCTGGTCCTTCTTCCGTTCCCGGTCCAGAACTTTCTCTACTTCCTGCTGCGACTTTGCTTTTATCTTCTCCAGTTTTTTCTGTGTCTCTTCTTCCAGGTCCCGGTCAAATTGATTCCTTTCTTCCTGTATCTGTTTTTCAATTTCACTTTTCTGCTGTCTGGCATGCTCTACGATCGCCTCCGCCGTTTCTTCCACTTCAGCTAATTTCTCAATAACAGAGTTCATAAGCCGCCCTCCTTTTTGCACATTTCACAACGAATAATTGTTACTTTTTTATCCATGTTATAATAATACACCTATTTTCTAAAATTACCACTATCATTTTGTATATATTGTATTATTTTTCTCAATTCTTCTGACAATTTCCACTTCCATTGACTTTTTCCTGCACAGACGCTAAACTAAGAACGATTTGCAAAATGTCAGAAAATCCTTGCAAATCCATTGATTATAAGGAGGAACACACATATGCGTCTTAGAAATATACCACGTGCAGAGAGCGTTCTCGAAGCCTGCAAAGAAGTTGTTAAGAATCCGGAAAGCTTATGCGGACACTGGAATCAGGAGTTCCAAAATGAACGACCGCTGCACATCGAGATCGGTATGGGAAAAGGTCAGTTTCTTCTGACTCTCGCAGCCGAAAACCCACAGATCAACTACGTCGGCATCGAACGCTATTCCAGCGTCTTATTACGTGCCGTTGAGAAATTCCAGGAACTGGAAGCCGAAGGAAAAGCTCCTGCCAACATCCGATTCATCTGTATGGATGCAAATGACCTGCCGACGGTATTCGCCCCGGCGGAAGTATCCCGTATCTACCTGAACTTCTCCGATCCATGGCCAAAGGCCCGCCATGCAAGAAGAAGACTGACATCCAACGAATTTTTCAAGCTTTATGACAAAGTCCTGACTGCAGACGGAACCGTAGAATTCAAGACAGACAACCGTCCGCTCTTCGACTTTTCCGTAGAAGAACTTAAGACTTCCGAACTGTTCGTTCTGGATCAACTTTCCTATGATCTTCATAATGACAGTAAAATGAATCAGGGAAATATTATGACCGAATATGAAGCAAAATTCTCTTCCATGGGCAATCCGATCTGCAAACTGATCGCAAAACGCAGATAAAGGAACCTCTTCCCTTTCCTTTCATATATTAATAGAGAGCATATCTTATGCTCCTGTAATCCTGTGAAAGGGTGGAAGCTTATGTTACATCTGACGACACAAAACTTTGAAAGCTTCAGGGCCTGTCACTGGCAGCTTTCTTCCGATGCACCGGCGGGTGAAAGCACGGACCATCCCGTGTTTGCCGTAGTCATGTTCTACGCCGTCTGGTGTGGAAAATGTGCAATGATGCGTCCCATTATAGAAGATCTCGAAAAAAAATATCAGAAAAAATATTCCGGCAGCATTCGCTTTTTTGAAGTAGAGACCACAGAATCCGGACTTCTCGCAGCTGAGTATCAGACAGATCTTCTTCCGACATTTCTCTTTTTCAAAGACCAGGAACTGATCGCTGTCATGCAGGGGATGATATCACAGAACGATTTTGACGCACGTCTACAGAAAATCTTTAGAAATAGTTAATTTATATTTCCTAGGAAAACATAGTTTTTTATGCTATATTTAAGAAGTAACAGGGATAAATATATTTAATAAAAAGGGGGCATGGTGAACACACCACGCATTATGAAAAATTTAAAAAGAGCATTACCAGTTGCCATGGCAGTTGTACTTGGTTCTACTGCGGCACCATTGGTCGTAAAGGCAGATTCATCTAAAGTTGTAACACTTGGAGCCAACCTGTCAGATTCACAGAAGAATTCCATGTATGAGTACTTTGGTACCTCTTCTGACAAAGCAGATGTCATCGAAGTTACCAATGCAGATGAAAGAAAATATCTCGAGGGGGTCGCTCCGGAAGAACAGATCGGTACCCGTACCTACAGCTGTTCATATGTAGAGCCGACCACAAGCGGCGGAATCCAAGTAAAGGTTTCCAACTTAACTTATGTTACAAGTTCTATGATCTCCAGTACACTTCTTACATCCGGTGTTGAGAACTGTAACGTTATCGCTGCTTCTCCGATCGAAGTATCCGGAACAGGCGCACTGACAGGAATCATGATGGCTTATGAGAAAGCCACCGGAACAACTCTGAACGAAGATCAGAAGGCTGCCGCAACCGACGAACTTGTCACAACAGGAGATCTGGCAAATGATATCGGACAGGACAAAGCCGAAGATGTCATGAATGATGCCAAAGAAAGCGTTATTGAAGACGGCTTAAAAGATGAAAACGATATTCAGGATGCAGTGGAAGATGCTGCCAAGAATAACGATGTCACTCTGACGCAGGAACAGATCGACAAGATCACTGAACTGTTAAAGAACATTTCCCAGTATGACTATGATGTCAAAGCACTGAAGAATACACTGAACAACATCGACGGAAAGAGCGAGGGATTCTTCTCCAACCTCTGGAATTCCATCAAAGGAATCTTCGGCGGCAGTGACAGCTCTGATGGCGGAATCATCAACAATACGGATGACAGTGCACTCGGCGATGATGTCGTAAGTAACAGCACACTGGATTCTTCCGACAACTCTTCTTCGAACAATTCCGACAGCGCAGATAATTCTTCCGACAGCAGTTCGGATGACAACAGCGATGACAGCGGATTCTGGGGCAAGATCAAGAAATTCTTCAAGGATCTGTTCGGCGGAAGCGATTCTAAAAAAGACAATTCAGATAAGAGCAAAAACGATGCCAATACAGAGGACAGCAAAGGTACTGATGATGATCAGTCTGACGACACACAGAATGATTCTCTGAACAGTGATGCAGATTCTTCAGATGCCGGCACAACAGACAACTCTGCGGATGATTCTTCACTGAATAACAGTGCCGATGATCAGTCCGATACTCAGAGCAGCTTACCAGGCAGCAGCGAATCAGATTCTTCCAACTCTGATACGTCTGATTCCACAGCTAACGGCTCTGCCAACTAGACATAAGCATTAGCAGGTAATTATAGTAACAAACGAATTATAATGACAATACAGCAAACCTGCCACTGGCAGCTTTTCTTGCATACTTTGGTATAAAAACACCGGGAAGCTTAAAAAACTTCCCGGCGTTTTTTATTTTACTTCATTCAAATTAAAATCTCTCTATTCCAAAATTTAAATAATCCTAAAATTACTCCTCTTAAAATTCAAACACAGCAACTCCGTAAGGCGGCAGCTTATAAGCAAATGAATACGGTCTTCCATCACATTCTTTTGCCTCAGCCTTATAGATCTTCTTCCTTACCTCTCCGGTTCCGCCGTATTTTTCCTCATCACTGTTCAGAATCAACTTATACTGTTTCTTTCTCGGAACTCCGACTCTGTAATCATCTCTTGCCATCGGCGTAAAGTTGCAGACGAACAACAGATTCTTCTTTGCACCTTTGGAATGTCTCATGAAACTATAGATACTTCTGTATCCATCATCCGCATTGATCCATTCAAATCCTTCCCAGCTCTGATCCATCTCATACATCGCCTTATGACTCTTATACAGATGAAGCAACGCTTTTACCCACTCTTTCATCTGCTGATGCTCCGGCTCAGCCAACAGGAACCAGTCAAGTTCTCTTTCCTCGCTCCATTCACGAAGCTGAGCGAATTCCTGCCCCATGAAAAGAAGCTTCTTACCGGCGTGTCCCATCATGAATGCATAACCAGCTTTAAGGTTAGCATATTTATCAAATCCCAGTCCCGGCATCTTATTAAGCATCGAACACTTAAGATGTACCACTTCATCATGCGACAATACCAAGATATAATTCTCACTGTATGCATAACTCATGGCAAATGTCATCAGATGATGATTATCCTTACGGAAATATGGATCCAGCTTCATATATTCCGTGAAATCGTGCATCCATCCCATATTCCACTTCAGGCTGAAACCTAAACCGCCTTCTTCCACATCACCGGTAACCTTCGGCCATGCTGTAGATTCTTCTGCGATCATGAGTGCTCCCGGATTTCTTCCAAGAACAACAGAGTTCAAATGTTTGAAGAAATCAATCACTTCAAGGTTCTTATTCTCACCATACTTATTCGCTACCCATTCGCCATCTTTCCGTCCATAATCCAGATATAACATAGACGCAACAGCATCTACACGAAGTCCGTCTATATGGAATTTTTCAATCCAGAACAATGCATTGGAGATCAGGAAATTGCGGACTTCATTTTTTCCAAAGTCAAACACTTTTGTTCCCCAGTCCGGATGTTCTCCAAGTCTTGGATCTGCATATTCATACGTCGCAGTTCCGTCAAAATCAGCAAGTCCATGTGCATCCTTCGGGAAATGGGCCGGTACCCAGTCCAGAATGATACCGATCTTATTTCTATGCAGATAATTGATCATCCATGCGAAATCTTCCGGTGTTCCATACCGGGATGTCGGTGCATAATAACCAGTCACCTGATATCCCCAGGAACCGTCAAACGGATGCTCCGCGATCCCCATCAGCTCCACATGTGTATAACCCATTTCTTTAATATATTTGGTAATTGCTCTGGCAAACTCTCTATATGTATAGAAACCTTCATCTTCCCGTCCCGGATGGCGCATCCAGGAACCAATATGTGCCTCATAGATAGACATCGGCTTATGCTTATGATTCCAGGTCTTTCTGTGGGTCATCCATTCTGTATCCGTCCATTTTATATTCTCGATATCTGTAACTCTGGATGCTGTTCCAGGTCTTAATTCCGCATAATTGGCATATGGATCTGCCTTAAATATCTGTTCTCCCGAATAAGTCTCAATACAATACTTATACATCTGATTTTTCTTCACACCAGGTATAAAACAGGTATAGATTCCCAGAGGTTCTTCTCTCTTCATTGGGTTCGCCTCTGTATCCCATTCATTGAACTCTCCGACTACCGAAACTGCCTGTGCATGCGGTGCCCATACCGCAAAATACACACCTTTTTGTTTTCCGTCCTGTACCAGATGTGCACCCAGCTTCTTATAAATCTCGTAATGATTTCCCTGTCCGAAAAGGTATTGATCCAGCTCGCCTATTTCATACGGTTTCTTCTTTTTTTCAGCCATAATTACCCCTCGCATTCTGTTGCATATTTATAACAACATTATACTTTACAAAAGGGCAAAAAGAAAGAGTTTTGACAGTTTAGTTTGTCAAAACTCTTCCAAAATCTGACTTAAATTTTAAAATCTTCTTCTTTCAGAATAATTCTGTCAGAATCATCTGTTCCCTTACCAAATACTCTTCGTGCAAGGTGTTTTACATTTGCTTTCTGTGAATGAGCAATTGCTTCATCCATGATCTCTTTAACTTCTGCAACAGATACTGCATGGTCTTCTCTTTGCATTACATCGATACGGCTGTACAGTGCAAGGATTCCCATCTCATCCAGTTTATATCCATTCTCTTTCGCATATGTCTGACCGAATGTTACCAGCTCATCATTAATGAATACCGGAAGTTCCAGTTTCGAACTGAATTTCTTCTTGAATTCCGGATTAGCTGTCATCAGACGCTCCAGAGGTTTTCTCTGATCTTCCAGTACGAAAAGTAATTCACCTGTCTTCTTTTCCATCAGATAATTAAGTTCTTTTACCGTTCTTGAATTCAGCTTGCCAGCATGTTCAATGATGATTGCTCCTCCACGAAGCTTCTGGATGATATTCGTAAGTTCTTTCTTATTCAAAGACTCACCTGTAACGATCGCTACTTTACCCTGTTTCAGATTTCTCTGTTTCTGGATTGCTTTTACGATATCAACCGCAAGAACTGTTTTACCAGATCCTTTTCTTCCGATTACCAGAAGGTTTCCTGTCTTGGAAGTACCCTCTCTCTGGGCACGTCTGTCATTATCAAGAACCTCTACGATCTGTTCACTCATTCCTCTTACCGGAACGAAATATGAGAATAACTTCTTCTGTTCTTCCGTAAGTCCTGCCTTTAATCCGATTTCACTCGTTGCACTCAGATCATATCTTCCTGTTACAACGAATCCGGTATCAAATGGAACTCCACCTTTTGACTTTTTAATTCTTGCCTGGATCTCTTCTTCGGATGGCTCTTCAATCTCTAATTCTTCTGTGTCATCCTCATCTTCGATCTCTTCTTCGTCAAAATCTTCTTCCTCAAAGTCGCCTTCGTCAAAGTCGCCTTCATCAAGATCCTCTTCCTCAAAGTCAGCTTCGTCAAAATCTTCCCCTTCAAGGTCTTCGCCAAAATCAAGCTCTTCGTCATCGTCGATCTCTTCTTCGTCGAAATCCTCTTCGTCCATATCTTCTTCAAAGTCGCCTTCGTCAAAATCGGTTTCTTCATCATCTATGTCTTCAAAGTCGTCTTCGTCAAAATCGGCCTCTTCAAGTTCTTCCTCGTCAAGATCTTCTTCCTCAAAGTCAGCTTCGTCAAAGTCTTCCTCGTCGAAATCTTCTTCCTCAAAGTCGCCTTCGTCAAAGTCTTCTCCTTCAAGATCTTCTTCCTCAAAGTCGCCTTCGTCAAAGTCTTCCCCTTCAAGATCCTCTTCCTCAAAGTCGGCTTCGTCAAAATCACCTTCCTCGAAACTGCTTCCGTTCATATCCAGTCCGGCAAGCTCATCTTCGATTCCTTCTATGAAATCTTCATCCATTCCCGGACCGTCTTCAAGTTCTTCCTCATAAATCTCATCTTCGGAATCTTCATTTTCACTCTCCATCTCTTCCATCAGACGGACAATGTCATCCGGTATTCTCTGTGTATTTCTTTCAGATTCTTTCTCGTCGGCTGCCTCTTTCTCAGCTTTTCTTGCTGCCTCTTCCTCGGCCTTTCTTCTGGCCTCTTCTTCGGCTGCTTTTCTTGCTGCCTCTTCCTCGGCTTTTCTTCTGGCTTCTTCCTCAGCTGCTTTTCTTGCTGCTTCTTCTTCAGCCTTTCTTCTGGCCTCTTCTTCGGCTGCTTTTCTTGCTGCCTCTTCCTCAGCTGCTTTTCTTGCTGCCTCTTCTTCAGCTTTTCTTCTGGCCTCTTCTTCAGCTTTTCTTCTGGCCTCTGCTTCAGCTGCTTTTCTTTCTACTTCTTTGCGCTCTTCTTCCTGACGGATTCTTGCCTGTTCTCTTTCCTTCTGGAGACGCTCCTCATCTTTGGCTTTCTGCTTTGCAATCGCCTCTTCATGATCTTTCTGTTTTGCTTCCCATTTCTGAAGGATATCATCGATCATCATCTGACCGTTTGCCAGGATTTCATCCTCGCGCTCTTTCATTGCTTCTTCTTCAATATTAATACCGCTTGCAACAGCAACACCCTGTGCCAGAGCTTCTTCTAATGTGGCCCCCGTAACTACCTGTTTGATTGCTGATGTATGCTCTTCAGGTGTCTCAACAGATGCTTCCGGTTCTTCTTCCCTATACATCGGAGTCTCTTCCACTGCTGCAGTTGCTTCCGGTACAACTTCCTCCGGTACGACATCTGCCTGTGCGGCTTCCTCCGGTATTTCAAACTCTTCCTGCATCGGAACCGGCTCCGGCGGAATCTCCTGTACTTGTGCATCATCTATTCTCTGCACCGTACTTTCCTGTACCTCTTCCTCAGAACCTTCATCATATTCATTCTCATCGTCAACTTCTTCCAATGTTGACTCCGTCTGTTTTACAGGTTCCGGCTGCTTCTTTACTGCTCCCGGACGGCTGTCATATTTTTCCTGCTGAAGCGGCGTCAGTGGCTTATACTTCATCTTAAGTTCCATCGCCAGGTATACATACTTTCCTTCGCTGAACCAAAGAATCAGGTCATCACATTCTTCCAGACATTCCGCAGTCATTCCCGCCTCATCATATAACTTGGCAAGTTCATATGCCCATTTTTCAATATATTCCGCTTTTTTAAATTCTTCCAACGCCGCAATCTGATCCGAAAGTGCTGCTCCCTGAGTTCTCAGGATCTTATACTTCAGGATATATTGATTCGGGTCTTTTGGCGCCAGCTTAACAAACTCTTCATAACAGTCTGTCGCTTCTCTGATATCCTTAATCTTTAATGCCAATGTACCTAATCGATATACGATTTTACGGCTTCCCGGTGCTCTGTCAAATGCCAGGAATAAGATATCTCTCCCTTTCTTAAATTCTCCGTTATATTCATAAATCTCACTTACCGTATTAAGCATAGAAGCGTTCTTTACTCTTCGCCAGTCTATACTTTCAGCAATATCCATTGCTTTCTGGTATTCCTTTTTTTCCAGATGATCAAGCATCTGCTCGGTCTTTACCCTATATTCATATTTATCCAATATTTCTCACCTCAAATATTTATTTTAAAAAAGCGTATTTCCCTACAATTTTACTTATATAAGTTTATCATATGACCTGTCTATTGTCAAAATATCCGGTTAAATATGTTAAAAAAATATTACAAAAGTTACAAAAGTTTATAATTTATTGTCGGCAGCTTCTTCCGAATGCATGGCAATGCCGAAAACCTGCCACTGGCAGCTCCTTACGAACGCATGGCGATAAAAAAACAGCCATCATAATTCTTTTTATTATGATGGCTGTTACATATTCAATTTTATCATATACTTTTCATTTGTTTCGGAGAATTAATTATTATTTTATTCCCTGACGCCTTTTTATGTATTTCAATGATCTTTTACTCATTGTCCTACATGTTCATTCAAATCTACTATTCATGTTTCTTTACACATTTTAATAATATATTTAAATATATGGTATTATGTTCAATATGTTTACAGTTTTTATTTTTATTATCCGGTTTTATTTTCTCCGTTTATTCTTATTATTATCTGAATCTCCTCTACCGGCCTTTTTATCTATTATTATAAAGGCTTACTCTATGGGAATTTTTAACTGTCATACCACTAACATATTGATTCGATGATTCTACTGTGTCCATTGGATTAAGCCTCCTTTTCATAAATTTCCAATCAACATATCTCACCGACATATGAAATATTTTTTATCCTTATAAACTTTTTTCATTCTTTATACACATAAGATATAAATGATATTTATTACCTTGTCTCTTTCATTAAGATTATTCCTATATCCCCGTGATATCATTTTATAATCTTACCTCATCCATTCTCTATCTTTACAATATACTTTACGATATCTAATATTCGATGCATTACCAAATACTTTATACCTATATATGCATTTTAGATTTCTAAATGAATCGGAACTCTGATAATAAAAATTCTCTTATAAAATATATGCTATAGAATTTTCAAGATTCCCTTTCTCGTCAGAAATTCTTTTTTGTTTATTTTGGATTTCCTTTGGATTGATTACATAATATCATTCGGCTTTTATTTTGTCAATACTTTTTGCAATTTATTTTATTTATTTTTCATTATTTTATTTCGGCAATTGAATTGTCTGATTTTTCTTTATTTATTTTAATGTTTACACAATACTATACATTTTCAAATCGTATGCTTTTGTTAACATCATACGCTTGCACATGTCCAATTGTTAACCAGCAATCTTTTGTAGTTGACATTTTATCCTGTTTATTTTATACTTCTGTTATATTTTTGATATAAAACTAAAGGAAAGGAGTTCTGCCATGTCGTACGGCAGACAATTACCACTATGAACAACACAGCAAATAGCACAACAACGAAAAAGCTTTCCACCCGCAAACTGGTTCTGATTGCTTTGATGACTGCAATCACCTGTATCTTCGCTCCTATGGCGATTCCGATTCCGGTCAGCCCGGTACCGATCAGTCTTACCAACCTGGTGATCATGATCAGTATCTATGTACTTGGTTTTAGAGATGCAACCATCAGTTACATCGTATATCTGTTACTTGGTCTTGTCGGTCTCCCTGTATTTTCCGGTTTTACCGGTGGATTAGGAAAGCTTGCAGGTCCTACCGGCGGATACCTGATTGGTTTCATCTTCCTTGCACTGATTTCCGGACTGTTCGTTGATAAATTTCCAAAGAACAGAATCCTGGCAGTTGTCGGTATGATCATCGGTATGGCAGTCACTTATATCTTCGGTACAGAGTGGCTTGCGATCCAGTTGAAAATGTCATTCGTTGCAGCACTTTCTGTCGGAGTAATTCCTTATCTTGCCGGTGACGCAGCGAAGATTATCATTGCGATCATCGTCGGACCTGTACTCCGCGCACGTTTGCAGAAGCTGCAGTAATATCATCTATTACTGAAATATCTGCAGAACCTGCTGCCGCATGTTCTTATATAAAAATACACAATACAGGAAAATCAAATTAACATGTTCTTCCTTGTATTGTGTATTTTTATTATTCCAACATTCTTTTTCTAGCACAAACTGCTTAGCCACTTCCGACGTAGTTCTTCCACCGACCTCATAATATAATCCGGATGGTATTTATATTCCTTTTCTTCTTCCTCAGTTGCCTCTCCCGTAAGCACCAGCACGGTATCTATCCCGGCATTGTATCCACACAAAATATCCGTATACAGACGATCTCCGACGATTACTGTCTCTTCTTTCCTGTAATTATTTCTCCTTAATGCCAGCTCTGCTATATCAGGTTCCGGTTTCCCGATAAAATGCGGCATCCGTTTTACTGCATGTGCCAGCATCTCACAGATTGCTCCGCAGTCCGGTACATATCCGAACTCGATCGGACACACATAATCGGGATTCGTAGCAAGATAGTCTACCTTCTTTGTACTTAGAAGTTTACAGGTGTCTGTCAATTTCTCATAAGTGAGCTGATTATCATAAGAGATTACCACACAGGTAATCTCCTCATCTTCACAATCCGTTGTCACACGGATCTTATTCTTCTTCAATTCCCGGATGAATGATTTCGTCCCTAATACATAGATCAGTTCTCCGTCATGATGTTTCTTCAGATAATCAATCATTGCATAAGATGCTGTCAGAAAATTCGTATATTCCGTATGAATTCCAAGCCTCTGAAAAAAACGGATATAATCTTCCACACTTCTGGTCGCATTATTGGTAATAAAGACATACTGCCCGCCATTTTCTTTAATGTCTTTTAAAAACTTTGCTGCACCTTCGATCAGTTGATTTCCTTTGCAGATCGTACCATCTATGTCCAGAAGGAACAGTTTCTTTTCTCCCAGCATCCGCTTTAGTTCTCACTTTCTTTCCGGACACGGACGGCCACATCCGGATAATTTGTGATCACTGCAGTTATGCCTGCTTCTATCAGTTCTTTCATATCGGTTTCTTCATTCACAGTCCAGACACGGACCTTCAGACCACTCTTTTTATATTCTTCCAGGAAATCGGCCATCTTCACATGATATACCGCCGGATGTAAACCATCTACGTTTGTCTCTTTGGCATATCCTCCCACGTTCAATATTACGTCGCTGTACAGATACGCCGTCTCTGCATCCGGTACGATTTCTTTCAGCCGCTGCACACTGTAATGATTGAAAGACGAGTATACGATCCGGTCTTTCATTCCTGTTTCTTCTACAATCTCTGCAACCTTTTTCTCAATATCCGGATACCAGTAAATTCCCGTCTTTAATTCTATATTTACCTGAATGCCGGATGGTTTTACTGCTTCCAAAACTTCTTTTAATGTCGGAATTTTTGACTGGTTGTATGCAGGAAATCTATCCTTTAATACAGTCAGTTCTTTTAATTCCTGAAGTGTATAATCTTTTACATAACCGGTCTTATCTGTCACCCGGTCGATTGTCTCGTCATGAATGACAACCGGAATTCCGTCGCTGGATAATTGTACATCCAGCTCGATTCCGTCCGCCCCCTGTCTGATTGCCAGGGCAAATGCCTCCAGTGTGTTTTCCGGAGCATAGCCACTGGCACCTCTGTGCGCAAATACTTTTGTATTACTCAATTGTAACGCCTCTTCTTTTTCTAATTATTTACAGTGTTATAGTCTTTGATGGATTTGTTAATCGTATCTGACATTTTCTGTACCGCTGTATCTACATCTTCTTTTCCATTCAGCATACTTTCAATTTCAGATTCTACCGTTGCTCTTGCCTCTGGGAATACGCTCAACAACGCTCCGCAATACTTCGGTGAAGAATCATGCAGCTGATCGATCGCTGTCTGGAACTGTGGATACTGTGCAATGTTGTCTTTAAATGTCTGCTCGTCCTGTGACTTTGTTGTAACTGGAAAATAACCTGTCTGTGCATTCCAGTATGCCTGAGACTCTGGAGAGATCAGGAATTTTACGAATTCCCATGTTGCACGGAGTTTCTTTGGATCTTTATTGTCCAGAGCCCACAAAGATGCACCACCGATAGACACGCCGCCTTTATCACTTTCTTTTACCTTAGGGAAGTATGCTGTTCCAACATTGAATTTACCATTCACATCCTGAAGGATCTGCTTTAAGGATGCTGTAGATCCCAGTGTAATTGCTGATTTTCCTGCTGAGAAATCTGCAAGTCCTGCGTCCCCGCCTTTTCCTACGATCGGTGCATATCCATCTTTATTTAATTTCTGCCACTCAGTCAGAATATTTTTGGCTGCACCGTTTTTATCAAACTCAACTGCTGTTGCTGTCTTATCTCGTCCATTTCCATTATTTGCATAGTTAAGTCCCTGTTTTCCGATAAGTTCCTCGAAGAACCATCCATAGATTCCAAGAGACATTACTTCACTGGCTCCGCCTTTTGACATCAGCTGTTCACCAATCTTATCAATTCCTTCCAGACTGTTAGGTACATCCGTGATTCCTGCTTTGTCGAACATGTCTTTATTATAATACATGATCGGTGTAGAGGAGTTAAATGGCATAGAATATAATTTATCATCAATTGTATAATATGCTGACAAGTTTGGTTCGATCTGAGACACATCATATTTATCTGCATCGATCATTTTCTGCATCGGAACGGTCCATCCGGATTCGATCATAAATCGTGTACCAACTTCATATACCTGCACCAGATCTGCACCCATGTTACCGATCTGTGCACTCTTTAACTTATTCAGGGAATCATCATACTCGCCCTGATACTGTGACTCTACTTTGATTCCATATTTGTTCTCGTCATTGAACTTCTTTACCAGCGCATCAATTGCCTGCCCGTTAACACCACCCATGGAATGCCAGAATGTGATCGTTGTTCCATCTACGTCTTTTGCATCAGCCATTTCTACTTTTTCATTGCTGTCTTTACTTCCGTCGGAACCATTCTGGCTCACAGATGATTTTCCATTGCCACATCCTGCCAGCATTCCGGCTGCCATTGCTGCCACAAGCAATAATGAAACTGCTTTTTTCTTCATAATACTTTTCCCTCCTGAGAAATTTTTGTTTTCATTTTTGTAATATCAGAGATAAATATTGGTTTGCAGATTATTTTATTCATTTATCTCTGATATCCTGGTATTGTACGTGTATGTGGTATACACAGATGTTATATGCAGAGAACTTACCACTGGCAGCTTCTCTTGCATACTTTGATATATAGAATCGGGACCGTACGTATTTTTATTTCCCGTTTCTACTGTTATAATGTTAGAACCTTTAGCCTTTTACGGCTCCCGAGAACATTCCTCTGATCAGCTGTTTCTGACCTATGATGAAGATGGAAATCGACGGGATAATGATCATCACAACTCCCGCAATCATCAGTGTGATCGACTGCGAATCTACGCTGTCCAGCATGCTGATACCAATCTGTACCGTTCTCATATTGTTGGAACCTGTAACCAGTAATGGCCACATATACATGTTCCATGCATTAATAAATGTATAGACTGCCATTGCCCCGATTGCCGACTTGGTAAGCGGAATTAGGATCTTGGCAATAAATCTTAAGTTACTGCATCCATCCAGTTTTGCAGATTCATATAAAGACATCGGGAAGGTCATATAGAACTGACGAAACAGGAAGATTCCCATTGCCGATGTCAGGTATGGAATAATCAGTACCGGATAAGTGTCCAGGATTCCCCAGTTACCTACTGTCAAATAATTGGAGATGATCGTTGCTTCTCCAGGGACCATCATCGTTGCCATAACGACTGCGAATAATAATCCTTTTCCCTTAAAATCCAGGAATGAAAATGCAAATGCTGCCAGCGAGCATGAGATGATCTGCCCGATCGTAATACATCCTGCCATGATGAATGAGTTCACGATAAACCTGAATAACGGCACCGTTGTAAATGCCTCTTTAAAATTCTGTAATGTCGGATGCTTTGGAAGCAGATTCAGATCTGTTGTAAATAATTCATTCGATGGCATAAATGCGATGCTTATTGCATACAAAAGTGGAAGTAAAATCAATACTGCAAATACAACATTTGCCACAAGTCTTAATGCTGTACGGCTTCTCTTTTTCGCAAGTGCCCTGGCATTCATTTTATTCTTTAATTCCAGAAGTTCGCTTTTTGATAAACGTCCCTCCATTGGAATTGCCATACTTTCTGACTGACTCATTAATAATTCACTCCCTTCTTTTCAATACGGAACATTACCAGCGTTACCAGCATGATGATCACAAATAAGATAACTGACTGTGCAGATGCGCTTCCGAATTTATAATTGAAGAACGCATCCCGGTAAATGGAATATACGATTACATTGGTCGATTCATTCGGTCCGCCCTCTGTCAGGATCTTGATCTGTCCAAATGACTGGAAAGCCTGAATAATATTTACCACTACGGTGTAGAACATGATCGGTGAAAGTCCCGGAAGTGTTAAGCTGAAGAACTGCTGTACTCCGCTTGCCCCGTCCACGGATGCTCTTTCATAAATGGTCTCGTCAATATTTCCAAGTCCTGCCGAAAAATACAGGAAGTTAATCCCACTGTTCAGCCATGCCGTCAGGATTGCCACACAGTAAAGTGCTGTGTGCGGATCATTCAGCCAGTTGATATCCAGTCCCAGAAGCTTATTTACAATTCCGACTGCCGGATGAAGCATGATCTGGAATATCATGGCTGCCGAACTTGATGCGATTGCCATCGGCAGTGCATATGCCGTACTGAATACCCGGATTCCCGGAAATGCCTTATTACACAGTACTGCTGCGATCAGTCCCAGAAGCATTCCGCCGAATACTACGATCACTACAAAGATTAACGTTACTTTCAAACTATTTCTAAATGACTCTGAAGTCAGCAGATCCACATAGTTCTGAAGTCCTACGAACAACTTTGCCTGTCCCATTTTATTTGTCATAAACAGACTTAAGTAAACTGTCTTCACAAATGGATAGAACAGAAATATGGCAAATATCAGAAGACTGGGTACCAGATAGAAATATGGCGTAATCCGCAATTTCTTTTTCTTTTTCATTCTTAACATCCTTTCCTGTACAAGACATTTTCTTCTGTCTCTATATCAAATACATGGGCACGGTCCATATCAAAATACAGCTTCACCTTTTCTCCCACCTTTGTCTGGTTGGATGGCTGTAATCTGACCGCATGTGTTTTATGCTGCTCATCAAAATACAGCACCACTTCTGCACCAAGCATTTCTCTTGTCACAACAGTCTCTTCCACGCCTACACTGTTCTGCTCGAACCCACCGGCTTTTGCCTCTTCATACTCATAGATGTCTTCCGGGCGGATTCCTAAGATCACTCGTTTTCCATTGTATTTTTCACGGATGATTTCCGCATTCTGTCCGGTCAGATATACCTTCTTCACAGGTCCGGTTGTTGCAAAAATCAATGCCGTCTTCTCTCTTTCTGCATACACATCACATGCGATAAAGTTCATCGACGGAGAACCGACAAATCCTGCTACGAATTTGTTGATTGGATTGTCATAAATGCTCTGCGGTGTATCTACCTGCTGGATCAGCCCGTCTCTCATAACCACAATTTTTGTTCCCAATGTCATCGCTTCTGTCTGGTCATGCGTAACATAGATGATTGTTGTATCCAGTTCTTTATGTAATTTCTGAAGTTCCACACGCATCTGGGCACGTAATTTGGCATCCAGATTGGAAAGTGGTTCATCCATCAGAAATGCTTTCGGCTGTCGGATGATTGCCGCTCCGATCGCCACTCTCTGCTTCTGCCCTCCGGACAGTGCAACTGGTTTACGGTCTAGCAGGGAATCAATCTCCAGGATCTTTGCCACCTGTCTGACTTTCTGATCAATCTCCTTTTTTGGTACTTTCCGGATCTTCAGTGAATAAGCAATATTTCCGTAGACCGTCATATTCGGATATAATGCATAATTCTGAAATACCATCGACATATCCCTCTCTTTCGGTTCCAGGTAATTGCAGAGTTTTCCATCAATCCATAACTCACCATCTGTAATCTCTTCAAGACCTGCTATCAATCTTAATGTCGTTGACTTTCCACATCCGGAAGGCCCAACAAAAATCACAAACTCTTTATCATGAATGTCCAGATTAAAGTCCTTTACTCCATAATGCTCTGAATCGAATTGCTTACAGACATTCCTCAACGCAATTTCTGACATTCCTTTTCCTCCTTTGCAGCCTGATGACTGCTTTCTTTTTCATCATTTCTCGTACGGTGAATATCCTATCACTTTTGTTTAGGGGGCTCTATCATGGTTTTACAAAGATTTTGTTAAATGTTGGTAATTGAATTGGCGGGAAGATTTAACAAATTTTACTTGTATTTAATGCATCAGGCTGACGGATACCCGGACCAGAATAAAAAGTAGGAAACCGTTCCTGTTCAGGTTGCGTCGGTGGGAAATACTAAAGCGTCAAAATTATGCTAAAAGCGGGCCTTCGAAATTTGCAACTCGCCATCCGGCTCAAACAAGCAATTTTCGAAAACTCAACGCATAATTTTGACGCTTAACTATTTCCAACACCTCCTACACATTCACTGGAACGGTTTCCTACTTTTTATTCCGTGTGTATCGAATGCCTGAAGAATTAAGTGCCGGAAGTGTAACCTTTGTGGTAACGGAAGGTTATGAAATACAACTATAAAAAATTTGAAATATTAGCGGATTTATAAGGATTATCGCTAATTTCTGTACTGTAGTGGCCGACACAAAGGTTACTGCTCCTGGTACTTAATTATTAACTTCCGCAACCAGTCACGACTTAAGTTAATACATTAAATATCAATTAAACACCTAATTTACAATATGATATCCCCGGTTTTCTCCCCTGTATTCATATCATAAGCTTCAATAATATTTCCACTGATCACATACAGTGTATCTTCTATATATATTCCACGGACACCCTGCGAAGTATTTCCATTGATGTCTTCTTTTAGAATTGTGTCGAATTTCTTTTCTTTTTCGTTATAGGTCAGCAGGCAGTATGTTTCTCCATTCTGGCTGTAACCAGAGAATCCGATTCGGTTTTTGGCCGCATCGACAAGAACTGATTTGTAATCGTATGCTGCATTTGTTCTATAAAGATCATCCAGAACAAGTGTGGCTTCTTCTTTGACATCTGCGCGGTCTAAAATATCAAACATGGTAACTTTCACACCTTCTGACATGCCAGATTCTTCATCTGTTGACATACCGATTCCAAGCAATTTATCCTCTCCGTAAAAATGCAGGTATTCCGAGAATCCCGGAATCTTTAACTTACCGAGAATCTTAGGTTTTTCTGGATCAGACAGGTCTACGCTGAATAACGGATCTACCTGCTCGTATGTCACAAAATATCCGGTCTCTCCCATGAATCTTGCGGAATAGATGGACTCTCCTTTCGCCAGATTCTCAATAGAACTGATTTTGTCTAATTTTTTATCCAAGATTATTACCAGATTTTCATCATTATTGGTTGTAAATAATCTCAGATTCCCTTTGTATTCATCCAGAGAAAAGGTATCATTCAGGTATCCTTTTACTTTTCCCTGCGCTACAGCCTTTAGTTTCCCTTTCGTATAAGAAATCTTTCTAAGGGTTGTTACAGTCTGATTCTCCTGCTGCCATTCTGATTCGTAATAATAAATGTTCTTTCCGCTGACATACATCTTCCCTCCCCCAGAAAGAACTGCTTTATTATCTACTGTCTCATCCGGTTTACTGATATCCACAGAGCTGATTACTTCGTACATCGTTCCGCAGTTCACCGGCGGCAGACAGATGCTGGCCTGGCTCATCTCTTTATCATTCACAAGCGGTACATAAGTTAGCGGTTTCTCTTTTACCATATCACTGCCTGTATAATATTCACTGAACAGATACAGATACCCATCCGCCATACGGGAAGAATGATAAGTGCCACTCTGTGTGACTTCGCCTTCTTTGACCGGCTTTTGTATATTTTCTATATTATAAGTAACCGCTGCTGTATTCGATTGATTCCAGTTATCTGTGTTCACCTGCTTCTTACTATTCTTATCCGTGCAGTCTTTCTGACATACAACAATTAATTTTCTCTGTTCTGTATTTACATAAAATTCCTGGATATTATACTCTTCTCCCAGTGTAATTTCGTTATATTTTTTTAATCCATTCCTGACATCTACAATGTCGATCGTCCGTCCATTGTCTTCTCTCACATACAGGTATGTTCCATCTGTTTTAGCAATGTCACCCTCGTCTACGCCGGATTGACGGATATTGGTCTGTGAATAGTTCCCGTTTGCAGCCGTTGTTGCAATACCAGTATCTGTTGCAGAAGCTGTCGATGAAGGTGCTGTTGATTTTGCTATTGAAGACTCTGTTGATTTTGCTGTTGAAGCAGAATCCTGTACATCGATCTCATTCCCGCCTCTTGCATACATTGCTATGCCGGAATTATCCTGTGCGCGTTTGATATATTTATAGATTTCATCATAACTTCGGGCTGCCCGGATTTTTTTACTGTTACTGATCTTATTTTCTGTATTGCTATTTCCTGCACTGCTGCCTGCATTGCTACCTGACACACCTGAAGAATTTATCACTCCATTATGCATCCTTCCATACTGCCACACTACAGTTCCCGCCACGACCGCCACACAGGCTGCCGCTACAAGTCCGATCTGGTACGGGCGGAAATGCTTCTTTTGCTTTTTATTCTCTAATAATTTTGCTATGTTTTCCGGCTTCAGACGATTCAGAACTTCTGTATCTTCCGACATTTGTAAAATCTGGTCTACTATATTCTGTTCACAGTATTCATTCTGTTTTTTCCCATTTTTCTGATACTCTTCAGAACCTGTCTCTTTTTTATACCCGGTTTTCTCATATTCATTCTCACGCTTCATACATTTTTCACTCCCTTCTACCGCATCATATGTTCTCTGTATCCGTCCAGCACACATTCCATCTTCCTTAGTGCCCGGCTGCGCTTCGACCGCACCGTATTCGGATTCAGTTTCATCATCTCTCCAATCTCCTGGCTGCAATATCCACCGAATACAGATAGACCCACTAAGATCTGTTCCTCTTCAGACAATACGAAAAAAGCCCTCCTTACATCAATCGCCAGATCATAATCCGGTAACGTGGACTGCTCTGGAAATTCTTCTTCTCTTTCCGGAGATTCTTTCGAAACTTTCTTCCATTTCTTCTTACATTTATTGGTAAGAATCGTAAAAATCCAGCTGCGGAATGCTTCTTCTTTTTTTAATTTATGTATATTCTCGTAAGCTGTAACGACCGCTTCACTTACTGCATCTTCTGCTTCCTGCGGGTCCTTCATCAGGCACAGTGCATAACGGTACAGATCGCGGTAGGCAGCCTCGTACATTTCCGAGAATTTCTTTACACTGCATTTCATATCGTGCCCTCCCTCAGATATGAGTTTTTATAATTTTTTTGTTCTTATATATATTATCTATATATAAGAGTCTTTTGCTTCAAATTCTGTTGCATGTATCTTATCATATTTTTTTGTTTATATTGGAGAGAAAAAAGGTTATTAAAATAATTCTAATTTATTTGTTCACTTTTTTATAAAGTTCAATCATTTCTTCTGCCAGAACCTTGAATACTTCCGTACTCATCATCTGGTCTTCCGCATGTGCAAGGATGAGGCTCATCTTCACGTCTTCACCGACCACTTCTTTCTGCATCAGATCTGTATGTGGTTCATTGCTCTGGCTTAAGAGTTCGTCGCCCTACTTGATCAGTTCTTCACGAACACATGCCAATCTTCAGGACCTGCCACTGACAGCTTCTTTCGAATGCACTGGCAATAAAAAACACTCCGAAAGGTCACCTAAACCTTCCCGGAGTGCTTTTTTGTCCGCATCTGTAATTTATACTATTATTTACTGCCTATCCTCTATAATAATTGATCAGACATCCTTTCAGGATGATCTCTCTTTCCGCATCGGTCATATCACCAAGCTTCAGAGTGATCTCTTTCAGAGAATCTCCAACCACATAAGCCTTGATCTCGGCACTCTTATCTTCCACCGCTTTTCTGATCTCCGGCACGAAGATATAGTCGCCGTTACGGAAGCTTAAGTTCTCGTAATCTTCCTCCGTGATAAATGGAAGCATACCCCAGTTGATCAGGTTCGAACGATATCTCTTGGTTGCATATTCGTTCGCAATATTTGCCCAGCCGCCGAGTACCTTCTGACAGGATGCTGCCTGCTCTCTTGCAGAACCATCTCCCGGTTTTACTGCAAAGATCGTGCTTCCGATTCCGAGATTACCTTTTCCTGTCTCCGGATATGTCTCGTGGATCTTATCCATAACCGGTTTCAGTTCATCTAATACTTCTAACGGACACTGTCCTGCTTCAATTGCTTTCTCAGCTTTCTGTACTTCCTTCGCACGGCCTACATAAGCAGGATCTTTTCTGGACAATGCAAATTCTGCAAGTCCCAGAGGGTTGGATCTGTAAGATGAGGTCTCACCGGATGGAATCAGTTCATCTGTTGTGGTGACCGGATCATGGATCTCAGATACCACTTTCAGAAGTAAGTTTTCCGGAAGTGCTGCCATTGCAGGCCAGTCTTTGATATTTGGTCCGAACTTGATCTCTACCGATGGATCTGCTACACCATGGCTGTCGAAGACACGGTTCGCATAAATGTTCTTATCAAAATGATAAGTCTGTCCTTTATATTCCACATCCAGGTCAGTTGCAGGTGTAAGGAATCCCTTATTCGCTGCTGTTGCTGCGATGGAACGTGCATCCATAAGTGCAACCGATGCAATCTGTCCGCTCTGAAGTTTGGATCCTTCACGGTTCGGGAAGTTTCTGGTTGAGTGACGGATCGAGAATGCGTTGTTTGCAGGGGTATCTCCGGCACCGAAGCATGGTCCGCAGAATGCCGTCTTCACGATCGTTCCTGCTTCCATAAGGTCAGCAACTGCTCCGTTCTTCACAAGTTCCATGTAGATCGGTGTACTTGCAGGATATACACTGAATGTAAACTCATCGGAACCGATATAATGTCCTTTGATGATATCTGCTGCTGCACAGATATTTTCAAATCCGCCACCGGCACATCCTGCGATGATTCCCTGATCCACATATAACTGCCCATTTACAATCTTATCCTGCAGAGAATAGTCAACTGCTCCGTCGAGACTTACCAGTGCTTTCTGTTCTACATCATGAAGGATGTCTTTTAAGTTGGTTCTCACTTCATCGATCGTGTATACATTAGACGGATGGAATGGCATTGCGATCATTGGTTTGATCTCGCTTAAGTTCACGTATACCATACCGTCATAGTAAGCAACATCTCCCGGGTTGAGTTCTTTGTAATCTTCACTTCTTCCATGAATGTCATAGAATTCTTTGATCTTATCATCGGTCTTCCAGATGGATGACAGACAGGTCGTCTCTGTCGTCATAACATCGATACCGATACGGAAGTCCGCACTTAACTTACTCACACCAGGTCCTACGAATTCCATTACTTTATTGTTAACATAGCCATTTCCAAATGTTGCACCGATGATCGCAAGTGCTACGTCCTGTGGTCCGACACCTTTCATTGGTTCGCCGTCTAAGTAGATTCCGACTATGCCCGGCATCTTGATATCATAAGTCTTATTCAGAAGCTGTTTTACAAGCTCCGGTCCGCCTTCTCCCATAGCCATGGTTCCGAGTGCTCCGTAACGGGTGTGGCTGTCTGATCCTAAGATCATCTTGCCGCCGCCGGCTAACATCTCACGAGCAAATTGATGGATGACTGCCTGATGAGGCGGTACATAGACTCCACCGTATTTCTTCGCGCAGGTAAGACCAAACATGTGGTCATCTTCGTTGATGGTTCCTCCAACCGCACAAAGTGAGTTATGACAGTTCGTAAGTACATAAGGAATCGGGAATTTTTCAAGTCCGGATGCTCTGGCCGTCTGAATAATTCCGACAAATGTAATGTCATGGGACGTCAGCTTATCGAACTTGATCTGCAGACGATCCATATTTCCTGAGGTATTATGCGCTGCCAGAATGTTATATGCCATCGTATTCTTTGCAGCTTCCTGTGGAGTCACATCTTTACCTGTCTTTGCAGCAACTGCTTCTTTTTCTTCCACAATCTCTGTTCCATTCAGTAAATAGACTCCCTTGTCATATAATTTCAGCATGTTTTGTCCTCCTACTATCGTGTTATAAATATATTGAAATGTCTGAATTCAGACACTTTCTAACAAAATTACTGTTTCATATATTTCATATGATCCGCTACCATCATAGCAATCTTGAATGTCAGTGCATCATCAAATACACGAACATCCAGTCCAGTCTTCTTCTGAATCTTCTCCAGACGGTACACCAGTGTATTTCTATGCACATACAGGCGCCTTGCCGTCTCTGATATATTCAGATTATTATCAAAAAATGTATAAACAGTCGTCAGTTCTTCTTCTTCGAAAATGTCTGCTTTGCCATCTTCGAACACTTCATTCAGGAACATCTCACAGAGTGATGCCGGAAGCTGATGGATCAGACGCCCGATCCCGAGTTCATTGTATGCAAGAATTTTCTTCTCTACATAGAATACTCTTCCAACCTCCAGTGCCATATCTGCTTCCTTATATGATCTGGATACATCCTTTAACTCCTCTACAATTGTTCCATATGCTGCTCTTACACTTACCATAGCTTCCATGTTCAGTGTTGTGACCAGCTCTTTGGCAATCTGTTCTACCTGCGGATAGTCATCGGTCGACTGCAATGATTTTACCAGAATGATATGTTTTTCATCAATTGCGGTTACGAAATCCTTCGTTCCCGTCGCATACAGACCTTTCAGTGTTTCCTGTACCAGAATGTCTCCTTCATTCTTCGGTTCGATTACAAATACAACCCTCTTAATTTCTGCCGGAATCTTCATCTTCTTTGCCTGATTATAGATATCGACCAGAAGCAGGTTATCCAGAAGCAGATTCTGAATGAACCGGTTCTTATCCATCCGTTCTTTGTATGCATAAAGAAGATTCCTAAGCTGGCTTGCTCCCATGCGCCCCGCCAGTTCCATACCATCTGCATTTCCCTTCAGCATCAGTATATAAGTCGGATCACTGTCCTCATAGATGCGGAACATTCCCATCTCATCCAGGATCATCTCATCCGGCTCTTCTTCATCATCACGGAAATCCTGAATCTGAAGCTCATACTCTGTCAGATTCTCATTCGTCCTTACAAGACAAAGTCCCTGCATATCCCATATTGCACAGTCAAATCCGGTGATCTCCCTGATATCCTGCGCTGTTTTGTGTAATATCTGATTTGATAACACTCATTGTCCTCCATTTCCTGTCCGCAATACTGTTCTTTGTGTCCTCTTGCATACTTGTATACATTTTAACACGCTAACGAACTGCATTACGAATACATTATAACAGATAATAACGCTTTAACAAAGTAAAATTTTATTGTCTGCATAAAAAATGCAAAAGACCGGACGCTGTCTCACGCCCGGCCCCTCTTATATTCATCTGTTCCCCACGATTACCGCGGTCTTTATTCCTATCTGTAATTACAGACTAGTTAGTGATTGTAACCTGTGTCTCTTTATCAAATACGTGAATCTTCTCAGCATCCAGAGCAAATTTCACATGGTCACCTGTTCTTGCTGTTGTTCTAGGATCAACTCTTGCTGTCATGCTTGATCCTTCATAGTCAAAGTATAAGAATACTTCTGCACCAAGCATCTCATATACACGGATCTTAGCTTCGATCACTGTATTAGGAGAAGTTTCGATGAACATCTGCTCATCATGTACATCTTCCGGACGGATTCCGAGAACAACTGTCTTTCCTGCATATCCACCTTCGATCAGCTTCTTAGCTTTTGCCGGTGGAAGTTCGATCTCTGAAGGTCCTGCTACTAAGTATACTTTATCTCCGACAACTTTACATGTAGCGTCAACAAAGTTCATCTGTGGTGATCCGATGAATCCGGCTACGAACTGGTTGCATGGATGATCGTACAGAGTCTGTGGTGTATCTACCTGCTGAACGATACCTGCGTTCATAACTACGATTCTGGTTCCCAGTGTCATAGCTTCTGTCTGGTCATGTGTTACGTAGATGATAGTTGTACCTAATCTCTGATGTAATTTAGAGATCTCGATACGCATCTGTCCACGAAGTTTTGCATCCAGGTTTGAGAGAGGCTCGTCCATAAGGAATACCTTAGGATTACGAACGATCGCACGTCCCATTGCAACACGCTGTCTCTGTCCACCTGAAAGAGCCTTTGGTTTACGGTCAAGCAGTGGTTCCAGATCAAGGATCTTAGCTGCTTCACGAACCATTTTGTCAATCTGGTCTTTTGGTACTTTTCTTAATTTCAGCCCAAATGCCATGTTATCGTATACTGTCATATGTGGGTACAGAGCATAGTTCTGGAATACCATTGCGATATCTCTGTCTTTTGGCTCTACGTCATTTACCACTCTGTCTCCGATCTTTAATTCTCCGGAAGTGATATCTTCCAGACCGGCAATCATACGAAGTGTTGTAGATTTACCACATCCTGAAGGTCCTACGAAGATGATGAATTCTTTATCTTCAATCTCAAGGTTGAAGTCTTTCACTGCTTCAAATCCATTTGGATATGTTTTGTTAATGTGTTTCAATGATAAACTTGCCATTGCTATAATTCCTCCTGATTTATAATCATTTTTATTCCAGTCGTTATCTGTTTCGTTCTGATAAAAGTATATAAAAAAAGTTCAACCCGGGTAATGCCCAAGTTGAACAATCTTTTTCTCTTTTTCTATACAAGTTGACGAACAGCCTATAAAAGTGCCTGGTAAATATCTCTTTTTCCTACACCTCTGTCTTTTGCCACCTGTTTCATCGCAGACTTTTTGTCCATTCCCTGTCCGAGATAAAGTTCCATATGTTCTTCGATACTCATCTCTTCCCATCTGGCTTTTTCCTCATTGCGGATCTCTTCTCTGCTCTTTCCTTCGATCACCATGACACATTCACCCTTCGGCTCCTGTACATCATAATATGCCAGCGCATCTTCGATCGTTGTGGCAAATACGGTCTCGTGCTTCTTCGTAAGTTCTCTGCAGATGCTGATACGTCTGTTACCGAGAGTCTCCTGAAGCGTCTTCAATGTACGGACCAGTCTGTGCGGTGCTTCATAGATGACCATAGTTCTCGTCTCATCTTTCAGTTCCTCCAGAACGGCCTGTCTTTCTTTCTTATCCGTTGGAAGAAATGCCTCAAATGCGAACCTTCTCGTTCCAAGTCCGGATATCGTAAGCGCCGTGACACATGCACAGGCTCCCGGAACAGCTGTAACCGTGATCCCTGCTTCCTGACACATCTTCACCAGTTCTTCGCCCGGATCAGAGATTCCTGGCATCCCGGCATCCGTGATCACTGCAATGTTCTCACCGCCTTGCAGACGTTCTACAAGTTTGTGTCCTTTTTCTATCTTATTATATTCATGATAGCTGGTCATCGGTGTCTTAATCTCAAAATGATTCAGAAGCTTGATACTGTTTCTGGTATCTTCTGCTGCGATCAGATCCACTTCTTTTAATATCCTCACCGCCCGGAATGTCATATCTTCCAGATTCCCTATCGGTGTTGCACATAAGTACAATGTTCCTGCCATCTCATACTCCTCCATCTTATGTTTGGTGCCTGCTCTGTATCTATCTGCCCGGTCCATCTGCTGCCATGGCTTTTGCGCCGTGATATTTTCCTTACTTACGACGGACTCATTCCGTAGAGTGCAAGCAGTTCCTCCGTATAACTTCCATCTTTCTGATATACAACCAACGGCGGTTCTACCTGCATCCTCGGATTGCCGCCCTTCATTCCCTCGATCAGAACCATATTCGGTTCTTTATCTATATACGGATATACCAGCCGCATACGCTTCGGCTCAATTCCATACGCACACATCTTTGTCATGATCTCCGGAAGCCTGAACGGTCTGTGGACCATATAGAATCTTCCTTTGACTTTCAGTATCTTCGCACTCTCTCTTAAGATATCATCCAGTGTACAAAGTGCCTCATGTCTTGCAATATACAATGCTTCATTCTGATTCTTCAGTCCGTGGTCTCCGATCATATACGGGGGATTGGTTGTAATAACCCCAAAAGAGGCGGCTCCGAATATGGATGCTGCCTCCTTGATATCTCCCGTTACAATGTCGATCCGTTCTTCCAGCCCGTTATAACTGACACTGCGCCTTGCCATATCTGCACTCTCTTCCTGGATCTCCAGTCCCGTATAATGCAGTCCCGGATATTTTGCCTCCAGAAGTATCGGAAGAATTCCTGTTCCCGTTCCGAGATCCAGTGCTTTTTCATTCTTCTTTACTCTGGCAAATGCTGACAAAAGCACTGCATCCATTCCAAAACAGAAACGGCCCGGACTTTGAATGATCTCATATCCTTTGATCTGCAGATCATCCAGTCTTTCATTCGGAAGTAATTTAGTTATCATCTAATTTTGACGCTCCGTTCTTTTCTTCTAACGCCTTCAGTTCCTTCATCTCTTCTTTCGAAAGTCTTACGTCTTTCTTCTTACGTCTTGGTTTGAACTTCAGTTCTGCTGCCGGATATTCACGGATCTCTTTCTCGTCATTATCCAGCGTCACAACAACCTTAACCAGCTGGCGGAGCACGTTAACTGACTGTACATCTCCTCTTAATCCTTCCGGTGTCGTCACATGATCTCCGTTCGCCGGAAGATGGCTGTTCAGTTCTTCATATGTCTCTTCTTCATTCGTCAGACAGCACATCAGTCTTCCGCAGACTCCGGATATCTTTGTCGGGTTCAGTGAAAGATTCTGTTCTTTCGCCATCTTGATCGATACCGGTGCGAACTCGGATAAATACGTGTGGCAGCAAAGTGGTCTTCCACAGATACCGATCCCGCCGCGGATCTTCGTCTCATCACGCACTCCGATCTGTCTTAACTCGATTCTGGTACGGAACACACTCGCCAGATCCTTTACAAGCTCACGGAAATCAATTCGTCCGTCTGCCGTAAAGTAAAACAGCACTTTATTATTATCAAATGTATATTCCGCATCGATCAGTTTCATCTCAAGGCCGTGTTTGTGGATCTTGTCTAAACAAATCTTGAATGCTTCTTTTTCTTTTTCTTTATTCTTCTCTTCTTTTTTCTTATCGTCCTCTGTCGCAAGACGGATCACGGATTTGAGTGGCTGTGTGATCTTGTCATCTTCCACTTCTTTCGGTCCGGTTACTACAGAACCAAATTCCACACCTCTTGCAGTCTCAACGATTACCTTATCACCGGTCTTGATCTCAAGTTTTCCCGGTGAAAAGAAATATATTTTTCCGGCAGTTCTGAATCTAACGCCTATTACCTTCGTCATATGATTAGTTCTCCTTTATGGTCAGGAACAAAAGCTCCATAACCAGATCGAAGTTAACATTCGCTTTCAGTCTGGCTTTCGCTTTCTCAAGGCTCTCCAGGATCAGTTCGATTCCTTCATAAGAGCTCTTTCTCGCCTGTTCTTTTATACTCTGTAACTGGTCTTTGAATACGACCTTATCAATCTCTTTTGTTGCTTTATATAATAAGACATCCCTGTACCAGATCATGATAATGTCCAGATAGTCTGTGATCTCTAATTTATATACGGATATATTCTTAACCGCAGCAACGATTTCATTTAATTCCATCTCACTGATATGCTTCAGAAGCTGTACCGCTTCTTCTCTGATCTCGTTAAAATGATCGGAATTGGCCAGCATGATCGCACGTCCCATATTACCCTGTGCAAATGCCGTGCACATATCTGCTTTATAATCCGGGATCTCCAGATTCTCCATCAGATACTTTTTGATCAGTGTATCTTTGATATTACGCAGCTTTAACATTACACATCTGGAATTGATCGTCGGAAGTAATGTCTCCGCATTCTCCGTCAGCAGCAAGAAAACTGCATATGACGGCGGTTCCTCGATCGTCTTCAGGATCGCATTCTGTGCCTGCGGTGTCATCATATCTGCCTGTGGGATAATGTAGACTTTGTACGGTCCCTGATATGGTTTGATATCCACAGTGTTATTCACCTGTGTACGGATATCATCTACGCTGATGCTGTTCGGCTTTTCATGTGTCACACGGATAATGTCCGGATGATTGCCACTCTCTGCCTGCTTGCAGGAATGACATTTTCCACACGGTTCATTGTCCCCGGTCTCACACAAAAGCGTCATGGCGAACAGATTCGCCAGCATCTTCTTACCGGAACCTCTCTCCCCGTTCAGAATATATGCATGAGAGACCCTGTTATTCTCTACTGCACTGCTGATATATTTTAATATGTCTTTGTGGCCAACCACATCTTTAAAGCTTCCCATCTCGTATTACCTCTACTATTTCTTCTTTGCATCGTACTTTATCATCATTCTGATATCTTCTTGTAATTCCTGCTTTCTTCAGATTATCCTCCGAAAAATCTTTCTGATCAGCCAGAAATCTTCTGCAGACTTCTTCATAGCCCGGATGATCCTGCTGCTGTTCTCGCACGATCGCGCGCATCAGGCGTTCTTTGTCCTCCACTTCGATATAAAGCGGGATCAGGTTCTCATTTCCATAGTACTCTTTTGTCTTTATATAAGACTCCAGTGTACCGATCATGAGATAATCATTTTCATCCAGATTAATCTGTCCATCATCTATTGTAGCATATTTCCAGTCCCCATACACGGTTTGATAGGTGCGAAGTTCAATTATTTTACCCTCTTCACGGTATTTTTCAAGTATTTCATCCGTTACGAAGTAATATTCCACTCCATCTTTCTCGCCTTCACGCATCGGTCTGGTCGTATATAAAGTTAAAGTCTTAAGTTCCGGAAGATCCTTTCTGATATCTTTGTAAATCGTATCCTTTCCCGAAGAGCTTTTACCCATCATGTAGTATATCTTACCCATCTATCCACACCTCTATGCCATCTTCCGATTGAAGTCCCTCAATCGAAAAATCATGTTCCTGATACCAGTGAAGTATCTCTACCGCTTCTTTTGTAATACGCTCACCCGGTACGATCAGCGGGCTTCCCGGCGGATAGAGGTATGCGTATTCCACAGAAATGCATCCGATACTGTCTTCAAAGCTTCGTTTTTGTATCTTATCCCTGCGGTTCACCGCCTCTGCGATCGTCCACACTTTTTCAAGTGCCGGCTGTCTGCCGGAAAGTGGGAGGTCAGTTTCAATAGCAGCCGGCCGGCCCTGCCTGGTATCTATCTCTTTATCAATCTCTAGCAGCGCATCTCTCAACCGGTCCAGACCTTCCTGCGTATCTCCCACAGTTGTCATAGCCAAAACATAGGTCCCTGCCAGCATTTCCATCTGCAAATGATATCTATGAAGTAATATCTCATACAGCTCGTGACTGGACATCGGTGCGTGTTTTACGGAGATCACGAATTTGGATCTGTCATAGCGGTCTGTATTATCAGTCTGGATAATTTTCAGATACTTAAGCCGTTTCAGATCTTTGCGAAGTGCTTCAATGCGATTGGCATACTCAGAAAAAATATTTTTATATTTATAATCTGATCTTGCATCCGAATGCGTTTCAAGTGTCTCTTCCAGCATTCCGATACACGCATCGATACTCGCCATCAATATATACGACGGACTGCTCGTCTGCAGCATATCCAGATACTGTTTCACTTTTCTTCGCTTCACCATGTCCCCGTTCACATGCAGAAGCGCCGTCTGTGTCAGCGCCGGAAGCGTCTTATGAAGACTGTTGATCACCAGATCCGCACCATATATATTCGCACTCTTTGGGAAATACGGATCAAATCCGAAATGCGCACCGTGTGCTTCATCCACGATCAGCGGACACCCTTTTGCATGCACAATCTCTGCAATCTTTTCGATGTCCGACACCACACCATCATATGTCGGTGACACGATCATCACCGCGCGGATCTTCGGATGTTCTTCCAGTGCTTTCTGTACATCCGCAGCATCAATCTCTGTGCTAAGTCCCTGTTCCGTATCGAATTTCGGATAGAGGTAGACCGGATCCAGTTCATTCAGGTATATCGCATGATACACAGACTTGTGGCAATTTCTTGCCACAAGTATGGAATCTCCTTTTTCAGTTGTTCCTAATATTGCACTTATGATTCCAACCGTACTTCCATTCACCAGAAAATGTGTCTCGTCCGCCTGGTAAACTCTTGCTGCTCTTTCCTGCGCATCTCTTAGAATTCCCTCTGCATGATGCAGATCATCAAAGCCATCAATCTCTGTAATATCGATCCGGTACGGAGATGTCCCGTCCATCAGATCCAGATTTCTCTTGTGCCCCGGCATATGGAATGCATAGTAGTCAGAATCGCTGTAATTCTTTAATTTATCAAATATATTATTCATGCGTATATTTTAGCAAAATAACATTATATTATCAAGCCATAAACTCCCGCAGGATCTGGCGGATCATCTCATCCTTTGGAAGCTCACGTATGGTGTCTTCTTTCGGTATTTCTTCCTGTACATCTTCCTGTGCAGACTCCTTATCGGCATTTCCTTTAATCTCCATTGCCTGCGCATTACCGGCCAGAGTCCCGGTACTTTGTACCTCTTCTTGCAATATATCTTCTGTCCTTTTACTCCCGTCTGTACCGGCAAGCCGCGCCGATGCTTTTGCCAGGTTCCTGGCGTTCTCCTTTACTCTTTCTTTTCTGCGGCTCTCACGCTGCATCTGCACAACACCGGAGCCGGATACCGGAACAGATTCTTCTTTTTCTTCTTGCTCCGTTTTGTCCTCTTTTTCTGCCTTTTCTTCTTTTGTATCATTTGTCTCGTCTTTTTTGATCGCATTGTCTCTTCGTCCGGTGCGTTCTTTCTGATTTGCCTTTTCATACTTGTGGAGACATACATTTTCCAGATAATCTACCATATAGTTCTTTGCCATCTGCATGCAATAATTCTCATCCGTTGTCAGATGGAACAGCCATACCAGGATTCCAAGTCCTGCGCCACATGCACCCATCCGCAGGACAGCATCTCCCATGCCATATACTTGATAACTCAGTCCCGCACCGACAAGTCCGGTTACGATAAGCAGTCCCGCACATATCTTCTCCAGTCTGCGCAGCGTGTGAAGTCGTAATCCACAGACTTTATACTCATACAGATACTTATCCACAAATACCCCTACGTTTTCCACCGTATCGCTGATCATACATGCGTGTTCGAATTTCGCACGGACCAGGCGCATCAGCGGGTGGTTACTCTTACTCATACTTCCCGCCGCCTCCACCATACGTTTCATCGTCATACTCACGATACACTTGTCCACCACACCAAGTCCGGTCAGGATCCCCATGAGTACGAACAGTAACTTCTTGTCCAATAACATTTCCAGCATAATAAAAGCCCTCCTTTTGATTTGCATTATACTGTAAATCAAACAGGAGGGCGCTTAATTTCGTTCCTCATATTTCGCACGGAAAACCACATATCATGTCAGTTCCGGGCACATTCTGTGATATTTTAAATTGTATGCCTTTTCACTTATACCTAGATCATCGGCAGTAATTCCTTCATAAGTCTTACACTGTGGGCAATTGCCTTCTTTTCAAACGTTGGATAATCCATAGTCGCGCTGTTGTCAGCTTTATCCGAAATTGCACGAATGATGACATACGAAACTTTGTTCAGGTAAGCTGCCTGGGCAATTCCCGCACCTTCCATCTCTACACACATCGGATGGAATAATGATGAGATTCTTTCCTTCACATCTTTATCCGAAATAAACTGATCGCCGCTTACCACTCTTCCGGTAAATGTGTGAATATCCGGATTGGCTTTCTCATTTGCTGCTACTGCCTTCTTGACCAGTTTTTCATCTGCCGGGAATGACAGTGTGTCCATTCTTGGGATCTGTCCTGCCGGATCTCCGAATATCGTCGCATCCATATCGTGATGCAGTGCATCTGTCGAGATCACCATATCTCCGATATCGATCTGTGCATCCAGTGAACCCGCAATACCGGTATTAATCAATGTATCCACACCAAATCTGTCCACCAGGATCTGTGCACAGATTCCTGCATTCACCTTACCGATACCACTTCTTACAATAACAACAGCTTTGCCGCCCAATGAACCTTTGCAGAATACCATCCCTGCCTGTTCTATAGTCTCATCAATCTGCATATCTTTTTTAAGTTCTGCCACTTCTTCTTCCATTGCTCCGATAATACCTATCATAGCTCTATATCCTCCTGTTATTACGATATTTTCTATATTAATTCGTCTATGCCCTATTATATCTTATAGAAAATTCGATTTCAACCGGCGAAATAAGTAGTAAACAGACAGAATCTCTGTTATAATCTGAGACGTATGACAATAAAACAATTATTTACAAAAGCAACAGGAGGTAATAGATATGGATTACAAACCATCAGGAGTCTGTTCTCGACTGATCCATGTAGAACTTGACGGAGATAAAATCGCAAATGTAGAATTCGTAGGCGGATGTGCCGGAAATACAGCCGGAATCAGCAGCCTTGTAAAAGGAATGGACGCTCACGAAGTGATCAAACGTCTGGAAGGAACAAAATGTGGTGCAAGACCAACATCCTGCCCTGACCAGTTATCCAAAGCTTTAAAACAGGCTCTTGGAGAATAATTTTCTGCGAATTTCATAACTACAGAAAAAAAGGCTACTTGTCCTCCCCTTATCGGGGAAGACTTGTAGCCTTTTATGGGGATACCTTCTTTTTTATGTACTCATACTGCAAGATTTCGATCTTTATTCAGTGTTTCGTTTACTTATTACAATTGTTACTTTTTTAATTGTTTTTCGTTCACTAGTATTGATGCATTACTTATCTTTTATTTGTTTTATGGATATTTGTCTTTATTAGTTTATGGTTTTTTTGTTATACATTATAATTACATATTTTTACGTCTTTGCCTTGTTATAAACTACCTTATTTTTCAATCCCTGCCAACTACATCTTTTGCCACTGCTTTATAATCTTCTGCTTGCATCGGACCTTCGGTCCTTTAATTACCTCGAGTTATTCCGTCCTATTGTTCTACTTTGAATATTCATCTTCGTTTTTTAAAACTTCACTGTTTTTTTTGCTTCTTGTGTTATGTTTTTGCTTCTATGCTCTTTTGAGGATATTAATCGATATAAATACCACCAGTAAATGAACTGCTCATGTCGCTGTTAGCTGCATGTGTGCATCGAACACGGTAATAATAGCCACCTTCTACGTAAAGAGTCCTGTTGGAAGTTACTCTGTTCATATTCAGGTTTTCTTTCTGCCACCCATCGTAGTAAGACCATTCTGTATCATCTTCTTTGGCGCGTTCTACAAGCACACCTACTTGTACGCTGTCAACTACATGTGCTGCGATTGTCGTTCCACCAGCATAAATTTTTCCTTCTCCAAGTTTCGTACACTTAGAGTATCCGGCCATTAAGTCAACACCTCTGGTAATCTTGGTATCATAACCAATTGATTCATTTTCGTGCGTTAATTCCGAACCATCTATTACTTTATTTTCCGCAGCCTTCACTTCCAGCATCGATGTAAGCGATAATCCTCCGACCAGCATTACTGCCAGACACATAGACACTAATCTCCTCTTCATATTTCACCTCCATTCGTACTTATTTTTTCGCCCTCATATATTAATACACATAACTTTCAAAAAACTGTCGCATTTATTTTGGAAAAAATAAATTTTTTAATATTTTTTCAAAATTTTGTTCACTCATTGTTCCCATCAGTATATATTCTATATTCCCATATTTAAATTTAGCAACGCATTTAGGGACATTGCTATCTTCTATTTCATATAGTGTTATGTTTATCTTACATTTATGAATTTCTTTTGAATATTTCTTTTCTATTGGATCTTCAAAATCTATTCCCAAAGAACTATCTCTGTATGGCATATTAATTATATATCCTATTGTTTCACCATCATAACTATAATACATCTCCGCCACCTGCTTACTCTCATCCAGATTCATTGTATCGAATTTCATATCCGGTAAGCAGACAAATATTTTAACCACATCTGTATCGAAAGTATCTCTTATTTCCTGATAAGCTTTTTCCTCATCTTCATTTTCTATCGTCTTAACTTTCTTTCCTTTTACGGTATATTCTACATCTCTATCTCCAACAGCCTGTCTCACCATCCGTACAACTCTTTCCGGTCCTCCCATGCTGGTGATTCCCATTGCCAGTACGCATACGATAACAGCGGCCAGTGCCAGATATATCTTCAGAGGTTTTCTGCGATAATGAACTTTCTTTTCTGATGTATCTGCCGTTCCAACTTCAGCCTTCAGCATCTTTCTTCCGAGTTCCAGTGCTTTGCGGTCTTCTTCAGACAGGTTATTGATGGCTTCTTCTCTTTCTCTGGCTTCATTTTCCGCCTGTTCGCGCTGATATTCTCTCATCTGTTCTTTTAATCTTGCAAGGACAGCCTCCTTCGTTCCCTCAGGCACAACAAGACTTGTATCTTTTTCAAGGGACTCTTCTTCTTCTTTTGCAATCTCCTCAAATTCTCTGGCAATGCATTCTTTCAATTCATCTTTCTCATTATTCATTTTGCTACCCTCAAATTTTTGACTGGTCTTCAAATTTCTCCATAGTTTTGCCACTTGACCTATTTCTTTCAGAAAGTATAATATAGGTATAATCTTTATTATATTATTGATTCGAAAATAATACATATTCAAGTCTGGAGGTAATTATGAAACGTATTATCTTAACCGGTGGCGGCACTGCCGGGCATGTTACACCTAACATCGCTCTTCTGCCACGCCTGAAAGAATTAAACTATGATATTCACTATATAGGTTCTTACAACGGGATTGAAAAAGAACTGATTGAACAGTTCGGTATCCCGTATCATGGAATCTCAACCGGTAAACTTCGCCGCTATTTCAGCGTTCAGAACTTTACTGATCCATTCCGTGTAATCAAAGGACTCGGCGAAGCGAAAAAACTTGTAAAGATTCTTCATCCTGATGTAATCTTTTCCAAAGGTGGCTTCGTATCCGTTCCTGTTGTTCTTGCCGGTAAAAGCCGTCATGTTCCGACCATTATCCATGAGTCAGACATGACACCGGGACTTGCCAATAAGATTTCTATGCCATCGGCATCAAAAATCTGCTGTAATTTCCCGGAAACCATCGAGCATCTTCCTGCCGGAAAGGCTGTTCTGACAGGCTCTCCTATTCGTCAGGAACTGTTATCCGGTGATAAATATAAAGCTTTAGAATTCTTGCACTTCACACAGGACAAACCGGTAATCATGGTAGTCGGTGGAAGTCTTGGTTCAGTTGCCGTCAACGATGCTGTCCGCAGTGTCCTTCCTGAACTGCTTCAGTCCTTCCAGGTTGTTCATCTCTGTGGTAAGGGCAAAGTTGATGAATCTCTGAAAGACCTTCAGGGTTATGCACAATTCGAATATATCAAAGACGAATTAAAAGACCTCTTTGCTCTGACGGATCTCGTTATCTCAAGAGCCGGAGCCAATGCGATCTGCGAACTTCTTGCACTGCACAAACCGAATCTTCTGATTCCACTTTCTGCAAATGCAAGTCGTGGAGACCAGATCTTAAATGCCCGTTCTTTCGAACGTCAGGGCTACAGTGTCGTTCTTGAAGAGGAAGAGCTTAATCATGATGTTCTTCTTGATGCGATCATGAACCTGTATCAGAATCGTGAAACATACATTCAGACCATGAAGAATTCTCCTCAGCAGAATTCTATCGACACCATCATTGATCTGATCGAGGCTGCTGCCAGACACTAATCCGGAAGCATTCTCATCTATTGACCTTATGTACAGGATCTGCCATCGGCAGATCCTCTTACATACTTTGATATAAAAAACAGGTGGCTGTACATCCCACCTGTTTTTTATATATCATGTAAGCGGTCATACTGATCTTTATACCTTTTTATCATCCATTTTCTTGCTCTCTTTAGTATGCCTTCTAATGCATTTAATGTAATGCCCATTCTCTTTGCGACTTCTTTCTGTGGCATATCCGCATAATATACAAGAGTCACGGCTTTGTACCATCTCGCATTCTTCTGATACAGTTCACGGAAAATATCAATTCCAAGTTCATGGAAACACTGCTCTTTCAGTAGTGCAACCACACGATCTTCTGAACTGTCATCGATCAATGAATTCGGATATCTGTCATCCGCCATCGTAATCTCTGCCAATGGAACTTCACGCTTATGATCTCTTATATAATTCATCGCTCTGTACCTTGCGAACATAAGCATCCATGTTCTAATCTGCTGTTTTGATTCACTTCCAAACTGTATATATGCGGTGAAAAAGGCATCCTGAGCAATCTCTTCTGCTATGTGATGGTTTCCAGAGTATTTTAATGCCTCTTTGTATACAACACCGAAGTATTCGCTGTATGCAGCCACAAAGGCATCTCCCTCTGTAAACTCTTTTTCCACTTTACGCTCCTATCTTTTATCTGTTAAATTTTCGATAAAACATCTTCTTTTTCTTCTTCTGTAAGTTCATGCATTGTCCATCCAAGTCCCACTTTATCATCTTTGTGTCTTGGAATCATATGTACATGATAATGAAATACTGTCTGTCCAGCTGCTTCACCATTGTTCTGGACGATATTATAGCCATCACAGTCCAGTGCTTTTGTAAGCTTTGTGATCATCTTCTTTGCAAGAATCATTGATTTTCCCGCAAGCTCATCATCCAGCTCATAAAGATTGGCATAATGTTCTTTCGGAAGGATGAGTGCATGTCCCTTAGCTGCCGGATTTGCATCCAGGATCACACGAAAATCTTCATCTTCATAAATAGTAGCTGTCGGAATCTCTCCATTTGCAAGTTTACAAAAAATGCAGTTATTGTCTTTCATAATATTATCCTTCTTTCTCTGAAAATAAATGATTGATTATTTAAACCACCAATGCTAAACTGATACCTCAGAAAGGGGCGGTAGTTATTATGTTATCATCGACAGACCATGACAAATTACAACAGATTATACAGGAACATCCTGAAACGGAAGAACTTTTTAACCGGATTTTTAAGTCTCATCAGATGGATATCAGCACCATCAGTCACGAAATCCGTAATCCTCTGACCCTCGTTTACAGCACGCTTCAACTTATCGAATCACAACATCCCGAAGTACTGGAATTCGCTCACTGGTCAGAGCTTCACCAGGACATCGAATATATGAAACTGTTATTAGAAGATCTGTCTTCTTATAACAACGGTGAACGGCTGGATCTTGCTCCGTTAAGTACCGGCAGCTTTTTCCGCAGAATTGCTCTGTCCTTTGCTTCTTCTATTATAGATACAGATATTGAATTCACTTCATACATACCGGAAGATCTGCCAGTTCTATCTGCCGATTCTGTAAAACTTCGTCAGGCACTGCTCAATCTTCTTCGCAATGCCACTGATGCGGTCCGTACCGAATCACCTTCTCAGGATCAGCACGATATACCGGCACACTCCCCACAGATCTCATTGTCCGTAACCGCCGATGCAGATTTGCTTCATATCGAAATCTCTGACAACGGCTGTGGTATTGCTCCTGAAGATCAGGAACACATCTTTGAACCATTCATCACTCACAAAGTTGATGGAACCGGACTTGGTCTTGCAATCACACGCCGGATCATCCAGGCTCATCACGGTACAATTACACTTAGATCAGCACGATATGCCGGTACGGTATTTATCCTTACGCTTCCGATAGAGAAGAACTCCTGATAAAAAGCCGGCAAGCAGGCCTCCTATATGTGCCATATTATCAACACCACCACTGGTAAATCCATAATACAATGTCAGTACGATCATAAAGACCAGGCCTCTGCCGGATATGTCTCCAATCCGTCCTCTGTTACGGATTGCCACATACAGAAGTGCTCCAATGATCCCAAAGATAGCACCGGACGCTCCCGCCGATATAGCCATACTTCCGGTCTGTATATCCCACCATGCCGACAGAACATTCCCCGCCAGTCCACTTACGAAATACACAATGAGAAACTTTACTTTTCCTATGTCAAGTTCAAGATTCCATCCCATAGCTACAAGTACAATCATATTATTGACAAGATGATCATACCCAAAGTGAAGAAACATACTGGAAAATAGCCTGTAGTACTCTCCTCTTTGTATCAGATATGGAACATACATGGCTCCGTGCTTCAACATGAATTCACCATCTTCTGTCATCCCCAGAAAAGACAGGACCAGAAATACAATGACATTCACTGCTGCCAGTAATATCGTACATGGCGCTTTAATCGTATTCTTGTTCATTTATACGCTTCATTACCTTTCGCTTTGTTCATCTTCTGTCTCTTTTAGTATAACATAGATTACCTGAATTCTTAATCATTTTATTCTATATTTAACTGAATTTTATCACAGCTCTTCTTCCTCTATATGCAGTCCGTCCCAGTCACCCCATTTTGACTTCTTGTGTTTATTCAGGAAGCGCTTTACCGGCATCCATAGATTATCCGTCTCTCTCATGATCGAACTCCCCATCTCCTGCTCCGATATCCAGTCATGTTCTCTGGTATCATAATATGATGTCTTTTCCCTTCGTTCCTCCAGCAATTCATCGATCATCGTTTCTTTTCTTATATCCGGAATCTTCGTTTCTTCTTTTTTCTTTTCTTCACATGCTGCAATTAGTTTTTCCAGACTGTAATTATCCTCCATTGTCTCTTTATGCAATAAAAATGCCAGACGGACACATTCTTCTTCCTGATAATCCGCAACTTTTACCATATACTCCGTCAATATATGAAACTTCTCCCATATATCCTGTTTTGCCAAAGGATAATAACAAAAGTAATATCTGCCCTCTTCATAGAAAATGTATTCCGGATCCATCAGGATACAATGAATATCCAGAAGATAACGTTCCGCTTCCTTAAGTACATTTCCTAACTGTTCCATAAAGTGCCTTATATCTTCTGCTTTTAATTTCGCTCTGGCATACATCGCCTGCATTGATACCTTACCACTTACATCATAATCATAATAACTGCTGCCATTAACACCTCTTCCTCCTACATGCAAAAAGCCCTCCGGCGAATTTGCTTTTAACATTTTCATCTGGTAATCCTCTTTATATAATACGTGTTCTTCTATCGTTATCTTTCGTTCCATTATCTGATCCTTCTTATTTTTTAATCCTTCTGATATCCCGGATATATTTCTCCGGTTCCGTCACCGCTGCACGGCTTTCTACAGATATTGCCATTTTCTTTCGTCTTGCAGCTGCCTGTACTTTAATTTCATCTTTTCCCACACTGCTTTGTACTCTTATTCTTGAAAATAAGATACACTTCCTTCCCACCCTTTCTTTGAATAACGCATTTAATTCACTCTCGCTGATTCCATCCTTTTCTCTCACCTTTGTACTTCCCGTAACAGCCGTTTCATATGCGGCTCCTGCAATAATATTCTTGTCATGATAATAAAAAGATATCCTTATACATCCCATGATCAGGAATAATATCATTGGCATCAGAAAAGCCATCTCCACGGTAAAACTGCCCTTTAACCACCTTTGCTTTCTTTCCTTCATCTCAGATTCCTCCTATACATACCCCAAGCAGATATCCCACCGTCAGAAATGGATAAAAAGGAAAAGCAAGTCCTTTCTTTTTTCTTTTTATTACCACACAGATCAATCCGATAATTCCAAGAATGAAAAATGCCGTCATAAGCACTTCCAAAAGTCCCCAGATTCCCAGATATATCCCCAGGATCAGAATTGCCAGGCTGTCCCCATACCCAATCGCTTCATTGGTAATTTTACTGATCCATAAAAATAATATGCCGCTTAATCCACCGGCCACCGACAATTTCCAGTCTACATTTCCCGTCAGTACCTGATAGATGATCACCCCTGCCATACATAGCAGAAGTACATCCCGCGGAACTTTCCGTATTCTATAATCCATCACTGACAGTCCTGTTAATACAGCCATTGCCAGCACCTTGCTTATTGTCCACATCTGGAACAGGCCCCCTTTCCTGCCGCCTCCGATATCGGTATTGCATATATCGTCCGTTTTAAACCACTGCACGACAGCGAACTGTGATACCGGTCTCCCGAATTCGTAATATAAATGTTTCCCCCGTTTCCTTTTACACAGTGTTCACATGGATAGTATTTGCCTCCGTTTTCATTTCGAAGTCCCTCTACCAGTTCCAAATGAGTCATGCGGATCGACAGATCCAGATGCGAACAATGATAATCTTTATGATATACAAGTCCTGTTTCCGTTACATACACCGTATCATTTCCCGTATCCATCCACCCTTCCCGTTCATATCCGCTCCACGCCTTTATCTTCATTGTCTCACTGCATTTTACCGGAGCAATCCCAAATAGCGGCACCGGAATGACTACCTGATACTCTGCCGTTAATTTACCGATCCCGGTTCGGGCCGACATCTTCGACCATGAACAGTCTATTCCACTGCTCCCGCCTCTTACAATACTTCTTCCAAGCCGTTCTTCCCCCACTGCATACACCAGATCATTCTCTATCCTTGACGGCATCAGCATCTGCGTCACACAACTTTCTTTAGCTGCTTTTTTTCCTGCATATTGAAGACCGCTTCTCACTGCCGTATGTACTGCCATCATCTCCAGAAGATACAACATCGTAACGACTGCCAGAAAGAACACCGGTACAGCAACCGCTGCCTCTGCCGTCACGCTTCCTTTCTGTCTGTCATCGGAAAATCTGCGCAATAGTTGTGAGACGGATAAAGATACCCTTTCAAGGCCTGAATAACAGATAGGTTGTGAGGGGAGTAAATTGTTACTCATAATGCGAATCCTGCTCCTTTCTTTGTTTTTTTATTATAATTTTGGGATATTTTTGATGCCTGAAAGGGCATCTTTATCCGCCTCATACTATTACATCTTGTTCTCTGATTCTTTCTACTGATAACCGTAATATGTCCGGTACTGATACTTTATTCCTCTTCTTAGATTACACACTGTACGGATCTCCATTCTTCCTGCACAGTAATCGATCCGGAACGCCGGCTGTCTGTAAATGCTCTGCATGTTTTTCTCAATGATGCCCATTGCCCGCATAGACATGCGTTCCTTTCCTTCCAGAAATAAGAGCATCCTCATATAGTCTTTGTATCCCATACCATCCTGCACATCCATGCCAATTCCTATATCTTCATCTGTTCCAAGTTTCATAAGACCGGACAACGATAACTGCCAGTTCGTATCATCTTTGGTAATTGCGGCCTTTTGCCCGTCTAAAAGTGATCTGACATCCATAACAGATTCTCCATATGCCCAGGCAAGCAGGATTCCCTGCGCCGCTGCCTCTGTAACAGCCGGGACTGCCAGGAGTGTACATAAAGTCCCGGCTGCAGCCCTTGCTTCCGACTGTTTTGTACTGCTCGTCTGAAGATAAATATAATTCGGCACAAATCTCAACATCACAAGCTTCTTTGCCACCGTTTCCAGATTTCCTTTGTCACTTTCCCGGCCCGCCAGAATATATTCCAGTTCATAATCAAGTTCTCCTCCTTTCGGTCCATCGGTAAAATCTGTAAAATGATCTATCACATATTCTCCAAGCAAAACGGACGTCAACGTTCCATCCTCCGGTTCCACATCTGAAAAAGCCCCATATCCGGTATGATTTTCTCTTTTTTCCGGCATCTCCTGTAATGATATCTGTTTCTCCGATATTGTCTTATCTTTCGGAAGCACAAGTTCTAAGATTGGTGAACGTTTCAATTCTGCTACATGCTGCATCGGATTTTCCTCTTCCGGAAGTTCTGCTTCCTGTTCTCCTAAAAGATCCTTAAGCTGAGCATTTTGCTTTTCCTCTTCCTCAGTAAATTCATCCGCTTTCTCTTCCTGATTCTTCCAGAGAGAGACATTTCCCAGATATTTATCCGCCCATGCGATCCCGTACTTATGTTTCATGTATTTTCCAACCTGATCACGAAATAACTCTCCGCTATTATCTGTAAACAACTGGATCCGCTCTATCTCATTTTCCATATCTGCACCGTAATAAGAAAGACGATCCAGAATATTCTGTTCCGTGTAAGTCCCGGTCTCATAACCGCATTCAATGGCAAATACGTCATAATTTTCCAGTAATTCTTTCTGATATTCTGCAAATACACATTCCAATGCCCGGTTCATATCTGCCCGCCTGTAATTCTTTGCCATCTGCACCGACACACTTTCCACAAGAGCCAGTATCAAAGAAACAAACAGAACAAAAGTCAACGTCAGATAGACTGTAACTTCTCCATTCAAACAGTCCCTATCCGGCCGCTTTTCCTGCACTCTTCGGTATCTGCATAATCTACAGCCGGCCGCTTCTTTCGAATGCATAATAACTTAAATTCCCGAACTTTCACTGGTGATTTTTTCAAAGATTGTCTGCACCAGACTGGTAAGCTGGGATTTGAAGATGATAACAAGCCCAATGAGAACCACCAGGATCAATATCACTTCCACTACTCCGATTCCCCTGTCATCTTTTAATACCTGTAATGCATATCGTATTCTCCACATAACATCTCTTCCTTTCTTATCCTTTATATCTGCATGGTCAAAAAAGCTGGAACTATAACAATGATCAATACCACTACCAGCATCAGAAACATTGGCAAAAGCAGCTTCGTTCCTGCTTCTTCACCCAGTCTTTTCGCCCGCGCCTTCCGTTCTTCAAAAGCCTGTATGGATTCCAGCTTTAAAAGTTCTGATAATCCCTTCGTTCCTTTTCTTAAATTTTGTGACAATAGTGCTCCTAGCCTTATATAAATCTGCAGATCACATCGTCTTCCAAAATTTTCATAGCCTTCAGCTTCTGTTACGCCGCTGTCCATTTCATGGCAGGTCTGTCTCATTTCTTCATATACGTATCTTTCATTTTCGTCTTCTTTTTCCTTCATGTATCCTTCGGTTATCTTTCTCCATGCCTTCTTTACCGTCATTCCTGCACCAAGATACAATGTCAGTTTGCTGATGACTTCCGGATAATCTTCGATCATCTGCTTTTTTCTTTCTTCTTCTGCCTTTCGGATATTCTGTTTTTGTAATGCATACAGAAGTATCCCTATCATCATTCCCATTACCGTTATAACCGGTCCGCGTTCATTAAAGGCCTGATAATATCTGAGTTCATTTGTGTCCAGCATCTCTGGCAGAATTAGTTTTTTCTTTTCTTTTGTTGCTGTATCTGCTTTTTTTATTGCCTCTTCAACGTTCTTTTTTGTGCTTTCTTCTCCGCTTAGTTTTTTCGGATATACACATGCCACGCACTGATAAGAAGCCTGCTCTTTTTCGTTTGCCGTATAGGTAAGGACTGCATTCAGTTTTACAAGAACTCCTTTTTCAGAGATATTCTGCTCCTTAAGTTTGCCCTGGATATCCATTACGTCATACCGGTCCAGTTCCCAGGAGACCTTCACAGGCTCCCCCGGGATATCTGTGACCAGATCCAGGTCCTCATCCACACGATCCAATGTCTCATTACCGGCCAATATCAGCCTGTCCATTTTCCTGATGATCCTTGAGAATAATTCCTGTACCTCCTTCGCAGAATACTGTCGCTCTGATACCTCTACCGAAGTCCGGACCTTTTTCTTTTTATTTCCGATCTGCACATCCAGTTCTTCCACTTTTTTCCCTTTTCCATAGTCATTTCTCTCTATGGATGGTGTCATCTGTGTCCGGGAACATGCCATATCTGCTCCCGTCACTAATATCCCCAAAGCAATGATCAGGCCTGCTGCCTTCACTATACGTCGATTCTCAGGAGCCTTACTCCAAGATAATAAGCGCCCACGTAGATTCCGAGACATAGCGTCATCACCCCTATTCCTGTTACATTCCCATACAATTCTTCCATGAAATCAGAAAAACTAAGTGACATATAAGCAATAATCCCATACGGAACCATCGACATGATCTGAAATTCATATTTCTTTGCGGCAAGTAGTGTATCAATCTCTCTTTTTACCTCTATCTTATCGCCGATCTGACTGGTTGTATTACGGATAATCCCGATCATATCCCCGCCACTTTTCTTCGCTGTTACAAATACTGTCACAAAGCTTTTTACATCCTCTGACGGAACCCTCTCTGCAAATTCTTCCAGGACCTGTTCAACCGGAATATGCATTCTTAATTTTCTTGTAATGAGAAGTAATTCTCTGGAAATCCTCGCTTCTTCAGGATATTGTATCTTAAGTTCTTTTTGCGTTTCATAAAATGCATTTTCCACCGAATATCCTGTATTAAGCGCCGACGACAGTGTCTGTATCATCTCCCGGAACTGTTTTTGAAATTCCTGTTCCTTCTTTTTACTTTCTTCTTCCAGGAATTCCCTGTACAGCCAGATTCCCGGCAGTATCAAAAAAATAGCGGCCCACACTCTGCGATAATAAAGCCAGGCTGTAATGCCTATCATTCCGGCCGTCTTCATCCCTGCTTTTGTGCGTTCTTTAAATGTAATATCCTGCTGCCACAAGTTTTTCGCGGTGAAAAAGTTCCGCAACTTTTTTCCATTCTCCATGGACTTTATTTTCCTGATCCTTTTTTTCATTTTCTGTTACATTTTCATCCTCCTTACGAATCTCTTCATACCGGTAAATCGTCTGCAAATGGATCTGTCCATCCCAATATCCTAATACCTCTGTTACTTCCAGCACCTTCCTGCTTTTATCCCGAAGCCTTCCAAGATGTACAATGATATCCAGTCCTGACGCGATCTGACGCTCAATTGCAGGGAGGGGAAGGTCTATTCCCATCAGTACCATAGTTTCCAGACGGCTTATCATGTCCTTCGGACTGTTCGCATGCCCCGTACTGAGACTTCCGTCGTGTCCTGTATTAAGTGCCTGAAGCATATCAATTGCTTCCGCCGAGCGCACTTCTCCTACGATGATACGGTCCGGCCTCATACGAAGCGCCGATTTGATCAGATCTCTGATCGTGACCTCCCCGGTTCCTTCTACGTTCGCGTTCCTTGCCTCCAGTCTTACAAGATTCTTTATATTCTGAATCTGCAATTCTGCATTGTCTTCAATTGTGATGATGCGTTCATTTTTTGGAATGTACTGCGATAATGCATTTAAGAATGTGGTTTTCCCGGATCCGGTTCCACCACTGATGAATATATTGTATCCGGCGGCTACTAATGAAGCCAGAAATCCCGATACTTCTGAATTGATTGACTGCCATTCCATCAGTTTATTCATTGTAATTACTTCTTTTGCAAATTTTCGGATTGTAACGATCGGTCCGTTCAGCGCTACCGGTGGCAGCACAACATTTACACGAGATCCGTCCGCAAGTCTGGCATCCACTATCGGTGATGCCTCATTTACCAGTCTGTTAGATCCTGCCACGATCTGCTGGATCACATCTTCCAGCTTGTCCGCCGACAAGAATCTTTTATCTGACTGGGATATCCTCCCTGCCTTTTCAATAAAAATATTTTGTGTTCCATTGATCATAATCTCTGTAATATCATCATCTTCCAGAAATTCCTGCAACAGATCCAGTTTCCGGAATGCATTGAAAAGTTCTTTTCCAAGCATTGTCTTCTGATCAAGCGGCAGATATTCTTCCTGTGAGACTTCCTGAAGTACTTCATAGATCAATTCTGTCAGCTCTTCATCCTCCATGTCCCTTGTCATATCTAATCTGGCCAGGATTCTTGCATGGAGCTGCTCTGCTTCTATCATTCTTTATCATCCTTCCAGTTCTTTTTTTATCATCTTATGTCTGACATCATCGTATCCCATCAGATGTAACTCCTCTTCAAACTGGAACATCTTTGCCTGCGCCACCTCCTCTTTTATTACTGCTACATGTATCTCTGTACACATCCTCAGAAGTTCATATACACCCCGGATTCCTTCATCGATATCCAATATCAGCACTTCATATATGCTCTGGCTGGCAATCTGCTCTATGAATCTCATCCATTCTTCTATCTTTACTGCCTTCAGATCTTCCGACATCCTCATTGGCAGAAGATAGTCAAGCGGCCCCATATGCTTTACCATACCCGCAAGTGCTGCTCTTAAATGCTTCTTTTCCTGTCTCGAATAATAGAGTGCATCTGCGACTGTCTGTCCAATCTCAGGAAAATGACCGCCGATACCTCCATACATCTCGAGATTCAGATACAATACATTATATGTTTTGGCCAGATCTTTCCCCAGTCTCAATGCATATCCGGTCTTCCTGCTTCGATGAACAGGGGAAAATATTCCGATGATCCGAACCTTTTCTTTCTTCACCGTGCCAAGAAAGAAATTCCCCGGTTCTACCGACTCCTGGCACTGTTCGATCACATCTCTTAAGATGGCCTCTCCGGACTGATATTTATTAATAAGTTTCTCATGCGTCTCATGTGCCACGTCTTCCGATTGTGTCAGAACAAACACACTTTCTGCCCGTACTTTTTGCCGCTCTTCCTGTGGATAACCGCTGCCGATCAGAAGAATATCAATCGGTGATTCCTCCTGCAGTCTCAGGGCCTGCGCAACACTGTTACACACCTGCACTCCAAGCGCCAATTCCTTGGTCTTCATAAAAAAATGTGCAAGCGCCGCCGCATATCTCTCTTCCTGGTCGCAAATTACCAGATTTCTGCTTACCACATACTATCCCTCCTTCAATACATTATAAAAATGTCTGAAACGTCTTGCCGATATGGCACTGAATTCATTGAATCTTTTGAATCTAACAATTAGAACTACAAATCAGATACAAGCTACTTCGTAACTTGTAGGCTGATTATATACCTGATGATTTATATTTGTCTATGGTATTTTTAAAAATTTTTAATCTTTGTGCAATGTTCACATAATTTGATAGAAAGTTATACCGTAAAGCATGGCAACCCCAGGAAATCCAAGGATTCCCGATGTCAAAAATGTGACAGGATTCATTCCCACACACGCAGAAATCCCCTGTCCGTCAAGAAATCCGTTTACAAAAAATATAATTGCGAAGCTGACAATTCCTCGAACCAGGAAATTTACTGCAATTTTTGTTCCCCATTTCTTCATAATTGTTCTTATTTCTTTTTACTTTTTTTAATTATATGTCCTTTTATCCATACTTTATTCCACTCTTTTATATACTTTGGTATCTACAGAACCCGCCACCGGCAGTTTCTTCCGAACGCATGGCGATACAAAAAAACAGGTCCGGAATTCCTTTTCCAAACCTGTTTTTCATATCTTATAACGAAATCTTAATTTCCCTGTCCGTGCGGTGATACTTATGATAGTTTACTCCTGCCGCATCAAACATCTTCATGGAAGCCATTACCGCAGCTGTACCCTCGTATTTATTACAATCATAGATAACCTCTTTAATCCCGCTTTGAATGATTGCTTTGGCACATTCATTGCATGGGAATAAGGATACATATAATTTGGCTCCTTCAAGACTGCCGCCCCGGTAATTCAGGATCGCATTCAGCTCACTGTGAACCGTATATACATATTTGGTTTCCAAAGGATCGTCCCCTTCTCTTCCCCATGGAAATACATCGTCCGAGCAGCCTGTCGGCAGACCATTATATCCCATTGACAGAATCTTATTATCCTGACTGACTATACAACATCCAACCTGCGTATTTGGATCTTTAGAACGCATTCCCGAAAGTTTGGCAACTCCCATGAAATATTCATCCCAGCTTATATAATCCTTTCTTTTATCTCCCATATGTTTCTCCTCGTCACTATTTTGTTCCGAAAATACGGTCTCCTGCGTCACCAAGTCCCGGAACGATATATTTATGTTCATTCAAATGATCGTCCAGTGCACCGATATATACATCTACATCCGGATGTGCTTCCTGCAGACGTTTTACACCTTCCGGTGCTGCAATGATACACATAAAGCGCAGATGCTTTACACCTTTATCTTTCAGCATCTGAAGTGCTGCTATACATGATCCACCGGTTGCCAGCATTGGATCTACGACAAATACTTCTCTTTCATCGCAGTCAGATGGCAGTTTGCAGTAATATTCCACCGGTTCGTATGTCTGCGGATCTCTGTAAAGACCGATATGTCCAACCTTTGCAGATGGGATCATATTTAACATTCCATCTACCATTCCAAGGCCTGCTCTTAAGATCGGAACTACAGCCAGTTTCTTACCACTTAACTGCTTACCTGTCATCTCGCAGATTGGTGTTTTTATCTTAACATCTTCCATCTTCAGATCTCTTGTTGCTTCATAACACATCAATGATGCGATCTCCCCAACGATTTCTCTGAATTCTTTTGATCCTACTTCCTCATTGCGGATGTAGTTGATTTTGTGCTGAATCAGCGGATGATCCATAACCTGTACTTTCGACATTGTTCTCCTCCTTGTTGTGCAATGTATCATACCAATTTTTCTATATGATGTCCTGCAGCCTTCAGAAGACGGTTCATGATCGCACTTCCGATTCCCGCAGTATCAAACGACTCACTGTAGATATAATCTACCTGGTCGTCATCAAACTCTCTTAATATCCGGAACAGATTCGCAGCAATCGTAGACTCATCGGCTCTTGTTCCGATACATTTTACATCACCGGATTTGTAATCAGCTACGGTTTCTTCTGTTCCGATCACTCCTACCTTATAGCCTGCTTCGGATTTTTCCTTTGCGCGCTTATTAATCTCTTTTACTACTTTTTCAAGCGGTCCTTCTATGATCGTCAGATCTGCTTTTGGTGCATAATGACGGTACTTCATTCCCGGTGCTTTCGGCACCTGTTTGCTGTCCGGTCTGATCAGTGTCCGGTCAACTGTAACCTCCCCGATTACTTCTTCGAACATTTCTTTTGTGATCGCTCCGGGTCTTAAGATCATCGGCGGCTCTACTGTCACATCCAGTATCGTTGATTCCACGCCAATCTCCACAGCACCACCGTCTACGATCATATCCACTCTGCCTGTCAGATCCTCTGCCACATGCTGTGCAGTCGTCGGGCTTGGTCTTCCCGATGTATTGGCACTTGGTGCGGCGATATAACCGCCACCCGCATCTATTACTTCTCTTGCGATCTCGTCTACCGGCATTCTGACAGCAACCGTATCAAGACCTCCCGTCGTTCCATACGGTACAATATCACTCTTATTAAAGATCATTGTAAGCGGTCCCGGCCAGTATTTTTCTGCAACTTTAACAGCCTTCTCCGGAACTTCTGAGACAATTTTATCCAGTGCTTTCATATTCGTGATATGGATGATCAAAGGGTTATCGGACGGTCTTCCTTTTGCGGCATATATCTTCTTTGCCGCATCTTCATTCAATGCATCGGCTCCCAGACCATATACAGTCTCTGTGGGAAATGCAACCAGACCTCCTTCTTTTAAGATCCGTCCTGCTTCTCTTATAATATCTGTATTTTTTTGATTTTTATCTATTTTCTCTATTATTGTTTTCATAATTTTCATTATACTACACTCTAGTTTTCCACACAAGCAATGATTCCTTTCGTAATTGCATCTGCCATCTTCTTCTGATATTTCGTATCGGTCAGCTTCGCGGCCTCTTCCGGATTACTTAAGAAGCCACACTCAACGATAATCGTCGGTACTTCCGTACGTTTGAGCAGATAGTATGTATCATTTGCTTTTGCCTGTCTTGTATTCGTCTCATCCACTGTAAGAAGGGCTTTTTGCATCTGCTCCGCCATTCTCTTTCCTTCTTCCGAATGAGAATAATAAAAGACCTGTGCACCCCGTATCTGTTCATCCTGATAACTGTTCTGGTGTATACTTACCGCTGCCTGCGGCATTGTTTTATTGATGATCTCTACTCTTGCTTTCATATCATGGATCTTTTTATTTCCGGCCTGTGGATCGCCGAGCATCTCATCTTTTTCTCTTGTCATTACAACTTCCCAGCCTTTTTTCTCCAGTCCTTTTTTAATTTTTCTGGCGATCTCAAGATTGACATCCTTTTCTTTTGCCTGATTCACACCGATCTTTCCCGGATCATCCCCGCCGTGCCCGCTGTCAAGAACGATTATCTTATTTTTCGCTGTTACATTTCCGCTGGATACAAGTTTTTGCAGATTCTTACTGAGCAGCACAAGTACCGCCAGAAAAAGTAACAGTACTGCCAGTTCTATTTTTTTTCGCAAATAAAAATACCTCCTGCAATTCATATATTCTACTATATGACTGCAAGAGGTATTTTATCTGTTATTTAGTTTTGATTAATTTACATATTTTTGAATCAGATTCCAGATATCCGTGCTTTCCTGTCCCAAAGACCACTCAGCGGTACCTGCAAGCTTATACTTCTGCATGAGCTTAAGTTTTGGTTCGATGGATTTGGCATCTTCCAGCCAGATCTCGTATTTTGCTCCGTCTGCTTCCCATGTTGCATAATTCTGTCCGGCCTTCTTGTCCCATGTCGTCTCAACCCCAGCCTGCTTAATCTGCGCCTGGGCATTATCCATACCATATGCCACACTTTCTACATTGACAGAATACTCTGCCGCATCTGTTCCCTTTTCACTTGCCAGCTCTTCTTCTGTCTTCGGTGTTTCTTTCCACAGACGTGTAAAGAACGGAATTCCACTGATAACTTTTTTAGCCGGAACTTCTTTTAATGTCTCCTCAATACCTTCTTTTACATAATTATATGAGGATACCGGTCCTGCCTCAGGGGAACCCGCATAATATTCATCATAGCCCATGATCACTACATAATCTGCTACAATTCCCTGCTCCTTACGGTCATACTGCGTATTAAAACTCTTCGGAACATAATTGTCCACCGATAATACCAGACCATTCTGTCTGCACTTCACCGATAATTCACGAATGAATTCTATATAATGTTCTCCGCATTTATCAGATATCTTCTCGAAATCTACATTAATACCGTCTACCCCAACACGCAGCGCTTCAGCGATCAGCTGTGTGATCAGCGTTTCACGTCTTGATGTATAACTAAGCAATTCGTAAGATTCCTGTTCTGAACTGATTCCTCCGTCAAAGTCTCTGACGGTCATCCACACTTCGATATTCTGCTGATGTGCATAACTTACATAATCAGATGATGCAATAGATGTAATATTGCCGCTGGTATCTGCCACATGCACCCATGTCGGTGCCAGTGTCGTAAGACCTTTGGTCTGTGCGATCTTCTGTGCCACTCCCTTATTAGCATCCTGATTTGTTACATTATGCCATGCCATATTAATGGTGTAATCCTTTGAAATGCTTGAATAGTTCTGCTCATCGAATTTTCTTGTAATGTTCTTCTTCTCTTCATTCTTCAGAGCATTGTTCTTAACATATCCGATCACACCTTCTTTTGTGCGGATCTTCTTCCAGTTTTCTTCACTTTCGATGATTGTTACTTCATCTTTTTTCTTGAGTTCTGCCAGTACAGGGCTCTTTACTCCACCCTGATAACGCACCTGTGTATTCTTCTTTACAGTTGCCACATCCGTTTTGCCCCATTTGGTTCTGATCATTACATGATCCGGATTACTTGACACTTCATAATCAATATTGGTGTACTGCTGGACAAAATCCAACGCGATATATGCTGTGTTTCCTTCTGTTTTTAAAATGACGTAATCTTCGCTCTTTTTCTCTCTGAATACCGAATAATCCTTACTGCCCACATCTACCGATATCATATCCTTCGGAAGCATATACAACAGTACATTCTCATTCGAATCCCAGTAAAAACGGCTGTTAATGTAATCTCTTACGACATCATACGCAACATAAGCCTTTCCGTCCGACAATTTACCCTTGGCCTCTACGACCTTGTTATCTACAGTGATCCCAAGCTGTCCGTCTTTTTCAATTCCATAATATTTCTTCATATCATATTGCTCTTTTGACGGGCTGTATCGTTTCCATATAACAATCCCTGCTATTGCTGCAATTACTAATATTATTAACAGGACAAGCTGGATCATGCGGTTTCTCTGTCGTCTTCTTCTCATGCGCGCTCTGTCCGCAGAACTTCTCCTACCTGTCGGTCTTCTTCCAGGCGTCTGTCCGGATGTCCTTCTGTTTCTGCTCTGCGAAGCCGGTCTTCCGGATGGTCTTGCACTTGTTTTTTTTCTGTTATTATATGTGCGGCTATTTCTTCCTCTGTCTTCCATGCTGCACCTCCTACAGAAGACATTATAGCAAAACGTTAGATACACGTCATTATATTTCGACATTTTCATCAAAACTTTCGTTCTGATCTGCGGGGTATTTACATATTTTCTTCCATTAAATTGTTATATTCTGGAACCACACTTCTTTCACATCGCCTTTGTCATTCAGCACATAATCCCTCATATAGGACTGGTGTTCACACATTGTATGCGCCTGTACGATCTGCATAGGACTGGCCGGTACCCCATTGATCCTGAGGCTTATATTTTTCTTTTCAAAACCAGTCAGTTCCTGAAACATCTCTTTCATCTCTTCTTTCTCCCCCATACTGCTTCCTCCTCTTTACCGGATGATAACCGTGGTTGTCACGCATATTTTACGGTCAGGGAGATGCTTGTGATACAATACTGTCCTTCTATGCAGCAACTGATAAATATAACTGGAAAACAGTTCCGGCAATTATGTAATTGTAAAAATAAATTGTTAACGTGAAATATCTGCCTGAAACGGCTGTAATTAATCTGATTTGTCATTGATAGATTCATTCCACCCGGAATGTGGAATTGAAATAAAATTCAGGAAATTCTTTTCCTGATGTTCTAATAACACAGTTATCAGGGAAAACTATCTTCCAGTAGGGCCATTATATCCGATTCATTTTGAAGAATCAAGTCTTTTTTATTTTTATATTCCACTTTGTTTATATTAAATTTATTGAACATCCAACATTTTGTATGATATACTATTTTAGAAGGAAGTGATGATTATGAAGATTGAAAAAATCAGTGACAACCAGATCCGTTGTACTCTGACACGTGCCGATCTTGCTGACCGTCAGTTACAGCTCAGTGAACTGGCATACGGAACCGAGAAAGCCAAATCACTTTTCCGCGATATGATGCAACAGGCAGCCTTCGAATTTGGTTTTGAAGCAGAAGATATTCCTCTTATGATCGAGGCTATCCCTTCTGCAGATTCGATCGTGCTGATAATTACGAAAGTCGAGGACCCAGAAGAACTCGATACTAGATTTTCAAAATTTGCACCTTCTTCCATAGCTGACGCCAAGAAGAAGAATACTCCAGGCAAGCTGGAAGGAGCAGAAGGTTTACTTGATCTGCTCGGAAAGGTTCAGGAATCTTTTGAAGCACAGGCAGCACAGACTGCAAAAGCAGCTTCTGAGACTTCAGATGATAATACAGATAAGAAGGATTCCGGTAACAATATCCGGCTCTTTTCTTTCCCTGTAATGGAGAATGTACTGAAGGCCGCTCATCTGCTGGCTCCGATGTACCACGGTTCCAATACATTATACAAAGATGATCAGGAAGAGATGTATCTGCTGGCACTTGCACAGTCAGACCATTCCACCGCAGATTTTAACCGTATCTGTAATATGTTATCCGAGTACGGTGCATTAGAAAGTGCATCCGGTGCAACATTTGCATTTTTAGAAGAGCACTGTGAGACATTCCTTTCCGGGAATGCGGTTCAGCAGCTTGCGAATATTTAATCTGCATACTCTGGTATACTAAAAAGGCTCTACGGGATAATTCCCCGTAGAGCTTTTTTATACTCATTTTATATTATGCCTGGCTTGCTTCCAGTGTTGCATTTAACTTTGCAACTAAAAGGTCTGGATCGATTCCATGTCCCATAGCGCCTTCTTCGATAGATTCCATCTGAGAATGTGGGCATCCGATGCAACCCATTCCTGCTTCCATCAGATCGTCAACAAGCTTTGGACATGTAGAATAGTATTTGGAAAGCAGCTCACCAAATGTCATGTCTTTTGTAATCTGTGCCATCTTATCGCCTCCTTTTTATTTCAGTGTTTCCATTATAGTAGCTTTTTACCATTGTGTAAACATTTTCTGTAAATTTATTCTTAATATTTGACTACTTAAAAGTCAATACGAATTCATTTTTTTTTCGACAAAACGTCATTTTTATAACAAGTCTACAAAACGTTCGTTCTTTTTCTATCCCCGAGTAATCCCCCGTTTTTCCCACTTTGGGTGTGGATAACGTGGATAACTTTGTGGAAATCCCCATTTTTCTACATTTTTCCTGTTTTTTTGTGTGGATAACTTTTTCCACCATATTTTTTAAGATTTTTTACGTTCGATGAAAAGTGTCGATTTTTGTGGATTTTGTACATTGTGGATAACTCTAAATCTATGTGGATAGTGTGGATAACAAAAAAGGGACGAAAGATTCGCAAAAATATTTTAAAATCTCCCGTCCGTTTCTGTTATACCAGTCGTCTCACCGTAACAATATTCGTATATGTTGCCGGCAAAATTCCTATCCCTTTTGCACTGTTAATTGCATTTACGATCTGCCCATTTCCCATATAAATTCCAACATGTCCGTCATATAGAATAATGTCTCCCGCAACAGCCTGATCGTAACTTACCGCAGTTCCTACATTCTCCATATCCCACGTCGTACGCGGAAGAGAAATTCCAAAGTGTGCAAATACCGACTGTACGAATCCCGAACAATCCGCTCCGTTTGTCAGGCTTGTACCTCCCCATACATACGGATTACCGATAAACTGGCATGCATAATCTACAATAGCCTGTCCGGTCTGTGCCGCCTGCGTCTGTTGTTCTTCCTGTTGTTTGGCCGCTTCTTCTGCTGCCTTTTTCTCCTCCTCGGCTTTTTGTTCTGCCTCTTTTTGAAGCCTTGCGGCCTCTTCTTCTTTTGATTCTGCATACGTAAATGCTTCCTTAGCATTTTCCGTATCCTTCTTCTGCACAAGTTCTTCTGCTTTTTTCTGTGCTTCATTTCCTACTGTTATATACTCGGAATATACATATCCGGTGACATTACCCGACTGCACTTTCGTCCATTCTCCTACCGGGCCTATGATTTTTGCCGCGTAATCCGGATATAATTTTCCGACCCATTCGCTTTCTGTCGTCGGTTCACTTCTTATATAAAGAAATGACTGTACATTGGCGAATGCCATATCTAAATACTCTCCCTTTTGTGTCGGTACAAGGTAATCCTTTACCGAAATTGTCTTCTCTGACGTGTAACATTCTCCAAGTACCTGCTCAATTCCTGCTGTCGGCATATCCTGCGTATCATCTATATCTGCAGCCTGCGCCATAATCGGAAACGCCGTTATGGCTCCTGTCACAGTAACCAGGAACAATCCTTTTTTAAGAATAGAATCCATAAACTCCCTCCTTTATGTTTTCTTATCTTTTGTAATTGTTACAGAATTGTTACATATGTTACGTTTGTTATTATAACATTACAACACGTTTTGTCAAGGTTTTCTTTGATTATAATACATTTAATATTCGATTTATATTTATTATTTGTTACATTTTGTTACATTCATTCTTTTATATTGACAAAATATATCATCCGAATTATACTAAAGATATATCAATTATAGTAATTATTATCATTATTGAAGGGAGGATTTATGGCAGGTTTAAAATATAGTAAGCAAAGGGCCTCTATAAAAGATTACCTGATGCACACGACTTCTCATCCGACTGCTGATACCGTATATCTTCATATTAAAGAAGAATTTCCTAATATCAGCCTCGGAACCGTATACCGCAACCTGAACCTGCTTGCAGATATCGGAGAAGCGCTTCGGATTCCGACACCGGATGGCGGCGATCGTTTTGATGGACGCTGCGAACCTCATTATCATGTAGTATGCACCAATTGCGGAAATGTATTCGATCTGGAAATGGATGATTCCTATATCCAGAAGATTAATGAAGATGCGAATAAATGTTTCGATGGAATCATCGAATCACACACTACACTTTTCCACGGTCTCTGTGGCGAATGTGCCAAAAAATTAAACGAGAATAAATAATAAAATTTATCAAAAACTAATTGACAAACACATAAGATTATGCTAAATTAATATCAGTAACAATTACTAATATTAATTTAGTGCAACTTAAGAGATTATAACTACTCTCTTATCAATCAATAACAAAAAAATTATTATAAAAGAAAAGGAGAACAACACTATGAAAAAATTTGTATGTACAGTATGCGGATATGTTTATGAAGGAGAAGCTGCACCGGAGAAATGTCCAGTATGTGGCGTAGGCGCTGACAAGTTCAAAGAGCAGACAGGTGAAAGAGAATGGGCTGCTGAGCACGTTGTAGGTGTGGCAAAAGGTGTAAGCGAAGACATCTTAGCTGACTTAAGAGCTAACTTCGAAGGAGAATGTTCAGAGGTTGGAATGTATCTTGCAATGGCAAGAGTTGCTCACAGAGAAGGATATCCTGAAGTTGGATTATACTATGAAAAAGCTGCATGGGAAGAAGCTGAGCACGCTGCTAAATTCGCAGAACTTCTTGGCGAAGTTGTTACAGACAGCACAAAGAAGAACCTTGAGATGCGTGTAGACGCTGAGAACGGCGCTACAGCTGGTAAGTTCGACCTTGCAAAACGTGCAAAAGCTGCTAACCTGGATGCAATCCATGACACAGTTCATGAGATGGCAAGAGATGAGGCACGTCACGGAAGAGCATTCGAAGGACTTCTTAAGAGATATTTTGGATAGGAACGATCTGATATAACAAGAATTTTTATTCCGATATCTTCCGGATGAAATAATGATTCAGAATCGCAAAAGGCAGATACACCACTTAAGGTATATCTGCCTTTTTATATCACCATACTTCATAAGTATCTGCCAATTTCCAAAGGAAAAAGTCTGTGATATCCCCTTCTATGCCATGCGCACATAGATCTTTTTCACCGGCTGATACAGAATCGCAATTGCGATCACCATAAATACTGCATTGATCACAGTCGCCGGAAGTGATGTGAATGCTGCCACTGCAGCTGCTGCAAATCCACTTCCTACCATCATCATTGCAATCGTGCTCATAGTAAATTCCATGATTACGTTGATACATCCATAGATAAATGCGCAGACAACTGCTGCTCCGTATTCTTTCTTCTTGTCTCCGTCTGCTTTCTTCTTAAGCATCATGAAAAGTGCTCCGACGATCAGACATTTTACTGCTGTCTCCACAAATGTCTTCGGCGCATCCTGCATGTAACCATTCAGCATATCAAAGATTGTAAGTCCAAGTGTCCCTGATACAGCTCCTCTCTTGCCACCCTGAAGTAACAGTCCCATTACGACAAATATATGTCCAAAATGGAGAAATGGTGTTCCGACTGCTGCCGGAAGTGGAATCCTAAACGACTGAATTCCAAGAAATGTAATTGCGGTAAAGAATGCCGTGATCACAAGGTTCTTTACTTTATTATCATTCATTGTCCTGCCTGCTGTTATATTTGTACTCATTGTACTCTCCCTTCCTGCACACTTCCATCGTGTGTATAACAGATGAATCTCTCATCTGCCATAATTTAATACCGCAGAATATATTATCACGAAAGTGGATGCGTCCATACAGCCAGTTGTTCTATTTTCGCACAGGCCAGTTTATATAATACTTTGATTTTAAAAATATTTTTGTTTTTCTACTTGATTTTTTTCAGTTTCGGGTATAATATACACATATAGCAAACGTAGTATTAAAAACTACATGTCATATTTTCGACATTCAGGAGGTGCATGATTATGGCAGAGCAGTTAAAAGAACACATTAAAGATCCGGGAAGCGCGATCACACATTTTATCGGAATGTTGATGGCAATCTTCGCAGCAATTCCATTGCTTTTAAAAGCGGCGCGCGAACCGAGTAAAATTTACATTATCGCAATTGCTGTATATGCGGCAAGCCTGATCTTACTGTACGCCGCAAGCACAACTTACCATACATTCGATAAATCCAGAAAAGTAAATACAATCCTTAAAAAAATCGACCACATGATGATCAGCGTACTCATTGCCGGAAGTTACACTCCGATCTGTCTGCTGGTACTTGGCGGCAGAACCGGACTCATCCTTCTGGCAATCGTATGGGCATTTGCCATTGCCGGAATCCTGATCAAAGCATTCTGGGTATTCTGTCCGAAATGGGTTTCTTCCGTGCTCTATATCGGCATGGGCTGGACCTGTGTCCTGGCATTTACACAGTTACTGAATTCCTTAAGCCCGGCAGCTTTCGGATGGCTGCTGGCCGGTGGTATCATCTACACCGTTGGCGGCGTGATCTATGCTTTGAAGCTTCCAATCTTTAACAATAAGCACAAATATTTCGGAAGCCATGAGATCTTTCATCTGTTTGTAATGGCCGGAAGTGCCTGCCACTTCGTAGTGATGTATGCATTTGTACTTTAAGTAATATCCATTTATCCTTATATTTCCGGTATACAGAGAACTTGCTGCCGGCAACATCTCTTGCATACTTTAGCAGCTTCTTTCGAACACATGGCGATAAAAAAGAGCCCGCATCACACACGGGATATTAAATAATATCTCTCCCGACTTGATGTGGGCTCTTTTTTCATTTATTCTGCCAGTTCTTTTGCTTCCCGTGTAAGTTTCTTAATCTTCTCAAATTCACCGGCTTTAATCATATCTCCCTTTACCATCCAGCTTCCGCATAAGTTTCCATTACCCTTGATCAATATCTCTTTTTCTTTCCTGGTCAAATGCTTGATCGCATATTCCCGGCTCATTGCCTCATTTTTTGTCTCATGCTCTTCATAATACACAAGCTTCACCGGTCTTCTGGTCTTTGTATACTTTGCGCCTTTTCCACTGTTATGTGCTTTTATCCGCTTATCCAGATCATTTGTCCACCCTGTGTATAACGTGCTGTCCGCACACTTTACGATGTATGTATAATTCATGTAGTTGTCCCCACTTATCCACAATCGGTCCGATTTTTCCTGTAATAATCCACTTTATTTTATCCATTATCCCACGGAAAGTCAATTTTATCACCTGTTCATAGATTTTTCCGCATACTTTGATATCGGCAGAACGCTAAAAAAGACCGGAAAATTTCTTAAGAATCTCCGGTCCCTTTCTGTTAATCCTGATCCGCCGTATACTCCACCGGATTCACCGGCTGTCCGTCTTTTCGCATCTCAAAATACACATTACAGCCTTCTTTGCTGTAATACTTTGTCGGCTGACTCACATAACCAAGCACACTCTTTGCTTCCACATAATCCCCAACTTTCACCGGGACTTCTTTCAACTGTCCATATAACAGCTCATATCCATTTCCGATATCTACGTTAACCGTTGTTCCGGTCTGTGCACTGACATCGATCGACTTGACGATTCCGGGCGCACCGCAGAGTACCTGGTCGCCTTCTGCTCCTTCGATGATCACAGCCGGATTATACTTGTACTGATCCAGCGTCTGGAAATATACTGTCTTATCCATGCTATAGCTCATGATCACAGCTCCGTTCACCGGCCACAGGATGTAACTGTCTTCCGTAAAGTTGATATTGTGACTTTTTCCTGCCGTTGCCTGGGTTCCGGTCTGACCTGATGATCCGGATGTTCCGGTCTCTTTTGATCCTGAAGTTCCGGTTGTCCCGGAATCTATTGTCCCGGAATCTGTTGTCCCAGAGCCCGTTGTTGTTCCGTCTTTCCCGGTTCCGTTACTGTCACTTTCATCCGTATCATTTGTCATATCTTCGTTTTTAATCTTGGATGTTCCGGTTTCTTTTGCCGCTTCGCTGTCTTGTTTCGCCTTTTCTTCCGCCTTCGCCAATTCATTTTTCTGCGTTTTTCTGTAATCATTAAATGTATATGTTCCTGCTATTGCAATCGCTGCCACAAAACATAATACTGCTGCTACGGTAGCACGCCGTTTTGACATTGACGGTTTCTGATTTTTATTCATTTCATCACCACCTCTGACCATATTTTTGCCAGATTGTGATATAGTTATACACCTTTTACGATTTCTGTCACTTCTTTTATCTCCGTTCCATTAAAAAAATATTTTAAAATATTTTTATAGCTTTTTTTCTTCTTCGCCATCTCATTTGCCGTATACTGGCTCATTCCGATCCCATGTCCGGTTCCTCTTGTTGTCACCCGCAATTTGCCGTTATAACGCTGCAGGGTAAAACAGCTGGATGCCAGGTTATATTTATTTCGGAATTCTTCCCCGCTGATGGTATTATCTCCCACACGGATCTTTAATACATATCCTACAGAATCTGTTTCCACTACCTCCACATCCATCGTCCCTATATCTTTTTCTCCCAATACAACCGTCTGTATCTCATCTTCTGCATTCACATCCTCCGGGCATTCCACAATCTTCAGATAAGGATACTCCTCCTTTCCAAGAACCTCTTTCGCATCCCTGGTATATCCATTACTCAGATTAAAAAATGGTGTCATCGCCAGACCGTCTCCATAGAATAGCACTTGTCCTGCCGTGGATTCCAGCGCATTTTTTAACTTGCGGTAATTTTCTGCATATCGCATCCCCCACGCCGACTTCATCTGTTTCTCGGTCCAGAATTCTTTCTCAAGCTTCTGTCCTTCCCCCGCATCCCGGATTGCCCGGTAGACTTCTGTCCGCACCAGGATTGCCTGGGCCTTCAATGCTTCTTCTTCATATTCTGCCGGCATGTCCCTCGCCAATATTCCAATGCAATATTTTTCCACCGGCATCTTCCCACCGCCCTTTACATCTATTGTCATCTCATCCACTTTCGATGCAGTTACAATCTTTGGACCATTTACAAATACGGTTACAATATACGGCAATAATATTATGATAAGCGCCCAGCAGGCTGCCTTTTTTATTTTTTCTCTATAATAATACCTTCTGTTCCACATAAAAAAAGCCCTCCCATACCTCAATGTATGAGAGAGCTTCTCTTATTATTCTTATACAAAAGAACTTGCCACTGACAACTTCTCTTAATATTCTAATTCATCCTCATCGATCACAACATGATCCAGATGCCAGATATCATCTACATATTCCTGGATTGTTCTGTCGGCAGAGAATTTACCACAACAAGCAGTGTTCTTAAGAGCCATCTTAGCCCATTTTTCTTTATCTTTGTAAGCTTCCATTGCACGAGCCTGAGCATCTGCATAAGAACGGAAGTCCTTTAAGATAAAGTACATATCTGCTCTTGAACCCCCCTGATTATTCAGAAGGCTGTTGTAAAGGTCACGATACATCTCTGTATCGCCGTTAGAATATGTTCCGTCTACCATCTGGTCTACCACTCTGTGGATATCCGGATCATTGTTGTAAATGTCATATGGATTATATCCGCCGTTCTGCTCGTAGTTGATAACTTCGTCGGCACTCAGTCCGAAGATAAATGCATTGTCGATTCCAACTTCGTCTACGATCTCTACGTTTGCTCCGTCCATTGTTCCGAGAGTCGGTGCACCGTTCATCATGAACTTCATGTTACCTGTTCCGGAAGCTTCTTTGGAAGCTGTAGAAATCTGCTCACTGATGTCTGCTGCCGCGAAGATAAGCTCTGCGTTGGATACGCGGTAATCTTCGATGAAGACAACTTTCAGTTTGCCGTTGATGCTGCGGTCATTGTTGATCACATCCGCAACAGAGTTGATCAGTTTGATAATCTCTTTAGCACGGATATATCCTGCAGAAGCCTTTGCTCCGAAGATATATGTCTTAGGATAGAAGGACATTTCCGGATGTTCTTTGATCTGGTTGTACAGATACATTACATGCAGGATGTTCAGTAACTGACGTTTGTACTCGTGCAGACGTTTTACCTGTACGTCGAAGATCGATCTTGGATCTACTTCTACACCGTTGTGCTCTTTGATGTAAGCTGCAAGACGCTCTTTGTTCTTGAACTTGATCGTCATGAATTCTTTCAGAGCCTCTTCGTCATCCAGCCATTCCTTTAATCCGCTCATCTTGGACAAGTCTGTAATCCACTCTTTTGTGCCGAGCTTCTCTGTTACCCAGTCAGCAAGCAGCGGGTTCGCATGCATGAGGAAACGTCTCTGTGTGATACCATTTGTCTTGTTGTTGAACTTCTCCGGCATCATCTGATAGAAGTCTTTCAGTTCCTGATTCTTCAGAATCTCTGTATGCAGCTTTGCAACACCATTGACAGAATAACCTGCAACGATTGCAAGGTGTGCCATCTTCACCTGGCCGTCCATCAGGATTGCCATCTTCTTAACCTTTTCTTCATTACCAGGATACTGTGCTCTTACCTGCGCGATGAAACGGCGGTCGATTTCCTGGATGATCTGGTAAATACGCGGAAGCAGTCTTGAGAACAGGTCGATCGGCCATTTCTCAAGTGCTTCTGCCATGATCGTATGGTTCGTATATGCACAGCATTTTGTTGTGATATCCCATGCTTCATTCCATCCGAGATTCTCCTCATCAAGAAGAATACGCATCAGCTCTGCTACTGCTACTGTCGGATGTGTATCATTCATCTGGAATGTTACTTTCTCCGGCAGTTTGCTGATATCACCATGTTTCTTTTTAAACTTTGTAATTGCAGCCTGGATACTTGCTGATACGAAGAAATACTGCTGTTTCAGTCTCAGTTCTTTTCCTGCGATGTGGTTATCATTTGGATAAAGCACTTCTACGATATTCTTCGCAAGGTTCTCCTGCTCAACGGCTTTGTGATAATCTCCACGATCAAAAGAATCTAACTGGAAGTCTACGATCGCTTCTGCATCCCAGATACGAAGTGTATTCACGATATGGTTGCCGTATCCTACGATCGGATAATCATAAGGGATCGCCATTACAGATTCATAGTTCTCCTGAACGAAGTGTGTCTTTCCTGTCTCATCGTATTCCACACGGATATTTCCGCCAAAACGTACTTCTTTCGCATATTCCGGTCTGCGAAGCTCGAACGGGTTGCCGTCTTTTAACCAGTTATCCGGTGCTTCTACCTGATAGCCGTCTCTGATCTTCTGCTTGAACATACCATAACGGTAACGGATACCGCATCCATAAGATGCATATCCCAGTGTTGCAAGAGAATCCAGGAAACATGCTGCCAGACGTCCGAGTCCACCGTTACCAAGTGCCGGATCCGGCTCCTGATCCTCGATCACGTTCAGGTCGATTCCCATCTCTTCCAGAGCTTCTTTTACTTCCTTATATGCCGTCATGTTGATCAGGTTGTTTCCGAGAGCTCTTCCGAGCAGGAATTCCATGGACATGTAATATACGGTCTTCGGATCGTCTTTCTCATACTGTTTCTGTGTTGCAAGCCAGTCATCGATGATGGCTTCCTTTACAGCATAAGATACTGCCTGGAACAACTGCTGTGGAGTTGCCTCTTCTACTTCCTTACGGAACAATGTCTTCACATTGTTCCGCACATCTCTTTTAAATACGTCTTTTTCAAATCTTGGATTATACATTTTCTACTTCCCTTCTTAAAAACTGGGCTTTGATTATCTCTTCTCTACACCAATCGTTACGGCTTCACCATTGATCTTCCACTCTTTTGTGTAGCCGGCAGGTGCTGCCTTTGTAACTTCCAGTGCCAGTGTCTCATCTGCGATCGTAGATGCATTGTCTGCAAATACTTTCTCTGCTTTTTCTGTACCTTCATAAGATACTGCGATCTTATCCATAACTTCGAATCCGGCTTCCTTACGCATGGTCTGTACTTTACTGATGATCTCACGTACAAAACCTTCTTCCAGAAGTTCTTCGGAAAGGTTTGTATCCATAACAACGGTGATTCCGTTGTCATTCTCAGATACATATCCCGGCATCTGAGCGGATTCGATCAGCAGGTCCTCACGGAACAGTGTCACTTCCTGTCCATTGATATCAAGCTTCAGGGCATCTGTAGCATTTAACTCATCCATTGCTGCATTTCCTTCGAGGTTTTCGAGTGCTGCTTTAATACCTCCTAACATTTTACCATATTTTGGTCCGACTGTCTTTAACTGAGGTTTAAAAGTATATGAAGTAAAGTCACGAACATCTTGTGTAAATGTTACATTCTTTACATTTAATTCATCTTTTACGATGTCTTTGTAAAATTCCGGTACTTCAAAATCAGCTTTTACATACATCTGTCCGATTGGCTGACGGTTCTTGATGTTGGCTGTATTTCTGCATGCACGTCCCATAACAACCAGTTTCAGAACGTTGTCCATGTTAGCTTCCAACTCTGTATCGATATGTGCTTCATTTACAACAGGGAAGTCACACAGGTGGATACTTTCCGGTGCGCTTTCATCAACGCTTCTTACCAGGTTCTGGTAGATCTCTTCTGTCATGAACGGGATCATCGGAGCTGCTGTCTTGCAGATCTCAACCAGTGCTGTGTACAGAGTCATGTAAGCATTGATCTTATCCTGCTCCATTCCCTTAGCCCAGAAACGTTCACGGCTTCGTCTTACATACCAGTTACTCATGTCGTCTACGAAGCTCTGAAGTGCCTTTGCAGCCTCTGGAATCTTGTAGTTGGACAGATCATAGTCTACTGCCTTGATTGCTGAATTCAGCTTAGACAGAAGCCATTTATCCATAACAGACAGTTTGTCGTAGTCTAATGTATATTTTGTTGCATCGAAATCATCGATATTTGCATACAGTACGAAGAACGCATATGTGTTCCACAATGTTCCCATGAACTTTCTCTGTCCTTCTACAACGGCTTTTCCGTGGAAACGGTTCGGCAGCCACGGTGCACTGTTGACATAGAAGTACCAGCGGATCGCATCTGCGCCGTATTTCTCCAGTGCGTCGAATGGATCAACTGCATTTCCTTTGGACTTACTCATCTTCTGACCGTTCTCATCCTGCACGTGTCCAAGTACGATAACGTTCTTGTATGGCGCTTTGTTGAAGATCAGTGTTGAGATTGCAAGCAGTGAGTAGAACCATCCACGGGTCTGGTCAACAGCCTCGGAAATGAAGTCTGCAGGGAACTGCTTTTCAAATAATTCTTTATTCTCAAATGGATAGTGGTGCTGTGCAAATGGCATAGATCCACTGTCGAACCAGCAGTCGATAACTTCCGGTACTCTGTGCATCTGTTTGCCGCAGCATGGGCACTTGATCGTTACATCGTCGATGTATGGACGGTGAAGTTCGATATCATCCGGGCAGTTGTCAGACATTTCTTTCAGCTCTTCGATGCTTCCGATCGAATGCTGGTGTCCGCACTCACATTCCCAGATATTCAGTGGAGTTCCCCAGTAACGGTTACGGCTGATACCCCAGTCCTGAACATTCTCAATCCAGTCGCCGAAACGTCCTTTACCGATACTTTCCGGGATCCAGTTGATTGTGTTGTTGTTAGCGATCAGGTCATCTTTTACTTCTGTCATCTTGATGAACCATGATTCACGAGCGTAGTAGATAAGTGGTGTATCACATCTCCAGCAGTGTGGATAGCTGTGCTCGAACTTCGGTGCATCGTAGAGAAGTCCACGTCCGTCGAGGTCTTTTAATACTTCCGGGTCAGCCTTCTTAACGAATAATCCGGCAAATGGAGTCGTCTCTCCCATGTTACCTTTTTCGTCTACTAACTGTACGAATGGCATGTCATACTTACGTCCAACCTTGGCATCGTCTTCACCAAATGCAGGCGCGATATGAACAACACCGGTACCATCTGTCAGTGTTACATAAGTATCGCATGTAACGAAGAATGCTTTCTTGTTCTGCTTAGAAGCGCAGTCATAAGCACACTGGTATAATGGCTCATATTCTTTGTATTCGAGATCTTTACCTTTGTATGTCTCAAGAATCTCGTATGCTTTCTGTCCTTCTTCTGCAAGTTTTCCAAGTACTGTATCAAGAAGAGCTACTGCCATGTAGTAAGTATATCCGTCGGCAGCTTTTACTTTCGCATAGTCTTCTTCCGGGTTTACGCAGAGTGCGATGTTGGATGGAAGTGTCCATGGTGTAGTTGTCCATGCGAGGAAGTATGCATCCTCTCCTACTACTTTGAAACGAACGATCGCAGAACGTTCTTTTACATCTTTATAGCCCTGTGCTACTTCCTGTGCAGAAAGCGGAGTTCCACAACGAGGGCAGTAAGGCACGATCTTGAATCCTTTGTAAAGGAGCTTCTTGTCCCAGATTCTCTTGAGTGCCCACCACTCAGACTCGATGAAGTTGTTATCGTATGTTACATATGGGTCATCCATGTCAGCCCAGAAGCCTACGGTATTAGAGAAATCCTCCCACATACCTTTGTATTTCCATACGCTTTCTTTACATTTCTTGATAAATGGTTCGATACCGTATTTTTCGATCTGGTCTTTTCCGTCCAGTCCGAGAAGTTTCTCAACTTCGAGCTCTACAGGAAGTCCGTGTGTATCCCATCCGGCCTTTCTTGGAACTTCGTATCCTTTCATTGTGCGGTATCTTGGAATCATATCCTTGATAACACGTGTCAGAACGTGTCCGATGTGCGGTTTTCCGTTGGCTGTCGGAGGGCCATCGTAGAACATATAAATCTCGTTGCCTTCACGGTCACGCATACTTTTTCTGAAGATGTCATTGTCTTCCCAGAATTTCTCTGTCTGTTTTTCTCTGTCTACAAAATTAAGATCCGTAGAAACTTTCTTATACATATTTACCTCCATAAAATTAAAACATAGAATTAAAAAAAGCTTCCGCCCTGTATAGGACGAAAGCTGTACTTACGTTTATAAACCACCTAACATACCATCATATGTCTTCCCTGTAACGGAGGAATGCCGTCAGTTTTTACTTGGCAGTCAGGCTTTTGTTCATACCCTGAAACCGTTCAAAATCTGCAACTCAGAAGTGATATTCAGATATATCTTACTTGTACCGGACTTCCACCATCCCCGGCTCGCTATTGCGTTCTGTTATATCCTACTGTCTTCGTCAGCGTTTTTCACATTCCTTATTATATGCAGTAATCCTAAAATCCGTCAAGGGTTTTTACCTTTTTTAATCGGTTTTTCTCCGTATTTTTCATATATTTTCTATTTTTTATCTTCTACGGCGTATAAGCAGCACGATCAGACTGAAGATCAGAATCACCAGTGCTACGCATCCTCCGGCGATCATATATTTTTCTGTACTTGATTTTCCGGCAAATTTTTTCTGTCCGAAATCCCATACTGCTTTTACTTTTTGCAGAAAATTCTTCCAGATACTCTTTGCACTTGATTTTCCACCGTTTTTCTTCGAATCACCGGAATTATCCACATCCTTCGGCTTACTGTCCACACGTTCTTTCCTGGTGCTTACTTTCTGTAAATACTTATCCGTAAATTCTGCCGTTGCACTTCCAACCTGATGGCCGTCATATATATACCGGATCGTTCCCTCTCCGGTATCTTCATCTACATCCGTAATTTCATAATCTATATCTTTGTATGATACATCCTTCGGCAGGATCACATATCCGTCCTCCAGCGGCTGATATTCATTTCCGCCTGTCTGCACGGATTCTGTATCCTCACTTCCATCTGACTGTGCCGATACAGCACTCTGGCTATCCGCAGCCGATATAAATTTCTCTACTTCATCCGGTTTCTTCTCATCTGCCACCTGGATCTTCTGGAAATTGTTAAATGCATATTCGAACAGATTCTTCGTATCCGGATATATATTCACACCGTGTGTCCGAAGTACGACACATACCAGTTTCATATTGCCATTATCGGCCAATGTGATCAGCGTAGATAATGCATTCGATGTATATCCTGTCTTTCCTGCAACCACATACTGGTAATAATTTTTATTTTCTTTGATCAGCATCTTATGATGCTGTGGAAATACATGTTCTTCCGTCGTATCGGATGCCGGGATCTTATAACTCTGCTCCTGGCAGATCTTCAGGAATTCCGGATAGCGCCAGATCTCTCTGCCGATCAAAGCCATATCGCGCGCACATGTATAATGATTGTCATCATGAAGTCCGTTCGCATTGACGAAATTGGAATTATTGCCGCCAAGACTTTTACATTCTTCGTTCATCTGCTGGATGAACCAATTGTAATCATGTCCGGCATTTTTCCCGACATTTTCCGCCACCGCATAAGCTGCTTCATTCGCTGAGGCAAGCAGCGTCGCATATAATGCCTGTTCCAGCGAGATCACATTACCTTCTTTTAATCCAACCGAAGAATCTCCCGGCTGCATAAAAGATATGCAGTCATTGGAAAATGTTACCTTGTCTGACAGATTGCCGTATTTTAAAGCAATAAGACTGGTCAGGACTTTTGTGATACTTGCCGGGTACTCATGTTCATCAATATTTTTCGCATATAAGATGCTTCCTGTTCCCGCATCCATCACGATTGCAGCTTCACCGTATGTGCCCGGTCCTTTTGGCCAGTTCTTCCAACCGTTCGACTGGATCTCCATCTTATAGGCATCTTCTTCTGCCTTCTTTTCCCGCTCTTCCGGCGTCATGTCTTCTTCTTTTTTTTCTTCCTTCTTATTGGAATCATCTTTTGATGCGTCTGCCGCCTGACTGCTCTCGCTGCCACCAGGTTCCGCATATACTTTCTGGCTTACCGTTCCCGGTATTACTGTAAATAAGGCCAAGATCAATATTATAATCCTGGCCACAACTTTCTTGCTCTGTTTCATTATACTCGCCCGTTTACTATCCCCTTATATTCATCTTTTGTAAATCACTTTAATATAACAACTGCTCGATCTTCTTTTTATTCGCATCAAAATCAACCTTCAGTACCTGCATACCCTCATAAGTGATATCTGTATACGTTCCGTCCTGTGGAATGCATGTCTGCTGCATCTTCAGATCGTCTACCGACAGAACATCTTTTGCCATAGAGTACATCTCCGATACACTCATATTCGTCCTTACATGATTTACAGCGTAATTGATCAGAGGCAGTAACGCGCTTGGATCCTTCTTCTCCATAATCTTACGGTAGATTCCATACATTACACTTCTCTGACGTCTTGTTCTTTCAAAATCATTGCCCAGTGTACGGTTTCTCGCATGCGCAAGTGCCTGAGATCCGGTCAGTGTCACATCTCCGGCCTGAATATCCGGCATACCATTCTCTCTGTAATAAGCAGCCTCTTCTTCACTGATGAATACGGTCACACCGCCAATCTCATCGATTACATTTACCAGATCATCAAAGCTGATCGTAATATAATTCTGAATATCAAGATCATATGTCTTATTGATCGTGTTGATCGTAAGTCCCACTCCGCCGTATGCATAAGTATGGCCCAGACGGCTCTTTCCATGTCCGTCAATATCAACCAGCGAGTCTCTCAGGAATGAGATTGCTGTTGATTTTCCTTCTTTTTTGTTAAAGGATACCATCATCATACTATCAGAACGTCCCCGGTCCGCATCCGGATCTCTGGAATCCGTACCTACCAGAAGGACATTATATACATCCTTGTCTTTTCTCTTTTCTTTGGCGATCTTAACCTTCTTTGCATTCGGATCTACTTTGTCTGCCGACACAACCCCTACAGAGTCCCCGTAGAATTTCCACCAGATCGACCCGTAGATACCGCCAATCAGCAATACGATCAATAATATTATAATTCCTGCAATCTTACGTTTTTTGTGTTTTCGAAAAAACTTCATCTGTCTGTGTCCCCCTAGTCCTTGATCACACGGCCAAACTTGTCCGTCGAACCTTTTTCCATCTTGCCATAGTGACCGTAAGCTCCGTATTTACCATAACTTCCGTAGTGGCTTCCATAACTGCCGTAATTGCCGTAACGTCTGTATCCATAGCCGTATCCTTGTCCGCCGGATGAATTATCACCATTGAACACATATCCCAGCATATCGATTCCACTTAATGCAAGGCTTTCTACGCCTTCTCTGATCTCGCGAAGCTTCGTATAATCATAGCGGATCACATAAAGGGCCGCATCTACATATTTGCCCAAAAGCGGTGCATCTGCCAGAAGTTCGGATGGCGCAGTATCCAGGATGATAATGTCATATTTTGACTTCAGAGCTTTGATCAGTGCTCTCATATGTTCGCTTCCTATCAACAGCGAATTCTCTCCATCCGGTGCGCCGCCGAAAATGACATGAAGGCTTCCGTTCTCATTCGTTCTTTCCTTCGGAAGCTTTACATTGGTAATTGCTTCAGATAACGGCACTTCTTTCTTAAGAACCGAGCCAAGTCCCGGATGTGGTTCCTGCTCGTTCATCACTCCTGCAATCGAAGGATTTCTAAGATCACAGTCGACCAGCAGTACTTTCTTTCCCTGCTGTGCAATGGAAATTGCCAGATTCGCCGAAAGTGTCGTCTTACCTTCTCCCGGGATCGAACTCGTAACAAGCAGGGTCTGGTATTCCTTTTTCTCCACATCTTTCATAATACGGATACGAAGCTTTCTTATCGCTTCCAGATAACTCATGGAGATTCTTTCATTTAACAGGCTCACTGAATTATAAAATGTCTCTTTTTTACGCTTTTTCGTGCGGACATACGGGATACTTCCCAGATCCTGCAGATTGATATTCTTCTTCAGATCCTTTCTTGACTTCACAGTCCTTCTGGAAAGCACATACAGCAGAAGAATCACACAATCTATGATCGCACCTTTTAAAGCTCCACGCTTGTAAGATCCACGTATAACCTCCACACGTTTGGTATCTGTCGGGATACCGGTCTCATCCAGAATCGTAAGCTTGGTCTCTCCAAGTACGAATTCCGCAACTTTCGGATAATTCTTTATGACTGATTTTAATGTCTTATATGCCATCTGCGGATCATTTCCCGATACGGATATTGTCAGAAGATTCGTTCCGTCATCCGCTTTAACATCGATCGATCCCGGCATAGAATCAAGCCCCATGTCCTCAGCAACTACATCCTTCAGTACACCACTGGTAAGAATATACGGGAACACTTCCGCCATCTGCTGGGCAGACTGTGCATTCACATAGTCCATGCCGCCGGCAGATGTCACCGACACTGTTGCCGATGCCACATATTTTGACTGATAACTGGTACTCACCGAGAAATAAGACTGTACTGCGCAAATAATTATAAGCCCGATGAACAGCCACCACAGCCTCTTCACACCATGATAAACATCCAACATAACATTTGTCAGATCAATCTTCTCAGGCGCATCTACACGTTCACTTCCTGATTTGTCTCTATAATCGCCCATATACTCTACATTCCTTTACTTCTTCCATAATTGCCGTAACGTCCGTATTTGCTGTATTTACCATAATAATGTCCCACCGGACTGTCCACCAGACCGGAGAACGATCTTACACCGTTCAGTACAACTCCCAGTACCTTACCTTCCTTGTCACGGAAAGCGTCCATTACTTCATTGATGTCTTCAGCCAGCATATAATTCTGCTTTGACACGATCATAACCGCATCTGCACAATGTGCAAATATCTGCGCATCTCCGATGATTCCTGCCGGTGGTGTATCAATGATCACATAATCCACAAATTTCCTACATGCCGTCATCAGCTTATAAAACGAATCTGAGTTAAGCATCTCTGTCGATGAGGAATAGCAATTCTTCCCACCCATGAACAACATATGCTTTCTGGTACATGGAACCATGACATCTGCAAGTGCTCTGTTTCCTTTCAGATACTCTCCCAGTTCATTCTCCTCTTTTGGCTCCATACCAAAGATCAGGAACTGCGACGGTCTTCGGATATCGCCATCTACCAGCAGTACCCTCTTGGACTGTTCTGCCAGCGTGATCGCCAGATTGGCGGCAACCGTAGATTTTCCTTCATTTTCAGATACACTGGTTACCACGAGGACTTTCTGTTCATTCTTTGCCATCCGGTATTCTACCTTGGCCGCCAGTTTCTTATAACTTTCCACGAACCGGAAGCTGGCTACCGGATCATCAACCAGGATTGCTTTTTTCTTACGCCGGAATATATCCCAGATTGTCTTATATTTCCATTCATAACTGATGGCTCCGAGACTTCTGGCATCCAGCTTCTTCTCGATCTCATTCTCCTGTTTAATAGTATTCTTCATATAAGAGAACATTCCGAGGAGGATGAGCACCAGTGCTCCTGCCACAAGTCCGCCCTTCTTGGCCTGTCTGCCTGCATCCAGCGGATTATCCGGTGTATACGGAATCTTCGGCTCCTCCAGCACATCCATAACCGCACTGCCCACGGTATACAACGATACGCTGCTGTAGTTGTCCATGACCGTACGGATAATGTCTATGGACTCCTTCGGTGTATCCGCCGTCACACTTAAGACCAGCATATTCGTCCCTTCCAGCACCTTCGCATGGATATCTGCATCCAGCTCCTCTACTTTCAGCTTCTCACAGATCTTTTTCTCCATGATGTTACTTTTTAATATCTTCTCGAATGTCTTCGCCATTGTGTTGGCCGAACTCAGATTACTGTATGCATTCGCATCCCCTCTGGATGACACTACAAATGTCGCCTGCGTTGTATACTCAGGAACATATCTGCTGCTTACGACTACATAAGTCAGAAGTGCTCCCGCAATTGCCCCCAGAATAATCACCCACCAGTTGGACACTATATCATGCACAAGCGTATATGGATCCAGATCATTATCCATAAATACCGGCATGTCATTTCTATTACTACTCTCCATCCTGCGCTCCTTCCTGGTCCTGTACTACAACGAATAACTTTGTTACCGCAGTCGGTGCTCCTTCTGCCGTATAAAAATATTCCACCGGATAAACCCCTGCCTTGGAATAATCCACTTCTGATTTCACACTGATCGCTTCTCTTGTACCTGCAAGAGCCTCTCCGTCATCCGCATACGTATATGTTGCACCATTCATCTCCATACCTTTGACATAAGACATCGGATCGATTTCATGTCCTACTGTTGTATATGCGATATAATCCGATAATACCGGATATTCTTTCATCTGCTCCTGTCTGTCACCGGATTCTGTTACGGTCACTTCGAGAGGCACTGAACACACATCACCCGCACTGTTACTTACCTGTACGGTCACTTTGTAAATTCCTGCAGCTGCATTATACATACCATCATCCAGACTGGTACGTATCTGACTGGTCAGGTCACCATCAAGACAATCTTCCGCCGTCATATTCTCCGTAAGGTTCGCCTTTGACAATTCCGTTGTCGAATATCGAAGCGGAGCGGTCAGATGGATCTTCGGCGGGGTGTAATCTTCGTACTGCACGGTTCTTTCCAATGTTCCTGCCTGGTTCGCCTTATCGAATACCACATAAGTAATGGTACGTTTGCCCGGCGCAATAAAATGTGACATCGACGCGATACGTACAGACGATGTCAGGTCACCGTCACGGTTGTCTTCTGCTTTGACACCTTTCAGAAGTGCTTTCTTCTGCTTCTTCTGATCGGTCTGCACACTCAGTGTCACCGTCTTATCCTTGCATGTGATCACCGGCGGTGTATGGTCTTCCAACATCTTGGACTTCACAGTATATCCGGCAAATATGACACAGGATGCCACAAATATCAGGCATACTGCTATTTTTAGTCTCCTCATAATTCTTCTCCTTTATTGTTAATATAGCTGTTGCCGTCCGGAATACGGGACCGGTTCTAATCTCAGGATCTCCCGGTTGTCACAGATCCTTGCCGGATTATACTGAAACAGCACATCCAGATGGTTCTCGGAATACTCCCGGCTCAGTTCTTCATACACATCCATCATATACGGCGTCCTCTGAAGCGGGCTGTGTGCATCACTTGCGATCACAGAGATCAGATTATGCCGCAAGAGACTGTCGGCCGCACGTTTCGGCCCTCCCCCGAATCTTCCGAGGAAGCTTCCCTTATTCGCCTGGATCACATATCCTTTTCTGAACCAGCGGTACGCGATCTGCGGATAATCCTGTATAAATTCATACCTTTCCGCATGGGCAATCACCGGTCTGGCTCCGACTTCCTTAACTCTCTTCAGAATAGCCTCTGCAAATTCAGGGTCTTCATCAAATGCAAATTCCATCAGAATATACCGGCTCTGGTTAAGCGGCATGATCTTTTGATTCACGATCAGCTCCGGAAGGTCTTCTGTCGAAAATACTTCCATTCCCGGCAGGATCTCTATCGGGATCTTCTCTTTTCTGACCGCTCTGACCACACTTTCATATCTGTCAATATATTCTCTTCCGAAATAGTTCCCATACATTCCCGGGATATTGCAATGCGGGGTCGCTATAATCCTGTTCACTCCACTGTCTGCTGCCATACGTGCCATCTTCAGCTCCGTCATCAATCCCCGGGAGTATATGCGCATGTATATCTATCATCTCATCATCCTTTGTAATTTATAGTCTTTTTTATTATATCATTTTCAAATTATGGAGTAAAGAAAACGATACTTACTATTTCATTACTATTTCTTACTTGTCTCCTTCAGATATCTGACCGTTGCTTCTGTGTATCTGCACAGATATTCCGGTACGCCGTCTGCCTTTCCGGTCTCCGCAATTGCCGCTGCCACACAAGTGTTACATACCTTTCTAAGCTTACAACTACTGCATCTGGCCGAAATTCTAAGACTCTCTGTTTCTTTTTTTGTAAACTCCCACGCTTCCTCAAACTCCACATCCCGAAGCGGTATGCTTGGCTTATCCAGTACCACACAGGAACGCATCTCGCCTTGCCAGTTCACCACAAAAGAACTCTTACCGGCATGACATGCCATCTGTCCCGGAACTGCCTCTCCTTCCGGAGTATTCTCTGCTTCGTCTAATTGGATCTTGCGGTATTGGGCAAATACTTCTTCTCCCATCTCTCTTTGCAAAACTTCCACTCTTGCTTTTGCCGCCATCTCCGGATCCAGTCTGGCCTGATTATTATAGGCATGATTTCGTTCTCTCACGGACGGATACATATAAGTATCGATCCGCACCGGAGCATCCAGAGATTCACCAAGCTCTATGACCTTCATCCTGTCATCCACATTCGCCTTTGCAAGACTTCCATTCACTTTCACATCAATGTTCCTCTCCCGCAAAAGCCGGATGCCGTTCACCGCCTTGTCGAATCCTCCCGGATAGTGGCACAAACGCTCATAAGTCTCATTGCTTGCACCATATAATGTAATATTAATTCTTCTTGGTTTATTTTCCGCAAAAAAATCTGCCCACGCCTCATCGATCAGCGTTCCATTCGTATTAATCGTAATAATCATCCCAAGTTCACGGAGTTTTTGATATAACTCGCGGAAATGTGGATACAGCAGCGGCTCTCCACCCGTCAAAAGAACAAACAGCGTCCCGGCTCTCATCATATCTTCTGCCGTTTTCGTCCATTCTTCCATCGTGCGCAGCCTTCCCACCTCTTCCATCTCTTCTCTGCTCATACGCACGTAACACATATCACAGTTCAGATTACAAAGCGGCAGCAATTCCAGCACTCCATATAGCGGCACTTTCTTCTCTGTCGCCATTGCAAACATCTGTTGCTCTATTGTCGTTCCATCTTCCATTAATTCCATATTGGTTCCTCGATATTTCCTGTAAAGTTTAAAAAAGAACCGGAAATCCGGTTCTTTTTATGTATATAGATTTATTTTTTATGACTTTGCTGTCTCCCATGTCTTCATATTAAGTTCGCTTGTTGCATGACCATTCCTATTATTTAGTCCACGCCAAACAATAACTCTTTCATTTTCCTCCGGTTTTCTATTCAAATTACGGTCTACAAATCCATCATAGAAAACATTCGTAGTACTCGTTGTCTCATGCTTTGCACCACATGGATGATAAGGACCTAAGTATTCAGGTTGACCTTCTCCGTTGTATGATCCATCAATCGTTCCATCAGATTCTGGATAATAATATAAAAACCCACCTCTTGCATTACAGTTAAACTTATACACTGTATTCTTGTCATGACAAGTTGCCACATACTCATTAGCTACAAATCTTTCGCCTACCATAGTAGGTCTAACATATGCCCTCTTCATACTTATACACTCCTTTTATTATTTTACTCTTGTTATCCATAACCTTCTGTCTATATTACTCTATTATATAAAAGTCTAATGCTAAATTCAATACTAAAATCCTTATTGTTATAGATAATTCTTATTATCATAATTATAACTGCATTTTACAGTGTTTTCAATACTTTTCATCTACTGTTCCACGTCGTTTTATTACACTTTTATGCGTGATTATACACCTTCGGCTAATAATTACTCGGTCTGATCAGAAATCCATCGCCATCCGGCTCGATTCTTCCTCGTCCAGTTCCGTCACCTTCGTCTCCATAACACGGTACACCCTCTGGCACATATTCAACACACTTGGTCTGTGTGTCGTCACGATACAGGTCTTGTTCGGTTTCTGCTCGATAATGTTACGCAGTACCTTTCGCTCCGTTGTTACATCCAGCGCCGACGTCGCTTCGTCTAACAGAAGGATCGGTGCATTACGAAGAACTGCACGTGCGATAGAGATACGCTGTGCCTGTCCTTCCGAAAGGCCGCGTCCACGTTCTCCGAGCGCACTGTTGATCGTATCCGGAAGCTTCTCTACAAATTCCCATGCACAGGCAATCTTCAAAGCCTCGATAATCTCTTCATCCGTAGCATCTTCTTTGACCATCCGCATATTCTCAGCAATCGTACCAGAAAGGATTGTATTTCCCTGAGGTACGTAGGCGAAGAAATGTCTCGTTTCTGCATTCAGGACGATTTCTCTTCCGTTGGATGCAACGATCACAGCCTCTCCTTCCTGCGGACGGATCAGTCCAAGGATCAGACGGATCATCGTCGTCTTTCCTTCTCCCGAAGGTCCCACAAGTGCCACGATCTCACCCGGACACGCTTTAAAATACGAATCCGTAATAACTCTTGTCCCTTCTACGTATGCGAAATTCACATCCTTCATCAGCACCTCGAATCCATCCTCTGCGAACGGATCCAGCTCCTCACTCTCACTGATATGCACCTCTTTCGGGAGCTCTACCAGTTCACGGATTCTGTGTGCCGACACCGAACTATTTAGAAATGACGGGATGATCGAAACCACGTTATTGAATGCGCCCGACAGATTGCTTCTCTGCTGCAGGAATAATGTCATCGTTCCGTATGTGATCGTATGGGTCCACAGTAAGAACAGACAATATCCGAACGCTATGAATTCCACTCCTGTGCCCATAACCGACAACAGGATATTGGTCTTAATGGAGAACATATTGTACTCCAAACTGACATCTTTGAATTTGCCTTGCCACCAGCGCATTAACCGGCTGTAATGCGGCGCGATGCCAAATGATTTGATCGTATCAAAATTGTAGAATGCTTCCACCTCGAACGTCATCAGCTTACTGCTCATTTCCCTGGTCTTCTGACTATATTCTCGCTGCTTCTTGATCATGAACCTCGACATCAGAAGCATGAACGGTGCGCTTGCCAGTGCCAGAATTGCCATCACCGCATTATAATGAAGAATAACCAGAAATGTCGCTATGAAATTATAGATTGCGATCACAATCGTCGGAAGCCAGCTGATCGCATTACTGCTGACCGTTCCGATATCTCCGTTGAAGCGGTTCAACACATCCCCGTTGGAATACTTATTGATCTCCAGCCAGTCGGCATCCACGATCTTATCGAATATATCCGCCTGGATATCATTATTGATATAAATACTTAATTTGGCCGAGATACGGCTGATAATGCTACTGAACAGAAGGCTGAACAATGAACTTCCTACCATAACAATGATCAGGATCATCAGTTTATTCGTCTTATACCCGGTAATGATATCGATCAGATATTTCCCCGCCACACTGCTGACAAGTCCCATAGAAGTACTGAAGATACCAAGGATCGTATAGAACACGATTGCCCACTTATACCGGACACTGTAGCTGAATATCCATTTCCAGTCATCAATGATCTCCGAAAATGTCCCATCTTTCCACTTTGCGATCAGAATATCCAGAGACTCGAAAGACAGGCCGTTCTTTCCTTGATTTTTATCATTATTTTCCTGCATTTATTCCTCTCCTCGTCCACCGGCAAGTACATCTTCCAGACATCTCACCGCATCTTCGGATATGTCGCACTCCAGATGATATACCGGAACCTCCTTCAGTAAAATCTCAAGCTCATCCATTGCCTGTATCTGAAACTCGCTGTTCCATGCATTGATCGTAATCTGTTCCATTACTTTCCGCAGAGCCTCAAGCCCTTTCAGACGGCTGATACGGTTCTCCTTCGCCTGTGACAGCATAACGATTGCTCTGACCGGATAGGACTTATTGTTACAGATCTCTGAGCTTCCGCAGACCGGCCATCCATTCGCGTACCATCCATCTTCTTCACGGATAAGAAGCGAACGGTCGCCATTCACCGTCCATGTTCCACGGTACTTTTCCCACAATCCTGCCTGCGTGGATTTTCCCGTCTCAGACGGCGCAGAAAAGAGCACTGCCGTATCTTCATAACACATATATGCAGAATGCAGTATCATCGAATGATCTTTAATAGCCTGCTTTTCCAGCGAGAAGGCCGCCAGGTATACCGTATCCTGGTCAAGCATCTCTGCCACTTCGGGAACAAACCAGACATGATATTGATTCACACCCTCCTGGCTGCTCACCGCATAATGCCAGTCCATTCCAAGAAAATTAATAAAGCGGCATTCCCCGCCGGATGTCTGAAATACCGTAAGATTATCACGGTAGATCACTCTTCCCGTCTTTTTCCCAAAAAGATCTTCTTTGATCTCATCAAGATTTCCTGTCATCTCTACCTGATAGTGGATGACCTCATCATCCGGCCTCTTTGCCTGCCCGGTCCGGAATTTTTCCAGATTCCGCGGACTTTTCATAGATAACGGAGCCGTAATCTCAATCTCCGTATGCCCGATCCTGTACAGGCGGGTGATTGACTCATTCTGTTCTACCATGTTCCATCTTCCCTCGTACACTCAATAAAGCCATTCTCCACAAGCGCACCGACAAAAGCGATCGTATCCCTTCTTGCAGTCTCTTCATCAATCTCATATGTATCCAGAACCATCCGGATCATCTCTTCCAGGCTATCCACCTTTTCGATATTCTCCCAGATGAATTTAGCCGTATCACTGATCGTGATCATTCCATTGAACTCCTGCGAAGTTGCCCCCGTCGGCACCAGTACACATTCACCTGCGATCTCCCTTAATATAAATTCCTTTACAATCTTCATATAACTTTTCTCCTTGATTTTATTGTTCCATCATAGCATTGCCGCCGTCTGTATGCAACCGGGTCACTTTTTACTTTTGTTAAAAAAACAGAGTTTTTCATGAAATACTGTCACAAAAAACTCTGCCTTATCTTTATAGTGCAACTAAAAGCATTATAATTAATATTATTAAGATTACAATATATGCTATCAGGAATCCTTTGCTCTTTGCCTTATTAAGAAATATCAAAATCAATCCCATAAAAAGTGCAATAACCACTCCGAGCGAAAGATTCATCGGTACTATAAATCCCTTGGTCAACGTTCCTTTCGTAATATTTGAAAAATTAACCATAATTAAAGAAAATATCGAAACAAAGATTCCCATAAATGTAAGAATATTAGCATATATATGATTTTCTTTTTCTTCCAGAGATTCATTTGCCTTCTTTAATTCTTCGGTTCGAGCCTCATATTCATCCCGGTAATTTGCCAGTCCGCGATACTGATATTCATCATTAAATGATGCATCTTCCTGTTCATCATATGCTTTTTCCGGAACTGACTCTAATTGTTCAAAAATTATCTGCGCAATACTGTCATTTTCCCTTATAGTTATATTGGCACATGTTATATTCTGAATCCTCAAATAAATATATGTTTTATGCCCTGGATAATAATGCGGACCTGCCACAGACAACCCCTGTCTTATACGGGAATTCTTTTCTCCAATCCTTCCTATAAGATCTTTCGGCATATGTATCATTTCCCTTGTCTGAACAAATATAAATTCTCCCGGATGTAATGTATAACTATCCTTTAAGACATCATCGCAAATTACACCTTTAATGTGAAGGTCATAGGAAATTGCATTTACATATTTTTCCGCATATCCCTCGCAAAAAATTTCTCCGGAGCGTTCCTTTATGCTTTTATCTACTAAAATCATGATACCACTCCTTCCCTTTTATACTAATCCATTATATCCATCTGTTTTTTAAAATGCAAGGAAAGCACCTAAAACAATACAAAATATTTTATCATTTAATCACCTTCGCATAACACCACATAATCCCCCGGCGGAGCGGAATCATATGCAGCCATACATGCTCGAAGAATTCCCACCAGAAATCTCCCGGCTCCAGCCACTTTTCTTTTCTTCTGACTTTGGTGATCAGAGCAAATATCTGCTCTCTCTTTACCGGTCCTTCTATCTGTGTCTGGGCATCGCCCACGATATAATAACCCTCCGGCCTGATCTTCCATATCCGGTGCATGACGAACTGCCCGCTCTTTCTCCGAAAAAATACAATATCACCTTTTTGAAGTTCTCTGTCCGGCTTTTTGAAATATATCATATCCCTTGCATGGATCAGAAACGGTGCCATACTGCTTCCAAAGACCAGCATGCTGACTTCCTTTCCCCCTTCCGTCAGTTCCTTAAGCATACCAACATATTCTCTTGTATCTACAACTTTCATATTCCTCATCCTGCTTCTCTCTATCCGCACTTCGTCCGTTCCGTTTTTTCGCAAATTATGGTACAATTCTCAGCACATCCTTCGCATTGTTTTTTATGTATACATTAAATAGTACTCAATTTCTTTTTTATCATACCATCGCGGTTTTCTTCCTGCAACATCAAAATATTGCTTTAATTTTTCTACGTTTTTCGACAAATCTTCGCATTAATTTTATATTTTTCTGTTTGATTGCTCCAAATTCTTATATTTTTCTGTTAATATATTCCATTTACTGTCCATTTATATCATTTTTCTATCTTTTCACTCTTAATCTATGTTATATTATAATTACATAGAGCATATTCCATTTATACTTATATAAAAATACGTTTTATCTGTTCGGGAAGGGGGCTATATATGAATATTGCAATTTGCGATAGATATGATACCGACATAACACGTATTAGTGAGTTCTTGGACGCCAATATTAAGAAACATATGCTCAATCATGCATTATTAGAAGTAGATACCTTTACTTCAACAGACGAGTTGTTAGCATCCCCGAAAGAATATTCCCTCATTTTTTTGGGAATTTTAATGCCGGGGACAGATGGTATAGAGGCTGCCAGACAATTGAAAGATGGTCCAAACCCTCCAATAATTATCTTCACGACCAAAAGCACTGAACATTGCCTGGCAAGCTATAATCTTGGAGTTGAAGGATACATTCTGAAGCCAATCAGAGAAGAAGATTTTGAGAAAGTCTTTACCAGACTTTTGCTTCCGATATTCCCTTCAACCCATACACTCAATGTATATTCCAACCGGCTTTTATATCACATCCCGGTTTCTGAGATTTTTTATATTGAAAGCATTGGAAGAAAATGCATGATACATACTTCCAGAAAAACTTACGAAACCAACATGGCGTTAAATCATATCGAGAGCACGCTGAATGACAATTCTTTTATCCGTTGTTATCGCAGCTATCTTGTAAACATGAACTATATTCAGGACATTCTGGATACCGAGATTCAATTAACCAACGATGACTGTATTCCACTGACCTTACGTAAGCGGGGTCAGATTGTCAAATTATTCAACAAATTTCTGATATCCCATTCGACATCAGAATAATGCATGTGAAACCAAAGGAACCCGCACGCTATCATGATATGACTGGTATGCTCCCCGTCAAGAGGACAATAAAAAATAATAAATTTTTGTATCGTCAGCCATGCTATGGCTGGCGATATTTTATGCTGCTTTT